>Ga0210394_10000120_pt1 | contig 190800 bp, 153 predicted proteins | sample IncBWC12MmetaG_FD_160121 | JGI IMG/M metagenome (GOLD analysis project Ga0210394, IMG submission 160121) | Forest soil microbial communities from Barre Woods Harvard Forest LTER site, Petersham, Massachusetts, United States - Inc-BW-C-12-M | ecosystem: Environmental > Terrestrial > Soil >...
CAAAACCTCCGAAACGGAAGGATCGTGGCGCAAGTACATTATGCGTCACGCCTGCCCGGCGACATGGCCGGACAGGACTATCTGGGCAGAAAGTTTACTACGGTTTTGGGGCTGGTGAACAAAGAAATGTGATGCTGATCACACTTATGGAGCAGGCAGAATGATGGGGGCGTTTCGGGTTCGGATCGCCCTAGCGCCTTGGGATACAGGCCGAAAGGCCTTACTATAAAAATTATGCGTAGTCAGTTCCTTCGTCTTTCATTGTTAGTCGTCTGCACTTTTAACACGCCGGTTATCTTCGCCCAGACCGGACAGTCCGCGCCTGCGTCCAAGTCTGCCCCCAAGTACTCGCAGGAGGCCTTCGTTATCGAGAAGTACGTCTCCCACTATCGATTTGAAAACGACGGCACAGGTAGCCGGGAGACTGTGGCTCGCGTCCGGGTGCAAAGCGAGGCCGGAGTTCAACAATGGGGACAGATTCAGGTGGGCTACAACTCCGCCAATGAACGAGTGGAGATTCCTTACGTCCGTGTGATCAAGGGCGATGGCAGCGTAGTGAAAGCGGGCGCCGATGCAGTTCAGGATCTCAGCGCGCCGGTGCAGAATGAAGCTCCGGTCTATACCGACTACCGCCAGAAGCACATCACCGTGCCCGGCCTGCGACCGGGAGAGGTGCTGGAGTACGACGTAGTCACGGTGATTCACACGCCTTTGGCGGCCGGCCAATTCTGGACGGATTACGATTTCGACAAGAGCAACATCATGCTCGATGAGGAACTCGACCTTGATGTTCCTGCCGACCGGCCGCTCGAAATGAAGAACAAGCAGGGGATAGATCCGAAGATCTCCAACGAGAAAGGGCGGCGCGTTTACCACTGGACGAGTTCGCACCTTGTGCGCGAAGACGACGCCAAGGACGAAAAGAGCAAAGATGATAAAGACAAAAAAAAGAAGAAACCCAGCGAGGATCGTCCCGACGTTCAATTGACCACGTTCGTGAGTTGGGCGCAGGTGGGGTTATGGTATGCCGGGCTGGAAAAAGACCGGCGAACGCCTACGCCCGAGGTTCGCGCCAAAGCGGCTGAGTTGACAAAGGGGCTCAACGACGATCTGGATAAAGTGCAGGCGCTCTACGATTTTGTGGCGAAGAATTTTCGCTATGTCAGCTTGTCGCTGGGCGCGGGCCGCTATCAACCGCACGCGGCGGGAGATGTACTGCATAACCAGTACGGCGACTGCAAAGATAAACACACGCTGCTGGAAGCACTGCTCGAAGCCGAAGGGTTGCACGCGTCTTCCGTGCTGATCAATTCCACCCGCAAACTCGATCCTGATGTGCCATCACCCGCGCAGTTCGATCATGTCATCACATTGCTGCCGATGCCCCACGAAGAAGTTTGGATGGATACCACCAGCGAAGTCGCACCGTTCCGTCTGCTGGCTTACACCTTGCGAAAGAAGCAGGCGCTGGTAATTCCTGCTTCCGGCAAGCCTCACCTCGAGCAAACGCCAGCGGATACTCCCATGCCTGATACGGAGGTGGCCGAGGTCGACGCCCGGATCAATGAGATCGGCAAGCTGGAAGCGCACGTGCGCTATACGTTCCGTGGCGACGAAGAGCTGATGCTGCGTTCGGTCTTCCGCCGTTTTCCCGAGTCGCAGTGGCAGCGCGTGATCGAAAACGTCAACGCCGGAGCGGGCGACGTCACAAATGTGAAGATCAGCGATCCGGCCGCGACTCGTGAGGCATTTACCATGTCCTACGACGTCGCGCACCCAAACTTTCTGGATTGGTCGAAGAAGAAATCCGACTTGCTGCTTCCGCTCTGCCAGTTCAACTTGCCTGCTCTTGGCGATGGAGACGACGATACCGACGCCGACACGCTGAAGCTCGGACCAAAAGCTTCGTACGCCTACAAGATCAAGCTTGAATTACCCGCGAAGTACGTGGCGCATGCGCCTCTACCGTTTTCTTTGAAGCGCGACTACGCCGAGTACGAAGCCACCTACACGCTCGATGGCAACACGCTGCAAGCTGCAAGAACGTTGGTGATTCGGCAGGATGAATTGCCCGCGCCACGCGCCGCGGATTATGAATCGTTTCGCCGAGCAGTTGCTTCGGACCTCGGCCAGTTCCTTTCGGTCGAGAACACAGTAGCGGGCGCTCCGACCGCGCCGAAGGATATGAAAGCCGACGACTTGATCGAAAGCGGACGGGCGGCTATCGCGAATGGCAATCTTCCGCTGGCGATCCAAGTTCTGAAGCGCGCCACAGAGGTGGATGCGAAGAATAAATATGTTTGGTATTTGCTGGCGGAAGCTTACCTCGGGAGTCGACAAAATGACCCGGCCATCGTCGCGCTGAACAAGCAGATTGAGATCAATCCTTACGATGAATTTGCCTACAACGCGCTCGGGCGCGCTTACTGGCAGGAGCGCAAGTATGACGACGCGGTGACCGCATTCCACAAGCAGATTGAAATCAGTCCGCTGGACAAGTTTGCCCACGCCAATCTGGGTGCAATGTATTCCGAGTGGCACAAGTACGCGGAAGCCACGCCGGAACTCGAAAAAGCGGTAACGCTAACGCCGGGCAACCCGGAGTTGCAGGTGAGCCTGGGAGATGCCTATCTGAACCTCAGCCAGGACGACAAGGCGCTGGCAACGTTCGACCATGCCATTGAGCTTTCCGCCACGCCCCTGATCTGGAACAACATCGCGTATCAGCTTTCGTTGAAGAAGGCGCATCTGGACCGCGCGCGGCAGTATGCGGAGTCGGCTGTCTCCGCGACGGCGACGGCGTTGCGCAATTTGTCGCTCGACCGGCTCACGCCCCAGGATCTCACGCTAACGCCTTCGCTCATCGCTTACTGGGACACGCTGGGCTGGGTTTACTTCACCGAAGGCAATCTGCCGATGGCCGAAAAGTTTGTCGCCGCGGCGTGGGGATTGGGCCAGCACGGCGAGGTGGCCGACCATCTCGGACAGATTTACGAAAAGCAAGGCAAGAAAGATTCGGTATTGCACATCTACGCGCTCGCCATGAGCGGGCTGCGGCCGATTCCGGAGACGCATGCTCGCCTGGCGGCGTTGGCTGGCGGCAACCCTCAGGCCGATGCAGCAGTCGCGAAATATAAAGACGAACTGCAGCGGGCGCGCACCATCGACCTGGGAAAAGTTGCGAAGGAGACCGGCAACGCTGACTTCTTTGTCCTGCTGAGTCGCGGCGCAGGCTCTGCGGCCACGGTGGAGGGCGTGAGGTTCATCAGCGGCGAGGAGAAACTAAAAATCTTCACCGACGCTATACGCACCGCCGACTACCACCTCACGTTTCCCGACGATACTCCCGTAAAGATCCTGCGCCGCGGAACTCTTTCCTGCTCGACAGCGTCCGGCGACTGTGCCTTCGAGATGGTGCTGCCAGATGATGTTAGGAGTGTGGATTGATGCTGGAGATCTCATAGAGACTTCTATAACGCCACTCCGTCGCTTGCTCGTAGGCATGCGCGAGCCTCAGCACCAAATCCTCCCGCCAGTGCGGCCCCGCGATCTGCAATCCGATGGGCAGGCCGGCTTTCGTGAAGCCGCAGGGGACTGAGATTGCGGGCAGTCCCCAGATGTTGAAGGGGCGGGTGTTACGCAACAGCTTGAGTTCTGCGGGGCGCAGCGCGTCGGGATCTTTTTTCAGATCGGCGATCGCGGGCGCAGGTGTGGGCATCGTTGGGGTGATCAGCAGGTCGACTTCGGTGAAAAAGTCTCTGGCTCGGCATCGTTGCTCATCGAGTGCACGGCGGCTCCGGATATATTCAGCTGCGGAAAACTTCTCGCCGGTGCGAATGCGCCGCAGAGTCTCCGGCTGATACAACTCCGGCGTACGGGCAGCGTCCTCGGCATGGACTGCATAGGGTTCAACGTTTTGCACAACGCGATCGGCTGGAACCTCGATCTGTATTTCGAGGACCTCCGCCACGAGCGTAGCGACCCTGGCAAGCGATTCCTCCACGGCTGCCCGAACCTCGCAGTCAAGGTCGTCATAAAAATGCGCGCGTGGAATGCCGATACGCAGAGCTTTTGTGTTTGCATCTTCTCCGTTCGCGCACAAGGCGGAAACATAATCGCAGGTGGGAACATCGGCACTGCTTACATCGAGCGCATCGTATCCGGCAATCGCTTGCAGCACGGCAGCAGTATCGGCGACGGTCGCGGCAAGCGGCCCGACATGATCGAGCGACCAGGAGAGTGGAATCACTCCACGCGCGGAGACGCGGCCGTACGTGGGCTTGAGGCCAACGCACCCGCATAGCGCAGCCGGCTCACGGATCGAGCCCGCGGTATCGGTTCCGATTGCGGCATAGCAAAGGCCGGCAGCGACCGCGACGGCCGAGCCTCCCGAGGAACCTCCCGCGCTGTGTGCGGGGTTCCAGGGATTGTGCACATCGCCGAAAAAGCTGACCAGCGAGCTTCCACCATAAGCAAACTCATGCAGATTATTCTTGCCGAGAATAATCGCGCCTGCTTCTTTGAGGCGTCGTACTACTTCGGCATCTTCGGCTGGAATGCGATGCTGGTGAAGCTGGCTGGCGGAGGTGGTGCGCGTGCCGGCGGTATCGATCAAATCTTTGAGCGCAATCGGAATCCCGTGCAGCGGACCGCGCCATTGGCCGCGCGCAATCTCTATTTCCGCGACCTTCGCCGCTTCAAGCGCCCGCTCAGCAGTCACCGTGATGAATGCATTCAGCGTTGGATTCAGTTTCTCGATGCGGTCGAGACATCCGCGAGTTAACTCGACGGGAGACACTTCCTTTCTACGCAGTCGAGGCGCGAGTTCCAGGATGGTTTCGAGGACAGGCATCGGCGGATCCTCATTGTACGGGACAGGTCCGGAATCTGAAGCGTGCGGAGTAAAGAGTTACGTTAAGCGAACTCCAACCGGAATGGAACTGCTAGTACTCTCGTGTACTTCCGACTGCCGCTTTCCTCCCGGTAGAAAAAAGGCAACCAACCCCCTGGGCCTATAATCAAAACCGCTGTCGCACCCGGGAGGGCCAAAAAATGACGGGAATGACGATTGCTCCAGTCGCAACCCACGGTTTCTTCGTCGACGGCCGATGGATGGAGGATGGAGACATCGTTGAGGTACGAGCGCCCTTCGATGGCAGCGTGATTGCGCGCGTGGTTCAGGCGCGCCGCGAGCACGCCGAGGCCGCGATTGCGGCATCGGTAAAGGCCTTCGGCACTACCCGCCGACTGCCGGCTTTTGAACGGCAACGCGTGCTGCGGCGCGTGGCGCAATCGATTGCCGAACGCCGCGATGAATTTTCCCGCACTTTGGCGCAGGAGGCCGGGAAGCCAATCAAGCTAGCTCGCATCGAAGTGGACCGGGCCATTTTTATTTTCAACGTAGCGGCCGAAGAAACCACGCGCATTTACGGCGAGTACCTTCCCCTGGACTGGCAGGAATCCACCGCTGGCCGCTGGGGCATGGTGAAGCGCTTTCCCCTGGGTCCGATTGCGGGGATCACGCCCTTTAATTTTCCGCTCAATTTGGTCGCACACAAAGTTGCACCGGCTATCGCGGCGGGCTGTTCCATGGTGTTGAAACCTGCGCCGCAAACTCCTCTGTGTTCGCTGTTGCTGGCGGAGTGCGTGCAACAGGCGGGCTGGCCCGATGGCGGGCTCAATGTCCTGCCGCTTTCGAACGAAGATGCCTCCCTATTGGTCACCGACGAGCGCATCAAGCTGATCAGTTTTACCGGCAGCGCGCCCGTCGGCTGGGACATTAAACGCCGCGCCGGAAAGAAGAAAGTCGCGCTCGAACTAGGCGGCAACGCTGGAGCCATCGTGCACAACGATGCCGATCTTGCCTATGCCGCTGATCGCTGCATTACGGGCGGATTCGCCTACGCAGGCCAGACCTGCATTTCGGTGCAGCGTATTCTCGTCGAAGAATCCGTCTACGGCAAATTCACCGACCTGCTTGTGGAAGGAGTCAAGAAACTCAGGACCGGCGATCCCATGGAGGAATCGACCGATCTGGGCCCGCTGATCCGCGAGAGTGACGCCATCCGAGTCACAAACTGGATAGACGAAGCGGTTCGCTCCGGCGCACGCCTGCTCTGCGGCGGCAAGCGGCACGGTTCGGTTGTCGAGCCAACGGTGCTCACTGGAACCAAGCCGGAGATGAAAGTAAATTGCCAGGAAATTTTCGGTCCGGTGGTGACTGTGGAACCCTACCACAGTTTTGAGGAAGCGCTAAGGCGCATCAACAAGTCCGACTACGGACTGCAAGCCGGTTTGTTCACCCGCGACGTAAAGCTGCTCTTCGAGGCCTTCGATGAGCTGGAGGTCGGCGCTCTGATCGCGGGCGATATCCCTTCCTTCCGCATCGACCAGATGCCTTACGGCGGCGTAAAAGACTCCGGCATCGGCCGCGAGGGATTGCGTTATGCGATCGAAGAGATGACCGAACCCAAGCTGCTGGTCATGAATCTGCGGTAAAGATAAAGGTCGCTTCCCTGGTGAAGAAACAGTTTCTCCGCGGCGCGGGTCCGCTTTTGGGAATTTTTTTACAGCGTCCCTAAAACACGCGACAAGTCCGCATGAAATATTTATAATTTCCAGTTCCTAAAGCTGACGCGAGAAAATCAGTGGGTATTTTCCTCTGCGTCGTAACCATCACACATCCGTAAGAACCGGGATCTGGTGGGTCTCATTCGTGCTCTCTAAAATTCATACGTAAGCATGCCGCAGATTTTCCATCGCAGCACCAACACACTTTCCCGGGCCACAATTTTTGGCGCGGTCTTCGTGGTTGTTGTGCTCAGTTGGGCGGCGCTTGAGGTGCAGCGCTCACCCTACGTGACGTATGCTGGAGTGCGGAAGCCGCAGCCGGTTCCGTTCAGCCACCAGCACCATGTCTCTGGCCTGGGGATCGATTGCCGCTATTGCCATACATCGGTGGAGAATTCGAGCTTCGCCGGCATCCCTCCTACCAAGGCGTGCATGAACTGTCACTCGCAGATTTGGACTAACGCGGACTTGCTGGAACCCGTACGGGCCAGTTACCGGAGCGGGCAATCGCTGCAGTGGACGCGCGTGAACCAACTGCCCGACTTCGTTTATTTCAATCACAGCATTCATGTCAATAAAGGAGTGGGTTGCAACACCTGCCACGGTCCGGTCGACCAGATGCCGCTGATGTACCAGCAGGAGTCGTTGCAGATGGAATGGTGCTTGGAGTGCCATCGCGCGCCAGAGAAAAATCTGCGTCCTCGCGATCAGGTTTTCAACATGCGCTACCAGCAGCCGACCAGTGTGCATCCCGTAACAGTGGATGGACAAAATTACACAGACCAGGACGATCTGGGTTCGGCGCTGCTGAAAAAATACAACGTCCGCAGTGTGAAGGACATAACGAGTTGCAGCACGTGTCACCGGTAAAAAGCATGCTTATGAGAACTTGTCATCCTGAGCGGAAAAATTGCTTGGCGAAAGCCAAGCAATTTTGCAGTCGAAGGACCCAGCAGTGCGGACTGTTCCACTGCCGGTTCAAGGCGTTCTCCCGCGCACTCGGTCAGTATCGTGAGAATACCTCGCCACGTTCGTGGCGCCGTCAACAGTGCCGGGGTCCTTCGACTCCACTCAGGATGGCAGACTGTGTGATGTGGAACCAATGAAGATGGAAGAACAAAACGGCCGCGCGCGTCTGGTAGCAAAGACCGAAGACGTTTGCCCCACGAAGAAAGGCAAACTCGATCTCGACTCCCTGCGCGATCAGATCAACGAGGCCAATAATACCGACGCGTCCGGCCCGGAATACTGGCGTAGCCTCGAAGAGCTCGTCGGCAGCCCCGCCTTCCAGGAAGCCCTGCACCGCGAATTTCCCAAAGGCGCTTCGGAGTGGGTCGATTCTGTCTCGCGCCGCGGTTTTCTCAAAGTGATGGGCGCGTCCATGGCGCTGGCTGGCATGACCGGATGCGTGCGCCTGCCGCTCGAACCCATCGTTCCCTACGTGCGCCAGCCCGAGGACGTAGTTCCTGGGTGCCCGCAGTTCTACGCCACCGCGATGACGCTCGGCGGCTACGCCAGCCCGCTGCTGGTCGAAAGCCACCTCGGACGTCCGACAAAGATCGAAGGCAACGACAAGCATCCCGCGTCGCTCGGCGGCACTGACATTTTCGCGCAGGCCCACGTTCTCGGCCTGTACGACCCCGACCGCTCGCAGAGCGTGGTGTCGATGGGCGACCAGCGCTCCTGGCAATCGTTTATCACCGCCATCCGCGGACCGCTCACCGCGCAAAAGGCGCTGCAAGGCGCGGGCATTCGCATTCTCACGCCAACCATTTCTTCGCCTACGCTCGCCGATCAACTGCGCGGCTTTCTGAAGATTTATCCGCAGGCCAAGTGGCATGTGTATGAGCCCATCAATCGCGACAACGTGCTCGAAGGCGCGAAGCTGGCCTTCGGACAGCTGGTCGAAACGCGCTACGATTTTGAAAAGGCCGACGTAATCGTCTCGCTCGACGCCGATTTCTTGTATGCGGGTTTTCCGGGAAACGTCCGATACATTCGCGACTTCGCCAAGCGCCGCAATCCCGATGGCAACATGAACCGGCTGTACGTGATCGAGAGCACGCCGACGACGACGGGGGCGAAGGCGGATCATCGGTTGCCGGTGGCCGCAAGCGACATCGAGCGCTTCGAACTCCTGATGCTGACGACTCTAACGAACGACAGCAGGTCATACGAAGCACCTGGCTTGGTATTTAGTGACAGCGAAAAGAAGTTCGCGCAGAGCGCTTTCTCGGACCTCCTCGGACACGGCGGCTCAAGTGTGCTGATGGCCAGCGACCATCAGCCGCCGATAGTTCACGCGCTGGCCCACAACATCAACTCGAAATGCGGCAACGTGGGCAAGACCGTTTTCTACACAGACCCAGTCGATGCGAATCCGATCAACCAGACGGAGTCACTCAAAGACCTCGTCGCCGACATGCGCGGCGGCAAAGTCGATTTGCTAATTGTTCTCGGCGGCAATCCGGCCTACGACGCGCCTGCCGATCTCAATTTCGCAAACGCTCTAAAGGACGGCAAAGTTCCCCTTCGTGTGCATCTCGGCTTGTATCAAAACGAAACCGCAGAGTTGTGCCAATGGCACATCAATCAGACGCATGAACTCGAAGCCTGGGGCGATGCCCGCGCCTACGAGGGCACGGTCAGTATCATTCAGCCGTTGATTGCGCCGCTCTACAACGGCAAGAGCGCATTAGAATTTGTCGCATTGCTTTCGGGACAAGCCGATGCAACCGGCTACGACCTCGTCCGTTCCTGCTGGCAGAAGCAACACACATCCCCGGACTTCGAGCAGTTCTGGCGCAAATCGCTTCACGACGGCTGGATTGAAGGCACAGCCCTTGCTCCTAGATCAGTAAATCCGAGATTCCGCTATCTCGGTATCGAGAAAAAGCCTGATCCTAACGCCATCGAGCTCAACATCCGCCGCGACCCCACCATCTACGACGGACAATTCTCCAACAATGGCTGGCTGCAGGAACTCCCCAAGCCGATGACCAAGCTCACCTGGGACAACGCCGTGCTCGTCGGTCCCAAGATGGCGGAGCGGCTGCAAATCAAAGTAGAAGACGTTGTCGAGCTGGAATTAAACGGCAAAAAAGTCACGGGGCCAGTTTGGATTCAGGCCGGTCATCCCGATAACTCGGTTACTGTCACTCTGGGTTACGGACGCACCCGCGCCGGTCGAGTAGGCACGGCGCAAGGTTTCAACGCCTATGCTCTGCGCACCAGCGCAGCGCCATGGATCGCTACCGGCCTGCAAATCCGCAAGACCGGAGAAACTTACAAGCTCGCCTCCACGCAGGGCTACCAAAGCATGGATACGCCCGATGGCGGCCATCGTCCGCTGGTGCGCGAGACGACGCTTGAGGAATACCGCAAAGAGCCCAACTTCGCGCAGGAAGAAGAACCGGCGCCCGGCCTCACGCTCTACAAGCCTTATCCGTATAAAGAAGAAGACTACGCCTGGGGCATGGCGATCGACTTGAACTCCTGCGTGGGCTGCAACAACTGCATGCTAGCCTGCCAGTCAGAGAACAACATTGCCGTCGTCGGCAAGGAGCAGACCGTCATCGGCCGCCACATGCACTGGATCCGCGTCGATGCCTATTACCAGGGCGATCGCGATAATCCCAAGGCATTTTTCCAGCCAGTCCCGTGCATGCAGTGCGAGAACGCGCCTTGCGAAGTGGTTTGCCCCGTGGGCGCGACCAACCATTCGAGCGAAGGCCTGAACGATATGGTCTACAACCGCTGCGTGGGGACGCGCTATTGCTCGAACAACTGTCCCTATAAGGTGCGGCGGTTTAACTTCCTGCTGTTTCAGGATTGGGAGACGCCGCAGTACAAGATGATGCGCAATCCCGACGTCAGCGTGCGCAGCCGCGGCGTGATGGAGAAATGTACTTACTGCGTGCAGCGCATCAACGAACATAAGATCGATGCGGAAACCGCTTCGGTCCGCGAAGGGAAAGAAGTCAAGGTCGGTGACGAGTTGCAGACCGCGTGCCAGCAGTCGTGTCCGGCCGGCGCAATCGTATTCGGCAACATCAATGACCCGAACAGCAAGGTTTCGAAGTTGAAAGCGCAGTCGCGCAATTACAGTTTGCTGGGCGAGTTAAACACGCGCCCGCGGACGACGTATCTGGCCGAGATCAGCAATCCGAATCCGGAGTTGAAAGCGTGAGCGGATTCTTCGCGCGAGTTGGATTTGAAAGGGCGCGCCTTCAGGCGCGCCGTTAAGGCCGATTTATAAACAGGGGCTTTAGCCCCGATGGAACGCATGGACGAGCAATACAAAGCGACGGTCGATGCTCCCGTGATGGAGCCCGGCTACACCTTCGGCACGGTCACGGAAAAAATCAGCGCGATCGTGCTGACCCGTCCCGCCTCGAATGGCTGGTTTCTCGGCTTCGGCGTCGCCTTCCTGATGACGATGATGATGCTCTACGCCATCGGCTACCTTTTCCTCAAGGGTGTCGGCATCTGGGGCGTGACCATCCCCATCGGCTGGGGCTTCGCCATCGTCAACTTCGTGTGGTGGATCGGAATCGGCCACGCCGGAACCTTGATCTCGGCCATCCTTCTTTTATTGCGGCAGTCGTGGCGCAACTCGATCAACCGCTTCGCCGAAGCGATGACATTATTCGCCGTCGCTTGCGCCGGAATTTTCCCGGCCATTCACGTCGGGCGTCCGTGGCTGGCGTACTGGCTGTTTCCCATTCCAAACACTATGGGCGTGTGGCCGCAGTTCCGCAGTCCGCTCATATGGGACGTTTTCGCCGTCTCGACTTACGCCACGATTTCGGCGCTGTTCTGGTTCATCGGCCTCATTCCTGACATGGCCACGCTACGCGACCGCGCCACGCATCCCGCAGCCAAAATTATTTACGGCATGCTCTCGCTGGGCTGGCGCGGATCGGCGCGCCACTGGCACCGCTACGAAACCGCCTACTTGCTCCTGGCTGGACTGGCCACCCCCTTGGTGCTCTCCGTGCACACCGTAGTGAGCTTCGATTTTGCCGTGGGCATCGTGCCCGGCTGGCATACAACCATTTTCCCGCCCTACTTCGTCGCCGGCGCCATCTACTCTGGATTCGCCATGGTACTGATGCTGGCGATTCCCATTCGCAAAATCTACGGCCTGGAAGACTTCATCACCGAACTCCATCTGCAGAACGCAGCCAAGGTGATGCTGGCCACCGGATTGATCGTCGCCTACGGCTACGGCATTGAGGCCTTCATGAGCTGGTATAGCGGCGACCGCTACGACGCCTTCACGATATGGAACCGGCTTCACGGTCCTTACGCCGTTCCCTACTGGTCCCTACTGATCTGCAACATTTTCATCCCGCAGGTTTTGTGGATTCGCAAGCTGCGCACCAGCCCGGTGGCGTTGTTCTTCATTTCCGGCGTGATCCTCGTCGGCATGTGGCTGGAACGTTTCATCATCGTCGTCGTCAGCCTGCACCGTGACTTCCTCACATCTTCATGGGGCATGTACTACCCCACTCGTTGGGATTGGATGACCTACATCGGTACCATCGGAATGTTCCTCGCGGCAATTTTCCTGTTTGTTCGCCTGCTGCCGATGATCTCGATCTTTGAAATGCGCACTCTGCTTCCGGAAGCGGAGGTGAAGGAATGAAGCGCGAGCGCGTTTACGGCATCATGGCGGAGTTCGATTCGGCGCAGGCGCTCGTCGACGCCGCCAAGCACACCCATGAAGCGGGATACCAAAAAATTGACGCCTATAGTCCGTTTCCCATCGAAGGTTTGGCGGAAGAGATTGGTTTTTACCACGACGAAGTTCCGTTGGTCGTGCTGATCGGTGGTCTCATCGGCGGCCTCACCGGCTACGCCATGCAGTACTGGATGTCGGCCGTCGATTATCCGCTGAACATCGGCGGCAAGCCATACCATTCCTGGCCCGCGTTCATCGTGATCACGTTTGAGATGACGATTCTGTTTGCTGGCATCTCGGCGGTCTTCGGCATGCTCGCGCTGAATGGCCTGCCCATGCCATATCACCCGGTATTCAACGTGCCACGATTTGCGCTGGCATCGAAAGATCGTTTTTTCCTGATCGTCTTTTCTTCCGACAAGAAATACGATCCAGCCGGCACGTGGAGTTTTCTGGAAGCCCTTGCCCCGCGCTCGATTTCGGAGGTGCCCAGCTAGCATGCCGCACCTTCGCAAATACTCATGTGGGGACAGCCGCCCCCGGCTGTCCGTTTGGGCGAAGCTCGACGGTTTTTCTGTCGCAACGATACTGCGCGGGTGCCCCATTCTTGCGCGTTCTGTGCGCAAGAGGGGGATTCCACGAACCCATGCGGTTCAGGGTTTTCTTGTGGTCTGCATTCTCTTAGCGGTCGCCGCGTTTTCCGCCTGCCGCATCGACATGCACGTGCAGCCACGCCAGAACCCGCTTTCCCGCAGCGACTTTTTCACCGACCAGCGCTCCGAACGTCCGCCGGTGGATGGCACGGTGGCCCGCGGCGAGTTGCGCGAAGATACCTACTTCTACACCGGAAAAGCGGGCAGCAGTCCCGGCGACTACATGCCGTTTCCCGTGACCAAAGCAGTTCTGGAACGCGGGCGCGAACGCTACAACATTTATTGCGCTCCCTGCCACTCGCGAGTTGGCGACGGCAACGGCTTCATTCCGTCGCGCGGCTTCGCGCGCAAGCCGCCGTCGTATCACATCGAGCGGTTGCAAAAAGCGCCGCTCGGTTATTTCTATGACGTGATCACCAACGGCTTCGGCATCATGTCCGATTACGCGTCGCAGATTCCGCCACGCGATCGCTGGAGCATCGTGGCCTACATTCGCGCGTTGCAACTCAGCCAAAACGCAACCAAAGCAGACGTGCCCGCCGGACAAAACGTTCCTTCGGAGCCGCCGAACTTTCGCGGCGAGCCGGGTTCGGGCGCGACCCTCCCGGTCATCGCTCCCGCATCGCAGCCCACCACCGAGGAGCGGAAATGAGCGCTGCGACCAATCTCCATCTCGATCTGTCGCCGCCCGATGTCGTAAAGAAGATATCCCAGCGCTCGCTTGTGATCGGCGCGGTCTTCGCTGTCATTTCTATCGCATTGGCTCTTAAGACTCCCGAGGAGTTCTACCGCGCTTACCTGCTTGGCTTCATGTGTTGGCTGGGCGTCGCGCTCGGTTCGATGGCGATTCTCATGATCCGCCACCTCACCGGGGGCGGCTGGGGCACGGTGATTCGCCGCATCCTCGGCGCGGCCATGCGGACGCTGCCTCTGCTCGCCCTTCTGTTCATCCCCGTCATTTTAGGAATTCGGCACCTTTATATCTGGGCGCAGCCGCTCTCGAACATCGAAGACAAGCGCCTGCGCGAGCACCTCGAACAGATTACGCAGACTTACCTGACATGGAACGGCTTCGTCGTCCGCGCCATCTTCTATTTCGCTGTTTGGAACGTGCTCTCGTTCCTGCTGTCGATCTGGTCGAAGCAAACCGACCATGCAGGCGCTCCCGACAATTCGGGGCGATTTAAAGCCGTCGCCGGCCCCGGCCTCATCCTTTACGGATTCACCATCTCCTTCGCCGCTATCGATTGGATCATGTCGCTCGATCCCAGCTGGATCTCGACCATCTTTGGTCTGGTCATCCTGATCGGCGAAGTGCTCTCAGCCATGTGTTTCGCGGTGGTGGTCGAGCGCATCCTTTTTAATTACAAGCCGATGTCGGAGATGCTGACACCCGACTTCGTCCACGACCACGGCAAGTGGATGCTCGCTTTCACCATGGTCTGGGCCTATTTCAACTTTTCGCAGTGGCTCATTATCTGGGCGGGCAACTTGCCTTCCGAAATCACTTTTTATCTGCGCCGCCTGCAAGGAGGTTGGAGTGCAATCGGGCTGATTCTGGTCGTATTCGGTTTCACCGTGCCTTTCGCAATGCTGCTCTCGCGCCCTTTCAAGCGCAACATCCGCAAGCTGGTATGGCTCGCCGTCTGGATGATCGTGATTCGCTACCTCGATCTTTTCTGGATTATCGAGCCGAATTTCTCGAAGACTCTAACCATCACCCTGGCCGACATCGTTGTGCCGATCGCGATTGGCGGAATCTGGCTTTGGTATTTCTTTCATAACCTGTCATTGCTGCCGCTCCTGCCGGCCTATGACCGGGACGCTCACGAGGTGCTGCTACCGGAGCATCATGTGCACTCGCAAGGAACACCATGAACTCAAGGAACGAGAGTAATTGCTAGTGACCGACGATCCCAAACACGCGACCACACCGGACCAAGGCGGCTTCGAGCGCCAGGATCTCGCGCCGCGCGGCATTCTCTACTTCCTTCTGGCTCTGGGAATCGCGACGGTGCTTAGTCTCTTCGGACTCCGAGGTCTTTTCGAATATCTCGATCACCGGTCGAAAATGTCTCAGCCCGAGGTCAATCCGCTCGTCACCAATGTCCCAACCGATACGCGGCACGTCGCCCCAGGCTATCCGCAGAGCACATTTCCCAGCCCGAAGCTCGAGGAAGACGAGCGCGGCCAACTCAACGGAATTCGCATGCAGGAAGAGAAGACGCTCTATAGCTACGGCTGGGTAGATGAGAAATCTGGCACGGTGCACATTCCGATCGAACGCGCCATGGATTTAATCGTGCAACGGGGGCTTCCCGTGCGCCCCCAAGGCGCAGGTTCCGCAGCGGGTTCCACTGAAAAGAAGGAAATCAGCACGGCCGAAGGCGCTAAGGGTAATAAGGATAATAAGCAGTGAGCGGCAAGAAAGACAAGTCGATTTCCGCAGCGGGCGCCTTGCTGGCAGCAATGCTGCTCACTACCTGCGCCTGGGCGCAGATGAACAATGGCATAATGTCGCCGCCGGCGAGCACGCGGCCTCCGCGGCTCGAAAACGTTGCCATCGAGCAGCGTCTTGACGCGCAAATACCTCCCGATCTCACCTTCCGCGACGATGCAGGCAAGGCTGTGAAGCTCGGAGATTATTTCGGCCACAAGCCGACGATTCTCAATCTCGTTTATTACAACTGTACGATGTTGTGCGGAGAGGCCTTGGCCGGACTCGCCAGCGCCATGCGGCTGGTGAAGTTCGATGTGGGCAATGAATTCGACGTGATCACGGTAAGTTTCGACCCGCGCGAGACTCCCGAGATGGCGGCGGCGAAAAAGCTCGACTACGTGAAGCGTTACAGCCGCGCCAATGCCGCTTCCGGATGGCATTTCCTCGTCGGCCAGCCGGAGTCCATCAACGCACTTACTAAGGCCGTCGGATTCAATTATCAATACGATTCCAAGAGCAATCAGTATGCGCATGCCACGGCCATCATGGTGCTCACGCCGCAGGGCCGCATCTCGCGCTACTTTTACGGGGTGGATTTTCCACCTAAGGATTTGCGAATGGGCCTGGTGGAGGCTTCGCAAGGCAAGATCGGCAACGCCGTCGATGCCGTGCTGCTCTATTGCTATCACTACAATCCTGAGACTGGAAAATACGGCGCCATGGTCGGCAATATTTTGCGGCTGGCGGCGGCGGCAACCATTCTCATGCTCGGAACGTTTCTCTTTATCTTGTGGCGATTGGATCTTTCAGTGACCAGGAAGACGGCGGCAAAGACTCGGTATGCTCAATAATTTTCCATTATGGCCGCAGCAGGCCTCCACGATGGCGGGGCATGTAGATGCCCTGTACATTTTTCTGCTCATCGTTACCGGGATGATGACCCTGCTGGTCTTTGTCTGCCTCGTCTTTTTCGCTGCGCGTTTTCGCCATCGCCCCGGGGTTCGGGCCGAGCAGATCGAAGGCTCGACGCCGCTCGAAATTACATGGAGCACGATTCCCTTCCTTGTTTTTATGGTGATCTTCGGCTGGGGTGCTTTGGTCTACTTCCAGGAACGTACTCCGCCCTCCGACGCGACCGAAGTTTATGTCGTCGCAAAGCAATGGATGTGGAAGGTCGAGCATGCCGAAGGCCAGCGCGAGATCAACGAACTCCACGTCCCTGTCGGACGCGATGTGAAACTAATTATGACTTCGCAGGACGTGATCCACAGCTTCTACATCCCTGCCTTTCGCGTGAAGCAGGATGTGTTACCCGGCCGTTACACGGTGGAATGGTTCCGTGCCACCAAGCCCGGCGTCTATCATTTATTCTGCGCGGAATATTGCGGCACTCAGCACTCCGGCATGGTCGGCGACATCGTGGTACAGGAGCCCGCGCAGTACGAGGCGTGGATCAACGGCGGTTCGGGCGGTCCGCTCTCGGCGACGGGCGAGAAAGTTTTCGCCGAACTGGGTTGCTCCACCTGCCATCGCACCGACGCGCAGGGACGCGGGCCCAACTTGCAGGGAGTTTTCGGCAAGCCAGTTCAGCTTGAAGATGGACGCACCATAACCGCTGACGAGAATTATGTCCGCGAATGCATTCTTGATCCCGGTACGAAGCGGGTAAAAGGATTCCAGCCGATTATGCCGACGTTTCAGGGCCTGGTTAGCGAAGAGCAGGTGAATGCATTGGTCGCTTATATCAAATCGATGTCCGCCGTGAAACCGGCGGATGGAGCCAAGACCAGCGCCAGCGCAGCGCCACCGCAAGCTCAGGGACGAGCCCAACTCAACGGAAGTCAGGTGCAATAGCATGCCGACCGCGACCCCTCAAGCCCCGGTTCCTCAGGCCATTGAACGCGAGAACTACCTGAACAAAGAGTACGGAGTGTGGTCGTGGCTCCTCACCACGGACCACAAGCGCATTGCGCTGCTTTACCTCATTTCCATCACATTTTTCTTTTTTATCGGGGGCTTCTTCGCGCTGTTGATTCGCCTTGAATTACTGACTCCGGCGGGTGACCTTGTACAAGCCGACACTTACAACAAACTTTTCACCATGCATGGCATGGTAATGGTGTTTTTCTTTTTGATTCCGTCCATCCCCGCCGTGCTAGGAAATTTTCTTGTGCCGATGATGATCGGCGCCAAGGATCTGGCTTTCCCACGCATTAACCTGTTGAGCTGGTATCTCTACATCATCGGCGGTGTGATGATGTTGCACTGCATGCTGACCGGTGGCGTCGATACTGGCTGGACCTTCTATGCGCCATTCAGCACCAACTTCACCAATACAAAAATCGTTGAGGCCGGCCTGGCAATTTTCGTTGCCGGATTTTCCTCCATCCTCACCGGCCTGAACTTCGTCGTCACGATTCACCGCATGCGCGCGCCGGGCTTGACCTGGTCTCGCCTGCCGCTTTTCATATGGGCTCACTACGCCACCAGCATCATTCAACTTCTGGGAACACCGGTCATCGCCGTCACCATCGTCATGGTTGCGGCCGAACGTGCATTGCACCTCGGTATCTTCGATCCAAGGCTCGGTGGCGATCCGCTGCTCTTCCAGCATCTGTTCTGGTTCTATTCTCATCCCGCCGTCTACATCATGATTCTGCCGTCGATGGGCGTCATCAGCGAGGTCATCGCCTGCTTCTCGCGCAAGCGCATCTTCGGCTATAGCTTCGTGGCATTTTCGTCCATCGCAATCGCGGTCTTCGGCTTTCTGGTGTGGGCTCACCACATGTTCGTCGCCGGAATTTCGGTCTACTCCGCTCTCGTATTTTCTTTCTTGAGCTACGCAGTCGCTGTACCATCGGCGATCAAAGTATTCAACTGGACCGCGACTCTGTACAAGGGCTCGATCCATTACGACGCGCCCATGCTCTACGCTTTTGGCTTCCTTGGCCTGTTTACGATCGGCGGGCTCACCGGATTATTTCTGGCCGCGCTCGGCATCGACGTCCACGTCACCGACACCTATTTCGTTGTTGCTCACTTTCATTACATTATGGTCGGAGGGGCACTGATGGGCTATCTGGGCGGCATGCATTTCTGGTGGCCCAAGATTTCCGGACGGCTCTATCCCGAAGGTTGGGCGCGGCTGGCAGCTCTGATCGTTTTCATCGGCTTCAACCTCACGTTCTTTCCGCAGTTTCTGCTCGGGTACATGGGGATGCCGAGGCGGTACTACGATTACAGCCACATGCCGGAATTTCAGGTGCTGAACGTGCTCTCGACCGCGGGTGCGACCGTTCTCGGCGTCGGTTATCTGCTGCCCATGATTTATTTCCTGTGGTCGATGCGTTATGGCAAGCCGGCGCCGGACAATCCGTGGAACGCGGCCGGGCTCGAATGGAAGACAGCTTCTCCGCCACCGACTTTCAACTTCGACGAAGAACCGGTCGTTACCTGGGAGGCCTACAACTACGAAGAGTTAGACGCGCCGCCGCATCAGCAGGAGGTCCCCGTTGCCCGATAGCACCTTAGTCGGACTGCATCACGAAGAGGAGCATCATCCCGAGCTTCTGCATCACTTCGCCGATGCTCAGCAGCAGCGCGATGCCTCCAGCCTGGGCATGTGGGTTTTCCTGGCCACTGAGATCATGTTTTTCGGCGGCTTGTTCTGCGCTTACCTGGTTTACCGCCGGTGGTACTTCGGGGATTTCGCCGCCGCCAGCAAAAGCATCAACATGGCGTTGGGCGCAACCAACACCGCCGTTCTGATCTGCAGCAGTCTGACTGTAGTTCTCGCAGTATGGGCCGCGCAGACCGCCCGCCGTGCGCTCCTGATCGGCAGCCTCGCGATCACCATGCTTCTCGGTCTCACTTTCCTCGGCATCAAAGGAATCGAGTACAGAGATAAGTTCGTCGAGCACCACGTTCCGGGACCTTCTTTCAGTTTCGAGAACGAGCCGATTCCCGGCCATCCCAGCCAGTTTGCGAACCCGCGCCACGCCCAGATGTTTTTTTCTCTTTATTTTGTGATGACCGGTTTGCACGCTCTGCACATGATTATCGGCCTCGGAATTTTTCTATGGCTCTTCGTCATGGCCTGGAAGGGGCGATTCACGCCCGAGTGGCATACTCCCGTTGAAATTGGCGGCCTCTACTGGCACTTCGTCGATATCGTCTGGATTTATCTTTTTCCGTTGCTCTATCTGATCGACCGGCACCCGTGAGGTTCGCATGTCTGCACACTCATCAACAGCGTCGCCTTTGAAAGGTTACTTCGCAGTCTTCTTTGCGTTGCTCGTCGGCACCGGTCTCACGGTGTATGCGGCGACCCTGGACCTGGGCCGCTTCAACGCCGCCGTCGCGCTGAGTATCGCAACCGTTAAAGCTACTCTGGTCGCTCTCTTTTTCATGCACGTCTGGCATGCCAGCGAAAAGCTGACCAAGCTGGTGGTAATCGCGGCGCTATTTTTTCTCCTTCTGTTGTTGGGGTTGACCATGTCCGACTACGCAACCAGGATGTGGAGCTAGGGCCGGCCTTGTGAGGCCTGATCATTTTCGTTCCACTTCTCGCACTGCTCCGGACTTCGATTCTGCGATATACTCGCGCCGACAGGAAGAAATTAATACGAGGGACCCATGGCGTTCTGTAATTCCTGTGGTGCGAGTCTCAATCCAGGTACACGGTTCTGCAACAAGTGCGGCGCTGCGATTCTCGGTTCAGCGGCCGCTCCCACTGTCGCGGCCCCGTCAGTTACTCCTCCCACTCCTCCGGCGGTCAATGCCCCGCCAGTCCCGGCGGCGGGCGGTGGTGCCCTCAAAGTCATCCTCATTGTTGTGGCCGTAGTTGTGTTCGTGGGAATTCTCGGCGTGGCCTCTGCCGGTTTTGTCGCGTGGCACATCGCGCACCGCTCTCACATTCACCAGAACGGCAACGATGTGACCGTTGAAACTCCCTTTGGGTCCGTCGAGACCACAAAAGATCCGGACCAGGCGGCACGCAATCTCGGAGTGGACCTTTACCCCGGCGCCGAAGTGTTGAAACACGGCGCAGCCTCCACAACCTTTGCCGGAGTTCACACGGCCTCGCTCAGCGCGGAGAGCAGCGATTCCGTAGACAAGGTCTCCAGCTTCTACAAAGCGAAGTTTCCCGATGCGATGGTGACGAGTTCCGACTCCGGGCGATGCAGCATCGTCTCGAACAATCACAACAGTTTGATTACCATCAATATTCAAGGCGAAGGCGATAAGACGAAGATTCAAATCACCAACGTGACCCATAAGTCCGAGTCGAACTCCTCTTCGAATTAGGCTGGGTTGTATCCGAATCTCGCCTTAGACGAAACGCAGAAGGCTCGGCATATTCTTTATGTCGGACAAACTCGTCGAACTCGCCGCGGCCTCAAAATCATCCTCGACGCACATTGACACCTCGGCCCTAGCCGAAGCCCTGCGCGCGCAGGTCCGAGGCGATGTACGTTTTGATCGTGGAAGCCGCGCTCTCTACGCTACGGATGGTTCCAACTACCGGCAGGTTCCGATCGGCGTGGTGCTCCCTCGCGATACCGACGACGTTTTAGCCACGGTAGCGCTGTGCCGCGAGTTCGGCGCGCCGCTGCTCTGCCGCGGCGGAGGCACATCTCTGGCCGGCCAGTGTTGCAACGTCGCCGTCATTCTCGATTTCTCCAAATACATGGCGGGGATTCTCGAAATCGATCCCGCCCGCCGCATCGCCCGGGTGCAGCCCGGAGTGGTGCTCGATAATCTCCGCTCCGCCGCAGAAAAGCACCACCTTACTTTTGCGCCCGACCCCGCAACCCACGACCGCTGCACTCTCGGAGGAATGATCGGCAACAATTCCTGCGGTGTGCATTCGGTGATGGGCGGCAAAACCGACGACAACATCGAGGAACTCGAGGTCCTCACCTACGACGGCGCGCGCATGAGGGTTGGAGCGACGCCAAACGCTGACCTTGAACGCATCTGTGCCTCCGGCGGACGCCGCGGCGAAATCTACAGTAAACTGCAATCGATCGCGTCTTTCTACGGCGATCTCGTCCGTCAACGCTTCCCAAACATTCCGCGCCGCGTCTCCGGTTACAACCTGAATTATCTTTTGCCGGAAAATGGTTTTCACGTTGCTCGAGCCCTCGTCGGCTCCGAAGGCACCTGCGTCACGATTCTTGAAGCGACCTGCCGTCTGGTCGAAAGCCCTCCCCAACGCGTGCTGCTGGTCGTCGCTTATCCCGACATCTACCAATGCGCCGACAACGTGCCGGAAATCATGAAGCACAAACCGATCGGCCTCGAAGGTTTTGACGACCTTCTCGTCGACTACACGCGCGCCCGAGGCATCAACTCGGAAGGCATGGCGCTGCTGCCGGAAGGTGGGGGATGGTTGATGGTGGAGTTCGGCGCGGACGCAGCAATGGAAGCCGAATCCCAGGCGCGCGGTCTGATGCAGGCGCTGGGCCGGGTTGCGAACCCGCCAAACCTTGTCCTCTTCACCGACCAGCGGCAAATTAAGCGCGTGTGGGAGGTGCGCGAATCGGCTCTCGGCGTGACCTCGCACGTTCCCGGCGAACCGCTCAGCTGGGAGGGTTGGGAAGACTCTGCGGTCGCTCCGGAAAAACTTGGCGGATATCTTCGCGATCTGCGCAAGATGTTCGCAGCCTACGGCTACAAAGGCTCGCTCTACGGCCACTTCGGGCACGGTTGCGTTCACACTCGCATTAACTTCGATTTGCAGTCGGAAGAGGGCATCGCGAAGTTTCGCAAATTTATGGAGGAAGCCGCCGATCTGGTAGTGAGCTATGGCGGCTCCATCTCGGGAGAACATGGCGACGGTCAATCGCGCGCAGAGCTGCTGCCAAAAATGTTCGGCCCGGAACTGGTCCAGGCTTTCCGCGAGTTCAAAGCTGCGTGGGATCCGGAATGGAAGATGAATCCCGGCAAACTGATTGAGCCCTACCCGCTCGACGAGAACCTCCGCCTGGGCGCGGCCTATGCTCCATGGGAACCGGAAACCAATTTTCGGTTCGCTGCCGACCACGGCAGTCTCGCCGAGGCCACATTACGTTGCGTGGGCGTTGGCAAGTGCCGCCGCGAAGAAGGCGGCCTGATGTGTCCCAGCTACCGGGTCACGCACGAGGAGGAGCAATCGACGCGCGGCCGCGCTCACCTGCTCTGGGAGATGACTCAGGGCGAGGTGATCCGCGACGGGTGGCGCAGCGAAGAAGTGAAAAAGTCGCTCGACCTGTGCCTCGCCTGCAAGGGATGCAAAAGCGATTGCCCGGTCGGGGTGGACGTTGCAACGTATAAATCCGAATTTTTGTCTCATTATTATGAAGGCCGCGTGCGCACCCGCAGCACGTATGCGTTCGGCAATATCGATCTCTGGGCGCGCGTTGCGTCGCACGCGCCAGGACTCGTCAACCTGACTACGCAACTTCCTTTTTTGCGCAACGTTGCAAAAGTTGTCGCTGGAATCCCCAAACAACGCTCGATTCCTGCGTTCGCCCCGGAAAGTTTCAAGACATGGTTTTGCGGTCCGCGGCGCATACTTGGTAAGCGAGCAGCGCAAAATGGTTTTGGATGGCGCAGCGCTTCCAGCGCTGCGATTGAAGCGCCTCATGATCTAAGGGCTTTAGCCCCCGAAGCTCCGCCCGTCCTTCTGTGGCCCGACACATTCAACAACTATTTCCACCCACAAACCGCCCAAGCCGCGGTCGATGTCCTCGAAGCTGCCGGCTTCCGGGTTGTGGTTCCCCGGGCGAACCTATGTTGCGGTCGCCCACTCTACGACCATGGGATGCTCGACCGCGCTCAGGCGCTCCTCCTTCGAATTCTCGACGAACTCTCCCCCGAGATTGAAGCCGGCATTCCGATCGTCGGCCTCGAACCCAGTTGCGTCGCCGTGTTTCGCGACGAACTCGTTAACCTGTTTCCTCACGATGAGCGCGCCCATGCTTTGTCGCGCCAGACCTTTCTCTTAAGCGAGTTCTTAGAAACCCACGCGAAGGATTTCCCGCTGCCTCAGTTCAAACGCAAGGCACTCCTCCACGGCCACTGCCATCACAAATCCATCATGAAGATGACGGCCGAGGAGGCGGTCCTGCACCGCCTGGGCATCGACTTCCAAAGTCCTGCCCCCGGTTGCTGCGGCATGGCCGGCTCGTTTGGCTTCGAGGCCGAGAAATATGAGATTTCGGTCGCGATCGGCGAACTCGAACTTCTCCCCGCCGTCCGCAAAGCCCCGGCTAACTGGCTCGTAATCGCCGATGGCTTCAGCTGCCGCGAACAGATCGCTCAAAGTACAAATCGCCAAGCGTTGCATCTGGCCGAGGTCTTGCAAATGGCGTTGGTGGCGAATGAAGATCGCGGCGACACCCCAGAATGCGAACCATACCCCGAGTCAACCCAAGCGGCCCGACGGGAGGCAGCCGTATTCACGTCCATGGCTCGCGCCGGCTTGGGCTTGGTGGCCGTCGTGGCGGGCGGCGCTCTATTATGGGAATTCTCTAAAAAACACTGATTCTATTATAGTTACGCTCCGCTTCTTCGCCTCTACTAACTTCCGCCTCTCGCCAGATCGCCGTTCTTCTGGGACAATAGAGTTCTGGCCGGCCCCTTCACGGGACCTATACACAACACTTTCAAGCTGGATCAGTCCGAGCTGTCGGTTATGGACCCTGAAGTCATTGATCACGAATTAACGGATCACGAAGCAACGGATCGCGTAGTTGATCACGAATTACATGAACTGACGGATCGTGCCCCGGCTGGTGAAGCTATGGATCGTGACAGCATCATCAGCGTCCCCGCTATCGGCAAAGTTCCCGCCGAGGCTCTGCCGACCCTGGTGGCAACCAAGTCGGCGCACGCTCCGCTGGCCGGATCTGTGCTGGTTCTAATCCAGTTTGACGTTTGCGAAGAGATTCGCCTCGACGAGCTACGAGAAATCCTGGGCGCGCGCACTGCCGATGCCAGCTTTCGGCACTTGGCCCCGGGATACGTACGCTACCAGCGCCCCCCGGTCGAGGAAGTCCTTGAACCCCTGGTTCTCGAAAGCGGTGAGCGACTTCAGGGCGACATCAAGTACTTCGACTACGGTGTGGTCAGCGTCGTCTTCGAGTTGCCGTTTTCCGGCGACTGGGACACCCTGGTTCAGCTTTCCAGCCGCTGGGTTTGGGATACGAACTTTGAAAGTCTGGCGACCCGCATCGTCCGGCAAAAACTAGAGCGTGCCGCTCCCGCGCTGGTCAAGCCTTACGGCAAGGAGTGGCTGCAAGAGGATTATTTCATCTTCCATCTGCGCGAGATCGCAGGCGCTCCGTCGGCCACCGATCTGCTGGCTTCTCAGGGAGGCTGGATCGCTCAAGTCGTTCGGGGCGAGACCCAGCCGCTTTCCGACGGTGAACGGCAGGAGATTCTGCAATCGCGAATTTCCTACTATCCCAACGATTTGGCGGTGATCGGCTGGAACGCCGCCTTCCTTTATGACAGCGTCGCCGGCGCCGAGACCGCGATACAGCTCTTGCAGTACGCCAACTCACAGTTGCTCGAGTTCCGCCATTACGACGATTTGCTCAGCCGGCAACTGGAAAAAGTCTATGACTTCCTGGAGGCCGGAGGCCGCGGCCTGTGGTCGCGCTGGCGCACGGCGCGAGCCGCTTCGAAACTCCACACAGTCCTGCTCGACGTAAGCGAACTCACTGAGCGTGCCGACAACGCCATCAAGTTCCTCAGCGACATGTTTTCTGCCCGCCTCTACAAGTTGGCCGCGCTGAAAGTCGGCGTGCCCGACTACAAAGACCTGGTCCAGCAAAAATTGCAAACCGCCGAAGAGCTCTACCGCTTCATGGTGGACGAATTCAATCAAAGCCGCGCCTTCGTCCTCGAACTCATGGTTGTGATTATCCTGATTATCGAGCTCGTCTATTTCTTCCGCGGCAAACCGATCTAGAATCGAACCTTGTAGACTGTGGTGTCATCCTGAGCGTAGCCGTTCTTCAGGCGAAGCGAAGGATCTCCTGCTCCACCGGCGTCGAGCGTCAGCCAAACGGCAGCACCACCAACCCCCGCACTTTGCGTCGCAGCTCAAGCAGGAATAAAATTCTCCATTGATTCCACTGATCATCTGGAGCTTCTGATGAAACTGTTTCGTCATGTGACGTTCCCAAGCCTTGCGTTCTTGATCCTCGCGTCTGTACCGAACCCAACCGCCGCCCAGATTCACGTCGCGCCGCTTGTCTATCCAAGAACAAAGACGGTCAACCAGGTCGATGACTACCATGGCGTGAAGGTCGTCGATCCATACCGCTGGCTCGAGGATACGGACTCCACCGACACCAAAGTCTGGGTCGAGACCGAGAACAAGCTCACTTTTGATTACCTCGACAAAATTCCCTACCGCTCGGCCATTCGCGATCGCCTCTTCAAGCTGTGGAACTATGAGCGCTTCACCGTGCCCGGGCAGCATGGAGGACGATACTTCTACGAGCACAACAACGGCCTGCAGAATCAGAACGTGCTTTTGGTTGCGGACTCGCTCAATGCCGAACCGCGAACGCTTCTCGACCCCAACACTCTCTCTTCCGACGGAACGGTCGCGCTCTCGGGAAGGGTTGTGTCGGACGACGGAAAGCTGATGGCTTACGGCACCGCGGCCTCCGGATCGGATTGGATGGAGTGGCACGTCCGCGACGTGGACACCGCAAAAGATCTACCTGACCAGATTAAGTGGGTGAAGTTCAGCAGCGCATCGTGGACGAAGGACAACAAAGGTTTCTTCTACAGCCGCTACGATGAGCCCAAGCAGGGCACCATGATGCGCGATACGAACTACTTCCAGAAGCTTTATTACCACCGGCTGGGCACATCGCAAGCGGAAGACAAACTCATCTACGACCGGCCCGACAACAAAGAGTTGGGTTTCGCCGGCGACGTCACCGATGACGGCCACTTTCTCATCATTTCAGTCTGGCAAGGCACTTCGCCGAAGAATCGCCTTTACTACAAAGATCTCACGCAGCCCGGATCGCCGGTCGTGAAGTTGCTGGATGACTTCGACGCGCAGTACAACTTCGTTGACAACGATGGCCCCGTTTTTTGGATTCAGACCGATCTGGACGCGCCCCGCGGCCGCCTGATCGCAATCGACACGCGGCATCCGGAAAAAACCGATTGGAAAACGGTTGTCGCGCAAGGCGCCGACAAGCTTGAGTTCAGCAGCGTCGTCGATGATTTGTTCCTGCTTAGCTATTTGAAAGATGCTCGCACCGAGGTTCGGGTTTACGACCTGACCGGAAAGTTCATCCGCAACGTGGACCTGCCTGGCATCGGCACCGCTGGCGGCTTTGGTGGCAAGCGCAAAGACAAGGAAACTTTCTACAGCTTCACCAGTTTCATTTCGCCGGCGGCAATTTATCGCTACGATCCCCAGACTGGCACAAGTTCGGTGTTCCGCCAGCCCAAAGTGGAGTTCGATCCCACGAAGTATGAAACCGAGCAGGTGTTTTACAAGAGTAAGGACGGGACTCGCATCCCCATGTTTGTGACGTTTAAGAAGGGGATGAAGCTCGATGGAGAGAACCCCACCATGCTTTATGCCTACGGCGGATTCGATATCTCGCTGACGCCGACTTTTAATGTGCCCAACATCGTGTGGCTCGAAATGGGGGGCATCTACGCCCAGCCCAGCCTGCGCGGCGGCGGCGAGTATGGAGAAGAGTGGCACGAGGGCGGCATGAAGGCCAAGAAGCAAAACGTCTTCGACGATTTCATCGCAGCTGCCCAGTGGCTCATCGATAACAAATACACATCAACCCCCAAGCTTGCGATTCACGGCGGCAGCAACGGCGGATTGCTGGTCGGCGCCTGCCTAACGCAGCGTCCCGACCTTTTCGGAGCAACACTGCCCGAAGTCGGCGTGATGGACATGCTGCGCTTCCAGAAGTTCACCATCGGCTGGGCGTGGACTTCGGACTACGGCTCCTCCGACGATGCCGACGATTTCAAGACCTTGTACGCGTACTCTCCCCTGCATAACTTGAAACCTGGAACAAAGTATCCTCCCACGCTGATCTCGACTTCTGACCATGACGATCGTGTGGTGCCGGGACACAGCTTTAAGTTCGCGGCTACGATGCAAGCCGATCAGGCAGGGCCTGCTCCCGTGCTGATTCGCGTTGAGACCAAGGCCGGTCACGGCGCGGGCAAGCCAATCTCAAAGCGCATCGACGAAACCGCGGACTCCTTCGCCTTCGTCGCCAACAATCTCAACATCAACGTGAATCTGCAATAAATCGACGCGAGGTTCCGATGGTAGGTTAGGTTCTTGACCATGAACCTGTTGAAAAAAGCGAGTGGCCCATTCTAAATTTCACGTCCTCTGCGAAATTTAGAATGGGGATTTTTGCCGGGGTTTCGGCTTGTTCTTCGGCTCGGTCTTCCCCTTGAGATTGAGCGCCACGGCAGCGCGGATGAGATCCTTCAACGCCGCCTCATTAATCTTGTCGCCTTCGTGGATGTCGATGGCGCGCCTCACGTTCCCTTCGAGGCTGGAGTTAAATAGACCTTTAGGGTCCTTCAACGCAGCTCCCTTGGCAAATGTCAGCTTGACTACGTTCTTGTGCGTCTCTCCCGTGCAGACGATGCCGCCGTGCGAAAACACGGGAGTCCCCGGCGATGTCGGCTTCACCCACTTCCGCTCTTCGACGATCTCCGGGTCAGCCTCGTGAATGATCTCGCGCACCTTCGCGAGCATCGTCCCGCGCCAGTCCCCAAGTCCCTTGATCTTCTCGTCGATGAACGCAGAAGCAGAGATGAATGCAGAGGCAGATTCCACTGGGACAGTCTTTTTCATGAGCGACTCCAGTTCATATGCAACTCCAACTCTCGCACCTAATTTAGTCGCGCTTAGCGGAACCTGCAACCTCCGCAAGTGGAAGTGGGGGGCACCCGCCCTTAGTCCTGCGCTCTTTGCAGGGACAGGACGTGGGCAGCCACCGGACAACCGAGGGCTGAGATCTCAGAGGACTCCCTGACGGGCTGCTGCTGGATATCGACGGGCATGGGGTCCCTCGACTGCGCATGACCGTCCTTTCGGACGCTCATACTCCGCTCGGGATGACCGACCGGAAGGATGGCGTCCGGCTAGCTTATAAAGGAGCACGAGCGCGTCAAAACATTACAAGCGCCGTTACTGTACCTACCAAAGCTGGGACCGGCAGAATGAATACGATGAGAACACCGCAGAAAAACTGTGTGTTGAAGCAACGCGATCCTTGCGGTGGGTGGCCACACAGCAGCGACACGACAATGCAGACGACAAGCAGAAAGTGCGGTGCCAGCAGCAACACACCCAAAATCCGTTTACCGGCACTCATCTTCGGCCAGGACCGACGGACGCCATAGGCCGCCCCGCAGAGCACTAGAATAATCAGACACAGCAGCAGCCCGATCGAGCGCATGCACGCACTATACGAAGGACTGATCGCCCACTCAAGCCAAAACCGAGCTTGATCGGCACCTGCCTCGTATGAATTATGATGAGCGCCACCGAAAATCAACTCCGGGGGAGATTAACAATGCGTATCTCGTACACTCGATATCTCGCTGCCTGTGCTGCTCTCGTCATTAATATTAGCTTTGCGCAGGCCGCGTTCGCCGCGGACATCCTGATTGCTGATGCGAAATCGCAGCCAGAAAGTTTGACCATGGCGCCGGGCGGCGTGCTGATTGTCGGCAGCGCCAGTTCACCATTCGTCTACAAGGTGCGTCCGGGTTCCTCCACGGCCGAGAAGTTTATCGACGCCAGCGCAGAAGGTCCGGGGACGTTCTTCCTCGGCATGTTGGCCGACGCCGCCAGCAACACGTTGTGGACATGTCAACTGACGCCGGTGCCTAACACCACTCCGCAACATCGGCATACCGCGCTGAGAGGCTTTGATCTGGTTACTGGCGCGCCGAAGATCCGCTGGAACCTGCCCGGGGACAACAATGTTTGCAACGATTTTACGATCGGGCCGGACAAGGCGCTCTATATTACGGACACCATCCCCGGCAGAATCTTCAGGCTGCCTGCCGGAGCGTCCACAGCGGAACTTTACCTGGAGCATCTGACGCTGATGGGTGTCGACGGCATCACCTTCCTGGATGGCACGCTCTATGTAAACAACGTGATCTTCAATAAGCTCTACCGCATCCCCGTCGATGTCGCCGGCAAACCGGGGGAGCCGGTTGATATCTGGACCGACCAGCCGATAAAGGGTCCAGATGGCATGCGCGCAGCGAACGGTAAGCTCATCCTTGCGGAGAATGGCAACGGCAAAATCGCCGCGCTTACCGTAAATGGCGATAAGGCAAGCGTAACGGTAATCAAGGATGGGCTCAACACTCCAACCGGAGTGGAACCTGTAGGAGATACGATTTGGATTACCGAGCGCGGGGCGGGGAAGGCTGTGTCGATCCCCATGCCGAAATAGCGTGCCGAGTCTGGCGGATTTCAATCTGAGCCGTGATGTAGGACGCCAAATAGCCCGAGGCGTCCACGTCATCCCCGCCGCACTGCCTCGATCTTGGCGACGTCGATCTTTTTCATCTGCATCATCGCCTCGAAGGCGCGCTTTGCCTCGCCGCCTCCAGCCGCAAGCGCATCCGTTAACGCAACGCGGGGTGATTTGCCAGGAGAGGCCCCAGTGATCCTTGCACCAACCGCACTGACTTTCCTGGCCGCCGTTGCCAATGATCGCGTTCCAGTAGCGATCCGTTTCTTCCTGATTGTCCGTCGCGATCTGAAAAGAAAAGGCCTCACTGTGCTTGAACGCCGGGCCGCCGTTGAGACCGAGACAGGGAATGCCCAGAACCGTGAACTCCACCGTCAGCACATCGCCCTGCTTGCCGCTCGGGTAGTCGCTCGGCGCTTTGTGAACAGCGGTCACTTCGCTATTTGGAAAGGTCGCAGCGTAGAAGCGCGCCGCATCATGTGCGTCCTTGTCGAACCAGAGGCAAATCGTATTTTTCGGCTTCAAGGTCATCAGGTCTCCTTATGTGGATCAGGTCAAACGCCGGTGGCCGGATCTCTTCTCGACCCAGCAATTTCGCTACACTCCATAGAGTAATGGTAGTCAGATGGGGGGGCCAAGCATGAGAGTTGCGCGGGGATGTGGAAAATTAGGAGCGCTCTTCATGACAAAGTCGTCCACGAAACACAGTATTTCGCGGACCCGTTCGAGGCTCCGGCCCAGCGAAGGCAATGAATTCAGAGGATCGCTTGAACGAGGGACCTGCTTTTCCTTGAGCTGTTCAGTCGGTATGTCTCCCGCTGCGCCACTTGGCGGCATACGGCAGCACGAACAAGTACATACCGGTAAAGAACTCCAGGGCGAGCACGAACACCGCCATGAGGCCAAGTCTAGAGCTATACCTCCCCTGTACCACGGTCACGCCGTTGACGACGATGGCCACCGTAAAGGCAATAGACAGCCAGCGGTGGGTCTGCCGAATCCATTTATTCCAGTTCATTTGGGACCTCCTCGTCGATTACGGTTTTTGAGCCGCCTGAGGCGGCCAGTTGACTGTTTCAATACCGAACTGCTTGGCGTACTCGGCGTGCAGCCGCTGCCAGCTGCCAAACTTCATCGCCTCCGGGCCGACCATACGGCCAATAGGCGTTCCGCTGAGCAGGTGATCGAGAACGTCGAAACAAATGTGCCACCCGGCAGCGCCCATTGCGATGAAGCGGTGACCGATGTTGGTCCACAGTGTGAGGCGCGTGCCGCCACCCAAGTCTTCGAGTTGCCACCGCATGTCGAAGCCACCCCATTTGTACTCAAGCGCCTTGGGAGCGTCGGCTCGCGTCACGGTTGTTTCAGTGACGCGCGTCGCGGGCGCTCCCACGGTGGTCAGCTTCACGGTGGTCCCCGCCGTGGCCAGGCTCCCATCGGCGTCAAAGGGAGCCCACTCGCGCAGATGCGCCGGGTCCGTAATCGCCTGCCAGACTTTTTCCGGCGCGTGGCGCAGTTCCCGGACGAGAACGAGCGTCCACTTCTCTTCGCCGTTTTGTCCCCGTTCCTTCTGTATCCGCGCCCCGCTAGCCGGACCTGGTGCATACTGCGCGCGATCGTGCACCTTGCTCCTCCTTAAAGTATTGCTTACCAGCGTGCCAACTGGGTGAGCTGAATCAGGTTACCGCAAGTGTCGTTCAGCATAGCAATAGTCGAGCCGGTCACGTCGGTGGGCGGCATGGTGAACTCGGCGCCGCGAGACTTGATCCGCTCGTAGTCACCCTTGACGTCGTCGGTAATAAAATTGGCTGCGGGCTGCTTCTGCTGAAAGATCGCCTGCTGGTACGCTTTGGCCGCAGGATTGTTGTTCAGTGCGAGCTGTAGCTCAGTGCCGTCCGGCTCCTCGGTCGAAGCCACAGTCAGCCAGCGATAAGGGCCATTACTGAAATCGGACTTCTTGGCAAAGCCCAGTACCTCCGTATAGAAATGTAGAGCCTTGGCCTGGTCGTCCACGTATACGCTAGTCAATTTGATTTTCATTTCGTTTCTCCTTTATTTACGTTCGCGGTTTGGGCCGCGTCGTCTTCTCCTTGGTTTCCCTTTTCGTTGTTGTGCTTTTCGTTGGCGTGGAATCCATGCGGTCGTGATCGATTCGATCGAGGTGGCGTTCGAGAGCATCCACGTGAGCGGACCAGAACCGGCGAAACCGGGCCAGCCACGCATCCAGTTCCTCAAATGGTTCAGGTTTCAGCCGGTAGAGTCGCCGCTGTGCGTCCACCGTCGATTCTACGAAACCGGCGTCGCGCAGCACGCGCAGGTGCTTTGACACGGCCGGCTGCGACATACGAAGTTGGCGCTCGATCTCCCCCACCGACTGCTGTGACGAGACCAGGAGGCCGAGTATCGCCCGGCGGTTCGGCTCCGCAATGATCTCGAAGACAGATTCCATGCTCTTGATATACTTCATAACGTATATACTTGTCAAGGCATATAAAAACTAGAGGACGATGTCAATCAGCGTGCGCGGATGCACCGTGGTGACGCAGCAGGCAGAGACGCGATAGACAGATTTGCAGGAGCTTGGCTTACCCAGCTTGAATTCTTGTATCGTGCAGAAACTGCGGGGGGAAAGAAATGGTAGGCACGAGGAGACTCGAACTCCTGACCTCTACCGTGTCAAGTAATTGATCTTAGTACAGCAAGAGCGGGCAGTCTGGCGAAAATTCTAGTTGATGCAAGGCAGCGTAAAGACGGGGTTCGCAGCACTTCTGAGCTAGTCGGTCCGCTCCTCTTCCACGTATTCGATTCTGCCTGGCTTCTTTAGGAATTCACGAGCCGCATCCTTTGGCAACAGGCCCTTCTTCACGGCCATGACGATTTTGTGGAGTTCCACAGTCGGTAGTATTCCGATACCCTGATCCACTGCGGTCTCGGTGATATGTGCGTCTGCACCGATGTAAGCGCGGGGGCGTTTTGACGGATCAGTTTCAATGTCGTAATTCAGTACAAGTAATCCAGCAATATTCTTGCCTTTCGGTAGCACTAGCTCGCTCTGCCTCTTATAAAGAGTCATCATCCTGCCTAAAATGTCATGAAATTCCTTAACTTTAGGATTCTTGCTCTTTGTTCCAGTCACTTCTGTGATAGCGAGGAAGGCCTCGTCAGTCACCCAAAAATCTTCCTTCTTGATGGTACTCTTGATCTTCTCGTCGATGTCCTCGACCTGAAAACCTAGATATTCCAAAGCGGCCTTAACAACACCAGAGAGCCTCTCATTCAGTGGAAGATTGGGGTCTTCCTTGGCCACCAGCAGAGCTCGAACGAAGGCATTTCTTTCTCCGACATCTTTTACCTCTCTTTGCTTGGCTTCGACGAATGTTCTGGCTTCTGTAACCCTTTGATCTATTTCTTCATACAGTGCAATCTCCTCAGGCAGTAAGAACCCTTCGCCATCCAGCCAATTTGTTGTTCGCCTGTCTGGAAATAATTCCGGGGCCAAGTTTTCCAAACACTCAAGTATCTGCAGCACAACTTGAGAAATATTTTTCATTTGAGGCAAAACAATGTAGCGCGGGAAGTTTTCCTCGTACTTCCTTCCGTAACCACTAACGAATTGTTCGCTCCGAGTCAGAAGGACCAAAACGTTCCGAATGTCGCCACTTTGTTCGAGCTTGAAGAATTTTCCCACTGACGACACTTGTGTTTTCAAACTCATGAGCGTTTGGTCAAGTTCAGGAATTCGCCAAGAGTTGCCTTCAGCTTCACGCAAAGACGAAACATTCTCGTCGGCATCTATCAATTTCACGAACGGAGCACCGCCTTGTAATAAAAACTTGAATCCCGTTTTCTCCCCGATAAACGACACTCTAACGTACGGGGCGTGCCGACTTCTGTCATCGTCTGCTGAAACCCTAAGTCCTTGAAACCGTTTCGCTGGCTCGGAAATTCTTGAGCTAGCGCTTCGGTTGTTTTGGAGTTATAGAACAAAATGTCATATTCGTAGAGCGGATGGGGCGTCGCATAAGGAAGGTGACTTGCTTGTTGGCTGCCCGCCCCAATAAAACCTCGCTCAACGTTGTAGCCAGCCTTTGCAATGGTCTCGGCTTCTTTCATAGTGAAATTAAGCAGGATTATTCGATGGGCACTCTGGTTTGTAGTCAAACTCTATAACCCTCCCGAAGTTCTGCACCGTAATATTAAGCTTCTCACAAGATGAAAATGAGGGTCCTAGCTCAGAGGTGTGCCGCAGTCGAACATGGCGGCGAAGCTGGAAGCACAGCGGGTGCTGTTGAAAGAAATGGTAGGCACGAGGAGACTCGAACTCCTGACCTCTACCGTGTCAAGGTAGCGCTCTAACCAACTGAGCTACGCGCCTACGTTTGCTTGATTATACCGTAGCTCAATTTGAGGCGAAAGCGTCTGTTAGCGATGTCACCTTCAGCCCGCTTTTGATTTGATCCAGCGTCGCCGCCGACTTCAGAGTGATCGTTGCGGTTTCTCCGGGAAGCAGATCGAAATAGTTGTCGGAGGCCTGCACGTCGAGATCGCTGAAAGAAAGATAGACACTGCGAGCCAGCTTTGCAGATTGCAGGGTAATGGTGTACGCCTCGCCGCTCTTGCTCACGCTCGTTTCAATCTTCGGCATGACTGGCAGTTCCAGGTTCTGCATTCGATCGAAGAAGATGAGGTTGCGGGAGACGCGCTTCCCGCCCATTTCGAGGTCAAACACGAGAAAACTTTTGCGAAGATCTCCCTTGGCCGCAAGCGCGGACTTATCGACACTGAAATAGATCGCGTTCGATTGTGGGGGGATCTGCACGTCTTTGGTTTGCTTGAGCAGCACGGTTCCAGAGAAGTCGAGCAGTCGCATATGAACGGTTCCGGAAAGCGGCTGAAGCTTGTCGGACACGACGTACACGTCTACTCTGTCGTCGTGCAGGAAAGGTGAGATCAACACATCGTCGTAGAATCTGCGGGCATAATAATGTAGAGCCTTCCAGCGCCCGTAGTAATCGATGCTGGCCCATGAGGCGACAGGCCAGCAGTCATTCAATTGCCAGTAGAGAGAACCCATGGTCCGCGGCCGTTGCCGGCGCAGGTGTTCGGCGCCGATTTTGATGATCTCCGCCTGCTGCACCTGGCTGAGATAAACGAACGAAGCGAAATCCTTCGTCTCATGGTATTCGCGCAACATATAAGTAAGGATGCGTTCGTTCCCCCCCTTATTTTTTTGGTGCGCCTGCATGACGGTCGAACGAATGTCGTAATCGGATGGCTTGGCAAACGTTGCGATGGTGCGCATCTCAGGAAAGGACTGAAATCCGTATTCCGACATGAAGCGCGGAAATTGCAAGGTGTAATCGGAAGCCGGCGCTTGCGCGTGCCAGACTTGCCAGTAGTGCATGTCGCCGTTGTGCTGATTATCGGGAATTTCCTCGAAGTTCGCGCTGGGAGAACTCGGCGTGTAAGGCACCGGATCGGCGTATTGCGTGACCGCACTCCTGAGGATGTCGCTGAAGAGAATTACATAATCCTGCCAGACGCGGTCGCGCGTATCCGGAGAGATGGATGCTTTGAATTCCTGGCGATCGCCCCAGTGCCACCATCCAGTTTCAACTTCATTGTTTCCGCACCACACGACGATGCTGGGATGGTCGCGCAGGCGTTTGATCTGATCAACTGCCTCTTGCCGCACGTTTTCCTGAAAGGCAACGTCGCCGGGAACCATGTCGCCGCCGAACATGAATTCCTGCCAGACCATGATGCCGAGTTCGTCGCAGGTGTCGAAGAAATCGTCGGATTCGTAGTAACCGCCACCCCACTCGCGAACCATATTCATATGCGCATCGCGAGCAGCCTGCAGAATGTTGCGATGAATCTCCGGAGTCACACGGTTGGGAAAACTATCAAAGGGAATAACGTCCGCACCTTTTGCGAAGACAGAAATTCCATTGACGACGAACTCGAAACTCTTTCCCCATTCATCGCTGGCGCGGCGCAGTTCTACGGAACGGAGACCGGTCTTCACTTCGGCGTGGGCCGCCGCGTCGCGACCGATCCGGATCGAGGCAGAAAAGCGATAGCGGCTTTGAGCGCCATAGCCCGCCGGATACCAAAGCTTTGGCGCGACAATGCGAATAGGGACTGACACGTGATTGATGCCGGCATTGAGCTGCAGCCCCTGTATTCCGTCCGACGTCTGCGGTCCAGACATTTCATCATGCGCAAGCGTGAGCGTAGCACTTGTCGGCTTGCTGGCTTCGATCTCAACCTCAGCCGTAACATTTGCTAGGTCAGAAGTAATGCGCTGCTGGTGAATGTGAAAATTTTCAATGCGCAGTGCATCCCATGTTTCGAAGCGGATGGGCTGCCAGATCCCTTCAGTCATGAAGCGCGGCCCCCAATCCCAGCCGTAGTTGTAGGGAGCTTTGCGCGTATAAGGAGCGGTCGCGATATTTTCCTCGTTGCCGTAATTATGGGTCGAAATCGAAGGCAGAATGTACGGCTGCAACTTAGCGTAAGGGATCATTTTCTCGACAGCAGAATGAAATACGATACGTAGCGTATTGGAACCAAGCTTCAGAGTCGCTTTTGCGGAGACTCGCCATCGGCGAAACATGTTATCGGCGTGAAGAATCGACTGCTCATTCAGATATACATCTGCAAAAGTATCCAACCCCTCAAAGACCAGATCGACATGCTCGTGGGCAAGCGCGGCAGCATCGACTTGAAACGTAGTTTGATATTCCCAATCAGCCAGGCCGACCCATTGCAAGTGAAATTCGTTATCTCTGTCGAAAGGATCGGGAATGAGTTTGTTCGTGAAAAGATCGGTTTGAACGACACCGGGAACCTGCGCCGCATGCCATTCTTTCACATCGGATTGATCCGCGTTTGCCACGGCACGAAATTGCCAACCCGAATCCAGATTGCGCGAAGCAGGCTCTGCCGCTTGGAGAGGCGACGCTGCGAAGGAAGAGAACAACATGAATCCAAGAAAACAAAATACAGCGGATGCCAGAGTGTGAAGGAATCCAGGGCGGATCGTTCCCATGTCGAAGCTCCTATATAAGTAAATGCGAATGCTGTAATTACTTGTTGGACGCAGGCGGCTGGTTCGAACTATCTTTCAAACGTTCGAACTCCTGCATTTCATGCTGCGCCTCTGCGGTCTTTCCCTGTTTGCGGTAGAGACCGGCTAGTCCGAAGTGTGCCTGCGCAGCAAGTGAACTTTGCTGCTCGATGGTCAGCAACTTGGTCCAGGCCTTCTCGGCGGCAGCTGTGTCACCTTCTAACGAAGCCGCTTTCCCAAGCGAATAAAGTGTCTCCGGCATCTCCGGCATCAGACGGTCGGCGCGCACCAGTTCGGTCCGCGCTTCTTTAGTTTTGCCTTGTTCGAGCAACGCCGCTCCCAGGCGGTAGGCCGCTTCGGCGTTACCCGGCTGCAGCTTGGTTTGCAACCGAAACTCTTCTTCCCCTTTAGCCCATTGCGAGGCACCGGCATAGACCTCGCCCAGCGCAAGGTGAACTTCGGGCAGGCCGGGCCGCAACCGTATAGCTTCGCGATATTCTTTTTCTGCCTCCGGCATACGCCTCAGCACAAAATAGTTCTCTGCCATCGCCTGATGCGCGCGCGCGGAGTCAGGATAAGCGGCCAGCAAAGTCTCGATCGATTGTTTCGAGAGCAATCCACTCGCACGCCCAAGGTAGTAAAGAAGGTCCTGATCGTTGGGATGCGCGGCCAGGGCCGCTTGCAGGCTTGCAATCGCCTCGGTGAGTTGCCCGGTCTGAATCTCCGCGATCCCCAGCGCCGTTTTATCGGACGAGCGTTCGAGGTGCGGGATCGCTTCCGCCGCGTAACCTTGCGAGAGCAGCACATAACCCAACAACTGGTGGGCCTGCGGCAAATCTGGACTCAGCTCCAGCGCATGCTTCAGCGGCGCAGCGGCAGAAGTGTAGTCGCTATTTTCCATGTAGGCTTGGCCGAGGCTCACAAAGCCATCCGCAAACGACGGATCAAGTTCCGTGACCTTCGTGAATTCTTTGACGGCAACATCGAATTGCCGCTGTTTCTCGGCGGCGATTCCCGCCTGCATGTGCTCGGCCGCCTGGGGCGACGCAACCTGCGCAGCCAGATACATAAATAAGATTGCGCGAATCACTGCTTCTCCGGTTCACGCACTTCGAGAAACTGATCGGCGTGAACATCATTTAAACCCTGATGAATACCAGAGGGCCACTTGATGTCGACCTGGGCCTTCTCGGTTTTGCCGAGGCCAAAGTGAACACGTTTGTCGCTCGCGGATCCGTAACTTCCGGCGGTGGTCGCGAAGCGCGTCTGTCCGTTCACCTGCACGCGCGCTCCCAAGCCATCGCGGTTACTGCGCGTACCGCGTAGCGTGATCGTCAACCAATGCGAGCCCTCGTGATTAGTCGCGCCACGATTGAGAAAGACCTGCGGATGCGCACCGAGGACTGTGGTCACCACATCGATCCAGCCATCGTTATTAAGATCGCCGAATGCGGCTCCGCGCCCCGCAACCAGCGCGTCGATTCCCGGATCAACTCGTTCGAAGCGGCTGTCACGATTCATCGCCAGCAATGTCGGCTCGAGGTAGTGCAGAGAAGGATCGATGGTTTCCACGTTGTCGAGCACGTGCCCCTGAGTGATGAACAAATCTTTCTGACCGTCGTTGTCGAAATCCTCGAGGCCGACACCCCAACCTGAAGTTATTCCCGAGAGCATGGCTACTCCGGTTTGCAAACCGCGGTCACTGAAGGAACCGTTGCCATCATTATGAAAGACGGCGTACGTCTGGCGCGGCAGCGTGGTGACAATCACGTCCGGCTTGCCGTCGTTATCGTAGTCTTGAAACACTACCCCCATTCCCGACAAGGGCCCGCCGTCCAAGTTGAGCGCCGCACCGGACTGCAGACCAACCTCGGTAAATGTGCCATTGCCGTTGTTGTGAAACAAATACTGCTGCATGCCGTCGTTCGCTACATAAATGTCAGTAAATCCGTCTCCATCGTAGTCCGCAAACGCCACTCCGAGACCGTGCCCTTTTTTCGCCGCAATCCCCGACCGCTCGCTTACATCTTCAAACGTTCCGTCTCCACGGTTGTGGTAGAGAATGTTGGTGGTGCGGGGGAATTCTCCCGGCGGACAATAGGTGTGAAAGTTGCCGCCACAATCTTTGCTGTGCTGAGTGTCCCACTCCATGTAACGGGTAACGAACAGATCGAGCTTGCCGTCGTTGTCATAGTCGAAAAATCCCGCTGAAACTGACCAGCCCCCACCCGCGACTCCCGCCTTGGCAGTCACATCGGTAAATGTGCCGTCTCCATTGTTGTGATAGAGGATATTTTTTCCATAACTGGTCACGAAGAGATCGGGATAACCGTCGTTGTCATAGTCGCCGACGGCAACACCCATGCCGTAGTTTCCATCTCCAGCGTTGGAGAGACCGGCTTGTTCGGTCACGTCGGTGAAGCTGCTATCCTTATTTTGCCGATAGAGCCGGTTCCAATAGCGCGGATCATGCCGATCGAAATTGTCGGGAGCGTGCATGGGATTCTCGATGCGGCCGCCGTTCACCAGGAATATGTCCAGCAATCCATCGTTGTTGTAGTCGAGCAGAGCCACTCCGCCCGGCATGGTTTCAATCAGATACTTTTGCGCAGTCGGAGAATTCTGCAGCGTGAAATCCAAGCCATGCGGCGCCTTTACCTCGAAGACTGGTGCGGACACGGCGGCAGCCAACAACCCCAATGTCATGAGACATGACACGCGCAGCAGAATGTTCCGCAACTTAAGCTTCCTAGCTTCCTTCAGTGGCCCAGCATATCGCGTTTGGGGCGTGCATTGCACTCCGTCGGAGCCGAACCTCACCGGCGCCGTCGAGTCGACTCGCGCTCCAGGAGCTGGGGCGGGATCAGTATCGTTTTTGGCCGAATCGGTCGTTTCGACCCGATTCTGGCCAGCAGAAGTTCCGCTGCGAGCACGCCCATGCGGCAGGTTCCCTGATCGACCGTGGTCAGAGGAACGGTCAGAACGTCAGAATAGTGAATGTTACCGGCACCGATCACAGAAATATCGTCCGGCATTTTGAGGCCAGCTTCCATAATCGCCCGCATTGCGCCAATCGCCACCGGGTCGTTGTAACAGAAAACGCCATCGATCAAAGGGCGCACCTGGAGCAATTGTTGCATCCCTTTGTATCCCGTTTCCTCTCCATGGCCGCCGTCAACAATGCAATGAGGATTTGGAGCAAGGCCGTGCTTGGCGAGAGCACGGCGATATCCCTCCATGCGCTCGATCGCAATTCCCACTTCGGGACCGCGCAGGTGAGCAATCTGGCTGCAACCTTGCGCGATCAGGTGTTCCGTCGCCAGTTTGCCGAGCGCACGGTTATCGACCCCGACGAAGCACGCCCGCAGGCCAGTGATCGGGCGGTCAATCAGAACAAAGGGAACTTTCTGCTGTTGAACCCGTTTGAACAGAGCAAGCTGCTGCGGCGACTGCGACGAAGCTATGATCAGGCCATCGACGCGTCGAGCCAACAGCGAATCGGCTTCCGTTACTTCCAAATCGGGATCTTCCTCAAAACAGGAAACAATCACATGATAGCCGTGGTTCCGGACCGTTTGCGCCACGGCTCGCGCAATCTCCGCAAAAAAAGGATGTCCGAATTCGGGCAGCAGCAGGCCGATCGTGTAGGTGCGCCGCGTTACCAGGCTGCGGGCGACCCAATTCATCTGATAGTTCAACTGTTTGGCACGCTGAAGTACCCGTTTACGCGTGGCGTCGCTGATCCTGCCCTGGTTACGTAAGACCTTCGATACCGTAACCACCGAGACGTCGAGGTCTCTCGCGATGTCCATCATCGTTGTGGTCATGCGGTGGGAAGCATACCACCAATCTAGCAGGGTTAACGATTATTCAAATGGGAATCATCCATTTTGCGCTTGACAACGGTCACTCATGTAATCGAGAATCCCCGCCACCGATGTTTGGGGATTTTTGGGGAAATTTCTGCTACGCGAAAGAGTCACTCGTATGCCAAGACGCATATTTTGGAGCCTGCTTGTCACCTTGGGCATGATCGTTTCTGCCTCCGTCTCCCTCTACAGCCAGAGCACCTACGGTTCGATTGCAGGTTCGGTCACGGATACTTCCGGAGCCTCCATCACCGACGCCACGGTGACTTTGACCAATCTGGGCACGCAGGAAAAGCGCACGCAATCCAGCGGCGCCGACGGGCTGTACACTTTTGTGAACCTCTTCCCGGGCCAGTACCGGGTTGACGTGGAGAAGCAGGGCTTCAAGCACTTCACCCAAACCGCCATCACGGTCGACGTGCAACAGAGCACGCGCGTCGATGCCGCGCTCCAGGTCGGCGAGGTGAGCCAGGTGGTTGAAGTGACCTCGGCCACACCGTTGCTACAAGCGGAGACCTCTTCGCTCGGCACGGTGGTTGACCAGCGCGAAGCCAATGAACTTCCGCTGAACGGCCGGAACATCTTCAATCTGACGACGATCACCCCATCCGTGATTCCTCAGGGCAGCACCGAAGGCAACGTTGTGGGCAAGAACCCCTTCGACTTCGCCAACTATCAGATCGGCGGCGCGTTCGCCAATGAAGGCGCGGAGTACCTCGATGGTCAACCCTTGAACATCGGTTACATCAACTTGCCATTCCTTGTTCCGACTCAGGACTCGATTTCAGAGTTCAAGGTTCAGGACAACAACCTCGGACCCGAGTGGGGCAAGTTTGCCGGCGGCGTCATCAACATGAGTACCAAATCCGGGACGAACACCTGGCACGGTGAAGGTTACGAATACCTGCGCAACAAGGTTTTGAATGCCAACGAGTTCTTCAACAAGCAGTCTGAAGTCGACGGCGGACTTGCGAATAAGCCGGTTCCCTTCACGCAAAACCAGTTTGGTGCCGCCGGCGGTGGAGCGATTATCAAGAACCGGACGTTCGTTTTCGGCAGTTACGAAGGATTCCGGCTTCGAACGGGAACCCCGTTTAACACGACGGTTCCCACCGTGGCGGAGCGCGGCGGAGATTTCTCCGATCTTTGCACTTCTGGAACTTTCACCACCCCTGACCCGAACGGATCAGCGACGCCTGTTTGCGATGACAAAGTAAATGGCGTACCTGTCCATCAACTTTACAACCCCATCCAGTTCACTACTTATAACAACACCGGGGGCGTGGTCACTGTCGGTAACCGTGTTCCGTTCGCGAACAACAACATTACTGCGGCAATCAATCCAACCTCGGCCTTTCTTCTGAATAAATTGATCGCCAATCCCACCACCGGTGGAACGGTGCTTAACTTTCTAAAGGACGCCAGCACGGGCGGCGATACGGACGAATACGTTGCCCGCGTCGACCAGACGATCAACAGTAAGCAAACTCTTTTTGGCCGCTTTACCTACTGGAAGCTACTCAGTCTGGCGCAGGATCCGTTCGGCACCGGCCTTTGCAAAGACCGCTGCGCTGAAAATACCAAGAGCAAGAGCGTGGCTCTCGGTTACAACTACGCGATCAATTCGAATACTATCTTCAACTTAGGCGCCAGCATCAGCCGCTTCATTTACCTCCGCGACCCCATCAACAGCGGCTTTGACGTGTCGCAGGAGGGCTGGCCCAGCGCCTACAACGCGCTGGTACCTAACGAGGAGCGCACCCCGCTCACTCCCTGTTTCGGACAGAACGATTCCCTGGTCGGCTGCAGCCAGGGACAAAGCGCCATCGGTGACTTCAATACGCAGTTCAACATTTCTCCGCAGGTCACCATGATCCGCGGCCACCACACCTATGTTTGGGGTATGCAACTCGAAGAAGGTTACGACAATTACCTTCAGACCAACACCGGAGGCGGCCTGATCTCCTTCGGAGGATCGTGGACGTCAGCTACACCCGGCGTCGTCGGCGCCGGCAACGTGCAGGGAGCTGGCGCGGGTAACGGCGAAGATTTCGCCGACTTCCTCCTTGGTTATGGCAACGGGCAGGGCGCTGCTTTCGGCAACCAGACCAGTGGTTCGCTGGTAATTTCCGGCCCGATTTCGGGCAAGCAAACGTATCGTGCGTTCTACTTTGGCGATACCTGGCACGCAACTCCGAAGTTGACCCTGAACATCGGCGCACGCTACGAGCTGCAGGGTCCATGGTCGGAGCGCTACGACAAGATGACTTACTTCAACCCCGCAGCCACGAACGCATCCGTCACAGGTTGCGATGGCACAGCGGGAAGTTCCTGCCCGGGCGATCTTTTCCTGGTTAAGACCGGCGTCAACTCCAGCCGGAACAACCTGCCTCTTTCAAAGAAGGAATTTCTGCCTCGGCTTGGCTTCGCGTACTCGGTCGACTCCAAGACAGTGATTCGCGGCGGCTACGGAATCTTCTTCATTCCGAATTATGTGTCGTTCAACGCGAACCCCTACGTAGACCCCGTCAGCAGCGCCACGTCGAACTTCTTCTCCAGCAACGATCACGGCGTAATTCCGGCCGCCAGCCTTAACGCCAACACTTGCGCCTTGACCGCTAACGGCGTTCTCACCTGCGCCGGCGCCGGCCCGTTCAATCAGGGTACCTATAGCACCACCACTGGGGCTCCTGTTGCTGGGGCCGACAACCTGACGCCGGTTCCCGGCCGCAACCCCCAGCCAAACGTTTCACAATACATTCTGACTCAGAACAATTTCTCGGCAACTGGCTACACCGTCCAGAAGTACGGATACCTGGAACAATACAATCTGGACATCCAACGCCAACTGCCTGCTGGATTCTTCGCTGACGTGGCCTATGCCGGATCGCACGGCGTGCATCTTGAACAATCCAACACCAACATCAACCAGATCCCTGATAGCTTCATCGCCCAGGCGGCGAGCCAATTCGCTGCCGGCCAGACTGTAACCATCGCCCAGCCGGTAGCCACCTATCCCTTCAGCCAAGCACTTCCGGGTGGCCTTGGACCGGGTGTTCTGATTAATGGTCAGTTGGATCGCCCGTACCCGCAATATTCGGGATTGAACCTGAACGGCTTCGGCTGTTGCGGCAGCAACTACAACGCCTTGCAGGCTACCGTAACCCGCCGCTTCCAGGGGGGCGGCACCATGCTGGTTTCCTACACCAACTCCAAACTGATGTCGAACACCGACACGCTTACGTCCTGGCTGGAAGGTGGAACCACGGGGGGAGTAGGAGCCGTTCAGGACTGGAACAACTTGAAGGGCGAACGCTCGCTCTCGTCGCAGGATATTCCGCAGCGGCTCGTTGCCAGCTACGTGGTTGATCTTCCCTTCGGCCACGGCAAGAAATTCCTCTCCGGCATGAGCGGCTTCGGCAACGCTGTGGTCTCCGGCTGGGGCCTGGATGGCATCACTACTCTGCAGCGCGGCTTCCCCGTGAAGATCAGCTGGGGCGGCGGCGATGCACTCTCGCAGGCGGGTCTTGGGATCGGCACTCTGCGACCTGACTATGTGGCCGGCTGCGATAAGAACGTAGGCGGAAGCGCCCTCCGTAGAGTTTCGGAGTGGTTCAACACCTCCTGCTTTACGGCGCCGAGTGGGAATAACCCCACCGTCGCAACCCCGATCAATCCCTGGACCTTCGGTAATGAACCTCGCGTCGATGCTACGCTGCGGCAACAGGGCGTCGTGAATTTCGACTTTGCGGTATTCAAGCGGACAACGATTATGGAACGGTTGAACGTCGAGTTCCGAGCCGAGTTCTTCGATCTGTTCAACCATCCTCAGTTCGGGCCGCCGAACTCCACCGTAACCAGTTCGACCTTTGGCGTGGTCACGAATACGGTTAACAGCACCTTCCGTATCGCGCAGTTCGGACTGAAGTTCATTTTCTAGCTTGATCTAGAAACTTCAATGGGCGGGAAAGCTTACTTTCCCGCCCATAACTTTTTTACGGCAATTTTATTTACGCTGGGTAAGCGGCCGTTCCTGCCTTCCGCCGACGATCCTAGCCCTTTCGGTCATCTGCTAATCTCTTCCCATGCGAACCCTTCAAACCCTTGACTACTCCGAAGCGAAGCGAGCCATCGATATTATTGTTGAAAGAGCCTCCGCGATGCAGAAGGCTGCATCCGTTGCCATCGCCGATTCGCATGGCGACCTGATTTGTTTCACCCGCATGGATGGCGCGCCCGTTTCGTCCATTCGCATCGCGATGAATAAAGCGTGGACTGCCGCCCGCGAGCGCAAGCCAACCAAAGATATCGGCGAGAAGGTTAGGCACCCCGAGAAAGGTCACGACATCGCCTACTACGGCGATCCGAGCTATGTTGGATGGGGTGGCGGGATTCCGGTGTGGAAGGATGGCGAAGTGGTCGGCTCCGTCGCGGTCAGCGGTCTGTCGTCAGCCGAAGACATCGCGCTGGCGACTCTCGGCGTGGAGTTGCTCACGGTGAGTTAAGAAAACACGCCGGTCTGGGAACCGCGACCGGCGCGCTTTACCGCGTTGGTAACGATTACTGAGCCGGCGTTTCCTGCGCTGGCGCAGGTTGCGCGTTCGACTTCACTTCGATGTTAACTTCAGGAACGACTGCCGGATTGATTTTCACCGTAGCCAATATCTTTTCCAGCCGCTTGAAGATTTCCTCGCGATCGATATGCTTCGTCGTAGTCGCGGCCGTCGTCTCGCCGCTGGTCTCGGCCTTGGGGTTATTGGTCGCGACCTGCAGAGCGAATTCATAGCAAGCGCCACTCTGGAAGACGTGGTAATATCTCGACGTTGCCTCGCGAGTTCCGCTACCGCTCTCACCGCTGGCCTTGTTTTCCGTGGACTGCAACTCCAGGTCGCCGATCATCAACTTAGACATTGGCTGCCCAGAGCCCGAAAGCGTCGAAACCTGCGCCGTGGCTTGAATGGCTGGGTCTGCCGGGGCCGTGGGGTTCGGCTGCGGAACGGAGAATTCTTCGCATTGCTCTGCGGTCACATTCTTGTTCATGCTGACATTGAAGAAAGCCGAAGCCAGGTCGCTGTTGGGATAGACGGTGTCGGGAAGCGCAACGGCCGCAAGGGCCATTCCGCCGGGCTGCGCGAAGTCCATGGGAACGGCGCCGGATGCAACCAGTTCGTTAGCCGCGTCGCCGGTCTTGAGCGCGTACTTGCGCGGGTATTGGAACGAGACCCCAGACGGTTTATCGGCATAGGTTAGGGTCACGGGCGCTTTGCGGACAACTTTCTTGCGCGCAGGCTTCGCAGCCGCTTGCTGCACTGGCGCCGGAGCGGGCGTGGTTACTGCTGGCGGCGTAGGTTGCATGATTGGAGTCGGGTTTGCAGAGCTAATGGGTTTGGGTTGCTCACTGGAGCATCCCATGGTGAAGGAACAGGCGATCAGAAGCGCGGCGAAGATCAGCGCGCCGGTTGTGTCGAAATTACTTTTAGCTAAGTGGGTCTTGGCGCACGAAACGGAATCCAGAGTTTCTGCGGTGTTGCGAAACGACGCGTTGCGAAATAGGTTGATGCGGGTCATGGTCGATCACCTCCTGCTGCTGAGCAGCACTGGTGAGATTGCAGGGAATGGGCCATGTCGCGGGACGCTGATTTTACGGGAGTTAGCGTATATCTGCAAGGGCTGGGTCGTGGCGCAGCGGACACCGTGTGGGCTGCGGGACACGCTCGGGCGTCGCGGAAATTCTGATGTTCGGTGTCAATCAGCTGAGTGACGTTACGCCGCTGCAATCCGCCGGATCAGATCTCCCTGTTGCGCCTTGCTTTCGGCGCCGATGGTAAAAGCGTCTAGAACTCCTAGCGACAGAGCGTATTTGATGGCTTCATCCTGCCGCGAGGCGAGATCGCCCTGGCCAAGAATCTTCATTCCGACCACTGCCTTTCCCGCAGCTTTCATTTCGCGCAGAACGCTGACCACCGTTGCAGGGTCCGCATCCATATGTGAGCCGATGGGATTGATGCGGGCGAAATCGATTTCGACCCAGGGAGACTTCGCGGCGGCGCGCAGCGCTTCAATGCTGTGACACGAACAACCGTGGGCGCGAATGATTCCCTTCTGCTTCGCCTCGGAGAGCACGTCCATCACGCCTTTGTAGCGTTCGGTCCAATCGGCTTCGGTGAGGCAATGCATCAGGCAGACGTCGAGATAATCGATGCCGAGTTCTTTCCGGAAGCGGTCAAGATCGGCGCGCGCGGTTGCAGGGTCACGTGCCCAAGTCTTGCTGAGCACCGTGACCTTGTCGCGAGGCACGTGCTTGAGCGCCGCAGCCACATGTTCATGGCTCCCGTAAGAATCCGCCGAGTCGAAGAATCGCAGTCCTTGATCGTAGCCATTCAGCAAAAGATCGGAAAGTCCCTTGACGCCAAGCGCAGTCTGGTTCGAATGATGACCGGAACCAACCGTACCGGTTCCCATCGCCAGGCGGCTAGTCTTGATGCCGGTGCCACCCAGTGTGACCGTATCGGTGGCAGAAAACTTTTTCAACGGAGGCTGAACGGCAAGCGCGGCCAGCACGTCTTTTGAGGTGAGCCAGGCGGCGCCGAGGCTGGTGGCTGAGCGAATGAGGAATTCGCGCCGTTGCATAAGAATCTCCTACCGGTACAGATTTTTTATTAGGATACTCCGGTCGCAGAATTATTCGAACTGCTTGCGGAAGGCCGCGAGTTGCTCGTGGATTTCGGTAACTTCTTTTCTTAATTCCAGAACTTCGTGTTCGAGGTAGGTAAGGCGGTCGCCATCTGTAGAAGCTGAGCTTACCGCACGCGTAGACTGCAAATCTGCGGGCGGCGCATCGCCCGCGAAAAGATGCATGTAGCGCGATTCTTTTGTGCCGGGTTGTCGCGGCAGAACGGCTACCAGTGCGGGTTCGCGCTGCGCCAGACGATCGAGAGTGGAGACCACATCGTCGAGAGCCTCGAAGCGGTACATGCGGTCGGTGCGGCTGCGGAGTTCTCCGGGAGTTTGCGGACCGCGAAGAAGAAGAACGCATAGGACAGCAATCTCGCGGCGATCAAAATTGAAAACTTCCTGCAGGCGGTGTTCGTACTTGGTGACGCGGCTGTCGGCTCCGCCGGCCGGACCGGCGAGACGTTTTTCCTGCAGAGTGGAAAGCGCGTCGCTCACCGCCGCTTCGTCGAGCGTCATCACCGGGTCGCGGTTGTTCTTCTGATTACAAGCGTTAACCAGAGCGTTGAGCGACAAAGGATAATAGTCAGGAGTGGTGATGTCCTTTTCGATCAACGCGCCTAGAACGCGAGTTTCGATTACGGTTAACAGAAGACTCATGAACCGACAATTCACCCAGGAAAATCCGCTGCAGCCTTTAATCCGCACGCTCTGTCGGACAAGAGTGTCCGACTCACACAACCCAAAATTTAAAACAGCGCGGTTGGGCGGCGTTTCCAGGGCTTGCCCTTTTCCTGCGAGACTTTCTCCATGTCGTTGACGTAAGCGCCGGTCTGCGTGAGAACATGGTGCAGATCGTTGCCCACGCTGATGAAGGTAAATCCTTTGTCAAGAAATTCGCCGACGCGGGCCGTGCCGAACAAGAACAATCCGAGGATTACTTTATTCTTGCGCGCTTCCTCGACCAGCTTCTTGGTGGCAGCGTCGAGTTCGGGCGACGTGTACATGTGCGGGAACTCGTACTTGTTGTAGAGACCCATCGACATGCAGAGATCGTTTTGCCCAAGGAAAAGAATGTCGACACCGGGAACGGCGGCAATCTCCGCCATATGCTCGATGCAGGAAGCGGTTTCCACCTGCAGAGCGACGATGCCGTTATTGTTGAAATTGCCGGCGTAGCCGAGCAGTCCCGCTTTGTTCATGCTGCGCTGCGGAAAATAAACCGAACGCGTGCCCGCCGTGGGATATTTCGTGCAACTGACCGCCTGGCGGGCTTCTTCGGCGCTATTGATGTAAGGAATAAGGACGCCATCGGCGCCCAGATCGAGCGCCTGCTGAATGCCGGACCGGTCATTATATGCGCCGACGCGGACCAGCGATTTGGCCCCACCGTTCGCAATACCGCTCAGCATCGCGGAAAGTTTTTCGTTCTGCATCGGGCCATGCTGGGTATCAACGAGCAGCCAGTCGTAGCCGCTGTACGCGAGTTGTTCGACGACGGTGGGACTGTGGGAGTTGATGAACAATCCCATCTTTGGAATTCCCTGCTGCAGTTGCTTTTTAAATTCAGCGCCGCTCAGGGCGGGTTCGGACATGTTGAGTTTCTCCTTGGCACAAATCGAATTGTGTAGTGTACCGCAGCGCAGACCGCGGGCGAAGGCAGTCCGGTTAATTATTTGTAAATGCTGTGACCTCGGGACACGAGTTCGATTCCTTGATATAGTTCCCCAGTGAGCTGCAGCAAGAGACTACGAAAGGAGAGCAAATGCGGCTGCTCTTGAATTGGATTCTGAGTGCACTGGCTGTTTGGATCGTCTCCCAACTCGTACACGGTGTTTCTGTGAGCGGCATTAGGGGAGCGTTGATCGCGGCTCTCGTCATCGGCTTCATCAATGCGACCATCGGCGCGCTGCTGAAGATTCTGACGTTCCCTTTGACGCTTGTGACTCTCGGATTATTCTGGCTTGTGATCAACGCTCTGATGCTTGAGCTGGCGTCCGCGCTGCTGTCTCCGAGCTTTCAAGTGCACGGATTTCTGGCGGCGTTTATTGGGGCGATTGTACTAAGCCTCGTCAACATGGTGCTCAAGTGGCTGGTCTATCCGCCGGAGACAAGGCGCTCGTAGTGCCGCTGCAGCTTGCGGGTCCTAAGCTTTCGTCTTCTTCGGCTTCATTGATTCCCAATCTGCATCGCTAAGCGCCCGTCCCAGGCTGGTGAACTCTCCTGCGCCCTGTAAGAACTCGCCTCCGTCCATGCGAACGACTTCTCCGTTGATGTAGCTGGATCCGTCGCTTATCAAAAACGCTGCGAGATTCGCCAGTTCCTCCACCGTTCCGAAACGATGCAGCGGGTTGCGAGTGAGCGCGAGCTCTTCGAGTTCGGGGCGAGGCAGAAGGCGTGAGAAAGCGCCTTGCGTGGGAATAGGACCGGGAGCGATGGCATTCATACGGATTCCGCGATTGCCCCATTCGACCGCCAGACTGCGGGTAAGGGCTTCGACACCGGCTTTCGACACTGCGGACGGCACGACGTAAGCCGAGCCCACAGGAGCATACGTGGCCGAAATACTGAGGACGGTGCCAGCGTGTTTCGCTTTCAGCCAGCGGCGCCCACAGGCCATGGTTGCGTGCAGCGTGCCCATGAGCACAATGCCGATCACGGATTCGAAGGCACGCGGCGAAAGTTCCTCGGTGCGCGCGATGAAATTTCCCGCGGCATTGTTGACCAGGGCATCGAGCACGCCAGCCTTCCAGATCGAATCGATCATCGACTCCACCGCCTCGAGGTTGCGGACATCGCAGAGGAGGGCGTGGATTTCGCCTTTAGCGGAAAGTTCGGCCGCAGTTTTCTGCAGCACGTCCTCGCGACGTCCGCAGATGTAAATCTCTGCGCCGAGTTCGAGAAAGCGCTGCGCCATGGCTTTACCGAGCCCGGTGCCGCCCCCGGTAATAAGGATGCGCTTGGAGTGGAGAAGGTCTGGTTGAAACATGGTTCCTTTGCCTCGGTTGGAAAATTTAGCGAATTGTGCGATCGAGCGATTGTGTGATCGGACGATGGCGCAATTGCAATTGTCCAGTTGGAAAAGTTACGACGATCAGCCTATGTCTTCAATCGCAAAATCACTCGGGATGCCGCATGCCACGCGAAACCCGTAGTCCGCATACTGAAACTCCGGCGGAATGCTGGAGCGGGCGGAGCAGCGGGAGACTTTCACGTGATGGCGCCATGATCCGCCCCGCGAAGCTTTGCGCGTGCCGTGCTCCGGCCCGCGTGGATTGCGCTCCGGCGAAACCGCATAATAGTTCGGATCGTACCAGTCGCTGCACCACTCGTGGACGTTGTCGCAGATATTGTAGAGTCCGAAAACGTTGGGCGCGTAGCGTCCGACCGGCTCTGGGCCAGTCTGCCATCGGCTTGCGTAGTCCGAAAGAATTTGTGGCGGATCGTTGCCCCAGGGAAAATTGTTTTGCTCTAGATTGCCCCGCGCGGCTCGCTCCCATTCCGCTTCGGTGGGCAGGCGGTACATGTGGCCGGTCTGCGACGTCAGCCACCGGCAATAACCATCGCCCTCGAACCACGAGACGCCGGTGACGGGTTGCTGCGGATGATTGAAATTCGGGTCGCGCCAGAACGGCGGAGGCTGCGATCCCGTCGTCTGAAGATATCGTTCATATTCGGCATTGGTAACTTGCGTAGCGGCGAACAGGAATGCGTCGACCCAGACGCGGTGGATTGGCAGTTCGCAATCCTGACCGGAATCGGACCCCATGAAAAACCACCCTTCAGGAATCTCGACGAGACACGGCTCAATCGGGGTCACAGTGCTGGATTGGATGTGCGAATGAGTCGCCGTCATGGGTGCCTGATTGATCTTGCTGCGAGTTCACGCTCCGACTAAAGTTTAGCAGCACGGGAATGAGGGAGGATTCGATGGCAAAGGGTTCGATGGCAAAAATGAAACTCAAATTTACCGCAAAGATCGATGGTCGAGCAGCAGGTGTAGTCGCGGCGATCACTCCTCCGGTCGACGTGCCGGAATTCTTTGGGACGCGGGCTCGCGTCCCCATTCGCGGGACGATCAACGAATATCCTTTTCGTTCGTCGTTAATGCCATGCGGCGGCCGCCATATGATGCCGGTAAACAGCACGTTGTGCCGAGGCGCCGGAGTTAAGCCGGGCGATCGTGTGGAAGTTGTGAATGGAGCGTGACGAAGAGAAGCGTACGGTGGATGCGCCGCCGCTACTCAAGAAAGAACTGGCAAAGAACAAAACGGCACGTGCGAACTGGGAAAAGCTCGCGTTTACCCACAAGAAAGAAATGGCTCAGGCCATTCTTGGAGCGAAGCGGGAAGAAACCCGCACTCGCCGCCTCGCCAAGGTAATGGATGTTCTCAAGACAGGGACGAAGTGGACGGGTTAAGGACTTTTCGCGCAAGAAAATGGGGACGGTTGCCCGCCCCCGGATTCGATTGAATGGCGGCGAAAGATTACTGTGCTTGTTGATCGTCCAACTCGATGTCGTCGCCGGCGTGCACATCTTCCATAGCGAACACGATCATGCCCGTGGCTGTGGTCGGCGTTGTCCCGATGACGACAACTTCAGCAACCGCCCGTCGTGGCAGGTCCCTCACGTGAATGATCGGGCCGTTCGACTTCGTCAAGAAATTCGGATCCACAGACGCCTGCTTCTTCTGCGTGTCTTCGCTGAGCGCGGCTTTGAATGACAATGAATCGACCGGATCGTGCAAATCCGCTTCATATTGCCGCGTCGCGCGGAAATAATCGCCGACCTTCACGCCCTGGTTCGCGCCCACGTTAAAGTAAACTTTTTGCCCAGTCCCCAACTCAGAGTCAAAATCCCTTGCCATCACGATGCGGCCGGAGACTTTGCTGCTGGTGGGCAGAAAGCGGTCAAAGCGCATCGGCGGATGAAACGCGATCATGCTCTTCTCAGTGAAAGGAATTGCCGTGTCCCCCGGATTGATCGGATCGCACGAATACTCGATCTGTGCCACCGCCGCCCGGCTGCGCGTGTCGATGATGCGTACGCGGCCGACTTCCGCATAGGGTTGTCCCGTTGCCTTCAGCAGCTTGGCCTGTCCTGGAAACAGCTCGTACTCGTTGACATCCTTCAGGGCGCGCACGATCTCATACTCGGCCCCGGTGTTGTAGCCTGTTCCTTGCAAATAAACGATATCGTCCTTGACGAATTTGGTCGTGGTCGGCGTGTTCAAACCGCCAGCCACAAAATTAGCGTCAGGCAGGCTTTGCCGGTTAATGAAGCCGGCGCAGTACACATCCGCATAAGTGGGCATCTGCACGCGCTGAATTGGGAAACTGGCTGTGGTGGGCAGGCTTCCTTGCGGCGTTGGGGATCCGGCCGTAGTGCCCTCAGTTTGGGCCCAGGCTGTAGCAGCGATCAAAATCAATAACAGGCTTATTTTCTTCATGTTACCTCCGCGAAAGAGACACACGCTGCCCCTTCCCTATACAATTGCCGCGAAATTAAACTCAACTGGAAGGTAACAAGGGGGTAAGAGGGGGTCAAGGTTACGAGGGTGTTAGGCTGCCGGGAAACAGGTTTCCGCTTAAATTATTAATCCGGTGTTGCATCTCGAATTCCATCCCTGTAAGATTCGCGCCGGACCCATTCGTTCAAACCGTTGATTCAAGATGATTTCTGCTGCCAAAAGCTATCCCCCGCGCATTCCCTTAAGGCTGCCGCGTGTATGTGTTGCCGTGGCCGCCTCCGACTCCGTTGAACTGGTCGAGAAGGCCGACAACCTGGTTCGCGATAACTCCTTCCTGGAATTCAGGTTGGACTATCTTGCCAAGCCAGCTCTGGCGCTTCCCAAGGTCAAGCACTTCATCGAATCTCACCCCGGCATCGTGATCATCGCCACATGCCGTCGGCAAGCCAGTGGAGGCAAGTTTCGCGGCTCGATTGCATCGCAACTCGATATCCTGTCGAAGGCCGCGGCAATGGGCTGCCAACTGGTGGATGTCGAACTCCAGACCGCGCTGAAGTGCAAGCCGGCGCAATTGCAAAAGCTTAGGAGCCGTTGCTCGCTGGTTCTTTCCTTTCACGATTTCCGCGGCACGAAGAAGCTCGACCAGACTCTGGAAAAAATGCGGGCCTTTCCCGCTGACTTCTACAAAGTAGTCAGCACGGCCGGCACACTTTCTGACAATGTCTCGATGATCCAGTTCCTGGCGCGTGAAAGCGTCAACTACTCTCTGGTCGGCGTCTGCATGGGCGAACAGGGAATCATTAGCCGCGTGCTGGGAGTCCGCGCCGGCAGCGTATTCACCTTCGCGGCCGTCAGTCCCGGAGAGGAAACCGCGCCCGGGCAAGTCACCGCCCAGGATTTGCGCAACCTTTACCGCATTGAGCAGGTCGACGCTGCCACTCGCGTCTACGGCGTGGCCGGAGATCCAGTCGCCCATTCGCTCTCGCCCGCTATCATGAACGCGGCCTTCCGTCGCGAAAACGTGAATGCCGTTTACCTCGCTCTGCATGCCAAGACTCTGAAAGACCTGCTGACCTGCGTACGCGAGATTCCCATCCACGGCCTCAGCATTACCATGCCATATAAGGAGGCGATCCTTCCTTATCTGGATAACACGGATTCGCACACCACGAAGATCGGCGCGTGCAACACCGTCGTCCGCGCACAGGATGGAAAACTCTACGGCTTCAACACCGATACGTCAGGGGTCGTGCGCCCGCTCGAGCGCCGCTTGGGCACTCTGCAGGACGCAAAAATCCTTGTTCTCGGAGCGGGAGGCGCAGCCCGCGCCGCCGTTTTCGGTTTAGCCGAGCGCGGAGCTGAAGTCTTCATCTTGAACCGCAGCATGGAGCCCGCGAAGAAACTCGCCCGCCGCGCCCACGCGAGATCGATCAAACGCGCCGACCTCAAGAAGTTTTCCTTCGACGTCATCATCAACGCCACGCCCGTCGGCATGGGCAACACTCGCGAGACTCCGCTGCAGGAAAAAGAAATCAACGCGCGCTACGTTTTCGACATGATCTACGACCCCGCCGAAACCCGGCTGCTGCAACTGTCGAAACAGCGCGGCGCGCAAATCATCCCCGGCATAGAAATGTTCGTCCACCAGGCCGCCCGCCAGTTCGAAATCTGGACCGGCAAGCCCGCTCCCCAGGATGACATGATGCAAGTCGTGGCTTTAGCCATGCAGGAACGCGCCGCCAAAGTTGCACTAGAGGCGCCCAAAAAAAAGAAGTAAGTGTTCTTCGAAAATTGTTTTATCCGAGAGCAACTTCTTGTGGGAATGCATCCTTGCGCCGCTCGTGACAGTCCGATTCGGCTGGCTCGCGAAAGTGCCGAAGTTTGAGGCGTGTTCGATGGTGCGGAGCCGTTGTCGGCAAATCGTGTTCCGCCGCAGGCGATGTGCCTTGAAAATAGTGTCGTTGCCACCCCTGCATCACCGCTTGAGCGTCACCGCGAGCGACCGCGCAGTTGAATTGGTCTCGGCTTTCTTTCCAAGCGCGATATCGCGTACAGGTATCCGGGGCATCGGCGATGTTGACGATTCTTGGTTCTGCCTCCTCTAGAAATTCAATTTTTTGCGGTACCAGCATGCTGATGGGTTCATCCTGGGCAAACTCGATCCATGTGTTGGCACGGGTAAATTTCCAACTCATCGCTGCGGTCGCAACCGCCCAGTCCGTTTCTACCAGGCCCTCGAGCGGCGAGATTCCATCTTTTGGATCGTTGGCAGGTCCCCGTACCAGCATGACCGTTCCGGGAGGCGTTCGGAAAAGAAACGGCATCGTGAAGGTCAGGATACCGTGGCCGAAATGGCTGAGAACCGCGAACGGTGGCCTGCCGCTGCGTTCGAGAACTATGTCCCGGGGAGCGTTTCCTCCAAGCCACATTGCTCTGAAGGGTCGATCATTCAATAGCATCCATCCCGCCTGATTCGCCATGTGCATGGGAAGGCATCGGGAGGCGAAGCTCTTGCTGGTTTGTTCAATCCAGCTTCGCCTAGGTGATGCTGGCACCAGCTTCATGCCGATACATCCAATCCGAAATGCAATCAAATCATTCTTTCGAACTTCCATATGGCCCCCATCCGAACGCGGTACTCAGGCAAGCCTTCCTATTCTCCTCCATCACCCGAGGTTGGGCACGAAACTGGGCACGACGGCGATGTCGGACAAGAAGGTGATGATGGACACGACGGCGTCGAAGGACACGACGGTGTCACCGGGCACGACGGCGTCGTCGGACAAGAGGGCGACGAAGGACACGACGGCGTCGTCGGACAGGACGGCGGCACTGGTGTGGGCACCACCTCCGAGCCACTGGTCTCTATTTCATAAATGATATCAACGAGAATTCCTCCTCCTAGTACCACGAGTGGAATAACCCCGCCCGAGGCCACCCCGGTAATAACTCCGGCCGCTTCCAAGGCTGCAACCGCTAAATCTGCTCCAAGGGTAATTGGCCAAATCGGGGCAACGCCTGGAGGTGGAGGCGGGGGGTCCGGCGGCGTGGGACAGGACAGCGTTTCGCCCCCCGAACTACTATCGAGCCTCAATTCCTCAATTTGAGGTGGCCTTCGCGGGAGGTCTATCGCCCTGGAATTGATTGACATGTTGAGTTGGGTTTCCCGGAGGGCGATCCTTCCCTTCAACCTCACCGAAATTTTGTTTGGTGGATTAACCAGAACCCCGGTAACGGGAGGGTTCAATCGTTTTCCTGGTCGAGTCTGTGGCACTTTCGTTCTTTGCGCGTCCGGCCCGCGGCGCTCGCTGCGCCCTGTTACTGCCTCTACTCGCGTCTGATTCCTGGCGGTTGAGCCTGCGCTCGTCTTCGCATCCGCATGCTTATGTTTGTGAGTCACAATGTCCTCCTGGAAGTTTTTCCAATGTGTCGCCGGTCAAAGCTAGAAAATCTCGTATCAGGGTCGTTTAGTCGGCAGGTGTCTCGGACATCCAGTAGCTCTACTGTCATGGTTTGCACCCGGAGGGAGAAACCGCGAAAGTCTGACAAACGCCGCTATTGCCCGAGCTCTCCACCTGGCAGGCGTTCGACTGGGTATTCGGAACGCAAACGCAGTCGCCGTAGGCGAGTGTCGTGTTATAGCAGGTGTAAACCAACACTCCGGGTTGCGTCCCGTTTGTGATGCAAGGGGACTGGTTGTACCCGCCGCAAGTCGCGGTGCATACGGTCGCTGAACCTGACAGATTTTGATTTAAGCCGGGAGCACAAGCAGGGCTGTTGCTGCAAACTGGTTGTCCTTCATTGCCGCATACCACGCAAGTACCCGTCGCGGGATCTACACCGCCATCCACATAACAGGCGTAACTTGGGCTGGGACAAACTTTCTGCCCGATCTTGCCGCAGGTCCCTACGATCGCGCAATTTGATCCCCACTGAATCGCAGTGGAGGCAAACGCCGGATCGCTTGTGGCAAGGTCGATCGCACTGACAACGGCGCTTTGCGTTCCACTCGGCTGGCACCCGGGCACGTAGTTCGGCGTCCAATCAGTAGTAAAAGTCCCGGCCGAGCAGTTCGCATCGCCGATTGAATACGACTGGGGACTGATCATTGCCAAGTGGGCGCAAAGACTGGGAGACACCGTTTTTGTAAACCCTGTGCCATTGATCGTCATTTGGTTGACACTATTCACCGACGCGGTGATCGCGGGATGCAGGGTCGGAGAGCAACTGCAAATCAGAAGCAGGAACAGAGGAATGCAGCTAGCACCAAGCCGTCGGCCGGTTCTTCCATTCAAAGGGTCACATTTGCCGATGTTCCGCCACGCTAGTGATGTCGGTGTGAAATGAGCGGGCTGAGGTTGAGCGGCACACTTTGGCATTTCCGTCACCACCTTTTGTCGGGGGCTTGCTTGCGCATGGCCTCTTTCCAAGGGATAGTGCTGGAATACGCAAGAGCGTTTCAGAACATGAATAATGAGTTTTCAGAGGGGTCTGAGGGGGAAGGCTTACTCGCAAAACCATCGACCGGGTGAAGAGCCCCAAACACCACAAAGCCGGGCTGGTTGGCCCGGCTCTTCTTTGCGTGGAACTGGTCCGGTTCGTCTAGGTTTTGACCGACCGTCCAGAATGTCAAAAATCCGACTAGAAGGCTTGAAACTTCCGAGTTTTTTGTCTCACAGAAATCTCAAGACTTGCTGCGTCTCAACTTGCCTTGCGCCACTTTGCGCCACGGTTCACCCGCAGGCAAAGCGTAACTCTTACATCACCAACGCAAGGTTCTCTAACTCATGCTGTAGGACCGGCAGAGCGCACCCCGCCATCTCAACCCGGCCCGCTGCGTCCAGGGCGGCCTTGGGCGAAACCCCATAGCCACGGCCCATCAGGAAAACCTGCAATAATTCAGCGGCTTCGTAGGAGTCGATCATGCCGCCTTGCAGCAAATCGCTGCGCAAGGCAGCCAACTCCGTTGCCGTGAATCTGTCTTTGTCATTGTGAACTGTATCGTTCGTCACCGTGTTCAACATGGCCGTCATCACCTCCGACTCCGACCTTAACCGCTTGTTGCCTATTAGACTCATCGGCAGCCATACAAGTTGCATGCAATTCAGCTGCCGTGCTTGCCCTCTATTTACCTATACGGAGGGCTGGCCCCTTTAGATTCATAAACCCCTGTGGATATCGTAAGTTGCGGTCAGATCCCGAGGCGCCGCCCCGGCGCCGGGAACCCCCGAAGCACTCCAGTAATCCCGAAACTGACACAGAGTGTCGTTTCCGGCGGGAATGCAGACAGTTACCGTTGACACCAAGACCGTCCCGGAACCGGGGCCTGTCCTGCATTCGCTAATTGCTAACAGCCAACTGCTAATTGCCTACCGCGTGCCCGTCCAGAAGAAGGTAACTCCGGCACATGTCCGGGATGTCATGGGGAAGTAAAAAATTGATGTTCGACGGTGAACAGGCCTGTCGAGATTTGGACACCAAATTCCGCACCGCCGCATAGGGGGCTGCGGTTCCGGAATTTCCACCCTCGCCGCGAGACTACGAGCTCTCGATCGTGGCTTCGTCGATCAGCATGATGGGAATATCGTCCTTCACCGGATACACACGATGGCACTGCGTGCACTTCAAACTTTCCGGCTTTTCACGGTACTCAAGTGGCTGCTTGCACTTTGGGCAAACCAGAATTTCCAGCAAGTCTTTGGGAATCATGACAAACGCATTGTACGACACTGACCTCACCACAGAGTCACAGAGGCACGGAGAAAACAATGAGATTTCTCTGCTCCTCGGTTGGGTCTCCGCGCGTCTCACGCCTCGGTTCTCCGTATTGAACGTTCTTGTGCCCGAGCCGCTGTGTTATAGAATCTCCACGAAGCGAAACTATGCCTGCCCGAATCCTCGATGGCACCAAGATCGCGCAAGACATCCGCCGCGAAGTCGCTGCGGACGTGACTTCAATGGCTGCCGCAGGGGTGTGCCCGGGCCTTGCCGTCATCCTCGCCGGTCACAACCCTGCCTCGGAGATTTACGTTCGCGGCAAGATCAAGGCCTGTGAAGAAGTAGGGATTTACAGCGAGCAACTCACTCCGCCCGAGACCGCAACCACCACCGAGTTGCTTGCACTGGTCAACGATCTGAACCGTCGCGACGAGATCGATGGCATCCTGGTGCAATTGCCGCTGCCTCCGCAGGTCGACTCCAAGAAAGTGTTGATGGCGGTCGATCCCGCCAAGGATGTCGACGGCTTTCATCCCGTCAACGTCGGTTTTCTCTCGACCCAGCGTCCCGGCTTGGTTCCATGCACGCCCGCCGGAGTCATCGAAATCCTCAAGCGTAGCAACATTCCTATCGCCGGCCAGGAAGCGGTCGTTGTCGGACGCAGCGATATCGTTGGCAAGCCCGTCGCCATGCTGCTGCTCAACGGCAATGCCACAGTTACCGTCTGCCATTCGAAAACCCGCGATCTGCCGACCGTCTGCCGCCGCGCCGACATTCTCATAGCCGCGATCGGCCGTGCTGGAATGATCACCCGCGACTTCGTCAAGCCCGGCGCCACCGTGATCGACGTCGGCATGAACAAGGTCGCAGACCCAGCGGAATTCCAGCGCCTGTTCGCCGGCAACGCAAAGCGCGAAGAGACTTTTCGGGCGAAGGGGTCGACACTGATCGGCGATGTACACCCTGAAGTGGCCGAAGTGGCGGGAGCGTTGACGCCAGTCCCCGGAGGCGTCGGCCCGCTGACCATCGCGATGCTGATGTCAAACACGGTAAAAGCCGCGAAAATGAGGAGAGGGAAAAGCAGTCATCAGTGGTCAGTCGCGAATGGCCAGTACTCAGTACCTAGTACCCAGTAAACGCGCTACTGCTTATGTTGAAAGTCGGCCTCACCGGCGGCATCGCATCAGGCAAATCGGCCGTCGGCGAGATGTTCGTCGCCCTCGGCGCACACCTGGTTCAGGCGGACCGCATCGCCCATGAACTGATGTTGCCCGGTCAGCCCGTTTACAACGAGGTGGTGCGGCATTTCGGCGGCGCGATCCTCAATCCCGACCTCAGCGTAAATCGCGCCAAGCTGGCTGAAGCAGCCTTCGGCTCATTACCGTCCGGCGCGGAAGGCAAGCCGTCGTCGCGTTCCGCCACGCCCTCCCGCATTCAGGAGCTCAACCGCATCGTGCATCCTGCTGTGCTTCGCAGCCAGAATGAATGGATGGAAGAAATGGGACGGCAGGATCCGCATGCCATCGCCATCGTGGAAGCCGCGCTCATTCTCGAGGCGGGCGCAGCCAAAAGTTTCGACCGCCTGATTGTGGTCACCTGCAGCGACGAGCAACGCATCGCCCGCTTCGCCGCCCGCCAGAAGCTGGACCTCGACGCCGCCCGCAAAGAAGTCGAGCGCCGTATGGCCGCGCAAATGCCCGACGCAGAAAAAATCAAAGCCGCCGGCTACGTAATCGACAACTCCGGCTCCCTCGAACAGACGCGAGAGCAGGTGCAGCAAGTCTGGGAAAAACTTAGGGCGCTTGTCGATCTCTCCCAGAAATAAAGTTTGCGGCGACGTTCTTGAGATCCTGAATCAGTCTCGATCAAGAAATTCGGCTACACCCAGGGTCAAGCCCGGTCTCGTGCCCTCCTGAGGGAACATTAGTTAGAATTCGACGTAGAATTAAATGTGGACTTCTTCTGAGACTGGTTTTCGGGATAAGTTCTCAAGACGAGTTCACGTCCCAAGGTGTTTGCCCTTATGAGACTCATACGACCCGCAATCTTCGCGCTGGTGATCGCTGGCGCGTTCTTTTACTTCACCACGTGGCGTTCGAATGCGAAGTTCGCGGCGTCGAACCCGGTGGGGTGGTTGAGCCATCCGGCGCAGATGGAGATTACCGAGGCTGCGCCGGGCGAGGCGCTCGACAGCGAAGAGCAGAACAATATCAGCGTCTATCGCAGGAATATCCCGTCGGTGGTGAACGTCACGTCGCGAGCCATGTCGTTCGACTTTTTCTACGGGATGGTGCCGCAGGACGGACAGGGGTCGGGTTTTGTGATCGATAAAGATGGACACATCCTTACGAACTATCACGTAGTGGCCGACGCGCAGCAGGTGGAAGTCACGCTGCACAATCGCAAGAAATACAAGGCAACGGTGGTTGGCACCGATCCGGCGCACGATCTCGCGGTGATTCAGATCAAAGCGCCTGATCTGGTTCCGTCTGTGCTCGGAGACTCGCGCAATCTGCAGGTGGGGCAGAAGGTTTACGCCATCGGCAATCCTTTTGGGTTGGCGGGGACGATGACGCGCGGGATTGTGAGCTCGATCCGTCCGGTACGCGAGCCGAATGGCGCGACCATCGATGAGGCCATTCAGACCGACGCCGCCATCAACCCCGGAAACTCGGGCGGGCCGTTGATGAACTGGCACGGAGAAGTGATCGGCATCAACACCATGATTCTGTCGAGTGTGGGGCAGAACTCCGGCGTTGGGTTTGCGATTCCGATCAATACGGCAAAGGCTGTGCTCAACGATTTGATGACGCTTGGCCGTGTGCGCCGGCCCGCACTTGGAGTGCGGACGATTCCGATCAGCGCCGAGTTGGCCGATGAAATGGGGTTGCCGGTCGAGTACGGATTGCTGATTGTTCAGGTCATCCCCGGCGGCTCAGCGGACCAGGCCGGCCTGCGCGGCGGCAGCGAGCGCGCCCGTCTGGGCAACATTCCCATCATGCTGGGTGGCGATTTGATTGTGGCCATCGACGGTGAAAAGGTGGAAGACGAGCAGGACCTTGCCCAGATGATGAACAATCACCGCGCCGGTGACACGGTGAAAGTCACAATCTACCGCAACAAGAAAAAGCTGGATGTAAATGTGCCGCTGGGCGAAGCCCGGGAACAAGTTTGAGGGTCAACATCCCCATTCTTGGTGGCGTGGACAAGATCCAGGTCATCGTCTGCAACTTCCCTCACTGCGAATTGTGCCGAGTCTATAGTCATATTCGTGCACTTGACGTGACAAAGCGTTGTTCCCCAAACGCGCTGCCCCACGCCCTCTAGAAATCTGCGATCACTGCACCACAACTTTGCCGGTCATCTTCGGGTGAATCGTGCAGTAGTAGGGATACGTTCCCGCCTTGGTGAAGGTGTAGGAGAATTTTTCATCCGTATCTAGCACCTTGGACTTGAACACACCCTTGGTGCTCACCGACGTATGTGGGATGTCGTCACTGTTGGTCCAGGTAACCGTCGTTCCAACCGGCACAGTGAGCGTCTGAGGCTCGAAAACGAAATTGTCGATTTTAACCCCCGCCGTTGCCGCCGACGGGAAAGGCGCGAGCCCACTGGCTGGACGGGGCTAACTCCGCCGCAGCCCGCGAACTCGTTATTGCCCTGTCTCTCGGGAAGGAGTCGTGCGAGCCTGTGCCTCCTCGGGCCCGCTGCCATCCACGCGCAAGAGCATCGCGCTGCCCTTGTCGACTTTCACCGCCTTCCGGGTGGAGGCCAAAGTGACTTCACCAAGCGGCTCGGTGCGTCCGGATTGGAGGATTGTGAGGTCGCCAAATCCATATGAGCCGCGGGCATTCACTGAGAAGAGCCAAAATGCTTGCGGACGGGCATCGTCATCGATCATGCCCCCACTTGGGGCCCCCGAATCCTGGTCCACATTGGCCAGCACGCCCTGGCTGGTATATCTCCCCACGACCTGCGATCCCACCATTACCGGCCCACCTTCGCCATAGGAAATCTGGTCGCCTCCGATTTCAACTTGCTCGTCGGTATCATCGATTGAGGGTTTCGTCGGTGTCGCAGCAAGTACTGCAGTCCTCGACGCTATCGCGCGCAGGGTCGCGGTAATCTGGAGGGTCTGATTGCCGAATCGGACCTGGTCGAATTGAAATGAGATCTTTGATTCGTCCGATCCTTTTCCTGGAGTGATGGCTTCGACCACATGGCCTGTGACCTTAGATCCTTTACGTAATGTTTCTCCCCTGCCCAGCGGCACGTCCTGCATGACCGTCGCGATTATGGTGGCTCCGCTTCCGCTCTTGTCCGATCGCAAGGCAGAATTCAAGCTGACGGGAAGAATGGTGCCCGCCGGAATAGGTTCTGCAGATCGTGTGTTCTGTCCTGTTCCGGCATGCAGGTACATCGGCAGCATGCACAGCGCCAAGCCAAGCATTCTCAGATTGTTTTTCATTTTGTTCCTCCTAAAGGAATTTGCTCAAGAGCGTGTGGTTCTTCCGCACCACCATTCCCTCGGTGACTCCAGTTCGCTCTCTGACTCGTTGTGCAGAACCGACGGCACTCGGTTTTATTCCGCGATATTTTTTGGGAGACCATGGGAATAAAACGCCCGTCCGCTGGTTTACCCTTGTGTGCATGGCGTAATGGCGCTGGCACACACGGTCTGCCCGTTGCCCCCTTGCTGCGCATTACTGGGGTTGACGATCCCGAGAAAATATTCCGGCTCGCCACTGGGAGGTCCGCTGGCGCTGTCGATATCGGCCACATCGAGCGAATGGATCAACGTCGGCCGGTCGGCGACTGGAACCAAGTAGGTGTAACAGGTCATCGGGTTCGCTGCGTGCCCTAGCGCCATATCGGCCCGGTCTAATTGGCAAGCTTCGAAGCCGGCCTCGGTGAAGCCCTCGGTCGGATCCTCCAAATCAAAAGTGATGTAGAACCCGTTCGACCACGTCCCGATCTTCAGCCAGTCGGGAAAGTAATACGAGGTGCCCGCGGTGCAATTGTTGGAGCTCGGCACGCATGGCAGCACCGTGTCCATCTTGAAGTCGTAGGCGTACCAAACTGTCTGCGGGTTCGACAAATCGCTGCTCGAACTGACCGCAATGCACATCGCATAGTGAACAATCCCTCCAACCAGGTAAGCCGAACGGCGGCTAAGGATAAAGCGGCTATCCATGCGATCGTAGATCACTTGTACATTTCCAGCCGCGAGCTGGCACTCGGTTTGCGTTGCAGCAGGCCAAAAAGCGATGGCATTCTGCGGCACCGCGGTCGTCCCTCCGGAGTTTGTAAAGATTGCCTGCCCGCTCACTTTGTCAAACGCCTGCAGGTAGCGAGAATTCATCCATTGCAGCACCTGCGCATTCTCGCCTGCCGCGCTTTCTCCCACGGCGATGTTGGTATCAAGGTTGAGCACGTTATCGTAAAACTGATAAGCGGTGCCGATGTTCTGCTGCGCATCGATGCCTTCAATCTGATCATTTACCCACGCGCTCGCCCGACACGAGGCCGACGTGCACACCGGAAAATTCGCCGCCGTATTTTCCGACGTCTGAGGAGCAGAATACGGGCCGGCAATCACGCCCGGCTGGCAATCGCCGGAGCCGCAGCTTTGGGCATATGAGTGGAGACCCGCGAGCAGAAAAGCGACGATCAGAATTTTGCAGAAGTTTGTCACGCTGGGGACCCTCATATTTCCTCCGGTCCTTACGAAGCCGAGGCGGCAATCGAGCGTCCGCGGATGTATCGTGGCGAGGCAGAAAATATCATCGAAGGCAGAGAACGGCGAGACCTGCCGAAGGCTTTTACGAATTCAGGACGGCGACGCCCGATTGGCACCGGGCGTCTCGCCTAAGTCTCGCTGGTACAGCCTTGGTGGAGAGACTTGTCAGTACTGTCGTCCGTTCTGCGCTCAACGAAACATGAGCACTTTTTGTTACGAATCACGAATACAGCGACGGCGCAATCCTCCTTTAGAGTTTAATGCCGAAGGACCTGCAGCATTACTGCGGGCACCAGTATCTTCACTTTCTGACTTGCGGTTGCTACCATTGCCAGCTTTGGCTGGCGACGGTACGGCCGCGACTTACTCTATCCGCAAGGAATGCCCTAGGAAGATGTGTTGGTGGACTGATATTTTCCAGACACTAGCAACATACGATCCCAGCCCGGTTCTATTGGTGTTACCGCCGACAGAAAGGCCAAAGCAACTCCGGTTGCGCCATCGAGAAAAGCGGGACTAGCTTCCCACACAGGTAGTCCACTCGGGGCTGGTCTGGTCAGAGAGGAGAACCCACCCACGCCGCTCTCTGCTTGACGGAAATCCATCGTTCGCTGGTACCAGAGGAGGGCTGCATCCAGGCATCTACGGTCACCTTCTGTTTGATAGATGCGGTTGAAGATGTGCGCCACGCCAGCGGCTCCATGGCACAGAGGAGCATCCGCTATCCCTGCGCGGTCAACATGCCACGCCAGACAATGGTTCAACAGTTCCTCCGCAACGGCCTGCCAGTCGCGTCGCCCCGTGCGATCTGCGACCTGTAACAATACCGATAGGATTCCTAAATCGCCATAGCACCAAGCCATCCGGCTGTCGGTTGACTCTTCGCCCGGAACGATCCAGGAACTGAACCGAGAAAGCGACCCCGATGGACGCTGCTGGGCAATCAGCCAACTGACGGCGCTGTCGAGAAGCTTATAAGACCGTTCGTGCTCAACGATGCCCGTTGCCCATACCTCGCTTAGAAAATGGATGATGCCAGGAATGCCGTGCGCCACACCCAGGTTATAGTAGCCACTAGGGGATTGCTCTCGCTGCCAATCGGGCAAAAGTTCAGGACCTGAATGCCAGGCCGTTCCGTCATCCACGCTCTTGGCCAGGTTCTCCAATTGGTCGAACACGGTCCTAATCCCTTGAATAGCTGATTCCCTCGGCAAACGTTCGAGAAAATAAGTCCCAAATCCAACCAGCCCACTAATCAAGTCATACGGACTTGAGGAGCTTGTATTCGGCAACAGTTTGAGAATCGCAGAGTCAATGTCTCCATTAAGATCTTCTTCCTCATCTTCGTTTTGGCCTGATCCCAATTCGGAGTCGTCGTCCGCAGGCACCGAGATTCCCTGGAGAAGGTGGGAGATATGCTCAACTGTCCAGCCCAATCCTGTGAGGCCGCCGAAAAGGCCGAGATAGCCTGCAGATTGGGCCGCCTCATCAATCGCCTGGTTCAGGCACTCCGTGGCGCGATTGGCCCATCCGAGGTCATCCAGCGCAAATGCAAGATATCCGTAAAGCAGAGCTTCCTCGTAACTGCGGGAGCGGCGGCGTTGCTCAGCAGGCACCTCGTAGTTCTTGTCCGCCACAGCCTGGGCGATGGTCTGGACCGCATCCCAGGCTTGGGCACCAAGATCGCTCTGACGCGAAAGGATGGCGATCCAAGTCATTTGAACACTTCCACATCGTCAAGAATTTGCACCTGTTATTCCCACCCACTCTAACGTCATCGATTCCGGAATTGCTACCCCCAACTGTTTACGCAGGTTGGCGCCTAGTATTAGTACCGCCCACGGCGCAAGTGCCACCACACTCAGTGATGAACGGGCACGTCACGGTCGGGTCTTTCGGGCAATAATACGGGCAGGTCTGGAATGATGCACCAGCGATTGACTCCAAAGCAGGGTCGTCTAGATCCCGCAGAGTCACTTTCTTGATAGCAAGTTTCCTGAGCGTCTTCACGGTTATCCTCCTGTGTAGAACATCTGAAGGGGCTCTCGCCCACGAGTGAAGCATAGGACGGGGGCAAAGACCCGTCAAGTCATTTTCCTGCGAGCCGATAGTCAAGAGCCAGCGGCTCGATAGTAACTGCTTCTTCTGCTACTGAGTAAGTCATGGAAATCCACTTACTGTCGACGTAAGTCGGATGATCGAAACTCGGGAGTATCTATTGAGAGGCTAGCGCTTTGTTCGCGTTGCATCCGAAGCAATTCGGCATACTTGCAACTGGTTCTCAGCAGCTCTTCGTGAGTACCTTGGGCCGCAATTCTGCCTGCGTCCAGAACAACGATCAAGTCCGCGTCGCGGATCGTGCTGAAACGGTGGGCAATGACGATTCTCGTGCAACGTAACCTTGCCAGATTCTGATTGACGAGTTCCTCAGTCATCGCGTCCAGATGACTAGTCGCCTCATCCAGCACCAGAATGGTGGGTCGGCATGCCAGAGCCCTTGCCAATGCTAGGCGTTGCCTCTGACCGCCGGAAAGAGACAGGCCACGATCGGCCATGACGGTTTCATACCCCATGGGCATGGCTACGATTTCGTCATGAATGCAGGCAAGTTTGGCTGCATGGATTACCTGATCGAGGCCCATCTGCGGGTCGGCCAGCGCGATATTTTGGCGCACGGTACCACCGAACAGTTGCGTGTCTTGAGTGACAATACCGAGCTGACTTCGCACCGAGCGAAGATCGAGGCTAGACAAGTCCTTGCCGTCGAAGAAGATTCGACCGGCGGATGGCTCGTAGAGACCGGCCATAAGTCGGGCCAGCGTCGACTTGCCGGAGCCCGTCCGCCCGACCAAGGCCACTCGGCGACCGGGACCAATCGTTATGGAAACGTCCTCCAGAGTAAGTAGATCCGGCTTCGCATAACGAAACGAGACGCCTTCCAGCGAGATGGCACCGGTTAACTTCTCAGCCAGCGCCACGCTGCCCGGCTTCTGCTCCGGGGCCGTATTGAGAACATCGTTAATGCGCTCCAAATAGGTTTCCAGCATCTGAAACTGCACACCGGCGGAAATCAAGCTAGTCAAGGGACCAAAAAAACCCGCTGCCAGCGCGCTAAAAGCCACCATCGTGCCCAAGGTGAAGCTACCCTGGAGAACGAGGTATGTTCCGTAAAACATAACGGCCAAAGTGGAAGCGGTACCCAGTAAGTTCTGCAGCGTAGCGAAAACCGCATCGAGGCGTCCCCGTTGAACTGAAATATTCAGGCTGTCGACAAACAGATTGGACCAGTTCTCCGCTGCGCGATGCTCCAGCCCCATCGCCTTTAATGTCTCCATTCCACTAAGCATCTCGACCTGGTAGGTTTGCGAACGGGCTGAGATCTCCAGGGTCTCAGCCAGGAGTTCACGCTGCCTGTGCCGCATCAGCACAACCAGCAAGACCCGCATCGCAGCTATTGCGATGATTGTGAGCGTCAGCGGAACGTTGGCCAGCATTAGCAGAATCAGGTAGAGACTCACCATGAAGCCATCCATTACGGTTGAGAGAGTGGTGGAAGTGAGGATTTCTTTAATGCTGGCGTTACTGCCGAGACGCATCATGAGATCGCCAGCCGTGCGCTGTTGGAAGAACGAATAGGGTAATTCGACGAGATGATCAAGAAAGCGGAGTGTAAAACTCGCTTCCACCTGAGTTTGCAGATATAAGAGCAGATGAGCACGGATAAAGCTTGCTAACGCGTTAAAGAGCTGGAAGGCAACATAAGCAGCCGCCAGCAAGAAAAGTAGGGAATAACTTTTTCGCGGAACCACGCGATCAATCAGGACGCCAGTCAGGATCGGCATCACCGCAGACAGAATTTGAATTACAACCGATGTGGAAAAGATACGAGCGAGCAAACCCCAACGTTCGAAGACTTGCTTTAATAACCTCCAGCTACGGTTGGTTTTTATTTTTCCGGGCTCGAATGTCTCGCTGCGCTCGAAAATCAGCGCCACTCCCGTAAACGCTCGCCTGATCGTTCCCATTGGAACATCGCGCCGCCCGGCAGCGGGATCGACAATCCGGACGGAGTCCGTGCCGACTTGTTCAAGAACGACATAGTGGCGAAACTCCCAGTAGAGAATCGTGCCGCTCGGCAGCGCGGAAAGATCTTCAACCTCGGCGCGGACACCGCGGCCGCGTAGGCCGTAGAGGCGACCGGCCCGCAGGAGCGCCGAAGCTGTTGTACCGTTCCGCCCAACGCCCAGAGTCTGGCGAATCTCGGTTAGCGGCACCTCCTTGCCGTGGTATGCGATCACCATCGCCAGTGCGGCCGCGCCGCAATCAGTCGCCGACAGCTGTCGCACCAAGGGAATCCGCCGGGAAGATCTACCGTGAGCGAGCCTTTTCAGGGCCGGAAAACGGTCAAGGAGACGGGACGATTCGGCGGGTTTGTTCGCATCATTCTGCACGTTGCCGTCAATTCGCCTTTCCGAAAATGTTTCGAAGTCCATGCAACAGGAAAGTTAGTCCCACTACACTTGCTGAAAACAGCGCGAGTACAATCCAAAATGCTCGTCGCAGCCACGGTGGCAGCACCTTTAGGACGTCCCCTTGCTGGTCCCAGCTTCGGAGGTGGTACTCCAAGGCTTCCTGGCGAAAAATTGCGCTGTTCGCCTCGGCCCCCACTGCCCGCTTCATGAGCAGGCTCTGCACCCGGTTCTGCAAAAGAATCTGGTTGAACGTCAGCGCCGAGCATTCGGCAAGCGACTCGATCAATCGAATCTCTTCGTGAGAGAAAGCGGCGTGCTCCCCGCTTCGGGCGGCTGTGAGGACACCCGCTGGCAACCCTCCTGGTCCGATGATCGGCTCGGCAAGAAAGCGAGCGTTGCTCATCTCCACCGGTGCATCAATATCGGGATCATAGCGAGGATCCAGGCCGACGCGGTCCACGCAAACACGCTCACCGGTGCGAGCGACAAACGCAACCAGTCCGGAAGCCGCGCTGTAAGTCCATTTTTCACTTTCGGAGGCGTCGGCAGGAGTGATAGTCTCCGCATCCGGGTCGTACACAAAACACTGAACGATCGTCGCGTGGAGGATATCGCGTCCCGTTTCAATCACCAGGCGTCCCGCGCTCGCGAGATCTGTTTGCATCGGCAATCGAGTGCACAAATCAAGCAGGCACTCAGCATTCTCGGCGCCGGCAGCCAGCGGATCGTGGCTTCGGTCCGCCCTAAAAGCGAAGTGTTGAACTCCGCACACAATTAAATGCCGGAGATGTTCCTGGTCGATTTCTCCCCGCGCGAGGTAGAATATCTGGCCCGCATCGACATACTTCTGCAACACATCTGAATCATGGTCGGCACCAAGAACGATGGTTGTTGGCGGTGCGTCTTCAGGACGCTCCGAACGGCTATGCGTTAGAGTGTCTAGCGCCTCTGGCTGGGCAACGCTTGGCCCGAGTAAAAGTGCGGCGACATCCTCTTCCGCCAAGACTCGCAACGCGTCTCCGACATTCTGCGCGTTGACGATACGAAAAAGCTCAAACTTGTTGTCTTCGAGTGGCTGGCTCACGCCTAGGGTGAGCAACAATCGGCGTGATGGCTGCACACAATTCCTAGTCGACGATGCCTGCCAATCTCTGGAGTGCATATAGTCTCGCTTCGGCAGGTTCAGGAAACCGGGTTTCCATCCACCACGGCCACCCTTGTCCGGCAAGCGTCCTTCATTTAGGCGAGGTTAGCACAAAACGCTTGGAAAGGCGCTTGGGTTGGCCGTATTCCGTTCTCAAGGTCGTCACGAGTGCCGGATCGAGTCAGCAGTCGTTGCGGCAGCTTTCTACACGCAGACGCGGGCGCTGCACGGGATTCCACAGGTGCAGTCGGTCTGGGCGGCACAGGTTCCACAGGTGGCGCCGGGCTGCGTGTAATACCCGCCGGCAACTGCATTGAGTTTGGGTTCATCCAAGTCCTGCAGTGTTACTTTCTTGATAGCGAGCTTCTTTATCTTCTTGACCTTTTTCACTTTCGTCTCCTTTAAGATGGCGCAGACGAGTAGATGCAAGGAGCCGACCGCTGACTTCGAGGCGCGGGTATATAGAACAGGCGCTAGCAGCAATTGCGAATTGGGCTAGTACATGTCCCTCCGCAGCTAAAAGGGCAGCTTGGACCTGGGGTGATACCCCCGACAATTGACTTCAGACTGGGCTCGTCCAGATTACGCAGGGTGACCTTCTTAATTCCAAGCTTCTTCAGTTTCTTCATGTCAGCCTCCTTGCATCCAGGTTCTGTAAGGTCATTTATCGATCCTGATTTTGCTCGTCTTCGTTTTCATCGGTTCGTGCGTCCTTAAGGTTCACATTGAGTCAGCAAATGGGAGACGAGGTTGGTACGCAATGTGGCACGCACGTTAGACACGTATGACATGAAGTGTAAATGTTCGACACCCCTGCCCCTCCGATCTGTTCGAGTTGTGGTTGATTGAGGTCTTGCAGGGTGACCTTCTTAAGTTCGAGTTTCTTTAGTTTCTTCATGTTAGCCTCCTTCGAGATTTCGTGGATAGACTGACGCAAGGGCCCCAAGTAACGTGGACCATCCTACTCTCGGGTTCAGTTAGGCAGTGAGAGGAGGATGTTTAGTACGTCACACTCTTTCTACGGATGAAGCACGGTAGTACGGCATACTAGACATAAGATACACTTACACCATATTAGCGAGGGACACGCTGCCTTTGAGCTATGTCCGCCCCCAACTCTCTCTATCCACACTTATTGCACGTGTCCTTAATGCAGTTGGTGATGCAAGTATAGTTAGTTAAAAGAGTGTTGCCGCCAGCAACCGCATCTAGCATGGTTTCGTCCAGGTTTCTTAACGTGATCTTCTTGAGTTCGAGCTTCTCTGACTTTGACTTTTTCATATTAGTTCCTTCGAATTTGATTAGACGAATTGACGCAGGGCGAAGCATGCCGATCCTACTCGCCGGCTTTGGTTTTATCGTGGCATACCTCGCACGTTACGCAGGTGGCACAGGTATCTATGGCACATGTCTTCGACAGTCCACCACCGATCTTATCTAGCGTTGGTTCATCGAGGTTTCGCAGGGTGATCTTCTTAATTCCGAGTTTACTCAGCTTTTTCACGTTTTCCTCCTCAGCACCCGAAACACGAGTTGCCGGTGCAGTTGACAAGGCATGACGGTTGGCCAAAGCAGCCTGTTTGAAGCGTAGGACACACCGGCTTAACGGTGTCGGCGCCAGCACCGGCAAACGCATCTAGCGTTGGTTCATCCAGGTTTTTCAGTGTGATTTTCTTGAGTGTGAGCTTATTCAGTTTTCTCATGTTAGCCTCCTTTGAGGTGCGGTGGGTGCACGGTTGATTTGCGGCAGATAAACTGTCGAAGGGGCCTAAGTACGCAGAAAGCTTACTACCGACCAATTAGTAGGTCAAGGTGGTGCTTTTTCATTGTGCCGCTAGTATCTTAGGGTCGCGTCTAGGTTATTTCATAACTGGCGTGTGTCGCATTCGGTAGCTTCCTTAGTTGCACAGACAAAGGCCTTGGAAATAAATCCTCAGCACTTAGCGCCGCAGGTAGGCGCACTACATGTTTGGGGAAAGGCGCATGACCTCTGGATATCGCAACTTGTCACCGGAACCGTGTTAGGACATATGCTACCGGTGGCACCGGCGACGGCACTTAGCGTGAGGTCATCTAGGTTTCGCAGGGTAACCTTCTTGATAGCGAGTTTCTTTGGCTTCTTCACATTAGTCTCCTGAGATGTAGTGGACGATTGACGCAAAGGCTAGGTTACATCGTTCACTTCGAATCTTCCGGCGTGCTCGCTATAAAGCCCAGCCTTCTCCGGTCAGTGCGGCGTTTTCCCTTCTCGCGTCAACACACTTTGCAGGCGCTTCCCTCGCAAGCGGTATTATTGCATGCTGTAAATGGACATGTCTTGTCACCATCACGTAGCAAGAGAGGCACCACCGGCAATTAGGTTAAGCTGGGGTGCATCCGGTCTCGCAGGGTCACCTTCTTAATTTGGAGTTTTCTTAGCTTCTTCACGGTAGCCTCCTTGGATAGATAAACTGATGCAGATGAGCGCGATAGTCCAAATCCTAGGCGCGGCTGCCGGAGAGGTCAAGGGAAAATCAAGAACCTTACCCTGCTGGGTAGAATTATCCAATTCCTCGTTTTGCCTCGTCTTATATGAGTGATAGTATCTCAATCCACGATGAACGCTGAAAAGCAGAAGCAGCAAGCGCCAGAACTTACTCACTCCGGCTTCTTCGCCCTCCGCACCCCGATGCTTCCTATTCGGGAACTTACAACGTGGAGTAATGGGCTTACCGCGGCCCAAGCCTGGAAAAGCGAAGCAGCTCCGGAAGTTCTGGAGAACGCATGGAAGCAGGACGTGCAGACGCTGAGGGGCCGTTTGCGCGAGATCCTAACTCGCCCGGAAGTGCTCCACGCGCTGTATGTGGCTTCTCCGTCGCTTCAGGCGGGAATCGAACATTGGAAACGAGACCCGGATAGCAAGAAAGGGTTGCAGGCAGAACGAGCGCTGGTACGCTATTTCGCAAGGATGGCTGCTCGTTCGACACCATTCGGGCTATTTTCTGGTTGCTCCGTCGGACGAATAGAAGAGAAAGCAGATGCAACCGCACTCGTTTTGAAGCCGCGGTCGCATTACAAATTGTGTTGCAGGTTAGATTTCGACTATCTGTTCGCGTTAACCACAGCCCTTCGACAGGATCCGGCGTTGGAGATGGAGTTGCATTACTGGCCGAACTCAAGCTTGCACAAGGTTGCCGATGCCTGGTACTACACCGAATCCCGAATGGAGGAAACACAACGCACCCATCACCTGGTGAAGATCGTAAGCGATACCTATCTGGAAGCTGTGATCGACGTGGCGCAGAACGGGGCTACCGTTTCGCAATTAGTAAACGCCGTGCTGAAGGCGCCGGGAGAAGCGGAACCTTCCGAAGAAGAGGCTCAGCAATACGTGCTCGATCTTGTCCGCAACAATGAGATTCTGGTATCGAACCTTTCCCCACTGCTGACGGGAATCCCGCCGTTGGATGACCTCATTGCGATGCTGGAGTCGCTGCCTTCCGGTGCCCCAGTGACAGAAATCCTGCGGGGTGTCCAAACCCGGATTTCTTCGATCGAGCGCACTGGTCTCACTTCCTCTCCTGACGACTATAAGGCCATCGCTTCTGAGTTGGAGAAGCTTCCCGGCAAGTTCGACCTAGCGCGGCTGTTCCAGGTTGATATGGTCAAGCCGTTTGAGGAGTGTGTGCTCGGCAAGGATGTGATTGCCGAGCTGATCAAAGGAGTTGAGATTTTGTGCCGCCTGGGACAGAGCAGCGAGCCTGAAGAGTTGAAGTCGTTCCGAGAAGCGTTTTCGGCGCGTTATGAACTCGCGATGGTTCCCCTATTAGACGCACTCGATGAGGAGTCCGGCGTGGGATTTGGAACGGCTGCCAGCAAGAATGATGCTTCTCCACTGCTGCGCGGACTGCGACTGAGGGGAGCAGGCGAAAATGCTGGCTGGAGAGGCCGACAGCTTGGAGTACACGAAACGTTGGTGCGGCAAGTTGTGGAATGCCTCCGGAGTGGCAAGACTGAACTCGAGTTGGACCTCTCGGAATTAAACAAAGACTCAGGATCTGCTATCAAACTGGCCGATGCCTTCTGCGTGATGGGTACGCTGGTCGCGACGTCAGCCGACAACCTCCGGCGAGGTGACTTTGAATTCTATCTGCACGGCAGCTACGGTCCCAGCGGCGGGAGGTTGCTGGGGCGATTCTGTCACGCCGACGAGCAGATTGACCGCGGCGTTCGTCTACATCTCCGGCAGGAAGAGCTTCACGATCCGAAAGCGGTTTATGCGGAGATCGTGTACCTGCCGGAAGGGAGAATTGGAAATGTGCTGTGCCGTCCGGTTCTTCGTGAATACGAGATTCCTTACCTGGGCCGGTCCGGCGCACCGCCGGACCGCCAGCTGCCTGCCAGCGATTTACTGGTAGCGGTCGAAGCCAACAATATTGTCCTTTACTCTCGGCGGCTGCAGCGTCGTGTGGTTCCTCGACTTACCAACGCGCATGGTTTTATGAATCCGCAGCTCTCTTCTGTTTACCGCTTCCTGTGTTACCTGCAACATCAACACGGAGCTTCAGTTCCGGGTTTTTCCTGGGGCGCGCTCGATGCCCTGGATTACTTGCCTAGAGTTCGGGTCGGGCGCACGGTGTTGGCGGTTGCCCGGTGGCGGCTCTCGGAGAAAGAAATGGAAGCGGTTGGAAAGCAGGAAGGCCGCCAGCGTTTTGCCGCAATGCAGCAGCTGCGCCAGCAGCGTGGCTTGCCGCGTTGGGCGATTTTCCAGGAAGGCGATAACTATCTACCTGTGGACCTGGAGAATGCCCTGAGCGTGGACGCATTCGTTCACGTGTTAAAGCGAGGATCACAGGCGCTCTTGGTCGAAATGTATCCATCGCCAGATCAGATGTGCGCCTGTAGTCCCGAGGGAACCTTTCATCATGAATTAAACGTTCCTTTTGTTCGCAAGGTCGCGACAGATGTGGCTATCACGAGTCCGGTGACTGCAGCGAAACGCGTTCTGGAAATTGAGGGCGATGGGGATAGGGACGTACGAATTCTTCCTCCCGGCGGCGAGTGGCTCTACTTTAAGCTCTATGGAGGCACTGGAGCGCTCGATGAGATACTGACGACCGCGGTACGTCCCCTCGTCCACAACTTAGCGGCGTCGGGAAGCGTATCCCGCTGGTTTTTTATTCGCTATTCGGATCCTCACGAGCACCTGCGCATCCGGTTTAATGGCACACGGGAGACACTCAGCCAGCGAGTGTTGCCGCTCGTCTCGGAGACGCTCAATCCTCTCCTGTCTTCCGGTATTCTCTGGAAAATTGAACTCGATACTTATCAACGCGAAGTCGAGCGCTACGGAGGCGCCGACGGGGTTCTGGTTGCGGAAGACATTTTTTTTGCGGACAGCGAATTGGTCCTCGATATCCTGCAGGAACTAGCCGGTGACGAAGGTCTCGACATTCGTTGGCGCGTCGCGATCATGGGGATAGACCAGTTGCTTTCGGATTTCGGGCTTGACGAGAAAGCGAAACAAGAAGCTATCCGTCGATGGCGCGAAATGTCTCAGAAAGAGTTTCAAATGGATATCTCGGGGAAAAGACAGCTCGGGGAAAGGTTTCGCGCCGAACGCCGTAAGCTGGAGTCGCTATTGGATAAATCGCCTGGAAGCGGCAAAGAATGGGAGTTCGCGCGGGAGGCTCTGAGCCGGCGCTCCGCTCGCAACGCGGAGCCTTGTCAGAGACTCCGGCAGCTAGCTACCGAGGGAAAGCTGACACAAAACATCGCTGACCTCGCTGCGAGCTACGTGCACATGCATGTCAACCGTCTCATTCGCGCCTCGCAACGTGCCCACGAAGTTGTCTTATACGATTTTCTCTTCCAGTTGTACGAGAGTAGATTAGCCAGGAAGACGCGATCCGGGCCGTCGCCACGGAAGCGGCCGCAGCTCTCAGATCAGAATTGAAAATCGAGATTCGATCAGCGTAACGAGCGCTTCTGCGCTACTTCATCGTGAGGAGCGCAGCCATCGTTTCAATCCCGTCCCACAGATTTTGCAAGCGCAGGTTTTCGTTGGCAGCATGCTGATTGTCGTCGTAATTGGCGATGGGTACGGTGATGGTGCGGGTCTGGGCGGCGCGTTCCATCGCTTCGAGCGGAACGCTTCCTCCCATAGTCGGCAAGAGCACCACCTCTCCGCGTGCACTCTTCACCGCTTCAATGACTTCCCGCGCGATGGGCAAATCCATGGGCGTGCGCACGGCGTTGTAGCCCGCCTCATCGCGTGTAACCATCGCAACCCGCGGATGCTCCAGGAGAATTTGCTGCGCGGGTTCGTGGTCGACGACGAAGTATCCGCGTGAGCGAATGTAGTCTTCGACGCGTTTTTGCTGGGCGCGCCAGTCGATCCCAACCACCAATCGCAAATCCAAATCGGCGGTCGCGGTGGGCGGAATGACATTGGCGGCTCGGGCTCCGGTTTGGCCCGAAGAAAAGCCGTTGATGTTCAGCAGGGCTGGTTAATCAACTCCAGCAGATGCGTGCCCCCGCCTTCGGCGCGCCCTAGCCAAAAGGCATTCATCAGCATGCGGTCGTTTACCGGCGCACGGGCCAGTGCTTCTTTCTCGGTCGACGAGAGCGGTTCGATTCCATCGTAGAAATGCGGCACTAGAACATGGCCATCTTCATCTTTCATTCCGGCGAGTAGCTGCGCCAGCATCATTGCCGGATTCGGCGCCCAGTTTCCGTAGTGGCCGCTGTGCAACCCGCGATGCGGCCCATAAACAGTGATTTCCAAATGCACATCGCCGCGCGCTCCAAAGACCACCGTCTGTTGGCCGCTCTGATCGACCGGCCCATCACACACCAGCCACACATCACCGTGGACCAAGTCGCGGTTGGCGTTGAGAATCTGCTCCAGATGCGGCGACCCCGCTTCCTCCTCGCCCTCCCACACAAAGCGAAGATTTGCCCGCAACGGAATTCCAGCCGCCTTTAACGCATCGAGCGCCACAAGCTGCGCGAAGATGGCCGCCTTATCATCCCCGGCCGACCGGGCGTAAATGCGCTGCTCGCGGTTTACTTCCCGCACGACCGGCGTGAAGGGCGATCCGCCATCCCATTCCGATGGAGTAACCGGCTGACCGTCATAGTGAGCATAGAAGACGATCGTATGTTTTGCGCCCGGGACATCGATCTGCCCGAAGACGAACGAAGGCGCCCCGGGAAGAGACAGCAGCCGGGAATCGACACCGCGCTCCCGGAGCTTGGCGACGAGCAGGTCAGCATTGCGCTTCAGGTTTGCTGGATCCGCGGCAACGTTCGGTATCGACAGCAATTCACTAAACCGCTGGACCAGCTCCGCACGATGTGCTGTGGTGTATTCGCGCGCAGCCTCCGACGGCGTCTGTGCGGCAATCGCGGTTGCGAGAGCAAGCAGAAATGCCCCTAGGTAGGAAAACGTCGACCTGGAATTCATAGGCTCACTATACAAGTCGCTGTTGATAGAGGTGCTAATTCCGAAATGTACCTCTTCAGGGATTTGCTGTTGTCGGCAGGAGGGTTATACCTAACTTTACAAACCGCAGGTCCAAACGACTTGAAGTAAGAGCCGAAGTTCTGATAGAAAACACAAATGGGTTCTGTTTCATCTGTGGTTGGGATCTAGAAAATTTGTGCAACCACTATACTGGGTTTCCACATCACAGATGTGATCCATTGCCAAATCCGGCACCTACGGGACTCCCTCGCTGCAGTTCCGCCGGTGTAAGACTTCGAACCTCCTAGCCAATTTATTGGAGTTCGGATGCTGTACAGTAGAAAGCGAGTCGTAACCGGGACGCCATGGTCCCGATGTGTTCCACCTTCAGTGGACATCGCCCGACTGCTGCGCAACCGGCGAACCCTCCACCACCCCACAGTCACGTTCAGAGCCACGGCTCAAATTTCACACACCGTCGGAGGATCCTAATGGCGACGAATCTCGTCCAGATTGAAAATGATTCGGAAATCAAGCAACGCTTGGAAGCCGAGCGTATGCGCTTGCGAAAGATTGCCGGGCTTGACCAGCCGAAACACTTCCACCGTCCGATTGAGCGCGCGTTTAAAGCAGAAGAACGCAGCCGCGTGACCATCCTGTTCGGCGGCTTCACCTGGAAGCACGAGGATTTAATTCGCGCGGTCTTTCAGGGCTGCGGATATCGTTGCGAGAAGCTGCCCGTGCCCGACGTGCCTGCCTTTCAGATTGGCAAGGAATTCGGCAACAACGGACAGTGCAATCCGACCTATTTCACGGTGGGGAATTTGGTGCAGTATCTCCAGTTTCTGGAAAAGGAAGGCATTCCACGCCAAGACATTCTGGACAACTATGTCTTCTTTACGGCGGGTTCATGCGGTCCGTGCCGCTTCGGTATGTATGAAGCCGAGTATCGATTTGCGCTGAAGAACGCCGGCTTCGATGGCTTCCGCGTGCTGCTGTTCAAGGACAGCGACGGCATCAAGGCCGCTTCCGGCGAGCCCGGATTGAAGTTCACCATCGACTTCGGATTCGGCATGTTGAACGCCATGCATCTCGGCGATGTGTTCAACGACATGATTTATCAGATTCGTCCGTTCGAAGTGAACAAAGGCGAGACGGATCGCGTCTTCCACGAGACTGTGGATGGGCTGTGTGAGGACCTTAGGGATCGCGATTCGTTTGAGATCGAGGAGCGGGCTCCGAACTGGGCCAAGCCAAAGTTCAAGAGCAACAAAATTCTTCGGAACACGTTTAATGTGTTCGGCAAGATGAACGAGCATCTGCGTGGCAAAGACTATCTCAACGCTCTGGCCGCGGCTCGCGAGAAATTGGACAGCATTGAAGTGGATCGTACCAAGGTGAAGCCGGTGGTGAAGATTACCGGCGAGTTCTGGGCACAAACCACCGAAGGCGACGGCAACTTCCACATGTTCGAATTCCTTGAGCGCGAAGGCGCGCAGGTTTTGGTCGAGCCGATCGCGACCTGGGTGGCTTATCTGTTGTATCAGGCGAAGGCGCACGCCAAAGCCAAGTGGCCGGTGAATCGTCCGCACCGAAATCCGCAATGGTGGGAGCTGAAAAAACATCTGGCTAACGATTTGGGATTACGCAAGAAGATGATGGGCCTCGGAGTCGGTGAGTGGATGTGGAACGGCCTGTATCACCGGACGATCAAGAATCTCGGCGGGCTTACGCATCACCTTGTGCCGCAGACCGAGTTGGCCGAACTGGCTCATCCTTTTTACAACCAATTTGCGCGCGGCGGAGAAGGCCATCTTGAGGTAGGAAAGAACGTGTATTACACGGTGCATCACCTCTGCCACATGGTGCTGGCGCTGAAGCCGTTCGGGTGCATGCCGTCATCGCAGTCCGACGGAGTTCAATCCGCCGTCATCAACAAATTCAAGGACATGATTTTCCTTCCCATCGAAACCTCAGGCGAAGGTGAGGTCAACGCGCATAGCCGGGTGCAGATGGCGCTGGGCGAAGCCAAGGTGAAGGCCAAGACGGAGTTCGAACAGTGCTTGAAATCCACCAGCAAGAGTCTGGATGAGATTCGCGGGTTTATCGCCGAGCATCCTGAATTGAAGCGGCCCTTCTACCACGTACCCCATCGCGAAGGGATCGCAGGCACGGCAGCGCAGTTCGTCCTGCATGTGAGCGACCGGATGGACAAGAGCAGCCGCTCTTGGCGCCGTGCGCGCGTGCCGGGCATTGCGCTTCCTAATGCCGCTTAGCGAATCTGACCGGCAGCACGAGCGTCGCCGCCGGTCATATTTACTTTACTTACTCACCATTTTTCCATTCATTGCGCGGAACCGGATCGGAGAATTGAAATGCACGACCATCTTGCCGGAAGTGAGCAGAAAGTGCCGCAGTTAATTCAGATTGCCGCAGCTCCGTATCAAAAACCGCACGACCATCACACGCAATATCTCGTTGGGCTTGACGTCGGCTCTACCACCGTGAAAGCGACAGTGGTAGATGCCAAGACTGACGAGATTCTCTGGCAGGACTACCAGCGTCATGAGACCAAGCAGCCAGAAAAGACCTTGGAATTTTTGCGCCGCATGGAGGCGGAGGTCGGAATCAACCGGCACAACACGCGGATGTTCATGACGGGCTCCGGCGGCAACGGGATTGCCGATCAGATTGGCGCGAAGTTTGTGCAGGAGGTCACGGCCGTGTCATTGGCGGTCGAAAAGCTCCATCCCGAAGTGTATTCGGTGATCGAGCTGGGTGGACAGGACGCGAAGATCATCGTATTCAAGGATGACGACGAGACCGGGCGCAAGAAGAAAATCCCCTCGATGAACGATAAGTGCGCGGGCGGCACCGGCGCCGTTATCGACAAAATCAACGCGAAGCTGAAGATTCCCACTGCCGAGCTGGCTCTGCAGGCTTATCACGGGATCAAGCTGCATAAGGTCGCAGGCAAGTGTGGAGTATTTGCCGAGACCGACATCAACGGTTTGCAAAAAGTTGGGACGCCTGCAGACGAACTGATGGCTTCTCTGTTCGAGGCTATTGTGTTGCAGAACCTGAGCGTGCTGACGCGCGGCCACACGCTTCGGCCGCACGTGCTGCTGCTGGGCGGTCCTAACAGTTTCATCAAAGGCATGCGCGAGGCCTGGCAGGCGAATATTCCTCGAATGTGGCAGGAGCGCAAGGTTGCCATCCCCGATGGAGCCAAGCCGGAAGATCTGATCAAGGTTCCAAACAACGCGCAATACTTCGCCGCGCTGGGCGCGATTGAATTCGGCAAGAGCGAAGACGATTGTGTCGGCTGCTACCGGGGCTACGATCAGCTCATGTATTACATCGAGTTCGGCCGGCAGGAGGAAAAGGCCAAGTCGGGCGCGAAAGGTTTGGTTTCGAAAGACGGAGAACTCGACGGATTCAAGGAAGCCTACCGCCGCAAGAAGTTCACTCCCGCAACGTTTCAAAAGGGTCAAACGGTCGGTGGATTCATCGGTATTGACGGAGGGTCGACTTCCACCAAGGCTGTGTTGCTGGATGAGCGCGGCGACATTTTGTGCAAGGCGTACCAGCTCTCAAACGGCAATCCGATCCAGGACACGATTGAAATGTTCGAGAATCTGCGTGGCCAAGTCGAGGCGCAGAATGCCAAGCTTGAGGTGCTGGGCGTTGCTACGACCGGCTATGCGAAGGACATTTTGAAAGACGTTCTGCACGCGGACGTGGCGCTGGTCGAGACCGTCGCCCACACCGAATCGGCGCTCAAGTTCTACGAGGATCCGCATGTGATCGTCGATGTGGGCGGGCAGGACATCAAGATCATCATCCTGCACAACGGCCGGGTAAAGGATTTCAAGCTGAACACGCAGTGCTCGGCCGGCAACGGCTACTTTCTGCAGTCCACCGCCGAAGGATTTGGGTTGGGCGTGGAGCAATATGCCGATCTGGCATTCTCAGCCCAATCCATGCCCGTCTTCGGCTACGGCTGCGCCGTGTTTATGCAATCGGACATCGTTAACTTTCAGCGCCAGGGTTGGAGAGCCGAGGAAATCCTCGCGGGTCTCGCGGCGGTGCTGCCTAAGAACGTTTTCCTTTATGTCGCCAGCATTCCCAATCTTGCTGCGTTGGGCACGCGTTTTGTGCTGCAGGGCGGAACGCAGAACAACATGGCAGTGGTGAAAGCGGAAGTCGATTTCATCAACAACAGCTTCCGCGCAGCCGGAAAAAAGCCCGAGATCATCGTGCACGAGTTCTGCGGTGAATCAGGCGCGATTGGCGCAGCGGCAGAATCGCTGCGCCTGTGGCGTAATGGCCAGCAAACCACGTTCGTCGGCTTAGACGCCGTACGGAAAATCCAGTACCGCACCACGCGCAACGAAGAAACGCGCTGCCATTTCTGCAAGAACGATTGCTTGCGTACTTTTATCGACATCAGAACTGCTCCGAAAGACGATCTAGCCTTCGTGCCGATTCAGAAGGTGACAAAAGTTCCGTTAATGCATGGCGAGCAACGGCTGATCATCGCAACCTGCGAAAAAGGCCTGGTCGAAGACTTGAACGACATGAAGGACATCAAGGCCGGCCTGGATGAGATCAAAGGCAAGCACCCCAACTTTGTCGACATCGCCGCGCACGAAGTTTTCCGGCCGGTGAACGCAAAGAGCGTTGCCGACCCCATTCCTGTGGCAAAGTTCTGGAACAAGGCAGCGAAAGATCGCATCCCGCTCATGGAGAAACGGAAGAAGCTTCGCGTTGGAATTCCACGCGTGCTGAATATTTACACTTATGCGCCTCTGTTCAACGGATACCTGGAGAGTCTGGGAGTACAGCCGGAAAACATTGTTTATTCCGACTACACCACTTCCGATCTGTATCGAGCGGGAGCAAACCGCGGCGCGATCGATCCGTGCTTCCCTGCCAAAATCGGCATTTCTCACGTCTATAACCTGATCCAGGAGAAACATCGGAAGAAGCCGCTGGACGTCATCTTCTTCCCGATGTACGACGTGCTGACTTCACCCCTCGTAAAAATTGTCGGCGCGAATGCCTGCCCCACAGTGACCGCAACGCCGGAGACGGTGAAGGCGGCATTCACGAAGGAGAATGATGTTTTCGCTGAGCACAACGTGAAGTATGTAGATCCGGTGTTGAATTTCGCGGGTCGCAAATTGTTTGCCCACCAGATGCTCCAGGCATGGCAGCCAATCCTTGGATTGTCGCAGGAGGAGAATGATCGCGCGATTGAGGTTGGGTACAAGGCGCTGGAGGATTACGAAAGCGGCATCCGTCGCAAGGCGCGCCAGGTGCTCGATCAACTTGAACGCGAGGACCGTATTGGCATCGTGATGTTGGGCCGCCCCTATCACCATGATCCCGGACTCAATCATGAGATCATGGAAGAGTTCCAGAAACTTGGCTATCCCATCTTTTCGCAGAACACGCTGCCGCTCGATGAGGACATGCTGGAGCGTCTGTTCGGCGACGAAGTGCGCGCCGGCGTGATCAGCCATCCTCTCGACATAACCGACGCCTGGAAGAACTCGTACTCATGCAGCACGAACCACAAAGTGTGGGCCGCGAAGTTCACCGCGCGGCATCCGAATTTGGTGGCGCTGGAGATTTCCAGCTTCAAGTGCGGGCATGATGCGCCCATTTACGGCGTGGTTGAGGGAATCATCGAAGAGTCCGGCACGCCGTACTTCTGCTTTAAAGATCTCGATGAAAATAAACCCACGGGCTCAATCAAAATCCGCGTAGAGACGATTGACTATTTCTTGCGACGATATCGCGACGAAGTCATTCGCAAGCGCAAGGCCGCAGAGGAAATCGAAGCTCAGCTGGTAGCTCTGGAAACTGAACTGCGCGGGTCCGCGGCCTTGGGGTCCGTTGAACAGCTGGAACTCCAGGAGATGGCAGGTGATTGATCGTGATGTGCGATAGCTTGGGACCTGCGTCAGCTAGCATCAACGCGGGAACGGCAGAGGCTGCGCCGCGATAATCCCTTTGCCTTCCTGCACGGTGATGAATTGGTTCGCTTTGACGTTAGGGATGGAGTCTTTGTGGCCGCTCGGCCAAACGATTTCCACGCTTACTGTCTTTCCTGCTTCAGGCTTGCCCAGGCCGAAGGTCAACGGGAGTTCGCTCTGCGATAAGTAGCTCGACCCCGTTTTCACCATCGCGAACAAACGTGTGCCATTCGCGGTCTTCACCGTGACTTTGGCGCCAATGCCGTCGCGGTTCGAGCGCGTGCCGATGGTCTTCACGCGGAGCATGTTGTTTTTGTTCCCATTATCGTTGCGCAGCAATCGAGCCGGGCCGTTGTTGGCGGTGATCACCAGATCGAGATCGCCGTCGTTGTCGATATCTGCATAGGCCGCGCCCCGCCCGACGATTGGATGCGGCAATGCGGCTCCTACCTTTGTAGTCACTTCGTCAAATTTGTTCTTGCCCAGATTGTGAAATAGATGTGGCGGCTGCGCGTACTTTACGTTCGGTTGCACGACGCTGATGTCGTCAGAGACATGGCCATTCACGGCGAGAATATCGGGAAGTCCGTCGAGGTCGTAGTCAAAGAAAAATGTGCCGAAGGTGAGTGACTTGTTCGAGATCGTCGCGATGCCAGTTTTGGGCGCTTCGTCGGTGAAGAGTCCGGAGCCGTCGTTGTGATAGAGCGACATGCTCTCGTTCGTGAAGTTGCCGAGAACCAGGCTTTGCCAGCCGGAGTTGTCGTAGTCGGCGGCGTCCGTGCCCATGCCGGCGCGTGCCGTTCCGGCTTCGCCATAGGCCAGCCCCACGGCGACTCCGACGTCGGTGAAGGTGCCATCGCGGTTGTTATGGTAAAGCTTGTTAGGTTCGGTGTCGTTGGAGACGAAAAGATCCAGCCAGCCGTCATTGTCGTAGTCGAGCAGTGCAACGCCAAGCGCCTTGCCGGTCGGATCGTAGAGGCCTGCCTTCTTGGTCACATTCTCAAACGTTCCATCGCCCTTGTTGTGGAATAGTGTGGAGCTTTGTCCCTTAAATCTCTGTGGAGTGCAATAGGACTTGTTCTTGTTGTCGAGAGAGCAATATTGATCGGTATCGATGGACCACTCGATGTAATGGGTGACGAAAAGATCGAGCTTACCATCATTGTCGTAGTCGAACCAAACGGCGCTTGCGGAGAATCCAGGATCGGCCACACCTGCCTTGGCGGTCACGTCGGCAAACTTGCCATTGTGAAGATTGCGAAACAGGTGGTTCGAGCCGACGGTGGTGATGTAGATGTCGTCGTATCCGTCGTTGTCATAGTCGCCGACGGCGCAGCCGAGTCCATACATTTCGACCGCGAGTCCGGCCTGCCGAGTCACGTCAGTAAACGTGCCATCTTTGTTGTTGTGATAGAGGGCGGGATACGAGTTGCCGGATTTATGTCCCGGCCAGTCCATGGAATTGATCAGAAGGATGTCCTGCCAGCCGTCGTTGTCGTAATCGATAAAGCAGACGCCGCTGCCCATCGTTTCTGGCAGATATTTTTTTCCAAACGCGCCGGCGTTATGCTTGAAGCGAATGCCGGCTTGCGAAGTGATGTCAGTGAACTCGATGGGGCCGGTGGGGCGCGCCGGTGCAAAGGCGTTTGCGTTCGGTGCAACTGGAGTTGGAGCCGGAGGATGATCAGACTGGGAAGGCGAAGGTGCTGAGCGAGTTGTGCCGACAGGCGCGGCTGACGGCTCGTTCGTGGGCGCTTTTTTACATGCCGCGAGCAGCGAAATACTCGCGATCAGGCACACTGCCCAGCGCTGAGCCGGTCCGAAATTTCTGTTGAAGAAAGCGGCGCTCACTATGCGGCAACCGCCTTTTCGGAATTCTCTCGGCGCGAATCCAGCCAGATTTCCACTAGCATGGCCGCCGGCCCAACGATGAAAAGCGCGTAGAACGGCGCATAGACAACTTGCCGCAGGCGCAGCACCATTTCCAGCAACGCTACCAGAAACACCACAATGCATTGTCCACGCTTGGATCGAACTGTGGTTTTGGGATCGGTGATCATGAAAAAAATGAACAGCTGATACATCGGCCCGGTGATCGGAGCGACCTCGGACTGCCACGGACTGACGGTCATCCAACTGCGCAGGAACGCGAACGCGAAAAAGGACGCTACGTAAATACCTGTGATGTGAAAGCGATGAAGGCGCGCAATGATGACCGAGCCCAGCGCCCAAATGATCAGCATGGGCAACAGGTAGTTGCCCCACTGAATGCTTAGGCTCGCCACCGTGTCGGCAGCGAGGAATAACATCACGGAGATGCCAAAGTTTGACGGATTCCAGATGTGGCGGCCTTTCACGCGCAGCACGTACTTCGACATGATGGAAATCGCTGCGCAGAGAGCGTAGGGCCAATAAGCAGGTGAGCGAACAAGAATGCCGACGCTGATGCCGGTAATGTAGGCACTCGCGGGATTCAACCACTTGTGCAGGAAGATGCGTCCGAGCGCCAGCTCCAGTGCGATGCTGGTGACGATTGCGAGCAGCGTCTTCGGATAGCTTTCAAGAATCCCGAACGACAGGTGGCCCACCAGCAAGATGCACGTGATGAAGGCGGGCGCTACGTAGCGGTTGTCGAGACGGATCAGCGGCTTCTTCTGGACGGGTGTATTCGCCGACGCGATCGTCTCGGTGGTTGGACTCATGCAGGCTCCTTAATCTTATGCAACTCGTTCGGAGCAGGTTGGTCGATCGTTTGGACTTTGCCGGAGGGCCAGCGGATGACCGCCTTTTCGATCTTCGCATTCTTGCCCAGCCCGAAATGTAGGCGGCGATCATTTTGGGCAGCAAAGCCTGTGCCTCCGGAAACTTCCTGTGCTTGCATCTGGCCATTCCAATACAGAGTGACCTTCGCGCCAATCGCGCTGCGATTGCTCGCCGTTCCTTCCAACTGAAACTCGATCCAGCCATTCGCGGGCGCAACCGTGTTCTTATAAACCAGCAGCGGTCCATTCTGATTGGCGACGACTACGTCGAGCACTCCGCGATTCCACAGGTCGGCGAAAGCCACGGCACGGCCATCATAAGTGTCGGTGACGCCCACGGCTTGGGCAACATCGATGAACTTGCCCGCGCCGTCGTTCAGCCAAACGCGCTTATTTTGATAACCCGACAAGCTACGGCCTTCGAATGCCGGCCAGTTCTTCGCGTCGCCGATGATCGTGCTGTTGCCGCCGGCTACTTTTGAGAAGTCGTACCAGTAACTGCGATTGCGGTCGAGCGAGATGTAGCCGTTCGCCAAGTAAAGATCGAGGGTTCCGTCGTTGTTCAAGTCCCCAAATTGCGCACCGAAGCTCCAGCCGCCAAGCTCCACGCCGAAATCGCGCGCGAGGTTTTCGTATTGAATCGCGTCGCCAGAAGTTCCAGGCTTCGGCATCCACAAATTGTTGCCCTGGATCAGAATACCGTCTTCGGAAATGTTCGAAACGTACACTGCATATTGCCCCTGATTCAAAATGTCGCCGAAGGCGGCATTCATCCCGCTCTTGGGCGCGAACCCGATGCCGGTCTGCTTGCCGACTTCGTGGAATTGCTTGCCATCGTTGAAATAAAGTTCCGAAACTCCGTAGTCGTTAGATACAAATAGATCGGGATGCCCCGTACCGCGCAGGTCTGCGGCCGAAGCGGCCAGAGCCCAGCGATGACTGTCGATGCCAACTTTAGCGCTGATTTCCTCAAACTTTCCATTGCCGAGATTGTGAAACAAATATTTACGCCCGCCGTTCTTCGCATACTCGAAACTGTCGGGCATGATGCGCGTGGTGGTGAGATGCCAGAGGTCGATGTCTTCAGAGTAGTAGCCCCCGACGAAGAGATCGAGCAGCCCGTCGCCATCGTAGTCAAACCATATAGCGGTATTGGCGTTGATCCAGCAGGGCAGCCCGGCTTGTTCGGTGACATGCGTGAATCCGTGACCCTGATCGTTGTGATAAAGCTCGGGACGTCCCCATTTGATCAGGAATAAATCTTCGTAGCCGTCGTTGTCGTAATCCCCCCACACCGCGCCGGTAGAGACCCCGGTGCCGGGCTGGTTGACGTCGGCGATGCCGAGTTCGGCTGCCACATCTTTGAACGTGCCATCGCGCATGTTCCGGTAAAGTGCGTTCTTGCTGCCGATGGCACTGTTGACGACGTAGATGTCGGGCCAGCCGTCGCGGTCGAAATCAACGATCGACACGGAAGCGCCCATCGACGCCACTTCTGGCATGATGGGATCGAGTTTCGGATCAAGCGCCGGAGCCTGGTGAACGAAGTTAATCCCGGCAGCGTGAGAGATTTCCTGCAAGTAGAACCCGTGACGAGCCAGGGCCGTCGCGGCGTCGGAGCCCGACCGGTCGATCTCGCGCCGCGCTGAGATTCGTTTGATAATCAGCGGCGTAACGATCAGACCGACCAAAAAAATCGCGAGTAGAACTCTCGCAATGCGATTACCGGACGTTGTCATTGGGACTGCGCACTCCCGACGGGATCGCTGGAACTGCGCTCGCGCAGTGCGCTTATGAAGACTTCCGGCGTCACATAGCGAGTGTGGTAGTTTTTCCAGTCTTCCGGATGCTGGCGATACACCCACTCATCTTCCAGCACGCCGGGACGCGTGGTGTATTCATTCTTCGCGTGGTAGGGCAAGGGCAACACGGTTTTCGAGAATGTTGAGTTGTAATCGCCGTCTTTGATCCACCCATCGCCTTTAATGACAAAATCGCGAACCCAGCCCGGCGGTGGAGGCGGTTGCTCGGCAAAGCGCATGGAAAGTTCGTCGCCGGAGTTCACGATTACGTAGCGGTCGTCGATGGTTTTCAACAGCTCGCGGACATCGCCATAGCGGGTGTAATAGCCAATCAAATCGCGCCAGCGCTGCTTGGTTCCTTCGATTACATTGTAGTCTGGCACTTCAGGCGCGCCCGCTCCTACCGGCATGTGCATCACGGAGTAGCCGCGATAGTGCAGGTCGGCGACGGTTGGATCAAGCGTGACTTGTTTCAGAGGCGTGTCTGGCGCACCTTGCGCCCAGTGAATCGCGTCCCAGTAAATTTCGAGATTCGTGCGCAGGCGCACGCGGCGCGGCGTTCCAGGACGGAAAACATTTGTGAGATTGAAAAGAATTGTCTTCTTGCGGCCGGCAGGAAAACCGAGATTGTCTTGCGCTGTAACCCAGCCGTCGTGGCCATCCGGCACTTCAACGCTCAATCCGTGGGTGCGCCAGCGGTTGCCTTGCGTGATGGCGACGTTCACCGAAGATTCCGTGTCGTGGATGGAACCTTGCGCAATCAGGTAGAGTGGGCCGCTTTTCGGCGCGTCGTCGCCGAGATCGACCTCCAGATAGTGATCTCTGGTTACGCCCTGGAACTGGCCGCGGCCAAAGCTGCTCACTGCCTTGCCGTCGAGATCGCGAACCAGGTCGGTCACATCCTGGCCGGTGTCGTCCGTGGCGCGCGCGATATCATGCGGAGTGGAGACAATTGTGATGCCAAGCTTTGCCGGCGGAATCACAAATCGCTCGTCGACGTAAATCTCCGTGCCCACTGGATGGTCGATGGCAGTGAGCGCCAGATAGTCGTAGTAGTAGACTTCCCAAAGCTCCGCTGTAACGCGGATGTCGTAGTAGCCATCGTGCGGCGCGAGTTGGTCGCGGCCAATTTTGTACCACTCTCCCGTAGCCGCGATTTGCGCCGAGCCGAGTGTGTTGATGCGCAGGCCAATGGCGGAGCCCCACGGTACCGCGTCTTTCACGAATTCTATTTGCTTTCCGTTGTAGGCATACAAGAACGGACAGGAGGCTTTGAGGCGCTGTTCGGTCACAACGTCCTGGTCCGCCTTCACGCCAAACTCGGCGCGAACCGTGCCGTTCGGCCACACCACGCGCACGACCTCGGCCTCGGTCTGTTCTCCCAAACCGAAATGAAGCAAGGGGCCGGTGATCGGCTGCTTCTGCACGAGCAACCCGGAGCGGACTTCGATTTCTCCTCCGACGCCGAAGGGATTGATGCGCTGGTCCCCGACCGCCTGCACCGCATGCGGCCGCACCACCTGCCAGTGGTAATTTTTCGAACTCTGATTAACTCCCAGCACCGGCGCGCCGTCGGGAGAAAGACCAACCAGATCAAGTTTGCCATCGCCGTTGAGATCAGCGATGTCAAACACCAGCGTTGGTGCCGTCATCTGCTTCTGTAACACGAACTTCCCTTGTTCATCCCCGAGCCAAATTATCGAACCGTTTGAACTCTTACTCGAAGGCAGCGACGCGGATGAAAGAAGCAAATCGAGCGCGCCATTGTTGTCAAGATCAGCCACGTGCAATCGCACGTCACCCGCAAGGTTGGTACCGTCCGGGATGCGCACAATTTCAGCCGTCTCCCAGCTTTCGCCTTCGTTCTTGTCAGAGATTCGCAGGATGGTGCCATCCGCCTCGACGGCCAGCAGATCGAGAACACCATCATTGTTAGCGTCCGCCACGGCGATTGCTTTCACGGAGGAAATGCTAGGCGGCACCGGCCGTTCACGAAACTGTCCCTGGCGTTCATTCATGAAGACGTGAAGATGGCCGGTGCCGTCGATGATGGCAGCGTCCGGATTGCCGTCGCCATCGAAATCGGCCCAGGCGAAGCCATCCAGACCGGAGATTCCGGTGAAGGGATGTATCGCGAGGAACGTGCCGTCGCCGTTATTTCGCAGAACGGTTGGAACGCCATCTTTTGATCCGAGCACGATGTCGAGGTCGCCGTCCGCTTCAATGTCAGCGGCCCAGGCTCCGGTGTAAGGGGCGTTGGTCACGGACTTCGGTAGCTTGCTCTGCGTGGTCACATCGATGAAGGCGCTCGGACTGTCCTGGCGCATCAGGCGCACGCCCCCTGCCCCGGCAAGGACCAGGTCAGTTTTGAAGTCGTAATCGAAATCGACAGGCACAACCGAGTCAGCTTGTGGCGGAACCGCGGATGGGCCTCCTGGGAATGGAAATTTCGCTCCGCTCGATAACTGAACCACTCGCCCGTTGGCCTCCGCGACGACTGGGACGCCCGCGCTTCCAAGCGAAATTGCTCCGATCCAACTCCAGTGAGCGCCATCGGGATTCGGCAACGGCTGCGGATTAAACGACAAAGCCAGGTCCGGCGGCGCAGGACGGAAGACAGGAGTTTCAAGCGATAAGAAATGAGTAAAGGGCTCGGCCTCTTCTCCCGGAGCGGCTTTGATGGCTCGGAGGCTGAGACGATAATCGGGCACGCGCATTAGGACATTGCGCAGAAACGTCGTTTGCGTTGCAGCAGAACGAAGATCGCCACCAGCGACCGCTGCCTGGACTGCGGCCAACTGGCGCTGCACTTCAGGGGGCCAGTTCGAAGACTGCGCGCTGATTTGCGCGACCGCCGATTTTACCGTGGCGGCGTCCCCTTGTTTCGCAGCGATGCGGCTTAACTCGACCAAAGCGGCGAGATTGTTCGGCTGCGCCGCGAGAATCTTTTGCATGAGCCGCTGAAATTCAGCTTCGCTGTCGCCAGCTGCCTGCCGCTCGGTTTCTTCGGCAAGCTGATAAAGAGCGCGCAAATTTTGTGGATTCAGCGCGGCCGCCTGCCGCAAGTCAGTCAGCGCCTGGGTCGAATTGCCACGCTGGCTCTCCAATAATCCCATGAGGCTGTAAATCTGATCGTTCTTCGGAGCCAGATCGTGAGCCTGCTGAAATCGTTGCGCTGCTGCATCATAGTTTCTCTGGCGCAGTGCAAGGATGCCCCAGTTGGCCCAGCCGGCGGGCTCTCCTGGCACTAAATGTGTGACTTCCGACAACTTGCTTTCCGCGTGGACGTCATCACCCACCTGCAGTGCAGAGAGACCGACATAAAATGCCGAGACAACATCCGCATATGCCTTTGAATTCTTCTCGGGAAATTTAGGTGCCGAATGGCAACCGACAAAGAGCACGGTCAGCGCTCCCGCGAGGAGAAAAAGAATTGCGGTTTGAAAACCGGACCATCGATCCAAGCGCATGGTTAGACGCGGCGCGCAGATATCATGCGGCCCGCAAGCTCCTGTTTTTGTTTTTTGTAGCGGCGACGCCGCCACAAGCCCCGAAACCACAACAATCCGACAGCCAGAAAGGGTAAGAGGTAGAGCAAAAGATCCCATCGCCCGTATCCGGGGGGAGTCGCTTCGACGCGCGAAAGCGCTTCTTCCGTTCCTCGCGAGCTGCGCAAGATGAGCCGCACGCGATAGAACTCATCGCGATCAAATTGAGCTGAAACGTTGTATTCTACCTGCCCTCGGCTGTCCTCGCGAACCGCAGGGTAGACGACTTCGGCGAGGCGACCACTCTCCGGTTGAATGCCGATCTCCACTTTCAGGCCGTCTGGAATTTTGCCTCCCGAAATCGGATCGACCAGAACAAAAAACGTTCCAGTACCAATATCGGGATGGGTCCACAGAGAGATGACACAGCCCGCCATCTTGCGATTCTCGATGATTGGGAACGGCGGCCCGTTGTGCGCACTCGCGGGCAACGCGAGCAGCAGCGTCAGTGCGGCCGTGGCCAGCGATCGTGCAATCGAGATGGAACGGTTCAGCATTTGAACGTTAGTGTTCGTCCGATTCTTACTAACCACTCATCAGCGTAGCGCGCATTTCCATGGGCTGGAAGATGAGCCACAGTGACGCACCGAAGAGTACCGCACAAACCACTGCCCATGGAATGAACGCTCGCAACGCGTTGGCCGGGAAATCCTCATCGGCCAAACCATGAGTCACTGCAAGCGATCCTACAAAGCCGAGCACAAGGAATCCGATTTCGATGACTTGTACAGCATTCGCCGGCAAGCCTGTGAGGGTCCAACGCGGCTCCCCCAGAAACGGGAAACCTAGGCTCGCCAAGAAGTTCTGGGTCACAGGAATGATGGTATAAAGTCCGGTCAGAAAGTGAAAACCATAGTGCGCGAGCCACATGCCAAAGCCTATCGGAACGAGCCCGTAGGAATAACGAACGACGAGCGGTAGGAACGCGCGCTGCACTCCGCCCCAGGCTTGCGTCAACAAGCCGGCGCTCCCCAGTAACAGCACTGGTTCCAGAATCAGAAAGGCTGCGAAGATTAGCCCGAGGACAGGCGCCTCATGGCTTACGTGCAACACTTTGCCGAGCCAATTTTCAACTGCGTAGACCGGACTCACCATGCCGAAAGCGTTCAACAGAGCGCCAAAGGTAAATACCACCACCAGCGCCGCGAGATCATTGCGGCGGGAGAAATAGCCGATCCCGGAGCGCAAGGAATCGCCCAGCAGTTCAGTCCCCGGCAAGCGGCTCAATATCCCGACATTGTCATGCGGGCAGGCATGGATGCAGTCGAGACAGAAGGTGCAATCCATGTTCCCGACTTTTCGCGGCTGAAATAACGCCAGTTCGCAGCCGCGGATTACAACCAGATCGGAAGTCGCATCGCGCCTGCCGCGAATACAGTCTTTGGTGAGGCATCGCGTGCAGACGTCTTGGTCCCGCACCTTCACTTCGAATGGAGAAAGTGTGGAGGCGACGAAGTTGAACTGGCCGATCGGGCAAACGAATTTGCAGAATGTGGCGTGCTTGAAGAGCCCGTCCACCACGAGCACGCTCAGGAAGTAGCCGATGATGAGCCATGCCGTCCACCACGGCGAAGACCAGAGGTCGAATAGTTCGTATGTGAACAGGATGAGAACGAACAGCGCGACCGAAACCCACTTGTTTCGCAGCGCCCGCGGCCACGTAAATCTGGGCCGAAAAAAGCGTCGCGCCACCTGACGCACCAGCATGAACGGACAAGCTAGACAGAAAAAATTTCCGGCGCACAACAGAACCAGCACGAGAATCCCGCGAAAATGCAGCCAGCTCAGCGTGGTTGCAAGGTTCTTCGGCGCCAGAGATGGACCGAACAATCCGTGCAGGATCATGGCCACACTAATAAGGAGCAGAGGAGCCTGAAGAAAAGGGCGGGCATAGCGCCAACGGAATAGAGGTCCCAGTACCGGAACCTGCATCAGATCAAAGGGCGTTGGGTCGAGATTCTCTTCGGACGGGATGGATGCTTGATTCACAACTCGCCTAATTGGGCCGGACATCCCTTACATCGAATTGCCGTTCCAGTTTTTCACCATCTCGCAGCGCGCCGTGCAACAGTATCACCCAGTCTCCAGCCATCGCGAGGGAAAGTTGGGACTCATAATGTCCCGCCTGCACCTCGTTGGCTTGCGCAAACACAGGACTCATGCCGGCGTGTGACATATCGCCTTCGACTTCGATTTGAGCTCCGGTCACAGGATGGTTCACTGCATCGGTCAACGTGAAACAGATAACGACGGGACCGACCCGTACCGGCTTCGGCTTGATCTCAAACTCGATCGTTACGTTCCTCGAGGTATTGGGCGGCCTGTGACAACAAACCCCGACGCCAATCGCAACGATCACCCAGACGAGGCGACAGCCCTTAACACAACTGATCCCCATCCACCACTGATCAGGCCGCGTTGGGCAGTTCATTCCGGTGCCAGGCGCAAGTGCAGTTTGCCCGCTCCTTTTCGTGGACGGGCGGGAACATATGGTAGTACATGGCAATCACCATGGGAATGAACACGATCGAGTTGTAGAACAGGTGGAGTTCAACCCTGGGAAATACCAATTGCAAAACGCTGCAAGGCACGGGCCTTCCCCAGAAATTGTGGTGGGTGGTCGCCTGGTAAATCAGAAGGAAATGCTCGATGTGGTGCCAGAACTGAATCCAGAACGCCACCATCCACCAAGTGTGCGAAACCCCGGTAAAACCTTTTCGCAGAAACCAGATGCCGACCAGCATGACCAGGGCGTAGCCGTAGTGCAAAGTCTCAGATTTGATCAGCCACGGGTACCACAGGCCGAGCAGACCATTGGCCTTCGGACGCGGCCACCCCATTACATAAATCTGGTAGGCCTGAAAGAGGTGTTCTCCCCAGTGAGCGAGCACGATAAACATAAATACCTGAAGCGCGCGTTCGTGCCATTGGGAGTTGAGTCTTTGGAGCAAGCCCTCACCTCGAGCCGAGGCCGTGGCAACGTCAGGCATAGTGTGACTGGCTGTCATAGGGAATCCCACCCCATTTGTGGGACTGGCTAAAACGCAAGGACAGAATGATCCCACGGCTAGAAAGGGAGATTCAATAGTAGATTTAGGTTATTGGCTTTTACTGCGCTCCTTCTCTAGCCATCCGTCAACGCTACGACTCGCGCGACCGGGATTCGTTCTGGTAGGCTGCATACACTATGCGTTATCTAAGCTTGTTTTTCCTATTCGTCCTGGCTGTCTCTGTCTCCGCTCAGAACCCTAAGCTCGTTGCTGACCGCGTGGCGGCGCAGAATGCTCTTTTCGAAGAGCAGTATGAGGCTGATCTCCGCAACTTTCCTGAGCGCGCCACCTCTTACGGCGACTATCGCTACAATGACAAGCTCGGCGAGTACTCGCTCGACGCCATCGCCCATCGTCACAAGACCGACGAGGATTTCCTGGCGCGACTCGAAGCCATTCCGACAACTGGCTTCTCCGATCAGGATCAACTCTCCCACGACCTGCTCGTTCGCGTGCTCAAGCAGCGCATAGCCGACTTCGACCTCAAAGAATATGAGATGCCGATCAACCAGCAAAACGGCGTCCATACCAACCTCGCGGATCTGCCGCTCTCCGTCCCCTTCGACTCGGTGAAGCACTACGAAGACTACGTCGCTCGCCTTCGCCAGATTCCGCGCGTACTCAACCAGACCACGGAAGTGCTGCGCGCGGGTATGAAAGACAAGCTCATGCCCGTGCGATTTCTGATCGAGAAGCTGCCCGGCCAATGCCAGGGCATCATCGATTCCGATCCGTTTCTGCTCCCAACTAAAAAGTATCCCGCGAGTATCTCGCCGGAAGATCAGAAACGCCTGACGCAGCAAATCACAGACGCGATCAATTCTGACGTGATTCCGGCATACAAGACCTTCGCTACTTTCTTGCAGACGGAATACGCGCCGCAAGGACGCACAACGCTTTCGATCACTTCATTGCCCGACGGTGAGAAGCGCTACCAGAACAATATTTACGCGCGGACTACCACCCGGATGACCCCGGACGAAATTCACCAACTAGGTCTGCGCGAGATCGACCGTATCGAAGCCGAGATGACGGCGATTGCGAAAAAAGCCGGTTTCGCCGACCTCGCGTCGTTTCGAGCATCGCTCAAAACCAATCCAAAATATATTCCGACTTCGTCCGATCAGATTCTCGATGATTTCCGCCACTATATCGCGCAGATGGAGCCGAAGCTGCCCGAGCTTTTCACACTGCTTCCCAAGTCTCCGGTCACGGTGGAGGCTATACCGGCATTCCAGGCTGCGGCGGCGACGCATTACGTTACCGGCACGCCGGATGGCAAGCGGCCCGGCCGGGTGGTTGTCGCCACGTCAAATTTCGCCGAGCGCACGCTGATCGATGACGAGGCAATCGCCTACCACGAAGGCGTTCCCGGGCATCACATGCAGTTATCCGTGCAGCAGCAGCTCACCGGGTTGCCCAAATTCCGGCTGCACGGGCTCGGCTTCAATGCGTATATCGAAGGCTGGGCGCTCTACGCCGAACAACTCGGCAAGGAAGTCGGTTTCTATCAAGACCCTGTCTCAGACTACGGCCGCCTCTCCTCGGAACTTTTTCGCGCGGTGCGCCTCGTAGTCGATACCGGAATCCATTCGAAAGGATGGTCTCGCGATCAGGTAGTGGAATTTTTCCGTAAGAGCGGCGCGGTCGACGAGCCGACCATCCAGTCGGAGACGGACCGTTACATTGCGTGGCCTGCGCAAGCCCTGAGCTATAAACTTGGCCAGCTCAAGTTCCGCGAACTAAAGGAACGTGCGCAAAAAGAGTTGGGACCGAAGTTCGACATACGCACCTTCCACGATGAGATGCTTAACGGCGGAACACTTCCGCTGGATATGCTGGAGGCGCGCACCAATAAATGGATCGCGGAGCAAAAGGCGAAATGAGTTGTAACGCCGGACCGCACGGTGATCGGATGTGCGACTACCGAACTACGCTAACTCCAGTTCAATCTTTTTCGCAGCCGGATCGATCTTCGCGATGCGAAACTTGCGAATCTGTCCGGCGCTGACGAGTTCGGCTTTAGTCGCCCCCGCAGGTGCGTTCCCCTTCCATCGTGCCTGCAGCATGGAGCCAAGCGAGGACAAATCGGGCTTCGAAGATGATGGAGCCGGTTCGTTGCGAAGTTTGCTTTCCGCTGCCATGCCCGCGAGGCGGCACTTCGCTCGTATGCCCTCGCCAAGCTCTACGCTGGCATGACCATCCGAGGTGTCGACAACTCGGCCCGTGACCACGTCGCCTTCCTTGTGTTCGACGATGTATTCATCCAGTCCGCTCGGAACTAATTGCTTCATGCTCAGGCGCAACTGCCGCTTCTCAGTATCGACGGCGAGCACCTGAGCCTTCACAACTTGTCCAAGCCTGAGCACGTCTTGCGGATGGTTGATGTGCTTCTCGGCGCTCATCTCGCTGACATGAATCATGCCTTCTACGCCCTCCGTAAGCTGCACGAAGGCGCCGAACTTCATGATGCTGACGACTGGCCCTTCGACCACCGAACCGGCGGCGAAGCGTTGCGCGGCATCGGCCCAGGGATCTCCCAGCGCCTGTTTCAGACCAAGGGAAATGCGGCGCTCGCCAATGCTCACTCCTAGAATCACGACATCGACCGTCTCACCCGGCTTCACGATCGTGCTGGCGCTCTTCAATTTCTTTCCCCACGACATCTCCGAGACGTGAATCAGACCCTCGACGCCAGGTTCAAGTTCCACAAATGCGCCGAAATCCATCACGCGTGTCACCGTGCCCCGCGCGCGTTCGCCAAGCTTGTACTTTTCCGCAGCGGTATCCCACGGGTCCGGTTCCAGTTGCTTCATCCCGACAGAAATACGCCGCCGCTCGGAATCAATCTTTAGAACTTTGACTTCTACCTCTTGTCCAACGGTGAGAACGTCCGCCGGCTTGCTCACACGGCTCCTGGAAATATCGCTGACGTGCAGCAGCGCGTCGACGCTACCAATCGCGATGAACGCGCCATAATCCATCAAGCTTCGAACCGTGCCGTGCAGCGTTTCGCCCTCCTTCACCTGGGAGTAGCGGCGGTCTTTCTCCGCAAGCTCTTCTTCTTCGGCAACAACGCGGCGGTCCACCACCACGTCCTCGTCTGCCTCATCGAGCTTGGTGATGCGGCAGCGGATCTCTTGTTCGACCAGTTTCGCCATTTCGGCAGCATCGCGCGTACCGCTGCGCGAAGCCGGAAGAAAAGCGCGCACGCCGACATCCACGCTGAGGCCGCCTTTCACCACCCCGGTGACCGTGCCCACGATTGTCGTCTTCTCGGCGAAGGCTTTTTGCAACGAAGCCCAATCCTTTGGCTGCTCGATCTTCCCGAGGCTGAGTTCGTAATAGCCCTCCGGATCGCGGCCCTTGATCGAGACCGCAAGCTTGTCGCCGGGCGCCACGCTTTTGCCCGCACTTTGAAAGACTGACAGCGGCAAAATGCCCTCGGTCTTGAAACCGATATCGACCAGCACCGAATCGACGGTGACTGCAATGACCGTTCCTTCGCGGCCTTTTCCCGCTTCTGCGGGCTTGCGCGTTTTGCTTCTCTCGAACTGCGAAAGAATGTCTTTGAACGATTCTTCGGATGCGTTAACAGATTGGCCGTTTGCACCGCTTGAGTTGGAGATGACTGGATCGGACATGAAGGTTACAGCCTCATTATGGCGACGTTCCGACTAGGATAACACCGCCTCCGCGCTCCGACCGCCCGCGCTCCAACTGAGTTTGACTTGCCTGTTTCGCAAGACGTAGGATTCTGCTGCCCAAGACATCTGCCAAACAGGTTGCTCTATTTGTGTCGCTACGCCGCGCCGTGGTGGAGCTGCGGTGCTGGAAAAATACCGAGAAGAAGGATGGGACAGAATGGACTCTTTAACACGCCGCAAGTTCATGCGCATTGGCGCCGGGTCTGTAGCCGCGGGAGCCACGGCGAAGATAACGCTGCTGGAGCCGGCCGCAATGTGGGGCGAAGCGCGAGCGGTTGCGCCGAGTGACCGAATCCGGTTCGCGTCGATCGGCACCGGCACCCGCGGATGCGAGTTGCTCGCAGCGTCGCTCGCGGTGCCGGGCGCTGAATGCGTCGCGGTGTGCGACCTTTACGATAGCCGCCACGAAGCGGCGCAGGAAGCTGTGCAAAAAGAAGTCCCGGCAACCCGCAATTACAAAGAGATTCTCGATCGCAAAGATGTGGACGCGGTGATTGTTGCCGTGCCCGACCACCAGCATCGCCGCGTTGTGGTGGATGCCTGCGCCGCGGGCAAAGACGTGTATTGCGAGAAACCGATGTCGCATTCGGTGGAAGATGGCTTCGCTATGGTGGAAGCGGTGCGAAAGAATAATCGCATTATGCAAGTGGGAAGCCAGCGGGTAAGTTCGATCATCTATGAAAAAGCGCGCCAGTTGTATTCGTCGGGAGCGCTCGGAGACGTATTCTTCATCGAAGGCTCGTCGGACCGCAACTCGGCGAGCGGGGCGTGGGTTTATCCGATTCCGCCCGACGCGAGCGAGCAAACCATCGACTGGACTGCATTCCTCGAAGGCGCGCCCAAGCGGCCGTTCGATGCGGCGCGATTCTTCCGTTGGCGCTGCTTTGCCGACTACGGCGAAGGGCTGGCCGGCGATCTATTCGTTCACCTGCTCTCCGGCATTTACTTCATCTCTGGAACGAATGAGGCGCCAAAGCGGGCGCAGTCAAGCGGCGGTCTGTTTCGCTGGAAGGATGGACGAGACTTTCCCGATCTCATCGAAACCCTCTTTGACTATCCGAAATTCCGCGTCGTGCTGCGCTGCAATCTGAACAATGCTGGCGGAGAGCCGATCAAATTCCATGGCACGAAGGGCACGATGGAAATCAATGGGCAGACCTTGGTTTTCACGCCGCAGGATTCAGTCCCCAGGGCTGAAGAGTATTCGATAAAGGGCTGGCCCGCGCGGTTGCGCAAGCAATATCAGGCGCAATGGGCGGCGGAACATCTGCAGCTCGGGCCGCTCGATTACCAGCCGGTCGAGGCGGAAACTTTCGCTGCGCCGCCGGGATACAGCGACGTGTCAGCGCATCAGGCAAATTTCTTCGATGCGGTTCGAACTCGCAAACCAACGATCGAAAATGAAGTTTTCGGCAACCATGCAGCGATTGGCTGCCACCTGGCCAACTACGCCTATTTCAAAAACACGATCGCAACCTGGGATGAAGGCGCGAAAACAATCCGGGGATAGAGGTCGCTGACGATTTGCATCGGTGTTGATTCAACGACGCCGATTCAGAATTGAATTGCCAGAGGATCGAGGGTACATGAATAGCATTTCGCGAAGAACCTTTCTGAAAACCGCTTCAGCTTCTGCCGCTTGCGCGGCCGTGTGGGGCAGCGCTCCTCGACTGATGGCCAATCCTCTGGGACTGCCGTTGGGTTTGCAGTTGTACTCGGTGCGCGACGTTCTTCCCAAGGATTATGAAGGAACGCTGCGGCAGCTTGCTACGCTGGGCTATCGCGAAGTCGAAGCTGCTGGTTTCTTCAACCACAGCGCCAGCGAGGTAAAGCAGGCGATGGCTCAGGCAGGCCTGAATTGTGTGAGCGCCCATTATCCGCTGAAAGATTTGCTGCCGAAGGTGGATGAAGTTATTCAGTACGGCAAGAATCTAGGACTCAAGTACATCGTCTGCGCCGCGCCGATGCTGAAGGATCCGTCGCGGGTGAAGGATCCAAATTCCCGTGCGGCCCGTGAGTCGATGACTCTCGACGATTGGCGCTGGAATGCGGATCAGTTCAACCACATCGGCGAGCGCGTGAAGGCCGCGGGCATGCGGTTCGCTTATCACAACCACACGCCGGAGTTCCGTTCAGAAAACGGCGTTCTGTTTTATGACGAACTCATGCGCGCGACCGATCCCGCGAAGGTGAGCATGGAGCTGGACTGCGGCTGGGCGGTCGTCGCCGGACAAAATCCCGCAGCGTTGCTGACTCGTTATCCCAAGCGCATCGTGATGCTGCATGTGAAAGATTTCAAGATGACGCCAGCGTCCACGCCGGAATCGCATCCACCTTCAACCGAGATGGGTCACGGCACGATTGATTATCATCCCATCTTCGAGGCGGCCAAAAAGGCGAGCATAGAGCACGCTTTCGTCGAGCAGGAAGAATTTGATATGCCCGAGATGGAGGCGCTGAAGATCGACGCCGACTACGTGCGCGCGCTGTAACTCCGCCGCCCGGAGATTAATCTAGAGGGCCGCAAAATGTTGGTGCTACTCTCTCTAGCGCAGAGCGCTTCGGATCGCCAGATCCAGAGCGAACATCAACACTGCCGAGCCCGGGATTACCATCAACGCCTTCTTCAGCCGCTTCGGATCGCCGCCGGCGATGAAACCGATAATGCGCGAGCTGACGGCGAGGCCGGTCCATCCGCATGTAATCACAAAGCCGATGGCAGTTCCGGTCATGCGTGGGAAGGCATCGCCGACGATGGCAAGCGTCGTGGGAAAAACCGGCGCCATGGAGATTCCAGCGAGAAAGACAAGCACGAGCGCAACGGCTGGCTTCGCAGTTCGCAGCATCAAGAACGTGGTGATTGCCATGGCGACCGATCCCGTCATGGTCACAGTGATGGCGGGAACGCGGCTGAGAATGGGCAGGATGCCGGCGCGGCCGATCAGCATGCCGAGCGCAAAGCCCACCGACAAAATGTTGAGCGCTTTTTTTTCCGGGATGCCCTGCGCGATCAGGTGGCGCACCAGCCAGTTCCAGATGCCCACTTCGCAGCCGACGTATAGAAACAGAAACAGGCCAACCATAAACAGCAGCGGCCGTCCCAGCGCAGGAGCTACATTGGTAAGCACGAAGCGCCCACTGCCGGTGGGTCCAGGCATTGGAGTGATAGCGTGAAACGCCAGTGTCACAACCGTCAGCGTTGCGATGGTGTAACAGAGGCGCACCCAGTTTCGCCCGAAAAGATTGGCGGCGATGAACGGCGTAGCGAACGCGCCCAGCCCGAAGAAGAGATTCACCAGATTTAGCGCCGTAGCCCGATGACTCTCGCTCACGTCGCTGACCAGAGAATTTGCCCCCGTCACCACGATGCCGCCGCCCACGCCCAGCAGGAAAAGCAGAAACACGATGCTCTTGAAGCCAGAGGATCGCGGCAGGGCGAAAAGCACAAGCGAAATAAAAGCGAGGCCGAGGACCAGTCCAACCTTTTTGCCTTCGTCGTCAAGCAGCGGGCCGACCGCAAGCGATGCTAGGATGAGCCCCAGCGCTTGCGCAAACGCGATTGTCCCGTTCTGGCTTGGTGACAGGTGGAAGCGATCCGAGAGGTCGGGCAAAATCGTGCCCAGCATGGCGGCAATCATCCCATAGATGAAGATGGCGAGAATGGCTGCGAATATCAGCACGCGGCGGCAGTCCTTTCGGTTTCCGTTTTCATTTGGCGGGACTCAACTGGGGAACATCGACCCAGCCGCGAGTCCGATGGCTCTGGAGCACAGAAGTAAGGATGGCAAGTTGGCGCAGCCCATCGACAAATTCTGGATATTCGTGCGCTGCGTCCGGCGCCGCGATCGAAGCGTAGAACCGACGAAAGACCTGCTTGAATGTGTCGTCGTAGCCTTCGCTGTGGCCGCCGGGAAGATCCGCATAACTCCGGGCCTCGGGTTTCAGAAGCGAGGGATCTTTCACGAAAATCTGGTTCGCGCTGTCGCGTTGCCCGACCCAGAGTTCATCTGGACGCTCCTGGTTCCATGCGACGGAAGATTTTGATCCGCAGACTTCAATGCTGAGCCGGTTCTTGCGGCCAGCAGAAATCTGGCTCGCGGTGACGCAGCCGCGTGTGCGTTCTCCCATGCGGAAAATGACTGTTCCGTAGTCCTCGGTGTCAACGGCGGTTTCAACGTAATCGTCCGCAGTCAACATCTTGTTGGCAAAAGTTTCCACCGAATGTTTGGGCTGCTTGCGTGTTGGGTGAAAGGCCTGAAGATCGGCACAGAGAGAACTGACGCGCATTCCCGTCACATGCTCGGCCATATCGAAACAGTGCGAGCCAATATCGGCCATGCAGCGCGACGGGCCACTCACTTTTGAATCGATGCGCCAGTTCCAATCTGTGTCGTAGAGAAGCCAGTCCTGAAAATACGTGCCTTGCACAACGAGAATTTCGCCCAGGTCCCCGGCCTCGCGCATGCGCCGCATCTGCTGCACCATCGGATAGTAGCGCAGGTTGTGGCACACGCAGTTGCGCAGTCCCTGCCGTGCAGCAAGCGAGACCAGCTCTTCGGCCTCCTCAACGCTCGTCGCCAAAGGCTTTTCACAGATCACGTGCTTGCCGGCTTGCAGCGCGGCTTTGGCCATGGGAAAGTGCTGAGCGTTCGGCGTGCAGATGTGGACCGAATCGATTGCCGGATCGCGCAGAAGATCGCGATAGTCGGCCGCGATTGTGGGAACAGAAAAGCCAGCGCCTAATCGCTGCGCCGCGTCCGTGTTTCTGCCCGCGATGGCAGCTATCTCGACGAACTCGCAGCGCCTTGCCGCTTCCAGATGCACGCGGCCCATGAAGCCGGTGCCGATAATTGCCGTCTTGATAGTCTTCATCTGATTCCCATTCACACGCGAAAGCGAACCATCCTAAACCCACCATGCAGCGGCCGGCTGCTCGCGAATTACCAGGCCGTTCAGGAAGTTTGCGGCCTTGGTCAATCCCTCTTCCGGCGAGAGCAAGCTGTCTTCGTGTTCGATCGAGAGCACGTTATCGTAGCCGAACATTCGCAACGTGGAAATAAACTCGCCCCACCATTCAGCGCCGTGACCGTAACCGCAGGTGCGAAAGATCCACGCACGGTCGCGTTCCTGGGTGTAAGGCTTGGTGTCGAGCACGCCGGTGAGAGGCAGATTTGCGGAATAAATTTGCGTGTCCTTGGCATGCACGTGGAAGATCGCGTCCTTGAGCACGCGGATCGCGGTGATCGGATCGATGCTCTGCCAGAAGAGATGGCTGGGGTCAAAGTTGCAACCTACGCTCGGCCCTGCAATCGAGCGCAGCTTGAGCATCGTCTCAGGACTGTAGACCACAAACCCGGGATGCATCTCGATCGCGATCTTCACCCCATGGTCGGCAGCGAACTTCGCGTGCTCGATCCAATAAGGTGCGACGACCTCGTTCCACTGCCAGTCGAGTACTTTGAGGTAATCAGGCGGCCATGGACATGTCACCCAGTTGGGAGCGGTGGCGTGGGGCGAATCACCGGGGCATCCGGAAAAATCGACCATGACTGGTATGCCCAGCTTTTCAGCCAGCAGAATGGTTTTGCGGCTCACGTCACGATCGTGCTGCGCGCGAGTTTTATCCGGGTGCAGCGCATTGCCGTGGCAACTTAGGGCGCTGATGCTAGCGCCCTGATCGCTTAGAACCTTCTGAAACTCGGCGAGGGATGCGGCGTCTTCGAGCATCGAGAGCTTGCAATGCGCATCGCCGGGATAATTTCCCGTACCCAGTTCGACCGTCTCGATCTGAAGCGACCTCAGTTTTTTTAGGACAGAAGTGAGTGGAAGCTGTGAGAGCAGGGGCGTAAACACTCCGACGCGCATAACGAATTTCCGTATCCTCTCTTACGAAAAACTGTGATAAAACTGTCCGAAGAACTTGGCCCGGCATTCAAGATCGAATACGTCGACTGAAAACTATAACCGAGCGGCACTCTTCATTTTATTGCAGCATCTTCCGCAGCAAGCAACTCATAGCTCACAAATACGACCTGCCGGCTATCCGGCGACCATGACGGCACGTTGATTGTGCCCTGTCCGCCGAAGAGTGTGGCCAACACCGTGATCTTCCCCTCGGCCTTGCCGCCACTCATTGGCATCATCCGCAGTTGCACATCTTTGTTTGGCGGGTGCCCGGTAACGTCAGACCCGTACGAGAGAAAGACCATCCACTTGCCATCGGGCGAGATGTGAGGGAACCAGTTGTTGAAGTCATCGAAAGTAATCTGCTCCTGCGCGCTGCCGTCGGGATGCATGCGCCAGATCTGCATGTGGCCCGTGCGTTCGGAGTTGAAGTAGATGTAGCTGCCGTCCGGCGTATACTCGGGCCCGTCATCGAGGCCCTTGGCCGTAGTCAGACGAGTCTCGTCGCCACCCGCGACGGAGATCGTGTAGATATCGAAGTCGCCGTTGCGCTGCCCGACAAAAGCGAGAGTCTTGCTATCGGGCGACCAGCCGTGCCAGTACGACGGAAAATTCTGCGTGACGCGGCGCGGCATGCCTCCGCTGACGGGCACCACGTACACGCTCGACTGGTGCTCGGGTTGGGAAGAATCGCTGATCGCCAGCCACTGCGCGTCCGGCGAAATTCCGTGGTCGTTGTTGCAATGGGTGGCCGTGCCGGTGTCGATGATTGTAGGAGTGCCACCGTCAACAGGCAGACGAAAAATATGCCCTTCGCTGTTGAAGAGAAATGACGAGCCATCATGCGTCCAGTTTGGCGCCTCGAAATGGCTGGCCGCGGTGTAGACGATGCGTCGCATCGTGGAGTCGATTGGCACGGTCTCCAGCGTGCTGTAGAGAACCGGCGGAGCGCTGCCGGCTGGGGGCGTTGCCAGATCGACGTTCGAGAAGACAGCCTTCTCGATGACATCTTTATCATGCGAGCACACGCCGATGCCCACATAAAAAGATCCGGAGAGCGGAAGCTTGATCGAAGCGCCGGAAGGCCGCAGCCGTTCGTGTGCGGCCGAGGCCAGAAATAGATAGACAAAATCGCCGCGCTTTACGAGGCGCAGCTGATGCGGCGCCGTGACGTTCGATTCCACGTCGTGCGTGGCTGCTCCCTTGGCATCGCGGAATTGCAACGCGGTCATGCCGTTCCCGTGCAGCGCCACGTCGACGTAGGGCGAGTCGCTGTCGAGGCTCTGGCGGAACATCAGCACGGCCTTGCGATGCGGATTGCCGCCCTTCTCAGGGAACGCAATGTCTGCAGTCAGACTTACATCTCCGGAGACTTGCTTCCACACAAACTGAAAGGCATCGGACGTGTACCACATATTTTCGCCGCTGCCGATAAGAGTGTAAGCATGCTGCGAGGCGTCGTATTGTGCGGAGCCGGGATGCAGCACGGTGCCGATATCAGCATGACTCTGAAATATGCCGAGGGAGGGCGAAGTTTGCGCATGGAGTAGAGCGGTTACGGAAAAAAGAAAGACCGCGAAGCAACTCGATAAAAGTGCAGGCAAGATTTTATTTTTGGCGACGCGTCCGCGCACGATCAGAGAGCCTCCGCAGCCCCCACGGAAAGGTAGGGCGGAGAGCGAGAATTGTCAATCGAGCGCAAGCTTGACGCAACCGCTTCAGCTTGGAACTGCTCATCTCTTGCGCGTGCTCACGTTTTCAGATGCCAGTGGCGACCCAGCCTCACTGCACAACAAGCCGTGTGAACGGCGCTACGTAAGCTTCCAGAAAGACGAGAACCCCTACCAGGCAAGCTAGCGCGATGCTGTGCCAGAAAACATAGCGCAGAATATCGCCCTCGTGCCCATACCATTCCGTCGCCGTGCTGGCCACCACGATGCTCTGGGCGTCGATCATCTTGCCCATCACGCCGCCGGCACTGTTCGCGGACGCCATCAGGACTGGAGAAATCCCTATCTGCTGCGCCGAGATCTTTTGCAGGCTGCCGAATAGCACATTCGACGACGTATCCGAACCGGTGAGCGCAACGCCTAGCCAGCCGAGCAAAGTCCCGAAGAACGGGTAGAGGTGCCCTGTGCGGGCGAATGCGAGGCCCATCGTTGCATCCACTCCCGAGTAGCGAGTGAGGATGCCGAGTGAAAGCATGGCCGCAATCGTCATCAGCGAGAAGCGCACATGCCACAGAGTTTGCCACCACATCATCACGATTTTGGGGAGCGGTAGTCCCATGACAAAGCCGGAGATGACCGCCGCAAGCAGGATCCCGGAGCCCGTCGCCGAAAGCCAGTTCAAGCCGAATACCGCGCCTTCGGCCGTCGGCTTTGCCACAACCGGAGGAACGCGTTGCACCAATTTGTTGAGGCCAGTCACAGGGATCTGCGGGTTCGTGATCTTGCTCGGCGGAATCGGCCACGAACTTGTAGACGGAAATACTTTCTCCGGAGTATTCATGATCTTCTTTCCGGTGTAAGTACCCCAGCAGAAAACCAGCACGCTCAGGATTAGCCAGGGCAACCACGCCCGGGCGACTTCGCCGCGGCTATAGCCGTGAGTGCCGCGAGCGGCGCGCTGTTCGCCTTCCTTGTGACCCTCGTGTCCCCAAATCCGCTTGGGCTGCCAGATCTTCAGAAACAGGATCAGGCACGCCATCGAGCACAAAGCCGCAATAATGTCCGTCAGCCACGGCCCATGGTAGTTGGAGACCAAGTATTGCGGAATGGCGAAAGTGACTCCGGCCACCGCAATGGCGGGCCAGATTTCCTTCATCCCATTGAATCCTGCGTAAGCCCAGATCAGCCAGAACGGGACCAGTACGGAAAAGAAAGGCAGGATGCGGCCGACCTGCGCGCCCAGAGCAAATTCGCTGTAACCCGTGACCGCGGCGAGCGCAACAATTGGCGTGGCCAGCGCACCGTAGGCGACCGGCGCCGTGTTTGCGATCAGCGATAACCCGGACGCTTGCAGCGGTCTGAAACCAAGGCCGATGAGCAGCGCCGCGGTCACCGCGACCGGCGTACCGAATCCCGATGCGCCTTCAAAAAAAGCGCCGAAGGAGAATGCAATCAACAGTAGTTGCAACCGGCAGTCTTGCGTGATGCCGGTCATGCTTTCCTGCAACACTTTAAAGCGGCCAGTCGCCAGCGTCATTCGGTAAAGAAAAATGACGTTCAGAATGATCCAGCCGATCGGGAACAATCCGTAGCACGCGCCGTAGATCGCGGTGATGCTGGCCATCTTGATCGGCATGTGGAACACGCCGGAGGCGAGCACGATCGCCGTTACCAGTCCCAGGAACGCTGAATAGTGAGCCTTCATGCGGAAGATGGCGAGCGTCCCGAGCAGCACGACGACGGGTAGCGCGGCGCAAATCGTCGAAAGCCGCCAGTGCCCGAAAGGGTCATAACCTTGCGCCCAAGGTTTGGTCGGCGAAGCGCCGGTCCAGGCCAGGATTGCGATTGCGCACGCGACCAGGGCCATGAGAATACCGGCAAGCCGTCCTTCATCTTTCGGCGCTGCGGGTTTGAGCTGTTGTGCGGTTGGACTTATCGTTCCGGCCATGCAGCACCTCGACGGAGAGGGTAGGGACAGCGAATCGTTAACGCGCCTGCGATTTCGGGAGTGGCTTCAGCATCGCCACTTGCCCCGAAGTCGCGAATGCAGTTTTCTGCAAGCCCTGCGATACCGTCTCAGGCAGCGTTAAGTTGCAGGGTCGCGGGAAGGCTAGCACACGCCCACGCCCGAAACAAGCCGCGAATCTGCTTTCGAAGTTCGGGCTGCACCGTCACGAGAAGGAACTCGAAGGGGCTCTTTTTAATGTTGACAACACGATACCTTGTAATACAAAGTATATGCGATGAAAGAAGGGGATCGCGATGGAGAGGTCGCGGATAAGTGGGAAGTCCAACTTCGCAAGGGATGCCTCGAACTGGCAATCCTGGCAGCATTATGGGGCGGAAAGCTTTACGGGCTCGAAATTCTGCGCAGGCTCGAGAGCGATTCCGATTTGATTGTGTCGGAGGGAACCGTGTACCCGCTGCTCAGCCGTTTGAAAACGCTGGGACTGGTGCGCAGTGAGTGGGTGGAGTCAGATAGCGGCCATCCGCGCAAATACTACGCCCTCACTGCGGCCGGGAAGCACAGAGCCGTTGAGATGGCTGCAACCTGGGCGCGGTTTTCCTCAAGCATGGGCAAACTGCTCGCCCCGCTCGGGAAGGGACGGTAGATGCCGATGGCGATAGAGAACGATGCGCAGCAGCTGATTGATGCCTACCTGAAAAGTTTGCGGACAAAACTGCGCGGCCTCAATCGCGACGACATCAACGAGATCGTTGAAGAACTGCGCAGTCACATTCAAGACAAAGCAGCGTCGAGCGGAGAACTGACGGTTGCCGGAGTGACTGCAGCTCTTGCCGCTCTGGGCACACCGGAAGCATTGGCTCGCGAGTACGCCACCGATGCGCTGCTGGCGCGGGCCGAGTTCAGCCGCTCGCCTCTGCGGGTGCTCGACAGTTTGTTCCGGTGGGCGAGTCTAAGCGCTGCAGGATTTCTCGTGCTGGTGAGTACAGTTGCTGGCTACTTTCTCGGAGGCTCGTTCATGTGGTGCGCGGTTCTGAAGCTGGTTCATCCGCACACTGCCGGACTGTGGCTGATTCCCTTGAGCGACGGCGGCTTCGCAGTTTCGCTTCGCATGGGCTTCGGGAGTCCTCCAATCGACGGCCGCGAACTGCTCGGTTGGTGGATCCTGCCGCTCGGTCTCATCGGGGGTTGCGCTCTGGTGGTGCTGACCACCAGATTTGCTCTCTGGAGCGCGCGTCAATATCGCCGATCGCACCTGTTGCCGCAAGCCTGATCAATCGACATGGGTTAGAAATAATGGAATTGCGATGAACGAACCGATCAATACACACGAGGCTTCTTCACGAGACGAAGTTCGCCCGGTTAAGTTCGAAGAGACCCATCTGTCGCCTGCGCAGCGCTGGTTCTCGTTCGCCGAACTTGCTCTCGGAAGCGCGATTGTAATTGGGCATAATGTTTATCGTGTCGTTCCCAACGAAGTGCCTATTCTTTTTGCACTCGGCCTGATCTCATTGCATCTGCGAAATGGCAGTTGGACCGCCATGGGCCTGCGCTGGCCCGCTTCGTGGCGTCGAACTGTCCTGATCGCACTCGCAGCGGCCGCCCTGAGAATCCTGCTCGGCGTGCTGGTGATCGATCCCGTCACCGCTCACCTCTGGCCTCCACAACATTTGCCGAGCGGCGCAGACCAAATCGCCGGCCACGGAATGGTCGTGCTGCGCTGGCTTCTGCTCATCTGGACCTTCGCCGCATTCGGAGAAGAAATCGGCTACCGGGGTTATCTCATCAACCGGGCAGCAGATGTTGGCGACCGGTCCAAGGCTGCGTATTGGGTAGGAGTCTTGATCGTCTCTGTGCTTTTTGGATACGGACATTACTACAAAGGCCCGGCTGGCGTCATAGACTCCGGCATGGCGGGCCTGATTCTTGGCGCGACCTACGTGTTGTCAGGACGGAACCTTTGGGCCTGCATTTTGGCCCACGGATTTATCGACACGTTCTCGGTAGCTTGTATGTTCTTCGGATGGTGTTCGTAAGCTAGCATTCAGGAATTGCGGCAAAGCCCTTTTCCGATCCGAAAATCTCACTGGCCAGTGCAAAATACTTCACCCTTGACTTCCCTTGATCCTTCGCACAAACTGAAGCCCTCCCCGCGCCAGTCACGAGTTTTCTGGAGGTTCCTGCTGTGTCCAAACGAGCCTTGGGTTACGCCCTTGCCTTAATCTGTTCCTTCCTCGTCGTTCCGTCCGCGGATGCGCAGCAGGTGCGCCAGGGAATTTACCGCGGCATGCCCGTGACTTACGTGGTCAAGAATGGCAAAGCTGTTTTCCAGGGCGACATTATCCTCGAAAGAGTCGAGACCATCGACCCCCAGCGCCCGCTGCCTTCCTATGGCGTCGACTACGCGAAATATCTCTGGCCCAAGGTCGGCAGTCAATATCAGATTCCTTACGTCATCGCCTCTGGCTCCGGCGATCTCACCAATCTGAACAACGCCATCGCGCAGTTCAACAGTACTTTTTCAAATATCCAGTTCGTCGCACTCACGTCTCAGACCGATTACGTCAACTTCGATTTCGACCCGAATAATTTCAGTGGCGAATGCGAAGCCATCGTCGGCCGCGCCGGCGGCGAACAAACCGTGGGAGGCTCCGGTTCCTGCACCGTCGCAACCATCCTCCACGAAATGGGACACACTGTCGGTCTCTGGCACGAGCAGTCGCGCCCCGACCGCAATACTTATGTCTCGGTCAATTATGGAAATCTGATCAAAGGATCGATCTCGAATTTCAATCAGATCTACGACAACGCTCAGACTTTCGGAACTCTGTTCGATTACGCATCGATTATGGAGTATCCGGCGTTTTCTTTTTCACGCAACGGCGGCCCTGCCATCGAATCGATTCCTGCCGGAATCCCGCTCTCGAATCAGACCGGATATACGGCGACTGACATCGATGGCATCGAGCGGCTTTATGGCAACGCTCCGACCTCCGTCACCATCGCCAGCAACCCGCCAGGATTATCGGTGATCGTCGACGGCTCGGTGGTGACGACGCCCCAAGTTTATAGTTGGCCGCTGTACTCCACACACACGCTTGATATTCGCACCTATGTGCAGACGCAGTCGGGCGACATCGTCAACAGCACCACGCCTACTACTTTTTATTACACCTTCGGGCGGTGGAATGATTCGACCGAGACGACGCACAGTATTACCGTGCTTCCGGGCAACGGAGAGCCTTCGACTCCCGCGACCTCGCCCGCCATAACCACTTACACGGCGAACTTCATCCAGCTGGTGCCCTACCAGGCGACGGTCTATCCGACGGGGACAGGAACGGTGACGCCTTCTCCGGCGCCGCAAAACTTTGTGAACCAGCCTCCTTACTATTTCTATACGGCGCGCCAGCAAGTGACTTTAACCGCGGCTCCTAATGCCGGACAGAATTTTTACGAGTTCAATAACGCGCCCTTCTGGCTGCCGGGTGGACTGGGGGCGAATCCGAAGACTTTTTACGTTCCCGACACTGGGCTGGGAATTGCAACGACCGCCGAATTTTCTCCCGACGCCGTCTACACAGTGAACGTCGCACCCAACCCCTTCAGCTCGAATCTTTATATCTATGGCGACGGCGGCTTCGCCTACGCGCCGAAGAACTTCTCTTCATTCTATGATCCTTCCTGGACCGCTGGCAGCGTGCACACATTGAGCGTTGATAATCCCATCTACCCGTACAGCTCCAACACTCGCTATGCCTTCACCAGTTGGAGCGATGGCACCACCACGACTACCGACAGCATCACGCTGCCCGCGACCAGCGCCACATACACGGCAAACTTTACTCCGCAGTACTATGTCACCGACTACGTCAACGAATCCTGCGCAGGAACGATCAACGTCAGCCCGGGCTCGCCAACCGGGGATGGTTTTTATCCCTCCGGAGATGCGCTCACCTTCACTGAAACGCCCAATTCCGGCTGGCTCTTTACCGGATGGAATTACGACCTCAGCGGAACATCGAGCTCTCAACCGCTCACCGTGACCGACGAAGTTCTCGTGACCGCCGACTACAACACGGTTGCGATGCCGCTTACTCTTACCAGCCTGAGCCCCGCCGCGGCAATTCCAGGCAGCCCCAGTTTTACACTGACGCTCAACGGAACCGGATTCAGTCCCAGTTCGGTGGTGTCGGTGAACGGGATATTCCCTACAGTGAAATTCATCAGCAGCACGCAGCTCAGCGTAAGCGTCACAGCCTCGCAGATCACGACGCCGGGGGCATTTCAGGTTTGGGTGGATAGCTTCCCCAGCGGTGCAAGTTGTGCCGCTTTTGCAGCACTGCCATTCACCGTGGCCGACAGCCCCATTGTGACGCCTTCGCCGTTGAGTCTCGCCTTCAGCCCGCAGATTGCCGGCACAACCAGCGCCGCGAAAGCCATTGCGCTCAAGAACACCAGCGCCAGCACCGTGAGCGTCAATTCCATTACCGTGACGGGAAATTTCGCGATCGCCACGAACACCTGCGGGGCCTCAATTAACGCCGGTGCGTCCTGCACCGTCAGGGTCAATTTCACCCCCTCGATCGCAGGAGCGCTTACCGGCTCACTCGCCATCAGCGACAGTGCTCCGGATTCTCCGCAAACCGTTGCACTTTCGGGCGCCGGCAACTTACCACTGAGCATCACCCCGGCCACGCTGTCATTCGGAACTGTAACCGTGGGTGACACCACCCTTGCCAAGACGGTGACGTTGACCAACAATGAATCGGGCACGTTAAGCTTTTCATTCAGTGCCAGCGGCAATTATTCAATCAATTCCACCGACACAAGCTGCGGCAATGGGCTGGCCTCCAAAGCGAAATGCAATATTGCGGTCACGTTCACTCCCACCGCCAACGGCAGCATCAGCGGCGCAGTAACCATTACCGATGCTGCGGGATTTTCTCCGCAACTCATCCAACTCTCCGGTACAGGAAGCGGCGGCAGCACCGCGCCACTCACCTTCAGTCCCGCCAACCTAAGCTTTGCCACTCAAGCCGCCGGCAGCACCAGTCCGGCAAAATCTCTTACCGTCAAAAACACGAGTACTGGTTCTGTGACATTGAGTTCCATCGCTACGACTGGCGATTTCTCCGCCGCGGGTGCTGGATCGAAGCCTTGTTCCGCGAGTCTTCAGCTGGCTGCCAACGCTTCCTGTACTCTCGGCGTCACCTTCGCACCCGCGTTGGGTGCCAGCGGCGCAATCAGCGGCGCCGTCGTTCTCACGGATAACGCCGCCATCAGCCAACAAGTGCTCGATGCCAAAGGTACCGCGGCGTTGCCTTTGACTTTTTCCCCGGCGACGTTGACCTTTGTTACTCAAACCGTAGCCACGACGAGCACTCCGCAGACCGTGACTCTCACCAACAATCTCGCGACTGCTGTGAATCCAACCATCACCGGTAGCGGGGACTATTCCGCCAGCCCCGGTGGCACTGCACCCTGCACGTCGACTCTCGCGGCGAAGACGCAATGCACATTCCTTGTCACCTTCACCCCAAGTGCCGTCGGCACTCGAACCGCTTCAATTACAGTGACCGATTCAGCCACGCCGAGTGTGCAAACTTTGAGCGCCACCGGAACCGGTCAATAAATAATTAAGAATTCTCGAGATAGCTTGCTGTACTCCGCCCCGTGCGTCGCGAGGCGGAGTACAAGCCCGCGCCCTACTCCTGCGCCGGATGCAATACGCGGAACGTATTGCCTCCGTTTGACCACACCAGCACCAGCGCATCCTGTCCCTTCGGAACATTGGATAGCGCTTGCGCCACGTCACTTGCCGATTGTTCAGAATGCCGATCCACTTCCATGATCACATCCCCGCGCTGCAATCCGGCGTTGTCCGCTGGACTGCCCGGCTGCACATCTTCCACCACCGCGCCATGAACTTCGCTCGGAATTTGCATCTGGTCGCGCGCGGCCGGATTCAGATCGCCGAGACTCAGTCCCCAGCGGCCTTTTCCATGTTCACCGCCTTCTGACCTTCCGCCGGCAGCTGCACCCATCGCTTCCAGCGTGACTGGCACGGTGACACTTTTTCCGTCGCGCTCGACCTCAAGCTTGATCGTGTCACCCGGACGCTTCTGGCCCACTTGCATCTGCAACTCCCCGGCATCGGTCACCGGCTGCCCGTTCAGGCTGGCGATGACATCGCCAGTCTTCAGCCCGGCCTTGCCTCCGGGAGTATTCGGGTCGACTTGCGTGACGACCGCGCCAGTCGCGTTCGTCATATGAAAGAACTTGGCGTTGTCGGGAGTTACATCCGAGATGCCGATGCCGATGTATCCATGACTGATCTTCCCGTCGCGGATCAACGCTTCCACCGTGGGTTCAGCGATCTGCGTAGGAATCGCGAATCCCATTCCAGAGAACGATCCGTTCGACGAAATCAGAAAAGTGTTGATGCCGATCAGTTCGCCGCGTGCGTCCACCAGCGCACCGCCGGAATTTCCGGGATTGATGGCAGCGTCGGTCTGAATGAACTGCCCGGGCTTGCGGCGATCGCTCGCGTCCGGGTTTGGACGGTTGAGCGCACTAACGATGCCGCGCGTGACGGTGAAGCGGAACCCATATGGATTGCCGAATGCCAATACGGTTTGACCCGGACGAAGCTTCGCGGAATCGCCCCATGGCACGCTCGGCAGGTTCGGCGCACTCACCTTGATGACCGCGAGATCGGTCAGAGGGTCGGTGCCGATCAGCTTCGCCGAAAGCACTTGCCGGTCGCTCATCGTGACGCGGATGTCAGTGGCTCCATCGACGACGTGATTATTGGTAACGATGTAGCCATCGGGAGAGATGATTACGCCGCTGCCGAGGCCGTGCTCCACTCGCTGCTGCGGCATCATCCGCCGAAACTGCCGCCCGAACGGAGCGTTGCCGAAGGGATTGTTTCCGAACGGTCCAAAAAACTGCTGCAGATCTCCGTCCGCAGAATCGTCGCCATTCTGTTGTGCGCTCGCTTTGGATGTCACGGTTACATTCACAACCGCAGGCGTAACCCGCGCTGCCAACGTCTCCATGGCTCGATCAAGCGTGAGCAAAGCAGCGACGGAGTTGTCATCGAGCGGAGCTGCCGCAGGCGCCGCGGAAGCTGCCCGCGCAGGTTTAACGAATTTGTACGTCGCAAGCGACGCAACGGCCATGATTGCGACCACAGCCACAAGCAGGCGCCGGGTCAGGGTTGTTTTCCAGGGGTTCATTCCACTTCTCCTTGTAACTAATTGTTTAGTTGTTGATTGCAAAAAAATATCGCTACGTCTTGTTGGCGACCGGAACTTTCCCGACACTCTCTTGAGCTGGACTCGTCCAGTTAAGGCGCCACACGGTAACGCTCCATACCCATGAATTCGGGCCGATCTGCTGCGTCGTGCGAATCACGAACACCGCCTCGCGTGGCACAGGCGCGTCATTCTCTGCCGTCTTAACGACTTGAACTCCGCCTGGCTTTGCGTTTACATCCGAGGGTGCCGAAACAATTTCAGCAGCAGTGGGGCTTTGTTCAGGTTTGCCCGGACTGCTTTCGACCACTCGCCGCGCGAACGGCTTCGACCTCTTCTCGAGAATCGGCACCGCGCTCGCGCGCATACTTGCCTGAATCGTACTTGCCGGAACCACCCTCGCCGGAACAATGCCCGACGAAGAAAATTGAGATCGATCCAGCGCCACCGAATGCACGTTGTCGAATGAAGCTGTCTGCTGGCCCGCCGAGAACGCCACAAATTTTGGAACGCTCGGCACGACCGCAATGCAGACCAACGAAAAAATGCCGACAAGGCCCAGAGCCGGTTTCCATACATGTTTCGAACTCGGCCGGCCGGCATCGAGGATCTGCGCCACCCGCAGAGACGACTCGCGGGCACGATGCACGAGCGCCTGCGCCATGGCCCAGCCGCGGCGCGCGGCACTCTTTTCCAACAGCGAAATCAGGCATTGCGCGTAGCCTCGCGGATTGCCAGTCTTCGCGAGCACCTGGTCGTCGCACGCCATCTCGCGCTCCAACGACAGCCGGCTCTCGATCCACCAAACCGCTGGATGAAAAAAGAATATAGCTCGCACAATCTTCTGCAGCAGGTTCGTCCAATCGTCCCACCGGCGCAAATGCGCGAACTCGTGCAGCAGGATGACGTTCAATTCTTCGGAAGGAAGTTCCCGCAAGGCCCACGCTGGAATGACGATTATAGGTTTGAAAAAACCGATGACCGCGGGAACACTCACGCGCTCCGATGTCGTCAGAGTGGCTGGTCTCGACAAATTCAAATTGGCGATTGTGCTTCGCACTGTCGGATCGAGCCCAACCGCCTCGATCGGAATACAACTCCGGCGAAGTTCCCGCAAATGCCAAAGTCCGATCGCCAACCGCAGCATCGCGAAACACGCGACCGCAAGCCATCCAAGAAACAACGCCGTTCCCCAGTGGCCAGGCAGTGTGATGAGCGGATGAACTGTCCCGGCCGTGAGGAACTCGTGCGCTGCTCCTGCATCAACCACTGCCGCGCCAATCAAAGGAAGCCCAACAATCGACAACAGTGCCACAAACCAAACTGCAAATCGTGTTCCTGAATTTTGCCGCGGCAACAGATGCAACATCATCCAGGCAAACAGCGCGATGAGCAGGCCCTCGGGAAGCGAATTCAGGACCCGCGCAACGGCCAAGTCGGCGACGCTTTGCAATTGAGGCCAAATCATTTCGGGCCGCTCCGTTCCAGCATCGCTCGCAGACGAGCCAGTTCATCCGCCTCAATGCCCCGGTCCTCAAGCAGGTTGAGGACGAGCTGCTCGTGCGAATTCTTGAAGAATCGTCCTACCAGGTGGCGGATCTCCGACCGAGTCGCCTCTTTTCTTCCAACCAGCGGCGCGTACAGGTGCGCGCGCCCATCCTTCGAGTGCTTGACGTAACCCTTGCGTTCGAGCACGCGGATGGTGGTCAGCACCGAGTTGTAAGCCAGCGCCGGCTTCGCGGCCAGCGAGTCCAGGATCAACTGAACCGTTCCCGTGCCCTTCAGCCATAGCACGTTCATGATCCGCAACTCGGCTTCGGTCAGAGTCTCGGACTGTCTCGGCGGCACTTCCATCCCTCCTGCATCGTTAGACGGGACAATTGCGAAAAGGTAACTAATTATTTAGTTGCACGTTAAATGCTTCGAGATGCCCATGGGCAAAACGCTTGTGCTGTAAGGACTTCAGTTCGATCTGATGCGGAGGAACGAAGTACCGATTTTGGAATTACTTACGAGCTTGCCGCGGAAGCCGCTCGTGCCGCCATCGAATTTTGCAGAATCGCGCGGCAGATGGCCGGCCCATCGTCGTCAAAACAGCAATCGAGTGCTCCCGCATCCAGAGCGTCCGTCCACATAACGTCGTCGGGCGTACGGTGTGTGCAAACAATCTCCATGCCCAGGTGGCGGAGGCTCATGATTTCTTCAAACGTCACCAGGCCCAAATCCACGACTCCCACCGGGATGGGAAACTGCCGAACCAGCGTCTGCAACTCCGGCAACGACTGAACAATAAACACAGCCTCAGAGACCGACTTCACTTTGGAGACGAGATTCTCCGCACGCGCGGCATTATTTTGCAGAATCACTACTGCGCTCTGCATTGGGCAACTCCTGTTCGCTGCCCGCGGAACTGCGTTCGACGAACCCGCTCCGCCCAGCGTCCTTACCAACCCGATCTCACTTCGCTCGATGTCCCCCCGGCCGCGGGGATGTAACATTTCTGCGTGTAATCCATCACCATGCGATCGGCGTTAAATCGCCAGCCCAGCGTGCGGATGGTTCGCTTCATGCGCTTAATCCAGCCTCGCGGCAGGCCATCCCGATCCCGCTGGTAATACAGCGGAATCACCTGTTCGCGCAGGGTTCGAAGCAGATCGGCTCCGTCGCGCTCGTCGTGCAAGTCAACGTTGGAGTGCGTTCTTCCCGTCCCAATCGCAAATCCATTCATGCCGTCATACGCCTCGGCCCACCATCCATCAAGAACCGAAAGATTCAATCCGCCGTTCAAAACCACTTTTTGCCCGCTCGTCCCTGATGCTTCCAGCGGACGCCGCGGATTGTTCAGCCATACATCCACGCCCTGTACTAAATGGCGGCCAACGTTGATGTCATAGTCTTCGACAAACACGAACCGCTCTGCGAAGCGCCCGTTCCGCATCATTTGCGCAATCTGCTGAAGCAGTTTTTTCCCCGGCTCGTCGAGAGGATGGGCCTTCCCGGCGAACACAAACTGCACCGGCCTCTTCGGATCGTTCACCATCGAGGCCAGGCTCTCGATGTCTTTCAAAATCAGGTTCGCCCTCTTGTACGTCGCGAACCGGCGCGCAAATCCAATGGTCAACGCATCCGGACTGAGCACCTTGCCAAGTCTCACCAAAACTTCTCTCGACTCGAACCGGCGCTCGGCTTGTTCCATCGCACGGCGGCGGACAAACTCGATCAGCTGCGACTTCAGGTTGAGATGCGTCTCCCAAAGTTCGCCGTCATCCACGTCCTCAATGCCTTCCCAGATGCGCGCCTCGCTGCTGTGCTGGTGCCAGTTCGCTCCCAGATGACGGTCATACAGCCGATACATTTGCGGCGCCAACCATGAGGGAACATGCACTCCGTTGGTGATGTGCCCGATCGGAACCTCGTCTTCCGGCTTGCCCGGACAAAGACCCGTCCACATGGCGCGCGAAACTTCGCCGTGCAGCGCAGAAACCGCATTGGCACGGCGCGAGAGCCGCAGCCCCAGCACCGTCATGCAAAACGTTTCTTGCTGATCGCTCGGCCTTTCGCGTCCCAGGCCCATCAGGCTTGCCTGAGAAAGAGTCAGCTCCTCGCGCAGAAGCCCGAGATGTTCCTCAATCAGATCTGCGTCGAAGCGGTCATGTCCCGCGGGAACCGGAGTATGAGTGGTAAACACCACTTCCCGCGACACGCGCGGAACCGCGCTTTCAAAGCCGATGCCTTCGTCCTCCATGCGGCTGCGAATCGCTTCCAGCACCGCAAAGCCACTGTGCCCTTCGTTCAGGTGGAGAACGCCGGGCGTAATGCCCATGGCCTTGAGCGCGCGAAATCCGCCGACTCCCAACAGCAACTCCTGCCGGATGCGAGTGCGCGCGTCTCCGCCGTAAAGGCGCGACGTTAATTTGCGATCGTCCGGCGAGTTGGCTTCCACGTCGGAGTCGAGCAGGAAAAGATCGCAGCGTCCAACCGCGACCCTCCACACCTTGGCGTGAATAGAACCGGTGCGCGTTTCAATTTGCACGGCCACGGGCCGCCCATTCTTGCCGATCGCGGTTTCCAGTGGCAACTGATTGACGTCCGTCTCCAGATATTCTTCCTGCTGCCAACCGTCGCGGTCCAGGCGCTGGCGAAAATATCCTTGTCCGTAAAACAGGCCGATTCCGACCAGCGGAATCGCAAGATCGGACGCGCTCTTAATATGATCCCCGGCGAGGACGCCGAGTCCGCCCGAATAAACCGGTAGCGACTCGTGCAGTCCGAACTCCGCGGAAAAATATGCCACCGGGCTCGGTCGCAACACTCCGGCGTGCCGCGCTCCCCAGGTCCGGTCCACCTGCAAATATTCCTGCAACCGGCGATAGGCATAGTTGATGCGGCTGTGCAATACAAGTTCTGTGGCTCGGCTTTCGAGTTTGGCCAGAGGGAGCTCTGCCAGCAACGAAACCGGATTCTGATTCAACTGCTTCCAGCGTAGCGGATCGAGAGCGCGAAACAAGCTGACCGCATCGTGATCCCAACTCCACCAAAGATTGCGCGCCAAAGCCCAAAGCCGCTCCTGTGCCGGAGCGATAAAACGATCCAGCGTTCGCGCCTCGCACACTACCGGCGCCACTTGGGCGGCCGCCTCGACCAGCATTTGAATCTCATCTTCCTGAAACACCCGGGGCTCCAGGGTTTGCACCACCAGGACTCCCTGCAGAATTCCCCGGTCGATGAGCGGCACCCCGACAAACGACTGGTACGCGTCCTCGCCGGCTTCCCCGAAATATTTGAAACGGGGATGATTTTGCGGCTGTTCCACAGCCACCGGCCGCACCTGCTCGGCTACCAACCCGGCCAGCCCTTCGTGGATTGCCATTCGCAGAACGCCGATGCACTCTGGCCGAAGGCCGACGGTCGCCGCCAGCACCAGGTTCGCCCGGTCCGGCTCCAGCAGGTAGGCAGAGCAAACGTCGGTTTCAAAGCGCTTGGCGATCAGCGCCACGACGTTCATCAGGGTCTCGGCGGGTTGGCCCTCTTCGGCTGCAAGGTTGCCAATTTCCTCAAGAGTGAGGACGTGCGTAACCACCCGGACTTGGCCGGTCATTTCCAACTCTTCAACCCCACTTTGATTTTGCTCTAACTCTAGGCTCTCTGGTTCCATATTTTATTAGGTTACTGCTGAAATTGACCCGTTCCTTTAGTCACATTCGGTTTGAGAGCCTTGTTTTGCCATCATCCGGCAGGCATGAAAGTGATTGAGTGCCATTTTCAGCCGGGAATCGGACGATGCATAAGTCCCCAGCGAAGCACACTATGGCCTCGCGTCTGCTGTCTGCGTTTACCCCTAAATTAACTCTAGGTGCGCCGTTACCCCTAGTCCAATCTAAATTATTAATGCTCGATATAAGAACGGCAAGGCTTACCCCGCGCCGCGGAATCGCATCAAAAGCCTGGCGGAATCCACGATCTGAGCTGCTAGCGGCGCGTTTCTGACCTCGTTGTACCGTCTTTCGGGTATTTTCTCGGGCTGGACCACGGAACTATTTTATGGCGGTGTACCTCGGCGGCATCAAGCGGGCGTTTACGCGTGCTTACCGGGATGTGGTGCGTCATCACACCCTGCAGGTGTCGGCCGCGCTTTCATACTATTGTGTTTTGTCGGCGCTTCCGGCCCTGATCTTTCTTTCTGCTGTAATGCGATTCATACCAATTCCTGACCTGTTCGGCCGCGTTCTACTCCTGATGGGCCAACTCCTTCCCGCGGACACCATGCGCGGCGTCGACTCTGTTCTGGCCGATGTCCTTTCGGCGCACCGCCTCACCTGGCTTTCCTTTGGAATGTTGGGCACCATCTGGGTGGCTTCCGCCGCATTCGATGCCGTTATCGAGGCGCTAGATATTGCTTATGATGTCGAGGACCCTCGCCCTTTCTGGAAGACGCGGCTCCTCGCAATCGGGCTGGCGGCGATCAGTGGAGGACTGTTGTTAGGCGCGCTGGCCGTAACCATCGTCGGCCCCCGCTTTGGAGATTGGCTTGCCGCCCGCCTTGAGCTTTCAACTTTATTCGTCATGACTTGGCCCATCCTCCGTTGGACGCTCGCCATCGGCTTTACCGTGCTGGCCGTCGAGCTTATCTATTTTCTCGCCCCCAACGTCAAGCAGCGCTTTGCCGCAACCCTACCCGGGGCAGTACTTTCCGTTGGCGCGTGGATCGGCCTTTCTCACTTGCTCGGAATTTACTTTCGACATTTCGCCAATTACAACCGTACTTACGGCGTTCTCGGGGGAATGATTGCTTTCATGATCTGGCTTTATTGGACTTCATTCGGATTGCTCGTGGGCGCCGAACTCAACGCCGAGCTGGCGAAAGAGAGTAAGAAAGGAAGCTTGCAGCCCAAGGCGATAACCTCCGCAGAGCGTGAGCATGAAACCGATACCTCCCTTCACAACCGCGCCGCGTAGCCGGGCTGCTTCTTCCGTCCGAGACGCTCAAAACCTGGTGGCTCAAAACCTGGTGTGATACCGGCCGTCAACCGAGACTCCTCCAAGCTGATCGCGGGCGGCGCTCACCGACCAACGCTTATTGATCTGGTACTCGCCCTGCACCATCTCACTCCCCGGCTGAGAAACATCTGTCGAAAACGTGACCAGCAGATTCTTGGTTACGCGCTGTTGAATTGCAATTTGCGCGCCGGGGTTCTGGCCGTTCCCGCCGATTGTTGGATCAATCTGCAAACTCGAAAGTCCCGCCAGCTTTTGCACTCCGCCGCTCACCTGGCTTGCCGCTTGCGACGCAATAATCGAATCCGTGCTCTGGCTCGTCGCGCTCGCCTCCTGCGTCGTTTTGCCCTGGGCAATCAGGTTGATAATATCCGCCGTGGCCAGTGGCGGATCGGAAACATAGGACGTAGTCAGCTTGTCGAGCGGCCCACGCATCGTGAGCGTGAGATTGTATTGCTCGACTGTGGTAGTCGCCGAAACGTTCATCACGGGATGAGTCTCGTTCGGATCGTCGAACGTGATCACGCCTGTCTGCAGTTGATAGCGCACGTTTCGATAGAACAGCTCCCCTGAAGTCAGCGTCGTGCGGCCCGTGATCACAGGGTTTGCCGCCGTACCACCCACCCGCAGGGCGGCTTGTCCTTCAATGCTGATTTGCGAACTAGTCGCTGCCAACTTTTCCTGCGACTGCACGCCGATTGCGAGCTGCACCGTATCGGCGAAGCCTGGCTGTGAAATCCCGCTTCCCGTGCTGAACTGGTCGCCAAATTTTGCGAGGTCGAAATCCGGCGTGAACGATAAGCTGTCGATCAGAACTCTTCCGCTTAATGTCGATGCCTCAGTCGTGCCGCTAAACGCGAGGTTGGTGTCGAGCAACGACCTCAGGCCATCGGGATAACGAAGCCGCACCGATTGTCCCTGCAGCGCCAGGTTGAATTGCAGGTTCGGCTTGTACCTAATCGACCCGCCAACAGAAATCTGTCCGCCGCTTACTTGACCCGTCATCTTGGAAATCTGCACGTGATCGTTGCTAATGTCGATAGTGCCGTTTAGATTTTCGACCCCAACTGGAGCATCAGCCGTCGTCATCGCGACATCTTTGATCTGGATTTGCCCTTGCACCTCCGGCTTCGCAGCCGATCCCGAAGCGTGCACGTCCAGCGCTAAAGTCCCCGAGCCGGAAACATTCGGCGCGACGATGCGAATAATTCGCATGTCGACTGAGCCTTGCGCGGATAACGTCGGAGCCGCTGTCCCACCAATCGGTAAACGTCCCTGCACGCGAAGCAATGTTCCCGTGCCTTGAAACTCAGCGGGCTGTAGCGTTACCACAGAGTTGGCGTAGTCTGCACGCACTGGACTCGCGATTCCAATCTGCAAAGATTGGTAGCTCGCCTTAAGAACCGGAATCGACAAGTGGGCTTCGACCTTAGTTTTGTCCTTGAGCGGTCCCTTCAATGTTGCGTGCAACTCGGTTTGGCCTTGAAACCCTTGTGGAACGCTCGGTGCATACACCGCCATGAGCGCGTCAAGCGGAATCGTCCCCGTATCAATTGCCGCATCGGTTTCGTAGTCCCCACTCAGGGCGATGTGGCCGTGCGCGTGAACGGAAGCTTGCGCGACTCTCGACTCGAGATTGAGATCCGCGAAATGCGATGCAACGTGAAGCTCGGCCTTCAATCCGGAAATCGAATTCTGCTGAATCTTGACCTGCGGCAACTGCAGAACCGCGTCGAGTTGCGGGTTGTCAACCGTCCCTTCGCCCTTCACCGAAGCACTTATCGTGCCGGTAAGCGAAAGTTTTTTCGCTTGCACGGTCTGCAATTTTTGCAGAACCACCGCCGGCGCGTCGAGCTTCACCTTGTACGCCCTGGTCTTCGGCGTATAGGAGAGACTTGCGTCGATCGCTCCTGCAGCCGCTGTCACGTTGAGAGTCGAAACGATAGAGCCATTTCCGGCGTTAAACTTCGCAGTCAGGTTCTTGACCGGCTCGCCGTAGGCTTGCACATTCGCCAGTTGCGCAGAACCTGATCCCGTAGGCGCGAGTTGCGAGCCTTCCAAAGAAATATTTGCCGACAAGTCTCCAGAAACCGGATAGTGCTGATTCGCGATCTTCTGCAGGTCGGCTACCCTCATCTGTTGCACCTCAAGGTGCACCTTGATTGGATTGGAAGCCTCATAAGACCAATCGCGTAATCCCACGCTCGCGTTGAAAGTCGCCTGACCACGATGCGTATTCACCAGCGAACCACTCTGTACTACGAACTCCGACGGATTCGCACGCATGTCGAGCTTCACACTGGTCCACTCGCTGCCTTCGACCGTGAGATTCTGAGCGTTCAGCTGCGCCGCAATCATGGGTGTCTTAAGCGAACCACTCACTGCCGCATTGAGCGTTGCAGAACCCGCGACCGCTGGCATAGTTGTTTGCGGACTGAAAGAAGACGCCAGCGCAACCAGTCGATGCAGATCGTTTGCCGTTATCCGCACCTGCAAACTCGAACGATTTCCAGCGCTCCCGCTGATCTCCCCTTGAGCCGTTAAAACAGTTGCTGGCGTTCGTAAAGTCGTCTCGCGCAACGCGAGCGTTTCATGCGCACCATCGTAAGTCGCATGAATCGCCCCATCGACTGGAATTTCTTCCCCTGACGAAGCTGATCGGCTCCTGGCAAGCGCTTGCACAAACAAGTCCGAGTGAGCCCGCAACTTGCTAACATCTCCATTCCAAGACGCGGCGACGTTCCCGCGAATTGTTCCCGCCAGCCTCACACCCCGAATTTGCTTTTGTGCCGTCGTCTGCTGCAGCGCTCTCAGCGAAATGTTTCTCAGCGACGCTCGCACCCGACCCTCCGGAATTTCGTCGAGGTGCTTCATCTCTCCGTTCGCCGCAATACGTCCGCCGAGCGTTTCTACAGCAAGGTCACTCACCTCCAGATTTCCTCGAGCGAGTTGGTACGTTCCCTGAAGCTTGCGCAATTCGACGCGATTTCCCGACGCCGTCGCCGTCAGCAATTCGCTCGCGATGCGGCCATTGACGGCGAGATTCCGAAGCGCTGGCTGGTTTCCTATTGCTTGGTAGTGCAGCTTCCCAACCAGAGATACATCGCCTGCTGGCTCGGCACCCGCCGACATCGCGGCGAAGTCCTGCGCGTGAACTCGAACTTTATATTCTCCATCAGCGATGGGATTGGCATAATCCGAAACCTGAGCATGCAGCGTCACCTCGGACGACCCAAGCCGAAACGTCGCAGACTCAAGAATGAACTGTGCGGGCGAAGCCTTAAACTTCAGGTTCAAATTATGAGCAAGAGGCGCATACTGCGCGTAGCGCACGCTTCCGCGATCATAGGAAAAATTGCCTTCGTAGCGCTTAGCCAAAGAATCGAAACGAACATTCGTTCCAAGATCGTAAAGATTTGCGTCGAGCGGAGTCTTACGGTCGTTGTAATTAATCTCACCGTTGGTGATCTGGGTATGCTCCACCGCGAGATCGAAAACGCTCATGCTGCTACCGCCCTTGCTGGGAGGAGCGGGAGGAATATTGTTGTTGCCCTGTCGATTCACGTGTAAATAAACGATAGGACGGTCGATCAGCAACTCTCGCAGCGCGACCTGTTGATGCAATGCCGGCAAGATTCTAAGGCGAATCGTAAGACTGTCGGCGTGCAACAGAGGCGGTTGGCCGCGGCTCTCTGCGCCGCGCAGAGTAATGTTGTAGAGATGCGCCGTTAATGTCGACAGATCAAAGGCGAGCCCACCGATCTCAGTCTTGCCGCCGGTCGCGTCGTTCGCTTCTGCGACAATTTTTCCCAACGCGTACTGCTTGAAGGCGTTGCTCTTCAGATAGAAATATCCCGCGATTACCGCTGCAACGAGCAACGTCAATAATCCCGCAAGCGCCCAGCCGGCCTTCCTTGTCCACTTCATGACCCTCCCCTAAAAAGCCTGGCCCAGTGTGATGTAGTATTGCAGCGGATTGATGCCTGGGACTGGATTCAAATTTCGGCCAACGTCGATCCGAACAGGCCCAATCGGCGTTGAGTAGCGCAGCCCGATCCCCACCGTATTGCTGTAATTGTTGACGAAATTGTTGAAGTTAATGGCGGAATAGACATTGCCGCCGTCGTAGAAAATCACCCCACCCAGCGGCTTCGCGATCTTCAATGGAAAACGCGCCTCAGAATTCAAGATAAAAAGCTGGCGTCCGCCCACTGGCACGGTCACGTCTACGCACCCTGACTGGCCCTGCAACACATTGCAAAATGGCACCAGCCTTTGCGGTCCCGCCTCATCGATGGGAAAACCACGCAGAGACGTGCCGCCGCCCGAAAAAAACAACTGGCTCGTAGGAACGAAGCTCCCGGCAAAAGGCGATGCCAAACCGAGGCGCACACTGTTGGCGAGTACCACCGAGTGAACTGGCTTGTAATAAGCATATTGCCCGAACAGTTTGGTAAAGTTGGCGCTGGAGCCGAGAGCCGTCGGCGTGACTCCAAAGTTGATCGTCGTAAAGGATCCGCGATGCGCGTCGAGCGGCTTATCGCGCGTGTCTCGGATGAACGTCCCTGAAAATGTTGAGAGCAGCACATGTCGATCCTGATCGAGTACAAGCTCGGGAACAATAAGATGAGACAAGTCCGTTTTGTTAAAATCGTAACGAAACTGCAGGCGCGTATTGGTTTTGCGATTCATCACCCGCTCAAGCTGAAACGACACATCGCCCATCCCCGCCGTAAAAAGCGGATTCTCGCTGTTGCGCTCAATCGAAATACTCGTCAGAGAATGCCATTCAGTGCCAATGAAATGTGGTTGACCGTAGGTGCTCAAAATTTTCTGATCGAGACGCGACAGAAGAATTGACGCGCTCGCCGTCTCACCTAACCCACGCATGTTGCGTCGATTGAACTCCACCAGACCCCGCGGGCTTGCGAAAGTCGATTGGCTCGGCGCGATCTTGTTGTTTCCTAAACCGATGGTCGCTCCACCACCCGGAAGTGCGACCGTTCCGGTTGGCACGTTCCCGCCCCGGTGCGATACCTCGAAACCAAAGCCGTATGTGATCTCGTCACGCTTCGCTTCGTGCACTTTCACCAGCGCCATTTCATTCGTCTGATCGGTGATCGGTTTTCGCGGACCCACGCTCGACCAATCGAAAATGTTCAGGTCATACAGCCGGCTCTCGGCTTCCAGCAGCGGCCCGCGGCGCATCGGCGTCTCCGGCGGAATCTTTGCCGTTTTCTTGATCAGCGAAAGCCGCGTTTGTTTCTGGCCCAGATAGACCACGTCGTTGATGCGGACCAACTGATGCTCCGTGATCTCGTACGCGACATTCACCCGGTGTGGATCGCTCGGGCTCTTCGTTGCAATCGCCTTGACTTCAGCGTTCAGATATCCGCGATTCAAGTAAGTTGCCGAAATCCGGTTGCGATCGTCTGTCAACTTCCGCGGAGAAAAAGGCACTCCGGCGCGAATTTGAAATCCTTGTGGCGCCGTTAGTTGCTCGGAATCAACGTTCTTATTCCCCGCGATCTTCACATCTTCGACTATCGTCTGCTTACCTTCCTCAATCTCAAATGCAACATCGACTTTCGCTTCGTTATCGGTGGTTTGAAATCTCACCTTCGCTTCTTGGTAGCCTCGATCGCGATAAAGCGCCTGCATGTTGTCGGCGCTCTGTTTCAGCAATTTCTGGCTGAGGCTTCCGTGCGTCCAGATGTGCGATTTCTTCACCGTCACCTGCGCCATCAGTTCCTTCACCGACAGTGCGTAGTTTCCCTGAAACGAAATGTGATCGACTTTGCGCTTTCTTCCGCGGTCGATCTTGTAAACCACCAGAATTTGGTCCGGCTGTTTCTGATAGTCAGTCGTCACCTTCACGTCGTAATAACCTTTCTTTTGAAAGTAGTCGGTCAAATTGTGTTGACCTTCCTCGACCAGGTCTGCGTCGACAGCTCTTTCCGAATAGATCGGAATAAGTTTTTTCATCGTGCGGCTAGCCAAAAATGGAATCGCCGTCAGCTTCGCGCCAACCGTCCGGATCGTAGCCACCGGCCCCACTTCCACTTTGAACGACACATCTACAGAATTATTCTGCGCGTTATATTGCACTGCGTTTTCGTGAACGCTACTCGCCAGCCGGTGTTGCTTTGCGAGCAAGTTCCTTATCAGCTTGGTCGCAGAGCTGATGCGCTCTGGCGAATACGGCTTGCCGGTTTTCAGAAGCGCTCCGGACAGTCGCGCTTTCAACGACTCCACCGTATGCAGCAACCGCGCGCTCTCGGGATCATCCGGCCCTTCAATCTTTACCGAGGAAATCCGAGCCTGTTTCCCCATCTCAATCTTGAAACTCACGCTGACGAGTTCGTGAGGATCATCGATATCCGGTTGGGCATCGACTTTCGCTTGGAAGTATCCGTTCTTGTGAAAAAAATCGCGCAGCGTGTTTTCAGCAATCGGGATGCGCGCTGGATCGTAAGGCTCCTCGTCGGGAAGGTTTGCCACCTGTAGAAGCCGTGTGTAGGAAAGATTCTTTCCGGCCCCCGGAAATTCCACCACGCCTAAATAAAAAGCCGGTTCCAAGAGGAAATTGATTCGAAGCCCGGTGATCTCGGGCTCCACGTTGATCTGGACTTTTGGAAAGCCTCCCGCTTGTTGCAATGCCTTGGCGGAAGTCTGAATCTTTGCTTCAGAATAAGGCGTGCCTGCCTTTTGCGTGACGAACTCGCGCAAAGAGCCAAGATTGCGATGAGGATTCGCTATCAGCGAGATTGCGCTTACGTTCTGGCCCTCATAAGTGGCCTGCGGTGCTTGCGACGCAAGCTGCGCGACTACAGTGCTCGACAACAAAAACCCGAGAACCAGCCAGCGCATACCTGAGCACCGAACCCGCTTTCAGCAAGCAGCGGTTTGCCAGCCCTGAAAAGAAGGCCAGTATTTTCAGGCAACTGCTCGCAACGTGAGCAATTTGGATGCGCTCGATTCCACCGGAGTTGTCGCGACTGCCAAATCGAGGGCTTTATCAGAGTCGTGTCAAAAAAGGGACGCCCAGGCTATTTCTTCGCCGGCCATTTCCAGTTCTGAACCTCAGGCTTGTCGATACCTTCCGCATACGCGTAGTCGATGCTTTCAATGATCTGCTGCTTCAGCCATTCCTTGAAATGCGCACCCGTGCCGTGCAGCTTCGGCACCCGGTCGATCACGTCGATCGCCAGGTTGAAGCGATCGACCTGATTGCGCATCGCCAGCTCAAGAGGCGTATTGATGTTTCCCTTCTCCTTGTACCCGCGCACATGAATGTTGTCGTGATTCGTCCGGCGATAGGTGAATTTGTGAATCAGCCAGGGATATCCATGGAAATTAAAAATCACCGGCTTCTCCTTGGTGAAGAGCGAATCGAAATCGCGGTCGGAAAGCCCGTGCGGATGCTCGGACTCAGGCTGCAGTCGGTACAGATCCACGACGTTCACAAAACGAATCTTGAGATCCGAGAAATTGTCCCGCAAAAGCGCGACGGCCGCCAGAGCCTCTTCAGTCATGATATCGCCCGCGCTCGCAACTACCACGTCCGGATCCGCGCCAGCGTCGGTGCTCGCCCAATTCCAAATGCCAATCCCCTCGGTACAATGCAGCGCCGCCGCCTGCATATCGAGATAAGCGAGGTGCGGCTGTTTGTCAGCCACAATCACGTTCACGTAATTCTCGCTGCGCAGGCAATGATCCGCCACACTGAGCAGGCAGTTCGCATCCGGCGGCAAATAAATCCGCGTAAGACTCGCGCTCTTGTTACTCGCCACGTCAAGGAATCCAGGGTCCTCATGCGTGAAGCCGTTATGATCCTGGCGCCAAACCAAAGACGTAATCAGCAAATTGAGCGACGAAATCGGCGCGCGCCAATCGATTTCAAGCTTTGCTTTCTCCAGCCATTTCGCATACTGGTTGTACATCGAGTCGATCACGTGAGCGAATGCTTCATAGGTGCTTAGAAGCCCGTGCCGCCCCGTCAGTAGATAACCCTCGAGCCAGCCCTCGAGCGTATGCTCGCTCAGCATCTCCATGACTCGACCGTCCGGCGCGATGTCCGTGCCGTCGGCATCCTCCGGCTTGATCTCGGCAAGCCACGTCTTCAGGCTCGCCTCATACACATCCTGCAGACGATTCGAGGCGTTTTCGTCTGGACTGAACATGCGAAAGCTGTTCATGTTGCGCCGCATCACATCGCGCAGAAACTTACCGAGTGTCTCCGTCGGCGATATTCTTCTTGCTCCAGGAGCGTCCACCTTAACCGCATAATCGCGAAAGTCCGGAAGGTCCAGAGCCTTGCGCAGTTTCCCACCATTCGCGTGAAGGTTCGCGCTCATCCTGCGGGTTCCCGTAGGAGGCAGTTCCCGCAGATCGGCCACAAGCGTTCCACGCTCATCAAAAAGCTCTTCGGGTCGGTAACTCCGCATCCACTGCTCGACAATCCGCAGATGTTCGGGATTCGATTTCACATCGAGCACCGGAACCTGGTGAGCACGCCAAAAATTCTCCACCTTATGCCCGTCCACTTCCTTTGGCCCGGTCCATCCCTTTGGTGTTCGAAGAATAATCATCGGCCAGTGCGGCAGTCCGGGTTTGCCGGTACTGCGCGCTTCTTTTTGGATCGCGCAAATCTGCAGCACGCAGGTCTCAACCGTTGCAGCCATCTTCTGGTGCATCACCGTGGGTTCGTCGCCCTCAACCCAGTGAGGCGTCCATCCATATCCTTTGAGGAGATTCTCAAGATCCTCGGGAGCGATGCGGGCCAGTATGGTCGGATTAGCAATCTTGTATCCGTTCAAATGAAGGATGGGCAGCACCGCGCCATCGCGAATGGGATTCAGAAATTTATTGGAATGCCACGAAGTCGCGAGCGGGCCAGTCTCCGCTTCGCCATCGCCAACCACCACGCTTACGATCAGGTCCGGATTATCGAAAGCTGCGCCAAAGCCGTGCGACAAGCTGTAACCCAACTCCCCGCCTTCGTGAATCGACCCCGGAACCTCAGGCGTACAGTGGCTTCCAAGCTGGCCAGGAAACGAGAATGCCCGAAAGAGTTTGAGCATGCCGGCTTCGTCCATGCTCTTTTCTGGATAAATCTCCGAATAAGTTCCTTCGAGATAACAATTCGAGATTACCGCCGGAGCCCCATGACCGGGGCCAGAGATATAAAACATATCCAGGTCGTATTTTCGAATGACGCGATTTAGATGCGCCCAGGTAAAGGTCTGCCCCGGATCGGATCCCCAATGTCCTAGTAATCGATTTTTGAAGTGCTCCGCGCGCAAGGGTTCCCGGAGCAGCGGATTATCGCGAAGGTAAATCATGCCCGCGCAAAGATAGTTGCAGGCTCGCCAGTAGGCGTCGAGCTTGCGGAGTTCGTCCTGCGTGAGCGGCTGCTCAGAAGAAGCGTGTTGCCTCTCGCTGCGTTTTGTATTCATGTGGTGGCCATTTCCAGATCGCTCTGCCTTGGGTCGGTTAGTTAAGACAGTCGGGACGCTTCTCTTGAGATGTCATTCGTCGAATGGAGGCTTCACCTTTGCGAGCTTTGATTTCTCAAATGTTACAGCCGCATGAACAAGGTTGGTTATGTAACGACAGAAGTGTGACGAAAGTGCGAAACTGAATGCAGCCAAACGAATGAAAATACTTGTGCTGAATTCGGGCTCCAGCAGCCAAAAGAGCTGTCTCTACGAGATCGGCGAATCTCTACCGGATAACCCTCCCGCTTGTCTGTGGCAGGCGAAGATCGAATGGCACGGCGAATTCGCGGATGCCGAGATCAGGAGTGGGCCGGGGTCCGCCAAGACCATCCGATTAAAAATTTCCTCACGCGCTCACGCCATCGAACAGATGCTCGACAGTATGTGGAAGGGAGAATCGAAAGCAGTCTCGGCGCTTTCGGAAATTGATATCGTTGGTCACCGCGTCGTTCACGGCGGTCCAAAGTTCGAAGACCCTATCGTAATTACGCCGGAAGTAAAGTCCGCGATCGCGGACGTCTCCGCCTTTGCCCCGCTGCACAATCGCGCGGAGCTAGAGGGTATGGAGACCATCGAGAAGTTGCTGGGCAAGAATGTTCCACAAGTTGCGGTATTCGATACTGGTTTTCATAAAACGATGCCGCTCTCTGCCGCCGTGTATTCGGGCCCGTACGACTGGTTCGAGGCTGGAATTCGCCGCTACGGTTTTCATGGCATCAATCACAAATATTGCGCGCGGCGGGCCGCTCATCTCTTGCGTCGCGATGCCGAGTCGCTCCGACTCGTAAGTTGTCATCTGGGAAATGGTTGTTCGCTGGCTGCCATTCGCAATGGCAAGAGCGTCGATACCACCATGGGCTTCACTCCTCTAGAGGGGTTAATGATGGGTACGCGCTCAGGTTCCGTCGATCCCGGAATCCTCACTTACCTGATGCGGCAACAGCATCTCTCCGGAGAACAACTCGATGACCTGCTGAATCAACACTCGGGTTTGCTCGGCATCTCAGGAATTTCCGGTGACATGCGTGAAATTCTGCAGGCCGTCGAGAGCGGGCACGAGCGGGCAAAGCTTGCTTTTGACATTTACATTCATCGACTGCGGTCCGGCATCGGCGCCATGATCGCGGTCCTGGGAGGAATCGACGCACTAATTTTCACGGCCGGGGTCGGGGAAAACTCTCCGGAAGTGCGTGCCGCCGCATGTGACAATCTCCGCTACGCGGGCGTGGAGCTTGATCCCGAGAAGAATGCGCAATCGACTCCGGACTGCGACATTTCAGCCGCTGCCTCTTCCGTCCGGGTGCTGACGATCCGCGCGCAAGAGGATTGGGAGATCGCTCGAGACTGCTGGAAGCTGGAGAATGCAGGTCTCAGGTCCTAGGCTTCAGCCTTCGGAAGTTGGAATCTTGAAACCTACGCCGACGACCTGAGACCTAAGACCCAAGACCTGACACCTGCTTCCTCCCCCCGAACCAAGAAAAGCACTTTGATCTCGCCGCTGATTACCCGACAATCGTAACAAGCTCCATCGGAGCGCCGTTGACGCGCCCTCGTCCACGCTCTTTTAAGACCGCACCTGAAAGTAGTTCACACTCGGGGGAATTCTTATGTCCGGGGAAGTCATCCTGTATTTCGACGATCAGGCCGATGCTCTGCGTTTCGCTTTAGCTGCGGGAGCAGTAATGGCTGGGGAAGAATCGCGCTCCACCAACGACCTGGTTCAGGAAACCGCGCGCATCAGCCGCATCCGGCTGGATGCCTCGGATGCGAAAAAAGGCAAGCAGCCTGCCCCGGAGCGTGTCGCGTGACGAACGGTTCTTAGGTCTCAGGTTTTAGGACTTGGGTAAAAGCCAAGCCTCAGGCTCGAACGATTCAAGACGTGATTATCCCGTGCGCCGCGTCGACAGCAGGTGCAGAATCTCCTTCAGCCCTTGGCGGATGCTTTGGATTTCAGCCGGAGATTGCGCAGGAAATGGAATCGCTGCCTGCCCTTTTTCGTTTTTTGCTTCCGAACGCAGTTGCTGGCGAGCGCCCACAATCGTGAATCCCTGCTCGTAAAGCAATTGCTTGATACGCAGGACGCTTTCCACGTCGCGCCTGCGGTACATGCGTTGCCCGGTGCTGCTTTTCACCGGCTTCAGTTGCGGAAACTCGCTCTCCCAGAAGCGCAGCACATAAGCCGGCAGCCGCGACAGGCTCGCCACTTCACCGATTCGAAAATAGAGTTTGTCAGGGATGAACACTTCATCCGTTTTGCCCTTGCCGCCGCTTTTTTTCCGCGCAGCCATATTCGTGGTTTCTCGAGCTTGATTTCGCATTCGCGGCCAGAGTCAAACGGTCTGAACATTGTGACACATACCCGAGAGGCCGATAAGGAGAATTTCGACTCCTGCGGTAATGTAGCCGACAAAAAAGTGTTCATAAGGGAATGAACGCTACAATATCTGCGGCATGCTCCTCGAAGATCGAGCCATCACCCCAACCACCGAAGCGGATGCAGTGCGCCTGGGTCGCGATCTCTACGGCCTCGATGTGTCAGCCACATCCTTGCCCGGCGAGCATGACAATAATTTTCATCTCGTCGCTTGCGATGGCCGCGCCTTCGTTCTTAAGGTGATGCATCCCGCCCGCGAGCAAGCCTTCATCGACATGCAGGTGCGTGCCCTGCAGCATCTCGCCAAAAATTTGCCGCAGCGCCAGCTTCCCCGCGTGGTGCCCACGACTAACGGTCACCCATTCACTTCTGTCACCGTCAATGATGGTTCCAACCGTTTTGTCTGGCTCCTGACATTTGTAAGGGGAACGGTCCTTGCCCATGCCCGGCCGCAATCGCTCGAACATCTGCAGAGTGAGGGCCGGCTCCTGGGCGAGATCGACAAAGCTCTCGCTGGTTTTTCGCACCCGGCCGCGCTGCGGGAGTTGAAGTGGGATTCCTCGCGGGCCGTCTGGATTCGCGAATTCATCCCGTACGTTGGAGGTTCGCGCCGTAGCGAACTGGTCGAGCACTTTCTCGGCCTCTTCGCGTCGCAAGTGGTCCCTGTAATGCCGAAACTGCGCCGCAGCGTAATTTACGGCGACGCCAACGACTACAACGTTTTGGTAAGCGAACCCTGGCCGCAGCCACGAGAAGCGGTTGCGGTCATCGATTTTGGCGACATGCACCATGGCCTCACCGTTTCCGAATCTGCCATCGCAGCGGCTTATGCAATCTTGGGAAAGAGGAAGACAGACCTCCTACCAGCCGCTGCGGCGGTTATTTCCGGATATCACAACGCGTATCCGCTGCAGGAACTCGAACTCGAAGTGCTCTATGCACTCATTGGCATGCGCCTGGCAGTCAGCGTGGTCAATTCCGCTTATCGCAAATCTCTAAAACCGGACGATGCTTATGTGACCGTGACGGAGGCTCCGGCATGGGATGCACTCGAACGCCTGGCAAAGATTCATCCGCGATTCGCACACTATACATTCCGTGACGCGTGCGAACTGTCACCCGTGCCTCAGGCATATGCGCTTCGGCGTCAGCTCAAAAATGCTGCCCAACAGGCAGCCTCAGTTCTTCCGATGGATTTGCGTACGGCGCAGGTTCGTATTTTCGATTTAAGCTCCAGCAGTGCGTTTCTCGGTGCAGACCCCGCTCGTGCAGAGTTATCCGCCCTAACCGATGTGATTTTCGCTGACATGCGGCGCAGCGGTTCGGCTATTGGAATTGGCCGCTACAACGAGGCGCGTTCGATTTACACTTCGCCGCTCTTCGCCACAAACGATCAAACAGTCGACAATTTGCCAACTGAGGAGCGCCGCACTCTTCATCTCGGCATGGATTTTTTTGTCGATCCTGGTACTCCCGTCTGCGCTCCGCTCGATGGCATCGTCCATTCTCTTGCGAATAACCGCGCGCACCTCGATTACGGTCCAGTCGTCATACTGCAACACCCTCGTGAATCAGACTCAGACGGCGCGACGTTCTTTACGCTCTACGGACATCTCTCCGAAGACTCGCTGTCAAATTTGAAAATCGGCGAGCGCATTTCTCGGGGACAAGCATTTGCTCGAATCGGCGCATCCACTGAAAACGGAGGCTGGCCGCCCCATCTGCATTTTCAGATCATCTCCGACCTGCTCGATCTCGGTACTGACTTTCCAGGCGTTGCCCGCTTCTCGGAGCGCAAGGTTTGGATCGCCCTGTCTCCCGATCCGAATCTTTTATTCGATATCCCGGCGGATCGCTTTCCGCCGCCAGAACCGTCACTCGCCGAAACCCTTGACCTGCGCCGTTCTTCACTCGGACAAAACCTCAGCATTTCTTATCGGCGGCCACTGAAAATCGTACGCGGTTGGATGCAGTTTCTCTACGACGAGACCGGACGCGCCTACCTCGATGTCTACAACAATGTTCCACTCGTCGGCCACAGCCATCCTCGTGTGGTTCAAGCTGCGTCGGCGCAACTCGCTCTGCTGAATACCAACACGCGTTATCTTCACGACAGCGTGAACCGGTATGCCGAGCGCCTTACGCGCCTGCTTCCCGATCCGCTGCGCGTGTGTTTCTTCGTCAACTCTGGCAGCGAGGCCAATGAGCTGGCCCTACGCCTGGCGCGCACGCACACTGGCCGCGAAGACGTTATCGTGCTTGACCATGCTTACCATGGCCACACCACGACGCTCGTCGACATCAGTCCGTACAAATTCAATGGCCCCGGCGGCAGCGGCCGCAAACCTTGGGTGCACGTCGCGCCGTTGCCTGACGATTATCGCGGTCCCTATCGCCGCGACGATGCCAACACCGGTGCGAAGTACGCGCGCCATGTTGCGGAGATTTTGCAGCAAGCTTGCGCCAGCGAACGCCAGATTGCATGCTATATTGCTGAGACACTTCCCAGTGTCGGCGGTCAAATCGTCTTCCCGCCCGGCTATCTCTCCGAAGTGTACCGGCACGTCCGCACTGCGGGAGCGGTCTGCATTGCCGACGAGGTGCAGGTTGGTTTTGGGCGCCTCGGCTCGCACTTTTGGGGATTCGAAACGCAGTCAGTTGTTCCGGATATCGTTGTCCTCGGCAAGCCGATCGGCAATGGCTTCCCGCTCGCCGCGGTCGTTACCACGCGCGAAATCGCTTTATCGTTTGCCAACGGCATGGAATTTTTCAGCACCTTCGGCGGAAATCCGGTGGCGTCCGCCGCCGGACTTGCAGTTCTCGACGTTCTCGAAGAACAGTCGCTGCAGGCGAATGCTCTGCGCGTGGGGAGTTATCTCAAAGATCGGCTGCTCAATCTTCAAACACATCATCACATCATCGGAGATGTGCGCGGCTCGGGCTTATTCCTCGGCGTCGATCTGGTGCTCGACCGCGAAACCCGCGCACCGGCCACGAAGCAGGCTCATTACATTGTCAACCGTCTGCGCGACTCCGGAGTCCTCGCTGGCACCGACGGTCCGCATCACAACGTCCTTAAACTTCGCCCTCCGCTGATTTTTTCCAAGGCCGATGCGGATCTTTTTGTCAACGTGCTACAGATGATCCTGCTCGAGGACCCAGCCCAACCGGCTTAGCAACTGCGCGCACAATTGAAGGTGCTTCGTCGTATCAATCAGCCAACTCGAACTCTCCGTGCAATGTCGCGTTGGAATTCTCACCCACCCACACGTCGAATCGCTCCGGTTCGACGACCCATCGCTTTTCAGACGGACTCCAAAATTGCAATTCATCGCGGCCCAGGGTGAAATGCACGGTACGTTTTTCGCCGGGCTGCAGAGAAACACGCTCAAATCCCTTTAGCTGGCGCACGGGGCGCGAGGCACTCCCAGCGCGCTGGTGAATGTAAAGTTGCACCACGGTGTCGCCAGCCTTTTTGCCGGTATTGGTGACGTCAGTCGAAACCTCGATCGCCCCCGCCTGCAAAGCCCCGGTTCGCGCCTTGGGCGTTACTTGTAAGTGGTCGACCGAGAATGTCGTATAACTCAGCCCGTACCCAAATGGATAGAGCGGCGTGCTCTTCACATCCCAATAACGCGACTTGAAATCTGGATTAGTCTCCGGGTTTTGGGTGAGGTTGTGGTTGTAGTACAGAGGTAGCTGTCCCGAGTTGCGCGGCCAGCTAACGGGTAGGTGGCCGGCAGGGTTGGCATCGCCAAACAACACATCGGCAATTCCATTGCCGCCCTGGCTTCCCGGATACCAAGCTTCGACGATCGCGGGAATATGCTCCGCGGTCCACGAAATATCGAGCGGCCGGCCGTTGACCAGAACAAGAACTACCGGCTTGCCTGCCGCCGCTACCGCCTCCAGCAAATCTTCCTGGTGGCTCGAAAGTTTCAGGGAAGAACGCGAAGCATACTCGCCGCTCATCAGATCGATCTCCCCCAGCACCAGCACGGCAACGTCGCTTTGCCTGGCCAGAGCTACGGCGTCATCGATGGCGCGCTGCGCTTCTTGCGCGGTCTGCGCGGGTTGTTCTTTCATGTTCTTTGTTAGATCGAAGCCTTCAAAAGGTGAAGCGAAATCTCGGCTGATATTAGGCCCGTGAGCAAAGGCGACGTGAATTCCCGCACCGGCCTTTTCCTGAATGCCGCGCAGAATGCTTACCGTCGGTCCCGGCTTCACAATCGCGCCCCACATTGAAAGCAGATCGTTCTCAGCATCAGCAAGCGGGCCAATCACCGCGATGGAGTGAATCGTCTGCCCGCTCTTTTCGAGTGGAAGCAACGCGCCTTCGTTCCGCAGCAGCACGATGGAACGCTGCGCGGCGTGTCGCGCCACTTCCTGATGCGCCGGATCATTAAGCGTGGGCTCGATTTGCGACTCGTCAATGAACGGATGCTCGAATAATCCCAGGCGGATTTTGGTTTCGAGGATGGGTAGCACCGCATCGTCGATCTGCTGTATCGAGATGCGCTTCTGCTCCAGTTCGATGGGCAAATATTTCAGGTAGGTGCCACTCGCCATATCCATATTCAATCCGGCGGTTAAGGCCTTGTGCGCCGCGTCCTGCAAATCACTGGCGTAGCCGTGGGTCCGCAGGCTTCTTACGGCGAACGCGTCACTCACTACGAATCCACGAAAGTTCCACGCGTCGCGCAGCACGTCGTGCAATAGCCAGCGGTTGCCGCTGGCTGGGACGTCATTGAGATCCATGTAGGCACTCATCACGCTGCCCGCTCCGGCGTCGATCGCGGCCTTGAACGGCACGAGGTAAGTATTCCACATTTGCTCTTCGGGAATGTAGGAGGAGTCGTAGTCGCGTCCGCCGTCCGCGGCTCCATAACCAGCGAAGTGCTTCACGCAGGCCAGCACGTGATCGGGTCCGCCGAGTTGCCTGCCTTGAAATCCCAGAACCTGTGCACGCGCCATTGCCGCTCCGAGATACGGATCTTCGCCTGCGCCTTCCATCATGCGTCCCCAGCGCGCGTCGCGGGCAATATCAACCATGGGCCCGAAGGTCCATTGAATGCCTGCGGCTCGGGCCTCCTTCGCAGCTACGGCCTGCACTTCTTCCACCATTTTCGTATCCCACGAGGACGCCATGGCGATTGGCGAAGGAAAGATCGTGTGGTAGCCATGAATTACATCCAGGCCGAAGAGCACGGGAATATGCAGCCGCGTTTGCTCGATGGCCACGTGCTGCAGACGATTGATCTCTTTCGGATCGGAAACCCAGAGGATGGAGCCTGCCCCAAATTGCTTGAGGACTTCTTCCATGGGCTGTTTAATGTTTTCTTTGAATTCGTCAGAATTAGTTCCGGGAAGCTGGGACAACTGCGCGGCTTTTTCCTGCAGAGTCATTTGCCGCAGTAGGTTCGCAGCGCGATCGTGGATTTGGGTTTCAGTGGGAGGGTTGGCGGAAGTGGCGGTTTGGGCGGAGCAGAGAGAAGTTGCTAATACGATCAATAAAGACAGACGTACATTGGCTGCGGTTCGTGGCCTCATGGCCGGCCTCCAGCGTTCTGGCGCAACGCTTGCGAGTATATAGAGTTGGGATTGGGCATAACAAACGTGGGTGTTGGTTGTGCGACAGGGCCGGCACCGGAGCAGGGGACTAGACGGCAGCGGAGAGCTGAGCTGCCGTTACAACAATTTTCGCGGCCTTGCGCGAACGCGGCTTTTTGCGAATCACGATTTCAACGTCGCGGTCGAGCGCGTTAAGAAAATGTATCAATCGTTCCACCGAGAAACCTTCTAGGCGGTAGTTCGCCAATGCTGAAATCTTCGGTTGATTGATATTCAGCAGACGGGCGGCCTTGGTCTGAGATAAGCTCCTCGCCGCAATAATCTGATTGACGGCGACCGCCAGCCGCACCCTAGTTTGTTTCTCGTCGGCATCGCGCAGACCGAGGTCCGCAAACACATTGCCCGAACTCACAACTACCGCATCATGGTCTTTTCCGTTTACCATATCTCGCCTCATAATCCTTGTTCGCCACTCTCAGCCTTCGAGAAACCATCTCCACGTCCGGCAAGGCCGTTCTGATTCCTGTTGGCGATTTCTTCTGAAAGGTGTGTAGCACATAGATTGCCTGCTCAAACTTGACGGTATACACCGCCCGGTACGTATCTCCTCGGTGATCCTCCACGATCTCGAGAACTCCAGGACCTTCACCCTTCCATGGCTTAGCCTTTGGGTGCTTTCCGTCAAACTGCGCCACGCTCAAAGCTGCGCCAATTTCATCCTTCACGGCTTCAGGGAAGTCCAGCAAGTCGCTCTTGGCAGATCCCACCCATAACAGTGGCCTTTCGCCGGGAGCCTTCGTCAATCGTGCCATCTCAATTATCCTAGTTCTAGGATATTTCGTCTACTACTCAATTTGTTAGCGGATGTTAGCCAGCCTCTTAGAGTTTCCTCGATCGGGGCAACTGTCTGCCCAATTGGCCCACCCCATCATAACCCGCTGTTCTGTCTCCGCTAACCCATTCCCACAGAATCACCTACGTCCCCATAAAATCCCCCGTCCAGCCTATAATTTGTGCTCACGCTTCCACTGCTAACACGTCTATTCCTGTGCAAGCCCGGATACGGCACATCACCGGGCAGCATAGGAACATGACAAAAAATGCCGGCCGATGTTTGCGCATTACCATTTGCGGTTGGTGAACGAGCCCGCTCGAAAGCGACGTACGGGGGAGTAGGGAAAGTCAGCGGTGGCATAGTTAGTGAAAAGCAGGACCCCACGCGGGGCCGCATGGCTGGGCAAGAACGCCGCATAGACGATACGATCCTCATCCGCGAGGCGCAACGCGGGAACCGCGCCGCCTTCGAGGAATTGGTGCGTCACTACGATCAGTCGGTCTTGCGGCTGGCGCTGCATCTCACGGGCACCGAGCACGACGCTCAGGACGTCTATCAGGATGCCTTCCTCAAGGCCTATAAGAACATCGGAAGCTTTCGCTTCGAATGCTCTTTTTACACCTGGATTTACCGCATCGTGACCAACCTTTGCCTTGATCACCTGCGCAAAAAAACTGTGCGCAAGGAAGATGCGCCGGTGGTAAAAGATTCTTCCGGCGGCGAGTACGATCTGCTCGATCAGGTTGCCGACGGCCGCGCCGGCGCAAATCCGGAGCGCGATTTGATGCGCCGTCAGTTAGGCGCGCGGATATCCGGAGCGCTCGAAAAGTTGACGCCGCGCGAGCGCATGGTTTTTGAGCTGAAGCATTACCACGGTCTGAAACTGCGCACCGTGGGCGAGATTTTGCACACCACGGAAGAGACCGCCAAGAATACCCTCTTCCGCGCCACGCAGAAATTGCGCGGGCAGTTGGCGGATATGCGGTAAGCAGGCGCTGGGTCATGGTCTTAGGTTTCAGGTGAGCCTATGCGGTAAGGGAGTGTTGGGCCACAGGTGCTAGGTCTTAGGATTTTGGCACGGGATTTTGGTTTTCCCTAAGACCTAACACCTAAGATCTTAAGACCCGACATCGGACACCCGGAGTTAAGAGGTAAACAATGAACTGCGATTGGGTCCGACAAAATATAACGCTGCACGTTTATGGCGAGCTGGCAGACGATGCTCGTCATGAACTTGAGCAGCACATCGCGCGCTGCGCCGATTGCGCCGCCGCGCTGAAAGCTGAACAGGAGTTCCACGCGCTGCTCTCCAGGGAACTGACCGACGAGCCCTCAGCGAATCTGTTGGCGGCTTCGCGGATGAAGCTGCAGGAATCGCTCGAAACAGCCGAGCAGGGCGGCTTCTGGCAGCGGCTGGCATTCGATCCCGCGAACTGGCTGCGCCAGGTGCGCTTCTCGCCCGCTCTGGCCTCGGCGATTCTGATCCTTGGATTCGCCGGCGGACTGGGAACATCCTACAGAATATTCGCTCACCAGCCACTGAATTCGGTCCCAACTTCAATCGCGACTCCCGCCCCCTCCGAAGCTTCCATCACCGGCATCCAGTCGATCACCCAGAAACCTGGCACAAACGAAATCGATATCAAATACGACACGGTTTCTACGCTCGAGACGCAAGGGTCGCTGAATGACCAGCGCATCCAGCAACTGCTGCTGTTTGCCGCGCGCAACAACTACAATTCCGGCGTGCGCATGGATTCCGTCGACCTGCTCACCCAGAAGCCCGATATTTCACAGGTGCGCGACGCGCTGATCTACGCGTTGCGTTATGACACGAACCCGGGAGTACGGCTGAAAGCTCTCGATGGTCTGGGTAGTTTTGTGAAGAACGATGTGCGCGTGCGCGACGCGGTTCTGGAATCGCTGGTGAGCGATTCGAATCCCGGCGTGCGCACCGAAGCTCTGCGCTTGATCGAGCCGGTGAAGGCCGATGGCAGCGTGCGCGGCGTGCTGATGGCTCTCGCCGCGAAAGATCAAAGCCAATACATAAAGTCGCAGGCCCGCACCATGCTCGCACAGTTGCCCGAGATTGATTGATGAGATTGAGTAGTCGATGTCGATTTACAACAGAGTTGGACACACGCAGCGTTGAACAAACGCGGACTTGAATAAGCGATACAGAAAGTAACGAGGCACATTATTTTGAAACGTTCGCCACAATTCGTCGGCCTGCTCTGCGCACTGGCCGTACTTGCGCCACTGGCCGTGGCGCAGGAAGCGCACATAAGCCGCGAGAACGGCGTCTGGAGCCAGGTCTTCACCGGGTCGCTGGCCGCGGCCAAAAACATCAAAGTAAGAGTAGACGCAGGCGCAGTTGTGGTTCGCGGGTCGCGGCAGTCGGGCATCGACTATGCCCTTCACGTTCACTCTCACGCATCGTCCGAGGAAGATGCGCGCCGCCAGTTCCAGGCTTACAAGCTGAGCGCCTACGTTCACGGTGATACGGCCTGGGTGGTAGGCGAGTGGCAGGGCGGCCATTCAGTCCGCCTGGGGCCGACACGCGTGACAATTATGACCGGATCGGAGCACAAGTTCTCCGGCGAACTGGTGGTTAACATCCCTCGCGACGTGGAGGTCGTCAGGGTTGAAACCGGTGGAGGAGGAGTGGACGCCTCCGGCGTGGCTGGCCGGGTGGACATCCAAAGCGGCGGGGGCAAGGTTCGAGTCGATGACATTGGCGGCTCGGCAAATGTTGAAACCGGCGGCGATTCCGTAGACGTTGGCACCGTAGGTGGCGACCTGAAGCTGCAAACCGGCGGGGGAAACATCACGATTCGCTCGGTGAAAGGTGTGATCAGCGCTGAGACCGGTGGTGGCAACGTCACCATCCTTTCCGGCGATCAGGGCGCGACGGTTCAGGCGGGCGGCGGAAACGTAGACATCAAGCACTGTTCCGGAAAAGTGAAAGCCACTACCGGCGGCGGCAACATCGATCTGGGCGACGTCGGCGGCGCTGCTGAGATCGAAACCGGCGGCGGAAGCATTCGGCTGACTTCGGCGAAGGGCGCGGTACGCGCCCACACTGGCGGCGGAAGCATCGAACTTTACGGCGTACCTTCAGCCCACGTGGAAACCGGAGCCGGCGGAATTACCGTGAAATTGATCAACACTGGCGCCGCACGCAGCGACTCGATGATTGAGACTTCAGCCGGCGACATTACCGTCTATCTCGCTTCCGATGTTGCCATCTCGGTGCGCGCCAGCGTCGACCTCGGCAACGGACATCGCATCACGTCGGAGTTACCCGACATTCACGTCCACAGCGAAGGCGACCAGTGGGGGCCGAGAACGCTCACCGCCGAAGGCAAGTTAAACGGAGGCGGTCCGGTGCTGAAGGTTCGGACGACGACCGGCGACATCTGCTTCAGAAGGGCGAACCAGTAACCAAACTTGACTGCGGCTGCGAAGCGAGTGCGGGCAGCGAAGCCGCGGTGCATCGACATTCAGGAGACTGACCATGCGCAAGCCCATTTTGACGATCGCTACTTTGCTGCCCTTGCTGCTCACACTGTCGCACGCCTCACAACGATGGACGGTAGACTCGGCTGCGCCCTTCGGCATCCCCAGCGAAGATTCGGGCACCAGTTCCTACCTGGGCGTGGACATCATGGACATTACCGCGGACCGCCTCGGCGCTTTGAAGTTGAAAGAAGAGCAGGGTGTGGAAGTGACTATGGTGGATCAGGACGCTCCCGCCGGCAAAGCCGGCATTAAAGAGCATGATGTAATTCTCACCATGAACGGAACGGCAATCGAGAGCAAGACGCAGTTGCAACGCATGATCCATGAGACTCCTGCCGGGCGCGTCGTAGCTCTTGGATTGAGCCGTGACGGACAGCCTTTGACCATCAAGGTTCAGCTGGGTGACCGGCATGGCGAGTTCCCGCACGTTGCGAAGGGCAAGGACTACGAATTTAATATGCCGCCGATGCCGAACATTCCAGATTTCGATATACCGGAAATAAACGTCGTCGTGGTGCGCTCCTCAGCCCGCAGCGGGTTGATGGTTGAGAACCTTACTCCGCAGCTCGGCGAATTTTTCGGAGCGAAGAGTGGAAACGGAGTTCTGGTACGGTCAGTCGAGAAAGGCAGTCGCGCCGACAAAGCCGGCCTGCGCGCCGGCGACGTGATCACTCGAGTCGGCGACCAGCCAGTCCATGACACCAGCGATTTCACCCATGCTTTGCACTCCCACAGCGCGGGATCGGTTGGCGTTGCCGTGATCCGGGACAAGAAAGAGCAAAATCTCACGCTGATCCTTCCCGATCGCAAAAACTCCGGCGAATTGATTGAGGAGGAAAGCCTCGACGTGCCAGAGTTGAGCGCTGAAACTCGGACCGCATTGGCTGAAGTACGAAACGAAATTGCCAATCTTCAGCCCCAGATTGAACTGGCAAAGGAAAACACTCGCAAAGCATCGCTGGAAGCGCGTAAGGCGCTCTGCGAGCAGCAGCAACAATTGAAGGAACAGGCAGAGAAGCTGAGCCGGGAAATCTCGCCCAAGGTGCGGGAAGAACTCGAAAAGAGCCGTCAGAAGCTGCAGCAGGAAATGGAAAAGCTCCGCCAGGAGATGCAGCGCGAGTGGCTCGATATTTAGACAGCGATATCTAGGCAGCGAATCGACCGCTATGCGTTAGCGTGTCCGCGTGCCAAAGACGCCAAACAGATTCGGTTTCGTCCCGATTGTTTGGCCGTGTACAGCGCGCTATCCGCAGCCCTCACCAACTCATCGCGGGTCGTGCCATGTTCGGGATGAGCAGCCACTCCCGCGCTGAAGGTTACGGTTTGCGGCACACCAGGAAACTGCCAGTTCTCTACGGTGGTGCGCAGTTTTTGCGCCACGCTCATCGCGTGGTCGGCGTTCACTTGAGTCAGCAGAATTCCAAACTCCTCGCCGCCGTAGCGGCAGACCACGTCGATCTTCCGTAGCTGCTGGTGAAATAAAGACGAAACCTGCCGCAGCACTTCGTCGCCCAGCAGATGCCCGAACCCGTCATTCAAATGCTTGAATTGGTCGATGTCCGCCATGATCACGGCCATCCCGCTTCCATAACGCCGGGCGCGTTCGATTTCTTCCAGAATGCGCAGCTCAAAGAACCGCCGGTTGAAAATTCCAGTCAAACCGTCGAGGTAGGCGAGTTGCTTGACTCTCTCAACGTAATGGGCGTTCTGAATCGCCGTGGCGCAAATGTCGGCCACCGATTCGAGCGATTGAAAATCTCCCTCGCAAAAAGCGTCTGGCTTGGAACTGTCCAGCGCCAGAATTCCCAGCACCTGTCCAAACGAAACCAATGGAATGCAAATACGCGAGGCCGATTCGGCGAAAAATTTCGCGGAATCTGGCGCGTCACTGAGAGCGCGTTCCATCACCGTGCCGCTCGCGGATAAAATCCCAGCCCATGGCTCCTCGCTCGCCGGGAAGCGGCCGCCCTCGGGAACGTGAGGCGTCAGCGTCCCGTGATGCGCCCGCAACACGAGATCGTGGTCCTCGCGCAGGAAGAGCGAGACGTGCGAGACCTGGAACGCATCCTGAATCAACTGGCATACGCGGCCCAACAATACCTCAAGTTCGAGAACCGCGGTGGTTTGTTGAGCGATGGCATTGATGGCTTGCAGTTGCCGCGCCCGCTGCTGCTCCAGCGAATACAAGCGCGCATTTTGCAAAGCGATTGAAGCATGTGTCGAGAACAGCGTGAGCAAATCGATCGTTTCCGGATCGAAATGATCGACCCGGTCGCTCTGGCAATCCAGCACGCCCACAACTTCATCCATCACCATCAAAGGGATGGCGAGTTCCGAGCGCGTGGACTTCGCGGAGCAGAAATAACGGGGATCCTTGTGGACATCGGGCGCGTACACCGGCTGTTTCTTGAGCGCTGCGGCTCCGGTGATGCCCTGGCCCACCGAAAGTCGGTGCTTGTCCTGGCCTTCGTCCCAGCCAATCTGCGAGCGAACGTACAAGTGCTGCGATTGTTTGTCGAGCAGCACAATCGCCACGTTTCGCAGATGGAAATAGTCATGGGCGATCGTCAGGATCCGCTGTAACACCTCGTCCAGGTCGAAGGTGGAAAGCACAGCTTGCCCTGCATCGTACAGGACCGCGATTTTATTCATAATTCTTAATCCCGCACCGTTAGGACATATGGTAGTGAAGCTGGGACGGTTACACAGGTTCCGAAGGTAACCTGGCATGGCCCCTTCGTGGAATGCCGGAAGAGTGCTACTTCCACCTCCGAGCGGTGCGAATGAGTCCGTAGGACACCGCACAAAACCAGAAGTCGATGACCAGGCCCCAATCCAACTGAAAGGGCCGGTGCCGCGGCAGATGAAAGGCGGGAGCTAGGAAGAAGTACGCCACGTTTCCCAGGATGATGGCGCACAGAGCTTGGACCAGATTGAGCAGCACGGAGGATTTAGACGCCAATTTCATCCGGCTCGATCCCGATTAAATCGGAACGAACTCTCACCCACGACCCGCCTTGCTGCTAACATTCCAACGTAACCTGCCCCATGCTTGAGCTCACAACGCCGGTCCAATACGTCAAGGGAATCGGTCCCAAGCTGGCGGAGATCCTTGCCACCAAGGGCATTGCCACGGTCGGCGATCTGCTGAACTATCTTCCTTTTCGCTACGAAGACCGGCTGAACCCGCGCGGCATCGCCGAATTGCGTCCCGGCGAAATGGCCACCGTGATCGGCGAAGTCCGCAACTCCGGCCTGTTTCGCACGCGGCGCATGCCCATCTTCCAGCTCACCGTAGGCCAGGGACGTTCCCGCCTCAAGTGCCTCTGGTTCCACGGCGCGTACCTGCAAGACAAATTCAAGCCTGGCCAGTTGATCGCGCTCTACGGCAAAGTCGAGCAAGACCAGCGCGGCGGAGAATTTCAGATCATTCAACCGCAGTTTGAAATGTTGGGCGAAGCAGAGGGAAATGGCGCGGGGGATAACGATAAAGCGGCCGTGTCGCTGGAAGTGGGCCGCATTGTGCCGATCTACGAATCGGCCGGGCAGGGCCGCGTCACTGCTCGCTGGTTTCGCCGTATCATCCGCACCGCACTCGACGATCTGACTCCGCAACTCGCCGAAACCATCCCTCAGGCCGTGCGCGAGCGTCTGGCGCTGGTCTCTCCGCGTGAAGCGCTTTTGAAAGTTCATTGGCCGGAAGCCGGAGAGAGCTTTGCGGATTTGCAATCTTCTCGTACCCCAGCGCACATCCGCTTGATCTTCGAAGAATTGTTTTTCGTCGAACTGGGCTTGGAACTCAAGCGCCGTCAGCAAAAGTCCCAAACCGGCATTGCCTTTCGCATCGACGACCGCGTCCGCCAGGCGATCAAGAAAATCCTCCCTTTCCATCCCACCGCCGCGCAGAAGCGAGTGCTTAAAGAGATCGCCGACGACATGCAGAAGTCTTATCCCATGCGGCGTCTGTTGCAAGGCGATGTCGGCTCCGGGAAGACGATCATCGGCTTCCAGGCTGCGATCATCGCCATCGAAAATGGTTGCCAGGTCGCGTTGATGGCGCCCACCGAGATTCTCGCGCAGCAGCATTATTTTTCTGCGCGAAGAATTTTGGAGAGTGCCGGATACAGAATTGTTTTGCTGACCGGCTCACTCGAAGCCGACCGCAAACGCGAAATCCGCCGCCACATCGCGCAGGGCAACGCTCAGCTCGTCATCGGCACCCACGCCCTGCTGGAAGAGAAAGTCGAGTTCGCGAAGCCAGGCCTGGTCATCGTCGACGAGCAGCACCGCTTCGGCGTCCTGCAACGCCTCAAGCTAATGAAAAAATCAGGTGAGGCCAGCGATGCTCGTGTGTCAGCCAATCATGAGGGGCCTACCTCGACTCATGTGGGGACAGCCGCCCCCGGCTGTCCATCCGAGCGAAGCTCGAATCTCTCGCCATCCACGACTCCCGCCGAACCCGACGTCCTGGTCATGACCGCGACCCCCATCCCCCGCACCCTCGCTCTCACTCTCTACGGCGATCTCGACCTCAGCATCCTCGACGAACTTCCTCCCGGCCGCACTCCCATCGTCACGCGCAGAATCACCGACGACCGCTCTCCCGAAGTCTGGGATTTCTTGCGCAAGCAGATCGCGAAGGGGCACCAGGCTTATGTGGTCTACCCGGTCATCTCCGAAAGCGAGGAGACCGAATTGAAAGCTGCGATCAAGATGTACCGCGAGCTTAGCGGCAAAGTGTTCGCCGATCTGAAAGTTGGCCTGCTGCACGGCCGTCTGGACGCCGATTTAAAAGATCAAGTCATGCGCATGTTTCAGAAGGGCGAGTTGCAAATTCTGGTGGCGACCACGGTGATCGAAGTTGGCGTGGATGTACCTAACGCCACCGTAATGGTAATCGAGCACGCGGAGCGCTTTGGCTTGGCGCAGCTTCATCAATTGCGCGGACGCATCGGCCGCGGAGCCGCGAAGTCCTATTGCATTCTGATGACCGGCGGCAAAATTACGGAAGAAGGTGAGCGCCGCCTCGACGCCATGGTGCGCACCAACGACGGCTTCCAGATCGCCGAACTCGATCTCGAACTGCGCGGCCCCGGAGAATTTTTCGGTACGCGCCAGGCCGGCATGCCAAGCTTCCGCGTGGCCAGTCTGATTCGCGATCGTCAACTGCTGGAACTCGCTAAACGCGAAGCCGCCGCCGTGATGGAAGGCCCCAATTCCGAAATTACCCAAGTGGAAATAAGCCGCGCCTTAGTCGCCCTTCGTACCCGCTGGCAGCATACTTACGGGCTCGTCGAAGTGGGGTAGAAAGCGGCTTCAGTTTTGTTCTCCTGCTCCATGTTTCCCTTGGCAAATCTTACAGGCCGTGGGCGGCAGACTATTGTCCACGCGATGACGAACCGGCTTCAGCGTGCGCAAGTAAGCGAACATCGCCTTGAGATCGTCATCTGTCATATTTCGCAGCATGATCCACGGCATGATGGGATTCAGGTTGCGAGCTCCAACTTTGCCCGTTCGCATCGCATCGATAAAAATTTTCTCGTCGTAATACGAAATGCCCGAAGGATCCCGAGTGAGGTTGGCGCTGGTCACATCTCCGAACGGACCGCTTAGCTCGAAACCGCCAGCAAACTCCAGGCCGGCGATCGGCTGGCCGCGCTGTTGCGGAGTGTGACAGTCTGAGCAACCCGAAATCTGCACGAGATACTCGCCGCGCTTGAGCGGATCGGCGGGGGCGTCTGGAACGGGCGATGTCACCGGCTGTGGCGCGTTTCGAATGAGGTATTTCACCGGGAATACGATCTCCGTCTGCGGAAGCTGGTTCGATACTGGCTGCAAAGACCTCACATACACCACTACCGAGGCGAGATCTTCATCCGACATTGTGCGAAAGTGCGCGTACGGCATCAGTGGAAACAATGTTCTGCCGTCGTGTCCGATGCCTTCGCGGATGGCTCGAGCCAGCTGGTCGTCGCTCCATGTACCGGACCCGGTGGCAGAATCTGGCGTAATATTTGGCGCAGTCACCTTTCCCGGCAGGCCGTTCAGAAAGAAAACCTGCCCGGCGCCCATTTTGCTTTCAATTACGGGGCCTCCCGGAGTCTTCCAGTCGTGTTCCGAATGGCAGTAGATGCATCCCGAGACCGCGTTCGCCAGGTAGCGACCTCGCGCTAGTCGCTGTGGGCTAGCCTCGAATTTTCGATTGGTAAGGGGCCGGGCTCGCGGCCCTAGAAACGGCCTCCATCCAATCGTGAAACTGATTGCGACCACGAGGATCAGGGCTACAACTACCAACCCGCGCCCCAGCCACTTTAAGAGTCCGCTCATCGAAGTTACGCCCCCAGAGTTTGGCCTGCATTCTACGAGGTCGCAGCCCTTTGCTCAACCGCAGCTTCGAGGTGGAGGATTCGAAGCTGATAGAATCGAAGAGAATGGCAGGAACTTCTCAACTGATTCAGATCGAGGTTGGGCCGCCGGTTCGTGTGCCCAAGCCCGACTGGCTGCGCGCCAAAGCTCCCGTCGGCGACAACTTTCACAATTTGAAAAAATTGGCACGCGGGCTCGGATTGCACACGGTTTGCGAGTCGGCGCAATGCCCGAACATTGGCGAATGCTGGAATCACAAGACCGCGACTTTCATGCTGCTCGGCGATATTTGCACCCGCCGCTGCGGATTCTGCGCGGTACCGAAAGGCCGTCCTGAGCCTATCGACTGGGATGAGCCGCGCCGCGTGGCCGAGGCCGTTGCCACGCTCGGCCTGAAACACGCTGTCATCACCAGCGTAAATCGCGACGATGACAACGTCGGCGGAGCGAAAGTTTTCGCTGAGACCATCCGCGAAATCCGCGAACTGATTTCCGATTGCCGCATCGAAGTCCTCATCCCCGATTTTCAGGGTCTCGACGAACCGTTAAGAATCGTCCTCGACGCGCAGCCCGACGTGCTCAATCACAACACCGAAACCGTGCCGCGGCTTTATCGCGCAGTCCGCTCCGGAGCCCGTTACGAGCGCACTCTGACTCTATTAGAAAACGCCAAGAAATTTTCCACCGGAATGGTGACGAAGAGCGGCGTCATGGTCGGCCTTGGCGAATCGACAGAAGAACTCGTAGAAGTTTTCCGCGATCTCGGCAGCCGCGGCGTCGACATTCTTACCGTCGGTCAGTATCTCCGCCCGTCGCGCGATCACTTGCCCATCGCCCGCTTCTACACGCCTGACGAGTTCCGCGAATTGCGGGAAGCGGCGTTGCGCTTCGGTTTCCGCCACGTTGAGTCCGGTCCCATGGTGCGCTCGAGCTATCACGCGCACGAGCAGGCAGAATCTACATCTGTGCCGCGGGTGGTGTCATAGACGCGGCATGCTGAGCGCGCTCCTTGTGCTGCTGGGCTTCGTCGCAGGATTGCTGGGCGCACTTACCGGCATTGGTGGCGGCATTCTGCTGACGCCTATTCTCGCGCTGCATTTCGGAATTCCAATCCGGCAAGCCATCGGTACCAGTCTTGTAGCCGTAATCACCACCTCGGCGGCAAGTTCCTCCGTCCACCTTCAACGCCACACCACCGACATCCGCCTTGGCATGACGCTCGAACTGGCAACCTCTTTTGGCGCCGCTGTCACGGCCTATCTCGTGGCCTATTTCAATCGCAACTGGCTTGAAGGCATCTTCGCCGCCTTCCTCTTATACAGCTCAGTCATGATCCTGGCGCGTGGCGGCAAGGTGCGCGAGGCGAAAATTCCCGGCCACAAAACGCCGGACTTGGCCGTGTCAGACTCCGAAGGGTTTCCCGCGAATAACGGCGGTCAAACTACGATCCCGCCCTATGAGCCTCGGCGTTATCCCCTCGGCCTAGCCGCTTCTCTTGTCGCCGGCGGACTCTCCGGCTTGCTCGGCATCGGCGGCGGTCCCATCAAAGTTCCCGTGATGTATATCTTCATGAACGTTCCGCTGATGGTGGCCACAGCGACTTCAAATTTCATGATCGGAGTCACCGCCGCAGCCAGTGCCATTGTCTATTACCGTCGTGGAGATATTCTCGTGGAGATCGCCGCGCCCCTTGCCGTCGGCGTATTTCTCGGGTCGCTGCTGGGCGCGCGCCTGGCCCCACGCATCCAAACGAAATACGTTGTCTATCTTCTGGTCGGGATCATGCTGTACCTGGCCGGTCACCTCACCGCACATCTGATGAGCGGAGGCGCTGCATGAGCCAGCTCCGCAAACTTGCCTTCGATCGCATCGTCGCCCTCGTGTTGCGCGTAGGAGCATTCGCCTGCTTCTTTGTCATGCTGGTTGGATTGCTGATCGGGCTTTTCGTTCACGGCAGCGTCCCGGCAGAGATCGAACGCGCAGGTGTGTTGCTGATGCTGGCTACCCCCGCAGTGCGGGTTGCTGTAGCAGGAGTCTTATTTCTGCGCGAAAAAGATTGGAAGTACGGCACAATTTCTTTCGGAGTCCTTACGATTCTGCTGCTCGGCGCGCTATTCGGGATCGGGGAACACTGACGGGAATTGAGTCATTGAGTGATTCAGCGATTGAGAGATTTTGTGACCGAAGCCTTTCAAGGTTCTTCGATCACCCAATCGCCCGATCACTCAATTAAAAGATGTGCAGCTTGATGCTTAGATATTTCTTCGGATCCTGCCGAATCGCCTTTATCAGATTGCGGGTTTCTTCAAGCATCTGGTTGGCATTGTTGTAGAGCGCCTCGTCCTTGAACAGCTTTCCCGCCGTGCCCTGACCGGCTTCCAGTTCACTGGTCAGTGCCGCAAGCTTGGTCATCGTTGTATCAAGTTTCTTCGCGAGTTCTTCATCCTTCAGCAGTCGCCCAGCCGAACCCTTGCCCGCATTTAGGTCTGCGCTCACCTGTTTGAAGTTGGCAATGGTCTCGTTGGCGTTGTTGTAGAGCGAGGGATCTTTCAGGAATTTTCCAGCGGTGCCTTTGCCCGCCTGCAAGTCATCGATCACGCCGTTCATTTTATCCAGCGTTGCGACGAACTTGTTGTAGGCATCGTTGCTGTTAATTAAGTGGCCGAGACTGCCTTGTCCCTTCGCGATCTGGTCCACAATTTGATTGAATTCGGCGACCGTCTTCGAGAATTGATCGTAAAGCGTGGGATCGTAAATCAGCTTGCCCAGCGAGCCTTTGCCGCTCTCTGCGAAGGCGAGAATCCGGTCGGCGCGCTTGAGCAGCGCGTCCATATTCTGCAGCGTACTCTGGCTGGAGCGCACCACCTCGTTGAAGTCAGGATGCACGCGCGTCGGAAGCGTGTCGCCATCTTGTGCCAGCGCTGCGATCGCTTGGGAGCTATCGATGTCGATGTAAGTTTCGCCGAGCACGCCGGCAGTGTCCAAAGAAGTGAGCGAATCCCGGCGCAGGTTAAATCGATATTTCGTTCCCACCTTCATCACTATTTCGACGGGTGTGATCTGCTTGTCTTTGTCAGGAACGATGCGAATCGCCGTAACGTTGCCGATGTCCACGCCATTCAACCGTACCGGCGCGCCCTCCCGCAAACCCTCGGCGTTGTCGAAAAAAGATACCAGCGTGATGCGGGTCGAAAAGAAACCGCCCGTTCCCGACATCAGAAATAAAAGCAGCGCCAGTACCAGGCTGGCGAAGACCACCGTAAGACCAACTCGAAGTTGCGACCACTTGAGCTGCTTCTGGCTCGGCAAATGATTTCCTCAGACCGCCATGCTTTATCTGTGTACTCTTTTAGCCGAGGCGAAAACCGCAATCGCCGCCGCCGCCCCTCGCAGCATGATAACAAACTGCCCCGTTAAGTGCGTCGGAGATGCAGAGCCGGTAGCAGCACAAGCGCTAACAGATAAGCGCCAACTCCACACGCCAGCGTGACCGTCAAGCCAAACTGTATCGCGATCACCATCGCCAGCACCGAACCCAGCACGCTGGCCGCTGCGTTCATGGCCCACGCCCACTCCACGGCATTGTCTGCATCCTTCTCGCCGCTTCGAGCACCGCGCACCGACCCCACAGCGAATGCCCGCAAGCCCGTTGGGAACGGCATTCCCATCACGAAGCCCAGAGGAACCAGCAACATGCCGCTGACCGCCAACCGATATCCGAATCCCAATCCCACCCACGCTGCCAGCCCACGCGGCAGCCAAAATACATCAGCCACCAGCGCAATGACAACCAGCGCCAGCGGCATCCACGCCATCTCAGTGCGCGGAAGCCAGCGGCGAGAAAATAAGCTCCCAGCTCCGCTCGACAGCATCAACAGAAAAATAACCACCGTCAGTGCGTATGTGGGATGTCCTAAAAAAAGCACGAAGCGCTGGATGAATGCAATTTCCACCAGAATGTAGCCCAGCCCCACGGCAATGAAATAAAGGAGCGGGGCGGGCGATTGCTGCCCTCCCCGTAGTGCCAGCGGCAAAATCAGAAATCCCAGCACCGACGCCACGGAGATCACCAGGACAAGAATCAGAACCAGCACTCCAAGGTTTACCTTCCAGTCAATTGCCTGTTGCAGGCCCTCCTCGCTCAGAATTTGTCGGGCTTTGAGCGTGAAAAAGAAGAATGGCGCATTGTCGGTGACTGGCGCCACGTTGTAGGCATAACTCTGCGCAAATCGGTAAGGATCATTGCTCGCAATCAGATCCGAAAATGGATTGCGGTCTGCCCCGTTGGCGGCTTCCGACGGAACATAGAGCGGATGGAGTTCGTCAAATTTCTTAGAATGAGCCTGCACCGCACCTTCCTCCGCGTCGGTGAAAGCCGTCTTTTTGGCCAGCACCACGACTGGAATTCCATCTTCATCGAGCGCACCTTGCGAAGCCACGATGAAGTTGCGAGCTGGATTCGCGACGCCCAGACTATGCAACGCCTGCATCGCCACGGCCACTACGCGCAACGCTTCGCGTGGCTGACGAAACTCCCATCGCGTAATGGCGATCATCCCATCCGGTCTGAGATGCTCGAAATATTCGCGGAAGGCTTCCACCGTGTAGAGATTGTTTTCACTCAGCGCGAACGCGCCCGCGGCCGTCGATGCCCAGGTATCCACCAGCGTCATTTGCACCACATCGAACTGCTGCGGCGTAGAACGCAGGTAAGAGCGCCCGTCGGTAACGTGTATGTGAACCTCAGGCCGTTCGTAGAGGTGCATTGCGTAATCGGCGTAACGCCCACGCATGATGGTATCGGCAATGATGGGATTAATTTCAATGCCGGTCACGCTAGGACTGCCATTCGCCACCGCGCGAACCACGTCTACCCCTCCACCTGGGCCGATGATTGCGAACTCCCCATGCGGCCGTAGAACATTGGCCAGCGCCGGCGGAGCCGACATCAGATCATGCTCCCACGGGGAATCGCGCCAGTGTGTGAGATCGCAATTCATTATGTAGGTGGAAGCATCGGCGTCGATGACAATGGCTTTGGCTTGGCTCTGGCGATCCACTTCTACGCGCGACAACGCATTCCAGCGGGCGAATTCGACCCAGGCCGGATCGCGAAACATTCCTTTCGCATAAACCACATCGATCAGCCGGTTCGAATGGTTCGCCGCAATCAACAACACAAGAACCGTGACTAAACCACCGGCTATTTTGCATACCCGTGATGATGTCGTCCAGACCACCGCAGCCACAGCCATCACCACCGCCGCCGCCAGAATCGTGTTCGGCCCTCCCAGCCAGTTCAGCAGCGGAACCACCGCCAGGCACGCTAGCGCACCGCCGCCCAGGTCCGCGCCGTACAGGCGCGACACTCGCCAGGTCTCGCGCGCAAAAACTACTGAAAACAACAATCCAGTCATGAAAAACGGCAGCGCGGAGACCACGTAAATAGCGCTTAGATGAAGAAAGTTGAGTCCAGTCACCGTAAGTGCCACCGTTACATGCAGCACAACCTCCAGCACGATAAAGATCAGAAGCGAACAATCGATGCAGAGACGTGCCGCCAGCGTACGGCTGTCGGTCTTGGCCAGTCGATCCTTCAGCAGGTAGGCGAACACTCCACCGGCGCCCAACCCAAGCAGCGCGATCGAAATCGCCAGAAACGCGAAGTGATAAAAGAGCACCACCGAGAACAATCGAGTGAGTGCCAATTCCAGCAGCAAAGCGGCAAAGCTCGTCAACCCTAGACCGAAAAGAAGGGTGCGTTCGGGAATCTCCGTAGAGGAACGAACCGGCACAGCGGCCTGAATGGTTGCAGACATGATGAAAATAGAATGCGACAGTCTAGCAGAAGCAAGCTTGCGAGCGGAGCGATGGACGGCGGGTGCCCCATGTCTTGCCTCTTTTGCGAGACATAGGGTTCTATGGTCCCATCCCTCCGGGGGTGAAAGTCTGCGGCTCGGGCGCGCACGAATTCATTCGTGCGATTATCCGCCTAGCTCTCCAAAATCACCTGCGCGATAGCTTGCTCGGCAGTATGCGAAATCGACAGCGCCGAATTTTTCACGCCCAGCTTAGCTACGATCTCGCCGGCTTTTCCGTGAAAACTCATGGTCGGACGCCCGCCTGGCAGCCGAGTAACCTCGCAATCCCGCCAGCGCACGCCGCGACTCCAGCCCGTGCCCAAGGCTTTCATGGCCGCCTCTTTGGCCGCAAAGCGTGCCGCGTATCGCTCTACACGGTTCGCCTTCGAGTCGCAGTAGCGGATTTCCCCAGCCGTATAAATTCGCTGCAGAAAACGATCGCCAAAGCGCTCAATCGATTGCCGGATCCGCGGAACCTCCGCAATATCAATGCCTGTGCCGACGATCATTTTTTTCGAAACCTGGAGCTTCCCGAACCTACAACAGCCGGTCGCAACGGTAAATCAGTTCGCCATCAATGATGCGCGCTTCCGCAGTCAGCCGATGCGGTTTCAGCGGCCCTTTGCCGTCGATGTGCATCACCTCATGGTCGTGCGCGACCAGCCAGTCAGAAACCAGCATGCGGTGGCAGCGGAAGTATACGCGCTCGGCGCACATGTAAGTAGTGCGCGAAGCCTCGGCAAGCGCGATGAGTTCCGCCATCGCGTTTTCGAATTCCGCGGTCAGCATATAGTCGCCGTAGTTGCGAAAAGACGGATTGCGAAGCGCCACATGGGGTGAATCATCCCGAATTTTCTTACGGTAACCGCCGAGAGCCTTCATCCAGAGATAACGTACTCCCCGCCCCAGCCAGGCTATTTTCCAGCGACTCGCGATTGAATTGCGGGAGCCGCCGTGACATCGGGAAGGCGCGAATGTCAACCAGCGTTTGAATTGCATGCGCCTGAAGCGTCTCAATCAGATCTTCGATCGTGCGAGTCGAATGTCCGACGGTATAAAGGCGGGCCATTACGCTTCTATACAGAATAGTTAGCTGGCGACGCGATTCAGGGCCGCGGCGACCGCAGCGTCCTGCTGCGGAAACACCGTACGCAAATCCAGTACGACGTGGCCCTCTTCAATCCGCGCAATAATCGGAGGATCCGAGCCTCGAAGCTGAGCCGCCAGTTCGTCGGCGCTGAGTCCCTCACAAGACAACGCCAGCACCCGCGTCGGCAGAACTGCAGACGGAGCCGCGCCCCCGCCAAGAACCGACTCGCCATCTACGATTTCAATTTTCAACCTTGCAGCCATAACTTTCGTCGCTAGGGCCTCGGCCCGCTTGCCGATGTCGTGCTTCGATAGCCGCATCATGCGCAGCGCCGGAATGGCATCATGATCGCCCCGCACGTATGCGAGGAGCGTTGCTTCCAGCGCCGCATAGATCAGCTTGTCCACTCGCAAAGCGCGAAACAGTGGATTTGCTCGCATGCGCGCGACCAAGGCCCGATCGCCACTGATCAGCCCTGCCTGCGGCCCCCCCAGCAGCTTGTCGCCGCTATAAGTAACGATATCGACGCTGCTGCACAGGCTGTGCAGCACGCCTGGTTCGTCGTTAATTCCAATCGAGTGCAAATCAAACAGGGCGCCACTACCCAGGTCTTCCATCAGCGAGATGCCGCGCCGGTGCGCCAGAGCGGCGAGTTCCGCTGTAGGCGCTTGTTCGGTGAAACCGGAGATCTCGAAGTTCGAGCGATGTACTCGCAGCAGCAGTCGCGTCTTTTCGTTAATGGCGCTCTCGTAATCGACAGTCCGGGTCCGGTTCGTAGTACCCACCTCGCGCAAGATCGCGCCGGACTTTGCCATCACCTCTGGAATGCGAAACGAACCGCCAATCTCCACCAGCTCGCCTCGCGAGACGATAACCTCTCCACCATCAGCCAACGTATTCAGCGCCAGCAAAACCGCTGCAGCATTGTTGTTTACAACGATGGTGGAAACAGATTCGCGCATCTTGTTCGCGAACCCGGCGCTCAGCAGTTGCCGAAACAATCGCTCAGCATGCGCGTCCCGCTTGCCGCGAGTGCCCGTGGCCAGCTCAAACTCCAGATTCGAATAACTTGCGGCAGTCTCGCGAATGTGCTCGATCGCTGAATCGCCCAGCGGAGCCCGTCCAAAATTTGTATGCAGAATCACGCCGGTGGCATTGATCAGCGCCCGCAGAGAATAATCCAGATCCAGGCGAACTTGCTTCTCCACTGCGCCGGCCATGCCCGTAAGTGCGAGTTCCAACCCAGCTTCATCGAGCAGGCCCGCCGTGATTTCCTGCCGCAACCGGGCAAGCACCACGCGCGTCGCATTTGTTACGGATTCCTGCCCAGAACTTAACAGGAAATGCATCGCAGGGTCGCGCACCACCTCATCGACCGATGGAAGCTTGCGAAAAAGTTCTGATGACGAGGTTTGCTTCACGCGAAGATTATCCCATGATCAGAATGAAAACGAGCCCGCGCAATGCATCAGCTACAGCGTATGCAGATAAGCCAACAGGTCCTGCAAATCCTCGGCACTTAACGTCTGGCTGTATCCCGGCATTTCGTGCCGGCCATAGCGAATAATTTCGCTCACGCGATCGTCATTTGCCGGCAGCCCGCTGAGAGGCAGATAAGGATGCTGGAAAACTCCCTTCAACCCCGGGCCTTTTCTCCCCTTCGTGGAATAGGGCCGGTGGCAGCGGTCGCAGTAGCTGTCGTAAGTTTTGCGTCCTGCTGCCTGCTGAGGATTGAGGCCAAGCTCGGCGTCCGATCTGCGCCGCTCCACATCGCACCCCGCAAGAGTGCCAAGAAATAGGAAGGCAATGACAATGACTGCATACGCCGCTGACCGGTCGCACGCCGTGGTGACCCGACGATTCTTTCGGGGAGCTGTCCCTCCCAGCCCCCGAACTTCTAATCGTTGACCTTCGGCCCCTCGCATCTTCACACTCCTCTCGCACGTTCCCGCAGCGCTTATCGATCACCCGACATACAATGATAAGGCAAAGCAGAAAGCTGCCTGCCCAAAGCCATGACTGTCGCCGTGAAACGGGTTTACGATTCGCCGTCGCGCTCTGACGGTGCGCGCATCTTAGTCGACCGCCTCTGGCCCCGCGGTGTTCGTAAAACAGAGGCCGACCTCGACGATTGGTTGCGCAACATCGCTCCCTCGAACGAACTCCGGCAGTGGTATCACGCGCAACCCGATCGATGGCTGCTCTTTCGCAAGCGTTATCTGAAAGAGTTAACTTATCCTGATGCCGAGAAAGAACTGCAGAAGCTCTACGTCCTCGCGCAAAAGAGAAAACGCCTTACGCTTCTGTTCGCCTCAAAGAACGAAAAGTATAACAACGCCGTCGTGCTCAGGGACTTGCTCAACGGAATGTGCAAGCCGCCAACCGGCACCGGCGGCCTTCTATCCCCGCGCAAGCGCGATGCCGCGGTCCGCCGCCGCAGTTGAGTTCCAGGATCTAAGTTCTAGGGTTTAGGTTCATGTGGGGACAGCCGCCCTCGGCTGTCTGTCGAGCGAAGCTCGACCGTTGCTTGCGATCTCGACACACAATACTAGCCCCGAATCTGCCGGTCTTAACTTTGTGATCCACTCCTATCCTTTAGAATCGACCGCATGAGAGCAGTCTTTCAGTGGAGTCTCGGCGCCCGTACGCTGGAACTCGGCAAACACACGCTCATCATGGGCATCGTGAACGTCACGCCCGATTCTTTTTCCGACGGCGGCTCATACTTCGATTCCGACAAAGCGACGGCGCACGCGCTGCAGTTGCTCGACGAAGGCGCAGACATCGTTGACATCGGCGGAGAATCCACCCGCCCCGGCGCCAGCGTTGCCGCTCAGACGACGACAAAAGATAAAACAGTCCCCGCCAACGCAGCCGCGATAAAACCTTCAGTCAGCGCCGAGGAAGAACTCCGCCGCGTGTTACCCGTGATTACTGCCATCAAGAAGGCGCGGCCGGATGCAGTGATCTCAATCGACACTTACAAAGCCAGCGTCGCCCGCGCCGCAGCAACGGCCGGAGCCGAAATTGTGAACGACGTGAGCGGTCTTCTTTGGGATAAGCAGATGGTTCGGACGATCGCCGAAATAAAATGTGGCGCCATTCTCATGCACATGCGCGGCCGTCCCGAAGAGTGGCATGCATTGCCGCCGCCCGGCGATGTCGTTCTCCTGGTCAAGCGCGAACTCAGAGAAAGAGTGGAAGCGGCCGTACAAACCGGCGTACGCCGCGAAAGGATCGCGCTCGACCCCGGCTTCGGCTTTGGCAAGAAGTTCGATGAGAACTATCCGCTGCTCTCCCGCTTTCAGGACTTGCAATCCCTGGGTTTTCCGCTGGTGGCCGGAACATCGCGGAAATCCTTCATCGGCCGAATGTTGGCGAAAGAGGGAAAAGACGCCGCGCCCTCCGATCGCGTGTACGGAAACCTAGCCGCCCATACCGCCCTGATTCTCAAAGGCGCGCACATCCTGCGAACGCACGATGTAAAAGTGGCTGTAGAGGCTGCGCGAGTAGTCGACATAATCCTAACCGCGCGCTGATCTAGAACTTTTTGCTCGAATCCAGCAGAATCGTCACCGGCCCCTCGTTCACTAATTCCACTTTCATCATTTCCTGAAAATTCCCAGTCTCGCAGCGTAGCCCCGTAGCGCGAATCTTTCCCACGAAGAGCCCGTAAAGCTGGCGTGCTTTTTCGGACGGAGCTGCGGCATCGAACGATGGCCGCTTGCCGCGCCTCACGTCTCCATACAGCGTGAACTGCGAAACCGCGAGCACGCTTCCCCCAATCTCCTGCGCGCTTCGGTTCATTTTTCCTTCGGCATCTTCGAATATGCGCAGGCTGGCGATTTTTTCCGCGAGGTAGGTTGCATCGGCGTCCGTATCCTCCCGGCCAACCCCCAACAAAACCAGCAGTCCCAACCCAATCTCGCCGGCAATCTCCCCATTCACCGCAACCTGGGCGCGGCTTACCCGCTGCACCACAGCGCGCATAAGATTCTCCCGATTACAATTTCGATTTCTGGCTTCAACTCAAGGCGTCGGCAGCATTGATTCTTGTCCCGCCACCGCTTGCCATCGTCCATCGCGATAAACGTAGACGTCCGTAAACCGCACCCTGGCCATAATTTTGCCCTGCGTGTCCGTCGCCGTAGCCAGCCCGCGGATATAGCCGAAATCACCGTAGACCCGTGGAGTCAACTCGGTTAATTCATTGTGCATCGGCCGGTGGTCGGCGGCCTTGGCGAGTGTGGTCGCGCGATCGGAAATATTTCCTTGCGGATCCACGTCCTGAAATTCTTCAGCGAGCAGGCATCCCAAAGTCGCGGCATCTTTTTTTTCAAGCGCACTGGCCCAGGTTTGCTCGATGTGAACCAGCGCGCTTCCATCCTTGCTTTGCCCTGTAGGACAAGGCGCCGCCCACGTGAGCGAGCAGAAAATGAGTAACAAGAGTCCGAGGAATTTTTTCACATTGCACCCATGAACCAACAGTAAATGACGCCTCATCATAAATGCACAATAAATGTACGCCACAATTTGCTACGTTTGACCATCGCAACTGTCAACCGTTAGGATTCAAAGTGTGCAATCCGAAGTGGACAGAGGTTTTGCCGTTGCGCCACGTCCCTTCCTTTACAGTAATTCAGCCGGACGATTACACTACACACTCGCCTTTTTAGTTTGCTGGAGAGAGCGGCCGGAGATGGCGTGGACCCTTCAGGGATGGTCTGCTCAGGGACGATCTGCTGGAAAATTCGAAGCCGTCGAACGCAGGTTCAGCCACATCAGAATAAGACAAAACGAAAAGCGCCGGATTTCAAGGTCAGGTTCACAAGAGTTTCGCGAAGTCGAAGTAAGCGGTCGAGCCCGCATGGGCCACAACACAAATCGAGGTAAGCGAGGGAAACATGGCAGCCGTTGACGAGAAAGTAAAGCAAATTATCGTAGAGCAATTGGGAGTGGACGAAGGCGAAGTCACCTCCAGCGCTTCATTCGTGGACGATCTGGGCGCAGATTCGCTCGATACCGTCGAACTGGTGATGGCTTTCGAGGAAGCCTTCGACATCGAAATCCCCGACGAGGACGCGGAAAAAATCCGCACCGTGCAGGACGCCATCGATTACATCTCCAAGCACTCGAAAGGTGGCAAGTAGTTTGGGACGCAGGGTCGTAGTTACCGGCATCGGCCTGATCTGCGGCGTCGGCAACACCGCCGGGGAGGTCTGGCAGTCGCTGCTCGCGGGCAAGAGCGGCGTGGCTCGAATCACGCAATTCGACTCCAGCGCCTTCGCCTGCCAGATCGCCGCCGAGGTAAAGAACTTCGACCCCCTCAACTTCATCGAAAAAAAAGAAGTGAAGAAGATGGGCCGCTTCATCCACCTCGCCATCGCCGCCGCGGATGAAGCCTTTAAGATGTCGGGCCTGCAAATCACACCCGAGAACGCCGAGCGTGTGGGCGTTCATATCGGTTCCGGCATCGGCGGATTCGACATCATCGAACGCGAACACACCGCACTGGCGCAAGGTGGCCCTCGCAAGATCTCTCCGTTTTTTATTCCTGCGGCGATCATCAATCTTGCCGCCGGCCACGTCTCCATGCGGGTCGGTGCCAAGGGCCCCAATGAGGCCACGGCCACGGCTTGCACTACCAGCGCCCACTCTGTTGGAGATTCCTTCCGCATCATCCAACACAACGACGCGGATGTCATGATCGCGGGCGGCTCCGAGGCTGCGATTACTCCGATGGGCGTCGGCGGATTCGCCGCCATGCGCGCTCTTTCCACGCGCAATGACGAGCCTGAAAAAGCCAGCCGCCCATGGGATAAAGATCGCGATGGTTTTGTCATGGGCGAAGGCGCGGGCATTCTTATTCTCGAAGAACTCGAGCACGCGAAAAAACGCGGCGCTACGATCCTGGCCGAAGTCGCCGGCTATGGCATGTCCGGCGACGCCTTCCACATGACCCAGCCCGCTCCCGAACACGAGGGAGGATTTCGTGTCATGCGAAACGCGGCGCGCGACGCCGGTGTCAGTCCCGACCAGGTCGATTACGTCAACGCCCACGGCACCTCTACGCCCATCGGAGACACGCTCGAGGCGCACGCCATTCGCAACTTTTTCGGGGAACGCAAAATTCCCGTTAGCTCCACCAAGTCGATGACGGGCCATCTGCTCGGCGGCGCCGGCGGCCTTGAAGCCGGCATCACTGTTCTCGCTCTGCGTGATCAGATCCTGCCGCCTACCATCAACCTCGAGTGCCAGGATCCTGAAACCAACGCCATGGATTTTGTCCCCAACCACGCTCGCAAAGCCAAACTCGAATACGCCATGTCGAATTCCTTCGGCTTCGGCGGCACCAACGGCGCACTGTTGTTCCGTCGCTGGTCTGAATAGACGCTCGTGGTTAGATCAAATCGGTCAAGGCTGCCCCGGACGCGGCTCCCCCAAAACTATTGGGCTTAGAAATATCGGTGCGATTAAGCCGACTCATCTGAAAGTGTTCATTTCCATGAAACGCTTCTCGCTCCCACCTCACTATCAAGAATAGAGGAGCAACCGGGCCAGTCTCCAACCTTCTCCCAGACCCGGCGGGAACCGAATCCAAGGATCAAGTTTATCGGTAAAAGAACCCCCCGAGCTCCGACAGCGCTTAACCAGAAAAATAGAAAAACAAAAAAAAACGAAGGAGGAGAATAATGCCAACCCTCAGCCAGTATTGGTTTGAAAATGGGTTTTTCACGGGGCCATTTAACGTCTACAATGTCTCTTATCCGGATGGCGGATGGGCGTGGATATCAGGAGGAAGTTCTGCCGCAACGCTGGTTCGGAACCGGCCCGACAACGAGATAACAGTGGATGTCGCGGCGCGGTTGAGCACGCCCGCCATCCTCGCTGACATTGACGGGCTGCTGACGGGCGGGGCCAGCCGCACTAGTGGAATCATGGCTCAGGGAGTCTTCTGGCCCAATGTACCTTACTACAGCCAGAATCCCGGCGGGCATAACAACTCGGATATGTTGGTCCGGGCGTACTTCAATTTCCACATCAACACACCCTGGTATTGCTCGGATGCCGACGGGAATATCTCGTACTATATCTTCCTGTACCTAGATGGGCAGAGCCATTTGCAGGGCTACGTGGATGGCTGGTCCTACAACTACGGCGGCGGCGGACCGTTCTGCACGGGCGCAATCAACAGCGCACTGAATAGTGCCGTGCCCAGCGGAATGAGTCCGCTCCAAACCTTTCTCGACAACGACCTTGCCTTGCTGTCGCGTTCCACCTTCAGCACCTTGTACTATCTGCCGGGCAGCGGGACCAAGTCGCCTGGAGACACTTCGGAAAACGCCGATCTGGATGTGGCAATTGCCGTCCTACCGTAAAGGAGATGAGCTATGGAAACTAAAATCTTGGAACGCGTGCAACATATCTTGCGAGAGGATGGATTCATCCACATCTCGAAAACCTCAAGCACTCATGCGGTCACGATCAGCGCCGACAAGGGGGCGCAACGTCTCGTGCTGCATATCACCGATCAGACGGAACTGCCAGCGAAAGCCTTGCAGAATGCAGAAATTCCGACCGTCGCCGACATCCAGCTGACGGCCTCCATGCCCGGCGTTAGCACAGACGCTACAGGTCGGGTTCTGCAACGAGCAGGTCTAGGAGGCGCTGTTACTAAATCTGCCGTCTCTACGAAGTCTCAGGGCTGATTGTTTCTGGATTCGTCCCCGCATTGCTTGCGCCGATGGATGAGTGCCTTCTACTGCGCACGGCAATTGCTTTGACCGTCGTAGTCAGGCGAGGCAAGGCTCTTCAACGGCATCACAAGGGCGGGGACAATCCGGAAATGACGCTCGGCGGCACGGGTCCATCGCAGAAGCAGAATAGGACGCCGCGCCATAAGTTCGTCACCAATTACGCCCCGGGATATTGCATTCAATCGCCATCCGGTATAGTGGTCGCTGCGCCCAGAAATTGAAGGGGCGACTCCAAACCAAGCGCGCTCCCGGAGAAATCCCTAATGAGACGAATCGTTTTGCGAATCGCCGCTTTCGGCGTTCTAAGTGCGGCGTTACCCCCCCGGCCAGTCTGTTCCCAATCAAAAGACGATGCCGCCCCATCCAAGCCGATTTCCGCGAAGAGTGAGAAAACCGAAGAGTTTAAGCCGGAGCAGGATGCCAGCAAAGGATCGGTCACGGTCAATGGAAAAGCCATCGCTTATGACTCTTTCGCCGGCACTTTCGTCGTCCACCCGAAGAGCTGGGATGACGTGCCTCAGAACGCCGACAAGGACAAGGACGACAAGAGTTCGCCGCCCGAGGCCAGTATGTTCTACGTCGCTTACATTAAGCCTGGCGAGAATTCACAGCGGCCCGTCACCTTTCTTTACAACGGCGGTCCAGGCTCGTCGACCGTCTGGCTTCATATGGGAGCGTTCGGCCCAAAGCGCGTTGTCACTGCCGATGATTCTCACACTCCGGCAGCGCCGTACCCCATCGTCAACAACGATTACAGCTTGCTCGATGTCAGCGATCTGGTGTTTATCGATGCCCCGGGCACCGGCTTCAGCCGTCTCAGCGGCAAGGATCGCGAAAAGTCATTCTACGGCGTCGATGCTGATGCCGACGCCTTCGCCGATTTCATTTCGCAATTCCTGACCAAGTACGGACGCTGGAATTCTCCAAAGTATTTGTTTGGCGAGAGCTATGGCACCACACGGTCGGCGGCGCTGATCAATGAGCTTGAAACCGTAAAGTTCATCGACTTCAACGGCGTGATTCTGCTCTCGCAGATTTTGAATTACGACAATAACGCCGACACGCCGCAGTTCAATCCCGGCATCGACATGCCGTATCAAATCGCTCTGCCTACGTATACTGCGTCGGCCTGGTATCACCACAAGCTGCCCGATGCCCCCAAAGATTTAGCGCCGCTGCTGGCCGAGGTCGAGCACTTTGCCATGACCGATTACTCCGTAGCGCTCGCAGCCGGGGCCACGCTTGCGCCAGATCAGAGGAAGGCAATCGTTGCGAAGTTGCATCAATACACCGGCTTGCCCGTCGACTACATCGAGAAAGCCGATTTGCGCGTCAACGTTGGGGAATTCGTAAAGACACTGAAAGGCGACAGCGATATGACTGCCGGCCGCCTCGACACTCGCTTCTCCGGTCCGACACTCGATCCATTGAGCAAGGAAGCTGAGTATGATCCGCAGGCGGCGGCGATCGCCTCAGCGTACGTCTCGGCCTTCAACGATTACGTCCGCAAAGATTTGAAGTTCACCGAGAACCGCGAATACAAACCGGAAGTCGACATTGAGAAGAACTGGAACTACCTGCACCAAGCCCCCGGCGCTCTCAACCCGTTACCCCAGGCTGTAAATGTGATGGTCGATCTGGCCAGCGCGATGAAATATGACCCGAGCCTAAAAGTTCTCGTCAACGCAGGCTATTTCGATTTGGCAACGCCGTTCTTTGGAGCCATCTTCGAAATGCAGCACTTACCGATTCCTTCAGCGCTGCATAAGAATATCGATTTCAAGTTCTATGAATCGGGACATATGGTGTATGCCCACGAGGCCTCGCTGAAAGAACTGCACGAGAATGTGGCGGCTTTCATCGTGAGCACGGAGAATTCGAAATCGAAGTAAGCTCGGCTGAACATTGCCGGAACAAACGCCTCGGTCCATGCCAACTCTTCGATAGCACGCCCTAATACTTTGCGTGCCCTAGCCCAGCGAAGCGTGGTATTTTAGCAACCAATCGCTAAAGCGAAGACAAACCAGCGATCAAACCAGCCATGATTACCCGGCGCGAGTTCATCTCCAGAATTGCCCAGGCAGGCGGTTACGGCGCGGCTTTCATGACTATGCATTCGCTCGGCCTTCTGGGCATGGCCGAAAGCGCACAGCAAAAAGATTTTCCGCTTCCTTCATCCGCTGGCCGCGGAACCAAGGTCATCATTCTCGGCGCAGGAATTGCCGGCCTGGTCTCCGCTTACGAAATGCGCCGCGCAGGCTTCGATTGCACCGTGCTCGAAGCTCGCGAACGCCCCGGGGGACGCAACTGGACCATCCGCAAAGGGTCGAAGCTCGTCTTCAACGACGGCACATCGCAGGAGTGCACCTTCGACGAAGGTAATTATTTCAACTGCGGCCCTGCGCGCCTGCCCTCCATCCACAAAACCATGCTCGGCTATTGCGACGAACTTGGTGTCGAGCTCGAAGTTGAGGTGAATACCTCACGCAGCACGCTGCTTCAGAACGATGCTTTTTTCGCCGGCAAACCCATCTGCCAGAGGCAGGCCGTCAATGACACTCGCGGTTACGTCGCCGAGCTACTAGCCAAGTGTGTGCAGCAAGGTGCGCTCAATCAGGCGTTCACGGCCGACGATCACGCCGTGGTCATGGAATTTCTCAAAGCCTACGGCGCGCTCACCAAGGATTACCAATACCAAGGCTCGGCTCGTTCCGGCGACCGGCAGCTGCCAGGCGCAGCCGATCAAGTCGAGATTCCTCTCGCCCCGCTTCCTTTCGCCGATTTGCTTCACTCGAAGTTCTGGCATCCCATGCTGTTCGAGGAAATCCTCGACATGCAGGCCACCATGCTTCAGCCCATCGGCGGCATGGACCGCATCCCCTACGCATTCGCCAGTTCCCTGGGCACGCTGGTCCGCTATAACTCGCCAATTACTGAGATCAGAAAAACTGCGAACGGTGTTCGCGTGCTCTATCGTGACGGCGAAGCCGGCCCCGTGCGTTCTTTGGAAGCACCCTACTGCATCTGCACCCTGCCGCTGACGATTCTGCGGACCATCCCGACTGATTTCGCTCCGCGTGTGAAATCCGCGATCGAGCAGCCGGTCTACGATTCCGCCTTCAAAGTCGCGTGGGAGTCGCGCCGCTTCTGGGAGCAGGATGGCGACGAGATTTACGGCGGCCTTTCGTTCCTCACGTCGGGTCTGATCGAGGTCGTCTGGTATCCCAGCGCGAAGCTGATGTCCAAACGCGGCGTCCTGATCTCCGGCTATGCCATGGAAAATTTTGGCGACTTCGGCAAGCTCCCCTCCACCGAAGCAAAACTTGCAGCCTCCAGAGCAGCCGTCGAAAAACTGCATCCCGGCAAAAGCAAAGAACTCGAGAAGCCGATGTACATGTGCTGGGGCAAGGTGCCGTACAGTCTCGGCTCCTGGATTAGCCGCGGGCCGGACTATCCTCCGCAAAATGAAGCGCCTTACTACAATGGACCATATCGCGAGTTTATTGTTCCCGATGACCGGATCTACTTTGCTGGCGATCACTGCAGCCACATCATCGGCTGGCAGGAAGGCGCAGCGCTCGCAGCTCAGCGCGCCATCATGATGATCGTCAAGCGAGTCTCTGAGACGCTGTGATCTAGGCCCGGCGGAACAATTTTCAGAAACAACTTTTCACGATGGAGAAAATCAATGCGAAAAATTCTTCCGGCTCTCACGTTCATGCTGCTGTCGTTTCTAGTTCTCGTGCACACCACCACCGCGCAGACGACCGTCCGCCACATTCAAGACGACGATCGCCCTATCGCCACCGGAGTCTGGGTGGGCGACACCCTATATCTGAGTGGACAGTTAGCCGCGCCCGTAACCCCGGCCGATCCCGCCAAAGGAACTCCCGCAGTCTACGGCGATACCGAGGCGCAGACCCAGAGCACACTCACCAAGATCCAGGCAGCGCTCAAGGCCGAAGGACTCACTATGGGCGATGTGGTCATGATGCACGTCTATTTGGTTGGCGATCCTGCCAAAGGCGGCAAGCTCGATTTCCCCGGCATGATGGCCACCTACACGCGCTTCTTCGGAACCAAAGACCAGCCCAACAAGCCCGCCCGCAGCGCCATGCAGGTCGCAGCTCTGGCCGCTCCCTGGGCCCTGGTGGAGATCGAAGTAATCGCGGCCAAGACCGGCGGAAAGCCCGCCCACTAAGTCATAGATTTATTTGAAGATACTCAGACAGGTTTCTTAACAGAAATTTGTTCACAACCCGCCAGTGCACCGCCGGTAATGGAACTTTTGTACCCGCTCCCCTACGCCCTTCGGGTCTTTCCATCTTTTTCACGGCACGCCACAATAATTCTCGAACCATAACCGCACGCTGACATGGAAAAAGCTCTCGGAACCGCCCTTGCACCCGCTCCTTTCGCCAAGAAAAAGGTGTCGGCTCGCGCCGCCTTGGTCGACCTCAAAGAGTCTTCCAGATTTCTGCTTACCGAATGCTTCCGCCAATTCGGCATCGAAACGGTTGTCACTTCGGCAGGATCGGCGGAGCGTCTGCGCCAGGAAAAATTCGAGGCCTGTGTCATCAGTCTCACTCCCGGCGCCGAGCAGGTCATGGATGCCGCACGCACTTCTCCCTCGAACAGCCGACTTATCCTTTATGGCCTCGGGGGCAGCGCGCAGGAAGCGATGCGCTTTTCCAAATACGGCATCAACGCCATGTTTCAGGAGCCTTTGGAGCGGCCCGCAGCCATGAAGCTGGTGCGCGCCACGCACATGCTCGTGCTTCACGAATTCCGCCGCTACGCGCGCATTCCCATCATGACCGAGGTCACGGTTATCAGTCAGGATGGCCACCGCCTCACCGCCTCCAGCCTCGAAGTCAGCTCCGGCGGCATGTCGCTGAAAAGTTCCGAAGATATGCCGGCGGGAACGAATGTCGAAATCGCTTTTTCACTCCTCACCCTGCCTCGCGTAAATGTGCGCGGCGTAGTCACCTGGCGAAAAAGCAAATCTTTCGGCATCCGCTTCGACGCGACCGACGACCGCCGCCAAAAAGTCAAAGGGTGGATCGACACCTACCTCGAAAGCTAGCGCCGGAATGGTTCGTGTGGGGACGGGCGCCTTCGCCCGTCCCGCCGAGCAAAAGCGAGGCGGCCCCATCACGACTCCCGCTACAATAACCGGGTGACCGAAGCCACCACCCGCGAACCACGCGCAACCGAGGTCACTCCCCCACGCCGCTTCACCCTCCGCCAACGCATCATCCTGCGCATCATCATCACCGTCGGATACTGGTTCATCCGCCTGATCGGCCCCACGCTCCGCGTCTGTGTCTCCCGCGAAGAGGGCGCACAAGAAACCATCGCGCAGCGACCGCTCATCGGCTCTTTCTGGCACGCCTGCATCATTCCTTCAACTTACTTTTGCCGCAACCTCGGCATCCGCGTGATGAGCAGCAACAGCTACGACGGCGAATACATGGGACGCATCATCCGCAAATTCGGATTCGTCGCCGTCAAAGGCTCCAGCAGCCGCAACGCGGTGCGCGCCCTCCTCGGCCTGCGCCGCGCACTGCAGCAAGGCTGGACCGTCGCCTTTAGCATCGACGGCCCTCGCGGCCCACGCCACAAAGTGAAGCCCGGTCCGGTAGCGCTGGCGCGATCATCAGGCGTTCCCTTGACCATGTATCACATGGCCGTCGACCGCGCCTGGGTCCTCAACACCTGGGACCGCCTGATCATCCCCAAGCCGTTCTCCCGCGTCCTGATGCGCTTCGGAACACTCATCCGGGTGCCAGCCGAAGACAGCGATGAAGATCTCGAGCGCTACCAGCAGCAGCTACAGGATGCGCTCGACAGAGTCTGCGAATTCGCTGAAGAAAATGTAAGCCAAGTCGGCACGCCGGAATTTCCTTACGACAACCGGATCTAAGCCGCTGAAGCGGGATGGCGCGGTATCCCAGACCACCTCGCGAGCGCTATCGCCTCGTTTGGACAGTTAACAATCGCAAGGTGAGAGAAAGAGCGCGAGGTGAGCAGGTTCGCAATACGCACACCGGGACTGGGTGTGCGACCCTCGTTCCGCCCTGCGTCGGGAGCGCCTGGAACTTGGTGTGGCCAGTCAGGCCGAGAACGGACCGTAGGCCATCGATAGGTCCTACAATAAAGTCCACCTCGCGGCTTCAACCTGCATCCTAAGCACGTGCGAAATTCGGTCGACGGAGTAAGTTCGTGCGCAAACACAATGTGACGAAGATTCATGCAGTGCTGGTGATCGTCCTGCTCGGCTTCGGGCTGGCAAGTGCCGCAGCGGCTACATATACACCAATCACAGTGCCGGGCTCGGTCTCCACGCAAGCCCGCGCGATCAACAACATCGGCCAGATTGTCGGATCCTATATTGCTGCCTCGCAGACGCACGGTTATCTCCTCAGCGGCGGTCAATACACGACGATTGACTTTCCCGGCGCGAACTCCACTACGATTTCTGGTATTAACGATGCCGGAGATATGGTCGGTTTTTATACCGATAGCAGCGGCGTCACGCATGGCTTCCTAGACCATGCCGGCGCGCTTACGGCGATCGACGTTCCTGAAGCGGCGGACACAATCGCTTATGGAGTCAACCGGGCGGGGCAGATCGTTGGCTTCTATATTGGTCAGACCGGCGAGTTCCGCGGATTTGAACTCAGCGGCGGCAAGTACACACACCTGGATGCTCCGAACGCGATCCAAACCCAGCCCTACGGGATCAACACCTCCGGAGATATTATCGGGACCTTCACCGACGCGACCGGGCAGCACGGCTTTTTATTGCACGACGGGAGTTACCAAGCCTTCAACGTTCCCGGTACGACCTCCACGGGCGCGGTTGCCATCAACGACCAAAACCACGTCGTGGGAAGCTATGTCAATCCCAAACTCCAGCAACTGCAAGGATACGGAAGCAACTTGGTGAAGTTCATTAAGGTGACGGATCCAAACGGCACGATGACGGGACCGACCGGGATCAATAACTCAGACACGATCGTCGGAACCTTCATCGATTCGGAGGGCACGGAGACGGGATTTGTGGCGACACGCTAGCTATCGCCATTTGGAATCAGCAGTAGGACTTTCCGATGGCCCGAAGCAGCAAGAAGAATCAGAAGCGTTGCTAGTACTTTTTTCGTAGTAGCACAACCGTGCTCGTATTTGTTCGACCCGGATCTCTAGTCGAGCGGAAATTACGTTCCGGATCTTCACCTACAGGATTCACTCGATCGCGTCCGCGAATTCGCGGAAAATCATGTACATCGAGTAGGTACGCCGCAATTTCCTCGTGCCTCTAAACTCCCGTAAGCGTTGCGCAGCCCTCGCCGAACAACCAACCAGCCCAGCCCGAGCATCTGATTGGCGCTTCTTTCTCCGCCCTGTGCACACTGCCTTCCGGCGCTCGTTGCCGGTTCACGATGATTTAACCGTCACTGACTTTAGGAGTAACGAAGTATGAAAACTTCCACCAAATTCGCCGCCCTCGTCCTAGCCACCGTCAGCCCCGCGGCTTTCGCCCAGCAGGAAACCGCCCAAGTCACAACTAACGGGCCTGTCGCTTACGTCTATGTATCAAGCTATCCCACGCAGAACCAAACCCAGATCAACGCCTACGCCGCCGACCGAAAGGGAAGTCTGAAGTTTGTTCCCGGTTCACCCTTCGTGGAAAACGGAAGCACGCTGGCTGTCGGTGGAAAATGGCTTTATTCCTCCGACACCGTCAATATTTATTCCTTTTCCATCGCCGCCAATGGCGCGCTCAAACAGGTTTCTTCCATCAACGCTCAGGCTTACAACGGATACGCCGACGGCGGCCCAATCAGCCTCTTTCTCGACCGTACCGGCAAATCGCTCTACGATCTGGATATCTACGGCAATATCGGCGCCAACAACACCTACCAGTTTTTCGATATCGATCAGAGCACTGGATCGCTCTCCTATGTCGGCGCGACCAGCACCGCCACTCCCAATTTCGAAACGCCGCTCAGCTTCGTCGGCAACAACCAATATGGCTACGGTGGCGGCTGCTATCACGGCGACCAGGCGCTCTATGGCTTCTCGCGCAGCGAAAGCGGAGTCCTTACCGACCTCAATCTGAACCCGCCTTTCCCCGCGGCACAAAACGGCGCTTACTGCCCATATATCGCGGTGTCTGACGGCCGCAATCACCTCGCGGTTTCCCTGTCGCCCAATAACGACATGACCCCGACTGGCCCGACCCAGCTAGCCGTCTACACAGTCGACAGCTCTGGCACCCTTACCACCAGCAGCACCTACCAGAACATGCCGGTCATCGACGTCACCAATCTTGAAGCGATGTCAATGTCCCCGTCTGGCAAGTTGCTCGCCGTTGCCGGCTCTGGAGGCGTCGAGGTCTACCACTTCAACGGCGCAAATCCCATCACGAAATTCACCGGCCTGCTCACCTCGGATGAAATTTCTCAGGTTTACTGGGATAACTCCCATCACCTGTACGCCATCAGCCCGACCTCCGGAGAACTGTTCGTATTCACCGTGACGACCACCAGCTACGCGCAGTCTCCCGGATCGCCCTACGCGATCGCAAACCCTTATGCCGTCGTAGCGCGGCCAATGCCGTAAAGCACCGTCACTTCAGCCGGTTTTAGCTTGAGTTTTTAATGTAGGGACAGCCGCCCTCGGCTGTCCGTCGAGCGCAGCTCGACGCCTTCCGGCGGCTGAGCCATGCGGGGTAGCATGAGGTTGTCTAGGTCTCATCGAAACGCCCGGCCCTCGCGCCGGGCTTTTCGTTTTATGTCAGCTATGCTACAGCCGGATCGCCTTTTCGATGGTTCTAACTAAGGTGGAAGGAAGAACGCCCAGAGTCGCAGCCAAATCGAATAGCGTGCGTAAGGATGGGCTTTTCTCACCCCGCTCTAGCTGCCCGATGTAAGTACGATGGTAGCCACTTCGCGCTCCGAGTTCCTCTTGCGAGATTTTGCGCTTGAGCCGGAAATTTCGCAGTTCGCGGCCAAAGGCGATTTCCGGGCTGAGTCTGCGGGTAGAAGGCATGCATAGAGCATCGGCAATTGACGACTAAAGTGCGACACACTATAGTCATCTTTGCACGATGGAATACGCCCTCTTTCTCCGACTGCTCGCCGAAAAGGTGTATACGGCGCACCTGTCCACGGGACAACCCGTGCGGGATACGACCGATTTCAATAAATGGCTGACGGAACTTGCGGACCGGGCGGAGACGAATGCAGGGGAAGCGGTAGAAACATTTTTTGGAGACTTAGGCTAGCTTATTCGGAGTCCTTGCGCGGCCTGCCCCACCGTGCGTCTTACGGCGTGCTGCCAGCTTGCGGAAGTAGTCAAAGCCGCGTTGGCCATCATGGAGCTACCCGTGCGCACTAGAGCCTTCGCGGCTGGCAAGTAGTACACCCATTTGACTTCCCACCACCCCGCCCGGTAAATTTCTCTCTCCACTATTTTGTTCTTTGAAATGTCCTTCGGTTTGCGCGTCTTTGCCTCGAAGGCGAAGACAGGGAAGCGGGTGCAATTCCCGCGCTGCCGCGCAACTGTAAGCGAGAAAATCGCAGCCGTCCACTGGGATCGATCCCGGGAAGGCCGTCTGCAAATTCCGGACGCCCGAGCTAATAGCTAAGGCCAATTGCTAATTGCCAACTGCTCGCGCATCCTCACTCGCAAAGCCAGGAGACCGGCGTAAACCGTCCAATTTAACCCCTTTCGCGTGAAAAGGAGGATGGTTATGCGCGCACTTCGCGCCTCGTTTCTGATTTTCGTCGCTCTCGCGGCAGCATCCGCTGCCGACCTCAAGGTAAAAGTAATCGACCCTCAATCCGCCGCTGTCGCCGGCGCACAAGTCACACTGCTTGGAATCGAATCTGCCTCATCATCAACAAAAACTGCCATGACATCCGCGGAAGGAATCGCCACTTTCGGCGGCTTGTCGTCCGCATCTTCTTATCAAGTCCAAGTCCTCGCTCCGGGATTCGCTCCCTACAAGGAAATCGACTCCAACCACGCCGAACTCGTCACCATCCAACTTCACCTCGCCATAGCCTCAGAAACCGTAGTCGTCAGCGCGACCCGCACCCCCGTCCCCGCCGGAGAAACCGGTGCAAGCATCTCCACGCTCGAAAGCGAGCAACTCGAAACCATGCAACCCGTCGCAGCCGACGATGCCATTCGCTTTCTCCCCGGCGCAATCGTCAACACCGCCGGCCAAAGCGGGGGCCTATCCTCGCTCTTCGTGCGCGGCGGCGACTCCACCTACAACAAAGTCATCGTCGATGGCGTCACCGTCAACGAGCCCGGCGGCACATTCGACTTTGGCACGCTTCCTCTCACCCAAGCCAACCGCGTGGAATTTCTCCGCGGCGCGCAGAGCACGCTCTACGGCTCCGATGCCATGACCAGTGTGGTTCAGGTCTTCACTCGCAACGGCAGCACTGCGACACCTGAACTCCGCTTCGGCGCCGACGGCGGAAATTTTTCCACCGCCAACGGCTACGCATCCCTCGCCGGTGCTCGCGGCCACTTCGATTACAACCTCTTCGGCGACCAATTCAATACCAATGGCTCCGGGATCAATGACGCTTATTCTGATTCTTTGCAGGGCGGAAATCTCGGTGCGGCGCTGAACGATAAAGTATCGTTGCGCCTTCACCTGCGCCACTCCAACAGTCACACCGGTATTCCTGGCGAATATAGTTTCAACGGTTTCGTGCCCCTGGTCCCCGTCAACGGTCCAACGAAGCCGCTCGAGCCGCTTCCTCCCGATCCTTCCGAGTGGTCGCAATACAACAACCTGATCGGTGGTGTCGAACTTTCGATCGCCGCTCCCAACGGATGGCAGCATCGTCTCTCCGGCTTCGACTATCTCTACCGTTACAACGAACTCAACCTCAATGGCGATGCCTCCCGCGTCGACTACTTCGGCGACCCTATCGACTTTCAATCGCACGAAGTTGATCGTATCAACCGCGCCGGCTTTGAGTATCAAGGAGATTATTCCGAGCGAAACTGGGCCCACACCACATTCGGATATCGCATCGAAAACGAAAACGGCTTCGTGGGCGACGTCAACTTCGGTCAGACTCACGGCCAGCGCCTGGAAGATGACCTCTATGTACAGCAGCAGATCACCTGCGGCCGGTTATCCGCGGTTGCCGGCGGCCGCTTCGTGCACAACAGCGCCTACGGAAACACGGGAGTCCCGCGGGTCGCTCTCACCCTGCTCGCGCGGCGAGGCGGCGAGTTTCTTTCCAACACTCACCTGCGCTTCTCCTATTCCACCGGATTCAAAGATCCTCGCCTCGAGGAGACCTTTGCCGGTCTGCCCTTTTCTTTTCCAAATCCCGGACTCAAGCCGGAGCGTGTTCGCGCCTTCGAAGCCGGTTTTCGGCAGGATTTTTTCAACGGAAAATATGCCCTGAACGCCACTTACTTCAACAATCTTTTTCACGATCAAATCAACTACGAGACCGTCAACCCAACCACCTTCCAGGGCGAGTACTTCAACGTCAACCAGGCATTCGCACAAGGCGCGGAGGTCGAACTTCAAGCCAAGCTGCGTTCCCGCTTGCTGCTGAATGCGGCATATACCTACACTTCCACTCAGATTCTCGACGATCCCGCGCCGATTGATTCGCAATACAACGTTGGCCAGCCGCTGTTGCGCCGGCCGAAACACTCCGCCACCACGTTGCTGTCTTATCTCGGCAATCGTTGGGGGACGAATATGGGTGGCAGTTTCGTCGGCCGTCGCCCAGACGATGATTTCTTCGGCTTCGGCATCACTCACGCCTCCGGCTATGTCCGCGCCGATCTCGGCGGATGGTACGCCATCAACTCTCGCGTTTCCGCCTATGCGAACGTCGAGAACGCCCTCGACCGCCGCTACAACGAAGTTGTCGGTTATCCGGCCCTGCCCGTGAATTTCCGCGCCGGATTTCGCTTCCGCATCGGAAGAGAATAAATCAGGAAGAATCGAAGTCGGCAGATGTCAGAATCATGTGGGAACAGCCGCCTAGCTTGCCCTGAGCGGAGCCGAAGGGGCTGTCCCGCCGAGCGGAGCGAGGCGGCACTTGGTAATGCTGCAAGGTTTTTTTAGGATCGAAGCGGTCTCGGACTGACCACCGTAGCGCCGTCGCCCCCGAGGGGCGCCTGAGAATAGCCCGGCGCGTCAGCGCTGGGTAGCTTTTGCAATTCGGAACGCGTCCCGTAGGACGCCTGAAATCCTGTCCTATACTCTTTCAGCTGGCCTTTTCCGGTGTCCTAGCCATCTCCATCGGCAGCCCCGCAGCCAACTTTCCACCAAAATATTTCGTCCGCGCCAGCAACAATTTCTCAATATCCACGCCGGTAAGCGGCTGCTGCCGGCCCAGCAGATGCGTGACCAGCGCAATCTGCGCGAAATGCTCCACCGTTTCCATCTTCATGTAGGCGTGCTCAATCGTGTCGCCGTAAGTCACCACGCCATGATTCGACATTAGAATCGCGTCATACTGCGGCACGTACGGTTCTAATGTTTGCGCCAACTCCGAGGTTCCCGGCGTCCCGTAGCGTGCCAGCGGAATGCATCCCAAACCCATCACCACTTCGCAAACCAGCGGCTCCGTCAACGCCATGCCCGCAGCAGCAAACCCTGTTGCCGTCGGCGGATGCGCATGCACAATCGCATGAATATCAGGCCGCGTACGGTAAATCAGCAGATGCATCCCGATCTCGCTCGTGACATTCCGCCGTCCGGCAACCCGCTTGCCGTCCAGGTCCACAATCACCATATCCCCGGCTCGCATCGCCCCTTTGCTCACGCAGGTAGGCGTTACCAGAATCCTTTCGCCGTCCAGACGAACCGAGAGATTCCCGTCCATCGCTGCCACGAACCCACGCTCATGCAGCATGCGCCCGTAGCGGACAATCTCTTCCCTGTGTTTGCGTTCAGCGGACATGAATAATCTCTCGGGGGAGTGGCGAAAAGCGGTAGAAGCTTTCGCCCGCATAGTATCGCACCTGGCTCCCACAAACAAACAAATTTACCAAAAAAGACAGAGAAAGTTGCCTCCAAAGAGGGAAATAAATTGCGGTGTTCGCTCCATAATTTCTCTTTGGCCCAGATTGTTCCCCAAACGGCTCTTATAATCTGGCTCTGTGCTGGTCTCCGACTTCAACTTTCATCTCCCCGAAGAACTCATCGCCCAGGAACCCCTCGCCAACCGCGACGACTCCCGCATGTTGCATCTTCAGCAAACCAGTGGCCAGCATTCTGATCGCTCGTTCCGCGATTTCCCCGATCTGCTTCGCCCCGGCGACCTCGTCGTTTTTAACAACACGCGCGTCTTTCCCGCACGGCTTTACGGTCGCCGCGAAGGCGCTCGATCTCAGCCTGTTAGCCCACGCAATCCCGCCGCACGTAACTTTCTACGGGGCCGCATTGAGATTTTGCTCACGCGCCAGCTCTCTCCTCACCCTAACGAATGGGAATGCCTGGCCCGTCCCGGACGCAAGATCGGCGTGGGTGAACGCCTTTTTTTCGGTGAGCACGACGAATTGCAAGCCGAAGTTCTCGCCCGCGCCGAGTTCGGCGAGCGCCGTATCCGCTTTCAGCCTCTTGCCGGAAAACATGGCAAAGATGACCATGACAAAGATGGAAGGGAAGACGGCTTCTTCGCCGTTCTCGGCCGCATCGGCCACGTCCCCCTTCCGCCCTACATCGCGCGCCCCGATTCTCCTCGCGACCTTGATCGCTACCAAACCATCTATGCCCAGCAGAACGGATCGGTCGCAGCTCCCACCGCCGGCCTTCACTTCACTCCAGAAATCCTCGACCGTATCCGTCGGCGTGGCGCCGAAACCGCAGAGATCACCCTCCACGTCGGCTTGGGAACTTTCCAGCCCGTTCGCGTGGATCGAGTCGAGGATCACAAACTTCACACCGAGCCTTACTCCATCTCGACATCCGCCGCCTCCGCGATTAACGAAGCGCTCCGCACTTCGCGCCGTGTGATTGCCATCGGTACCACTACGGTTCGAACTCTGGAACACGCAATTCGCCAGGGTGGAGGGTCTATCGTCGAAGGTTCCGGCGCAGCTGAGATCTTCATTTATCCCGGTTTCGAATTCAAAGCGGTCGGCGCCATACTCTCAAATTTCCATTTGCCGCAATCTTCTCTATTAATATTGGTCAGCGCCTTTGCCGGAAGAGAAATTGTCCTGCGTGCCTACGAACATGCCGTGCGCGAGCGTTACCGTTTCTACTCCTATGGAGATTGCATGTTCATCGAATGACGCAAATCGAATTGACCCATCCCCCTGCGTTATACTTTTCGCGGGAGTTCCTCAATGTCCATCGCCGTCAAACAAACCCCAATCGACTCGTTCGTCTCCGAACTTCGCAAGTTGCCCGACTCTGCCTTCGAGCAGGTTGAGCAGCTTCGTGCGTTCCTGCAGGACACTCCGGTCCATCCCGAGTCGCTCACCTCCTATCTCACCTGGGATCGCCAGCACTACACCCGGAACCTGATCGATAAAACTCCTCTTTATGAATTGCTCGCGATCTGCTGGGAGGTCGGCCAGGCCAGTTCCGTGCACAACCACAAAGACCAAAATTGCTGGATGGCCGTGCCCATCGGACGTCTGCTGGTCGAGAATTTTCACGTCGTTCGGCAGGATTTTTCCCTCGGCAAAAGCGAAATCCAGCCCACCGACACCGTCGAGATGAACGCCGCGCATCCCTGCGCCGTTGATCCGCTCGAGCCTGTGCATCGTGTTGTCAACCCTCGCAAGTTCAACCAGCGCGCTGTGAGCCTTCACGTCTACTCGCGTCCCTTCGATAGCTGTATCGTCTACTCCGCAGAACACGGCACCTGTGGCGAAATTCAGCTGCATTACACCACCCAATACGGAAAACCAACGTAACTTCGCACTTCCAAAGAACTATTGGAATCAGCGCCTCCCAGCGGTAGTTTCAAAAGTGGAGGAGAAGTACCCATGCCCCGCCTTGCATTGCTGTTAATGAGTATTGGCCTGCTTGGGGGCATTGTTTATTACCGGAATCAATCTGCCCAAACCAAGCTGCACGCTGAACAATCGCAAGCTGAGGAGACCAAACCTGAGGCCAACTTTCAGGATCAAGCCAAAGACAAGATAGTCAAAGTTGCGGCGCCGCTAGCGGAGTTTCTCGAGAAATCGGAATCCGACAAGCCCAGCGATCAGGACAAACCGCAAAAGCCGGTCCCGCTGCGAAAGCCCAATCCCAGCGACCTCATCGCTCCATCGCCTGTGGGCACCAGCACCGCTATCGTTCACAAAACATTCTCCGTGTCATCCGCCGCAAATTTTTCCTTTCAGGTTCCCCCTCACGCTGCCAGCCCGCAACTGCGCGGCTCTTATCACTCCTTTGTACCGGCGTCCCGAGATCAATCGAGCGACGATCCAGGTGACGTAGACCTTCTTCTGATGAATGACGAGCAGTACGCCGGCTACCTTCACGGCGATCCCGCCGACGTGGTGTACTCCGTCGACTCTTCTCACGATCAAGACGTGAGCCTTGGCCTTCCCACTACGCTCGATCGGCCAGCGCAGTATTATCTGGTTTTCCGCAACAGCTCCGGCAGCCGCAGAAAAGCCGTAAAAGCAGACTTCTGGATCGATTTTTAGCCATCCCTGATTCTTGGAAGTGTTTCAGTTTCCGCAAAGCCTCATGTGGGGACAGCCGCCCTCGGCTGTCCATCGAGCGCAGCTCGATTCACTTTTTCTCTAAGCCGGCAGCCGAACTCCGCTCGGTTTCCTTGAATGGCGCAGCAGGTTCCCGGCGATAAAATGCCCCCATCTGATCTAGGCTTTAGCCCGGAAAGCATGAAGGTTTCATCCACTCCCCCCGCCCGCTCCGGCTGTTAAACTACTGCCTTGTCCCCTCGATCAAAACCTCCGGAACCCCAATCTAGCCCCGTACCAGCATCCTCTGGCCCCCAGCGCATCTTTCTCATCGACACCATGAGTTTCATCTTCCGCGCCTATCACGCCATGGCGCGGCAACGTTCGGGGATGTCCACCAAGTCTGGAATTCCCACCGCAGCCGTCCTCGTTTTCGTCAACATGCTGCGCAAGCTGCGCGACGATTTCTCCCCCGCTTATCTCGCCGCCGTTTTCGATGTAGCCGCCAAGACTTTTCGCAATACCCAGGCCGAAGCCATCACCAAAGTCCGCAAGTTCGATATCAAGACGCAAACTTTCACCGAGATCGAATACAAGGGCTACAAAGCCAACCGCTCCGCCATGCCGGAAGATCTCGCCCAACAGATTCCCTACATCCGCCGCGCCCTCGAGGCTTACCGCATTCCCATCCTCGAACTCGCAGGCTTCGAAGCCGATGACGTCATCGGCACTCTCGCCCGCAAAGCCGCCGCTGCCTCTCATCCCGTCTACGTCGTCTCCAGCGACAAAGACATGATGCAACTCGTCAACGACGACGTTTGCATCCTGAATCCTCCCAAAGACAATTTGATCTGTGACGCCGCCAAGGTCGAAGAAATTCTCGGAGTCCCTCCCGAGCGCGTCATCGATGTCATGGCCCTCCGCGGCGACTCCGTCGACAACATTCCCGGAGCCCCCGGCATTGGCGACAAAGGCTCCGTCGAAATCATCAAGCGCTTCGGCACCGTCGAGAACGCTCTAGACCGCGCCGCCGAAGTCGAAAAGAAAACCTATCGCGAGTCGCTTCAGAACAATCGCGACATCATCCTCTTCAGCAAAAGCATGGCCACCATCGACACCAACGTTCCCGTCGACCTCAATGTCGAAGCCATGCGCGCCGGTGAGCCGGATGTAGATCTTCTCCGCAAGCTTTTCACCGAACTCGAATTCACCTCATTGTTAAAGGAATTGTCGCCCGAGGTTCAAGTCACAGAGACGCACTACACAGAAGCTGAATCTGCCGCGGATGTAGAAAAAGTCCTCAACTCCCTCTCTGAGGAACATGTTCTGGCAATTGCCATGGAGTCCGATCAGACAGAACTTGCTTCGGAAGCTGAAGAAGAAGTCGTTGAGGAAGAACCCCAGCCTGGAATGTCCGGCATGCTCGCGCTGACCGATGACTCACCCCCCGCCCCCCCCGCCGCTTCCCGGCGCATCGCCATCTCGGCCGCCGCGGGTTCGGCAACCATCGTGAAGCTCGACTCCTCGGACGCGGCTGGCAAACTGCGCTCGATCTTAGCCTCGCAATCCATCTCCAAATCGATCCACGACTACAAAGCCGCAATCCACGCCTTCGATACTCTCGGTATCCCTCTGCAAAGCATAGAGCACGATCCCATGCTCTACTCCTATCTTCTCGATCCCACTTACTCCTCGCATCGTCTGCCTGAAGTCGCCCTCCGCCGTTTCAATCTCAGACTTAGCCAACTCCAAACCAATAACGACCTGGCCGAAGCCGCCGACGTCACTGGCCGCCTGACCGCCGCGCTGCGCGCAGAGGTCAAACAAGCGGGCCTAACCAAGCTCTACGAAGAAATCGATCTGCCGCTCGTCCCCGTCCTCGCCCGCATGGAGCAGGCCGGAGTAAAAATCGACACGACCGCGCTTGCCAAAATGTCGTCCGAACTCGAGCGCGAGATCGCAATCAAAGCGAAAGAAGTTTGTGAGATCGCCGGATGCGAATTTAACATTGGCTCTCCCAAACAGCTTGGCGACGTTCTCTTCAACCGGATGAATCTCCCAAAGCCCGTGAAATACGGCAAGGGCCGCACCATATCGACGGCCGTCGATGTTCTGGAAACCCTGGCGGAAGACTATCCCATCGCCCGTATGGTCCTCGATTACCGCCAGCTCACCAAGCTGAAGTCCACCTACGTCGACACTCTGCCCGCGCTCATCAACTCTTCCACCGGCCGCCTGCACACCACCTTCGGCCAAACCGGAACCGCGACGGGACGCCTATCCTCCGCCAATCCGAATCTGCAAAACATTCCCATCCGCACCGAACTAGGACGCGGCATTCGTGCCGCCTTCATCGCCGAACCCGGCCACATCCTGCTCACCGCCGATTATTCGCAGATCGAACTCCGCCTGCTTGCCCACTTCTCGCGCGATCCGCTCCTCGTCGAAGCCTACCGCCGCGGCGACGACATCCACACCCTCACCGCCTCGCAAGTCTTCGGAGTCCCGCCGCTCATGGTCACGCCCGACCACCGCCGCCAGGCCAAAGTCGTCAACTTCGGCATCGTCTACGGCCTCTCGCCCTTCGGCCTGGCGCAGAATTTAGGCATCGAACCCGCCGAAGCCAAACAATTCATCGCCAATTATTTCGAGCAATACAAAGGCGTCCGCGCCTTCATTGACAAAACTCTCGACGAAGCCCGCCGCGACCTGAAAGTAAAAACCCTCCACGGTCGCATCCGCCCCATCCCCGACATCAACAGCAAAAACGCCAATCAACGCGGCTTCGCCGAACGCACCGCCGTCAACACCCCGCTTCAAGGCACCGCCGCAGACCTGATCAAAGTAGCCATGATCCGCATCGACGCCGCGTTGCGTGAACATGATCTGAAGTCAAGAATGACCCTCCAAGTCCACGACGAACTAGTCTTCGAAGTCCCCGAAGAAGAAGTGGACACGATGCAAGCCCTAGTCCGCGAGCAAATGGAAAAAGTCCAAGCTCTAGCCGTCCCGCTGTTAGTGGAGATGGGAACAGGCCCAAACTGGAGAGATTTGGATTAAGCAACCCCGTGTGGGTCGGACACTCCTGTCCGACAACTGCCGACACCACCATCGCTCATGTAGGGACAGCCGCCCTCGGCTGTCCCCCGAGCGAAGCGAGGCAGTCTGAGCTCCCTCTAACCGGGATTCGCCCTCTATGTTATACTAGAATATAACTAGGAGAAAACCATGCACACCACCAACCTGCGCAAAGTCGGAGGCTCGGTCATGCTGGCCGTACCGCCCGCGTTGCTCAACGTCCTGCACTTGCAGCCTGGTGCCAAAGTCGGCATCGCGGTGGAAAGTGGTCGCCTAGTTGTGCAGCCGCGGAAGCGTCCACGCTATACCCTGGACGAACTGCTGGCCCAATGCAATCCCACGGCGCGTCGCTCGAAACAGAGTTTGAGACGACGCTCGAAAGAAGATAGAGAATGGCTGAAAAGTATGCCGGTCGGCCGTGAGCTCATCTGATGCAAGGCAAATCGGGCTTAAACAAATTATGAAGCGCGGCGAAATCTGGTTCGTCAGTCTCGACCCCACCTCAGGCCACGAGCAAAAAGGCCGCCGCCCGGTTCTTATCGTTTCGCCCGAGCCCTTCAATCGAATAACCAAAGTCCCCGTAGTTCTGCCCATTACAAGCGGTGGGAACTTCGCTCGTATGGCAGGTTTCGCCGTGCCTTTGGCGGGAGCCGGAACCAAAACAACAGGGATCATTCGCTGCGACCAGCCCCGCGCCCTCGACCTCGCCGCTCGCGGCGGCAGGAAACTGGAAAGCATCCCGGACGAGATCATGGACGAGGTGCTGGCGAGGCTGACACCGATCTTCGAATAAAGGACATTCGAATGAACAATATTCGGGTGAACGTGATCCGGAATGCCCCGCAGTCCTCATCGGCGCTAAACTCAACTCGATGCTCCATCCCGCCGCAACCCTTATCCTCGACTGGCTCCAGCAGATCGGCCTGACCGTTCGCCTCGCGCCCCTCGGCGCCGATAGCTTCCTGCCCGGCGTCACGCTGGCCCCAGGCGGCCTCATCGTCGATCCCGATCGCCTGCTCTATCCCGGGGATCTCCTCCACGAAGCCGGCCATCTCGCGACAATGCTGCCCGAGCAGCGCACCTCCGCCGCATCGAATGCCGGCTCCGACATGGGCGATGAGATCGCTGCCCAAACCTGGTCCTTCGCCGCCGCCGTCCACCTCGGACTCCCGCCCGAGACGGTTTTCCACCCCACCGGCTACAAAGGTGCCGCCGCGTCCCTCATCCAAATCTACCGCGACGGCAGCGCTGGCGTCTCCCTGCTGCAATGGATGGGCCTCACCCTCGACTCCACCCGCGCCGCAGCAATCTCCGTTCCTCCCTACCCGCACATGATTCGCTGGCTCCGCACCCAACCCGACTCTTGCTAAGGCCGCAAACTAGAGAGCGGGCAAGTGAGGGTTCATAGCGCAACAACCGGCTGACCACCCTAAACTCCCAGCGCCTTCTGAATCTCCCCCGCAATCCCCGCCGTGATCGCCTTCATCTTCTCTTCTGACTCCGCCTCCACCATCACGCGAGCCAGCGCCTCCGTCCCCGAATACCGCACTACCACCCGCCCGTTCCCATCCAACTCGCGTTCGGCCGCGTCAATCGCCTTCTGCACCTCCGGCACCTGCGTAAACGGAATCTTCTCCCGCACCCGCACATTTTGAATTTTCTGCGGAAACACCTTCAAGTCGCTCACCAGCTCCGCCAGCGACTTCCCCGACCGCACGATCACATCCATCACCCGCAACGCCGTTAGCAAACCGTCCCCGGTCGTCGCGTCGCCATCGCGAAAAATAATGTGCCCGGATTGTTCCCCGCCCAGAGTTGCGCCCGTCTTCAGCATCTCCTCCAAAACATATTTGTCGCCCACATTCGCCCGCAACATGCGAATGCCGGATTTCTTCAACGCGATCTCCACTCCCATATTCGACATCGTGGTCGCCACCACGGTAGACCCACTCAATTTCCCTCGTGATTGCAAATCCCGCGCCGTCAGCAGCAGCACTCCATCCCCATTCACCACCCGCCCGTCGCCATCGCAAAACAAAGCCCGGTCGGCATCGCCATCGAACGTCACACCCAAATCAAACTTCCCGCCCGATTCCGCCACGGTCTTCCCCAAAGTCTCCGGATGCAGCGCCCCGCAGCCTTCATTAATGTTCTTCCCATCCGGTGTCACGTGCATAAACGTCGCCTGCACCCGCAATTCGCGAAACAATTCCGGAGCCTCCGCAGTCGCCGCCCCATTGGCGCAATCCACCAGCACCCGCAGCCCGCTCAAATCCGCTGTCACGTTCTCAGCCAACGACTCGATATACGCCTTCCTCAACTCCATCTCACCCGGAAGAGACGGCCCCGCAATTTTCAGAGCCGTATCGTCCGCCGCTCCCGGCCTTCCCAACAACGCAAAAATTTCGCCCTCAATCGCCAGCTCCCGCGCGTCCGTCAGCTTAAATCCGTCTCCAGAAAAAACTTTGATTCCGTTATCCGTCCACGGATTATGCGAAGCCGAAATCACCACTCCCGCCGCAAACCCACGCGATCGCGCCAGGAACGCAACTCCTGGCGTCGTAATCACGCCCGCGCTGTGCACTTCCACTCCCACCGCCGCCAGTCCCGCCGCCACCCGGTCCGCGATCCAGCCACTCGATTCGCGCGTGTCCTGGCCCATCACCGCCCGCGCTTTTGCTGCGTTGCGAATCAAGTCGTGTCCCAACGCCCGCCCGATCAGGTATGTACTTTCCTTCGTCAGCGGAAAGTCCCCCGCCACGCCGCGGATCCCATCCGTGCCAAATAATTGTCTGCCCTGACTATTCATAGATTGTTCGAGCTATGGATTCTGTCATTAATCCGGGTTGTCATTCCGACCGCAGTATTCCGTTCCCGAAGGGTACGGAATGCGAAGTGGAGGAACCCGCTGTCGCTTACCTGGTGAATGATATTGCTTCCTCAGTGCCCGTTTCCCGCCGGCGCACTCTTCTCCATAATCACCGTCACTCGCACCGGAGTCGGCTGCACCACCTGCACCAGAGCATCGGGAATATACACGTTGGTCACAAAAGTTGATTGAGTCGTGAGTCCAGAAGCATCCACGGGATCGGTGGCGGCTGCATCGACAGCTTCCACATGATGCGCCGGTCCCGTGATCGTAATACTCTCCGGGTCCACCAGCACTCTCGCGATCTGCGCTCCCGCAGCAAAACTCCCCGTTACCTTGGCATGAATCTTGACCTCGCGCGTCAGCCGCATATCGAAACTGAGATGCACTTGCCCCGGCACAACTTGCACAATGTGAAGATCGCGTTGATGCCGAATCTGCTCCGCCGTCAGATCGAACGTACGCTCGCCCGGTTTGGCATCGCCCAATTCGAGTTCTGCATGAAGGTCGGTCGACCGCAGTTGCCGGATCAACCGCTCCGGCCCGCGCACCCGGATCTGCGCCTCTGGGATCGTGACCGAGCTGATTTCCAGGTGCTGCGGCACATGCTGGAACTCGATCGGCACTCGCACCGCAACTTCCGCCGTCTCTTCATCCGGAGCGATCGCCAGCCACAGCCCAGTTGCAATCAGCAGCGACAAAATCTTCAGCCAGAAGTTATGCAGCACCCAGCGCCGCAGAAAACTCATCATAGCGGCCGCTCCGCCTCCGAGTCGGAGTCCTCATCAGCCAGACGTACTTGCGTTCCCATGCCTGCGCGCAACGGCGACTGCAGCCCCGCGTCCGATTCGTCGCTGGGCGCCACCACCGTCGGCAAAGCCACGGGAGACATATACCGCCGCAACTCGCTGCTCAAGTGTTCGCGAAGCTGCTCCACCGTTAAATCCCGTTCGATCTTTCCCCCAACCGCCATGCTGATCGCGCCGGACTCTTCCGACACAATCACCGCAATCGCATCGGTCTCTTCGGTAATCCCAATCCCCGCGCGGTGCCGCGTTCCCATTTGTGTTGAGAGCACAGGATTCATCGACAGCGGCAGAAAACAAGCCGCCGCCGCCAGTCGGTCTTTCTGGATAATCACCGCCCCATCGTGCAACGGCGCACTCGGACGAAAGATCGTCGCCAGCAAATCGTACGAGAGCTTCGCATCCATCGCCACGCCGCTCTCAATATATGTGCGCAACCCAATCTCGCGCTCAATCACAATCAATGCGCCAGTCTGGTGTTGCGAAAATAAATTCGCCGCCAGCACAATGTCGTCGTAGGAGTCACCCTCCACCGCCGACCCGCGCAAAAAGCTCACCCGCCGCCCCACATCCGACAACATGTGCCGGATCTCCGCCTGGAACACCACGATCAACGCGAACACTACATATGGCAACAGATGCCCGACCAGCCAGTTCAGAGTGACCAACTCCCCGATCCGAGCCAGGTAAAACGTAACCGCAACCGCTCCAAGTCCCGCAAGCATGGGCGCTGCCCGCGTCCCTCGGATCATCACCAGCACTTCATAGATGATCAACGCCACCAGCAGAATGTCGAGCACCGTAAACGACACTCTCAACCATGGCGCCGTAAGTTGCGTCACCAGCTCTCCATCCGCCGCTAAGTTTCTGGCCCCAGAACCCTACATTCTAATGCACTCGCTGAAATTCAACGGAAATAGGTAGGGAGGGAATATTGTGAGCGCGAGAGCGGAAGTCCGGCGCGCCTTAATAGATGAGCTTCAGCGAAAACTGAATTTGCCGCGAAGTTCCCGCGGTCTTGCTGATCATGCCAAACCCTGTACCCGCCATGATGTTCGCCGGTAGCCCCATGTTGACGATGTTGAACAGGTTAAATAACTCTGCGCGGAATTGCAGGTCCGCTCGCTCCAAACCGCTTTCCCGGTGGCCAATCGGGGTTGTCTTGATGAGTGCAAAATCGAAATCGTAGTACGCCGGACCGCGAAACGCGTTACGGCCGAGTGTTCCAAAGCGCCCGGAGTTCGGTCCGGTCCCGCCCGCGATCCCGATTGGAATCGAAAAAAAGCTTCCGTTGTTCGCGCCCCGCCCAAAATAGTCGTCGCGCGGTCGCGTGGAACTGCCAGCGCTCGAAAGGTTCGGTGTTCCGGCCTGGTCCGGACGGTCCGCGCCAATCGTTCCCGCACCCGTCTGCTGGATTCCCGAATACACCGTAAACGGCGAACCACTCGTGATCGTCGAGATGCTCAGCAACTCCCAGCCCTTGGTCAACAGCTTCATTCGATCCCGCTGAAGTCTCAAATGCTCGAAATGCAAATCCTGGGCCGCGCTCAAGGTGAAAGCGTTTGTCACGTCAAAGCTTGACGGCCCTCGTTCCGCTTGTGTATCGAACGGGTTTTGCGGACTAAACAGCGTCACGGCGCCGGTGGATCCCGTTCCTCCCAAAATGCCGCTGACATCGTCCAGTGATTTGCCCCAGGTATAGCCCGCCTGCAATGACGGACCGCCATGTCCGACATTTCCCGACAATGAAGTCTGCAATGCGTTGTAAGACGAGTGCGATGTCCCTGTCAGCACAGACTCGAATCCGAACCCTCCCGTCACCGCTCCGCTCGCGTCGAAGTCCGTAAACCGCGCAAACTCCGAATCCGCTCCGGGATACGCGTTTGGATAGGACATCCTGGGAAGTCGATACGCCGACGTTCCAACATACCCAACATCGGCAGTAAGGCCGCCGAAAGCCCGTTCCAGCCCTAGCGTCCAGGTTTGCAGGTAGCCATTGCCGAAGCGCCGGTCGACTCCGGACAGACTCAGCAGCGAGAGCTGATGACTCGGCGCCAGCGTTGCCAAATCTTGCTGGTATCGATTTATGTCCATCGCCGTGTTCGCCGGCACTTTTTTCGGATCGCCGCTGACCAACACGTTCACGCCGGCGGTGTTATAAACCTGCGGCAATTCGTTCGGCGTGATTTGGAATCCATAGGAAATCTCCCCGTTTTGCGCCGCATTGACCCGTGGATAAACAACGTAAGGCGTTGACCCTGTCAGAAGGTTGTCTTGCCAGATATTCGGCGGAATCACCGTGATCGATCCCCCCATGTGCACATGCACGGCCTGCGGCGCATTCCAGTCCACTTGCACACGCGGCCCCCAGCCGTTCCAATCGGTCTGATAAGTAGGTTGCGGATTGATCAAATATTCCTGCCCAACACCCGCGGGTGGGAACGAATTCAGAAAACTCGACGTCCGCCGCGCCCGCTCCGAAATCGGCGTGTAGATCTCATATCGCAGCCCATAATCGAGCGTCCAATGCGGTTTGATTTTCCATGTGTCCTCGACGTAGGCATTCACATCATTCCGGTTGATTGCCGCCGGCCCAATGTGCGCGCCATACGACGCGTAGGGCGGCGCCACCGCGATCGTGTATCCATACGGATAGCCCAGCAACAGACTGCTCAACGTGTCCGGCAGAGGCTGGCCAGGCTGAACGTCGTGCTCTCCGCTCGCGGAAGAAATAAAAACTGGCGAATAAACCGTTCCACCGCCAAAATCGTATTCCCCGTTCGGGCTGATCCCAAAGTATGTCGTGTCGCGATTGAGGCGTGCTTCTGCACCCCACTTTACGACGTGTCGCGCTGTCGTCCACACAAAATTCAATTGTCCCTGGAACAAATTCCCGAACGCTGACATCACCGATCCCGCCGCACCGTTGTAGGCCTCGTACAAGCCATCGTTGAACTTGAGGGCCGGGTCAGTGTGGTTCGGCGTCACAAACGAAGGCGTCGTCCGAGTAAAACTCAACGACGCCGACCAGAGAAATCGTGGTGACGCGGTGCGCGTGTAAGTGATGACCCCGTTTCGCTGGCGATCCACATACTGTACGCCAAAGCTCGGATCGAGCAGCGTCTGATCCGGATTTGTTGTCGGTCCCGTCAGATTGTCGTAATTGAATCGCCCAAACAATTGTCCCTTTGCGCTAACTTTCTGATCGATGCGGATGGAAAATTGGTCTGTATCCGTGTTCACGTTTGAGGGCGCAGCATAGGTTCGTGCGCCATACGCGCCAGTTGGATTGTTGGGTAGTGGATAGCGGGCCAACACTGCCGCGATTGCCGGATTCACCGGCACCTGCAGCGTATCCGTGCTGCCGTCCGGGTATTTCACGATATCCTGACCCGCCCGTTCGGCTGCGGTTGGTACAGCCAAAACCTGGGTCGTTCCCAACACCTGCCTGAATCCCTGATACTGCACAAAATAAAACGTGCGGTCTCGACCGTCATATACATGCGGCAGCGCAATCGGTCCGCCATTCGTAAATCCAAACTCATTTCTACGGAATGGAGGAATCCTGCCCGGCTCCGCAATCGACGGGTGATCGAAATAATTCCGCGCATCGAGGGAAGAGTTCCTTAAGAACTCGAAGAATGATCCGTGAAAACCGTTTTTCCCGGATCGTGTCACGATATTGGTAAAGCCTGCCGCGCCTCGCCCGATGTCCGCCGGCATCCAGCCTGAGCTTGACTGTAATTCCTGAATCGCGTCTACGTCGAAATTGGTGAACGTGCTCCCGCCCATCTCTGGATCGCTCACATCCGCACCGTCCATCGCGAACACTGCCTCAACGCCGCGCTGTCCGTTGATGGCAAACTGCTGGGTGAAATTCGTCTGCCCGTT
>Ga0210394_10000121_pt1 | contig 190060 bp, 157 predicted proteins | sample IncBWC12MmetaG_FD_160121 | JGI IMG/M metagenome (GOLD analysis project Ga0210394, IMG submission 160121) | Forest soil microbial communities from Barre Woods Harvard Forest LTER site, Petersham, Massachusetts, United States - Inc-BW-C-12-M | ecosystem: Environmental > Terrestrial > Soil >...
AAGTAGCGATAAACACGATGAGAACTCGTGTCGCCGAAAGTCTAAGGTTTCCTGAGGAAGGTTAATCCGCTCAGGGTTAGGCGGGTCCTAAGGTGAGGCCGAAAGGCGTAACTGATGGACAACAGGTTAATATTCCTGTCCCGCCTGGTGACGTTTGACGATGGGGTGACGCAGAAGGATAGGAGAGTCGGGTGATGGACGTCCCGATTGGCCATTGCAAGCCGGATCCCGTAGGAAAATCCGCGGGGTCATTAACGGTGAGAATGGTGACGAGGTCATACGACCGCAAAGTCTCTGATTTCACGCTGCCGGGAAAATCCTCTAAGGAGTCAACCAGGTGCCCGTACCACAAACCGACACAGGTAGACGAGGTGAATATCCACAGGCGCTCGAGAGAACGCTCGCTCAGGAACTAGGCACATTAACCCCGTAACTTCGGGAGAAGGGGTACCGCAGTAGGGTTTATAGCCCGATGCGGTCGCAGCGAATCGCGCTCTACAACTGTTTAACAAAAACACAGCTCTCTGCTAAGTCGAATACGACGTATAGGGGGTGACACCTGCCCGGTGCCGGAAGGTTAAAGCAAGGGCTCAGCGCCGCAAGGTGCGAAGGCTTGAACTGAAGCCCCGGTGAACGGCGGCCGTAACTATAACGGTCCTAAGGTAGCGAAATTCCTTGTCGGGTAAGTTCCGACCTGCACGAATGGTGGAATGATAGAGCGACTGTCTTGGCGAGCGGCTCGGCGAATTTGTGGTTCCGGTGAAGACGCCGGATGCCCGCATCTAGACGGAAAGACCCCGTGCACCTTAACTGCACTCTGGCCATGAGTAACGGAACGATCTGCGTAGAATAGGCAGGAGCCTATGATTCCTTGGTTTCGGCTGAGGAGGAGGCAACAGTGAAATACTGCCCTGATCGTTCTGTCGTTCTAACCTACCACCCGTGACGGGTGGGGAGACACGGCCAGACGGGTAGTTTGACTGGGGCGGTCGCCTCCTAAATTGTAACGGAGGCGCCCAAAGTTCGGCTCAGGCGGATTGGAAACCCGCCGTGGAGTGCAAGAGCATAAGCCGGATTGACTGTGAGACTTACAAGTCGAGCAGGAGCGAAAGCTGGGTCTAGTGATCCGGTGGTCCCGCGTGGAAGGGCCATCGCTCAACGGATAAAAGGTACGCCGGGGATAACAGGCTGATCTAAGCCAAGAGTTCACATCGACGCTTAGGTTTGGCACCTCGATGTCGGCTCATCGCATCCTGGGGCTGTAGAAGGTCCCAAGGGTTAGGCTGTTCGCCTATTAAAGCGGTACGTGAGCTGGGTTCAGAACGTCGCGAGACAGTTCGGTCCCTATCTGGTGTGGGCGCAGGAGAATTGAAGGGAGTTGTCCCTAGTACGAGAGGACCGGGATGAACAGACCTCTTGTGTACGAGCTGTCCCGCCAGGGGCATCGCTCGGTAGCGAAGTCTGGAAGAGATAATTGCTGAATGCATCTAAGCAAGAAGCTCGCCCTAAGATAAGTTCTCCCAAGGTTTAAGACCTAAGAAGGGCAGTCGAAGACTACGACTTTGATAGGCTGGAGGTGGAAGCACAGCAATGTGTGAAGCTGACCAGTACTAATCGCCCGTTCGGCTTAATCATAAAACTTTCTCAAACCGTCTTTGAGGAAGAGCAGTAACGCAGAAGTGATTGGAAGAGATCACGCAAGTGATTTTGGAAAGTCACAAGGTAAACGCCAATTCTGCACAGTCGCGTTCGATAAAGAGCCCAATTTGTAATGCCAGCCAGCTTCTGTTGTCGCACTTGCGAAATATTTTGTGGTTCGCGAGCTCAAAAAAAATTGAGATTTGGAGTTTGGGTCGAGGATTGTTCTTTGCAAAACTCGAACTTCTAACTTCGAATTTCTAAAAGTTTCCTGGTGATCATACCGCGAGGGTCACACCCGTTCCCATCCCGAACACGGAAGTTAAGCCTCGCCGGGCCGATGATACTGCACGGGCAACTGTGTGGGAACGTAGGTCGTCGCCGGGATTAAAATTCAAAAGGCCGCTCTGAGCAATCAGGGCGGCCTTTTTGTTTGGGCAGTCAGGCCCCTGTGAGTGACGCCGCCGGTTGATTCAGGTGGGCACGAAAAAAGTCAACTATTGGGTTTTATCCGATACAATTCAAGCCAGTTCGCGGAGATTCACGCCGATGAAAGCTACTGCAGCAGCCGCAATTGGAGCTCTGGGCTAATGGTGTTTCGTTGCTTCAGCATTAGCGGGCACAGCGCCCGACGATCTGTGCCAAAACAAGCATTCAAATGCGGAAACGCGGGAGTGTTACGCCAACGAACAGACAGGCGTCAACTCCGAAGCGGACTTGCTTGCGAATAAGATCGCGGCTGCGTTTCGCATGGAGAGTCAAGATTCCAGCAACGATGCAGTCATCACTCAACTGATGCGGAAGGCCGCATCTGCTGTCCTGCAATCACAGAAGAGCTGGAAGGAGTATCGTGACCAGCACTGCAGCGCGGTTGAGTTTAGCTGGACGACTGGTTCCGGCGCAGGTACGGCCCACGAAAGCTGTATGTTCAACCTTGGACGGCAGCGAGTGCAAGACTTACGTGCGGACTTCAACGCCTACCTACCGTATAGCGATACTCACAACTCAAATTAGAAAACGACGTTTTATCTGAGCTATCACTAATCCTTCGCTGGGTACTCCACGTACAATTGGGATGCCTTGATTACCACGTCGTCGGGCGAGAAGAGCCGATCACCGGTACCTTTTGCGGTAAAATCTACGTCAACGTGCAAGAAACGACCCTTTCGATACACGTAGTGGGTACTGCCCGGGAACTGGACCCCGCCCTGTTGCACGAAATACTTCTCTACCTCGCGCCGCGTTAAACGAGACTTGATGCGGGCGTGATCGATGAGCGCCTGTTGAACCATAGCGCAAGAAGAGGACTCTTGGGCTTCAGTTCTTAGACTTGCTTCAAACAAAACAGCCGTCAAACAAAAGCTCAGGATTACGAGATGTTTTCTAAGAAATACTCTCGGGTGGCTCGCCCTTGGTATTGCTGTGAATTGTTTTGTAGTCATGGACATAGATGGGGAGCATATCACTTCGTTGATACCATCCGAGGCATCACAGGGTGCGGCTTTCATTTTTAATTGCCAGAATTCGCCGACTCCGCAACATTTGGAATTACGGCGCATTGAAAATAATCGCGCGCTGATTGACAAATGGAATGGGGCGTTGCCGACTGTTCAGTCGGGACAGGGAAGCGGAATGATTCTACACTGCCGAAGCCGGAGTGAGGTATTTAGCTGTTGAACCGATGTGGGTGACAGGCAAAGAATTAGCGAAAGGCGTTAGTTATTAACAGTTCCTATTAGCATTCTAATGAAAAGTACTATTGACCTGCCGATTTGACGGGGCTACTTTAAGGTCTCCTCATTGAAGCGTTCTTGTCGAGGTGGTTCATGGCTGCCGGCAACCTAATCGTAGACGAATCCGTCAAGCAGAGTTTACTGGAGCGCTGGACGAATATGCGTGGACACCAGCGCGTGACTACCAACGTGAAATTGCGTGTGGAATGGGACGAGGGCCCTGTACTGCAGAACGTGAACGCGGTGACGGTGGATATCAGCAGCTCTGGGTGTAAAGCGGTGGTGGCCGGTGATCTGCGGCTACACCAGCGCGTCAAGCTTATTCACGCTGCCAGCGGGCGCCGCGCGGATGCTCAGGTGGTGTGGCGCGGGCATGAAGCTTGGGATGCGGGATTTATTCTGGAGCACCCTGATCCGACTTTCTGGGAATAATTTTCTAGCTCTCGCGCATGTAGTGGTTTGAGTTTCGAACCTTCGGTACTCCTCGATCCATCTAAGCGATTTCTGCCGGTGCGTTTTTCCAGCCTCCTGAATTAATCCCAAAAAATGAAATTGGAGCGAACCCAGATCAAAAAATTGCGTCGATGCCGCGGCGCGCGAGGCCTCCATGCAATGGCAGCACCGTTGTTAAGAGTAATGCGTGTCGAGTGCGTTGTGGCCGGTTATCGGCACAAAGAATTCATCGAGAAATTCAATTTGCCAAAAGTTGCGAAAGTTATTCTCGACAATCAGTGCTTCGAGTGGAGAATGGATGGCGGAAATTCGGGGAGCCTGGAGCAATGACGATTGCAAAATTGAAAAATGTTTTGATCACCGGCGCGACCGACGGCTTGGGTAAAGCAGCTGCGCTCTTGCTGGCGCAACACGATTATCGGGTCTTTGCGGCGGGACGCTCGGCCGAAAAGCGCCGGCACGTGGATGAGATGGCACGCCAGCGAAAGCTGCCGCTCGAAACGCTGGATATGGATGTCTGCGAGGAGGCCTCGGTAAAAGAAGGTGTGGCGGCGGTGATTTCCAAGGCTGGCTCGGTGGATGTGCTGATCAATAACGCGGGGATTATTTATGTGAGTACCGTCGAAGACACGCGCATGGAAGATTGGCGCCGGCAGTTCGAGACGAATTTTTTTGGCGTGGTGCGCGTTACTCAGGCGGTTCTGCCGCACATGCGCACGCGGCGGCGCGGACGAATTTTGATGGTGAGCTCAGTTTCGGGGATTATTACTCCGCCGACGCATGGGCCTTACAGCAGCACGAAACATGCAATGGAAGGATTGAGCAACGCGCTGCGATTGGAGATGTATCCGTTTGGAGTCGAGGTGATTCTTATTGAGCCTGGCTACATCATGACCAATTTGCAGAACACTGCCGCGGAGTTGATGGAGTCGTACGCGGATAAGATTACTGCCGGGCCTTACGCCAGGATTTATTCGGGGGCATACTCGGGGACTACGAGCGCGAGGAAAAAATCGAAGACCACGCCGGAGGATTGTGCGCGGGTCATGTTGAAGGCTATTGAAGCGCGCAGTCCTAAGGCGCGTTATGGAGTGACTCCGTTAGCGACGATGGCGAAGTGGGCCAAGCGGTTGCTGCCAGATAGTGCGATTGATTCTATTATCCGGCGCAGATATGGGATTGTTCGCGACGGGTCGAATGGGAATTGAGATTGTTTTTGGAGAAAAATTCTTACTACACAGTTTGCTCGGGATGGAATGCAATTAGCGCCGCCCACCCTTTGCAAAAACGGCAAAGGGTAGGCCACCCGGAGTTCACTAGTTTGTCAGGCCTTGTATTTTTAAGGGTTGGTGATTTGGAACGATAGGCTGTTTTCGCGGAGAGCTTCCCATTGTTTGGCCCAGGCTTCGTGCGCGGGACTTTCCGCGTAATCGGCGGCGGTTTCCGGGCTGGTGAACTCGATGGCGTAGACGCCGCTGAAGTCGCGGATCTGATTGCGGTTGGTTTTTAGCCAGATGTTTTTTACGCCGGGGATTTTGCGCGCCAAATCCTTGATGCCGTCGAGAGCTTTTTGCCGGTCGTTCTCAGAGGTGGCGTCTTTAAATTTGTAGACCACCACGTGCAGGACGGTTTTGGGTTGACCAAATTTATTTTGTGCGGAGACGTTTGTGGGGTGCAGCGAACCTACAGCTACTCCGGCGGCGAATAACCCAGCGCACCATGCGATTTGCAAGCCCACTTGTTTGATGGAAGCCACTTTGCACCTCCTATTTCGATAACCACAGTTAGTTTATGTGCTTCGACGCGCGCGAAGCAATTGTCTGCCGTCTATCAGGGTAGAAAAGGCCGAAAGCAAGACCCAGGCTAAAAAACGAGCCTGGACCACCCTCCGCGTGATTTGATTTATTGAGTCGCCTAGGGACTTGCTTGGCGATGAGCTTCGGCGCAAGTGCGAGCGCGATTGAGGAGTAGTTCGCGCTCGCGGGCGTTGCGGGTTAAGGATGCGGCGCGTTCGAACTCCGTGCAGGCTTCCTGGTTGCGGTCGAGTTTAGAAAGAAGGTCGCCTCGCACGCTGGGCAAGAGATGGTAGGTCTGGAGCGATGGCTCGTGAGTCAGGGCCTCAACGATTTCCAGGCCGGCCGCGGGACCGAAGGCCATGGCCACGGCAACGGCGCGATTGAGTTCGATGACGGGCGAGGGGGAATATTCGAGGAGTTCCTCGTAGAGTGACGCGATGCGGGCCCAGTTTGTGTCGCCAGCCGCGGTGGCGCGCGCGTGACAGGCGGCGATCGCGGCCTGCAAGGTGTATGGGCCACGCGCGCCGCCAAGTTTTTGGGAACGCCCCAGCGCGGCCAGGCCCCGGGAGATCAGGAGCTGATCCCATCGCGAGCGGTCTTGATCGAGCAATAAAATGGGCTCTCCCGCGCGACCAACGCGGGCGGCGGCGCGCGAAGCCTGGATTTCCATGAGCGCGACGAGTCCGTGAACCTCTGGTTCGGTGGGAGCCAACTCCGCCAGAATGCGCCCGAGGCGCAGCGCTTCTTCGCACAGAGCAGGACGCATCAAGTCATCGCCGGCGGTCGCAGAGTAGCCTTCATTGAAGACGAGGTAGATGACTTCAAGTACGGACGACAAACGCTCGGCCAATTCGGCCTTGCGGGGAAGTTCGAACGGGACGCGCTTTTCAGAAAGTGTGCGCTTGGCGCGCACGATGCGCTGGGCAATGGTCGGTTCCGGGACCAGAAATGCGCGAGCAATTTCATCGGTGGTCAATCCACCGAGCAAGCGAAGTGTGAGTGCGACGCGGGCCTCGGAAGTGAGCACCGGATGGCAGGCGACGAATATCAGCCGGAGAAGGTCATCGCCAACGTGATCGTCGATCGCGGATTCCAAAGCAGCCACGGCGGCCTCCTGCCGGGCATCAACTTCGCGTCCGAGCTCTTGGTGCTTACGTTCGAGAAGTTTTGTTCTGCGGAAGGTGTCGATGGCCCGATGCTTCGCCGCGGCCATGAGCCAGGCGCCCGGATTATCCGGGATGCCCGACTCTGGCCAACGTTCGAGGGCGGCGACGAGGGCGTCCTGTGCGAGGTCTTCCGCGAGACTGACGTCACGCACCATGCGCGCGAGTCCGGCGATGAGCCGGGGCGACTCAATTCTCCATACAGCGTCGATCGCGCGATGAATGTCGGTGGACATGATCCACCATCGATAAAAACATCTTTAATTCGCGCGCGCAACCGGCCACACCATTTATGCAGGCGTATCGCGCAGAAGTGCTGTTGCAGTTTTATGCGCGGGGCGGAAATTCTTCCGGTCCGAACATTTGGCGAACTTCGGTCTCGCCTTCCCAGCCGGGCCAGTGTTGCCGGTGAAGATCCATGAAGTGCTTGGCTGACTCCAGGGCTTCCGCTTTGGAATTAAAGTTCAAGATTGCGAAGCCGCCGACAACCTCCTTGGTTTCGGTGAAGGGACCATCGATGACCGAAATCTTTCCGCCGGAAAGGCGAACTCGATAGCTTTGCGCAGTTGAGGCCAGTCCCCCGGAAATGACCATGGCGCCATTTTTGATTGCTTCCTGACTGATATGTTCCATGGCATCCATCAATGCCTTGGGTGGCGGGGCACAATTTTCACCGTGTTTTACCATCATCATGAATCGCATTGGGTTTTCTCCTTTTGATTTGACCGGTGTAAGTCGCCGGGTAATTTTTTGGTTCTAACGATACGTCGAACGAAGAGCAGATAAATCGACAAGTTTTTTAACCTTTTTTCTCTGGCGCGAAATTACTGTTTCGATTTGGCGGACTGGGCACGCAGTCTTTGTTCCTGGGCTCTGAGTTCCGGAGTAAGTTCGACGCCAAAATCGAAGGCCTCGAATACCGGGCGAATTTCGACTTCGGTACCGCCATCAAATGGAGCGCGTTTGAGCCACTCTACGGCTTCTTCGACGGACTTGACCTGCCAGAGCCAGTAACCGGCAATGAGTTCCTTGGTCTCGGCGAAAGGGCCGTCGGTGACGGTGCGCTGCTGCCCAGAAAACTTGATGCGCTTGCCTTTGGAGCTGGCATGCAAGCCATCCGCTGCGAGCAGCACACCGGCTTTAACTAATTCTTCGTTGAATTTTCCCATAGCGGTAAAGGTTTCCCGGGTGGGCATGATGCCCGCTTCGGAGTCCTTGCTCGCTTTGACAATCACCATAACTCGCATCGTGAATCTCCTTTTGAGTTGAATTGAATCCTTCACTTATACGTCGAACGAACAACAGCAAAATCGACAGGTCAAATTGTTAAGCTACAAAATTTCTTAACCCGCTGAAAACATTGGTCTTGGTTGGCGGCCATATTACGACTAGGCCGCGCCGCAGATGAAATGCAGTAGTCGGCTGAATGACGGCACGGTTTGGACGCATAGGAAAAGCTGCTGGTGAGCCAAAATATAGCTTCCGAGAATATGGCAGACAGGCAAGAGAATCGATGGCGCGAATTTCAGAAGCGCGCAGGTCACTGCACAAACAAGATGGTTCAAGTGCCCTGCGGCTTTGCTCAGCGGATCGCCGGACAGGATAAGAGGCACCAGCCTGAATGCCGCGGTAAGCGTTACTTTAGCGGCTTGAGAGGATGTGTTTTGTGTTGCCATGATGGCCTCCAGTTCGTTTTTCGTGACTCACTTACACGTCGAACGAGAGGCTGTGAGATCGACAGGCGGGCTGATTTTTTGACCAGGAGGTAGGCGATTTACTAGGTCGCGGAAGGGCTTATTTTGAGGTTTCGGCGCGGTGCGCGATCGTCCAAGCCTTCACCGTGCTGGATAATTCGGCAAGTACTTGCGAGTCGGACTTGCCGGAGCGCTTCAGCACGTGAAAGGAGTGATCGGCGCCTTCGATGATGTGCAGGGTGGTTTGTGGGCCAAGACTCTCGCAGATGGGACGCAATAATGTTAGATCGGCAAGATCATCGCGTGTGCCCTGCAAGAAAAGCATGGGTAGCTTTACAAGTTGCAGGTGTGGAGCGCGTTTAGTTGACAGACGTTTGGGAGGATGCAACGGAAAGCCAAAAAATATCAGACCTCGGACTGCCTCCAATTTCTGTTCGGAGGCAGCTAGCGAAGTCATTCGTCCGCCCATGGATTTCCCTCCGGCGAAGAGAGGAAGACCGGGCGCTAACTGAGCCGCGGTTGCGACCGCGGCGGCCACGGTTGCGGTTAGAAGAGGCTGTTTGTCTGGAACGCCGCGACGCTGTTCCATGTAGGGAAATTGGTAGCGGAATGTTGCGACGTGGTCCTCAGCCAACTGATTTGCGATGGCGGACATGAACGTGTGATTCATTCCGGCGCCTGCGCCGTGAGCTAGAACGAGAAGACACGCGGCGTGGGGCGGTGACAGCAGCAGGGCGGAAACTTCTTCGTTGTCGAGAACGGAAAATCGCAGATTGCGGACGTCGTTCATTGGGTTAACTGCGGATCATTGCGCGGATTTATTGCGGTTGATGCGATATGAATTTGGTGCCCGAAAGAGGACTCGAACCTCCACTCCCTTGCGAGAACCAGGTCCTGAACCTGGCGCGTCTGCCAATTCCGCCATTCGGGCACAAGTGCGGCGTGAACATGTTGTAAATCACGCGTAGCGAAGCTTTTTCATTCTGCCCGGCGACCCCACCTTTGTCAACGAATGGCGCTGGTTAGACGTTGCGTGGAACGTGGTTCCAAGGTATTTTCGCTGCCTGATGCAGACATCAGAAGACAGATTCGATTTTGTTTTGTTAAACGGAGAACATTCGATGCGAAGGTTCGCTTCAGGATTTGCCGTGACGCTGGTACTTTCTGCGCTGCCACTTGTAATTGTTTGCGCGCAGACGAAGGACGAAACCCAGACCATTAAGGTGGAATCGGCCAGAAGCGAAGCGGCGAAGATTGAACAGTTCAAACCTGAGCAACAGGCCAGCAAAGGCAGCGTCACGATTGGCGGGAGTGTCATAAATTACGACGCGTATGCGGGCACGTTGGTTGTGCATACAAAGGATTGGGACGACGTGCCGCAGAACCGGGATAAGGACGAGAAGAATCAGCCGCCGGAAGCCAGCATGTTCTACGTGGCGTATTTCAAATCCGACAGCAAAGGGGCGCAGCGCCCGCTGACGTTTCTGTACAACGGCGGGCCGGGTTCGGCAACGGTGTGGTTACACATGGGGGCGTTCGGGCCGAAGCGGGTAGTTACGTTGGACGATGCGCACACTCCGGCTGCACCTTATTCGGTCGTCAACAACGAGTACAGCCTGCTGGATGTGAGCGATCTGGTATTTGTGGATGCGCCAGGGACGGGATTCAGCCGCATCGGCGGCAAAGACAGGGAGAAGGCTTTTTACGGTGTGGATCAGGACGCGCAAGCTTTTGCGGATTTCATCACACAGTTCCTGGGAAAGTATGGCCGATGGAATTCGGCAAAATATCTGTTTGGTGAAAGCTACGGCACCACGCGATCGGCCGCGCTAGCAAACGTGCTGGAGACAGAACGCGACGTGGATTTCAACGGCGTGATCCTGTTGTCGCAAATATTGAACTACGCTTTGAGCGCGGACCGCGCGGAGGCCAATCCCGGCGTCGAATTACCCTATCAATTGGCGCTTCCCACCTATGCGGCAGCGGCGTGGTATCACCATAAGCTGCCCGGCCAACATAAAGAATTAACGGCGCTGCTCACCGAGGTTGAACATTTTGCAATGACCGATTACCAGCAAGCGCTGGAGGCGGGACCCACGCTGGCGCCTGAGCAACGGCATGCAATCGTTGCGAAGCTCCACGAATATACCGGGCTGCCGGCCGAATATATCGAGAAGGCGAATTTGCGCGTGACACCGGGAGAATTCGAGAAAACACTCCAGGACGACACCGATACGACGACAGGGCGGCTGGACACGCGTTTCTCGGGACCCACGCTCGATCCGCTAAGCAAAGCGGCGGAGTACGATCCGCAATCAGCGGCGATCAGCTCGGCGTATGTTTCCGCATTTAATGATTACGTTCGCAAGGATCTGAAGTTTGGGGAAAACCGGACATATAAGCCGTCAGCTCGACTCTATAGAACGTGGAATTTTTTGCATCAGGGTCCGGGCGCGGGGATTCCCCTGCCACAGGCGACCAACGTAATGACGGACCTGGCGCTGGCGATGAAATACAACCCGGAGTTGAAAGTTATGTTGAACGCCGGGTATTTCGATCTGGCGACGCCGTTTTACGAAGGCGTTTATGAAATGCAGCACTTGCCGATTCCTGCGAAATTGCAGAAGAACATCGAATATCAGTTTTATGAATCGGGGCACATGGTCTATGCGCACGAGGCTTCGGCGAAGGCGCTGCATGACAATGTGGCGGCATTCATTCACAGGACTGAGAATTCGAAAGGGAAATAGCGATCGCGTGGAGTGGTTGCTGCATCGTGCGGGATTCCATGGGAGTTGGCGCGATGCAGATCGAGAGAGCCGGACGACCGTTCTCCGAGTGGTTCGGCAAGTTTGAATTGATACTTTCAATATGAAGTAATAGATATTCGAATTCATGAGAGGTATACTCCAGCTAATACCTTGTCTGTCCGTTCGGGCAGGCACCGCAGAATCGGTTCCAAGGGAGGTCCTATGGAGATTTCGGGGCCCATTTATTATTTGCTAATCGTTTGGGCGGTTGTCACGGGAGTCTTTTTGCTCCTGCTGGTGTGGCGCACCTTGCTCACCAGTCATGAGGGTGATCAGATTTTCCTGGACCCTTCCCAAGACCATATGGCTAGAGAGCAGCGCGAAGTGGTGGCCAAGATTATGAAGCTGTCGAAGCCCATAACCACCACGGGGATTACCGCGGGCACTCTGCTGTTGGTTATTGCGGGGATGTGGATTTATCAGGGGCTGAAGAATTTCTAGCGGCAGAGTGTGCTTTGGTTGGTGAGCTTCGTCTGCATTTGAAAACGCCGCTGGAGGTCTAAGTGGGCGGGTAGTCGGTGCTGGCGCACGTCAAACCTAGTGAACGGGTGGCTATGTGCCTACGCCGGTGGCTGCTCGAAGAGAGATTCCTCGACTGCTCAGGCCGGCTACTTCGCAGGAGCGAAGTAGGAAGAGAAAGCCGGTCTGCTCCGCTCGGAATGACCGGTTTTTGGTTTTTTTTTATTTAGTAATCTGCGGGACAGTCATTTTTTGACTCCGAAACTTTCTTGAAAGAGAAAGGGCCGAACGGAGTTCGGGAACAGCGGTACTACGGCCCTGGCTTCGATGGGGGCACCATTGAGGTGTGGTTGTGCACGATGATCCAGTGATTATTTCTTTTCTCCATCACTAAGGTAGTCTGTCCTTGCGCGGTGTTCGGCGTTCCATCGGTAACGGCCTCAAAATCCCACTGATAGCAAGCCCAAGCGACGTTTCCAGCTACCTTGATAATCGTGTTGGAGCGATCCAGGCGTACGCGCTGCATGCGGGTGCGTTGCTGCTGGTAAATTGCCAGGTAATTGTTCCAGCCCACGATCGGCGGAGCATAGGCTCCATTGACTACGGTTACGTCATCGGCATAATCCTTATGCAGTTTTTCGACGTCGCCGACCTGCCAGGCGCCCAGCATTTCCGAAATCATGTAATCGATCTGGTTTTCGTCGGACATGGGGACCAGCGGGTTGGTGCTGTCGGCGGGTTGTTGTGTATCTGATTTCTTCTTCTTGTCTTTCTGGGCCGCGGCCGGTGACGCGCAGGCCAATGCCAGCATGGCGATGAATGCCGCGGATAATGCAAAGCGAAACATGCGTGAGATTTCACGGGTTGTGAACAGAGTTTGCATTCCTTGCAAAAACTCCTTTTGAACAAATCGATATTGGAGAGAGCTGCTAGAGGATAGCACGCCAATTTTTTGACGCGCAGGCTGTGTCCAGTTGGTCTACTTACAGTTTTCGACTACTTGTTGTTTCCGCTGGTGGAAGCTTTCAAAGATTGCGTGGAGTTCCGGCCGGCTTCGCGCGAGGCGCTGAGGAGATTTATGAACAGGCGATAGGCGCCGGGCACGCCTCCCGGCAATTGGCGAAAGAACGCGAGACCGGTGTAGATGTAGGTTCCTTTGCCGTAGTGGGTATAAACCAAACCGCCATTTAGATCCGGCTCGTTGGGATCACTCATGGAGAGTAGCGGAGTGTATTTAGCGTCGAATTGACTCCAGAAATATAGGCCGCGTTCTTGGATCCATCCATTGAAGTCTTGCGGAGTAATTTTATTGGGCTTGTTGAGAAGGGGATCGTCCTGCTTCAAGAATTTGACGGGGGAAGCCTCGTCGGTGATGCGCGGCAGGGGGCTATTGGGTTTTTCGGGGGAGATTTTTGCGGGATAGGGCGCGTATTGAAATTTGTCCCAGGCAAAATCGCGTTGGTACTGCACGACGAGAGTGCCGCCGTTGGATACGTAGTCGAGCAAACGTTGATTGGTGCCCGCCAGTTCGGGACGGAGTTCATAGCCGCGCACGCCGACAACGATGGCGTCGAAGCGCGCAAGATTGCTGAAGGCCAGGGCCGCGGCGTCCAACATTTCCACTTGAATGCCCAAACGTTCGAGAGCTTGGGGGATGGGCTCGCTTTCGGCGGAAATATATCCGACGCGCAAGTCTTCAGGCACGGAGGCGTCAAAGGCGAAAACTTGGCATTGCGCGGGTTCGCTCCACAACAGCGTGGGCATGGAAGGGAGTGGGGCGAGCGAGGTGGAGAATTTTTCATCGCCGCGCTGAGTGAAGGCGGTCAGCGGGTAGGTGCCTGCGGATAATTTTGTGGGTGGCGTGACGGTTAACTTCGCGTATTGGTCGCCAGAGCCGACGAATTGTAAAGATACAGGCGAGCTGACGGTCCAACCTTGCGGCACGGTGAGACCCACTTCGATTTTGCTTGGCTTGGTGGCGTAAGAATGGACGCGTGTCAGCACATCAAACGGTTTTTTGGGCTTGGCCAATAATTCGATGGCTTGATCGGGCTCAAGCGCGAGGGTATATGCGGGGACCATACGCACAGGAACGCGATCGATGCGCGTGGATGTTGCGACGATGTGGGTGACGGGTTGATGTATTTCAAAGGTGTAACCCGATACCGATAATTCCTGACTGGCAACCGCTATGACCGGAGGCTCGGGCCGCTGTTCTTCCCAGGTATCGGGCGGCCGAATTGATTGATTTAAGACGACGGTGAATGTTTGGCTTTTCGATGTGCCCGGTGCTGGGGCTACATTTTCGCCATCTCGCAATGCGAGCTGCATTTTTTCAAGCGCGCAACCGACTTCAGCTCTGCAGCGTGCTTCGGCGTTAACTGTAAATGGTTCGCCGGCCACGACGTCGCTTCGATCTGCCTCGGCAATAATCTGAAGGCCAGCTGCCAGTGCTAAAGCGTGTTCCACACGTTGCTGTGCTGGACGAAGCTCGAAGACCCGGGGATTTTCCGCTTCCCAATTCACGCCATGGTTTTGGCCGGGATACAACGACTTAATTTCCTTCGCGGCGTCGGCAATCTCGGAAGCGGACTGCCGCCAGCGGAGCGATAAAGCGTCTTCGCGGGCTTTTGCCAGGTCCTGTTCAGCTTGCTCTAAAACAGGGCAGACCGATGACGACTGGGCACAGCCGCTTCCGGCGGCATCGCCACCCAAGTTGTGAAGCGGCTGGGCGAACATGGCGGGATCGATTTTTTCTCCGCTTTCGGAGACTAAGGCGATGGGGCGGTGAAGAAAGGGCGAGCCCAGGACGCCTGAGATACCTTGAGTGCGGTGATTGGCAAATGCGTCGATGCCAATTTCGCGCCATGTTTTTCCCCATAAGGGCGAAACTTCGTCTAAGGGAAGTTGCAGGCTGGCTTTATTGGTAGCGCTCCCGCCGCTACGATCCACATCAAGAATCTGTACCGGATGATCGTGACCTCCCCATCCCCACGGTATCGCGAATTCTGTTGGAGATTCATCGGTGGAGTCCCAGACTAGCGTCTCACCGGGAGACCGTCCACTATACGATGGATCGGCGGCAAGTTTGACCGCCTGAGGAGTCCAAAGTCCGGCGGCTTGATGATGGCCATGGCCGGAATGCACGCCGCCGAAATTGCTAATTACGATGTTTGGTCGAAAGCGGCGGATGACCCGCACCATATCCGCGAGGACTTGATCACCCCAGATTTTCTCCGTCTCCTCAGGAGTTTTCGAGTAACCGAAGTCTTTCGCGCTGGTGAAAAAAAGCTTCACGCCGTAGCCGCGCGTGGCGGCAAGTAGTTCTTGCGTGCGAATGAGTCCAAGCTGCGGAGCCTGTTCGGGGCCGAGGACGTTCTGGCCGCCTTCACCGCGAGTGAGAGAAAGCAAGGCGACATCGGCGTGCAGGCCGCGTGCGAGATAGGTGAGCACGGCGGCGGATTCGTCATCGGGATGCGCGGTGATATACAAAATGCGAGTGGTGACGCGTGCGCTGTCGATGGCTTCAACGGTTTCGTTGAGGCCGGGGCCGGTGCCGGGTGCGGGCGCAAATTGCGCGAAGAGCGGGGTTGCCAGAGAAAAGGTGAGAATGGAAACTGCGAATGATTTCAATACTGAAAGTCTCAAGCACCCTCCGGTTCGTGGCGCGCCTCGGCGACCGCGAAAGGCCATTGTCGCACTTCCCGGGCGCGTAACAGAAATGCCAGTATACCGAGGCCGATAAGGAGCAAGCCCCACTTGCGCGCTGAGCCGGTGGCCCAGAACAGCGCGGCCCAACCGCACATGGTGAGGGCGGCCGGCAGCGGGTACAACCACATCTTGAAAGGGAAGCGTTCGGGGGGCCAACGGCGGTGCAACAGGATTAAGCCGATGGCCTGTCCGATAAATTGCACGAGCAGCCGCGTGGCGAGTATTGCGGCGATGACGGTGGAGAGCCTGAAGAGCAAGCTGGATACAAAAGCTACCGCGCCAAGAAATAAAAGCGAGACGTGCGGGAATTTCTTTTGCGGGTGCACGCGCGAAAAAATGGAAAAGAAGCTGCCGTCCAGCGCGGCCGCGTAGGGCACCCGCGAATATCCCAGAAGGGCAGCGAAAATGGATGCAAAGGCGATCCACAATACCAGCATGGTGGCAACGCGAGCGGCAAACGGACCGGAGATGGTTTCTACAAAGGTGCTCACAAGGAATGGCGAGTTTTGGGCTTGTTGCCACGGCACCACGCCGAGAATGCTGGTTTGCATGGCGAGGTAAAGAACAGCGATGCCCACGATGGAAATAAAAATTCCGCGCGGAATATTTTTTTCGGGTTCGCGCAGTTCGCCGCCCAGGTGGCAGATGTTGTAGTAACCCCAGTAGGTGTAGGTGGTGCTGACCATGGCTGCGCCTAGCCCGGCGAAGAAAAGGTGAGAGAGAAGAAACGCGCCGGGCGGAAAAGAGAATGCGAGTGCGGGGTTGAAATGCATGATGCCGCCGCCGATCAACCAGATCATGGTGCCGATCACGCCGATCCACAGCAGTACGGATATTTTTCCGATGGTGGTAATGCGCCGGTATAAGAGCACGACGAGTAGCAAAACGACGGCGCCGGAAATGGCCTTTTGCTGATAAGCGGTGAAGGGATGGAGGTAACTGGCGTACTGCGAAAATCCAATGGCGCCCGAAGCGATCACCAGCGGGGCTTGGATCAAAGTTTGCCAGACGAAGAGGAAGGACATCAGGCGTCCCCATTTTTGGGGGCCGTATGCTTCACGCAGAAAAACATAACTGCCGCCGGCGCGCGGAAGCGCGGCTCCCAACTCGGACCAGACGAAGCCGTCCAGTAAGGCAAGCACGGCACCGGCAGTCCAGGCGAGCAAGGCTTGCGGTCCGCCCATGGCGCGGATGACCAGCGGGCTCACTACGAAAGGGCCGATGCCGATCATGTCGATCATGTTCAGGGCTACGGCTTCTTTCAGGCCCAATCCGCGTACCAGCCCAGGGTCCTGTTGCATTTCCGGCGCTGAACGTGAGTGTTTGCTTGCGTCCGTTGCAGGAAGGGATTTTTGTGGCGGCGTCATCGGTCCGCAGAGGATAGCAAATGGGCAGCGCGGCTCCTACTCAAACAGATAATCGGAAGATTGGCGGCGCCTGAAATGATGGTAGTGTTGGGCGCATTGACCTTATCGTGTAGAGGGTGATAATCATGAAGGGTCGGGCGCAGCTTTCCTCGCGGGGCTGCGAAACGAATTTGGCCTTGCGCCGGTGGTTGGCTGCTCGGTGCATGGATCGATAGTCAACGCGTGGCGGGGAATCGGCATCACATCCCAAAAGCAAATTGGCTGCACGCCCATGGTGTGCTGCAGCGATTACATGGTTCGCTGACATCGAACTGGATTCCGGTGTATGCCTGGTTTCATTTGCAGCGATGAAGGAGTCTCATGAAGCGGTCCTGGACAGCCTTGGCTGTCGCATTGATATCAATCCTGGCAGTCGCCGGCTGCAATGATTACGGCAATACATTTCAAAATAATACCGGGGCATCGGTGACGTTTTTGTCGCCCTCTACCGTTAGCGCGGGCAGTCCGGATTTCACGTTAACGATCAATGGCAGCGGGTTTGTGGCGCAGACGTACGTCACCTGGAATGGAAAAAAACTCAACACCTTAGTGACACTCGACTCTACCAAAACGATTGTGCTTAGCGTCACGGCGACAGTGCCCGCAGCGCTGGTCGCCAAGCCCGGAACGGCTACCGTGATTACACAAAATCCATTTTCAGGCGCGGGCAATAACGGACTGTCAAATCCGGTTACGTTCATTATTAACCCGCCGCCCAATCCTGTTCCCACACTGACGGCGATTGCGCCGGCGACGATCGCGGCCTGCGGAACCTCGTGCACGAGTTTAACTTTGGATCTGCAGGGGACAAATTTCATTACCTCATCAGACCCCACGCAGGTGTCGCAGGTTCGTTGGACCGCCGGGCCGACGCAAACAACTTTAGCGACGACCAGTGTTACGTCCACGGACATCAAGGCGACGGTGCCGGGCTCGCTTATTTCCGCGGCGGGGACGGCGATGGTGACGGTTTTCAATCCGCCAGTGCCGCAAACAACTCCGCCGGGCGGCACGCCAAATCCGTCGAGCGGCGGCGGTGGGACGAGTGGGGCGCAAACATTCACGATTACCGCCGCGGGTGGGGCGTTGACGCATGCGGCCTCGCAAGCGGTGGTGGAAGAGACTCCTTCGGTGAGCGCGGATGGGCGGTACGTGGCTTACAGTGCGTCAGACGGTCAGCACGCGCAGATTTTTGTGCGGGATACGTGTGAAGGGGCTGCCAGCGGATGCAAGGCTGAGACAACCTTAGTCGCGACGGCGTCCGATGGTAGCGCTGCAAATGACGACAGCAGTTCGCCCGCGATTTCGGCGAATGGAAGATATGTGGCGTTCAGTTCCGCAGCAACCAATCTTGTCGAAAATGCGCCCGCGGGACATCAAATATATTTGCGCGACACGTGTACGGGGGCGGAAGGCAGTTGCACGGCCTCGACTCGGATTGTTTCGATTGATGCGAATGGGGCGCTGACTGGCACGGAGAGTTTTCTGCCATCAATCAGCGCTTCGGGGAGGTTTGTGGCGTTTCTTGCGGTTACGCAGAGTCATGTGCCACAGCAGGCCGGCGTTGCGCCTGGCACAAAAAACAGCGGATATCGGCAAGTGTTCGTGCGTGACACGTGCATGGGAGTGTCCGGTTGTACGCCCAGCACTTCGCGAATCTCGATGCAGCCTGGCGATGGGACATCCGCGGCGGCGAAACTGGCTGGACCAGCGATGGGTGCGAACGGGAAGAGCGTCGGACTTGCAGGACAAGCGGCGACGCTTTTTACGCGTTCGGTGGCGATTGACGATCGCGTTTTTCTGGCGATTACAAATTCTGACAAGTAGTGTTTGCGGGCGTGGAAATCCAAAGGCGTGACAAATTAGTATGTCCACGCGTCATGGGATTTCTCAAACGTTGATTGCATTCTTAAATTTCTGCCCGCATGGGAATTGAGCTCGGGCGCACCACCTCCGGACCCACCCTTGCAAAAGACGCAAGGATGGGGCACTCTCCCCATTTTTGGGTTTTGTATTTTTGGCTAGGTAGCGACCTGTCGGCGGAAATGCGGATTTAGGGGCTAGTTGAATCGGACTTTAATGTCTGAGCGCTTTTCTAGATGGACGGAGTCGACGAAGCGGACCTGGCGGTCATCCAGGGTTAAGATCATCGACTGGGTGCGGATACCCTCGCCAAAGAAGCGCACACCGCGCAGCAGGTTGCCGTCGGTCACGCCGGTGCAAGCAAAAATCATTTTCTTGCCTGGCGCTAAATCTTCGGTATGGTAAATGCGCTTGGGGTCTTTCACGCCCATTTTTGCCAGGCGTTCTTCGTGTTCCGGCTTGCTGACCACCAGGCGGGCCACAATTTCACCATTCAAACAGCGTAGGGCCGCAGCGGTCAGCACGCCTTCTGGCGCGCCGCCTATGCCCATGACGGCGTGAACGCCGGTTCCAATCACAGCGGCGGAAATGCCGGCGGAAAGATCGCCATCGCCGATTAAGCGAATGCGAGCTCCTGCAGCGCGGATGTCAGCGATTAATTTTTCGTGGCGCGGGCGATCGAGCACGATCACTACCAGGTCTTCCACATCGCGATTCAGTCGCTTCGCTATTGCTTTCAAGTTGGCGGCTACTGGTGCGTCGAGATCCACCACCCCTTTGCACGAGGGTCCGACGACAATTTTTTCCATATAGAGATCAGGAGCGTGGAGTAAGCCGCCACGTTCGCTGGCGGCCAGGACGACGATGGCGTTGGGAGCTCCGGTGGCGCACAGGTTGGTGCCTTCAAGCGGATCGACGGCGATGTCGACCTGAGGGAAGAGCGCTTTGGGTGCATGAGTGGCCAAGCCGACTTTCTCGCCGATGTACAACATGGGAGCTTCGTCGCGTTCGCCTTCTCCGATGACGATGGTGCCGTCCATCTGCACGGAGTCCATGGTTTTGCGCATGGCTTCCACGGTGATTTCATCGGCTTTGTGGCCGTCGCCAAAACCCATGGTGCGCGCGGCGGCGATGGCGGCCGTTTCGACGACGCGAAGAAATTCGAGACTGAGCTGCGCTTCCATGGATGGCTCTCCGAATGGTGCAGTGCTACGTCAACGGGGCTAATGATAGGGCAAGCGCGAACTACAGTCGACTGTTGCTATGTCTTGGAGTTGCTATAGCACAACTGTTATGGGGCAGGACACAACTTTGCGGCTAGCACTCTCAGGAAGAGCTTAATTGAATGCGGAGATGCCGGTGATGCGTTCGCCGATGACCAGCTTGTGGATGTCGTTGGTGCCTTCATAGGTGGATACGCTTTCGAGATTGTTCATGTGACGCATGATGGGGTAGTCGTCGACGATGCCGTTGGCGCCGAGAATGTCGCGTGCCTTGCGAGCGGTTTCGAGGGCGATGGCGACGTTGTTCATTTTCAACATGGAGATGTGCGAGGGATCCACCTTGCCAGTGTCTTTGAGCCGGCCAACGTGCAGAGCGAGGAGTTGTCCCTTGACAATCTCGGTGATCATCCAGGCGAGTTTTTCCTGCACTAGCTGATGACTGGCGATGGGCTTGTTCGCAAATTGCTTGCGAGTCTTCGCGTATTGCAGCGCGGTGTCGTAGCAGGCCATGGCCGCTCCCAGTGCGCCCCAGCCGATGCCATAACGGGCCTGATTCAGACAGCCCAACGGGCCTTTCAAGCCGGAAACTTTTGGAAGGAGATTTTCTTCTGGGATTTCGCAATCGGTGAATGAGAGGCCAGAGGTGACGGAAGCTCGCAGCGACCACTTTCCGTGCACATCCCAGGTTTTGAATCCGGGTCGGCCCTTCTCTACCAAGAATCCGCGAATTTTTTTGTCCTCGCACTTGGCCCAGACGACGGCGATATCCGCGATGGAACCGCTGGTGATCCACATTTTTTCGCCGTTTAAGATGTAACTGTGGCCTTTCTTAACCGCGTGGGTCAGCATGCCGCCGGGATTTGAACCGAATTGCGGCTCTGTCAATCCAAAACAACCGATGGCTATGCCCTGTTGCAGTAAGGGCAGCCATTTGTCTTTCTGCGCATCGGAGCCGTAGGTATAGATGGGATACATCACGAGCGCGCTTTGCACGGAGACGAAACTCCGCAAACCAGAGTCGCCGCGTTCCAATTCCTGAGTGACTAATCCATACGCGACGTTGGACATGCCTGCGCAGCCGTAGCCTTCCAGGCTGGCGCCAAAAAATCCGAGTTCACCCAATTGCGGCACGAGATGCTTCGGGAAAGTGCCTTCGCGGCTGTGTTTTTCGATGATGGGGATTATTTCGTTATCGACGAACTGTCGCGCGGTTTGACGCACGAGTTTTTCTTCATCGTTCAGTTGCGAATCAAAATCGATGTAATCCACTCCGGCGAATCCGGCCATACTGCTCTCCTCGTGGGCACCACTTTTGCCGCGGTATTGCGGTCAGGCTAGACAAACTCAATCAGAAATACGGTACAGGTTGGTTCCGTGGAGTCTTTGGATCGATGCAAGCGGGAAGTATTCCCGTCAGGCGCACCGTTCAAGTGTAACAAGCGGTTTCCAGTGACAGCAACCGAGTCAATTGTAAGCTGGGGTGACGCACGAGTCGCGCTGGGAGGTTCTCAGCGCGAGGTGATGTCGGCGGGTGGTGGCAGGTTCCGATGCTTCAGCCATTCCATGCTGATGCTGTGGTTCTTTTTGTCGGGAGGAATCTGGTCCAGGCTGGGCATGAAGATTTGCAGGCCAGCCTGAGGGGTCATCCTGGTGTAGCCGTTCACGAGTTGATCCTGATAGTTGGCCAGGTCCAGATCAAACCACGCGTTATTGGAAAGATCGACCATCATTAAATCGACCTGCCGCATGGTGAGTTTTCCGAAATCGATGGTGCCACCGTGGAGTTGCAAATAATTCCGCCACTGCTCGACGCGCGTCACATCTTCCTGAGCATTGCCGTAAATTTCTTGGAAGTCCGGATTGATGATGCGCACACTGGTAAGCTGACCGCGGATGTGCGGTGGTGGGACGGCTTTGCCGGTGTCCAGGAAGATGTCATTTCCTTTGACCTCCACGCCAGGAATATCGCCAGGGTGGAACAAGCTGGACACGGTGACGTTCATTCCACCGAGTAATTTTTTGAATGGAATCTCCAAAACGTTAATTTTGGTGACGTGTATTTGAATGCGATTATCAGGAGCCACGCCTATGGTGGAAATCACTTCAATGGGAAGCGGAATGACCTTGTGAAGCGTTCCGTTGAGTTTGAGTTGGTCTCCATCGCCGGAAAGCTTGATATTGGTCAGCGGCGAATTGGTAATGCCTTGATTGAGAAAATTTGCCAGATCGCCGACATTGGTGTGAACGACGCCGGTTTTTACGTCGATGAAAAACGACTCGGGGTCGTCGAAGGAAGGGTTAACAGTGCGGGAGGTGCGCGCCATCTGGCCGCGCAGCCAACGTACATAAATGCGAAAGCCGGTGGGCCCTTTGCGCAGCATAAGATTGTGGGCGTATACGTTGGTAGGCGCGGAATTGGATGCGCCAGTTGGGTCCGGCGCATCGCCGGAGATGACCGCGCCGTTCGAAGCCTCCTTGATCGTTGTGGGAGCGGCAACGCGCCTCGTGCGCCAAAGCCACCAGGCGAGCAACGACACGACCACTACGAGAGACATAGCTAATGCCAGACGTCTGCGCATAGGTTCAGCTAAACCGAAAGCCGGGTGACCGTCAAGGACCAGGCACTATTCGCCAAATCGAGCGAGCTGATTTAATTGGAACAGCGCAAGGACCCGCAACGACGAAGAGACTGCCCAGAACGAAATGACAAGGAACCAGGTTGGCAAAAAGACCATCAAGGATTGAAAGCGCGCTTCGAAGGCTGCCGGAGATTTTGATTTTTGACGTGGATGGCGTGTTGGTGGATGTGCGCGGAACTTACTGGCGCTCGGCGCTGGAAACTGTCCGTCATCTGAGCGGCAAACGCGTGACCTACGCGGATTTGCATCGCTGGAAAGCCAAGCCCGGTTACAACGACGACTGGCGCATGACCGCCGATTGGGTCACTTCGCTTGGGACGCCGACTACCTACGAACAAGCGCAAACGGCGTTCAATGGATTTTACTGGGGCACCGCAGAGAGACGGGGAAACGTACTGAATGAAAAATTACTGATCACGCCACGGCAGATTGCTACTTGGGCAAAACGTTACGAGCTGAATCTTTTTACCGGGCGCAACCGGCGTGAGTTTTCGTTCACATTTGATCGCTGGGCCGCGGCACAGCACTTTCGGACGGTGATCACCATGGACGACGTGGCGCGCATCAAGCCGCATCCAGAGGGCTTGCTTAAAATCCTGGCTGGCCGCGATCCCGCGACGGCGCTGTATCTTGGCGACAATATCGATGACGCGCTGGCCGCCCGAGATGCTGGCGTGCCGTTCATGGCCATCATTGCTGAGGGCGAACACGGTTATCGCGCGCGTGCCGCGGCGTTTCGCAAGTTGGGTGCGCTCGCGCTGCTGCCGCGCGCCACAGCGCTGAACCAGTGGCTGGTGGCTCGCCGCTAAACATACTTTTGTTTGGAAATTCGAGCGGTGCAAATGATCAATTGGTGTCGTAGATGAGTGGTGTCTTATGCCGAGCGAGCTTTTTTCCACTCTAAAACGGGTAGCTCCGCGTTGAGAGTACGATGCAGGTAGGCTTCGGCAATAACGGCGGCTCGGTCTTTGCCTTCTTCAATGTCGCGGACAAATTCGGAAGGGGCGATCCAGTTTTTGGTATTGACGTTATAAACGGAAAACTGCACACCCTGAGCGTTATGCTCGGCGAACAAATGGATATGTTCGCTCCCGACTTTGACTTCAGCCCAGACGCCCTCAGCCAGCATCTATAGACTGTGGCATGCGGGAGAGAAGAAAGCGTCAAAGTAATGAAAATGAAGAATCGAAGGAGTAACGGGCTGACACAAACGTTACGAGATACTGTTCCGGAACGATACCGCATTGACGCACGTTAGTACGGATGATATAAATTATTATTCTAGTCGGCACCACATAGCCCACCGTGAACCCCTTCCCGGGTCGGGGAACGGCGTGGCTGCCAACCTGGGGTTCAGGCGACACAATTTAATGCAGGTCAATTCTCACCAATCATGAGAGAACTGTTCTTTCAAGTTGTGCCTATAGTCTTGATACTGCTGGTGTTTTATGCAGTCCTGAGAGTCCTATTTTTCAAGCCTTTATTGAAGGTTATCGCCGAGCGAGAAGCTCGGACAATTGGCGCGCAAAAGGCGGCTGAAGCGGCGCAAAAAGCCGCTGCTGAAAAATCAAAACAGTACCAGGACGCACTGAAGCAAGCTCGCGCGGAGGTGTACCTGGAACAGGAAGCCGCGCGCAAGAAAGTTCTCGATGAGCGGGCTGCGCGGCTCAAAGAAGCCCGAGCGAAAGCGGGTGCTTTTGTGAATGCGCAGAGGGAACGAGTTGCGGCGGAAGTTCTTGCCGCGCGCCGCGAAATTGAAGCCGGTATTACCCAATTCGCAGCGCTGGTGGCGCGGCGTGTGTTGCAATCGACTCGGCCCCCGAGCGCTACACCAAGAGAATCCCGATGAAGCCAAAGCTAGACGAAACCGCAAAACTATACGCCAGAATTGTAGCCTCAACGTTGTTCTCGGTGCTTTTCCTCGCGCTCGGCGCGCACGCCGAGGAGGCGGGGTCCGCCTCGCAACAATCCGCGGAAAATCTTTTTAAATGGATTAACTTCGCGGTGGTTGCCGGGGTAATCGTCTGGCTGTGCGTCAGGAAAGGCCCAGGATTTTTCGGCCGGCGAGCGGACGTCATCAGTTCGGATATTCAGAAGAGCACCGAGGCGAAAAAGAAGGCTGACCAGCAGCTTCTTGATGCGGAAACGAAGTTGCAGAATTTGGAAAAAGAGGTTGCCGATTTGCGCGCTACCGCGCAACGCGAATCCGCTGGGGAAGCCGATCGCATACGCGATTTCACCGTAACGGACGAGCAAAAAATCGCGGAAGCCGGAAAAGCGGAAGTGGTTGCAGCAGAACGTGCCGCGCGGCTGGAGCTGAAGGTTTTAGCTGCGAACCTGGCTGTGAATGGGGCGGAATCGCTGCTAGTGAAGCAACTGACCCCTGCGGCTCAAGAGGCGCTCATCAATAATTTCGTGAAGACACTGGACGGGCGGCCCAATTGAAGTCAGCGAGCATACAGTACGCCAAGGCGTTCGCGGACATCGCCATCGCTCAGGGTGCACCGCAAACCTCTGTGAAGCAGCTGGCAGATTTTGGCGAGGCTTTCGCGGAATCCGGAGAGTTGCGTAATTTTCTTAGCAGTCCGGCGGTAGACCTGCAAGCCAAGCACCGGGTGATCGAAAAAATCGTCGCGCGGCAGGGAGCCGGCAGAATCGTTCGTAATTTTGTTTTTGTAATTCTCGACCATCACCGCGCGCACTTGCTACCAGAGATTATTGCCGCGGTGCAGGAAGTGGTGCGCCAGCGCCAGGGGATTGCTGAAGCCAAAATTTCTTCCGCTGTGGAGTTATCGAGCACGCAAAAAACGGACCTGGCCAAAACGCTTAGCCGCTTGACCGGTAAGAAGATTGAGCCAAAGTATTCTCTCGACCCGGCACTTCTTGGCGGGGCCATAGCGCGGGTTGGCGATACTATCTATGACGGTTCTTTGCGGAGCCGATTGGCGGAAATGCGCACGCGACTTGCGGAAGAATGATTTTGAGATGCAGTTGGCCTCAGGGCTTTTTGGGGATGGTTGGTAGCACGCAGTTGGCTTCGCACTAAATTAGCGCCAGGAACTTAAAGCGAAGACTTGAATCGTAGCGATTCAACAGAAATCAGGAGCAAGAATGGCCAAAATTAACGCCGATGAAATCAGCAAGATTCTGCGCGAGCAGATAGAAAATTACGAGCAGACCGTTTCTGTCGATGAAGTCGGGTCGGTGATCAGCGTTGGCGACGGAATCGCCCGCGTTCATGGCCTGGAAAAAGTAATGGCTGGGGAGATGCTGGCTTTCCCGAAAAACATTTTCGGCATCGCGCTGAACCTTGAAGAAGAGGAAGTCGGCGTGGTGCTGCTGGGCGAATCGAGCGAACTGCAGGAAGGCGATGTCGTCAAGCGCACGAATACGATTATGTCCGTGCCGGTTGGCGAAGCGATGATCGGCCGGGTGGTCAATCCGATTGGCGAACCGCTGGATGGTAAGGGGCCGATCGAATCAAAACAACGCAATCCGCTGGAGCGCATAGCGCCCGGCGTTTTGGACCGGCAGCCAGTGCGTGAGCCGTTGCAAACCGGTATCAAAGCTATCGACGCGATGATTCCTATCGGCCGCGGCCAGCGCGAATTGATTATCGGCGATAGGCAGACCGGCAAGACCGCGGTGATTCTGGACACCATCATCAACCAGAAAGGTGGCGACGTAATTTGTATTTACTGCGGGATTGGGCAGAAGCGCTCGACAATCGCGCAAGTGGTGAAGACGCTTACGGACGCGGGCGCCATGGATTACACCATCGTGGTGGCCTCCACGGCGTCAGAGCCTGCTTCGCTGCAGTACATTGCGCCGTATGCCGCTTGCGCCATGGGGGAATTTTTCCGCGACACCAAGCGGCACGCGGTTACTTTTTATGACGATCTTTCGAAGCACGCGCAGGCCTACCGCGAGATTTCTTTGCTGTTGCGCCGCCCACCGGGCCGCGAAGCTTTCCCGGGCGATGTGTTTTATCTGCATTCCCGTTTGCTGGAACGGGCCGCCAAGCTTAACGACAAATTGGGCGCAGGCTCGCTGACTTCGCTGCCGGTAATTGAAACGCAAGCTGGAGACGTTTCAGCGTACATCCCGACCAACGTCATTTCCATTACCGACGGGCAGATTTATCTGGAAGCGGATCTTTTCAACGCGGGTATCCGCCCGGCAATTAACGTGGGAATTTCCGTAAGCCGTGTAGGCGGCAACGCGCAGATCAAAGCGATGCGCCAGGTGGCTGGCTCGCTTCGCTTGGACATGGCGCAATATCGCGACCTGGCGGCGTTTGCGCAATTCGGCGCGGACCAACTCGATAAAGCCACCCAAGCGCAACTTGGCCGCGGACAGCGCCTGACAGAAATTTTGAAACAGGATCAGTACGCGCCTTTTACGGTTGAAAAACAGGTGCTGAGTTTATTTGTGGCCACTAGCGGAGCGTTGGACAGCATTCCGGTTCCTTCGGTGCGGCGCTTCGAACGCGAATTCCTGGCGTTTGTGGAAACCAACTATGACGGCATTCTGCAGTCCATCGCGGCGAAGAAAGCGTTGGACGACAACATCAAGAGCGAGATCAAGAAAGCTGTCGAGGCTTTCAAGGAACGCTTCGCCACGGACCTGGAAGAAGCGGGTGAATCGGCAGCGAAGGCAGCTCCGGCTAAGGATCAGAACGGCACAGGGGCGGTGGCGACGCCGAAGAGCGAAGATCCATCCGCGAAGAAAGAAGAGACGCCAGTAGCAAAGTAATTTGCAAGCTCCAGCGAACAAATCTTAAGACATGGCCACATTACTCGATTTCCGGCGCCGCATCCGCTCGGTGAAAAACACCCAGCAGATCACCCGTGCGATGAAGTTTGTCGCCGCGGCACGGTTGCGTCGCGCTCAGGAAGCCGCTCTGGCGGCTCGACCCTACGCCGTGGAGCTTGCTCGCGTGTTGCGCTCCACTATGGCGCGCATCGAATCGCCGGAGCATCCCCTGCTGGCGAAACGGCCGGAGAACAATATTTTAGTCATTGTGCTAACGGGCGAACGCGGCTTGGCCGGCGCTTTCAACAGCAACGTGCTGCGCAAGGCACACGAATTTTTCCGTAGTCACCAGGGCAAGAAAATTACCACGATCCCGGTCGGAAAAAAGGGCCGCGATTCGTTGCGGAGAGCGGGTTTCACCTTTGCCGCGGAATATGTAAACGTCCTGGCACGCGTGGACTTTAGAACCGCGCGGGAAATCGCCAACCTGGTGGCCGATCTGTACGTCAAGGAAGAGATCGATTCTGTTTACATTATCTTCAGCGAATTCAAAAGCGTGATGGTTCCCACTCTCGCGGTGGAAAAGCTGCTGCCGGTGGAAGCTATTCGCGAAGATGATGTCGACAGGGGCGGCGAGCGCGACCAGGAAAACAAAAAGCCCGGCGCGGCCGGGGAAACTCCCATCGATTACATTTATGAGCAGCCCGAAGGGCAAATTCTGGCCAAGCTGCTGCCGCGCTATGTTGAAACGCAAATTCTTCGCGCCATGCTGGAATCTTCCGCAGCGGAACATGCCGCGCGCATGACCGCCATGGAAGCAGCCACGAACAACGCGAATGATGTGATCGAAGCGCTCACGCTGCATATGAACAAGGTGCGCCAAGCGGCTATTACCAAGGAAATTATCGAAATTGTCAGCGGTGCCTCGTACGGCGCTTAGGAGAAAGCATGGCGGAAAAACGTGGACACATCGGACGCGTGGTGCAAGTGATCGGTCCGGTACTCGACATTCAATTTGAAGCGGGGCACCTGCCGGCGATTTACAACGCCGTGCGCATCACCAGCGAAGGCTTCAATATTCCCGAGCCGCTGGACGTCACCGCGGAAGTGCAGCAGCATCTTGGCGAAGGCCGCGTTCGCGCGGTCGCCATGGAAGCGGTCGAAGGTATGGTTCGCGGCATGCCCGCGGAGGATTTGGGGCAAGGCATCACTGTGCCGGTTGGCCGAGCCACACTTGGACGCGTCATGAATGTACTGGGCAAGCCAGTGGATCAACTTGGACCTATCAATAGCTCCACGCATTATCCGATTCATCGTGCCGCGCCTCCTCTGGAAGACCAATCCACGGGACTCGAGATGTTCGAGACGGGGATTAAAGTTGTCGACCTGATGGAGCCGTATGTAAAGGGCGGAAAAATTGGATTGTTTGGCGGCGCCGGCGTGGGCAAAACGGTTTTGATTCTGGAGCTCATCCACAACGTGGCCATGCAGCACGGCGGACTTTCAGTTTTCGCTGGCGTAGGCGAACGTACTCGCGAGGGCAACGACCTTTGGCTGGAAATGTCGGAGTCGGGCGTCATCGTTCCAGGCAACACGGAAAAATCGCGTGCCGCATTGATTTATGGACAGATGACCGAACCACCTGGGTCGCGTCTGCGCGTCGGCCTGACGGGATTGACGGTGGCGGAGTATTTCCGCGATGAGGAACATCTCGACGTGCTGTTGTTTATCGACAATATTTTCCGGTTTGTGCAAGCGGGCGCTGAAGTTTCCGCGCTTCTCGGACGCATGCCATCCGCGGTGGGATACCAGCCGAACCTGAACACCGAGATCGGTGAATTGCAGGAGCGCATTACTTCCACGAAGAATGGATCCATCACCTCGGTGCAGGCGATTTACGTGCCCGCCGATGACTACACCGATCCCGCTCCAGCGGCCACCTTCGCCCACCTGGATGCCACTACGAACCTTAGCCGTCAGATTGTGGAGCGCGGGATTTATCCGGCGGTTGATCCGCTGGCCAGCTTTTCGCGCATTCTTGATCCGCGCATCGTGGGAGCCGAACATTACTCGGTGGCGCGCGGCGTCAAATCGATTTTGCAGCGGTATAAGGATTTGCAGGACATCATCGCCATTCTCGGTATTGAAGAACTTTCCGACGACGACAAGCGCACTGTGGCGCGGGCCCGCAAAATCGAAAAATTCCTTTCGCAGCCGATGTTCGTAGCGGCGCAGTTTACCGGCCTCGAAGGGAAATACGTGAAGATCGAAGACACGGTGCGGAGCTTTAAGGAAATCGTGGAAGGCAAATACGACGATGTTCCGGAGCAGGCTTTTTACATGGTGGGCACGATCGAAGAAGCCTTGAAGAAGGCTGAAACCATGAAGAGCAACGCTTAGAGCGGATCATAGAAGAACAAGATGCAACTTCCCGAAGCCATCGAGCTGATCATCGTCACGCCGCAGCGGCAACTGCTGCGTGAAAAGGTTGCCAGCGTGCAACTTCCCGGCGCCAGTGGTGAACTGGGCATTCTGCCTGGGCACGCGCCGCTGATCACGGAACTCGGCAACGGTGAGTTGAGTTACAAAGTGTCAGGCGGCGGCGAGGCAGCTGTTCTTGCGGTGCTCAGTGGATTTGCGGAAGTTTTGCCCGATCGCGTGACGGTGCTCGCGGAAACCGCAGAGCGTCCGGAAGAAATCGATGTGGAGCGCGCCAAAGAAGCTCTTGCCCGGGCGGAAGCGCGCCTGAAGTCTACCGACCCGGATGTGGATTGGGATCGCGCCACGGTAGCGTTGCAGCGCGCGCTGGTGCGCATCAAGGTGGGCGAGCTTCGTCGCCGTGTGCACAGTCACAGCAGCCAGTAGTCATTTACGTTAAACTGTTATTGAAGTCGATTGGGCTAACCCGCAGGGTCCTCCCGCCAGTCAAAGGACGATCGTTTTCATGGAAACCATCACGATGTACACCACAGCATGGTGCCCGGATTGTCGCCGAGCGAAATCCTTTATGAAGGAACGCGGAGTGGTGTTCCAGGAAGTGGATATCGAGCAAGATCCTACGGCCGAAGAGATCGTGATGAAAGCCAACAATGGCAAAAGAAAAGTCCCCACGCTGAGGGTAGGCGATCACTATTTTGCGTGTAGCCCGTTCAACCCGGTGGCGCTGGCGTCAGAACTAAAAATCCCGCTCAATAAATCCTAATCGTCCGTCAGGTTTCCGGCTCTCAAATTAATTTACGGCGATTCCACGAGTCCAGACGCCTGAGATTTGCATCGCCTCATTCAACAACACGACGTCAGCGTCAGCACCTACGCGTAGCGCGCCCTTTTTGAACTCCACGCCAAGCAAGCCGGCCGGGTTTAGCGTGAGCATCCGGGTGGTGTCTTCAAAGGATTTGCCCAGTGCCATCACGTTCCTCAGCGCCCTGTCCAGAGTTAGGGTGCTGCCGGCCAATTTTCCTTCGGAGTTGCGACACACGCCGCCGGTTACCGTCACTTCAAATTGTCCCAGCATGTATTTTCCGTCCGGCATCCCCGTGGCGGAAACACCATCGCTGACTAGGATTACGCAGTCAGCGCTCTTGGCCTGCAAGAGCAGACGCATGGCTGCTTCTTCGACGTGCACGCCGTCCGCGATTAATTCCGCGGTAACGTTTGGGGTGGTGAGGATGGCGCCGATTACGCCGCTGTCGCGATGTGAAAAGGGGCGCATAGCATTGTAGACGTGGACTGCGTGACGCGCGCCGTGGGCAATGGCGGCGCGAGCCTGCTCGTAGGTGGCGTCGGTATGTCCGATGGCGACGACCATGCCAGCTTTTATGGCGGCGTCAATGCATGGCATGGCCCCAAGTAATTCGGGCGCGAGCGTGAGAATCCGGGCGTTTCCGCCAGCGGCGGCGACAAACCGGGACAGCAATTCCGCCGAAGGAAGTCTAAGCCACTCGGCGGGATGCACGCCGCGCCTGATCTCGCTCAAAAATGGTCCTTCAAAATGTATGCCCAGCACCTCCGCGCGCGGTTCGTGGGGTTCATGTTGCGTGGCGATATATTTGGCGATGCCCTCGCTGCTGCGGCAAATATCATCCGCGCTGGCGGTTACGGTAGTGGCCACGAACGAAGTGGTGCCGTGACGAGCAACGGTTTTGGCGACAATGCTCAAAGCTGCCGGCGTGCCTTCCATCACATCGCGTCCGCCTGCGCCATGGATGTGCACGTCAACGAATCCGGGAATGGCGGATTTATCGGTGGCGTCGATTTCAGCGGCATCGTCCGGAACGCTCATGCCTTCGCGCGGGCCGATCAGTTCGATGACGCCGTCGCGCATGAGTATCCCGGCATCGGCGATTTTGCCTGAGGGCGTTAGCGCGCCTTTTGCATGGATGAGAGTCGTGGTCATGGCAACAGTACATCGTAATCGAAAGGTTGCGTGGCACAAAACGCAAGGAACGCCAATCTTCGTTGACCGGTTAACACCTCGCTCGGAGAGGACGGTCGAGGTTTACTTCTTAAAGAGCGCCGCACAAACAAAAAGGAGGACTCGATTGAGTCCTCCTCTTCGCGATCAGATCCGACTCTCAGGCGGCGCTGATCTTTACTGCAATACGGTTAAAAACTCTAGCTGCTTGCCGCCGTTGCGCTGGCCGCGGTGGTAGCTCCTGCGGACTTCGGAAGACTCAAGTAGCCTGTGGCTCCGGACTTGGTCACTTTATTGATTACCAGTTCGAGTGCCGCGCGGCTTCCGCCAGTGTAGAAGAAGATCGGTTCGTTCACGGAACGGTCTTTCTTCTCGAAGCTCTTGTCATCGGCCAGCACATCGACGGTGTAGCGGTTCTTTTTTACGTTGGTGGATTTCAGCTGGACTTGAATACCGCCGACTTTTTGCGGTCCGCTCTTGCGGGTCAAAGCAAATTCGAAATAGTCGCGCTGGCCCATGCGGCGGAGTTGATCGATTTCATCATGGTTCCGGGCGATGAGCGTGCCCATTTCGCTGCGCGCCATCTGGATGCTGTTTTTTGTCGCGTCCAGATCACCTTTCACGCCAGTCACGTCGCCATTCAGTTTATTGAAATCGTCAGCGCTCGCTTTTGTTGCCAGTTCTGAATTCACGGAACTTTCCAAACCGCTAAGCTTCTTCTCGTAGGCCACGGTCGCGGATTTGGTCTGCTTGCGCGCGGCGATTAATTCGCCTTGGGTTAGCTTCAGCTTGTTGGTGACAACTTTCAGATCGCTCTGAAGCTGCTGATTTTGCTCTTCGGCTTTGGTTAAACGCTGGCCCAGGGTGTCGTTGGTCTGTTTCAGAGACGCCTGGGTCGACTGCTCAAAATTGTTAGCATGGCTGATAGCACTCCAACCTACGCCAAGCCCAATCAACGACAAAATCGCCACGATTGCCACCGCCAGCGCCACCCAGCGCGGCGTTGCAGCTGACTGCACCACCACCGGTTCTTGATACTCGTTCATGGACATCTCCTCTTGGGCGGCCCCACCCGGGCTCGCTTCATACATGGAACACTGCATATCGGCGGCCAATTTCCCTGAATGGCACAAGGCTGAGTCAACATCAGTGGCTACAGGCACATAGGAGGAAATAGCGTAGGCACGAATGCGGATCTGGTCGTCCTAAGACCAGTAAAGCTTACACAGTGTGTTACACACGGGTAAAAATTGCTGAGAGCGTGTCATTTATGGAAGGTCAACAGACCGGGAAAACGATGCAGCATCCTGGCGGGGAAATCCACAGCTCCAGCTATAACTTTCTATGGAAAAAGGAGTTACTGCTAGGCGGCTCTGCTGGCGGTGGCGGGCTCTCCGGTTGCGCCGGACCCGAAGTAGCGATCCAACGTGTGAGTAGCGGCCTCCAAGACGACTCGGCAGTCAGGGCAACTGTTGAGATGCTCGGAGATCTCGTCCGCTACGTTGGGCGATAACCTGTGTTCTAAATACCAGCAAATCAAATGGATAGTATCTCGACAGCTCATGGTTCCTGTCTTCCCGGACGCTCAACGTACTCCGCACCGTGACCTTTAGATAGTGCACTCCGCGCACCACATTTGTTCAAAAAACCACAGCCATGCAAGGCAGTGAATTTTATGTGCTTAGCGAAAGTGTGCAAAGAAATGGACATTTTTCTGTTGCATTATTTACCCACCAGAAGATCGCAACTAACTCTGCTAGATGGAGTTTCCCGAGGCTCAGGAGCGGCTGGGCACGATGGTCAGTTCGCGCAATGCTGCGATGCGATCCGCGAGGGGCGGGTGGGTGCTGAACAGCGAGGACAGAGTGCCGCCGCCGAACCACGGTTTTACGATGCACAGCGCCGCCGTCGATGGGGAAACGCTGGTTGTGGGAATGCGTTGGTTGTAGGCGCCTAACTTTTGCAACGCGCTGATAAGGCCGTAAGGCTGGCCGACCATGCGGGCGCCGGTCTCATCGGCCGAATATTCTCTTGTACGGGACAGAAAAAGTTGCAGGATCATGGCGGCAAATGGTGCCAGGATGATCATAAGAAGCGCGCCAAGACCACCTCCGCGGTCGCGGTCGTTATCGCCCCCTCCAACTCCGCCAAAAATCATGGCGAAACGTCCCATGGACGCCAGATAGGTGATAGCGCCGGCAATGGTAGCGGCAATGGAACTGGTCAGAATGTCGTAATTGCGTACATGGGAAAGCTCGTGGGCGATGACGCCTTCGAGTTCGTCGTCGTTCATCAACGCAAGCAAGCCTTCGGTTGCCGCCACGGAAGCGTGATGGGGATTGCGGCCGGTGGCGAAAGCGTTAGGCGCGGGCTCGGGAATGACGTAAAGCTTGGGCACCGGCAAGTTGGCTTTCGCCGCGAGCCTTTCCATAACGGCATATAGCCGCGGCACCTGTTCTCGTGTAACCGGTTTAGCTCCGCTGGAGGCCAGCGCAATCTTGTCGGAGAAAAAATAAGAGATGCCGTTCATGAGAACGGCGATAGCCAGTGCGATTTTCAATCCGTTCTGCCCGCCAATCGCACCGCCGACAACTACAAGCATGACGCTCAGCAGGATCAGCAGCACACCTGTTCGCAAGATTTTCATAAGAGTTCCGTCCAGTAATACGCACAAACAACAAAAACATTTCGAGTGAAAATAGCGGAGCCTTTTGGGCAAGCGAAAATGCTCCGCTCCTAATTTAGATTCGTGCCGCAGCCGCGGGTTGTTTTTCCTTGACCACGGCGAATTGCATCTTCTCTCCCGAAGGATCGCGATCCACACGGATACGTTGGCCCGGCAAAATTTTGCCCTCGAGGATCTGTAAAGCGAGCGGATCCTGAATCATGCGCTGAATGGTGCGACGCAAGGGGCGCGCGCCGTAGGCGGGATCGTAGCCCTCGCGGAGAATCAGTTCTTCCGCGGCGGGAGTCAGTTCCAACGTGATTTGACGTTCGGCGAGCAATTTCTCCACGCTCTTCAAGAGCATGCCCACGATCTTGCCGAGTTGCTCTTTGCCCAGCGGATTGAAGATGATGATTTCGTCGATGCGATTGATGAACTCCGGGCGGAAAGCAGCACGCAAGGCTTCCATGGCTTCTTTGCGAGCGGCATCGGGATCATTTCCTGCCAGCTCATAAATCGCGCCGGAGCCCACGTTGCTGGTCATGACCAACACAGTGTTGCGGAAGTCCACGGTGCGGCCTTGGCCGTCGGTCAAGCGTCCATCTTCGAGAATTTGCAGCAGAACATTGAAGACGTCGGGATGAGCCTTCTCGATTTCATCGAACAGAATGACGGAGTACGGATGACGGCGCACTTGTTCCGTCAATTGTCCGCCTTCTTCATATCCCACATATCCTGGCGGCGCGCCGATAAGTCTGGAGACGCTGTGCTTCTCCATGTATTCGCTCATGTCGATCCGAATCATGAGCTTTTCATCGTCAAACAAAAATTCCGCAACGGCGCGAGCGAGTTCGGTTTTTCCCACGCCAGTAGGACCCATAAAAATAAAGGATCCGATCGGCCGCTTGGGGTCCGACAATCCCGCGCGGTTTCGCCGCACGGCGTTGGAGACGTGAGCGAGTGCATCGTCCTGCCCCACCACTCGCTGTCGCAATCTTTCTTCCATGTGCACCAGTTTTTGCACTTCGCCTTCCAGTAGGCGGCCAGCGGGAATTCCGGTCCATTTGCTTACTAGTTTGGCGATATCTTCTTCGTCGACTTCTTCTTTCAGCATGGGCGCGTTTTTTTGCATGGCACCGAATTGCGCTTCCGCCTGTTTTAGTTCGCGTTCGGCCGCAGCCATGCGTCCGTAACGGATCTCCGCTACCTTAGCCAATTCTCCGCTGCGCTCATATTTTTGTTCTTCGGTTTTGAGCTGTTCGATTTGCTCTTTCAAGGCGCGGATTTTCTGAATGGCTTGTTTTTCGGATTGCCAACGAGCCTTGCGAGCACTTGAATCTTCCTTGAGCTTCGCCAATTCTTTTTCAATTTGCGCGCGCCGCTCTTTCGAATGCTTGTCGGTCTCTTTCAGCAACGCTTGGCGCTCGATTTCGAGTTGCATGATGCGCCGCTCGATTTCATCGATCTCCACGGGTAACGAATCGATCTGCATACGCAAGCTGGCTGCGGCCTCGTCGATCAAGTCGATAGCTTTATCGGGCAAAAAGCGATCGGAGATGTAACGGTGTGAAAGGGTCGCGGCGGCGATGATGGCCGCGTCCTTAATGCGCACACCGTGATGGACCTCGTAGCGGTCTTTGAGTCCGCGAAGAATGGAAATGGTGTCCTCGACGGTGGGTTCTTCGACCAGCACCGGTTGGAACCGGCGTTCCAGTGCAGGATCTTTCTCAATGTATTTTTTGTATTCGTTCAGGGTGGTGGCGCCGATAGCGCGCAGTTCGCCGCGTGCGAGTGCCGGTTTCAGCATGTTCGACGCGTCCATGGCGCCTTCGGCCGCGCCTGCGCCCACTAATGTGTGCAGTTCGTCGATGAACAGGATGATCTGTCCTTCCGCTTGGCTGATTTCCTTTAGTACCGCTTTCAAGCGATCTTCGAATTCGCCGCGATACTTTGCACCCGCGATTAATGCGGCAAGATCGAGCGCTACCAGCCGCTTGGTTTTCAACACGTCCGGCACGTCGCCGGACACAATGCGTTGCGCCAAGCCTTCCACGATGGCGGTTTTTCCGACACCGGGCTCGCCGATTAGCACCGGATTATTTTTCGTCCTGCGCGCAAGAATTTGCATTACGCGGCGAATTTCTTCATCGCGTCCGATTACCGGATCGAGTTTCGAACGGCGAGCCAGCTCGGTAAGATCGCGGGCATACTTTTCCAGTGACTCATAGGTGGCTTCGGGATTTTGCGAAGCTACTCGTTGTGAGCCGCGCACACTTGTCAGCGCTTGAAGAATCGCTTCGTGCGACGCGCCCAGCCGCTTCAGCAGTTGTCCCGCGGGATCGCGATCTTCGCTGGCGATGGCCAGGAATAAATGCTCGGTCGAGACGTACTCATCCTTGAACTTCTCCGCTTCTTTAAAGGCGCGCTCCAACACGCGGTTTACCGCCGTGCCCATATGCTGTTGTCCGAAGCCTTGCACTTTCGGGAGACGGGAGATTTCGCGCTCGATTTCCTGGGACAATGCTTCCGGCCGTATACCTAATTTTGTAACCAGGGGCGGGACCACGCCGCCGTCTTGTGCAACTAAGGCGGCGAGCAAATGTATCGGCTCAATCTGTTGGTTTTCATGGTTAGCGGCGATTTCCTGGGCGCTTTGCACCGCTTCCTGGGCCTTTACGGTCATTTTTTCAAATCGCAACATTTGTTCCTCACTTCTTCAAAAATAACCCAGACACATCTTGGATGAACCAACCGGTTATTGGTAAGTATTAAATCGACAGAAAGCGAAAAGGGCTGGCCAACTTCGCCAGCCCCTCGTTTCTGACCCAATTAAGGCTGGTTGAGCGCTATTACCTGACTCCTGCAGCGGGCAACAGCCGGTGTACCGACGTTGACCTTAATCTGCTTCGGCTTGGCCTCTTCGCGTTTCGGAATGACCAGGGTCAAGACGCCGTTCTGATAGTCGGCCTTGATGGCTTCCGAGTTCACGGTGTTGGCCAGCGAGAAGCTGCGCGCGAAGGATCCATAGGCGCGTTCGACTCGCAGATAATTTTTCTCGGTCACCTGCTTTTCAAATTTCCGCTCGCCGCGAATGGTCAAAATATTGTTTTCTGCGCGGATGTCGAGTTCCTTGGGATCAACATCGGGCAGATCCGCTTTCACGATAAGTTCGTGTTCGGTTTCGATAATGTCGACTGCCGGCGCCCAAGTCGTGAGGTTAGAGTCCTCTTGGCGATTGAAGCCCTCGCCGAACACGCGGTTGAGTTGCTCGTGGAGCGTGGCAGCGCTGCGGAAACGTTCCCAACGGTTCAAAGTATTCATGAGTTTACCTCCAAATCTGTGATAATGTGACTGCAAACGCATGATACAATCTTAGTGTCTCAGTGTCAAATAACTATTTGAAAAGCCATTGTTGTATTAAGTATTTTATTGTCAATATGTTACAAAGAACTTAATCGCATTATTAGGATCTCCATTTTCCGGGTGATTACCGAACAAGCCGATGGATCGCGATCCTGCTAAACTCAGTGCAGCATGCAACTGTCTGAATTCGATTACGTCTTACCCTCCCAGCAAATCGCACAACATCCCCTAGAAAATCGTGACGCCTCGCGAATGCTGGTTTTGGATCGCGGCTTAGCGGTGGATGAAGATCGCTTCTTCACAGATCTGCCCGGCCTTCTGCGTGGAGATGAAGTACTCGTGGTGAATAACACGCGAGTTATTCCCGCGCGCCTGCTGGGCCGACGAGTGAAACCGATGGCAGACGGCTTAACGCAATCTTCGCCAGCCGATGGTGAAATCGAAATCTTGTTATCGCACCAATTGGATGACGCTACGTGGGAGGCGCTAGTTCGACCGGGCAAGAAACTTCATGTCGGTCAACGAGTTCAATTCGGTGGGGGCGAGCTTGAAGCGGAAGTAATCGCACATGGCGATCAGGGACAACGTACTTTGCGTTTCTCATCCGCTAAGGGTGCTGTAGTGATCGATGAGATTAGCCGGCTGGGTCACATTCCACTTCCGCCATACATCGATCGCGCCGACGAGGCTTCTGACCGCGAACGATACCAGACAATTTTTGCCAGCCAGCCCGGTGCGATCGCGGCTCCCACCGCGGGATTGCATTTCACCGCGGAAGTGCTCGAAAAGATTCGAAAGCGTGGAATTGAAATTTGCTCGCTCACCTTGCACGTCGGCTTGGGAACTTTTCAGCCCATTCGGACGGAAACATTGGAAGGACATGTGATGCACGGCGAAGGTTATGAGATTTCGGCGAAAACGGCGGAACAGATCAGTAGGGCCAAAAGCGCCGGGCGACCCATCCTAGCCGTGGGTACGACCACCGTGCGCGCACTGGAAGCTGCGGCACTGAGCGCTAAAGAGACAGAATCTGATCACCTGCTGGTGGCTGGCAAAGCCGAAGCGAGACTCTTCATTACGCCGGGATTTCGCTTTCGGGTAGTTGACGCGCTAATCACCAACTTTCATCTGCCGCGGTCGACGCTATTGGCTTTGGTTTGCGCGCTTGCTGGACGGGAACGAATTCTGGCTGCCTATCGTCACGCGGTGGAGGCGGGCTACCGATTTTACAGCTACGGCGACTGCATGTTTATTCGCTGAAGCTTCAGACAAAAACCCATCGAATATCACGACGTTGAATAAAAGGCCGGCAATTCACACGAAACGCAAACGCAGACGCGTCGGGTGAAAGACGGGGAGAGCGAAGGGAAGTAAACATCGCGTCGACTTCCCTGTCGTCTCGATGGAGAACACTCATTAGCCTTCTTCATTACTCGCTGAGGATGAAGACGCGCTTTTGACCGGAAAAACGGACTTCTTTCACTTGTCCGTTCTCGCCAAGCAGTACCGCGTCGTAGCTTGATTTGGCGTCGCGATCTTCCCACCGACCTTCGGATTCCGCCACGGTGGTCTTGTTCTTGATTATCGTGGCTTTGTTTCCGTCGATCAGCAAACGGTATTCGCCGGCGCGCAGGTCGGCCTTACCGACTTTTGCGTTCTGAGAAATGCTGATGGTCTTCGCTAACGGCTTGGAAAAAGCTGGCACTGTGGAGGCCACCAAGGCGGCAACCAATGCAGCGCTGCGTACCAATGATTGGACTTTCATGCGTGTCATACTCCCTTTCGAGAATCGAGTCAGCCGAACGGCTTGTTGCTGTTGGCAAGACAGTTGACACGCAAAGTAAGGGCGAGTAGTCTCGCCGCCAGACACCTCTTCTTCCTGGACTAACGGCCGGAAAGACTGCGTGTCATTTACCCCGCGGCTGCCACCGCGGGGTTTTTCATATCTAGCCTGGAGCAGCTCCCGTAACCAGCTGCACTGGTATAGACGAATGCATAGCAGCGAATGTTTCGCACATTACGAAAGAAACATCAGAAATGTTGTGTACTCATGGGCCATTTTGGGTTTTTCGAAAATGGGAATTTGCGCGAAGGAGGCAATTGTTTTGCCGCACTGGGTAAACATTTTGTAAAACTTGTCATTTTTAGAACTGCACCAGATTGCAGCATCTAAATGGGGTATAGATTTGCGAGCGGTATCGATACCGCGATTTGTAACCACAAAGCGACCTGCGAAAAAGTTCACAATTTGAGCCGTGGTTTCGTGCATCGTTAAGCCTCTTCATCTATACTCAGGTGCACTTTTTTTGGGGCCATTAATGCGGATTCTAGTTCTCAGCGATCTTCACGCGAACATGACTGCTTTTGAAGCCGTCCTTCAAGCCGCCAAGGACCGTTGGGATCGGTCCGTTTGCCTTGGCGATGTGGTCGGTTATGGGCCGGACCCTAATGAGGTGACTGGCCGGCTACGTGAATTAGGCACGCAAACGATTCGGGGAAACCATGACAAAGCGATCTCCGGAGTGATGGTTGCCGATGACTTCAATCCCATCGCGAAAGCCGCCGTAGACTGGAGTAATAGCGAACTAGATCCGGGTCATCTGGCTTGGCTGACAAATCTTCCCCGGGGGCCGCTGACCACTGACGGCATCGTTCTCGTCCATGGGGCTTTTCAAGATGAGGATGAATATGTGTTCACCCCTGCTCAAGCGCTCGAAGGGCTGCTGGATTCGACCGCGGAGGTGACGTTTTTCGGCCACACTCATCACCAGGGCGGATTCTCGTATCTAAATTCCAAGTTGGAAGTCTTGCAGATTCATCCGCGCATGAACGAATCGTTCGCGCCTTTGCGACTGGAGCCCCCGCGCAGGTATTTGTTGAATCCGGGCTCCGTGGGGCAGCCGCGCGATGCTGATCCGCGGGCCGCTTTTGCTATCGCCGACCTGGAACATCAAACGGTGGAGTTCTGGCGGGTGGGGTACGATATAGCGGCTGTGCAGCAGCGGATGCGCAAAGCGAAACTTCCCGAGGCGCTGGTGCAGCGGCTGATGGTGGGTCGTTAAAGCTGAGTGGCAGGCCGTGCCGGCCGGAATTTTCGAGTCATGTCAACTTCATTTCCAATTCCGCCATCTCCGGATGACCAAGGCGCTGGGAAAACGCGCCGCCTGGTTGTTCTAGCGATCTCCATAGTGGTTCTGCTGATGGCGTTTTTCCTGTGGCGCGCATCGAGCAGGAGGGTTCAGCCCGGAGTTGCTGGATCGCAAAATGCAGTGGGGCCGGACGAGCGCGCTTATACCTCCAACGTAGGCGTGGATCATATTGAGATAAGCCGCGCGGAAAATTTTCTGCGTCAGGAAGTCACTACTATTTCCGGAGAAATCAGCAATGGCGGCGATCGTTCGCTGGCCAGCGTGCAGTTAACGATCGAATTTTATGACGACCTCAATCAGATCGCGCAACGCGAGACCCGGAGCTTGTTCGGCCCTCCGGGCCCACCGATTCCTCCCGGAGACCATCGCGAATTTGAAGTATCCTTCGAGCACATTTCCTCGGCATGGAATATGCGGCAGCCGGTTATCAAAGTAACTACGATGCAATTTGCTTCTGCAAAATAGTATCTATTACATCACGTACTTCCTTTATACTCGGCCTCATGAAATTGGCCGCAGAACTGGAAGCCAGCCTCCGCGAATTTGTTTCCGCCGGGGCCGCGGAACTTTGTGAAAATGGCGGTCGCCTCGCGCCGTTGTCCAAACTTTCTTGGGAAGTGCGTGGTCCGGACGATAAGCCGCTGCTGCACATCTGGTCGGAACAATACAATCTGACCCGCCGGGTGATTGCGATTACCGATTATTCCGACGCGCGGCTGGTGCTGGCCGTAGAACGCTTTGGGCGTTCCCGTCCGGATCGGCTCGAATTTGTGCGCATCGATTTCGAACGGTCCGCGCGCGAATTGTCGCGTGAAGAATTCTGCGAACGGTTGAAGGGAATCCTGGCCAGTCAATTCCCCGATGAAACAGTGGAATCCGCGACGGTTTCCGCAGACTTGGAGCATTCTCTGTCCGGAAACTATGTGCGCGGGTTGTCCAAACGGGGTTCACGCTACGAGGCATTTCTAGCGGTGCCGGATGGCGAATCGCAAGATACCGTAAACAACAGTCTCACTTTTGCCTTGCTATGGTTGGACCGGCTCCGCAAAGGCAGCCAGCGTGGAACTGTTGATGGAGTTCGCCTGATTGTTCCGAAGGAAACCTGTAGCGTAGTGGCACACCGCCTCGCCGCTCTGGCGCCTGGTTCTGCAATGGAACTTTACGAGCTGGATGCAGCACGCGACTCGCTCGAGAGGATTGATCCGTGCCGCGCGGGAAATCTTCACACCTGGCTAGTTCCGTGCCGTGAATCGGAGGCACTACTCGCTCAGGCTCGGGCGCAGATCGAACCGATCGTGGCGTCCGATCCGCAGGCCATTACCGTCCATCCCAGCATTGCCTCGCGCGAGGTAATTTTGCGTTATCGTGGGCTGGCGTTTGCACGCTGGGATGACGGGGCCATTTTTTTCGGCTGTAACGATATGAATGAAGAACTGACTCCTCGAAGCCGGGCCACGTTCGAACGCATGATGCAGGACCTGGGAATTTACCGGCATCCGTTGGCATCCGATACGCGCCATCTTTTGTATCGCGCGCAGGCGGAACGCTGGCTTGAGTCCCTGGTGCGCACCGACGTCACGCGCGTGGACAGCGTTCTGGATTTTCGTTTTGTTTATGCGCAAGTGTTTGCAGGCAGTGGAGCGGAGCACGGCATCATCGATGTGCTCACAATTACGCGGGCAGGCCGCCTGGCCATTCTGGAATTAAAGGCCAGCGAGCACATCCATCTTCCGTTACAGGCAGCTGATTACTGGCTACGGGTGCGCCGCCATTTGGAGCTTGGCGAGTTTCGCAGTTACGGTTATTTTCCTGGCGTCGAAATTCAAGAAGCGCCGCCATTGGTGTATTTGGTTGCTCCCGCACTGCGTTTTCACCCGGTGACGGGCATTTTGCTGGAGGCGCTGTCGCCGCAGATCGAAGTGGTTCGTGTGGGCTTGACGGAAAACTGGCGCCGGGGCATCCGGGTGGTCATGCGCCAATAGCAACCAGAACGCGCAGCCGGCCATCTACAATTGTTAGCGGGATTTAACGATGAGTTGCGACGTGAAGACATATCCGCTGACGATTGCAATGTCTGCTGTGTGCTTCGTGGTTGGCGCGGCGTTGGCGCAAACTGCGTCTTCCGGCACCAAACTGATTGAGAATCCTCTGTATAAGAAAGAGTGCGCGAAGTGCCACGGAAAGACTGCCGAGGGGCGGCACTTTGGCGGACCATCGCTGATCTCCGATAAAGATGCTGCCGCGTCGGTAGACGACTTGCGCAACATCATAGCTAATGGCAAAGGCCGTATGCCCAAATACGCGGGGAAACTGACTCCCGAAGAAATCGACGGTCTTGTCCAGCAAATCCGGGTGTTGAACGCGAAATGAACTGCGGAGCTCGCGTGATATTTCTGGATGTTTCGTGACGCTGCGAACTCGTGACGATTGTTTGCATCAGCGCCGAAAAATCAATAATTAAAAATTTAGGGGCGGGCGCTGTTTGACGGATCGGAGGAAGTCGCCGTGTCTGCATCCAAGTCCCACTCGTGTGAAGCGTCGTAGGGGCTGTAACAATTTCCGTTCCGCTTGTAGCCGGTGGCACAACGAGCGGTGAACTCTTTGCGGCGAGGGGACTGGGCGTACTGCCACGCTTGAGCGTAGGGGACCCCGCTCAACGCGACTGCAGGTGCTGCGCCGGGGAAGACACAGCCCGGAGACGGTGGGCAAGCGTCGTTAAACACGAAAAATATATATTCGCGCGATCCGGCGTTAGCGCGAATATCATCGGCGGTGAGAATGGTGACCCCGCCTGATTCCTTGGCGGGCATACCGGAGCAATAAACGCCCGCACGATATCCACCGTGCGCTAAACCATCAAGCCAGGCATGAAGGTAAGCGTGGTACGTCGCCGAGAGTCTGCCGCCCTCCTCTAAATCGAGAAAGATGATTGTGCCGCCGGGGAAGCCCTCTTTTTTCGCGGCGGCAGCGGCTGCTTCGGCGTCAAGCGATCCTTTCGCTGGGCCGTCTGCAGCTTTCTTAAATTCGTGGCTATCGCGGCCGCGAAATAAAACTAAAAAACCAAATCCGGATTTGATTAAGAAAGCGCGCTTGCCCATCCACGTGTTCGTTTTTTCGCCTGGCGGCCTGTTAAGCCAATAGCTGGTGAAAGCAAAAGTTTGCCGCAGCTTTGGAAAAGCGGCGTCGCCGGGATAAACATTGCGATCAAATCCCAAGTACGACTCGGATGACGCACTGCTTAGTGGCGCAACACTATTTGTCGATGAGGCTTCGCGAGCGGCGATGGTTATGGAGATACCGGCAGCGGCAAGAAGAGTAGCGGAAAGAAAAGTAAAAAATTGTTTCACGATGACGTCCCGCGACAGAATGCCAGAAGGTAATGGGGCGCGCTAGCCTTCGCGGAGTTTATGGCCTGCTAGGTTACCCAAGCCGTCGTAGGCGGCATATTTGTAGGTTTCGCTCAAGGTGGGGTAATTGAAGACCTGCTCGATAAATTCATCGATGGTCAGACCGCGGTCGAGCACGGTCATACCGATGTGAATTAGCTCGGTCGCGTTTTCTCCGATGATACTGACGCCCAAAAGCTTCTTGTCGACGCGCGCGAAGATCAACTTTAACAAACCGGTAGTATCGCCAGCGATGTGGCCGCGAGCATTGTTTGCGTAGTGGGCCCGGCCAACGACGTAATCGATTTTCTTTTCTTTGCAAGACGCTTCCGTTTCCCCGGCGGCGGAAATTTCTGGAATGGTGTAGATGCCCATGGGGAGCAGCGAAGCCACGCGTTGCTTGTACTGGAGCCCGAAGGCGTGGCACACGGCCACGCGGCCCTGCTCCATCGAAGTGGAAGCGAGCGCGGGGAAGCCGATGACGTCCCCGGCGGCGTAAATATTTGCAACGCTAGTGCGATAGTGCTCGTCGACAGGGATGTAGCCCTTATCGTTGACGCTCAAGCCCGCCTTTTGCAATTCGAGGCCGTCGACAGCAGCGCGGCGACCCGCGGCAAAAAGAGCGGCCTCGGTTTCCAGTACCTGACCGCTTTTCATAGTTAGCCGCGCCCCCGAAGAGGAATTTTCAACTTTGACGGGTCGCTCATTGAACCAGAACTGCATGCCCAGAGCCGCAAAGCGTTCGCGGAGGCGCGTGGAAATTTCGGGGTCAAGAAAGGGCAAAAGCACATCGCGGCCATCCACCAGCGTGACCCTAACGTCGAGAGCCATGAAGATCGAGGCATACTCGCAGCCGATCACGCCACCGCCGATGACCGCAAGACTCCTGGGAATGCGGTCCATTTGAAGAAAAGTGTCAGAATCAAAAGTATGAACGTCATCGAAAGCGATTTCCGGAGGGCGATGAGGCTTCGAACCGCTGGCGATGAGAATAACTTCACCGCGCAGACGACGTGCGCCATCCTTGCTGGAAACTACAATCGTGTGGGCATCCTCAAAACCTGCCTGACCGCTTATGAGTTCGATCTGATGCAGCGCGAGATTTTTGAGAATGCGCTGCCGTTCCATTTCGACGACTTCGCGTTCGTGGTGCATGAAGTCGTTGACGGTGAGATTTTCTTTCAGTGAGTAGTCGATGCCGTAAAGGCCGCGCTGCTTCAGACCCGAGAAATATAGGGCGGATTCGCGCAGCGTTTTGCTAGGGACGGTTCCGGTATTGATGCAACTGCCGCCGGTGTACTTGGCGCGTTCGATAACGGCGACGCGCTTGCCGAAATAGGCTGCTTGGGCGCCGGCTTTTTCGCCGGCGGGGCCACAACCGATAACCAGCAGGTCAAATTGTTCGTTAGCGGGCACTGAATCCTCCAAACGCGGATACGTAGCCGGTGTCGGGAGCAGCTCCGAATGTCCGCCGAGAATCTTAAGGTAAGAAGGGTGAGGTGGCGTGAATATTCTTAAATAATTGTTGCCGAATTACTGGTGGCGGCGGGCGCGGACGGATGAAGCGAGTTCGGCGGCAAGTTATGAGGATGGTTTCCGTGCGTGATATTCTCTGGATGCCGCGTCGCCGGTGCGGCTGTGGCGAAATTGGCATACGCGGTGGGCTTAAAATCCACTGGGGTTTTCCCCGTTGTCGGTTCGAGTCCGACCAGCCGCACCATTTCCAAACGATTCAAGCGCGCGCCTATAATTGTCTTTCACCGACTCTCAACTGAACAAAAAGGAATATCGTTATGGCGAACATCAACACCAAAAAAGGTGTCATCGGAATTCTTACCGGCGGAGGCGACGTCCCGGGGTTGAATCCGGCGATTCGCGGTGTAACTTTTCGCGCCCTGCGAGAGGGTTATCAAGTTATTGGATTTCGACGCGGATGGGCCGGGTTGGTGGAGATGGTCCGCGACCACAACCATGACAATTCGGAAAGTTTCCAGCTGCTGACTGAGGAGCTGGTGAACCGCGCGGGCCGGACTGGCGGAACGTTCCTGCATTCCTCACGAACGAATCCCAGCCGGGTGAGCAAGTCCAGCGTGCCCGAACACCTGAAAGATTCTTTCAGCGCAGACCAAAATGATTTGACCTCCGAGGTACTGAAAAACCTGGAATGGCTGGGTGTGGAGTATTTAATTCCAATTGGGGGCGACGACACGCTGAGCTACGGAGTGCGGCTGCACCGAGAGGGATTCAAGGTCATCGGCATCCCTAAGACCATGGACAACGACGTGCCGGGTACTGACTACTGTATCGGATTTAGCACCTGCGTTACGCGCACGATTCACATGACCAACGATCTGCGGACTTCAGCCGGCTCGCACGAGCGGTTCATGGTGCTGGAGGTTTTCGGAAGGTACGCGGGATTCAGCGCGATGCTCCCAACCATGGCTGGCGCGGCCAATCGTTGCGTGATTCCGGAACACAAGTTCAATATCGAGGAACTTGCGGAATTGCTGAGCTCGGATCGCCGGAAGAATCCAAGCCGATATTCGACGGTGATCGTTTCGGAAGGAGCGATGTTTGAGGGCGGAGAAATGGTGTTTGAACACGAAGCTGCAGATGCCTTTGGTCACAAAAAACTGGGCGGGATTGGCGACCTGGTTTCGGAAAAGCTAAAAGAGTTGTCGCCCAAGTACAACAATGGGAAAACCGTTGACGTCATCAATCAAAAGCTGGGGTACCTGGTGCGTTGCGGCGATCCAGACGCGATTGATTCGATCGTGCCGATGGCATACGGCAATCTGGCTTTGGATTTGCTGCTGGCAAAGATCCATGGAAAGTTGGTGGTGTTGAAAAATGGGCGCTACGACAACGTGCCGATCGAGACGGTAATTTCCACGAAGAAGGTCGTCAACGTTAAAGAACATTACAACACCAAGCGCTTAAGGCCGCATTACGCGAGCTTTGAAATGAAGCCATTGTTTATCATGACCAGTGAATCGGCCTAGCCGCTGAGTTGAACGTTTTAAAGACAAAAACCTCGCCCAGAGCATGAAGCCGGGCCGAGGTTGAATCAACGTATTAGGCTGTTTGCGCTTACTTACGCGGTGGCGGCAGAGGTACGCAAACGCCCCAAGCGCACATAAACCATTCTAAAACTGAAGCTTATCGCGTTTGAAGCGAGTGGAATTCAACAACGTAAATTTTGGGAAGCCAACAATGCGCGTTGCGCATCCAAGAAAACGGTAACTTATACAAGCCAGGCAAAAAAAGTTCGTACAGCATTGTGGGTAGTAGTGCTCAGGAGACCGCATGCGAAAACAAAAAACTATAAAACTTATAATGGTCTTCGCTTCTGTTCTTTTGTTCGGTTTGCTTGGTGGTTGCGACGGTAACTCCGCCGATCAGCGAGCCCGCGAGGAGCGTACGCGGGACGAGGTAGCCAAAGCTACGGAACGTGCCAAGCCCGCGCTAGAAGAAGCGGGACGGAAAATCGAGAAAGCTGCCAATGAAGCAGCGGACCAGGCGCAGGCGGCTGCTGAAGGAGTGCGAGAGGGTTGGGACCGCGGCGGGCATCAGCTGGTGAACGTAAATGCGGCTAGCGAAGATGAGCTTGCGGGACTACCGGGAATAAGTCATCGCGAGGCACGCAGAATTGTCGCGGGACGTCCTTACGCGGACAGACATGAGCTGGTGGTGAAGGGCGCAATCTCGGAGGAGACATACGCAAGGATAAAAGACCGCATCACATCAAAATAGTATGGATTAAGGCGCGAGTATTATTCTAGAATCTGGTCCCTGCGCGCACCCTTCCTGGAGACGGGCGGGCTCGGTAGTAAGTTATATGGGTTTCAAGTAAGATGTGTTGGTCAGGCGACAATCGGATTCCAGCCCGTGCAATCCCAGCCAACGGAAGTCGCGTTTTAGGCCCAGTGAGCACCCGGCTCAATTTTTGCATTGAGGAGAATCCATGAAGCGGCAGATTGAAGTGAGCATTATCGCCAGCGTGCTCTTGCTGGGCGGCTGTGCAACGAAAAAATACGTTGCCCAGCAAGTTGATCCTGCGAACGCCAAAATCAGCGAAGTAGACAGAAATCAGAAAAACACGCAGCGGCAGCTGGAAGCGGATGAGCCGAAGATCAGCGCCGCGGATGAAAAAGCTTCCTCCGCGGATGCGCGCGCGACGGACGCGATCGGTCGCGCGGATGCGGCTTCGAAGAAATCGGATCAAGTGCGGGCCGATTTACGTAACGAACTGAACGATCGAATCGCGAACATTGACGACTACAAAGCCGCCGGCAACGTTACGGTGTTGTTCAAGTTTGACTCCGCGAAATTGAGCGATGATGCGAAACAACAACTCGATCAACTGGCTTCCGGGCAGGTCGGCAGCTTGAAAAGATACGTCGTCGCGATTCAAGGTTTCACGGATAGCATTGGATCCGTGGAGCACAATCTGGATTTGAGCCGGCGCCGGGCAGAAGCGGTACAGACTTATCTGGTGAGCCAACACAACATGCCGGTGTACAGAATTCAGATCGTTGGGTTAGGCAAGGACAAGCCCGTGGATGAAGGGAAGAACCGCGAGGCGCGCGAGAAAAACCGCAGAGTAGAAGTGACGGTCTTCAGCGCAGATACAGCGCAATCCGCACAAACGGCAACGCCAGCGCAGTAGGTCGGCTCTTACTCGCGGGCTTATTTTTTATAAGTCCTTCAATAACTGAAGGTTAGCCAGTACCAGGACGGCTAACCCATTTACGGCTGACTTGAAAGAGTCTAATGTTTCATTGTATCAGTGTCGGGGACGGTGATACGCTACCGCCCTCGCGATTTGAATTGGAGGTAGTAGTGTGAGCTCTGCAACCAGCGCAAAATATTCAGGCATGGAGGGGCGCCGCAGCACCCGCGTAGAGCACCCCGTCACGTTGATTGTGTTAGGTAAAAACGGCCTAGGCCAACCCTTTCAAGAAAAAACCGCTTCGGTAAGTGTGAATCTGCACGGATGCCGTTATCCGTCGCGTCATGAGTACCCGGTTGGATCGTGGGTTGGTCTTCAGGTGGTCCACCCGGACCGGCAGGCCAGATCGCCGTTAATCCGCGCGCAGGTTCGTTCCGTGCATACTCCGGACTCACCGCGGGAACTTTTTCAGATCGGAGTGGAACTGGAAATTCCATCTAATGTCTGGGGTTTATCTACTCCTCCGGAAGATTGGCAAAAGCTGATTGGTGGGGAATTGTCGACGACTCATTTGGCGACTGGCGGCAATTTGCCCCGGGAACCGGGCTCGGAAGCGCCGGCAAATGGCGCAAGCAACGGTCCACAGGCCGTGCCGTCCCCTGGCTCCAACAACGAGTCCACCAAGCAAGCGGCACCTAAGACGGAACGATTTGTGATCACTTCGGACCAGCTTATCTTGTCTGTGCGCCCCAAGCTGCAGCAAGCGGCCGAGCAGGCCATGCAATCGGCGATTACCTCGCAACTGGATGAAGCGGTGCGGGAAGCTATCGTCAAGCTCGAAGAATTCCAGCGCGCCAACGCCACATCAACTGAGTCGGCCGAGAGTTCCGCGCAAAACTTTGAGCCGATGGTGCGTTCCTCGGAAGAAGCCATTCTGAACCGGATGGAAGCGCGGCTCTCGGAAGAGCGCGCGCAATGGATGAAGCAACAAGAGGAGCAGCGAGAAGAACATCGCCGCCAGGTACAAGAACTAACCCAACGAATTGAAAGCTTGGTTAGCGAACCCCGGCAGGAAATGAGCGAGAAGAACGCCGACGTTGCAATAATGGGGCAGCAAGCGCAGCCGGCGCTCTTTGAAAACAAGGTTCAATCACGCCTGGACGAGATCTTGAAGCGCACCACGCAGGAGTTCGAATCGGCGGCCACGCGCGTTTCGGACCGTCACCTGATACGGCTGATGGAAGATAAGCAAATGGTGGCCAGGGAAGCTACGGCGCAGATGGAAGCCCGGGCTGCGGAAGCCCGCGCGACGTTACATAGTGCAGCCAGCGACGCGGTAGATGAGTTCCGTCGTCAACTCCAGTCACAGGTCGACATGATGATCGCGGAGGCCTCGCAGAAGGCGGGTTCCGCGCTGGCTGCGATAGAAGCGGAGAGCCGTTCGGCGTGTGAAACGCGCCGGCGTTCGCTCGAAACGGACGTGGCGCGCGTGGCGGAACAATCGGCAGAGCAGTTCCGCACCGGCATCAAGGCGTTTCTATATTCGTGCCTGGTCGCCGCCGTTAGCGCCGTAGACGAACATTCGCAGAGCACCCTCGAAGGCCTTGTCAAAGAAGGCCCCAAAGACGCCAAGGAAAATGGCCACAACGGGAAAGTGCCTCATCAATTCACGATCCCGGGCGATAGTTCGAACGAAAACAACAACGAAAATTAATAAGCCCGACGTTAGCATTCCAGGGAGAGGTGTGCCTGGCGACGTTCACATTTTCTGCAAGTGTTCGCACTTGCCCTCTGGTTTACCGGCGTCTGGTATGGCGATGGAATCAGAGGCCGCCGGTTTTTAGCGGTGGAAAACTGAACGTAGGCGTGATTTCTTTTCTCTTTGACCAATCGTGATAGGTGTGGCATTCGAAGCAGCGCGATTCGGCATGGTCCGGGCCGGGCGCATGACAGGTTTGGCAAGTTTTAATTCCTGGCAGCAGCAAGTCACGGGAATCGGAACTGCGCAAGACTTTTTCGTGGCAGTTCACGCAAGTAAAACCTCCATGAGCTTCGTGGTCGAATTTTGCGTGCGGCATCCAACGGGTGGTGACGTTGGCTTCGGCAATGTGCGGCAAAACGTCTTCGGTCGCCGACGAGACCTGAAGCGCCTGAGGCAATTTGGTATTTCGATTGAAAGAGAGTTGGTGGCATTGCAGGCAAGTCTTGCGCCACAGAAGCTGCTCGGCGTCAGAGGTTCGAACCGCAACCCATTGTGCGGCGGTTAGCGTTTGGATTCGAGGGGTGAGAGGCTTTCCGGTTAAGTCGCGGTCTGGATCACGCGCCGATCGAAGTTCGGACGGGTGCGCCGCGGCGTAATCCTGGAATTTTTTCTTCAGAAAAGCATGGATGACTTCCGGCTTATCGTGGGGAACCCCTGCGGAGAAACGCTTATCGAAGGAAAGCAGATGACAGGATGCGCAGGCATTGGCGAAAGTCACGGGAGCCATCAATTCGCGACCGGTCGGTGGATTGTGAGGGGGTAATGCGTCTCCATTTGACGTGCTCGTCTTTACGGATTCGCTCGTGGGCGAGCCAGCTACATAACTGGCATCCGCGTACGACCAGGAACTTTTTGCGGCAGCCGGGCGATGACAATCTGAGCAATCCAATTGCACAATTGGCCCGGTTGGGCCACGGCGAATGGGTTTCAGGTGGAGCGCGTGATTCAGTTTGATAGTTGAAGGATCCCGGCGGTTTTCGCGTATCACAGCGAATTCCGGATGGCCGTCAGCCAAGTCGCGGATGTGCTGCGAGTAACGTGAAACCGCTCCGTTGGTTCGTTGATTGGCGTGACACTCGGTGCAGGATTTTTCGCTTGGCGCGGCAATATTTATGCGCCCGCGATGCTCGGTGTGGCACGTCGCGCAATCGGGAGTGCTCATCTGACTAGCGTGGTGGATGGGGCCGTCATGGCACGAGAGACAAGCCTGATTTTGGACCTTAGCAGAGAAGACCGAGGCCTTTTGGACATGACACGCCGCGCATTGGGTTTCGAGCACAGCGTGAGGCGCGGACATGCGGCCGCTGCTGTAGACCCGCGCATCTTTGTGGAACGCGTACCAGGAAATCCACAATATGGCCAAGACCGGCGCGAGAAGACTCAGCCAGAGCTTGGCGCGCTTCAGTGGAGTCGACCTCTTGAAATAGTTGAGATCGATGCGCTGCGCGAGTTTTTTGGTGGTGCGTGTTCTAGCCACGTTGTTTTTCCAACCGTGAATCGAAGCTCGCCAATCCCTCACGCGCCGTTTAAGAAAATCATGAACTCAATACTTCAGCGCCATGACGGCGTGCACGGCGCCCAACACAAGCAGCGCCAGTGAAAAGGGAATGTGCACGAGCAACCAGAGATGCAGCCAGCGGTGCAGACGCTGTTGCTTCTTAAGTTGGCGAGCTTCTTCGCACAGGTCCTCCAAATCATCGACGGTCGCGTGAGCACGCGCCGGGAGCAGCGTGCGCAAGCCTGAAAAGCCGGGTTGGGATCTGCTGGCGTCAGAGACTAACAACCGGTGCTCCGCAGGCCGTTCGAGAAACGGGCGTACTTCATTGAAATAAAAATGACGAAGCGGGGAGCTTTCTTCTTCACTCAGTAACAAAATTTCGGCGGCTGGCGCGACGGCGGCCCCTCCCTTCGTGGCTGGGGCCATCGGACGCATGGCGGTAAATCCTCCGGCGCGCTGGATTTCCTCTTGCGAGGTTTTGCTGCCGCCGATGGCGCCGCATAAACCTTCCATAGCGCGGTCGGCCTCTTCGAGCAGCAGGTTGCGAACATTGCCGATCTCGTCGTAGATGGTTTCCAACGGCACATCGGCGGTCATTACGCGGGGAATGTAGTGTTGCAGCACTGCGCCGAAAAGGCCGCTAAACACGGTGAAGAGGAGCAGCCACATCAGCACGCGGGTGAGTATGCCGCCAAAGTGAAAGCCGCCGTGGAAAAGAATGATCGGCAAACTGAGTGCGCCAAGCCAGAGATGGCCGCGCATCCACGCTTGAGCGCGTCCCAGGCGCCATATCGGCACACGTTTCCGCGCGCCAAGCAGCGTGGCAAAAAGCATAAACGCAAAACCGAGAACGCCGAAAGTGAGCCCCGCAGTGCTCCCACCACTGGGACCCTGAATGGAATTTTGCGCGTAGGCGATATAGGCAATCAGCGAGACGGCAAAAATTATTGCGGAAACGATGGCCCAAGTGCGTTGGGTGCTGTCGATGCGCATCCGCGAGCTCCGTCTTTAGTAGGTCGGCAACTGGCCGATAGCATCGGCGAAAAATTTCTTCGGATCGACGCGATGAGCCGCATCGTGCGGGCATGCATAAACACAGCTCGGTTCCGCCAGATTAGTGCATAGGTCGCAGGAAGTGGCTTTTTGTTTTACGACCGCTTTGGTGCGGCCGGGATGATCGGGATCTTCGTTCATCACCTGAAACGGATGCAAATTAATATTGCCATAAGGACAATTGCGCGCGCACAGGCCGCAACCGATACACCAATCCTCGATGATGACTTCGAGCGAATTGCGGCGGCGAATGGAGCCGACCGGACAGCCCACCATGCACAGAGGATCGCGGCATTGGCGGCAGCTGGTGGCAATCAGATATTGCTCGAAGCGTAAACCATCGCGAACCAGACGGGTGACGCCATCGTGAGCGTCCGCGCAAGCGTTAACGCAGGCGTCGCAGCGCGTGCATTTCTGCAGATCGAGGACCAGTAGACTCTGCGCCTCCATCAGGCCCTGCGACAGAAATTGATCCAGCGGTACGGAATCGACGGTCTTAAGACGCTGCTCATTGGCGAGGCGGCGCTCGTCGGCGACCGCTTCCAGACCTTTTCGAACGGCGGGGAAACGCTCGACCATTTGACGAAAATCGTCGCCGGCGATGCGAACTACTTCCACGTGATCCAAAGCGGTACACATGGCGGTGCGCACTCCGCCGCCTAGCAAGCCAATTTCGCCGAAATAATCTCCACGCGATAAATACGCGAGGACCATTTCGCCGCCAGGATAATTTTCGGAAATTTTCACGAAGCCGATGCGGATGAGGTAAAAGCTGTCCGCGGGGTCGCCCTGGCGCGCGATAACCTCGCCGGGGGCGAAGCGTTGCAGTTCCACGCTTTGCTTCAGGTGATCGATGAAGTCCGGCGAGAGATCGGCAAACATGGGCACGCCGCGGAGATGGTTTTCCAAAGCGCGCGCGCGATAGTTGGCGTCAATCTGCGCTCGGAAAGTTTTGTTCTTCATCATAATGTCGAGGACGTTGCGCAGCATTTCATAGGCGACGACATCGGATTCTGCGCGCACGGTAGCCGACCGCGGATAAAAATTCAAACAAGTCATTTCGCCAAACAAGTCGCCGGGACCAAGTAAGGCCACCGGATTACCGTAGTTAAGGTCGACGGAGGCGTCGATGGGGATGGTGCGGTCGCGAGTTTCTTCCTCGCGAACGTCCTCGCGGCGATTGACCAACGTGCTAGTGAGGCGCTTGAAAAATCCCTTGGCGCCACCATGAGTCTTTACGTGTGCGATCGGGCTGGAAATGGAAACTTTGGCGCTGCCTTCCACGATATAAAACGCCGTGGAGCCGAACTCGCCCTCGCGACAGATCACTTCACCTTTGCGGTATCGCCTTTTAATGATGGCGCCGCGATTTAGTTCCAGGAATGTGCCGGACACGCCTTTGAATACGGGAATGCGAAGAAGTTCTTCGGCTTGGAATGTATACTCGTCCTCCGACGCGGCGATGGAGGTGCCGGCGACGCCTTTGTTGGTGAGCGCGCCGGTGGGGCACGAGACCATACACTCGCCGCAAGAGATACACGTGGAATTGCCCATGGGCGCATTCAAGTCGAAGGCGATGCCGGTTGAATATCCTTTACCCATGCGCCCGAGAACAAAATTGTTTTTGATTTCGTCGCAGCCGCGAATACAACGATCGCAAAGGATGCACGCGTCATGATCGACGGCGATGGCCAGCGAAGAATCGTCGAGGCCGCGCGCGACCGTACGTTTGGCGAAACGAGACTGCTCGATGCCCGCGGATTTTGCGAGCGTTTCCAACTCGCAATCTCCCGATTTTTGTTGACGCGCGCAGGGCGAGGGATGATCGGCCATCAACAATTCAAGAAGGGTTTTGCGGGCTGCCAAAACTTTGAGGGAATTAGTTTCCACTTTCATTCCGGGTTCGACGGGACGAACGCAGGAGGCGCTAAGAACGCGCGCTCCCGTGTCGACCAGGCAGAGGCGGCAAACGCCCACGGGAGTTTCATTTTGCAGATGGCACAGCGTGGGTATAGGGATGCCGTTTATTCGCGCGGCGTCGAAAACACTCGTTCCCGGAGTAACGGACACGGCTCGACCATCGATGGTGATGTTCACAAGTCCAGGAGGTGAGGAGACGGTGGCCATTATTTATTGGGCTCGCCGGTCCCGACCGTACTCATGGCCGAATACCTACACGTTGAGTTTCGACGGAGTGCGATGCGTTGGTGAAACAAATTCCGCTGGGGCATTGACCATTCAAAACGTGAGCGTCAATTTCGGCGCGAAAATGTTTTAAGACCGACTGGATGGGCGCAGGGACAATCTGACCAAGCCCGCAGATGGATGCGAGACCCATGGCCTGAGACAGTTCGTCCAGCAGCGCCAGGTCGGCGCGATATTGGCTTTCCGGCAACGGACCCTGGGTCCAACGCGCCAGCAGGTCCACCATTTTCTGCGAGCCGACGCGGCATGGTACGCACTTGCCGCAAGACTCGTTGCGATAGAAGCGCACGGCGTTGAGGGCCATGTTCAGCATGCAAGTGGTGTCATCGCAGACGACAATGGCACCGGAGCCCAGCATGGAGCCGGCCTCGGCGAGCGCTTTAAAATCCAGCCGCACGTCGACCATCGAAGCGGGTAAGTAACCGGAAGAAGGACCGGAAGGCGCGAAGGCTTTTAAATTGCGGCCGCCGCGAATTCCGCCGGCGTACTTGAAGAGAACTTCGCGCATGGGAATACCGGAGGGGACTTCAAAAATTCCTGGATTGGCGACGTGGCCGCTGACGCCAACAAACTTCAGGCCGCGTGAGCCGTCTTGCCCCTGCGATTTAAACCATTCGACGCCGCGAGCGAGAATTTGTGGCACGTTCGCAAAAGTTTCGACGTTGTTCAGGACGGTGGGTTTCTGAAACAAGCCGGCCTGAACGGGGAAAGGCGGTTTGTTCCGGGGCTCAGCGCGACGGCCTTCGATGGCTTCGAGCAACGCGGTTTCTTCACCGCAAATATAGCCGCCGGGGCTGACAAAAACTTCCAGATCGAAACCGAGCGCGCTGCCGAGAATATTTTTTCCCAGCAGTCTTTCGGCGTAACACCTGGCTATTTCGGTACGAAGAATTTCTTCTTGGGCGTGATATTCGTGGCGAATATAGAGGATGCCTTTTTTTGCGCCGGTAACCAGCCCCGCGATGATCATCCCTTCGATGACCAGATGTGGGATGTGCGTGAGGATGAAGCGATCTTTTATTGTGCCGGGCTCGCTCTCATCGGCATTGCAGACTACATATTTCACCGGGTCCGGCTGCTTACGCACCAGGTCCCATTTCAGGCTGGTAGGAAAGCCCGCGCCGCCCATGCCGCGGAGTTCAGATTCTTTGAGCGAGGCGATGACGCCGTCCCAATTCAGCGTTTGCACCAGAGTTCGCGTTACGGCGTATTTGTCTCCAGCGGCGGCGGGACCCGCGTAGGGGTCTGATTTGCAAACGACGGATGGCGAATCATGATGAAGGTCCTGTAACAGCTCGCCGCGCAGCGCGGCGCGTGTTAGTTCTTCGGCCACGGAGGTGGTAACGCCGGTGAAAATGTAGTCGTTCAACGAAATTGCCGGCGCATGATCGCAGCGTCCCAGGCACGATACGTCGCGTATCTGCACATCTTCCGGGCGTGAGTTGGAGAAGGAGGCTCGCAGAGCGGAGCGCAGTTCAGACGCGCCATTCAGGTGGCAACTCATATCGGCGCAAATACGCAGGTCGGCTTTGGGCGGAGTAGCTAAATGAAAATGGGGATAAAAACTGGCGACGCTGTGAATCTGATACAAGGGCGTCTGGGTGCGCTGCGAAAGAGACTCGAGCTCCGCCTTTGGCAGAAAACCGTGACGAGTTTGAATAGCGCGAAGGTCGTCGAAGATCACTGCGCCCGTCTCAATGATGTTTACGCCGCTGTAATTTAAAGAACGACGCGTTCGGAGTGGATTAATCGTATGCATACTACTTACTGGACGGGCAGGTGTAAATAGCGCCTCTTTTGCTTTTGGCCGCAAGGGCGGAAGCGCGCAGAACCAACTCGGCTCGTTGACGAATTGGCACCGCTGAGGATATAAGCGAACAGATTTACTGGCACGTTGTGAAGCCTTGAGATGCCTCAAAAGCTCTGAATGCCTAAATCGTTCCATTCCGCGCGGCGTATAGGCTTGTGCGCGGCATTGCTGACGTTGTGTGCGTTGCCGAATTTTCTTGGTGCGGCGGAGAACGATTCACCTAAATACATTGGTCCGGGCTCTTGCGCGGCCACCAGTTGCCACGGCAGCGTGAAGCCGGTGGCCGATAGCCGCATCCTGCAAAACGAATACTCAACGTGGATTATCAAAGACAGACACAGCAAGGCTTACCAGGCGCTGACCGGGGATATTGGCGAGCGCATGGCGCAGATCTTGAAGCTGGGTTCCAAAGCGGAAGACGCGCCGAAATGTTTGGCGTGCCACGCGCTCTACACCACTCCCGCGCAGCGGGGGCGGACATTTGAACTGGCGGACGGAGTGTCCTGCGAAAATTGCCATGGTCCGTCGTCAGCATGGCTCGGGCCGCATACGGAGAGACAGTGGACGCATGAGAAATCCATTGCGCTGGGGATGGTGGACACCAGGAATGTGATTCATCGTACTGAGAAATGTTTGGAGTGCCACCTGGGTACGCAAAACAAATTTGTCGATCACGGAATGATTGCGGCGGGGCATCCAGACCTTTATTTTGAGCTGGATTCATTTTCAGCGGTGGAGCCGCGTCATTGGAAGACACCGCGCGAGTCGGCACCCGGGAAGCCCGTTGAGGACGGTGCGTGGAGTGGCGTGCGGGACTGGAGCACCGGGCAGGCCGTGCAATTGCGCGCTTCCCTGGAAAGATTGAGTTGGAGAGCAAAGGGCGACCGCTACGACAAAAAAGATGTGTGGCCAGAATATGCGGAGCTCTCGTGCTTCGCGTGCCATCACCCGTTGGTTCCGGCGAAAGACAGTTGGCGGCAGGCGCACGAATATCCTGGGCGGCGGCCCGGGGATCCGCCGTGGAACGAATCTCGATACGTAGTGTTTCGTCTGCTGGCGAAGCAAGTGGATCCAGCGGCGGCGCAGGAGTTAGAGCAACATTTGATTAAGCTGGCCGGCGCGATGAGCACACTAAATCCTGATCGCTCGGCGGTGGCGTCCGAGGCTTTGGTGGCCGCGCCGATCGCGCAGCGCCTGGCGGAACGTCTGGCGATGATGCCATACGACCAGGAATTGGTGCTCCGGACGTTGCAGCAGATTACCAGCGATGCCGAGAATATTTCTCTGGCTGACGAGCGTGCCGCGGAACAAGCCACCATGGCCATCGACTCGCTTTATATCGCGTATAGCAAAGAAACCAAGCCGAAGAACGCCGAGGAAGTACGTACCGCCATTAATGGATTATTTCAGCAATTGGAAAATCCTTCTGGTTATAATGCCGACCAGTTCGCAGCGGCCTTGCGTAGGCTCCATGGAATGTTGTGAAGATGCCGCGCCATCTGCGTCATCATCCAGAGTATGAACAGCTTTGAAAACTGGTTCTGTGCTTCGGGATTTTGGCGCTACATGACGGAACGTAGGTGGCTGCCATGGGCGCTTGAGGGCACGGACCTGGGAGAGCGTGTCCTGGAGGTAGGAGCGGGCCCAGGAGCGGCCACGGCGGAACTGGCGCGACGCGCGCGAAGCGTCACCAGCCTCGAATACAGCCCTGATTTCTGCGTGAGGTTGCAGACCAAGGTCAATGCCGCAAGCGTAGTTCAAGGCGATGCTTCCGTTTTGCCGTTTGTTTCCCAGACATTTACTTCGGCTATCGCAGTATTAGTGTTGCATCACCTGCGGTCGAGTGACGCGCAAGACCGAGCCTTCGGGGAAATCTTTAGAGTGCTAAAGCCAGGCGGCGTTTTTGTGGCGCTTGAGATTCAGGATGGTTGGCTAACCCGCGTGGCGCATTTCCGCAGCACCTTCGTGCCAGTCTCAACAGATGGGTTGAACGGCAGGCTGTGTGCCGTGGGATTTTCTAACATCAGGGTGACTAATCGAAATGGAAGGTTTCGAATACGAGCTGAACGCATTTAGGAGAACAACGTTGCAACAAAAGATGTCGCGTTGACGGCGTAACTAGCTCCGCTTAACATCCGAAGATGAACGGCAAGCTCCCCTCCAAATTTCCTCCCGGTCCTGAACCCGGCGCACTCGATGGCGTATTCAGCCCATTCCGGCGCGATCCCCTGACTTTTCTGACCAACGCGGCGCGCGAACATGGAGATATCGTTGGATTGCGCTTTCTGCATTACCGCACTTACCTGATTTCTCATCCCGATTACATCGAAGATGTGCTCGTGAATCATCCGCGGAAATTTGTGAAGGGTCGCGTGCTGCAGGCCAACAAGCAGTTGTTCGGAAATGGATTGCTGACCAGCGAAGGCGATTTCTGGCTACGGCAGCGGCGGCTGGCACAGCCGGCCTTTCATCGCACGCGCATCGCTTCCTACGGCGAAACGATGGTGCGTTACACCGAGCAGATGTTGGAGCATTGGAGCCATGGACAGGAAGTCGATGTGCATCAGGAGATGATGCAGCTCACGCTAAACATCGTGGGCAAAACCTTGTTTGACGCCGATGTAGCTGGTGACGCGCGAGAAATTGGCAAGACCATCACTATGCTGCTCGATTTTAGTTCTGATTTTCGGCGGCTGATTTTTACTCCCAAGTGGCTTCCTACTCCCCGTAATATCCAGACCAGCCTGGCGATTCGACGGCTGAACAAGATTGTCTTCCGCATGATTGCGGAGCGCCGTGCGTCGGGTCGCGACGCAGGGGATCTGTTGTCGATGCTGCTGGCCGCGCGAGATGAAGACGGTTCGCGGATGGACGACAAGCAACTACGTGACGAAACGCTGACGCTGTTTCTGGCGGGTTATGAAACCACTGCAAATCTGCTGGCCTGGACGTGGTGGCTGCTCGCGACCCACCTGGAGGTAGAACGTAAATTACACCAGGAGTTGGACGAGTTGCTGGGCGGGCGACCTCCGGCGATGGATGATTTGCCGAGATTGCGATACGCGGGACACGTTTTGACGGAGTCGCTGCGGCTCTATCCTCCCGCGTGGGGAATGGCCCGGCTGGCGATTGAAGATCACGAAATCGCGGGCTATCCAGTGCCCGCAGGAACTGGAGTGGCGATCGCGCAGTGGGTGGTGCAACGCGATCCGCGCTGGTTTGAAGCGCCAGTCGAGTTTCGTCCTGAACGCTGGGAAGGGGATTTGCATAAGCGGCTGCCGCGATTTGCATATTTTCCGTTTGGCGGCGGCCCGCGCCAGTGCATTGGCAATATGTTTGCATTGATGGAAGCCACGCTGGTGCTCGCGACGATCGCGCAACACTTTCGATTGAGGATGATGCCGAATCAGGAGATCGTGCCGCTGGCGTCAATTACGTTGCGGCCGAAGAACGGCGTGGCCATGCGACTGGAATCCAGGCGCCGCGCCAAGTCTGATGTGAATATTCCGGCGTCGGTTGTTAACGGAATTTAGAAAAATGCCAAGGCTACAGCCAAGTGTTACTTGGTAGCGATCGCGGTTCCCAACTCAGCCCTGGTTTGCATGACGCGCAGGATCGAGTCGCGCGTGACCATACCAATTACCTGCGCGTCGTCTTCACCCGATACGCTGACCACTGGCATTTGATTAATGTCGGCGGCGAGCAGCCTTTCGAGCAGGCGCAAAAGAGGCTCTTCAGGTGCGGCCCACGAGATGCGTTCGCGCGGAATCATGACGGCCTGGACGGAGTTGCTGTTCCACTCGTCGCGCGGCACGGAATTCAGGGCCTGCACGTTCATCATGCCCACTAAGCGATCTTCGGTCACCACCAGATGGCAGCGGCGCCCGGTCCTCAGAACTTCGGCGCTGTATTCTTGGAGCGAAGTATTGCGATTGATAATGGGAACTTCATTATTCATTACGTCTGAAGCGCGCAAGCCCGCCAGCGTTTCGCGTATGGCGAGTTGCGCGATGCTATCGCGGGCCGCGCTCTGCAGGTAAAACCCGATACAGGCCAACCACAGTCCCGACTGCCAATCACGCTTAACCGCGGCGAACCAGGCCCCCAGTAAAATCAGGCCATAAGCGACCAATTGGCCGCTGACGCCGGCGATGCGCGTAGCGCGAGTAAAGTCTTTGGTCGCGCCCCACACCGCAGCGCGAAAGATCCTGCCGCCATCCAGCGGGAAGCCAGGCAATAAATTAAAGGTAGCCACCGCGAAATTGATCTGCGCCAGCCATAGGCCCAAAGCTCCAAGCGCCTCGCTATTGGGGAACGACAGAGTTAAACCAAAAAAAAAGGCGCAGAGAAAATAGCTGGAGAGCGGACCGGCTATGGCGATGTTGAATTCCTGAATTGCTTTCGAGGGCTCCCGGCCAATCCGTGCCACTCCGCCAAAAATAAACAGGGTGATGGATGCCACTCGAATCTTGTAATGCATGGCGACTACGCTATGCGAAAGCTCGTGGAACAGGACTGAAGCAAAAAACAAAATGCTGGTGAGGATGCCTACGGTCCAATGTTGCGTGGAGCTCCATTGCGGATGGGAGTCTGTGAATTGCGTGCCCAGGGAATACGTAATCAAGGCAAAAATCAGCAGCCAACTGGCGTGCAGATAGATGGGGATCCCCAGGATGCTGCCGATTCTTAGGCCTGATTTCGTTGGCATGATACGTGACTGAGCCGGGTTAGCCGTCGCCCGGGCACTTTTGTCCTCGATTGCTACATCTAGATTACGCCTTTATTGAACACTCCGCCAAACCTGGCCGCGCCGAGTCAGGGTAGCCACAGCGTGTTCCTCCTCCCACAAAGCAACTCTCTTTGGCACCCATAACCCGTTTCCTTGCTTTCTCTTTGCGGTGGTGCGCGTCGTGCGACTCAACACCGCGAACTCAAGGAGAGGCACATGATGGCCATACAGCACTTCACGACGTTAGTAATTACCACCTTATTCGCGGCCGGTGCGGCGGCGCTGGTCAATTGGCTTTTGTTGCGTGCGACATTTCAACTTATGCGCCCGGCCACTGCGGGCAGGCCATCGGCGGGAACCGCGGCAGGGACTTTACTGAGACGTGCGCGCGCCTCCAGTTAATTCCGGGGGACAGTATCACTCGAACGTTTTTGATTTGCATGATCACAGAAAGAAGGGAGCAACATCATGTTGGCTTTGAAATATTTGCTGATGCTTCTCGGAGTCGGCCTATTTGGCAGCGCCGGGGCGGTGGTTGTTTACGATGTGTATGTCTCAGAACGATTGAGGCGCTTGATCCAACGAAAGGGGAATGGTGACAGTGATGCGCCGGCGACGTTACCGCCTCTCCCTTTAGCGCCGGTGCGTTGGAAGCGAGCGCAACAATTGGCAGCCGCGGCAATTTTGCCATTGCTGCTGGCGCTAAGCATTGTGGTCGTTCCTGATGGCTCGGCGGGAGTGCGCATCAGCCAGATTTGGGGCGCGCGTCCCGGAACCCTGTATCCCGGGATCCACATCGTCACACCACTCATCGATAGCGTAGCTTTGTACGACACACGCGAACAGGTGTATTCGACCGTAGTTGCGGAGACCGACAAGAAGAAAGGCGAAGTGCTCTCCGTTCAAGCCCGGGAGGGATTGAATATCGGGCTGGCGGTTTCGGTGCGTTACCGTCTGGATCCGCGGCGTCTCGATTCGATTCACACCAACTTGCCGCAGCCGGTTGGCGAACAGGTGGTCGCGCCGGTGGTGTCAACGATCTACCGGCAATTGGCTCCAAACTATATGACACGGGAAATATTCGCGACCAAGCGGGAAGAGCTACGTTCGAAAGCTGCTGAAGCCATCACTGCGCGGCTGGCGAGCGACGGCATCGTGGTCCGTGAAGTTTTGCTGCGCGATCTGCAATTGCCAGAGGAATATGCCAAGGGTCTCGAAGGGTTGCTGCTTAAGGAGCAGGAAGACGAGCGCCTCACAACCGAGCAGGACATTAAATTCAAGGAAGTGAAAATCGCCGAACTTGAAGCGGAAGCAGAGAAAGCACGCTCCGTGAAGCAAGCCGAAGCGCAGGCGCAAGTGCGCGTGCTGCAGGCCAAGTCCGAATCGGACGCGATGCAATACACGCTACCGCTGAAACAAAAGCAGATTGAACAAACCAAGCTGGAGGCTCAGGCACGCAAGGAAGCTACGCTGCAAAATGCGGAAGCAGCGGCGCAGGCTAAAGTGATCGACAGCAAAGCCGAAGTGGAGCGCCAAAGGAATTTGTCGGAAGCCGAAGCAAATCGCATCCGGGTGACCGCGGCGGCGGATTCGGAGCGGATGAAATTCGAAGCCGCGGTGCTGAAGTCCAATCCAATGCTCATTCAGAAAATCATCGCGGAGCGCCTTTCAGATAAGCTGCAAATCATGATGGTGCCCATGGATGGCAGGAATTTCTTCGCCAGTGACGTGATGCGCTCGGCGTTCTCGGGCTTGGGCAGCCCTAACGGCAATGCGGCCGACGAGGTAGATCCATCCAGCCAACCGACGACGAGCGCGGCGGTGCAGGGCAAAGCTCCCCGGCGTCCCTGATGCCGAGCGCGGTGGCGGACAGCGCAACAGGCAGCGTGGATGGGCTAACTGATTTGCCCATCTCGCTGCTGGCTGTTTTACCACGGCGGTTAATCGGGATATGCTTTCTTCGTCGTGAAGGACAATGCTAATTTAGCGGAAATGGCCTGAAAAGAATGTCTGGGGTATTTCTTTGAGTCTTCGCACCAAGTTGCTGCTGATTTTCATGTTGACCGTCGTGGCGTCGGTCACCGTAGTGGCTTACGGCGTCACGCATTACACGCGCGCGGCATTTGAGGAGATGGACGCGCAGCGCACCGAGGCGCTGGTGGCGCAATTCCAGAAGGAATTTGCGCAGCGCGGCGAAGAGGTTGTGCACCAGGTGGAGAATATCGCCAACGCGGAAATCACTTTGCGCATGGCCCTGGATCTGGCGCGGCCCAATGCCGACCAATCTTTGTATGTGCACGATGGTACTGGCGCGGCACAGGATCATGGTCTGGATTTTGTGCAGTTCGTCAATTCCGACGGGACACTGATCTCCTCGGCGCAGTTTCCTTCGCGGGTTGGATATAAGAACGAGTGGGTCATTGCCAACAAGAATTGGCGGGACTCACACGCGTTCCTGACCAAAGAGGAGTTGCCGGAGAGCGTGGCACTCTCGTTGACGGTAGTGCGAAGTTTGCCGGTGGGCGATAAGAATTTTTATATTATTGGCGGGCGCCGCCTTGATCAGAATTTTCTAGGTTCGTTGATGCTGCCCGCGGGAATGCGGACGCTTTTATATCAGAACCTGGATCCTGATTTTGTTCCCGCGGAATTAACGGATGCAGGCGGCGCGGTGCCGCAGGCGGAGCGATACGCGCCGCTGATCGAACAAAGTAAAAAGCAGCCGCAGCGGCCGGTTATCGGCACCATCAATTGGAGTGCGGATCCGGCGAGCGCGGAGACATTTCACGCCATTCCACTCACGGGCCGCAACAATGAGTTGTTGGGAATATTGTTGGTGGGCAGCTCGCGGCGAGAATTGGTGCTGTTAACGCAACGCATCGAATGGATCGCCGCATCGGTGGGCGCTGCCGCGCTGCTGATTGCCTTGCTACTGATATGGTGGTTTTCGGCGCGAATTACGCATCCGGTGGAAGAATTGGCGGTAGCGGCACGCGAAGTGGCCTCGGGAAGATGGGATGCGCGGATTGATGTGCGCACTTACGACGAAGTGGGGCAATTGGCGACCGCGTTCAACGATATGACCCGCACGCTGGGCGTCCAGAAGGAGCGGTTGCTGCAAACGGAACGGGTTGCCGCGTGGCGGGAATTGGCACGGAGGTTGGCACATGAGTTGCGAAACCCGCTGTTCCCGCTGCAAATCACCGTGGAGAATCTGCAACGCGCGCGGCAGCTGGACCATGAACAATTTATGGAAGTTTTTACCGAGTCGACCGCGACACTAAAAACGGAATTGGCTAATTTGAATTCCATTGTGGCGCGCTTCAGTGATTTCTCCAAGATGCCGGCGCCCAGATGCGAACGGATGAATGTAAATGAATCGCTTCACGAAGTACTGAGGCTTTTCGATGCGCAATTTAATGAAGTTGGGAAGCCGGCCATCACTCGCGAACTGTTTCTGAAAGAAAGCTTGCCAGAGATTGATGGTGATCCTGAATTGCTGCATCGCGCGTTTCAGAATGTGGTGTTGAATGCGTTGGATGCCATGCCTGGCGGCGGGACGCTTACGTTGCGAACCTCGGATCTTGACGGAAAGATTCGCGTGGAAATCGCCGATACCGGCCAGGGGTTGACGCCTGAAGAATCGGCGCGATTGTTTACGCCCTACTACACCACAAAACCACAGGGAACAGGGCTCGGCCTGGCGATCGTGCAGTCTGTCGTGAGCGATCACCATGGCACTGTCTCTATTTCCAGCGAAGAAGGCCGCGGCACCACCATTCGAATTGATTTGCCGCAACGGCAGTCAGAGCGCACAAAAACTCCCCATGATGAAGTCGTGATCGCAAAATCCGAGCCGACCACTCCGAACACATTGGCCGCCGCGTCGGACTAAGACTTCAAGGAGCCCGCTTGCCACGCAAGGCCCACTTGCTTCTGGTAGATGACGACCCCAACACCCTGGCTTCGCTTTCGCGCGCCTTTCGCATGGCCGGCCACGAGGTAACGGTTTGCGACAACGCTACGCGGGCAGCGGAAACTCTTCGCAGCGAGGCGTTTGATTTGGTTTTTTCCGACGTGATCATGCCTGGGAAGACGGGGCTGGATTTGCTCGAAGAAATGAAAAGCCTGGGCATAAAAACGCCCATCATTATGATTTCGGGTCAAGCCAACATCGAAATGGCGGTACGCGCTACGAAGCTCGGCGCGCTCGATTTTCTGGAAAAGCCCCTCTCCACTGACAAATTATTGTTGACCATCGAAAACGCACTACGTATTACGCGGCTCGAGAGTGAGAATCAGGAACTGCGGTGCCGCATAGGGAAGCATGAGCTGGTGGGTGGCGGCGCGGCGATGAAAAAACTGTTGGGCGAAATTGAGCGTGTCGCGGCGAGTGAGACACGCGTATGCATACTGGGAGAAACGGGGACGGGCAAAGAGTTGGTGGCACGAGCGATTCATGAAAAGTCTGCGCGGAGAGAAAACGCGTTCGTTACCTTGAATTGCGCGGCGGTGCCCGCTGAGCTGATCGAGTCGGCGCTTTTCGGCCATGAAAAGGGCTCGTTTACGGGAGCGGCGGCCAAGCACCTTGGAAAATTCGAACAGGCGGAAGGCGGCACGCTGTTTCTAGATGAGATCGGCGATATGCCGTTGGCGATGCAGGCAAAACTTTTGCGCGTCCTTGAAGAAGGAGAAGTGGAACGCGTGGGTGGAGACAAGCCCATCCGCGTAAACGTGCGAGTGCTGGTGGCTACGCACAGAAATCTGGAGAATCTCGTCAAAGAGAATGGATTTAGGCAGGATTTATTTCATCGGGTTTACGTTTTTCCGTTGCGCGTGCCGCCACTGCGCGAACGAAAAGAAGACATGCCGCAGTTGCTGGAATACTTCGCAAGTCAAGTCGCTTCGCAGAACGGTTGGAAACAAAAGTCCTTCGATGCAGAAGCGGTTGTCGCGCTGCAGCAATATAGCTGGCCGGGAAATGTTCGGGAGTTGCGCAACGTTGTGGAGCGACTGATTCTGCTCTCCGAGGGAGAAACGGTAAACGCCGATGACGTGAAGATCGTGCTCCCCAGTTACGGGAGCAAACCCGGCGATAGTAATGCCGGCGATGCAAACCATCATGAAACCACCGGTACCCTTGCGGAGCGCAGTGAAGTGTTCGAACGCGAGACGCTTATTTCCGAGATTCGACGGCAGAATTTTCATATGACTAACGTGGCGCGCGCTTTGGGATTGGAGCGCAGCCATTTGTACAAGAAATGCCAGCAACTGGGAATTAACCTCCAGGCCATTCGCAAGCCTGCATGAGAGCTCAACTATCTGCGTATACGGCAAAAATTCCTACCTGACGCGGTCTTTACGCATGTAAGAATGAATTCGTGAATCCATGGCTTATTGCCACGCCGGTCGCTCTTGCAGCGGCTGCGGTGACGGCTTACGGCGCTGTCCATCCACGTTCCGAACTGTTTGGCCCAACGGTGTGGCGAACAAATTCGCCGCGAAAGTTGGCGATTACGTTTGACGATGGACCCAATCCCAAAATCACCCCCGAACTATTGAAGCTGTCGGAACAATACGATGCGCGCGTTACTTTTTTTATGGTGGGGCGATTCGCGCAGGAATGCCCGGAGCTGGTTCGTGAAATTGTCGTTCGCGGGCATGCCATCGGGAACCATACGGCTACCCACGCCAATCTCTTTTGGAATACGCCAGCGCAAATAAGGGAGCAAATGCAGAGGTGTAACGAAGCGATCGGTACTATTACCGGCACGACGCCTAACTGGTTTCGTCCGCCTTGGGGGATGCGCAATCCATGGGTGATTTCCAGTGCCAAGGGGATGGGTATGCGTACCGCGTTATGGACAGTTTTGCCTGGCGATTGGCGGATCAAACCAGCGGAATGGCTAATAGAACGAATGGCGCCCATCACAAAGCGAGCGCAGTTCTCGAATGCCGCTGGGAAAACTGCGCAAGCAGGCCACGGCGACGTTCTTTGCCTGCACGACGGGGACTACCGTTTTTTGAATGCGGACCGCCACGCCACCGTGGGGGCTTTGGAATACTGGCTACCGCGCTGGCGTGACCTGGGGCTTGAATTTGTTACAATCGATGAAGCGGTGAGCCTTCCCGCGCTATAACCATGGATGAGCGCTCTTTTTATAACGAGAAAGAAGAAGTACGAAAGGTAAAGCTGATTTGCCCCAGCTGCCGCGGAGAATTTGAGGCCCCGGTGCGCTGGAAAGTGGCCCGTAAGAAAAGAGAATTGCCGCGCGGCGCCGGCGAGGAAGATAAGAAGCGTTTCGCCAAGGCTAGTTCCTACATGGTCAGGCTCGACGATCTGGTGGCCTGTTACAAATGCCGGAAAAGGTTTGAGCTGACTGGGCAATCTACGGTGCTCATCAACGATACGCTCGGCGATCCCAACGCCGATCCGGAAAATTTCGGGAACCGGTAGAAGCAATACCTGCGAGATGTCCCGCAGGGACGCCTGACGGCCTTCGATCAAATCTCAGGATACATTTCAAAAAACGCTTCCATGGATTGGCGGAAGGTGGCCTCGATTTCTTCCTTGCTGCCTTCGATCAGGTGCATGGTCACCCGTGCACTGCGTCCATTTTTCAAAACCACGGTGGCGTCGCGTACCTCGCCAAGATCGTCTTCAGGTAGAAGACGCATCCCGTAAATAAGGGCTAGTTTTGCCATCAGGGCCTCCCAGTGACAGGACAGCCTAGCTTGCGTTGTCAGGCAGGTCAATGAGCACCGCTCGTGATATTGAATTAGGTAAGACCTCGGCATGTAAACGTGATACCGTGGGCATCCTCCATTCTAGCGACAGCATCGGACCAAAAAGTCAGGGGTAGGTGCCCATGAGGCGGACGTTTAGGACGCGAATCGCGATTATGAAATATGCCGTAGTGACCTTAGCGTGTGCGTTGATTCTATCCGCTCCGAGAATGTTTGCGCAGCAACCTGACGGCCCGCAAACTTCGCCGCCGCCTGCAGTTGGCCCTGTGGCCAGGTCAAGTATTCCTCGCCATAGCGGGACAACAGAAAGAATCACGGTTCCGGCGGGTACACGGCTCGCTGTGGTTCTGGAGAATGGTATTTCGACACGAGATGCGAAAGCCGGCGATTCCGTTTATCTGCGCACCTCGTTTCCTATCACCCAGAATAATCGGATCGTGATTCCCATCGGATCTTATGTTCGCGGCGAACTTCTGGATTCCAAGCGGCCAGGACGAATCAAGGGGCGCGGAGAATTCCGCATGCGGCTTACCACGCTGATTTTTCCAAATGGATACACCGTGGATCTGCTCGGCGCTCCACGTAGTGCCGACAGTGGTGGAAATGAAACGATGGATTCGGAAGGCAAAGTGACCGGGCCGGGCGGCAAAGGTAAAGACGCGGAAACGATTGCTACCACTACGGCTACTGGCGCGGGTATCGGCGCGATTGCTTCGGGCGCGAAAGGCTTGGGCATCGGGGCAGGGATCGGGGGCGCTGCAGGGTTGGCAGCGGTGTTGCTAACTCGCGGACCGGAAGCGCACTTGCCGCGCGGCTCGACACTGGACATAGTGCTGGAACGCGATTTATCTCTGGAAGGCGATCAGCTTCGCTATACGGACGTGGGCCAATTCTCGCCTATAACGCCGCCACCGGCGCGTGAGCAGTAAAAACTCGTTCTCTAGATATTTAAGCGCAAACTCTTAGGAATTTGTCGCTCTGGCGACCTCGCCGAAGCGCATGGGGCTGAAGCGCGCCCAATCCAGCCTGACATTTTGCGTTGTAACCCATTCCCGGATTAATTGCGCCGTAATGGGTGCGAGCAAAATTCCGCTGCGAAAGTGACCAGTTGCTATTAGCAAGCCGTCCAGATCGGTAGGACCAATAATTGGGAGATGATCGGGCGCGTCCGGCCGCAATCCCGCCCAGGTTTCCTCGATTTGCGCGTCGGCCAAAGCAGGCGCAAGCTGCAATGCTGCGGAAATGATTTTGTGCACGCCTCCGGCAGTTACTTTCTTTTCGAAGCCGACATACTCGACCGTGGCGCCGGCAAGAATTCTTCCGTCATTTCTTGGCACCAGGTATACGTGATCGGACCAGAGTACGCGTTCGATACGCAAATCTTTTGCGCGCAAGGCAATCATTTGGCCTTTGGCGGGACGAACAGGCGCGTACTGAGCAGCGCCTTCGATTTCTGCGCAGCAGCAGCCGGCGGCAATAACGGTCCAACGAGACTGTACTTTTTCGCCGTTCACGACGAATCCGTCGCATCGCCTTCCGGTCTTCGCGATGGATTGCACACTAGACCCCGCAAAAGTTTTTACGCCAGAGCGCTCCGACGCCGTTAAAACCGCTTTTGTTAGCGCGCGATTATCGACGCACGCTTCGTCGGATCGAAATACCGCGGCCTCCAGTTCGGGACTCAATGCAGGCTCCATTTCGCGGGCATCTTCCGCTCTGACTGGCTCTGCTCTTAATCCAAGTCCGTGATGCAAAGCGATGATGGTGCTGAGTTTCTCTTGCGCATCTGTGGAGAAGAGTGCTTCCAGCGTTCCTCGTGCTCGATAGCCGGCGCTTTGGCCCGAAATTTCTTCGACAGTGGCGACAAATTCGGGATAAAGCTGCAAGCTCGCGCGGCCCAGCGGCACAATTGAAATCATTCCCGCGTTTTCGGGAGCCGGGGACAATATTCCGGCGGCAGCCCATGATGATCCTTCGCCAAGCTCGTGGCGGTCGAAGAGCGCGACCTGCAGTCCCGCACGCGCCAATTCGAAGCCGATCGTGGCGCCGATCAGCCCGCCGCCTGCGATAGCGACATCAAACGTCTTCATAAATTAATCATAGCGCATGGCGCCGCAGACGGTCGCTGCCGGCGATTCATGCATCAATTTCTGGAGGCACACGACGAATGCGAACTGCCAGTTATAACGAGGAAGCCAGCTCTTCTGATAGAACCTGCGCCTTGGTAGCCAGGCTGCGGGCGCGCGTCCAATCGCCCTCGCGACTGGCTGCCTGCGCATCGCCGATAAATTGTTTGATTTTCGTCGCCAAATCCGATTGAGTTGCGTTTAGTGTTCTGCCCTGCGAACGGGCCAGATTTTTCTCCGCCTCACTGATACTGGAGGTCATTTGTTGTCTAGCCGCAGAGGCTTCCGCGTCTGACATTTGCGGCGCAATCACCGGAGCCTCGGGCCTCTCAGCGGTGTTCTCAGCCGCGGGCGCGGGCGCGACTCGTGGCCGGGCAGGTGCGGTGTGAACGGACAGCAGTGGCGGAGGGGGCGGAAGTTCCAGCTGCAGTTCCGGTACAGGATCAACGCTCTCATCCGGTAATGGGCGAGGCTTGGGAGCGGTGACCGTGGCAGGCACAATGGGCCTCGAGAGCCCTGCGCCGCGCCAGGAGACCGGCGCTGGCTTGCGCCCCGCGCATCCGGAGATCAATAGCGCGGCGAACAAAGAAGACACAAGGACAGTACACGCGTGATTTCGCGACCTGACGGAACAGTGCTGGGGTTTGTTCGTCGTCATTAGTTAACTAGGCCGCAAGAGGCAACTCTATGCGGAAAGTCGTGCCACGACCTACTTCCGAAGTAAAGTCTATCGAACCGTTGTGAAGTTGCACAATTCTGAAAGCGCTTGCCAGACCGATGCCACTGCCTCCGGGTCGAGTAGTAAAAAATAACTGAAAAATCTTCTGCTTATTTTCCGGAGGAATGCCTTTGCCGGTATCCTGCACGGTGATTTCCGCCATTTCGCCCCGCCGGCTAAGAACCAGGCGCAAGTGGCCGCCATTAGGCATCGCTTCCGCCGCGTTGAGTACCAGATTCAGAACCGCTTGCTTCAGTAAAGCACGGTCCACGTATACCTCAGGAACGTCAATTGGCAAAAGTTGTGCCAGTTGGATACCGGCCTTCTGCAGTTGAGGCTGCGCTATTTCCAGCACTTCCGGCAGCAACTGAGAAAGTTGCGTGGCTTCCAGGCGAATATCCATGGGGCGGGTGAAATCGAGGAATCGCTTGACCACCGCGTCGAGGCGATCGATTTCTTTGTCGAGCACGGCGACGGCCTGCTGTGCGCCGCTGTCCTGATCGGCCGGCAAAGATTCTTTTAAATTTTCCAACCACAGGCGCATGGAGTTGAGTGGATTTTTTACTTCGTGCGCAACACCGGCGGTGATGCGGCCGAGCGCAGCCAGGCGTTCGCTAACCTGCAGCTGGGTATTAATGCTTTCCAGGGAATCGAGATCACGCAGCGTAACCAGCGCGCCGATGCGCTCGCCCCCTTCCTGGATCGCCTGCACGCTGACGCCAACGCGACGGGTGACCCCGCCGGTAACCAGTTCGGTTTCCGCCGCTACTTCGCTGAGTTCATCGCCTTCCAGATGCAGCACCGAGCGCAGCGGATGTCCTTCGGGAAAAATGTCCTCCACACTGCGACCCAGAAATTCTCCCGAGGGCGCACCGAGAAATTTTTCTGCCGCGGGACTGACCATTACGGCGCGCGAATCTCGCGTGAATAACAGCAAGCCGTCTTCAAGACCGGCCATGACGGAATTCATGTTCTCGCGCAGAGTGCTGAAAATCTCGTGCACGCCGCGAAGTTGCTGACCCACTTGAGTAATTTTTCTGCTTACTTGACCGAGTTCGTCGCCACTGCCTCCAAAAAGACGCAGGCTTCCCGATGGCGTGTCGTATTGACCGGCGGAAATTCTGTCGAGTTGTGCGGAGATGTCCCGCAAAGGCGCCAGTGTGGCTTGGCTAACGACCGCAGCCAACAGCGTGCAGATTCCCAGAGCCAGCAGAACAATAGTTCCGGAAGTTTTCAGACTAGGAGCAATTTCATTCAGTAACAAGCCGGTAGACAATACCACCCGAACTTCTCCGAACGGTTTGCTGGCCATATTGAAAGGGTAATCGTACTCAAAAATTCTCGACGGTCCGCGCAGGACTTTTACCTGATGCACGAAACCGCTCTGCACCAGTTGCGAGAGCGGAGGACGGCGGGGCCGGGTTTTGCCTGGCAGGGACTGGTCATTTGAAATCAATACCAGCCCTTGGTCATCCGTGATGGAAACTTCATACACCGAGGGGGAGCTGATGGCCGCTTCCAGTTGAGCCTGCAAGCCGGCATTAATCTCAAAGGCCCGCCGCACGTAATCATGGATGTCGTCGGGATCATCGGATGACGGGCGAAGTCCCTGATTGGCCGCGTCCGCGAGCGCGTGCTGAGCCTGGACGAATACCTGATGAGCAAGATCGCTGGCGCGTTTGTCGGTTTCAAGTAGAGTTTGCTCGAGAAGTTGCGCGAGAAAAACACCGGACAAAACGGCAACCACCAGCAGCACCAGCCCGGTCATGACGATGGTTAATTTTGTGCGCAGCCGTAGCTGCATGAAATTCCCTATTCCGCGCCAGCGCGGTCAGCGCCATATTCTTTGAGCTTATTGTGCAGAGTTTTGAGGCTGATTGCGAGAAGGTCCGCGGCGCGTGTCTTATTGTTGCCAGTAGCGCTGAGGGTCTGCAGAATCAGCTCGCGCTCCATGGCGTCAACGGTGGTGCCCACCGGGAACTTGATGCTGGAAAGATCGCTGGGGCCCTTGGCGACGGTGCGGCCGAATTCCTCGGGCAGGCACGAACGGGTGATCAATTCCTTCTCGCACATAATGCAGGCGCGTTCCAGGATGTTGCGCAACTCACGAATATTGCCTGGCCAGGTGTGGCTCATGAAAATATCGAGCACTTCCGTTCCGACACCGCGAACATGTTTCCCGTGTTTGGAATTAACATCACGCAGGATGTAGTCGACGAGCAGAGGAATGTCTTCTTTGTGTTCGCGAAGCGGCGGCAAATTAATATGGAAAACGTTCAAGCGAAAAAATAAATCCTGCCGCAAATCTCCGCTGGCGACGGCTTGCTCGGCGTCCTTATTGGTAGCGGCGAGCACGCGCACATCTACCGGCGTTTCGCTTTTGCTGCCGAGGCGGCGAACTTTGCGATCCTCCAGCACACGCAACAGCTTGGCCTGCGTGGGCGCGGGCATTTCTCCGATTTCATCGAGTAGCAGGGTCCCAGCGTCAGCCAATTCGAAACAGCCGATGCGCCTTTCCGCAGCACCGGTAAATGCGCCGCGCTCGTGGCCAAAAATTTCGCTTTCCATGAGCGTTTCGGGAATTGCCGAGCAGTTGATGGCCACAAACGGGCCACCGGCACGCGGCGACAATTTGTGAATGGTGCGCGCCACGATTTCCTTGCCCGATCCGGTTTCGCCGGTGATGAGCACGGAAGCAGAACTGGGCGCGGCCATTTCGACCAGACGCATCACGTCCTGCATGGGCTTGGAACCGCCAACCAGGTCGCCCAGTCTGCCAGATTCCCGCAGTTGTCGCTGCAATACCGCCAACTGGCGGGCATCGCGCGCGCGCCTCAATGCGCGATCCAGCAATGCGTGCAGCACCGGGCCTTTCAGCGGTTTTTCGATGTACCAGAACGCGCCGGATTCGATAGCCGCTACCGCGCGCTCCTCGCTACCTCGCCCGGTAATAATAATCGCCGGAACATCGTGAAGCTCGGGGCCAAGCTGCTTGAGCAGGTCCAAGCCATTCATGCCCGGCAACTCGACGTCGGCAATCAGCGCATCGGGCTGGAAAGTAGCAAATTTTGCCAGCGCATCTTCCGCATTGCTTACGCCCAAAACTTCGCATCCCCAGCGTTGCAATAATTGTTCGTAGCCTCTGCGTGCGTTGTCTTCGTCTTCGACAATCAGAACGCGGTCGCGGCGCTCGGACGCTTCGAGAGCGCGAACCGCGCCCTTCGCTTCTTCCGCCATGTGTAAAAAACCTCTCCGCCTATCGTGGTTTTGGCTATTTAGAAAGCCGCTTGACTGGGCAATCTCGACTCTAACAAGCCTATGAGTGCTTGCCAAGTTTTTGGTAACTTTTTTGTTAGAGCAATCGTGAAAATCACCGCATGTTAATCACGGTGCTGCTGCAGCCACGCCATGCGTTATTCTTTCAGCAGGTAGAGCGCTCGTTCCAGCTCCAATTCCAGCTTTGCGCCCTTCGGCAAGTTCAACTCATGTCCGCGCCCGGATTCCTCGAGATAAGCGGTCAGGGCACCGAGGGCTGCACCTTGCGCGGCTTCTTTTTTATCTTTGTTCTTTACCCCTTGAACCGCGCCGCCCGCTGCACCGGCCGCTGCGGCTTGGGCGGCGTCCTGTTGCGTGCTACTGCGTCCTTCGATTAGCCCCTCCTGATTGGGTCCGGCCGGTTTAACACTGTGATCACCTGGAACGCTTACCACCTCTGCGACGATGGGTAGCTTGCCGAATTTCGTATATATGTCGTCAAAGGTCAGCCAGATTTTTGCGCGCCCGGTGACGCCGGCGGATTCGATGCGGCTGACGTGGCCGTGTATCTCCGCGCCGGGCGGTAAATAGATGCCGCGACCGGCTTCCAGCGGTTCGACAGTCCTTACCATGAATTTAGCGTTTTCTTCCGTGCCTTTGGAAGCGAGGTCTTGTTCCAGAACCACCAAGAATTTCGTTCCAGGGGCGACCGCGAAAGTCTCGGGCGGCAAACCATGCCTGCGTCCATCGGCCTGCTGGGGTTCAGGCGCAGATTGCCCGTTATCCTGTAGCCGGTTTTGCCGGATTTCCTTCGCAGCTGTGGGAAAAATTATGGCTACGAGTAATATGGTGAACAAGACGCTAGTGGATTTCGCGCAAGTTAAAAATTTTCGGGTCATGTATTTTCTCCCCAGATTTTTATTTCCGCCGGTTGTCAGTTTTGATGCGCAGAATATTCGATGCGGCCTGGGTGCCAACGCGTGTTTTAAGGGTATTTCTTCATCCGTGGCAATGCAAGAGCGGGTGTTTATCAACAGACGCCCGGGCTTAGTCGCCAAGAAACCTTCTAATCCGTCGTAAAACCTCCGCATACATACCCGGTGTGACTTTGCCGGTTTGCGTGTTTTGTTGGCTGGGATGGTAAACGCCGAACAATCGGGGCGCGGGTGGAGGAAGTTGAATTTCAGCCCCATGCGCGAAGGGGTAAGGTGTTCGCGAAGTGATCAGACCTCGTCGCTTCAGTACTTGAAGGTAGGCATCCCAGGCGATGCGGCCTAAAGCCAGCGCTGCTTTTGGTTCCAGAATACGAATTTCGCGCTCCATGTATCCGCGGCAATTCAAAATTTCGCTTGGCAACGGTTTGTTGTCCGGTGGAGCGCAACGGGCCGTAGCGGTGATGTAACTATTGATGAGCTTCAAACCATCATCGCGGTGCACGGAGGTCGGCTGGTTCGCGAATCCGGCTTCGTAGAGTGCGGCAAAAAGAAAATCGCCACTGCGGTCACCGGTGAAAACGCGGCCAGTGCGATTTCCGCCATGTGCTGCGGGAGCAAGGCCGACGATCAGTAACTTTGCGTCAGGATCACCGAATCCCGGTACCGGTTTGCCCCAATATTCCCAGTCGAGATAGGCGCGCCGCTTCTCACGCGCAACGCGCTCGCGGTATTCCACCAGGCGTGGGCATAACCGGCACGCTACCACCTCGCGCGCAAGACGCTTCAGCGCAGCCTCCCGGTTCACGCGAGAAGTCCCAGAACCTCATCGTGAATTTTTCCGTTGCTGCTGACGAATTGGCCGCTGTAAATTGTTCGCTCGCCCAGCAGATTTGTGGATTTTCCGCCAGCTTCCTCCACGATTAAACCCAGCGGCGCCAAGTCCCACGGCCTGGAGGTCCAGTCGACGGCGGCATCGATGGCGCCTTCGGCAACCAGCATGTGTTGCCAAAAGCCACCCAGGGCGCGGCTGTTTCGCGCCGCATCGTGCAGTCGCCGTAGTTTTGCACGGTCGTTTGCGTCTTTTTTAGGGCCAGTGCCGGTAGTGAAAATCATGGCTTCACTGAGCTTCGAAACGTTCGATACGTGAATCTTTTTGCCATCGCGAAAAGCACCCTCGCCGCGATAAGCGAACCAACGCGTCTGGAGCGCAGGAGCGCTCACCATCCCTGCGACAATTTCTCCGCGGCGTTCAATTCCGAGCAGTGTTCCAAACGTGGGAATACCGCGCGAAAATTCTTCAGTGCCGTCGATAGGGTCGATGATCAATCTTGCCCGGTCGCCGGAGCTGGCAGCTTCCATATCGCGGCCGCCCATTTCCTCGCCCAGAACATCGAGAGCCAATCCGCTGGCGGCTACTTTTTTACGCGCCATTTCTTCGACGCCGCGATCAGCCTGGGTCACCGCGGAGCCATCGCCCTTGCGGTCCACACGCATTTCCACCGCGCGAAAATATCGCATGGCGATGACGTCGCCCTCCTGCACGATAGAATCGAGCAGCGGACCGTATTCTTCGCGATATCCCATCATTTCTCCGTCGGCGCTCAGCCTTATGCAAAGCCAGCGGCGTCCCGTACGCTTCCGATTTGACACGTCCGCCGCGGCTACCTAGCATACAAACTTACCCGTTTGAGCGCTCAAACCAACTCCGGAACAGTGCTGGACCGTATCCTCGAATCTCGTCGAGCCGAGGTGGAGCATCGTAAATGTGTGCTGCCAGAAACGGCGCTGAAATATGGCGCGAAAGCGGCATCGCCGGTGCGCGATTTTTATTCCGCGCTGTCACGCGACGGGTTAAACATTATCGCAGAACTGAAGCCGGCATCCCCTTCACGCGGAGTTATCCGGGAGCCATTTGATGCGCCGGAGCTAGCCAAGAGTCTTTCGCAAGCCGGAGCGGCCGCCCTCTCGGTGCTTACGGAAGGGGAATATTTTCATGGCTCGCTCAAAAATCTACGTGATGCGCGAAAGGCTATGGGCCTGCCGGTGCTACGCAAGGATTTTATTTTTGACCCCTGGCAAGTCTGGGAAGCGCGGGCTAATGATGCGGACAGTTTTCTTCTGATTGTCGCGGTGTTAAGCGACTCTCTGTTGCGCGATCTGATTGCCCTTGGCCGCGAAATTGGAATGGAACCATTGATTGAGGTGCACACTGCCGGGGAGTTAGAGCGAGCTCTGGTGGCTTCTGCGAAAATAATTGGCGTGAACAATCGCGATTTGAAAACCATGGCGGTGCGCATCGAAACGTCGCTGGAACTGATCGAACAGATTCCAGAAAATTGCGTGGCGGTCAGCGAGTCCGGCATTCGCAACCATCAGGATCTTGTAAAGATGCGTGAGGCCGGCTTCGATGCGTTTCTCATCGGTGAGCATCTCATGAAGGCGACCGACCCAGGGTCGGCACTATTCGAATTGCTCGGACAGCCGCGCGTGACCAGAGAGCAATTTGACGCGGCCTCCGCGGCCACCGACGCGAAGAACGGTAATTGGCAAAATTAGACCATGACCCGAGTGAAAATCTGCGGGATTACCAACGTCGAGGACGCGCGTGTCGCCTGTGAGGCCGGCGTCGACGCCATTGGTCTAAATTTTTATCCGCGAACCCCTCGCGCGCTGTCTGTCCAAAAGGCTGTTGAACTGCGAGCTTCAATTCCCTCTGGCGTGCAAGTCTTTGGGGTTTTTGTAAACGCTGAAACTGCTGAAGTCCTGGAAATATTTCGGGAAGTTCGGCTGGATGCGCTGCAACTACATGGTGATGAGTCGCCCACAACCGTTACGCAGTTGGCTCGCCTGGTACCGGTGTTCAAGGCGCTACGGGTCGGCCCCGATTTTTCCGCCGCCACGTTGGAAAATTATTCGGATGCTTCAGGATTTTTATTTGATACCGCCGATGCCATGCCTGGTCAATATGGTGGAACCGGGCGGCTGGCAGACTGGGGCGTCGCGCAGCAGGCGGCGCGTAGCCACAGAGTCATCCTGGCTGGCGGCTTAAATGCCGAAAATGTGGCCGCGGCGATCCTGCAAGTGCGTCCTTATGGTGTGGATGTGGCCAGCGGCGTGGAAGCTTCACCCGGTGAAAAAGATCATGCTCAGTTGCGCGAGTTTGTTCGCGAAGCGCGTCGAGCCGACCAGGAACTAAATTTACCGGTGGAGAAATTGCGAGCCAGATGAGCTCCCTTCTTAAGTCGCTGAGCTATTCGCCCGGGCGTTTCGGTCCTTACGGCGGCCGCTACGTTCCTGAAACGTTGATGGTGCCGCTCTTCGAACTGGAACGCGCTTATGAATTGGCAAAATCCGATCCGAGTTTTCAGGCTCGCTTTGCCGATCTGCTCAAAAATTTTGCCGGCCGTCCCACGCCTTTACAGTTTGCGGAGCGGCTCACCAATAAGTTGGGCGGCCCCAGAATCTATTTGAAACGCGAAGATTTGTTGCACACCGGCGCGCACAAAATTAACAACGCCATTGGCCAGGGATTACTAGCCGTAAAAATGGGCAAGCCCCGCATCGTGGCCGAAACGGGCGCCGGACAACACGGCGTTGCCTCTGCCACGGTAGCCGCGCAGCTTGGCCTCGAATGCACCGTGTACATGGGCACCGATGACATGGCGCGGCAGTCGCCTAACGTTTCACGCATGCGCATTCTGGGTGCGAAGGTTGTTGGCGTGGACTCCGGCAGCCGTACTTTGAAAGATGCCATTAACGAAACGATGCGCGATTGGGTTACCAATGTGCGTAGCACTCATTATCTTCTGGGCTCTGTGCTGGGCGCGCATCCTTATCCCACGATGGTGCGCGATTTTCAGTCGGTCATCGGCCGCGAAGCGCGCGAGCAAGTCCTCGCCGCGGAAAAGCGCCTACCGACACATTTGTTTGCCTGTGTGGGTGGCGGTTCGAATGCCATTGGACTCTTCTATCATTTCCTGCACGATAAAGATGTGAAGATGATTGGTATCGAGGCTGGCGGCCGCGGCACGGGTTCCGGCGAGCACGCGGCCAGGCTGGGCGCGGCGCAAGGGTTTACCGGGGCGCGTCCGGGCGTTCTTCACGGCACCTATACCTACGTGCTGCAAAACGAAGATGGACAAATTTCCGCTACACATTCTATTTCCGCTGGGCTTGATTACCCGGCAATCGGTCCAGAACACGCGTGGCTGGCTGATGAAAAACGTGCCGAGTATTTTGCGATGTCAGATAATGCCGCGCTCGATGCCGCGCGTTTGCTGTGCCGCTGCGAAGGAATTATCCCGGCGCTGGAATCTGCGCATGCTCTAGCAGGCCTGATAGAACGCCTTCCGTCGTTACATAAAAACGATCTGGTCATCCTCAATCTATCCGGGCGTGGCGACAAGGACATGGACACTTACTCGCGCCTGCTCTAAGCTTTCCCGATAAATAATGAGCATTCCCGCTGCGCAACCAAATCGTATCGAAAAGTGTTTTGCCACGCTCCGTGCGGCCGGCGAGATGGGCATCGTCGCGTACATCACCGCTGGCGATCCTTCGCTGGATGCCACGCTGGAATTTGTGCTGGCGTTGGAAGAGGCTGGCACAGACGTCATCGAACTGGGGGTTCCGTTCAGCGACCCGCTGGCGGATGGCCCTACGATACAGCGCGCCTCGGAACGCGCGCTGAAATCCGGCGCCAGCTTGCCCAAGATTCTGGAACTTGTGGGCCGCATCAGGAAATCCTCGCAAATTCCGCTGGTGCTCTTTAGCTATTACAATCCAATTTTGCAAATGGGGCTGGAAGAATTCGCCGCCGCCGCTTCCCAAGCAGGAGTTGATGGTGTGCTCGCTACGGATCTATCGCCGGAAGAATCCGTGGAATACCGGAGCCTCCTCGCGGCCCATCATTTGAACACCATTTTTCTGTGCGCGCCGACCTCCACGGACGAGCGGCTGGCAAGCATTGCGGCCTGCTCGAGCGGTTTTCTTTATCTGGTGTCACGCACTGGAGTCACTGGGGCGAAAGTTACTTTGCCGGATGATTTGCCGGCGTTGTTACGGCGAGTGCGAAATTTTACGACGTTGCCTATCGCGGTGGGCTTCGGGATTTCGCTTTCGGGGCACGTTACTCTGCTTGGCGGCTTGGCTGATGCTGCCGTCGTGGGGTCTTCGTTGGTTTCTGAAATCGAACATGCAAAGACACCTCAGCAGGCGGCAAATGCTTTACGTGAGCGGGTCCGTACCCTGAAAGAAGCGGCCCGCTACGGGCTTTCCAAGCGCGAGGCGGCGCCATGAATCTTCAGGACTGGCGACTCCGTATCGATGAGATCGACCGCAAGCTGGTGGAATTGTTGAATGAGCGTTCGCGCTGCGCGCTGGAAATCGGCAAACTGAAGCACGCGGCAAATTTGCCTCTCTATCAGCCGGAGCGGGAGAAAGAAGTATTGCAAAACGCCGAGCAATCGAATCCCGGCCCGCTAACGAATAGCGCTATTCGGCGTCTATTCGAACGCATTATCGATGAAGCGCGAACGGCGGAACGCGCGGCTATGGAGCCCGAAGCAAAAAGCTCTAAAGAATAATTCAGCGACAAAGAGAACGAGAGACCAATGTGTATCGAGAAAGGGAATAAAGCCAGCTCATGGTAATTGTGATGCAAGAGGGTGCCACAGACGCCCAGATTCAACATGTGATTGACCGATTGGTGGCAAGCGGGTTTAACGTGCATCGCTCCACGGGAGAATCGCACACCGTGCTCGGCGCCGTTGGCGTGCACCGCGATTTCGATCACCGTGATTTCGAATTACTCGATGGCGTACGGGAAGTCATGCGCATCACGCAGCCATTCAAGCTGGCCAGCCGCCAATTTAATCCGCAGGGAACGATTATCAATCTGGGGCGCGGTGTGACCATCGGCGGTAATGAAGTGGTCGTCGCGGCCGGGCCGTGTTCCGTGGAATCGCGCGAACAGATTCACATTATTGCGGAAAGCGTGGCGAAGTCTGGCGCCAAAATTTTGCGCGCCGGGGCCTTTAAGCCCCGCACATCCCCCTACGCGTTTCAGGGCATGGGCGAAAAGGGGCTGGAATTTATGCGTGAGGCCGCGGAAAAATTTGGCCTCTTTAGCGTGAGCGAAGTCATGGATGCTTCGCAGATTCAGATGATGATCGGCTACGTGGATATCCTGCAGGTCGGCGCGCGCAATATGCAGAACTATCATTTGCTGCGTGCCTTGGGTGAAGTCCGCAAGCCCATCTTGCTAAAGCGTGGAATGTCCGCGACCATGGAAGAGCTTTTGCTGAGCGCGGAATATATCCTGGCCGGCGGAAATCCAGATGTCATTTTATGTGAGCGGGGCATCCGCACTTTTGAAACTTACACGCGCAATACTTTTGATATCGCGGCTATTCCGGTGATCAAGAAGTTGTCGCATCTGCCCATGATCGGTGACCCCTCCCACGGCACCGGGCGTCGAGACAAAGTTGCACCCATGGCGCGAGCAGCGGTGGCCGCGGGAGCCGACGGTTTGTTGATTGAAGTGCACAACGATCCTGATCACGCGCTTTCCGATGGAGCGCAATCGCTCGATCCCGGGCAGTTCGAGCAATTGATGGGTGAGTTGCGTATCATCGCGCCGGCTATTGGGCGGCGCGTAGCTTGACCGTGGTCCAATTCATAGCCTGATTCATGCCGCCAGCACACCTCATTAATCGCGTCAGCATCCTAGGCACCGGCTTGATCGGCGGTTCTTTCGCGCTGGCGGTTCGTAAATATACGGAAGGGATTCACATCACTGCGTGGGATCGCCGGGACAACGTGGCACGCGCAAAAGATCTGGGCGCAGCGGACGAGATTTTTTCTGGTGAACTGAAGCCTGCCATCGAAAGTGCCGACTTGATTTACGTGGCGCTACCCATCTCTACGACCTTGGATATTCTGCCCGAGATTGCTCGGCATAGCCCGCAACACGCCTTGGTGACCGATGCATGCAGCACCAAAGTGCGAATTGTGCGTGCGGCAGAGGAATTATTTTCGGGCAGTGGTCAGAAACTTTTTCTTGGCGGCCACCCGATGGCGGGAAAGGAATTGTCGGGAATTGCGAATGCTGACGCGAATTTATTTCGCGACACCACTTACGCGCTTATCGGCGAATCTTCGTCCGATACGCATGACGATATGCGTGAAAAAGTTGCACCCGAGTCGCGCTTGCAAGGAGAGCCGGACCAATCGCCTGCGCGTCCTGTGCCGGTGCGTATATCCAAAGGCGATCCACGTGTGGTTGCTTTTCTGAAGATCATCGGCAAAATCGGGGCGCGGCCGCTTTGGCTGGGAGCGCAACAGCACGACTATGCAGTGGGCCTCGCATCGCATCTTCCGCAACTCGCGGCCGTCGCCCTCGCTTCCTTTCTCTACGATCATCTGGATGAAAACGGCTTGCCCATCGCACTCGCTGGTCCCGGCCTGCGCGACACGCTGCGGCTAGCCGGCAGTCCTTACAGCACTTGGCGGGACATTGTGCTGACTAACCGGGAAGTTCTTTCCGCCGGGCTCGATTTGTTTGCTCGCCGCCTCGACGAATTGCGCGACAAGCTGGCTTCCCGCGAACTGGAAGCGGACTTCGACGCCGCAAACGAATTGTACAAACTGTTACGCAGTTTTTAACGCGAAAACCCAACGTATGGCCCTGTCAACAGTCTGACAGCTTGCATTACACTAAGTTCTGTTCGCGAGAGCATTCATGGACAAGCGTATTTCTTCAGCTGATGCGGCCATCGAAAAGTTGACCGATGGCGCAACCATATTGATGGGCGGATTCGGTTTGTGCGGGATTCCAGAGAATCTGATTGCCGCCGTGCGCCGTAAGGGCACAAAAAGCCTCACCATTGTCAGCAACAACGCGGGCGTCGATGATTTTGGCATCGGGATTCTGCTGCAAAGCCGGCAAGTCAAAAAAATGATTTCCACCTATGTCGGCGAGAATAAATTGTTCGAACAGCAGGTGCTCAGCGGGGAACTGGAAGTGGAACTAAATCCGCAGGGTACCTTGGCGGAACGCTTGCGCGCCGGCGGAGCAGGGGTACCCGCTTTCTTTACGCCCACTGGGGTCGGCACTATGGTTGCCGAGGGAAAAGAGACCCGGGAATTTGATGGGCGGCAATACGTGATGGAGCGAGGACTCCGGGGCCAGTTCGCATTTGTGAAAGCGTGGAAAGGCGACCGCTGGGGAAACCTTGTTTACCGCAAAGCCGCGCGAAATTTTAATCCCCTGATGGCCACCGCCGCTGACTACGTGATCGCAGAGGTGGAACAGCTAGTGGATCTCGGTCAACTGGATCCGGACTCCATTCACACGCCGGGAATTTTTGTGAATGCTATTTTTCAAGGAACGGCGTACGAAAAGCGCATCGAGAAGCGCTGTACCAGAAAAGAATAGTTGGCCAGGCTGGACTGCAGAGGTTAAAGGTGTCCATGGTTCTAACCGAAGAACAAAAACGTGAGCGCATCACGCGACGTATAGCGCTGGAGTTGCGCGACGGCTTCTATGTAAATCTTGGCATTGGTATGCCGACTGCCGTAGCGAACTATGTGCCGCAAGGCATGGACGTGGTTTTGCAATCCGAAAACGGCATGCTGGGCGTGGGACCGTACCCCTTGGAATCTCAGGTCGATCCAGACTTGATCAATGCCGGCAAGGAAACCGTCACGGAACTCCCAGGCACTTGCTATTTTTCGTCCGGAGATTCCTTTGGAATGATCCGGGGAGGACATGTCGATCTTACGGTTTTGGGAGCGCTGCAGGTGGATGAAAAAGGAACGCTAGCCAACTGGGCCATTCCCGGAAAGATGCTTAAAGGCATGGGCGGCGCGATGGATCTGGTCGCCGGCGCGAAGCGGGTTTTCATCGCGATGGAACACGCCACACGCGACAAGCGCCCAAAAATTCTAAAAAAGTGCACGCTGCCTCTTACCGGCGTGGAAGTCGTGGATCATATTGTCACCGAGCTGGCGCTAATCGACGTGACGCCGGAAGGCTTGCTGCTTCGGGAATTGGCGCCGAGCATCAGTGTTGAAGAAGTCCAATCACTCACGGAACCAAGACTCATGTTGCCTCCCGGCGGTCCGCGAACAATGCCTGTTTGAATTTCTATTTGAATCCCGCTTGAAGCCAGGTCCTCAGGAAGAGCTAAGCCGCCTTGAAGTAGTGAACGAATAATGAAAAGCGGAAAATACCGTTAGACCCGTCACCGCATAAATCAGAAAGCGATTTACCGCCGTAAATGCGGGATGCGGATACGCCGCCGACAAAACCACCATGAACACCAGAAGAATCTGCAAAGCGGTGGTCAGTTTTCCATAAAAGCTGGGCGGAAAGGGGCGATAGCCGGAAATCAGAAGTATCACCACGGCCACCATCAGTATCAGCACATCGCGGCTGAGCACGATGATGGTCAGCCACCACGCCAGTTTTTGTTTGAACGCCAGAATGATGAAGGAAGAAGAGAGCAACAACTTGTCCGCGATGGGATCCAGATACGCGCCCAGCGGGGAACGCTGATTCAGTTTGCGCGCCAGTAGTCCATCGATACCGTCGGAAAGTCCTGCGACCACCAACACCAGAAGCGCCCACCGGTACTGTTCGTAAGAAATGAGAATCAGGAAAAACGGCAGGAATCCCAGCCGCAACAAGGTGATTTGATTAGGTACCGTCCAGATGGGGCCTTGCATTGCCGACGAGGATAACGCAGTTCACGCAAATTGCGCGAGATACTCGCTCAGCGAGCGGCCTATTTTGCGTTGGAAAAGTTCCGCCATGGAGGGAATGGAGCCAGTAGATTCGTCCAGAGAAATGCGCTCCACGCGGTTCATGGGAAAGAAAATGGTGGGGAATCCAACGCGCTCGCCATCGGGTTCGTTGATGGCGCGCACAAAGTGGTCGAACGAGTTGAGGTCAATGCCACGCACAGTAATGCCCGCCTGATTGAGAACCAGCAATTCGCCCCAAAACTTTTCTTTTGGAGAGTGCAAACTCACGACGATGATGGAATGCAGGTCCATAGTTGAATTTGCTTTGGCCTGACGGCGGTGTTGAATACACGCCAGCGCTACTGAGAGTAGCGCATTTCGCAACGCGAAAATCACGTGAGTCAAGGTGTCGTGTTTTGTGGTAAACGGCGACCGGAAACCTCACCGCAGGGGGTCGCGGAAGTGCAGGATCATGAAAACGAAACTGGCCAGTACCACAATAGCTGCGCTCCAGCCTAGCGCGTGAGCACGTTTCAATTCAGCAGGACTCATCGGTTCGCGATCGGCAAAAATTTTCCCCAAGCCAAAGCCAGCCGCTAGTCCGCCGAAGTGCGCCCAATTATCAATGCCGGAGAACACCAAGCCGAAGACAAAAATCGACACCACCCAGGAAATTAGGCGGGAACGCAGCGCTTGCATGGAAGATCCACCGCGGCGAGTAGTGATGGCAATCATCACCCCGATCAATCCCAGTATCGCGCCGCTTGCGCCTACGGCTAACGTGGGGTGCGAGCGAAACGGAGTAAAGGCGCTGAAAACGTAACCGGCAATTCCCGCCACGGTGTAGAGAAAGAGAAAGCGCGCTGAGCCATACACTTCTTCCACTACGGGTCCAATATCCATCAGCACCATCATGTTGAAACCGATGTGAATTAAACCGCCATGAAGAAACATGGCAGTTACCAGGCGATACGGCTCGCCATGCACAATGGCTGGTGCCCACAAAGCCCCAAGCCGGTAAAGAACTTCTCCATCCAGACCAAAGAGAATGCGCAAGCCGCCGCCCTGGCCACCCTGTAACGTGAGAACCACGCTGACACCAAAAATCAGAATGTTGGCGATCAACAGCGCCGTCGTGACCGGCGCCTGGGTCCCTCCAAAAAATCCGGAGAAGCGCCGATTTAAGGCCGCCATCGAAAAATTAAGATTGGTGCCGCACTGATGACAACGCGTCGCGTTGATGCCCACCAGCGTTCCGCAGGCGGGACAAATTTTGGGCCGCGGCTGTTGATCGCCGCCCCCTCCAAAAAATCCGCTCATCGCGCTTCGCCAGCGATTCACGCGCATCTGCCACTGATAGGGAAGCGCCAATTCTCCTCCTTGCGACCCGCACACTGCGTTCCTATAATACCCAAGTCGGCGAAGTTGTCTGACTTGCGAAGGCTCGGCCACGGTAAGAGGGCAAAACATGGACAAATTTGAGGAAATTGGGCAGCGGCTCGATAAAGAACTGGCGCGGTTACGCAAATATGTGGAAGAAGAAGTTGCGCCCGGCACCGAAAAGCGCACCGCACGATTCCTTCGCGAGGTTTCGGAGTTGCTGACTGACGCCGCGAAGAAACTCGAAGCGCGCAATACGGCGCGCGAAACAGGGTCTGCAAAAGACGCTCATTCTTAGCAACCAAGGAGCAACGCACGCAACCATGGGCCGCCAGTGAACGCAGCGATACCGCGACAGCAATTCGGCCAACGACGTAATTCCCAAATATTTCCTGCCAGCCGGCCCAGTCCTAAAGTTGACTCCTTCAAATTCGTCGTCTTAATAATTCTGGTAGGCTCTGTTCTTTCCATGGTCTCAGGATGTGCCTCGCGCAGAACGGTAGCGGCCAGCCAGCCGCCGACTGACACCTCTGCCACGCCTGAAACGGCCTCGGAATCCGCCAAGACCTCGACGCCAGCAATCCCGGCGCGTTCCGGTGCCGGTGCAAAGCGCCGCCGGGACGCCGCCGCTGTGCCTGTGCCCGCAGGCTACGAGGAAAAGGGCGAAGCGTCGTGGTACGGCGTGCCATTCCACGGACGGCAAGCGTCGAATGGCGAAATCTATGACATGAACAAACTCACCGCCGCACATCGCACGTTGCCGTTCGAAACCATGGTGCGGGTCACTAACGAGCGAAATGGAAAATCCACCGTGGTGCGCATCACCGATCGTGGTCCCTTCGTGAATAATCGCATCATCGATCTCTCTTATGCGGCGGCGCGCGAGATAGATTCCATCGGCCCGGGAGTCGTGCCAGTGCGCCTGGCGGTTTTATCGACAGGCATAGATCCCGAGGCGGGATTTTTTACGATTCAGGTGGGATCGTTTCGCGAGCGCGCCAATGCCGAGCGATTACGCGAACGCTTGAGCGCCACGTACTCTCCCACTTTTGTTAAACGCTACGACACCAGCAGCGGTGCTTTTTACCGAGTACACGTGGGCAAGGTATCCGGCGAAGAAGCCGCCAAGGAATTTGGCGAGCGCCTGCGCTCAAGCGAGGGAGTTACGCCCATGGTAATTCGGCTCGATGATACCTTTTCGGAGGCGGGAGAAAATCAATGAGCGCCGACTGTCTTTTCTGCAAAATCGCCGCGAAACAGATCCCCGCAAAAATTGTATACGAAGACCCTGACGTTTTCGCTTTTGAAGATATTGGCCCGCAAGCGCCCACACATTTGCTGATATGCCCACGTAAACACATCGTCTCGCTGGAAGATGTGACTGACGAAGATGAAACAATGCTGGGTCACTTGCAGACGGTGGCGGCGAAGCTGGCCCGGCAAAGAGATTTGCAGCAAGGTTTTCGCACCGTAATCAATACCGGCCAGAACGCGGGCCAGTCCGTGCTGCACCTGCATCTTCACTTGTTGGGCGGAAGAAACATGCGATGGCCCCCAGGTTAATGACCCAGGCGCTCAAGACACCGAAGTATCGAAACGGAAGATCTAAGTAGAAGAAAAAAGGGGCGCCGCTGTTTAACAACCGCGGCGTCCCTTTTTTTGAGTACAAATCCCTAATTAGTAATTATTGTTTCGTCAGGATAATATCGTCGAACGCCAGGCTGTAAGCCGTACTGCTGGGGTTCTTTCCGACCACCGTAAATGTAAATGGATAGCTTCCAGCGCTCGGAAAATTAACGGCTCCCAGATCCGTGACGGCGTAGGCATCACCGTTGGATATGAATTGGTCAATGGGAGGGCCAGCGCTGACCCTGTTGATCGCTGTTTGCACGATGCCACGAGGCTGATACTGTTTGTAGGAAATTTTCACGTCATAGGTCCCGGCCGCAGGAACGTTGACCATAAAGGTCACGTTATCTCCCACACTCGTGGAATAGAACATGGTGCCCAAATTGTCGGGGAAGTTCTGGTAGCTGAATACTTGAACGGCTGGGCCGGATGTAGTTGCGGCGGCTGCCAGATTCGCTGTTGACACTACCAGCGCGTTAGCAGAGGTGCCTGTACTGTATGACCACGTCAATATCTGTTCCGTGGATGTCAAACCTCCGGTAGCACCGGTGAAGCCCGCGTAGGCGGTCGAGCCCACCGTGGCGGGAATGTTGACCGGCCAACTGGTGGTAAACGTCTGGCTCGGATTCGAAGTATCGGTGATGGTCATCGTCAACGTGGTGCCGTCGTAAGTCATATGCACCGCCATGACGTCGCCAGATTGAAGATTAACTCCCCCTCCTATCGTGGTTGCCGGAACGGTCGGAACCGCTCCATTAACATACAGGCCGGTCGAATTGGTTCCTTCACCCGCGTTGTCGTAGATATCAAATTTCACAGCAACGCTATTGGACATCCCTCCGTATCCCAGACTTCCCCCGACGACACCTAGCGCAGTTGGTGATGACCCTTGAATGGCGAAGGTGATCCCGTCGGCGCCGGGATTCGCTATTTGAAACGTGAAATCATTCGTGAAACCTTGAACGCTTACTTTTTGATTCCAGAATGCGCTGCTGTCTTCAAAGGTTGTAGAGGTGTCGCTCAGCTGGAGACGGTTGCCGACTAAAACGGCGTTCCCATTGAACTGCATTCCGCTGCCCGTGAATCCGGATGCAAAATTGATTGCACTCGTGCTGCCACCGCCCCCGCCGGGCGGCGGAACTGGCAAGCTTGTTCCAGGCGTGAACGTCCAGTTGATGATGTCTTGGATCGCGGTTAAACCGCCAGTTCCCGCTGTAAACCCGGCAAAAGCAGTATTTGCGCCGACCAGCGACGAGATATTCACCGGCCACGCGTGTGTGAAGGTGGCGTTCGCAGTGGGATCAGTGATGGTCATGGACAGATTCGTTCCGTCATAGCTGATCTGGACATTCATGACATCGCCACTGTGCAGATCGATGCCACTACCGCTCAGATCGATCGATGGCGTGGTGGGAAACGCACCATTGGTAAACAACCCAGTCGAATTCACTCCTTCGCCCGCATTGTCGAAAAGGTCGAACTTGATAGCTACGCTTTTCTGCGATAGAGCGCCGCCCGCGTACCCCAGGGCGCCGCCAAGGGCGCCTAAAGCAGCGGTGTTGTTGCCTTGAATTGCGAACGTAAAGCCGTCCGCTGTTGGGTTACTGCCCGGCGAAACCTGGAAACTAAAACTAGTCGTGAATTGTTGGATGTTTACAGGCGAGGTGTACCAAGCTGCCGCGGCTTCACTTCCACCGCCATCCGTCAGACGGAGTCTCGTTCCGTTCAATGCCGCGCTACCATTGAGCGTCATCGCTCCCGCCGTAAAGCCGCCTCCCAAACCCACTCCTCCGCCTCCACCGCCCGAGCTAGGAGAGCTAATAGTGTAAGTGCCGGCGGAGATTGAACTATTCGAGTAACCGCTGGCCACTGCGAGGGCCTTGATCGTCTCAGTAACACTGACCGTAATCGCTTTCGAATAAAGTGTTGACGAAGCCGTGGGTGTGGAACCGTCCGTCGTGTAATGGATCGAGGCGCCCGGAGTGGGCGTCGAGAGAGTTACCGACTGGGCTGTCGTATAGCTGCCTATAGCAGGCGAGAAGATCGGAGCAGTCGCCGTCGGCTGCTGCTGCGTGCCGCTCACGAAGGTCCAGGTCTGAATATTTTGAGTGGCCGTTAACCCACCCGTCCCGCCGGTGAATCCCAAGTAGGCCGTGTTGCTTCCGATGACCTGTGGAATGTTAATCGGCCAACTGGTGTTGTACACAGCGCCCGTCGTCCCATCGGTGATAGTCATAGCAAGCGTGGCGCCGTTATAGGTCATATGTACGGAGAGCTTGTCTCCGCTGTGCAAATTAATGCCCGAGCTCGTCAGATCGGTGGCTGGCATGATGGGCAGCGCGCCGTTCTGATATAAGCCAGTGGAATTAATCCCCTCCCCGCTGTTGTTATACAAATCGAATTTCACCGCGACGCTGTTGGCTATGCCTGCATAGCCTAAGTTACCCCCCATGCCACCTAGCGCGGTTAAACCAGCATTTTGAATCGTGAAGGTAATGCCGTCGGCGTTGGGATTCACCAATTGGAATGCAAAATCATTTGTGAATTGAGAAATGTTAACCGCCGAATTGAACCACGCACTTCCCGCTTCATTCGACCCGCCATTCGTTAATTGCAATAGGCCATTACTTAAGCCGGCGCTTCCATTAAACCTGAGCGAGTTTTGCGCTGAACCGAAGCCGCCGCCAAAGCTGATTGTCGATGAACCGCCACCGCCCGACTGGGACTGCAGATTATAAGTCTCGGACACGACTGCGCTGGGCCGGTATCCCGAAGCGCTGGCGATGGCATTGATAGTTCCGCTTGCAGTGACGTTGATCGGTCCACTGTATTTCGTGGATGAGGTGGTAGGCGTGCTGCCATTCGTGGTGTAGAAAATCGATGCGCCGGGAGTATTGTCCGTGATCGCCACGGAAACTGAACCGGTGAAATTCTCACCTCCAGGATTTAACACCGGGGCGGAAGCTGGCGGCGCTGCGCCCAACAGCCCATAAACACTCAAATAGTTAGAAGTGCCGACATACACTCTTCCATTGGTTACCGTGGGCACGGCAAACTTGACAGCCCCGCCGGGATTATCGCGGCTGGAATTTTGGTTGCTGCTGTACAAGGTATTGGAGACGTTAGTCGCGTCGTGCGCGAGAAGCACCGCTGGGCCACCAGAGGTATACGCGCTGCTCAAGACGTCCCAAACAATTCCATTGCTACCACCATTTGAAGAAATCGATGGCGTTGGGCCCGGGTAACCACCATTTTCTGAGGACTCGGCGGCGATGTTACCAATGCTGCCGTTGGAAAAAGAAAACGACTTCAAGCTGTCGTTACTACCCCAAAAGTACAAATGTCCGTTCCAATAGGCAGGAGCACCCCAGACTCCGCCGATCTGACCAACAATTTCCTGAACGATGTTGTCTGAGCTGGAGTTGTATCCGCCGAGATTATCTCGGTCTACCAGGTAGATTCGACCCTCCTTGCTCGCCTGCACCATGAGATGCGTGTGGCCACCAGAGGATTGGTCAGGAAGCAACATCACGCCGCCGGAGCCCAGATCTAGATCGTTGTTACTGAGGTAATTTTGGTTGAATGCGGTAAATTGATCGCTAACCTTCATGGCACCGCTGCTAGTCTCGATGCGTATTAGGTCATCGCCATAGCTCATGCCGTTGTTGTACGGCGCCGTTGCGTTAAACGCCCCGTTACCGGTGGCGACGAACAGGCGGCCTGAATTAATGGTGTCCGCGGCCAAGCCGGCGCCAGACATCCAGATACCAGAGGCTGCTCCGTTCGCAGTTGGGCAAAAAACGCTCGTCTGCTGTAAGGTTGCTGCGTTGTAGGCCAGGATCCAGCCGTGGTACGGCCCTTGGTCACCGTGGGCCGCAAAAGCGACGTACACCGTCCCGTTGAGCAGCAGCAACCCGGGACGGTTATTTTCCAACTTGGCGTCCCAACGCAACACACCACCTGAACTGCCGTTACCATTTCCATTCACTTGCGCGGAGAGAGTAACGGGGGAGCCAGATTTTTCCGCGCCGGTGGTGATGTCCAAAGCATGAAGGCGCTGATAATAATTGCCGCTTTCTTTGGTCTTGCCGACTACATAAATGGTATTCGAATTCGTGTCGATCACCGGGGTAGCCGTAATCCCAATTTCCGGATTGATGTCATCGGTGCCCACATCACCGTTGGGCACTGTAGTGGCTCCGGATCCCGCTCCATGCGCCGAATCCAGCAGAGTAATTTTCCAAAGTGGCGAAGCGTTGGAGCCGCCATTGCTGTCTGCGTCGAAGGCGTAAACGCTATCGTGCTGGGTGGCAACAAACACCACATCGTGCGTGGTGCCCGCTTGTACAGTCCCTGAGCCCATCGTCACGCCCGCCACGTAAAGTGGTTGGGCATAAGCCTGGCCGTCGATCTGATAGGAAAACAGCTTTGCAAACGTATTGCTATTCACATTGGAGGGAGTGAGGATCGTTTCGTTGTTGTTCTGACCAGTGCGGGAATTATCATTGTGCTGGGTTACTACGTTGGTTTGTGCCTGGGCCCCGAGCACCAAAAACAACAACGCCGGGAGCATCATGGCAAACCGCATTCGCCAGGCAATTGTGGATTTCAAGAGGTCAAATCTTGCGTCAAAAAATTTTTTTGCTGATCCCCTCGCAAATGAACGAATTACGAACGGGGACATCGCAGGGTGCTTCATCTGATTCTCCAGGATAGAACGAGCGGCCGGGCAGGAGGATGCTCGAGTTTTGAAATTTTTATAAAGTTTGTTTAGTGTTACTACGCCTGCTGGGGAGAGGCGCTTTCGTTCACTACACTGCCGGGGACAGTCAGATAAAGCATCAGAAGTATAACTGTAATCGATTTTCGATGACAACCCCTAAATGCCGTCTGGAGAGTTCCTGTCGGATTCCTGAGTTTTTACCCCTTCTTCTGCATTATCATCTATTTTGGCGATTTTATCTCTTCGTGTGCGTAACACCGCATCAGCGATCCTTTCAACAGATGCGACACAATAGCCCAAGCCGTCGATTGCATTCCGCCGAACTCCGGTCTGGAGTGCCGGTAATCGGTAAGAGGTCCGCGGGCCATCGCTGGTACCGCTTTTTCAGACGCAGCACTTCGTTACGACGCGGCATATCCGAAGTTATCGAACTTACATTTTCGCGGGTGATGGAAGACGACATCGTGGACCTGGCTGCTCAGGTCTCGTTTTACTTTGTGCTGTCGCTTGTGCCTTTCCTGATTGTTCTTGCCGCGATTGTTGGCTGGTTGCCCTCCACAACGTTATGGCAATCGTTCGCGCAATGGATCACCGATTATTTTCCTAATCGTTCCAGGCAAGCGGTTTTTGCCACCATTCTGGACCTTACGCGCGGGTACACTGGATATCTTTCCTTCGGATTGTTGGTATCGGTGTGGAGCGCGTCGTCAGGATTTATGAGCCTGATGAATGCCCTAAGCATTGCCTGCTGCGGGAGGGATACGCGTAGCTACTGGCAGAGGCGCGCCGTCGCTACCGTAACCACGCTCATTGCCTCTTTATTCTGCGTCGTTGCTTTCGGACTTTGGACTCTCGGGCACTGGGCCACCCATGAGATATATAGCCAACTCAAATTTGTGGGCATCATCCATTTTCGATGGAGCATAGTCGCCTGGTGGGTAGGCACGGTGTTCCTTATGTTCGTGGCACTTACGTTGATCAATCATTTTCTTCCTGACGTGAAGCGGCCTTGGCGATGGTTTACCATCGGTAATATTTTTTCGGTAACAGGCATCTTGAGCGCATCGGTAGGCTTCAATCTTTTCTTGCTTTATAGTCCCACCGTTCCTCAGGTGTACACCGTATTGGCGGGATTCGTGATTTTGATGACCTGGATTTACGTCGCCATCATAATCATTTTAGTTGGCACGGAACTGGACATGGCGATCGCTTTGTTGAAGAAACGCAAAGCAAACCCCGCCTAAGGGCCTCGCCCACTTTCCCAACAATTTCGTTAATTCTGGCATCTAAATAGGGACCTGGTATGTCCGATCCTGACAATCTCTCATCGAACGCCTCAGCGAAGCTCGACGCTGCGCTGTTTGCCCCGCCGGCTCGCGAGTGGTTCGAAGCTGTTTTCGCAGCGCCGACCAGGCCGCAACTGCAGGGCTGGCCGGCCATCGCCCGCGGCGAATCGACTTTAATCCTTGCCCCCACCGGAACAGGCAAGACTCTAGCGGCCTTTCTCTGGTGCATCAATCGGCTCATGTTCTCGCCGGTTCCGGAAAAGCAGCAGCGTTGCCGTGTTCTGTACATTTCGCCCATCAAAGCTTTGGCTGTCGACCTGGAGCGCAATTTGCGGGCGCCCTTGGTTGGTATTGCACAGGCGGCCAAGCGCATGGGAATTGAATTTCATGAGCCACAGGTTGCCATTCGAACCGGCGACACGCCACCAGCAGAGCGCGCGCGCTTTCTGCGTCATCCCTCGGACATCCTCATCACCACACCTGAATCTCTTTACCTGTTGCTGACTTCCAATGCGCGTGAATCGCTGCGCTCCGTTGAGACGGTAGTCATCGATGAGATTCATGCATTGGTGCCCAACAAGCGCGGCTCGCATCTGGCATTGTCGATGGAGCGCCTGGAGCATTTGTGCGGGCGGCGATTACAAAGGATCGGCCTTTCCGCCACGCAGCGTCCCTTGGAAGAAGTAGCTCGCTATTTAGGCGGTGTCGACACGGGGCGTACCAAGGAATCAGCCTCCATTACCGCCGCTGATGGGTCGGCAATTCTGCCAGAGCCGGAGAGCGACACTCCCGCGGTGGTCTATCGCCCTGTCACGATAATTGACGCCAGTGAACCGAAGCGACTTGATCTGCGCGTGGAAATTCCTGTCGAGGATATGACGCGCCTCGATGAAGTCCAGCGTTTGCCCAGTGGACCGGCGTCACAGGGCCCGACGCGGCCCTCTATCTGGAGTGCTATCCATCCGAAGTTGCTCGAGTTGGTGCGCTCTCATCGTTCCACGGTGATTTTTGTGAATAGCAGGCGCCTCGCGGAAAGAATTTCCGCGGCGGTAAATGAATTGGCCGGTGAAATTCTGGTGCGCGCCCATCACGGCAGCGTGGCCGTGGCGCAGCGCAAAGAAATTGAAGATCGACTGAAACTTGGAACTTTGCGCGGGCTGGTAGCTACTTCTTCTCTTGAATTGGGCATCGATATGGGCGCCATCGATCTGGTGGTGCAAATCGAATCCCCATCCTCGGTCGCCAGCGGCATGCAAAGAGTCGGGCGTGCCAGTCACCACGTCGGTGCGCTCAGCTCCGCCATTATTTATCCCAAGTATCGCGCCGATCTGCTCGCGTGTGCAGCCATCACCCGCGCCATGTATGACGGCAACGTCGAATCTGTGCACTACCCCCGCAACCCGCTCGACGTGCTAGCGCAGCAAATTGTCGCCATGGTCTCGACGGAGCCCTGGGAAGTCGCCGACATTTTTAAGGTTGTGCAATCTGCCGCGCCTTATGCGGGCTTAACGTTGGGAGCCTTCGAGGGCCTGCTCGATATGCTTTCGGGGCGCTATCCTTCGGACGAATTCGTTGAACTGCGCCCGCGGCTTACTTGGGATCGGCTTGCCAATAAGTTAACGACCCGGCAGGGCGCGCGCCAAGTTTCCATCATCAACGGCGGCACCATTCCAGATCGCGGCTTGTACGGAGTATTTCTCGCCGGAGCTACCAAAGGCGCGCGCGTTGGCGAACTAGACGAAGAAATGGTTTTCGAAAGCAGGACGGGAGACACCATTATTCTCGGGGCCTCCACCTGGCGAATCGAAAATATTTCTCACGACCGCGTGCTCGTTTCTCCCGCGCCCGGCGAGCCTGGGAAAATGCCCTTCTGGCATGGCGACACTGCTGGTCGGCCAGCCGAATTCGGCGAAAAAATTGGACGCATGACTCGCGAACTGCTCGCCTTGCCGCGTTCGGTCGCATTTTCGAAACTCGTTGAAGAACATAGCCTGGATGTGAATGCCGCAGAAAATCTTCTTCGCTATCTGCAAGATCAAGTTGCGGCGACGCAGCGCGTGCCCAGCGATGAGGATGTGGTCGTGGAAATTTGCCGCGACGAACTTGGCGACCGCCGCATATGCGTCTTGACTCCTTTTGGTAGCCGCGTGCATGCCCCGTGGTGCATGGCGGTGACCGCTAAACTGCGCGCGGAACGTGCCATCGAAGTTGAATCCATGTGGTCCGACGACGGTTTCGTTTTGCGACTCCCGGACAGTGACGCCGCTGTAGAAATTGAAGATTTTGTGTTGTCCCCCGCGGAATTTAAAGAACTGGTGTTGCGCCAACTGGGCTCCACTTCTTTATTTGCAGCCAAATTTAGAGAAGCAGCGTCTCGCGCCTTGCTTTTGCCAAAGCGCCGACCCGGTATGCGCGCTCCGTTGTGGCAACAACGCAAGCGCGCCGCCGATTTATTGGCCGTGGCTTCGCGCTTTTCTTCTTTTCCCATAATTCTGGAAACGTACCGTGAATGTATCCGCGACGTATTTGATTTGACCGCGGCTGCCGGAATTCTCAGCAAGATTCAGCGCGGCGAAATTCGCTTGACGCGCGTTGAGTCCGACAAGCCTTCCCCGTTCGCGGGCGCGCTGCTCTTTTCTTACATCGCCAATTACATTTATGAAGGCGATGCGCCGCTTGCCGAGCGCCGCGCCCAGGCGCTGTCCATCGATCAATCGCAGCTGGAAGAATTACTCGGCGATACCGATTTGCGCGAACTGCTTGATCCGGCCGCGTTGGATGAAGTGGAAGCAAAACTTCAGGCGCTGGAGCAGGACTACCAGGCGCGTCACGTCGATGGCCTGCACGACTTGTTGTTGAAACTTGGCGATTTGTCCGACGCCGAAATTGCCGCTCGCAGCGCCAGCCCGGAAGTTGCCGCCACCGCTGCGGAATTGGTCAACGCACGCCGCGCCGTACGAGTGCGCATTGCCGGCGAGACACGCACCATCCCCGCCGAATATGCCGGCCGTTACCGCGATGCATTGGGCACCCCGCTGCCGCCCGGCCTCGCTGAGGCCTTTCTTCAAGCCCCGACGGATCCCTTGACCGAAATAATTCGCCGCTACGCTCGCACTCACGGCCCATTCACAACCGCCGACATAGCGACGCGCTATCAGTTGCAGATGCCGGCGGTCGAGGCCGTGCTGAGTAACTTAAATTCCCAAAGCAAATTGCTGGAAGGAGAGTTCAGGCCCAACGGTCATCACCGGGAATGGTGCGATCCGGAAGTGCTGCGGCAAATTCGCAGAAAAAGTCTCGCCCGTTTACGCCGCGAAATCGAGCCGGTCGAGCAATCCATATTCGTCAGATTCTCGACGCGATGGCAAGGAGTTACCGTTCCACGTCGCGGGCTGGACGCTTTGCTCGATACTATTGAGGCCTTACAGGGTGCCGCGCTTCTGGTTTCGGAGTTGGAAACCGAGATTTTGCCCGCGCGTGTCGCCGACTATCAACCCGGCAATCTCGATACGCTCATGGCCGCCGGGGAAGTGACTTGGATAGGCGTCGAACAAATTGGGGATCGCAACGGCCGCATCGCGTTGTATCTCACGGAAGCATTGCCGCTCTTACGGTTACCGGACGCCGCCGCGCTAGCGGGCACTGTTACAGGCCAAATCGTGCCGGAGCAGACGCCCCATTCCGAACGCGCCGAAAAAATTGCTGAATTTCTCGCCCGGCAAGGAGCATCCTTTTTTTCCGAAATTCATGCTGCATGCGGGGGTGGTTTCCCTGGCGATACCGTAGAGGCTCTCTGGCAGCTCGTGTGGGCGGGCAGAATTACTAACGATACGTTCTATCCGCTTCGCAAACTGGTGCGGCCCGACGATCGCAAACGTAAGCACGAGACCTTCGATGATGAGCGACCAGGTTCTCCCGGATATTTGCGGCGTCTTCGCTCGCGGACTGCTACGGGACAAGCGCATGGCCGCTGGTCGCTTATTGGCCAACGCATCACCGTCGCGCTGACCCCCACGCAATGGACCGCCAATATCTCGCAGCAAATTCTGCAGCGCCACGGCGTCGTGATGCGCGAGACGGCCATCGCAGAAAATATTCCTGGCGGCTATAACACCATTTACCCGGCGCTCAAAACTATGGAAGACAGCGGCTGGTTACGCCGAGGCATGTTCGTCGCCGGACTAGGTGCAGCACAATTCGCTATGCCTGCCGCTGTCGACGTGCTGCGCAGTCTGCGCATTGACCCAGGTACACCGGAAGTTTTGCATCTTGCCGCCACTGATCCCGCTAGCCCCTACGGCACTTTGATTCCCTGGCCAAAGATCGAAGGCGAATCCGATGAGCCGCTCACTCATCATTCCATGGCGCGAACGGCTGGCGCGTCAGTGATTCTCATAAATGGACAGCTCGCCGCTTTTTTGCGGCGCCGCAATCCGGCTTTGCGTGTTTTTCTTCCGGAGTCTGAACCCGAGCGCAGCCTCTTGGCGCGAGAGCTCGCCAAGAAACTTGCGGAGCTGGCCATCCGGCGTCTCAATCTTCGGCAAGGTCTTTTGATAGGCGAAATCAATAACGCTCCAGCACGAGAACACTTTCTGGCTTCCTATTTGGAAGATGCTCGCTTCGTGAATACCGTCCTTGGGTATCAAATGCGCCGTACCAAGCCTCTCATTGTCACCGCCGATACCGCTGAGGAGTCTGAAGAGGACGACGCCCCGGACATTCAGGAAACCGCTTGAGATGCCCGAAGGCGACACTATTTATCGCGCGGCTCGCACCTTGAATCTTGCGCTGGGCGGGCAAACCGTCACTTCCTTCGAATCCGCTTTGCCGCATCTTTCCCGCGTAGAATTCGACCAGGGAGTTGTCGGACGAACCGTCGAAAAAGTAGCAGCGCAAGGGAAGTGGCTGCTCATTTACTTTTCCGGCAATCTTCTCCTTCTCTCGCACATGCTCATGAGTGGCAGCTGGCATATCTATCGCCCAGGCGAGACTTGGCAACGCCGCCGCTACGATATGCGCGTCGTAATTGGCACTCCGAAAATTTTGGCGGTAGCCTTCAACGTCCCCATTGCGGAATTCCACACCGCGGATTCGCTCACCCGCCGCGCGGGATTCAGATCCGTAGGGCCTTCGACGCTCGCCGAAACCTTCGATGAATCCGAAGTCATCGCGCGATTGCGCGCCCGGCCAGACTTGGAAATTGGTGTCGGCCTCCTTACCCAATCGCTGCTTTCGGGAATTGGCAATATTTTTAAGTCGGAGATTTGTTTCGCCTGCGGGATTAATCCGTTTCGAACGATTTCAGATCTCACTGACGACGACTTGAAATGTCTCGTCTCCAAAGCGCGCAAATTCATGCTCGCCAACGTTTCCGAAGCATCCAGCGATAAAATTACTACTTACGTTCCGATGCGCCGCACTACCGGCCGTGCGAATGTCTCCGAACGCTTGTGGGTTTATAAGCGGACCGGTGAGCAATGTCGTCAGTGCGGTAACGCCATCCTTTCACGAAAACAAGGCTTTGACGCGCGCACTTCTTTCTGGTGCCCTCGCTGCCAGCCAATGGGAATGAAGCGCGCAAGCGCTTAACTTCATGCGCCGGTTCGTGCAGACCTGCGAGGCCGTAGCCGCAACCACCAAAAAAAACGCCAAGGTCGCGCTTGTAAGTGAACTTTTCAAATCGCTGCCGCCGGAAGATGCCGCCAGCGCCGCTATTTTCCTGACTGGACGGCCCTTTCCACACCGCGATGAACGCGTTTTGGGCGTCGGCGGGTCGCAACTCGCGAAAATTGTCACCGAAATCGCTAACGCCGATCCCTCCGAACTCGGGAAAAGTTATCGCGAACACGGCGATCTCGGCGACATGGCCGAACATCTCCTGCTCAAACGCCCGAGCGCTGCCGACGTTTCGCTGCAACAAGTAGCGAAAGCATTTAGCCAGCTTCCAGATCTTCGCACCACCGCACAAAAGATGGCGTTGATAAAAGGCTTATTCGAGCACATGAGCGCCGGCGAAGTGAAATTCGCCATAAAAATAATGACCGGCGACTTACGCATCGGATTGAAGGAAAGCCTTGTCGAAGAGGCCATCGCCAAGGCTTTCGAACGCCCCATCGAGGCCGTTCGTCGGGCCAATATGCTGACCGGCGACATTGGCGAAACTTTGCGCTCCGCCGCTTCGGACAATTTGGCCTCCGTTAGCATGCGCCTGTTCCATCCCATTGGCTTCATGCTAGCCACTCCGGTGGAAACCGCCGCTGAAATTCTTCCTGACGGAAGCGGCTCAGTGTTGGTCGAGGAAAAGTACGACGGCATCCGCGCGCAGGTGCATAAAAGCGCCGCCGGAGTAAGAGTTTTTTCTCGCACGCTCGACGAAATAGTGGAATTTCCCGAGCTCAATATTTTCTTCGCAAAATTGCCCGGTGAGCTGATCCTGGACGGAGAAATACTCGCTTGGCACGGTTCGCGGCCGCTGCCGTTCACGGAGCTGCAAAAACGGTTGGGCAGAAAACAACTTGATCTCTGGCTGCAACTTGAAATTCCCGTGCGCTTTGCGGCCTTCGATTTGCTCTATCAGGACGGAACTCTGTTGCTGGACGAAACGCTGGAACAGCGGCGTGCACGCTTGGAAAAAATTCTGCCTCCTCGCGACCCATCGGCTATCTATACCGCCGCAGCAATTCGCTGTGAGTCTGTTTCGGCCATTCAACAAGCCTTCCAGGATTCGCTGGCCGCCGGCCACGAAGGAATCGTCGTAAAGCGTCCGGAGTCGTTATATACGCCGGGACGCCGGGGCAGATCGTGGTTCAAGCTGAAAGAGCCCTTCGCAACGCTAGACGTTGTAGTGACGGCGGTCGAATATGGACATGGCAAAAGGCATGGGTTGCTTTCCGACTACACTTTTTCAGTACGTGACGGTCACCAGCTTTTGACTATCGGCAAAGCGTATTCGGGGCTCACTGACGCGGAAATCAAGGCCGGCACAGAGTATTTCCTGCAACATACCATCGAAGATCTAGGCGCGCGCAGAACTGTTGAGCCGGCTGTGGTCATGGAAGTGGCTTTCAACAACATTCAAAAGTCGCAGCGCCACGAAAGCGGCTACGCCCTCAGATTCCCGCGCATTTTGCGTTTGCGGCCCGACAAGCCGGTGACGGAGATTGACACTCTCGAGCGTGTCGCCCAGCTTTACGCCAGGCAAATAACTTTGCCGCGAAATAATCAATGAGTTGGTAAATCCAATTCGATAAGGTAATAAGTCCTCAAAGATAATTACTTAGAGTCACGACAAATGCCAGCCCTTGCATGGAAAGCAAATCCTGTATATATATTGTTCAGGCCTACCCGGTGCCGCGACCCGAGGATAAGCATCTCGGGTGACTGTCCCAAACAATCCGACTGCCGTGCCAGGTTTGTACCAACTGACTGCGGTAATTTTTGTACGGAGTAAAACGCTATGCCAGTTAGAATCCTCGTTGTTGATGACCATGAAGTGGTGCGCCAGGGGATACGTACGATTCTGTCGGCGCGTCCCGACTGGGAAATTTGCGGCGAAGCGGTTAACGGTCAGGAAGCCATCAAGCTTGCTGAAGATCTGCGCCCCGATGCCATCATCATGGACATCACCATGCCGATCATGAGCGGACTGGAAGCGGCGCGACAAATTACCCGCAACAACAACAGCGCCCCTATTCTGATTTTCACCATGCATGAATCTCGAACTCTTGCGGATTCCGTGCGGGAGACCGGGGCCCGTGGATTCGTATTTAAATCGCGCGCGGCTCAGGATTTGATCAACGCTTTAGACATTCTGTTGCAGAACGGAACCTATTTTGGGCCCAACGGCGGCGAAAAGAATTCGCCGGCGAAAGATAACACTAATCGTGGCATCAGTTTTCTGCGTGCCTTGGATTTTTTTAAACGTCCGGCTTTTGGAAGCAATCTCAGTTAAAATTTTCCCCCTAGAGCTTAGCGGCTTTTACCCGCTCGGTTCTTACCTGGCGATAGCCGTTGGTCTAACAATTCCAAAGCTTCCGCTAACGATTGCCGCTTCTCCCAGAAATCTCTCCACAAATCTCCAACTTTCTTGATTCGTTGCTCCGCATTGTTCATGTTCCAGCGATCGGCGGCGAACTCGGTTTTCAATTCCGCGGGCGTCACCGGCGTCGATACTGATGCGCCTGGATACGCGCGAACAGAATAGACCGTCGCCAGCGGCTTTCCACGGGCGTTCTGCAACGCATCCATCAACACCTTCCCGCGCGGTCTTTTGTGTACCGTGCGTTCGAACGTAATCAACCCGGGCAGCTCGTTATCCGCGATGCGTCCCACCAGTTCCGCAAAGCCTCTTGTCTGCCCGTACGTGTATTGCGGTTCGAGCGGCACAAAAATATGAAAGCCGGAGGCTCCAGAAGTTTTGAGAAAACTGGAAAGTTTTATGGAATCCAAAATCGCGTAGATTGTCCGCGCGATTTTAAGTACCGTGGAAAACGGCGTTCCCGGCGTGGGATCCAGATCGAAGAAAACGTAGTCCGGGAAATCCTGTGTCTCGTTGCGGCTCGACCATGGGTTGTGGTCAATACAACCCAAATTCGTCAGATATATGAGCGACGCGAGGTTATTGGCCATCAGGTATGGCATATCCTCGCCGCGTTCTTCGGAATGAACTTTGGCTCGCTCGATCCAATCGGAAACAGATTCCGGCGCCTCCTTCTGGAAAAATGCTTTTTCTTGAATTCCATTTGGATAACGGCGCAACACCATGGGGCGATCTTTCAAAAATGGGAGCATTAGATGTCCCACGCGAAAATAATAGGCCAGCAAATCCCGCTTCCGTATACGACTTTCAGGGAAATAGATTTTGTTCAGGTGAGTGAGTCGCAGCACACGACCATCTATTTCGACATTCAGGTTTTCCGAGGAACCTTTGCGAATTTCGTTTTCAATGCCGTTGGTCAAAACCCTCTCGCCCAGTTTGGCTGGGAGTGCGGTCTGTTTCTGAGGGGATAGTGAATTGGTCGCTGATCGTGATTTTGCCAATCTCTTGCCTGGTTTTGCATGTGGTTCGGCTGACGCTACTCGCGGTGTGTCCGATTCCAGCGAGCGATCGGCCAAATCCTCTCGGCGTTCGGCTTCATTCGGTCGCGCCGCTGGAAGCGTGCAGTCCTCAGGCGACACATCCGTACGCATGGCCAGAAACACTGGCGCGCGCAACCGGCCGCCGTCTGTCCAATTCCCATACTTCACGCGAGCCACCAGGTGCGGTTGAACCCACTCAATTGTTTCCTTTAATTTCGGGAGGTCGTTAAAAACACTCTTTGCCTGCCTGAGCTTTTGTAGCTGTTCGTAGATTTCTTTTTGCTTGGCGTAATCAAAGCCTGTTCCTACGCTGCCGATAAATTCAAGCTGGGGTCCATCGTAAAGCCCTAACACCAGAGCGCCAAAAAATTCACGGCTGCGTCTCGGTGCCGTCCATCCGCAGACCACCGCGTCCAGTTCATTCACAATCTTGAATTTCAGCCACAGCGAAGTTCGCTGTCCCACATACGCACTGTCTCTTTTTTTTCCGATTATCCCTTCCAGTGATTGCTGTCGTGCCGCTTCGTATAGTTCTTTGCCTTTCGCGATTTCATGTTCCGAGTAACGGATATGGTTATTGGGGCGAAGGATTTGCTTGAGCAGCTCTTTCCTCTTTTCCAGTGGAACTTTCCGCAAGTCATAGCCATCGCAGTACAGCAGGTCAAACGCGTAGTAGGTGGCCGGAATGGATTCCAGCAATTGTTGGGAAGGGTTGCGAACGCCAGCACGATTCTGCAACTTTTGAAAATTGCTGCGGCCCGCCGAATCCAGAGCCACTATTTCGCCGTCGATGATCGCTTCGTTTGCGTCCAGCTGATTCGCCACATCACGAACCTCCGGGTACTCCAGCGAAATTTCCCTGCCAGCACGCGAGCGCAGCGATATTTCTCCCTTCGCCAGGTAGGCCAGGCCGCGCACCCCGTCCCACTTCACTTCGAAGAGCCAACCTGGATTTGAGAACGGTTTCTCGCTTAACGATGCCAGCGTCAGCGGGATGGAGCGCGGCATCGGCACTTTGCGCACAGCCGGAAGGGAACTGATCTTATTCTCCTCCAGCGGCGCGCGCGCCGGCCGGCCAAGTTTCACGTCTTCCAGCGTGCGCCCGGAAACTATGGACTGCGCATGCTTTTCCGCGTCCCAAAGCGGATCGGCAAATTCGTCGCGATGCTTTATCAACAACCACTCGTTTTTTACTTTTGAGTTTTTCAGTTTTACCAAAACAAAACTGCCACGCACTTTTTTTCCGTGCAGGATAAATTTCAGGTCGCCTCGCGCCAGTTGCGCATCGGCATCCAGATGACCTTCTACTTCGTAGGTGCCCTGATCCCAGACGATCACTTCTCCGCCGCCGTATTGCCCTTTGGGAATCACTCCTTCGAATTTACGATATTCCAGCGGATGATCTTCCACGTGAACGGCCAGCCGTTTATCCCCGGGATTCAGCGAAGGGCCCTTAGGCACCGCCCATGATTTCAGAACGCCACCAACTTCCAGGCGCAGATCGTAGTGCAGCCTGGTTGCGGCGTGTTTTTGAATGACGAACCGTCGCGCTTTTGCGTCGCCGGCGACGCTCCCGGCTGGTTCCGCAGTTTTGTCAAAATGTCTTTTCTGCAGATACTCTGCGAGTTTTTTCATCCGATATGTCACGAGTGCGGTCAGCAAATCCGCTGCGCAATCGTCACTCAGAATAAGCACTCTGCTCGGAGGAGTCGAGCTTATCTGCTTGCGCTCATCGACACTGAATCAATGATTTTTGTGGAGGAGCCAAAACCTGGTCGCGCCCCGGTAATTGACATGATGGAAGCTCTCAAGCGAAGCGTTCGCCAGTCCGAAGCCGCCAATAAGGGTAAATCCGTCAGGACTCGCCGGGATCACGAAGGCCGCAGAGAACACGAAGGGCGCCGGCGATTGGCGAGCTAGATTGGATCGGATAAAAGCAGCGCCACGGGGAAATTCTTTAACGCTTCACTTACGCTTAATCCAGCGTCTCGATTCAGCTGGGACCTGACCGAGTCAATAGTAAGGATGTTTCGCCAACTCGCGACCATATCGGGCAACACTATTGAGGTGTTTCCCCAGAATCTCGCGCCCTCATTTGAATTCTGCTCCATCCCTGAACCGACGAGCCATTTCGGAGCGAGAATCAAGACTCGCTGATTTTGAAAAATCCGAAAGAATGCCGTGATATTCTGCGACCGCTCGCCGGATATTTCCGCCGGCACGAACTTGCCATCCGTAAAGAGCTTGCTGAATTTCTGCCGGAATCGCAGAGCCTTCGCGATCAAGTAAAGTTTGATCCGGCCATCCGTCCAGTTCTTCAGCAATTCGCGAACGAATCCAGCCGTCTCTTGCGTAACGTCTTGATTGAGGCTTTTTAAAACTTCGATCCGACGCGCAAAATCGACGGTGCCGCGATTATCGGGATCTACCAGCCGCAAATCCCATAGCTCCGAGCCTTGGTAGAAATCCGGCACTCCAGGCGCGGTGATTTTCAGCAACGTCTGACTGAGGCTGTTCAGCATTCCGTAAAACGAAATTTCGCGGTGGAAGCTGAAGAAGTCGGCAAGAAACGCATTGTTCTGTTTCTCGTCAAGAATGGCGGCGATAAACTTTTTCAATCCTTCTTCGTGAGTCAGATTTGGCCGTGTCCACCGCGTATGCACCATCGCCTCGCGAATCGCTTTTACGCTGTAGGATTGCAATCTTCCTAGTACCCCGCCGAGCTCGCTTTGCTCCAGCGGCCACATACCCAGCAGCGTTTGGTACAAAAAATATTCCTCGTTATGGTCGGGAACCATCGCCCCGCCATTGCCGGCGATCTTATATTTCTCATTCATCGCCGCCCACAGGTGCAGGCGTTTCTGCCACTTTTGCGGCATTTCAGACAAAACGCTTATCCGAGCGCGGACGTCTTCAGCCCGCTTGGTATCATGCGTGGAGCTGGCATTCATCGAATGCGGCCATCTTTTTTGCCTCTCGGCGATAAACTCAAAAAATTCCCGCGGACAAATCGCATCCGGCGCGGGGTCGCCACCTACTTCGTTTAGCGACACCAATGGGTGGTAAACGTAAAGCGTAGTGTCCTCGAGGCCCTTTGCCACGATCGGCCCAGTGAATTGCTGCCAGCGCAAAACAAAACTCAGGCGTGCTTCGCGGTGATCCGGCAAAACGTGCGGAGGAGCCAGCAGCAACAAAACGTCGCGCAGAAAATCAAAGCATTGCGGATTTAGACTCGGTTTGCGCAAACGTGCTTGAGCCAGCGCGTCTTCCAATACCTTGGTTGCCTCCGGCGGCAGATCCAGGTTTCGAATGTAAGTGCGATACACCGCGAAGCAGGCGGTCGTTTCGATCAGCGCTTCGGTCAAATCGTGACGCGGCAAATCACGAGCATAGCGAGCTTGTGCCGCTAATTCGCCGAGCTGCCTGCCCAGGGACCGCATTTCCACGCCCAAAATGGTGCCCATTACCAATTTTTTCTTCTGGTACAGCACCTCGCCGAATTTCAGGTGATGGCCGATAAAATGTGAATAAATGCGCTCAATCTCTTTTGCGCCCTGTGGCTCAACCAAGATTCGATTGGCAAAATTCAGGTAGTCATACCCGGTGGTGCCCGCCACCGGCCAGTCGTCCGGCAGGTTTTCACTGCGCGCCAGAATTTTTTCTACCAGCACGTACGCTTCTTCGCCAGCCTTGGCTCCATCTTCTGCCGCCACACGTTCCTGCAATCGTTTCAGGTACGCAAGCGGATCGCGCAATCCGTCGATGTGGTCTATCCGCAATCCGGTAACCGCACCCCGCGAGATGAGCCGCAAAATCAAAGTGTGCGTCGCGTCGAATACCTGGGAATCTTCAACGCGCATCCCCACCAGATCAGTAATCGTGAAAAAACGGCGGTAGTTAATGGTTTCGTTGATGTTCTGCCAGAATGCGAGAACATAATATTGCTCTCCAAGCAGCCGTTGAAGACTCGCGAAGCTTGCGGGGTCACCGTCTTTGCCGTTAATGTCCGCAAGATTTTCCTGAATAAATCGCCTAACTTCCTGGCTGCTTGCCGCCAGTTGCCGCAAACGTTCGCGTATCGATTCAAAGCGTACGCGTTTGTCTGACGCTGGCTCCGCTGGCGACGTATCGCGATCGGAGATCAAGGAAAGTGCGGCCACGATCCCTTGATACTCGTGATAAGAAGCCGAGTTTTCATCCAGCAGGTTTTTTAGGCCGGCAATCCGGTGCTGCAAAACCGACCTGTAGGTCCGCGGAGCAAGCGGAAATGACGATTCGAAATATGCGATGGAGAATTGCCCGTCGCGAAAATCAAGTTTCAGCTCGCCACTGTCCAGCGCTTCGCCAAACGGCCGTCCGAGTATCGGCAAAAGAATCTTGTTGTCCAGATTTCGCGAAGGAGGGTGCCAATCTATGTCGAAGTAAGAAGAGAACGCCGAGTCCGGCCCGTTTTCTAAAACATCCATCCACCAGGGATTTTCGCTGCTGGCGGCCATATGGTTGGGCACGATATCCAGCAGCAATCGCATACTGCGTTTTTCCAACTCACTTACGAAGACTTCAAAATCCTTTTCCGTCCCTAAATCCGGATCAAGGCGATTGGGGTTGGTGACGTCATAACCATGACCGCTGCCGCGACGGCTGGTGAGAATAGGCGAAGCATAAATTTCAGTAATGCCAAGTTCTCGCAGATAGTCAAGAATTCCAACCGCATCGTTAAACGTAAAATTCTTGTTGAACTGCAGCCGGTAAGTCGCCAGCGGAATGCGGGTAGAAACCATGATGTCAAGCGCCCAAAATACGCAGTCCGTCTCGAAGTGCGATCAATTCCTTCATCCAGGTTGTCGCTTCAGGATCGTTATTCTCTGCTGCCAAACGCCGCTCTTCAATGGCTTTCATCAGCGGCGCATAAGAAATGTTTTGCACTTCCCATAGCGTTACGGGAAACGGCAAAGTTTGCGCCAGTTCCAATTGCTTACGAAACCGTTGCAAATTTTCCATAACGTCAGGATGTTCCGCGAAACGCGCTGCCTGCTCTTCAAGCCGCTTGCGGATGGTAAATTCCAGCGTCGTGGTGTCCAAAGGCACCCGGCTGGTGGCTGCTTCTTTCAGATAACTCTGTATATTGTCCGCGTCAAGATCAGTACGTTCGAAGGCCTGCCGCAGTTGGCTGTTAATTGCCACGTCCGCAGCGGCTTTAAAGGCCGCGGGAACGGGAATGTTCAGCGAATTCAAGAAACGAATCAATGGCGCTTGATTTTCATAAATATTTCGATACGCCGCAGCCGCGGAAGTAAGCGAATCATTCAAAAGCAAGCCCACAATTTTTCTCTGTTCGTCGCGGAACAGCGAACTGAGCGAGTACGAGTGTTCATGGAACTCTTCATCCAGTATGCGTATGACCGCAGCGGTATCCGCTTTGGAAAAACAGTCAATCAGTCGGGCTTTCAATTCTTCGTAGCGTTGCGGCTCGTTCGAATGACACACGCCGCCGGTTACGTTGTGATCCCCGAGGTGCAATACCCCGAAACTCATCGTCGCCGATTCACGTGTAACTTCGGAGCTGAAGCGCGCCCGGCCTGTTGCTAACCGAAGTTTTCCTTCGGCTTCCAGCGAATATTGTTCCCTGTCCACGTCATAGCAATAGATGCCGGTCTGCTCGCCATAATTTTCAAATAGCGAGCTGATGGCGTAATGGCCTGCAAGCTTTTCAATGTCTACCGCGGCGGGCTTTACCCACTTCTCGTAAATTTGTGCGCCGTCGCCGTGTTCCGGCAAATTACTTTTCGCTTGGCGTAAATGTTCCAGAAACTCCGCCTCGATTTCCGCGCCTATAAATGCCTTGGCCATTTCCACCACGCGCCCGGCGTAATGAATTACCTGCACTGTTTCCAGTCCAGACAGCTCATCAAAGAACCATCCACAGCTGGTGTACATCAGCATGGCGTGCCGTTGCATCTCCAGCAGCTTTAAAGCCGCAACTTGTTCTTCAGGGCTCAACGGATGAGTCGCATGTTTGCCGAAAAATGCTTCCACACTGGCGTCCGAGCGATTGAGGATTACCTGAATGTATTCATCCCGCGCGTCCCACGGATTCTTCAATAGCGGCGAAGCTTTCTCTTCAAATAGTGGATTCACCTTATCCCGCAACCAGTCTAGCGCCGCGCGCAACGGTGCGCGCCATTCCTGATTCCAACCGGCGTGGCCTCCCGAATTGCAGCCGCAATTCGAGCGCCATCGCTCCACTCCATGCACGCAGCTCCACGAGCTGTTCTCCACGATTTCCACAAAATGGTCGGCCGGATAGCGTTCCAGAAACTGGCCGTAATTGGTGAGCTCCGCCAGCTTGTCGTTTTCAATGTGTTGCAGCGCGTACGTCAATGCCATTTCGCCGAAGCGATGATGATGACCATAACTCTCCCCATCCGTAGCAATGTGCGCAAGCTGCGGCCACGTTCGCGTGTCTGAAAAGCCGCTGATCAAGCGATCCGCGAAGCGCTTTCCGTCATTCAACAATCCTTCGAACGCCACGCCTTGAGAAATAGGCCCATCATAGAAAAAAACACTGATCGTTTTCTTCGAGGGCAAGTTAACAAGATAGGCGCGGCTGGGATCGATGCGGTCGCCGCTGACATCTTTCCAGCTTCGCCCGCCTTTGCGCCGCACCCGTTTCGCCTGGCGCGGCGCCATGATGGTGTACAAAATTCCGTTCTCCGCCAGCACTTCCAGTGTTTCGGTATTAACCGCTGTCTCCGGCATCCACATACCCTCCGGCCGGCGCTTGAAGCTGTGCTCAAAATCGGCGATGCCCCATTTAACCTGGGTAGCTTTGTCGCGCCGGTTCGCCAGCGGCAAAATCATGTGGTTGAAAGCTTGCGCCACCGCGGAGCCATGCCCTCCGAATTTGTGCGAACTTAGCTGGTCGGCTTCCTGCAATGCTGCATACACGCGTGGCGCTTTGGCTTCCAGCCACGAGAGCAGCGTCGGCCCAAAATTAAAACTGATCATTCCATAGTTGTTGACCAGCTTGATGATGCGTTGTTCGTTGTCCAGAATTCGCGAGGTGGCGTTGGGTGCATAACATTCCGCGGTAATGCGTTCGTTCCAGTCATGGTATGGATAAGCGGAATCTTGCAATTCGATCGCTTCGAGCGAAGGATTCTCGCGAGGCGGTTGATAAAAATGACCGTGAACACAGACGTAGCGCATGATTACTCCGTAATTGAATTCACTCGTTCGAGTACCACAAACGACTGTGCGGACAACCTAAGAGGATCCCCTGCCTTTATTTCCTGAGCTAAAGAATTTCCCGGTCCGCGCCATTTTTGATTAGCGGAATTGACGCGCACAGACCACCGGCCCGCGGGCAAATGAATATCGTCAAGGGTATGTTCGCTCTTTCCAAATTCGTAAAATGCCGCCAGCTTCTTCGAAGCGCCTTCCCCGCCGACCATGGTTATAGCGCTGCCGTTCTCAAAAACCTCCAATTTGCCTGGTCCGGTCAAAGAGTATTCGCTTCTGATTGCGAGTAACTCCCGGTACAGCGCCAGCAGGGTTTTGTGGGGCTCCTTGCTTTTTAATCCATGGTCCAGTTTTGAATTGCGGAAAGTTGTTTCATCCTGCGGGTCTGGAGCTTTTCCTTCCCACCCGAATGCTGCAAATTCTTCCTGGCGTCCTTTGCGCACTGCTTCAATCAAAGCTTCATCGCCGTGGCTAGTGAAGTATTGAAACGGCGCTATCTCACCATACTCCTCGCCCATAAATAAAAGTGGAATGAATGGCGCAAGCATCGTTACGCCCGCGGCCAGCTTCAACGCTTCAAAATTAACTAACTCGCTGAGCCGCTCGCCCATGGCGCGATTGCCGATTTGATCGTGATTCTGGATGCAAACCACAAATTTGGAACGCGCCAGACCGGCCGGGGAATTCCCATGTCTCCGGCGCCTGAAGTTCGAATGCTGCCCGGCGTAAAACCAGCCATTTCGCATCGTGACAGTCAAATGATGCACGTCGCCGAAGTCCGAATAATATCCGGCGAGTTCGCCGGTGAGCAGGGAATGGAGCGAATGGTGAAAATCGTCGCTCCATTGCGAAGCTAAATCGTACCCACCTTGCGCCGGCGGCTTGAGCAAACGCGAGTCATTCAGGTCACTTTCCGCGATGAGGTGAAGTTTACGGCCTAAGCGTTCTCCCAGTGCTTTCACCGCTTGTTGCAGTTCCGCAAGAAAGTGCCATGCGCCGAAATCAAAAATCCCATGCACTGCGTCGAGCCGCAACGCATCGATGTGATACTCCTCCAGCCAGTGCAGCGCGTTCGCAATGAAGAAATGCCTGACTGCATCGCTCTCCGGCCCATCGTAATTAATCGCTTTTCCCCACGGAGTCTGATACTTGTCCGTGAAGTACGGCCCGTATGCGTTGAAGTAGTTGCCTTCCGGCCCCAGGTGGTTGTAAACGACGTCCAAGGCCACGGCCAAACCATGTGCGTGCGCGGCATCCACCAATTTTTGAAGGCCGCGCGGACAGCCGTAGGAATTTTGTGCCGCAAACGGCTGCACGCCGTCGTAACCCCAATTACGGTTCCCAGGAAATTGCGCCACCGGCATCAGTTCAATCGTGGTGATCCCCATCTGACGCAGATCGGCTAAATGGGGAATCACCGCTTCAAACGTGCCTTCCTGGGTGTAGGTCCCAACATGCAGTTCATAAATTACGCTGCGGTTCAGTTCGAATCCGTGCCAGGACGAATCCGTCCAGTTGAAATCTTTCAAGTTGATAACTTGTGATGGACCGTGAACGCTCTCGGGCTGAAAGCGCGAAGCAGGATCCGGAAGCTCCCGCCCGTCCTCAAAGCGGTAAAAATACCGCGCATCACGCTCCAATTTCTTGATCGTGGTTTCAAAATACCCTGAATCACTTTTTTGCATTGGCACAACATGATCGCCGTCGCCCACAATGTGAATACTCAATTCTTTTGCGGTGGGCGCCCAGACGGCGAACCGCCAGCCCTGCCCGGGAAGATGAGTAGCGCCTAGCGGCGGGATAGAATCCGAGTCACTCATAAAGTTGAAGCCTTAGCTTAATTGTGAATCGCGGGTGGTTGAATGTTTGCGGCTGGCCTTGCCGCAATCACCTGGAAAAAAACGAGGAGCAGGTGCCCATGGATCCTAGTTGGTCACCTGCTCGCTATGTTCAGAATTCGCGAAAAAAGAATACTTGGTATCACAGTGGGAAAATATAGGGTCTTTCCTGTAACCCGGCACGGTTATTCGTCGAGTGCGAAGGAAGTGGTGCGGGTGCCATTAAAAAAACGTCGGACACGCGCTGCAAATACCATCTAAGATGCAGAATGCAGCTCCGGGCGGGTTCATGAACAGAAGAATCCCTGCAACCACAGCCGCAGTTCTTTGCGTCTTGAGTCCGTCGGCCAACGCCTACGATAAGCAACTCGACGCGCACGCCATCCATGAGGCCTACATTCTCGGGCAGCGCAACGACAAGTCAACCGGCGACATCCTAGCTCCCTATTTGACCCAGATTACCGAGCCGCAAAACGACGTTCACATCGCCCAGATCGAACTGCTTACCCCGTTTGCTCAAATCGTCGACGTATGTCGTCAGAAGTCGGCTGATCGCTATACTGAGGAGCAGGCCAACCAAGACTACAAAGCTCATGGAAACACCGTCAAGGTGAATGTGGCCCTGATGCTGCCTTCGGCCTACCCGAAGGCTGCTGAGTCTAAGGAGGTGCCAACTCCGCCCCCGGCCACAGCACCAGAAAAAAGCGCCATCCGCCCGGAAAATTTCTGGCAAAACTTCCAGTTCAACTTAAAGCAGAACGGCAAGACCATCCCATCTCGCGGGATCAGCAATCAGCCCATTCATTCCACGGCTACCAACAATGCCCCGGCGGTGCTAACCGGGGAAAACGTGTGGCTGGAGTACGACGTTAACGATGTGGCTTCCGAACTGACCACCATGGAGGTGGTTACTCCGCAAGGCAAAGTCATCAAAGCTGCCTTCGACCTCAGAAAGCTCCGCTAGAATCCCGCACAACCATCGTCCGCTATCCAACTGGGAACCTGTTCCAAGGGGCCAGTTTTCCGTGGGTGACCTTGATTTACAGGACTTTAGTCAGTTTTCTAAGCGGTTAACCATGCAAGATTTACTTTTTTCCTCCCAGAATTCCTATGCCCCAAAGTACAGGTACACCGTAAGTATAAGAAACATATGAATAAACCTTTGGAGCGTCGTTTGCATTTACCCGTTACGCCCCGTCGCATTATGTAGGAGGTTCCCTGTGAAAGTCTTTTTGGCAATCGCTCTTCTTGCAGTTCTTCTTTCCGCTGTTCTCCTTGGAATTGGAACCCACGCCATGGCCACCGTAGCTCGCAGCTTTTGCATCATTTCCACCGCAATTTTCGCCTGCGCCGCTACCTTAGGCTTGGCCACTCGCTCCAGAATCTGATTCTCATCCAGATAGTAAGGATTTGCCCGTATTGCTCACTCTGCCCCGCCAGGGATAGGATCACACCGGTTGGCGCGATTGTCTCTGTTCGGCCCTGCTGATATGATCACCCCGGCAAGTCTCTCACCGCGTCGCTTTACTCAATTGCCGATACAAATTCTGGCGGTATCTTAAACATGCCCACAATGGCCGACCCTACAGGCCAGAAGTTTCATCGGGCTTGGGGCACTCGCCTCCAGTCTCTGAAAAACATCCCTCCCGTTTTGAAAATAATCTGGGATTCAAGTCCTGCGGTGGTCACCTGGGGGTTAATCCTTCGCGCCATCGTGGCCCTATCCCCGCTGGCTCTATTAGCTGTAGGGCGTTTGATCATCAAGGCGGTGGACGTAGCCTCCGGCACCCCGCTGCGGCCACATTTCTGGTGGTTGGTGGGTCTAGAATTTGGCTTGGCTTGCCTTGCGTCCATATTGAACCGCGGCGTCGATTACTGTGACACCCTGCTGGCCGACAAATTCATCCGCCATATCAGCGTACGCATCATGTACCACGCTTCGCGACTTGATCTAGCGTCCTACGAAGACCCGCTGTTTCACGACAAGCTTGAGCGCGCTCGCGTGCAAGCCACCGATCGTCTCGGAATGGTTCAGCAGCTGGGCCGCCTGGTCCAGCAGGTCATCACCACCGCGTCCTTGGCCGCCAGCATCCTGTTCTTCTCGCCGTGGCTTTTAGTGGTGTTGATCGCCTGTGTGATTCCAGCTTTTCTCGGAGAAAGTCACTTTGCCTTTCTGGGATACGCGCAGGCTTTCCGTCAGACGCCCGTAAAACGCCAGATCGATTACCTGCGATTTCTGGGCGCCAGCAAGGACAGTGCGAAAGAACTAAAGCTATTCGGCTTGAGCAAATACCTTACCGACAGATTTCAAAAATTGTCTGACGACATTTTTGTGCAAAATGTCGCGCTTGCCAAGCGCCGTCTCTTGGCTAGCTCGCTGCTCTCCCTGCTTACCACCGTGGGCTATTACGGCGCATACGCATACGTCATTCTGGAAACGGTGCGGGGTGAGATGACCGTCGCCACCCTGGTTTTCTTGACTGGCGCGATCGCTGGAGCAAGCGCAAACCTGCAGATGATTTTTTCCACGTTCTCCAGCATCGCCGACCAGTCGCTCTTCTTGACCGATCTGCTCCAATTTTTTGCCGTTCGCCCGACAGTTTTTTCCAAGCCGAACGCTATAAAAACGCCACGGCCCATCAAGCTGGGGGTTGAATTTCGCGAGGTTACCTTCTCCTATCCAGGCAGCGACCGGCCCATTCTTCGTAATCTGAATCTGTTTCTGAAACCCGACGAACGCATTGCGCTGATTGGCGAAAATGGCGAAGGCAAAACCACCATCGTAAAGCTGCTCACCCGCCTTTACGATCCAACCGCTGGCCAGATTCTTCTCGATGGCGTCGATCTGCGCGAGTACGATCTGGACGACTATGCCAGTAATATCGCCGTGATTTTTCAGGATTTTATGCGCTATGACATGACCGCCTGGGAAAATATCGCCGTCGGCCAAATCGGGGCGCGCGAGAACCTGGAAAAGGTCGAATTGGCCGCGAAAAAGAGCCTCGCCGAGGGAGTCATTCAAAAATTGCCTAACGGCTATGACCAGATGTTAGGCAGGCGTTTTGAAACCGGCGTCGATTTGTCTGGCGGCGAGTGGCAAAAAGTCGCTCTTGCCCGAGCATATTTGCGTGACGCGCAAATCCTGGTGCTCGATGAACCTACTGCGGCGCTCGACGCGCGTTCCGAGCACGAAGTCTTTGAACGGTTTGCCGAGCTGACCAAGGGTAAAATGGCGTTGCTCATCTCCCACCGTTTTTCCACGGTGAAGATGGCCGACCGCATCATTGTTTTGGAGAAAGGTGTGATAGCCGAGCAAGGACGCCACGAGCAGCTCATGGCTCACGGTGGCCGGTATGCCGAAATGTTTGAGTTGCAGGCCTCCAGCTACCGTTAGCAAACGAATTGTAAATACGATGCCCGCTTTAAAGACGACTGTACAGAGATGACTGTACAAAGATGACTGTACAAAGATGATTGTACAAAGATGATTGTACAAAGATGATTGTACGAAGATGACTGACGATCCTATCGGAAGATTAGAGACCGACGATTCCCCCGCGGCTCAGCCCGCCTGGAATGAACCGCCGGACCATCGAGCGCCTGCCGGTGCCGCGCAAGCTGAAGTTACGTGCTTGTGCGACGTCGCAAGGGCCCAATCCAAAACTTGGACCGTCAGCGCGCGCAAATCTTTCAGCCCACCCCTCGAGAGCCGGCGCCAAGCCGCTTCTCGCGCAGTTCTGAGCATCAGGAAAAGCGCGGCAGCGGAACGCGGCGTTCCCGCAGTGGCCAGCCAATTGGTCGTGAACAATCAGCGCCTGCTGAGATCGAGTTCTCTCGATATCCGTTCGTCACTGCGTTCCAAAGCCACATTTCCCCAGGTTCGCACCAGCGGAGCGCATCCCGAGGAAATTCCCAGAGCCTATCTGGCCGCCGGGGCCTACCTCACCGCTTCGCATTTTATTTTCGACGAACCCTCTTTCATTGAGTTCATGGAAGCTGCGCAGGAGAACGCTTATTTCGAAGTGGCGGAAATTTGGCGGCTTAAACAGATGCTGCAGCTTGTGCTGATCGAGCGTTTCGCCGAGCTAACCGCGGAGGTTTCGCGAGCTACCGGAGCACGAAACGCGCAGGACCCGCAGGCGGACCGGCACGCAGCTGAGTTTTCTTCCTTAATCGATAGCGTTCGAAAGCTTAGTGACAACGATTTCAAAGCCGTTTTTCTCGCCCTGAGTAAAACAGAAACTATCCTCCGCGGTGATCCGGTCAAAGCCTATCCATCTATGGACCTCGACAGTCGTGGAAGTTATCACGCTGCCATCCAGGAATTTGTTCGCGGTTCGAAAGCTGATGAATTCACCATCGCGCAGTTGGCCGTGGATCTTGCCGCGCAAGCTAAAACTCAATTCCGTTCCATCCCCGTCACTCGTGATCGCCGCGGTCACGTGGGCTACTACCTGGTCGATCGTGGACGCCAGGCCTTGCAAAAAAGAATCGAGTACCGCGCTCGCGGGTTCAAACAAGTTACCGAGACGTTTCAGGACGCTCCGGAACTGCTTTACTTCATCAGCCTGGAAGTCCTGATCATCGCTATCATGGCTTTTGTAGTGAGCGGCATTCGCGTTGGCGTTCCTTTACTCGCCGCGACTTTGCTTCTGCTGTTCCCAGCAAGCGAAGCGGCTTTGGAAATTATCAATCAACTCGTAACCTTTCTGATTCCGGCGCAGGCCTTACCCAAACTTGATTTCTCCAAAGGTATTCCCGCCGACTGCGTCACCATGGTCGCCATTCCCACGTTATTGATCAACGAAGAGCAAATCTGCGACCTGGTTCGTACCCTTGAAGTTCGTTACGTCGGCAATCGCGACCCGCATTTGTTTTTTGCCTTACTCACCGATCCGCCCGACTCTCGCGAACGATTTGATGAGAAAGACCGCCACGTCTCCCTATGCTCGCGCTTGATTGAAGAACTCAATCAAAAGTACAGCGACACGGGCGTGCAGCCTTTTTATCATTTCCACCGCCACCGCGTTTTTAACGAAGTGGAAAATACCTGGATGGGCTGGGAGCGCAAGCGTGGGAAGCTGCTCGACCTTAATGAATTGCTGCGTGGCGAGACCGATAAATTCCCGGTGAAGATTGGTGATCTTTCCGTTCTGACCAGCGTGCGCTATGTCATCACTCTGGACTCCGACACGCAGCTACCGCGCGACACCGCTCAGCGCCTGGTCGGTGCGGCGGCTCACCCGCTGAATCGCGCGGAAATTAATCCCGCCACCAACACAGTTCAGCAGGGCTACGGCGTCCTCCAGCCGCGGGTCGGCATCAGCGTCCATTCCGCGAACCGCTCCCGCCTGGCATACATCTATTCCGGTCAAACCGGCTTGGATGTCTACACCCGCGCGGTTTCCGACGTTTACCAGGATTTATTTGCCGAGGGCATTTTTACTGGCAAAGGCATATACGATGTTGACGTTTTCCGGAGAGTGCTCGGACGCCGCTTTCCTTCCAACGCCATCTTGAGTCACGACTTGATCGAAGGCTCGTATGCGCGCACCGCTTTGCTCTCGGATGTGGAAATTATCGACGATTACCCTTCGCATTTCCGCGCCCATAGCCGCCGCAAACATCGCTGGATTCGTGGTGACTGGCAGATTCTTCGCTGGTTGTTACCTCGCGTCCCGGATGCCGAGGGAAACCTCATCAAGAACCCGTTGAAATTTGTTGCACGCTGGAAGATTCTCGACAATTTGCGCCGCAGCGTCACCGAGTTTGCCACCTTCGTGTTGCTGCTGGCTTCCTGGTTCTTCTTGCCCGGACCCGCTTCCTATTGGACGGCCGCCACCGTCGCGCTGCTGCTGATCCCCCGTTACACCCAGTTGATCTTCTCCCTGCTCAGGCTTGAATACACTGGTGACACTTTCTCGCATGTGAAACAGATTTTTGGGGATTTTACGGCTGGCAACGTCAACGTCCTCATCTTTTTTACCTTCCTGGCCCACCAAACTCTCGTAACCATGGACGCCATTTTTCGCACTGTGGTTCGCCTCACCATTACTCGCCGAAACCTGCTCGAATGGGAAACCGCCGCGCAATCCGAAATGGAGACCAAGCGAAAAACTCCCGTCGATGTATATCTCGATTGGACTCCCGCCGTGACTCTCGTTATTGGCGGATTGCTCGCCGCGTTTCGCCCGCACGCTCTTTTGGCGGCCTCGCCAATCCTGGCCTTGTGGCTATTTTCCAAGCCGATCGCGCGCTGGCTGGACCGCCCGTTGGCTTCCGGACGCAGCGAGATCACCGCTGATGACGAGAATTTCCTGCGCAAAGTCGCGCTAAAAACCTGGCGTTACTTCCGTACATTCTCGTCCCCGGAAGATCAATTCCTCATTCCAGATAACGTGCAGGGCCAGAATTACGAGATAGCTCATCGAATTTCTCCAACTAATCTTGGACTGCAACTGAATTCGCAATATGCCGCATACGATTTGGGATTCCTCACTCTGCAGCGTTTCCTTGATGAAGCCAACAAGACGTTCGCTCACGCGAAAGGGTTGCCCAGGTTCAATGGCCACTTCCTAAACTGGTATGACACGAGAAATTCCACCGCCTTGCCGCCTTTTTTTGTTTCCAGCGTCGACAGCGGAAATCTCGTCTGTTCCTTGCTGTCTCTGAAACAGGGCTGTCACGCCGGTGTTGATCAGCCACTTCTCTCCGAGTCCTTATTTCGCAGTCTGCGGGAATATCTGGCGCTGGCGGCGGAAGACCTGTCTGCCGCCCAGGGCGCGGAAGAATCCTTCGCGGCCGTTGAAAAACTTTGCACCGAAGTAACGCCGCTCCGTGACGACTTGTCTCGATGGATTGAAGCGTTACCGAAGTTGCAGCAGTCCCTGCAAAGCATCGTCGAGCAGACTCTATCCGCTACTTCCAACGGCACGAACTCAAAGTCGTGGTGGCTGCAAGAGGCTAATGCTCGCTTTTTCGACGCGCGCGAGCAGCTTGAGACTTTGGTTCCCTGGCTGCTCCCCGAATTTTCTTCCCTTAGAACCTATTTCGACGACATGGTCGTCCCTAAAGTAATTGGAAGCCTGAATCTCGAGCACTTGCCCGGCTACGCGCAGCGGCTATCCACAAGATTGGAACAATCCCTGGTCCTAAATCCGGGAGATGAGACCAAGCACGAAAAAATCAAGACCTTGCAGCACGCCGTTCAACAATGCAGCATTCGCGCGACTACCCTCCGCGAAGAATTGCTGTTGCTCGCTCGCCAAGCCGAAGAAATGGCCAAGCAAATGGATTTCGGCCTGCTCTATGACTCGGGCCGCAATTTGCTTTCCGTCGGTTATGACGTAGACAAAAAGCAATTGCTGGCCAGTTGCTACGATCTCTTGGCGTCCGAATCGCGCAGCGCCGTATTTATCGCCATCGCCAAAGGTGACATTCCACAAACCAGTTGGTTCCGTCTGGGGCGAGGGCATACACAATATTCCGGCCGCAAAGTTCTGTTGTCCTGGACCGGCACGATGTTCGAATATCTGATGCCCACCCTGTGGATGAGGACCTACCCGGCCACCTTGCTGGAAAACAGCATGCGCGGAGCCGTGGTGTGCCAAAGAAAATTCGTGGAGCCAATGAATATTCCCTGGGGAATCTCGGAAGGCGCCTGCAGCGCAAAAAACGACTCCGGTCATTATCACTATCACGCTTACGGTGTTCCTCCTCTCGCTCTCAAAGTAGAAGTGGAAGATCGCACGGTCATAACTCCGTACGCCGCGGTCTTGGCCCTCAGCGTTGATCCTGCCGCCGCAGTGAAAGACTTGCGAAAGATGGAAGCGTCAGGATGGCTCGGGCCCTACGGATTTTACGAATCTGCGGATTATAAAGAGGCCACTGCGGCCAACACGCGTTCCCCTGAACTGGTCTACTGCTGGATGGCTCATCATCAAGGCATGTCGCTACTGGCGATAAGTAATCTCTTGTCTGAGTCGGTTTTTCAGCGGCTCTTTCACGAAGAGGTCATGGTTGCGGCTACCGAAAGGTTGTTGCACGAACGCGTGCCGTTAACCTTCGAGATTCAGAAAGAAAATCAGTCTGCCGCGTAACCCACACTGAAGGCGATGTCCCAAATTGGGCCTTGGCCTTGTCAATTTGGACTCGTACCACTGGCTACGTACGTAATTTTACAATCAAGTCATTGCTTCTCTTCGACTTAAATATCAGCCGTCCATGGCCCCGTGCGTGCCCTACTTATCGTTCTGGCCCTATGCCATTGTTTTTATCTGTATCGGCGCGTTTGTGCTCAAAGGTTTTTCGCGAGGGGCAATCGGGTGAATGTCGCTACGCCGTCTGTCCTCAACATAAAGGAGCTGCTCAGCCGTGTTGACAATGACCACGAACTGGTCAACGAGCTTTTTTTCATTTTTAAATCGGTCTTTCCATCTCATCTCCAGCGTTTAAGTGATGCCGTTGCCAACGAACTGCCCAAGCAAGTCGAAGCCGAGAGCCACACCTTGAAAGGAATGCTGCTCAATCTATCTGCCGCGCGCGCTGCCGCCTTGGCCGCTGACTTGGAGAACCTTGGACGCCAGGGAGAAATCGCCGGTATGAGCGACGTCCTTACCGGATTTCAGAGCGAAGCCCAAACTCTCTTGTTGCAGATGGAATCCGTCGAGTTTCAATCATGAAAATTCTCATCGCCGATGACGATCCTATTTCGCGGCGATTACTGGAAAAAACTCTACAGGTTGCGGGCTATGACGTCCTGGCTGTGCCCAACGGCCTGGCTGCTGCTGAACAACTCTGCAAGCAGGATGGCCCGCGCCTTGCGCTGCTCGATTGGGAGATGCCCGAATTAGATGGCCCGGCGGTTTGCCGCGAGGTTCGCAAGAAAAAAGATCAGGGTTACGTTTATATGATTTTGCTGACCTCCAAAGGATTAAAAACGGATATCGTGACCGGCCTGGGCTCCGGTGCTGACGATTACCTAACCAAGCCCTTTGACAGCGGTGAACTAAAGGCCAGGCTTCGCACCGGTCAACGTATTCTTCACCTCGAAGGCCGGCTCGTTGAGGCGCGCGAAAACATGCGCTTTAAAGCCACCCACGACTCCTTAACCTCGCTGTTCAACCGCGGCGTCATTATGGAGCTGCTGGGCCGCGAAATTTCGCGTTCACGCCGTGAGCGCGCACCCACAGCAATTCTGCTTTGTGATGTGGATCACTTCAAGAACATCAACGATACCCACGGCCATCTCATCGGCGACGAAGTATTACAGGAAGCCGCCAGGCGCCTTCTCTTATCGGTGCGCTCTTATGATTACGTCGGCCGATATGGCGGTGAAGAGTTTCTGATTATTCTGAATAATTGCGATCCCGTTTCTGCTCCGCGCCGCGCGGAAGAAATACGCAGGTCCTTGTCGGACACGCCGGTACAAACCGGTGCCGGACCGCTGTTGGTAACCATGAGTATGGGGGTCCACCAAACGCAAAATTGGGGCGTGCGAACCGTTGAAGAACTCTTGCACGAAGTAGACTCGGCTATGTATGCAGCCAAGTCCGCGGGGCGGAACCGCATTAGCTTTACCAAGGCTGATATTTCCTCTGATGCCGATCACCAACCGTCTACCGTACCCGCGCGCTCTTTGCGTTAATCGAGCGGCTCTCGCTCGCTGGCCTGCTGCGCGATTTCACAGGCCCTTAACTTTCGCGCCTCCCTGTAATGTCGACATCATCTGCCGCATCGCCGCGGTAGACCCCGGAGATCGCTTCTCCCGCCACACTTCCAGCCGCTTGCAAGCGTCCTCGATATTTGAAAAAAGGTATGGATTCTTAAAGGCCGAACGCCACGTGGGAACCACCGCACGCATGCGATCCCACACCACCCACAGTTCACCATTGCTCTCAAAAAAAAGTTCGTCGTTGATCAACCCGCGATTCACAATCGAGGCCACCATCTCCCAGTAACTTATGACCATGCGGATGTAAGTATTCTCCTCGCTGCTCTGGGGATATTTCTGCATCATGTCCTCGGGAGATTTAGGATGAAAATGTTCCACGAACCACGACCGTGCTTGGCGCAAACGCGGCTCCCGCCTCAGGTCATAAAGACGCAGCATCAGATTTACTTCGTCATAACTGATCTCGCTCATACCTCGCTCCTCACTGATTTGTAAGATCGCCCGCCTTTATTGGCTCCGGAGCTGGCATCGCTCCGGCGAACTCAAAGCGCTGGACAATCGAAACCGGTATACCTTGCCGCTGCAATTCCACATGAATGCGCCGCCGCAGCTCACGAGAAATCTCCTCCTGGTGATTTGGTAGTGTACGCACCTGCAATCTCACGGTTGTCGCGTTGCGGTCAAAACTTTGCACTCCCAGTATTCGCGGTCCGTCGACCAATGTCTTGGACCACGCCTGGTCCGCACGTAGCTCCGCGGCTGCAGATTCCAATGAACGCAAAGTTTGTTCCAACGGAGCGTCCGGCGAAAGCGAAATATCCACGAAAGCCTGCGACCAGTCTCGGCTCAGATTGCTTACCGTGCGAATATCTCCGTTGGCTATGGTCACCAACGCGCCCCGCGCGTCCCGCACCACCGTTCGCCGCAGTGTTACATGCTCAACACGGCCAATAATATCGGCCACTTGGATCGTATCTCCCACAATGTATTGATCTTCCAGCACAATGTAAAAACCGGTGATGATATCGCGAACCAGGTTCTGCGCGCCGAAACCTATCGCCAGGCTGGCCAGCCCCGCAAGCGTCGCTATCGGCGTCACATTGATGCCAAATTCCGGCATCGCCGTGAGCAGCGCTATGCCCCAAACGACCTTGGTTCCCGCGGTGAACAGTATTCCAGCCAATGTGCGCGTTTGTTGCTCCCGCGCCTGGGCCGCGCGCGTTTGCGAGGCCGCTCGCTTAATGACCAGATTCGTGACCACCCGCAACAACCGGTTCAGGATCAGCGCAACCGCGATTATGCCTAGCACGTGCAGGCCGTTTCGCAGCGTGAATTCAGACCAGTGGGTGAAAGTCAAAGTATTGGGCATTAAACTTTACAGGAGGGCGAGTATAACATTGGAACTGCGGGCGAGTCGTACGCCTCAAGCGCTCTGCCTGCGCGCACGTCGCATTAAAGGAGGCTCGCGATGATCGCATCCGGCCAGGAGCGCCGTAAATTCTTACACCGGTTTTGCGGGCTCGCTATCACCTGCGCTCCGCTGATTTTTCTGCAAGGCAAACCGCGTACGCAACAAGACCCCAAACCCCTGGGAAATGCTGATGGGAAGTCGGACGAGGAAAGCTCACCTTTTCCGCCTGGTTCGCGTAAAGCCGCGTTGGAAGAAAACGAAAAAGAAATCAAGAAAAAAGTCGACAAATTATTTCAGTTGGCAACCGAGCTGAAGGATGAAGTGGATAAAACCGATTCAGCCAAAGTATTGTCTCTCGCCATGCTGAAAAAGGCCGAAGAAATAGAAAAACTGGCCAAAGACATCAAGAGCCGAGCCAAGGGTTGATGTCAGATTAAATCGCTCGTCTGCTTTCTATCGGCTTCATGGCATTAGCTCGAGCATAACTCAGCCTGATACAATCTTCTTACGCGCTACGCGCCCGTAGCTCAGATGGATAGAGCGTCAGCCTCCGAAGCTGAAGGTCGTGAGTTCGACCCTCACCGGGCGCGCCACGGCAACCAACTTTCTGCCCATTACTTGTTTTCTTCGTTAGACAGATTACCGGAATTACGCCGTTCGGCGGGTTGCCGCGCTGTGATCAGGAAAATAAGTCTGCTTATTTGCAAGGGCATCCACGGCGTCTAGCAGCGTTGCACGCGCTTCCGTCTTTTGCACGAATCCCTGGCCGCCCGCCATTTTGGCTTCGTGTACCAGGTACACACCATCGTGCATGGAGAAAAAGAGGATCGGCACATCCGGCAGGAACCTCCTGATCTCCTTCGCTGAATTGATACCGTCCAATACCGGCATGGTTACATCCAGGATGATCAAATCGGGCTTCAGTTCCCTGGCTTTCTCAACCGCTTCCCGGCCGTTCGTGGCCTCTCCGCACACTTCAATATTTGGCCGCGAGGAAAGAATTGCGGTAACGCCCATCCTCACCGATTCGTGATCGTCGACCAGGAGACAGCGCATATACCACCCCGCTCTGTGTTGACCTTGGGTATCTCGTCAACTTTAGTAGTTATCGTCCGCTTGGGAATACCGCGAATACCCTAGACTCCAGCCCTGGGTTTTAGGGCCAAGCAGACCAGGTCACTATACTCCATGATCGAGACTCCATCATCGCGCCAAAACTGCTTGCCTCGGTCGGCCCGTCACTGGATGAGGCACACCGCGTTTGCTTTGTTTGGGGACACGCTATGCGTGTAGACTACCCCGCTGCATCAGCATCTAAAGCCCGGAGGCTTTCTTTTGCTAAGCCATCGGCACCCGGAAGTGGAAGGCGCGGAATTTGTGGTGTTCGCCGATCCCTCCCGCAAGTATCTCGATTGCACCGAAGGCGTTTGTCGCTTGTTGGGCTATGAACGCTCAGAAATGCTGGCGAACAGCATCGAAAATGTAAGTTTCGATGATCGAGAAGTTCCCACACAATTCGCCGAATATCTGCGGCGCGGAAAGATGGACGGCGAATACGTTTTACGTCACAAAGACGGAAACCCTGTACCTATCCGTTTTCGCGCGTTCCTATTCGCCGATGGTTGTATCGCCGCGGTATGGGAGCCCATAAAGGATTGGCGAGAGTTATATCTTTCAGCGCTGGTCGAAATTGATCCCACAAAACTCAAACACAAAGCTGAAATGGCTCTTCTGGCGGTTCAGCAACGCGCACAACAACTGAAAAGTATTCCCGCTACGCCTCATTCCGAACAACAGTCCCTGCGTGACGCCACCTCAGCTCTGCAGTCATTGATGAAAACCACGTAAGCCTCTTGACGGCCTCGGCCTGGTGTCGGAGTTGCTATTTAACATGCGACACTTCCCTGATTGGGGCACTATGCGCTATGGCCTAGTTGCGATAACGTACCCGAAGTGGCCGACCTTCCCAACGAGTTGGAATCGCTCAGGACGCAGATCGCGGCCTTAACCGCGCGCGTCTACCAACTTGAACAGGCACGCGAAGTACCTTCCAAGACTGTTTCCCCACCCGTCCCTCAACCTTTAAAATCGGAATCTTTAAAACCGTTAACTCCAGCGCAAACCTCCGCCTCCGCGACTCCCGAACCTCCATTGCAGCGCATCCCTGCATCGCCCGGCTTGCACACACCGCCCCGAACGCTTAACCCTTTGTCTGTTCCGCGCGGCCAAGAGGGCGATCTGGAAAAAAAGATCGGACAGTATTGGCTGAACCGTATTGGCATCGCCGCCATGCTCATCGGTGTTTCGTATTTTCTTAAATACGCATTTGAAAACAACTGGATCGGTCCCGGCGGGCGAATCGGCATTGGGCTCTTGGCTGGAATCGCGCTGATCTTGTGGAGCGAGCGTTTCCGAACGCGCGGCCACGCTGCGTTCTCCTACTCCTTGAAAGCCGTGGGCATTGGCACTCTGTATTTATCTTTGTGGGGCGCGTTTCAGGTCTATCACCTGATCCCTGCGAGCGCGGCGTTTATAGCGATGATCCTGGTTACCGCGTCAACCATCGCGCTGGCCTTAAGCCAGGACGCCGAGCTGCTCGCGAGTTTTGCCATGATCGGCGGATTTGCCACACCAGCGCTGCTTTCCACCGGCCAGAATCACGAAGCAGTGCTCTTCTCCTACATCGCCCTCCTGGACCTGGCCATTCTCTTAATGGCCGTCGTCAAACCCTGGCGGCGTTTGTTGTGGGGAAGTTTTGCTGGAACCCTCGTGTTATACCTCGGCTGGTACTCCACCTACTACAACCGCGACCAACGGCCCCTCACCGTTTTTTTCGCCGCACTCTTCGCAGCCATTTTCGCAGCAGTTCCGCTGGCTACTCGTCATGAACGTTCCACGCGGTTTTCTGGGCCCAGCATTACGCTGACCTTGCTCCCGCTTATGAATGCAGTGATATTTTTTCTGCAGCTGTATGTCATGTATGAAAGTGAAACGACCACGCTCACCTGGTTTGCGCTCGCGTTGGCCGCCTTCTATTTGTTCATCAGCGCCATGTTTAAGAAGCGCTTCCCTGGCGACGACGTAACCGTAATCAATCTACTGCATGTGGCCATCGCCATCGCGTTCATCACCATTGCCATTCCATTAAAGCTCGAAGCCCACTGGATAACCATCAGCTGGCTGATCGAATCGGCGGTCCTTTTGTGGATCAGCGTACGCACCCAAACTAATTTCCTGCGTTATCTCGCGGTTGCCGCTCTCTCGTTGGGAATTTTTCGCTTGTTAGTTTTTGACCAGATGCAGGCAAACACTCTGATATTCAATGCGCGATTTGCTACCTATGTGGTTGCCATTGCGGTTTTGGCTGGCATCGCCGTCCTCGGGAAGCAGCACGCCGCACCAAACGAACGCCCTTTTCTGCAGTTTGCAGTAATCGCGCTCAATCTACTGGCACTAATCGCTCTTACCCGCGAGGCTGCCGATTATTTTGATCGTCAAATGCTTGGCATCGGGAATCACTGGCAATATAACCACCAGCTTTTTGTGGTTCGCGGATTCACCTACTCTGCGATTTGGCTGATTTACGGCGCCGCATTGATGGCCGTCGGTTTCCGCAATCGGAGTGCATTCCTGCGCTGGCAAGCGCTGATCTTAATCGCCTTCACCACCGGTAAAATCTTTCTTTATGACGTGTCCCAACTTGGCGGAAGCTACAGAATCCTGAGTTTCATCGCCCTCGGCGCGGTTTTGCTGGGAATATCTTTCATCTATCAACGCGACTGGCTGAAGCTTTCCCCTGAATCATCGGATCCTTCCGCACCGGCCCATCCTGCTAAGGGAATATCGTGAGCAAAATATCGTCGGCAGCCTTAGCCATAATACTGGCTGTCAGCGCTTCTCCGTCCTATTTCAAATATCGCCGCCAGGTGCAGTCCATAAATTCCGCCGGGCAGCATTACCTCGTGGTGGACGAAGTGCTCTGGCGCCACGCCCGGCCGAACCTGGACGATCTTCGAATGTACGCAGCGGAAAACGAAATCCCTTACCAAATGACGGTGGAGACCGGGGGCTCAGAAACCGAACAGAAACAATTCCGGGTGCTCCAGCCCGCTTCCATCGGCGGCAAAACTCAGTTTCTCCTCGACATGTCCGGCGTCGACGAATACGACCGCATCCATTTGACGCTGGCCGCCAAAAACTTTGTCGCTCATGCTCGGGTGGAAGGCCAGGACGATCCACATGGAACCAAGTGGGCTCTTCTCGGAACTACCACGCTTTACGACCTCTCCGATGAAAAACTTGGCTCCAATAGCACGCTGCAAATTCCGTTGAGCGCTTTTAAATTTTTAAAGGTCACCGTCGACAGCGCGGTGAAACCCTCCGACGTAAAAAACGGCACCGCTGGAGCAACGCGCGCCCAGAAAGCCGTTTGGCGCGAGGTCACCGCTACATCCAGCCTGCAACAGCACGGAAAAGAGACCGTGATTACCTTTGATGTCCCCGCTAATACTCCTGTCGAGCGCCTCACGCTGGACATTGATCTCACCCAGTCAAACTTTTACCGTCAGATCCAAATTCGTGGCAGCCAAGATGAGCCGTACGCCACCGATCAGATAAGCCGCATTCACATGCTACGCAATGGTCAAAAAGTGGACGTCGAGCGAACTTCCATAGAACTTTGCGGAAATTGCCGGCGAATTCTGAAGGCCGTAATTCAAAATGGAGACGATCCGCCTCTAAAGATTACCGGCGCGCACTTGCAACAATGGGAGCGGCGAATTTATTTTGATTCCGACACAGGCGCGCCGCCATGGCTCTATTACGGCGACGAAAAACTTGCTGCGCCAGAGTACGACTACGCCAAATTATTTCAAAAGAGCGCCGCTGTTCAGGCCGTCGCGTTAGACCCCGAAGTGAATAACGCCGCATATGTTCCGAGGCCTGACGACCGCCCCTGGTCGGATCAGCATCCCGCTCTACTATGGATTGCCATCCTCGCGGCGGTAATTATTTTGGGTGGCGTCGCGGTGCGCTCCTTGAAAACAAGTCCGAAGCCCGCTTCGTAAAAAGTTCTTTACCTTAAAAAAATTGAAGTAATCCTATATTTCGAGGTGGGGGATCATTCAGCGAGGAAAACTTTTACGTCACAAGCGAAGTTGCATTCGTCGCTCACGGCTGCCGCGGTTCGCGCGCCACAGGAGTTAGCAGCCCATTTTTTACCCGGAACTCCGATCCTCTCCACCGGATTCTGTCGGACAGCAATCCCACCAACCACACAATAGAAGTGATTGCGTCGCGCACCGGGAGCAGCCAAAGTTTACTGATGATCGTTTGATCGCGCAGTCCCCATACCCCTGCTACCCACGCCACGCTCATTCGCAGCACGAAATACGCCACTAAATACCCGATAGCCACGCTCGTCCAACCCGCGGCGCCGGCAACAATAGCCGCAAGCATCGCCCAAGGAAGTCCGTGCGTAAAAATCATTCCGGCGTACGCTACCGGCCGAACATTTCGCAACCCAATGGCCCAGCGCAGCTCCTGGCCAAAAAGCTCTTCGATTGTCTCCTTGGGAAAAACCACCGACACCGCTTCCCGCATGATCTCCACTCGATGTCCTTGCCGCGCGATACGATTCCCTAACTCAAAATCGTCGGAATGATGGTCGGCCATCGATTCCCAACCACCTATCTCCGCCAGGCGCTCCTTGGTAGTCGCCATTGTCCAGCCAAATGCGAACTGCACGCCGCCCTCCAGCCTGCGTGCTATCAGCGCGCTTGGCAAAGAATCCGAGCACATGCCCAGCATTGCCAGATCTGCCGCCAGCGTCCCGCCACCAGCGCAGCGATAGAATGACGTAACCGCGCCCACTTCAGCATCTGCGAACGCCCCCACCAGTTCGCGCAAATAATCTGGCCCCACCCGAACGTCGCTGTCACTCATCACCAGCAATTCGTACTCTGCTTCTTTTACTAAACGGTACAAGTTGCTAATTTTATTATTTTGCCCCAAACGTTTGACCGAAGTGGCCAGCCGGATTCGCGTATTCGGAAAGTCTCGCTGTAATTTCTCAATCACCGGCACTATCGGATCACTCGGATCGGTAACCGCAAAAATAATTTCGTACACTGGATAATTCAGCCGGCAATAGCTGGCAAAGTTGTCGTACGCTTCGGAATCCACGCCGCGAACTGGTTTCAGAATGCTCACCGGCGGCGCGAATCCGTCATCTCGCGGCGGCAAGCGCCGAATACTGCGAAAGTAACCGATGATATTGTAGAGAGAAAGAATGTAGTAAATCAGCGGACACAGCGCCATGAGCAACAGGAGTGAGCGTAATGCCATTAACACGTTTTATCTGCCCGCCGGGCTAAAATGTCCATAATCGCAACGCCTGGAAATATGATCAAACTGAGAGGAGTTCGTCTCAAATCATACGCTTAATTGCTGCCGGTGTTCGACAGCAAATGTGTCGACGGTTTTTCCCGGTTTCTTTACCGAAGTTCCAGCGTTGCTGATGCAACCTTAATAATTTAGTTACAATCTAAATAGCCTCAAATATACTGATAACCAGTCCTGATTGATGCCAGCACAAGTTGCGAGACATTATCGAGAATCTCTTGAATTTTGATCTGTGCCGGACCTGCCGGGCCTTCATTCCTGCGCCGTTGCTGCGTAGCATTGTAATTTATTGCGCGCATTTCGACACCAGTAAGATTGAGTTTTCCGGCGAGGCCTTTAAAAACGCATTTCGCTGTGGGGGATGGTATATGAAGCATTTTATTTTGTCGGGAATGAATTTCGTTGGTCGGCCGCCGTTTTTTGTCACCGGTTTGCTCCTGGCTTTTCTCCTCACGGCCTCGCTCCCCACATACTCTCAGACTCAGCCTACTCCGCAGAACACTGCAGAGGGTAGCAACCCTTCTCGCTCCAGACGCCTGTCGCAACCTAACGATCTCGCCAATGAAAACTACGAGCATCTTGCCGCAGCTCCACGCCAGATTCAGGAAGTGCTGATGAAAGACCCTGGCCTGCTCGTGGAACTCAAACGATTGGCTATCAAGCAAGCCACTGATGATGGCCAGATAGTAGAAGATTCTTCACTTACCGATCAAGCTATCTTTGACCGTCTGGAGCAGGACATCAAATTCCGCTCCCTGGCTACCAGGCTGGTGCAGCGTTACGGCTATTTGCTCCCCACTTTCAATCCGGATTCTGAAGTTGGCAAACAGCGAGAATTCATTCTCAAAGAACGCGCTCGCCGCCAAACGCAACTCGAAGCTGAAGAAGATGCCGAAATCGACTCTGAAATCAAACGGCGAGCTCGCGGCGTCGAGGCTTCCGATACTTGTGATCCTCCGCGTCCAGGTTGCGAAGTTGCTCCTGCTCGGAAGGCTCCCCGCCGTGCGAACGGCTCAAACGCGCTTCCAGAAATTCCCGATCAAGGCAATTCGATTCCTGAATTTCCATTGAATTCCTCTTCACCAATTCTGCGTGCGCAGGGCGGAGCCTCTACTCCGGGCATGGGCGGCGCTCAGGACGGCGGTGTTTCCCAGCAGTTGTCCTCGCTGCGCACTGGGCAAGGTCAGTCTCCAACTACTCCGGGAGAAGAGCAGCCAGGCTCGGATGATCGTAGTTCCAGAATGGCCCAAATGTTTGCCGCTTCACAGGGGTATCCGTCTGGAGCAGGAGGTGACCTCGGGATCTCCCTGCCTTTAGACATAGGTGGCACAGGAGGTATCGCTCCGATAGATACCAGCCGGCTTCCCCAAGATTATGTTCAGCGCAGTCGCGAAAATAATCGCCCCCGGCCGACGGAGATGCGCCCAAGTCCCTTGGACCTATCACCGGTATCCATGGTTCATCGGCCAAACCCCTACGCCGATATTCCCTCGCTTTACGATATGTACGTACAAGCTTCTGCCAAACAAGGGCCCATGGAACGTTTTGGCCTCCAGGTTTTCCGCAACCAAGGTGGTGCTTCAGAGGAATTTCCGATTGATTTGCCTGCTGGCCCCGACTATATGGTTGGTCCCGGCGACGGTCTGGCTATTGATCTCTGGGGCGGCGTTTCTCAGCGCATCTCTCGTACCGTTGATAGGCAAGGGCGTATTTCGCTTCCCGAATCTGGACCGGTTCTGGTAAGCGGTCATACGCTTGCCGAAGTTCAGGAAACGGTGCAGAAAGTATTGCGCTCCAATTATCGAGATGTTTCCGCGGATGTTTCTCTTTCGCGTTTACGAAGCGTGCGCGTTTATGTAGTGGGCGATGTGGCCGAACCAGGCGCTTATGACATTAGCTCGTTGTCGACGCCATTGAACGCCTTGTTCGCCGCTGGCGGAATGTCTGATCGCGGCTCGCTTCGCACCATAAAACACTATCGCGGGAACAAGCTGGTCGAGGAAGTGGATGCTTATGATCTGTTGCTTCACGGAGTGCGTGGTGAAATGGCCCACTTCGAAAGCGGCGACACTCTTCTCGTCGACCCCACCGGCCCGCAGGTCACGATTGATGGCATGGTTCGGCGCCCAGCGATCTATGAGCTGCGAAGCGAAAAAAATCTCGCTGAGGCTCTCGATTTAGCGGGAGGAATTCTCCCGGCTGCGGCTCTACAACACATCGAAGTGCAACGCCTGGTTGCTCACGAAAAGCGCACCATGCTCACCTTGGATATTTCCGCCGCCAGCGACCCTGATGCCATCACCAAACAGCTCACCGCTTTCAAAATCCAGGATGGCGATCAAATCCACATCTTCCCCATCGCGCCCTACAACGAAAGTGCCATCTATCTTCAGGGCCACGTTCTTCGCCCCGGCCGCTATTCATACACGGATGATATGAAGGTTACCGATCTAATCCGTTCTTACGCCGATTTGCTTCCCGAGCCCGCCAGTCACTATGCCGAAATTGTGCGCCTCAATCCTCCGGATTATCGTCCCAGCGTCGAAAGCTTTGATCTTGCTGCCGCCCTCGCAAATCCTGAGAACGCTCCGAAACTTCAAGCGCACGACACCGTTCGAGTCTTCGGCCGCTACGACTTCGAACCGGCTCCTCAGGTTTGGATCGGTGGGGAAGTAGCGTCTCCAGGGAAGTACGCCACCTCCGGCCAAATTCGTTTGCGTGACGCCATCTATCTCGCAGGTGGTGTTTCTCCTGATGCCTCACTTGACTCCGCTCAGTTGTTCCGGACCCAGGCCAATGGAACGCTGAAAATCCTCAGCGTCAATCTCGGCGGCGCCTTGGCGGGTAATCCCATCGACAATATCTTGCTGGAGTCCCGTGATCGCCTTCTGGTGCACCGCAATACCGCTCAGGTAGATGTGGCCACCGTGGACGTAAAAGGCGAAGTTGCCAAGCCCGGCCGCTATCCTTTAACCACCAACATGCATGTTGAAGACTTGATTCAAGTGGCCGGTGGTCTGACGCGTACCGCGGATCCTGTCAAAGCCAACCTTACTCGCTACGCCGCCGGTGATACCGAGCACGTCAGCGAAAATTTGTCTATCGCTCTTTCCGCTGTCTCGGCTGGCGATACTACCGAAAATAAGCTTTTGCGCGACGGAGACGTGCTAACCATTGTGCAAAACCCGGGCTGGAATGATGTAGGAGCCTCGATGACCGTGCGAGGGGAAGTGCAGCATCCAGGGCCATTCGGCATCCGTCCAGGCGAGCGAGTTAGCTCGATTCTCGAACGGGCCGGCGGCTTTTCCTCTCAAGCCTATCCGTACGGTGCCTTGCTGATGCGCCGCGACGTAAAGGAACTCGAACTGAACGCACGCACCGAAATGATCCGTCGCTTAAAGGAAGAAGAGGTTCATCTGCGAGCTTTGCCGGAAATTGATCCCGACCAGAAGAATGCCAAATTAACGGCTCTCGGAGAAACGGAAACCACCATTCAGCAACTTCAGGCGAATCCGCCAGTCGGTCGCGTCGTGATTCATATTCAGCACGATTTGAAGGCTTGGCGAAATACTTCCTCGGACGTCATGATCCGCGACGGTGACATTCTGGTCATTCCAAAGAAAGCTGACTACATCACTGTGAATGGGCAGGTTTTCAATCCTACGGCCGTCAGCTATCGTCCCGGCCGCACCGCCAGGTGGTATTTGAGCCAGGCCGGTGGAATGACCCAACTGGCTAATAAGAAGGCCGTCTTCGTAATCAGGGGGGATGGCTCTGTTCTGGCCGCCAAGAACAACTCCACTTTCTGGAGTGGCGATCCTTTAAACACTTCGTTGCGGCCTGGCGATTCGATTGTCGTACCCGAAGTAGCGCCGCGCATTGGAACGCGGAATTGGCAGAATCTATTCCAGGCCGGGCAACTTGCTGCCTCCGCAGCCTTGGCGGTCGCTTACATTCATCCGTAATGACTAAAATCGGAGATACGTTTCGCTACGGCGCGTGCTGTTTAGCCATTCTCATCTTTACAGGAGGATGCTTCGGGGCCGCGCGCCCACAGGAACCTCAGAACTCCGATTCAAAAGATTCAAACGCCGCTGATAATCCGCCCAAAAAAGAAAAGCCCGATAATCCGCGCCCAAAACCGCAGCGTGACAAGGACGAACCCCCGGAGCCGGCCGGCGGCAACCGTAGCCTGGGCGGGCTGGCCAAAGATTTCGTCGGTGATCAGAAAAGAATTTGGACCAGTCCGGCGCAGCTGCGCTTCGCGGATGCCGACTGGCTGCTGCCCGCCAGCGGTGTCGCCGCTGGATTGTTCGCCACCGACTCGGACTTTAGCCGTCACCTTTCCAATAATCCCAACACCATAAGCCAATACAAGAACTATTCCACAGCTGGTCTCGGCGTGCTCATCGGCACTGGCGCGGGACTTTTCCTTCTTAGCTATCCTTCCCAAAACGAACATTGGCGCGAAACCGGATTGCTTGCCGGCGAAGCGGCCCTCGACAGTCTCATTCCCGTTGAGCTGATGAAATACTCTTTGGGCCGTCAGCGTCCTTATCAGGGCGACGGCACCGGCCCCTTCTTCCAGGGAGGTACTTCATTTCCCTCCGAGCATGCCGCCGCGGCGTGGGCCATAGCCGGAGTTTTTGCTCACGAATATCCCGGCTTCTTCCCAAAAATTGTTAGCTACGGTCTGGCCTCCTTCGTCAGCGTTTCGCGAATAAGGGGCAAGCAACATTTTCCCTCGGATGTTTTTGTTGGCAGTTTGATCGGCCAACTCGTCTCCCAGGACGTCTATAGCCACCACCATGACCCAACCTTAGGTGGTGCTGAGTGGAGATCGATCGGTCAGATTGTTCGCGGAGATGGCCATTTATCCGCCTCCAATCAAGGTTCCCCGTATGTGCAACTCGATAGCTGGATCTATCCGGCGCTTGATCGTTTGATTGCCATGGGATTTGTGCGTTCCGCCGGCCTCAGCACGAGGCCATGGACTCGCCTGGAATGTTTGCGACTTTTACAAGAAGCGCAAGATGGGGGCGAAGATGGCGACGCCGAAGTAATTGATTCCCCGCAAGGCGAGCAACTGATTGCCACATTGAACCAGGAGTTCGCCCCTGAGATGAAGCAGCTTGAATATGGCAATCCAGGAACTTTGCAAGTTGAATCGCTATACACGCGATTCACGGGAATTTCCGGGATGCCTCTCGTGCAAGGTCTGCATTACGATTTTGGCCAGACCCTCATTAACGATTTTGGCCGCCCTTACGCGGCGGGTTTCAATAACGTTACAGGCTTCTCGACCTGGGGCTCGTCAGGCCGCGTGGTCGCTTACCTCCGCGGCGAGTATCAGTACGCTCCGGGCAGTCCTGGGCTCCCTGCATTGGCAAGAGAGAACATCAAGGAGATCGACTCTCTTCCCGAGGTTCCCTCTCCAAATCCGTCGCCTTCAACAAATCGCTTCCGCTTGCTGGACGCTTATGTTGGTGTGACAGCGAGCAACTGGCAATTCTCGTTTGGCAGGCAAAGCTTGTGGTGGGGGCCAGGTGAGGGCGGCCCGATGCTTTTTAGCAATAACGCCGAGCCCATTGATATGTTCAGAATCAGTAGAGTGTCCCCAATCGAATTGCCATGGATTTTCAAGCACCTGGGCCTTCTAAGGATAGAATTTTTTGTTGGCCGCATGTCTGGACATCAAATAGGGTTCGGGGGCAACAGCCAATTCTTTGGCCAAGTAGGAGTGCCTTTAGGTGACCAGCCATTTCTCCATGGCCAGAAATTTAGCTTACGTCCGACGAAGAACCTTGAATTCAGCTTCGCCCGCACCACCATTTTTGCCGGCCCCGCCGTGCCCTTCACCCCGCATGAATTCTGGTTCAGCCTGACCAGTACCTCCAACGGATTTCCTGGCGGTACTTCCGATCCTGGCGACCGCCGCAGTTCGTTCGATTTTAACTATCGTCTTCCGGGGTTGCGTAATTGGGTTACATTTTATGTGGATGGATTCACCGACGACCAATTTTCCCCCGTCGCCTACTGGGACCGCTCGGCATGGACCGCGGGACTTTACTTTCCGCAACTGCCTAAATTACCTAAACTGGATCTTCGGATAGAAGGCGTCTATACCGATGTTCCCGCTGGCGGAAACATCGGCCATGGTTTCTTTTACTTCAATCTTGCCTATCGCAATGGGTATACCAACGATGGCAATCTTATCGGTAGCTGGATCGGTCGACAGGGCCAGGGCGCGCAGGCATGGATGACTTATTCTATTAGCCCTAAAAGCACCATCCAGTTTAATTACCGCCATGAAAAAATCAGCAATCAGGTGTTATTCGGCGGCGGTACCATCACCGATGTCGGAGTGAAACCGAATATTTGGCTTGGACCAAATCTGAGCGTCTCGGGACTGTTGCAGTACGAGCAGTGGAATTTTCCGGTACTCGCCCCGAATGCTGAATCGAAATTTCCGTTGCTAGCACCGTATGCACAAACGAATTTTACTACCTCCGTCGGCATCACCTACTGGCCACGCCGCCTGAGCAAGTAGTTGTCCAGCGACTGGCAACAGGGATACGCTAGGCTTATGCCAGTGCGAAATGAGGTTTTCTAATATTGGACGAAACGCGAACACCCACAGAGACCAGAATCGAGCCCCGCTCTAGCAAAAGGGAAATCCTTATAGAGGTGGAGAGCGCCGCTGCGATTGACTGGGGAGTGGAGAAACTTCGCCTCGTTTGGAATCGCAGGCGATTCGTTTGGAAGAGTATCCTCGTCGGGCTTCTTGTAGGGACTGCCATTGCCTTCCTGTTACGCCCTGAGTACGAGTCCTACACTCGGCTCATGCCTCCTGACGATCAATCTAACCGCGGCCTGGCCATGATAACCGCCTTGGCAGGGAAGAGTGGCGGCAGCGGAGGCGGAGGCGGAGCTGGCATTGCCGGCGTGGCTAGCGACTTGCTCGGCGTCAAGACCACCGGCGCGCTCTTCGTCGGCATTCTTGCCAGTCGCACCGTGCAGGATGACGTGATCGGGAAGTTCAATCTCCAAAAGGTCTACGGCGACAAACGTCTGGAACAAGCGCGCCTTGATCTCACAAAACACACTACTGTCGTGGAAGACCGCAAAAGCGGAATTATCACTATCACCGTCACTGATCGCAGCCCGCAGCGCGCGCGTGAAATCGCCAACGAATACGTAAGCGAGCTAAACCGCGTGGTAACTCAATTAAGTACCTCTGCGGCTCATCGTGAACGAGAATTTTTAGAGAATCGCCTCGTGACCGTCAAGCAAGACTTGGAGAACGCCGAGAAACAATTCAGCCAGTTTTCCAGCAAGAGCGGCGCTATCGACATTAAAGAGCAAGGCAAAGCCATGGTTGAGGCCGCTGCCATTCTTCAGGGTCAAATGATGGCCGCTCAATCCGAACTCGAAGGCCTCAGACAGATTTATTCCGACAGTAACGTGCGCGTCCGTGGCGCCCAGGCACGCATCGTCGAGCTGCAGCATCAGCTCCAAAAGCTGGGCGGCAGCCCGCAAAATGAAGTCGTCGCCGGATCTTCGGAAGATAACTCAATCTTCCCGTCCATCAGGCGCCTTCCGGTGCTCGGTGTTACTTATGCCGACCTTTTTCGTGAAGCGAAAGTTGAAGAAGTGATCTTTGAAACGCTGACACAACAATTTGAATTGGCGAAAGTGCAGGAGGCCAAAGAAGTACCCAGCGTGAAGGTTCTAGATCCCGGCAGTATCCCGGAGAGCAGGTCCTTCCCGCCCCGTTTGTTGCTCATGGCCTTGGGCGGCTTCCTGGGCTGCTGTATCGGAATTAGTTGGTTATTCGTAACAGCCATGTGGACAAGGATGGACCCGTTGGATCCCCGGAAACTGCTCGCTGAAGAGGTCTTTGGGACGGTAGCGGAAAGAACGCGCACCATCTCGAACAACGGGGCTCAAATCAAATTTTTGTCTCGCGTCCGCGCAGACCACGACCAATCGCGAGACGAACCCTAACGCCAAACGATCAGCCAACCGGCTTTAGTATTCGAATAGTTGTGTTGTTTTTTGCAACGCGGAAACTTTAACCATGTTGAACACCGCCGACCCGTCACCTCAAGAAACCGGGGACTCATCCGTAAGGTCCGGTTTTGCCGATGCATCCGGCGATAAATCCGTCGGGCGTTATCGTAGCCTGGTTTCTCAAATGGGCTCGGGCCTGTCGGAAATCAAAGGTTCGCTCGGTATTCAATTTTATTACGGCTTGGGAATGGCGGTTCAAAAAGGTACCCCCTTTTTAATTCTTCCTCTGCTTCTCTACTTCTACGGCGACCACACCTACGCCTCTTACGTGCTGTTCTACACCACGGTTCAAGTCTTTGGGGTTTTGTGTTCGCTGGCCATTCCCAGTTCGACGGTGGTATTTTGGTACCGGCGGGATGATAAACGGCAGTTTCTTGTAACTTATTTCTTGCTCCTTGCCGGAGCGTTCCTGGCCGCCGGGACTCTCTGCGCCATTCCTCTGTATTACATTTACAAAAGCTCCCTGAAGAGCGCTCAACCTGTCGAAATAGTTTTACTCGGGCTGGCCTTCATCGGCCTGTACAACTTCAACCAATATTTTGTTTCTCTTTACCGCGCGATGTACTCCTCGAAGCAATTCTTCATTGCACAAATCATTGGTGCCGTTGTTCTGCTGGGTGTGGCCATACCACGACATCCGTCCGCGGCTCTGAGCCGCTTGATTTTGGCGTTCCTTTTGTCCCTGCTCATTCAGGATTTGTATTTACTATACGGTGTGATACCTCTCTTAAAACACAGTACTTGGCGCGATTTTGACCTAACATTAGCCAGCAGCGTGCTCCAATTTTCTTTGCCGCTGATCATTTATAATTCTATCGCTCTGCTAATCTATTGGATTGATAAATACATGGTTGATTTATACTTCGATCCGGCCTCCTTCAGTAAATTTGTTGTCACGTTTCAATTTGCATTTGCCCAAACCATGATTAGCCAGCTTTTCGCGCTTTATAATTTTCCTCGAATTTGTCAGTTGGTCGCTGAAGGCAACTACTCGACTCTGCGGACGGTTGTTCGTTCCTATAATCTGCTGATGGTGGTCCTCGGAGTTGCCTATTCGACAGCCATTTTATTCACACACGCTTATTTCCATGTGTTTCGTATTTCTGTTTCCGGTTTCATTATTCTTAGCGCTGCTTTTCTACTTACGAATTTGTCCGCTACCTATCTGAACGTGCTGTACGCTCACGCCAAAACCACCAAAATTGTTGTGATGCAGGCCTTCGCTGCTTTTGTCATGCTGATGGCCCTGACTGCCGGATGTTTGTGGCGTCAGATTACGCTTTGTTATGGCTCCCAACTCCTGGCTAGTGTCTGTACGCTATTTTTATTTGGATACGCTGTAAATCGAATTTCCAGAAGCGATCTGACGCCGTCCCTGCTTATTGCTGCCAGCGTTAGGGCGGCACCGGGCATCGAACAGTAGGATGGCTCTAGACCAGAAAATGACTCTGCGAGGCAAATCCGAGACTATTTTTCTTTACAGCTCGCCGCTCCAGCTGACTCATGCGCATTTGATTCGCCACCGAAGTTCATGGGATCGCTATTCGTCCATCGAAGTGGAAATGCTGGAACCCTTCGAGCCACGAATGGACGGTATTCTCGCGCCCGCGCTGTTCTTGACAGGTAAACAGACATGAGCGCTATAGCCGCAGCAGTCACGGGCGAAAACGCGACCGCAAAGAAACTCGACGTCGGATGTGGGTCGAGAAAATTGCCCGGCTTTGTGGGCATCGACAACATGGTATCCCCCGAAGTCGACGTCATCCATGATTTAAACGTCTACCCCTGGCCTTTTGCGCACGATTCCTTCAACCACGTGGTGTGCCGCCATTCGCTGAGTCATCTTGACGATATCGTGGCAGCCATGGAGGAATTGCATCGCATTACCGCTCACGGGGGTTTCGTCGAAATCGTTGCGCCGCATTTCAGCTCCGATAATTACTTTACGGATGTTACTCATCGCCGCGCCTTTGGATACCGCAGCATGGATTATTTTTGCGTTAATCGCCCCTTCTTATATCGCTATAGCGAGACCGCGGTCTTCAAACTCGTGGAAGTTCGCATTTCTTTTTTGCAGGCCAAAGTTTTCGACGAAAAAAAGCGCAACCCCTTTCAGTGGTTCGGCCTGGAGTGGATGATCAACAAAAATCCCCGCTTTTACGAGCATTTCCTGGCTTTTATCCTCAGAGCAAACGAAGTGTATTTTCGCCTGGAAGTCATCAAGCCCTAGCATGGATGCGATTTCGTTAACCAAAGACGTTCGGGCTGCAACCATTCTTAAACTGGCCCTAACCGTGTTTTTTGTAATTTGTCTGTGGCTGAATTATCCGCTGGATGCGGATGCGCATTTCGTCGTGTCCCATCTTGCCACTGTCGCCCTTTTGGCCCTGGCCCCCTTCTTGGCTCTTTCCCGTTCGAAAATCACCGTCCGCAGGCCTTGGGGCACGAAGTCGGATTATCTGATCTTGGCGCCGTTGTTGTTATTTCTTTTCTTGCGAATGTGTCAGTCCATCGGCAATCAATTCTTCTTTGGTCAAGCTTCTAAAATCATTCTCATTCTCCTTGGTTGGCTCTGTTTCAAAAGTCTGGATCCGGACGGAAAACTCTTCCGGTTCTTCGCGGTGGTTTTGCCCGTAGTTCTGGCCGCTGGGTTCGCCGTGGGAATCATGATTTGGGCCATCACCGGCAAGATCGGCGAGGAGCGCTTGCGCATTAGTCCAAACGACTACGAGTATGTCTCGGAGTATGCCGCGCTGATGATGCCGCTGATATTGTTCTCGTTGGACGAGCTCAAAGAAATTAAATACAAAATAATGATGTTCGTCGTATTCGTGATTGTCTCCAGTGGCTTGGTGCTCACAGGCGCCCGGGGTCCATTGATTGGCGCGATCATCGTGGTTTTAACCTACAGCTATTTGGCGAGGAAGCGCGTGAGCATCACGATGTGGGTTTCGGCCATGGTAACTTTCGTGATAATTGTCATCGCTCTAGGCTCCATCGCTTACACGACGGGTTCGCAAACCGATACCAGCCGGTTTAGCCTCGGCGATCACGTCTCCTTGGATGATCCAGCATCGTTAGAGGCGTTCACCTCCGGGCGACTCTCGAACTGGGCCTATTTAACTACCGAAATGTTGTCCAACAATACCTGGATCGTCTTTGGTTCTGGACTCGGGCAACTTGCCGAATGGATCCCCTCTGACGGCGGATTCTATCGCCCCGCCATAACCAATGGCTTGTTATCTTCTTGGGTGCCGTTCGGTTTAATCGGCCTATTCGGATATATCTACTTCAATGTTTATTTGTGGCGCCGCATCCGGCGCATCGAGCCATCCGCGTATCGTTGCATGGCCATTAGTCTTTTCCTTGCATATATCGTGACCGATCAGGTCGAAACCCATTGGCAAGGAACCAATATGTTGTGGTACGTCTCGTTTATCCTCTACATCCTGACCTTGGCCCGGCCAGCATTATTGCCGCAGACTGTCACCAAGGCGGCGCCGTCGCCTTCAAGATCCATGCTCAAACTTTCGAAATCCGATGCCTGAATTCGTATCTGCCGCCAATCACGCTATGCAATTTGTGCCAACCGTTCCACGCTCGTTTCGCAATCAGGTCTTTTCACCACGTAAGCTCCAGGGCTCAAAGCCCAGGGGATCGATCGAAATGTTAAATTCTTGCCCTTGAAGTATTCATCTACGGCATTCGATTCGCCCCACTCCCGGGCCGCGTATTCGTCGAACACGATCACTCCATTCGGTATTACTAAAGGATAGAAGTGTTTCAGCGCTGCCGCTGTCGGATCGTAAGTGTCAAAGTCCAAATTCATCAGCGCCACACGGAAACCGGGATTTTTTTGAACATATTGCTCCATAGTCGTGCCGGCGTCACCTTCGATTATTTCCACCCTGCTCTCCAGTCCCACTTCTCGCGCGATGGCCATAATCGCTTCCGGAGACCCGCCTTCATAATTAGAGGCCTTTAAAAACTCCTCGCCCTTTACGCGATCGTACTCGTGACTGGTAGACTTCGGATAACCCGCAAAGGTGTCAAAACCGACCACCCTTCGGCGTGAAAGCGGGTTGAACACCTGAATTAATTTCGCCCAGTACAGCAGTCCGGCGCCCTTGAACACGCCACCTTCCACGATGTCTCCCGGCAGATCGATTACTTGCTTAAACAATTCGTAGCGAGCCCACATTTTTGTGAAGCGATCGAGAGGGCCCCGCAATAATAGATCGTTATATGCATCCCAGGTGCCGGACGAGTTCATCGGTTACCTTTCGTAAAAGATTTGCGGCGGTATGCGCCAGTATGCTGTTCGCGCGCGCCTCAAGTCCAGTTCACCGCCAACGCCTATCTAGTTTATGATGAATCGTTAGATTTTCTGCGCAAGACGTCCAGGAATAAACTTATTGCAATCAGATCTCGGCTCATTGAAACGGAGCGAACACAGCACGCCCACGATTTTGGGCATTATCCCTGCGCGTGGCGGCTCAAAAGCAATTCCCAGGAAAAATCTTGCGCTTCTTGCAAATAAGCCCTTGCTAGCCTGGACGGTGGAAGTGGCCCTTGAATCCGCTTCGCTCGATCGTCTGGTCATCTCAACGGATGACCCGGAAATTGTGGAGGTCGGTAAAAGATTAGGCGCTGAAGCACCCTTCCTGCGCCCCACTGAATTAGCCACAGACACCAGCACCAGCATGGATGTAATTCTGCATGCCCTCCGCTGGTTTGCAGATAACGAAAATTACCGGCCTGATTATGTTCTGCTGCTTCAGCCAACATCGCCATTGCGAACCGTGACAGATATTCGCGAACCCATAAGTCTGGCGCTCGCGAAACACGCTGATTCCGTAGTGAGTGTATGTGAAACGCACCAACACCCTTTATGGATGAAGGGCGTGAATGACGAAGGCAGGTTGATCGACCTCTACCCGCAATCTGCGGCGCCCACTCGAAGGCAAGATCTGTCTCCAGTGTTCGCTCTGAACGGTGCGATCTACTTAGCTCTCCGCACCGTTCTCTTAAGCGAACGCACTTTTATTTCTGACCGCACCTACGCCTACGTAATGCCCGAGAATAGGTCTCTGGATGTGGATACTCCTTGGGACTTGTATTTGGCGAATCTGATCCTCAATGATCGAGAGCATCGTGAAACCGTTTGAAATAAATGGGCATAAGATCGGGCCAGGACATCCCACCTTTGTCATTGCCGAAGCTGGCGTCAATCACAACGGTCAATTGCCTCTCGCAAAACAGCTCGTTGACATAGCCGTCGACGCGGGAGCAGACGCCGTAAAATTTCAAACTTTTCGAGCCACCCAGTTGGCTAGTCCTTCCGCGACTAAGGCCAACTATCAAAAACAGACTACCGCTCCCGGTGAATCGCAATTGGAAATGCTGCGCCAGCTCGAACTTTCGGAACACGCCTTCCAAGAGTTACAAACTCATTGCCGGTCTCGCGGCATAATCTTTCTTTCGACCGCCTTCGATGAACACAGCGTTGATTTTCTTGCTAGCCTGGATGTTCCGGCCTTCAAAATCCCTTCCGGTGAAATAACCAACAGCCCGCTACTCCAACATGTCGCGGCCAAGGGCAAACCCGTAATTTTGTCTACCGGAATGGCCACTCTTGGAGAAATCGATGAGGCCATTCGATGCCTTACCCAAGCCGGCGCGCCCCACATGGCGCTTCTGCACTGTGTATCCGAATATCCCGCTCATGTTTCGAAGATGAATCTGCGTGCTATGGCCACCTTGGGCGATTGCTTTGGCAGACCCGTAGGTTTGTCCGACCACAGTCTGGGTATCGAAGTTCCCATCGCCGCCGTTGCTCTAGGCGCTACCATCATCGAAAAACATTTCACCTCCGACAAATCTCTTCCGGGTCCCGATCACTCCGCTTCTCTCGAGCCCGCCGAACTTAAAGTCTTGATGACCGCAATCAGGAATGTTGAAGTTGCCTTGGGCGATGGAGTCAAGCAGCCAACCTCGGAAGAATTACGCAATGCCGCCGTGGTTCGCAGGAGTCTGGTGGCGGCGGTAGACTTGGAGGCGGGTACCTCGCTGGAGCACTCCATGGTCGCCTTCAAACGGCCCGGAACCGGAATTTCTGTGCAAATCTTGCCATACCTTCTCGGTCGCAAGTTGCGCCGCAGGGTACCAGCCGGCGCCATGCTCGAACTGGGGATGTTCGAGTGAGGCGCATTGCAGTCGTCACCGTGGCACGCTCAGATTACGGAATCTACAAATCCATTCTGAATGCAATTCGAACCGACAAAGAACTAGAGCTAAGCCTTTTAGTCGGCGGAATGCATCTTTCTCCTGAATTCGGCAATACCGTAACTGACATAGAATCCGACGGTTTTGAAATCGCCGCGAAAATTGAAATGCTGCTTTCCTCCGATTCCCCGGAGGGCGTCGCCAAATCCATTGGGATCGGCGTTATTGGCTTTGCTCAGGCTTACGCCGATGTGCGTCCGGACTTGTTGCTGTTGCTGGGTGACCGCTTTGAAATGTTATCTGCTGCGGTCGCGGCGCTCCCCTTTGGGATGCCTATCGCTCATATCCATGGGGGTGAATCTACCGAAGGCGCTATGGACGAAGCTATCAGGCATTCCATTACCAAAATGAGTCACCTTCATTTTGCGTCTACAGAAGCGTATGCCAAACGCATCATTCAGATGGGGGAAGAACCATGGCGGGTGATCGTCAGTGGCGCGCCCGCGCTCGATAACTTGGCAAAAATGCCGCTCCTGAAAAAAGAAGCTCTCGAACAGCGCTTCGGATTTAGTCTGAAAGATCCCACATTGCTCGTTACCTATCACCCCGTTACGTCGGAGACTGAGGATACTTCTCACCACATTGAAGAACTCCTGGCGGCGTTGGCCGAATCAGGGTTTGCTCTGATTTTCACTTCTCCCAATGCCGACCATCAGGGCCGCGCCATTCTTCAAAAAATTCAGGATTTTGTGCTTCATCACCCGCGTGCCTGGTTCGTTGCCAACCTCGGGCAGGAAGGTTATTTCAGCCTGATGGCGCAGGTAGACGCCATGGTCGGAAACTCTTCTTCGGGAATGATCGAAGCCGCATCGTTTGGCCTTCCGGTCGTAAACATTGGTAGCCGGCAGCGCGGCCGGGTACATGGGCAAAACGTATTGAACGTTGGATATGAGCGAAAAGAGATTTCAGAGGGCGTACGACGGGCTACCCAGCCTCCGTTTAAGCTCGCCCTGGCAACCATGAAGAATCCCTATGGCGATGGCCAAGCCGCGGAGAAAATTGTGAACAAGCTCAAGAACGTGCCTCTGAATAGAGAACTTCTTGTGAAACACTTCCACGTCCTCTAGCCATCTAATAGTCATCAGAGTTGACTCTCAAAACATCGTCGTCAACATTATCAACCGTTATTAGAGAGTGAGTTATACTTTACTCGTGTATGAAAATTCATTCGGATGGCGGTAGCTCAACCCTCTTCCAGGGTTATCGGCCCCGGAGCCGGCGGCCATGCCAAGGTGCTCATTGAGATTTTGCAAACAATGGACACTGCGGAAATTAGTGGTCTCCTCGGCGTTGACCCACAGCTGTGGAAAACCAGGCAACTGGGTATGATCGTGCTTCGATCTGATGAGTTATTGCCTAAGCTCTTTGACGATGGAATTCGCCAAGTCTTCATCGGAGTGGGCAGTACCGGCGAGAGTAGTCTTCACCGGAACCTTTTCGAAAAGGCTCAGTATTTAGGATTTGTGGTCACACCCTGCATCTATCCGGACGGGTTATTTCTCCATCCGCCACTTTTGGGGAAGGACCCAACGTCATGGGCGGCGCTGTAGTCAACTCTGCGGCGCGAATCGGGGCGAACGTCATCGTAAACTCCGGGGCCATAGCGCCCATGCAGGGATAGGGGCGTGGGTCAGGCAATGCATTCGCATCGGCCGAAATTCCGTCGTGGGTGCCGGTGCTGCCGTCGTTTCTGATGTACCGGACGATACCGTCGTGGTTGGAGTCCCAGCTCGTCCGTTACGGAAAGTGAAGGCATGAGGGGCGAAGAATTAAATTCTTTTTTCGTGGAACTCGATACCTCCGTGCAGGAAGTGCTGTTTCGTATCGATCGGAACCGGCAGGGCATCGCTCTGGTCGCTGATTCAAGTCGAAGGCTGATAGACACATTGACGGACGGTGATTTACGCCGCGCCATCTTGGCAAGAATTAGCCTCTCCGCCCCGGCCTCCGAACTGCTCAACAGGAAGAATCGCAAAGGCTCTCCCCTTACCGCCAGGGTCGGCACCACCGCTTCAGAACTCTTGCGTTTGATGAACGAGCATGGCGTCCGGCATATTCCTCTTTTGGATTCCTCGCGCCGCGTTGTTGATATCGCGCTGCTTACCGAATTGGCGAAAGTCCAGGAGTCTAATCTCCGCGGTGTGGTTATGGCCGGTGGCTTAGGAACCCGCTTGCGCCCGTTAACCGAGGCTTTGCCAAAACCCATGTTGCCGATTGGCGGCCGTCCCATTCTGGAGCACATCGTTGAGCAGTTTCGCGCTGCCGGCATTCATAGAGTCAACTTTGCCATCAACTATAAGGGCAAAATGATTCAGGACTACTTCGGCGATGGCAGCCGCTTCGGCATCAGTGTCGGTTACACCCAGGAGGACCAACCGCTCGGCACCGCTGGCGCGCTACGTTCACTCAAGGACTTTAACGAGCCAATTCTTGTAATTAACGGCGATATTCTGTCCCGCATGGACTTCAACGCCTTTTTTGATTTCCACAAAGAACAAAATGCCCAGATGTCCGTAGCCGTTCGTCTTCATGAAGTCAGAGTTCCTTACGGTCTCGTCGAAACCGACGGCGTGGCAGTTACCGGCCTGATCGAAAAGCCGGTGATACGCCACTTTGTCAACGCCGGGATTTATTTATTAAACTCCGAAGTTCGCTCTTACATCCCCGCTGACCGGCGTTTTGACATGACCGATCTTATTCAGCGCCTGGTAGAGCAGAAGTGCACCGTAGTAAGTTTTCCAATTCTGGAATATTGGCTCGATGTGGGAAGGCACTCCGACTACGAGCAGGCCCAGGAAGATGTGCGCTGCGGGAGAATTTTTTAACGGTGCGGATCCTCGTTACCGGCGGCGCCGGCTACATTGGTTCCACATTGGTTCCCCGGTTGTTGTCGGCCGGTCATCATGTCCGCGTTCTAGATGTGCTCACCCATGGCGGACACTCTTTGCTCGGCGTTTGGTCCCATCCTCACTTTGAATTTTTTTTGGGCGATCTCCGCGACCCGTTAGCCGTTGCGAAGGCGGTCGCCGGAGCAGATGCCGTGGTTCATTTAGCTGCGATCGTTGGCGACCCCGCTTGTGCAAGGCACCCTGACGTCGCTCGTGCTACAAATCTTGACGCTTCTCTCGCCTTGCTTGAAAAGTGCAAGAGATCCGCCGTCACTCGCCTGATCTTCGCTTCCACTTGCAGCAACTACGGAAAGATGCTCGATGCAAACCAGTACGTCGATGAGTCTTCCGAATTGCGGCCCGTCTCTCTTTACGCCGAAACCAAGGTCGCCGTGGAAAAAGCAATTCTTGATCCTGCGAAAACTGGACCCCTCTGTGCCACGGCCCTGCGCTTTGCCACCATTTATGGTGTCGCCCCCCGCATGCGCTTCGACCTTACCGTGAATGAATTCACCATGGAGATGATGACCAAAAAGCGTCTGACCGTCTTTGGTGAACAGTTTTGGCGCCCCTACGTGCACGTTCGCGACGCCGCCCGCGCTATTCAGATGGTCCTTGAACAACCAGCGGACAAAATGCGGAACGCGGTGTTCAATGTCGGCGACACCGAAGAAAATTTCAGGAAGATAGACCTGGTTGAGTTAATCAAGCCCTATGCAAAGGATGCTGTAGTCGAGTACGTCAAAAAACAGGAAGATCCCCGCGATTATCGCGTTTCTTTCGCTAAAATCCGAAAAGCTCTGGGATTCGAATTATCCCGCAAGGTCCAAGATGGAGTTCATGAAGTCGCGCAGTTAATCTGTGACCAGGTTGTTCAGGACTTTGACAACCCTCAATACCGGAATTGACTGGAATTGAACCGCACCAGGAATTGACGATGGGTAAAGACTCTTCCACGAAACAAGCTGCTTCGAAACCTTTGGTGCCCCTTTCCGTTCCAGAGATTGGTGGCAATGAATGGCTTTACATTAAAGAGTGCCTCGATACTGGATGGGTCTCCTCTGTCGGCAGTTATGTGGACCGCTTTGAAGAAATGATTGCCGCAACCTGCGGCGTCGCTCACGCCGTCGCCACAGCAAGCGGTACTGCGGCCCTGCATGTCGCTTTGCAACTCGCTGGCGTAGGCCCTGACGATGAAGTCTTGCTACCCACTCTCACTTTTATCGCCCCCGCCAACACCATTCGCTATCTGGGCGCGCGTCCCGTCATCATGGATGTGGATCCGCGTTACTGGCAAATGGATCCTCAGAAAGTTCATGATTTTCTCACCACCGAATGCGCCTATCACGACGGAAAACTACACAACAAAGTGAGCGGCCGGCAAGTCAAAGCCATCCTCCCGGTGCATCTCTTGGGCCACCCTTGCGACATGGATCCTCTTGTTGAACTGGCCGAGCAATTCGAATTGAAAATTATCGCAGACGCCACCGAAAGCCTGGGCTCCACCTATCGAGGCCGCCCCACAGGCGGCATTGGCACCTTGGGCTGTTTAAGTTTCAACGGCAACAAGATCATCACCACCGGCGGCGGCGGCGCGATCATCACCAACTCTGAATCCCTCGCCAAGCGTGCGCGTTATTTGACCACGCAAGCGAAGGATGACCCGTTCGAATACATTCACCACGAGATTGGTTACAACTATCGTCTAACCAATATTCAAGCGGCCATGGGCGTCGCGCAGCTCGAGCGCCTGCCTTCTTACGTCGCCGCCAAGCGCAAAACCACCGAAACTTATAACTCTCATTTTTCCCATGTGCCCGGGCTGACCTTGCCCGAAGAAGCCCAATGGGCGCGCAGTAATTGCTGGCTCTACGCCGTTTTGGTCTCGCCACAGACTTTTGGTGAGAGCAGCCGCCAGTTATCGCGCCGCTTGAAAGCGGAATCGATCGAGACTCGCCCTTTCTGGCGGCCCGTCCATCGACAGGTTCCCTTTCTCGATTGTCAATCCTACAAAATCGAAGTCGCTGATCGTTTGTACGAACAGGGAATCAGCTTGCCGTGCTCCGTTGGCTTGACCCGCGAGCAACAGGACCGCGTTGTCACTGAAATTCTTGCCCTGCGGGGAGTTTCCACAGCGAATCAAGAGGGAAGTAGCACTTCCGCGGTATAAATAAGTTTTCCCGAAGAGTAGCGTCACTACTTCGAGCCGCGCAAAAGTTATACCGGAGAGTTTGTGTCAAAGCGAACCGCGCTCATCACTGGTGTCACCGGTCAGGATGGCGCTTATCTTTCCGCCTTCCTCCTGGAGAAGGGCTATCGCGTGTTCGGCACCTTCCGCCGCTCCAGTTCCAGAAATTTTGAGCGTCTGGAATATCTTGGAATCTTGAATGACGTTGAACTGATTCCCCTCGATTTACTCGATCAGAGCTCCCTATTCTTCGCTCTCCGCACCACCGCGCCAGATGAAATTTATAATCTGGCGGCCCAGAGTTTTGTTGGCGCTTCTTTCGAACAGCCCATCGCCACCGGAGAAATTACCGCACTCGGAGCAATTCGCCTGCTCGACGCGATTCTCTCGAGCGGCCTACGTCCCAGGTTTTACCAGGCCTCCAGCAGCGAAATGTACGGCGACACGAGCCACGATCAGAAACAGTCCGAATCCACCCCCTTTCAACCCTGCAGCCCATATGCCACCGCCAAACTTTACGCCCATTGGGCCACCGTGAATTACCGCAATGCTTACGGTATGTTTGCGTGCTCGGGGATTCTCTTTAATCATGAATCCCCGTTGCGTGGAATTGAATTTGTGACCCGCAAGATTGCTGATGGCGTCGCGAGAATAAAACTCGGACTCCAGACTAAAATCGTTCTGGGAAATATCCACGCCAAAAGAGATTGGGGCTACGCACCGGATTACGTCCAGGCTATGTGGCTAATGCTCCAACGCGAAAGGCCTTCCGATTATGTGATCGCCAGCGGCAAGTCTTACTCCGTCGCTGAGTTTGTCAGCATGGCTTGCCGGCAGGCTGGCCTGCCAAATGATCCGCAAAGCTATCTCGAGCTTGATTCCCATCTCCTCCGCCCCAGCGAAGTTGGTTACTTGCAAGGTGATCCCAGTAAAGCGATGAAAGAACTCGGCTGGAATCCCTCCCACACACCGATCGAGGAGTTGGTCCGCATCATGGTGGAGGCCGACATGCTCCGCGTGCAGCGGGAAATTCGCGATGGTCGCCATCAAAATAAAGTGTTAAGCGCGAACTTCGTCACTCCTCACCGGGAATGATCCAGAAATCATGAAAATTGGTTTTGTATATGATGCGATCTATCCTTACCAGAAGGGCGGTGGAGAGCGAAGGATTTTTGAAGTGGCGCGCCGCCTCAGTGCTCGCGGGCACGAAGTTCACATAATTGGTATGAAAGGCTGGATTGGACCGGACTCCATCGAAAGTGATGGATTGATCTATCGCAGCTTGGGCCGGTCAATCCCTTTGTATCACTCCTCTGGCCGTCGCTCTATTTCAGAAGCTTTGGAATTCGGTCTGCAGTCCTTGCGCCTTCTACGTTTTGAGCGCTTTGACGTAATCGATTGCGGCCAGTGGCCCTATTTTCACTTTCTGCCTGCCAGGGCCTTTTGTTGGTTGCGTTCTTGTCCAATGATAGTTTCCTGGTATGAAGTTTGGGGGCGCCATTGGTTCGAATATCTTGGACCGCTTGGTTTCGCTGGCGCTATGGTCGAAAAGGCCTTCGTTCACATGCCCGATCGGATATTTGCCGTATCCGATGCGACGCGGCGTGACTTGATTCACACCGGTGCTCGTCCTGATGTGGTCGAGATGATACCGAATGGGATAGACTATAAACGTATTTGTTCGATAATCCCTCCCTCGACTAAATATCATGTCTCCTATATCGGCCGTTTGAAGAACCACAAGAACGTGGACGTGCTCGTGGAAGCCATCGCTCTCGCAAAAACTTCCATCCCCGATATCTCTGCTGTCATCATAGGTGACGGACCTGAGAAACCTATGCTGCTGGAAAAAGCTCGCTCCTTAGATGTCGCCCAGAACATCACCTTTACAGGCGCGGTCGAGGACTTCGACGATGCAATCCGGCTGCTTAAATCCTCTCTGCTGTTTGTCAATCCGTCGACCAAAGAGGGTGGCGGCAGCATCACCTTATTTGAGGCTAACGCCTGCGGACTGCCTGTGATCGCTGTGAAATGCCCTCACGGCATTGACCCAAATTTGATTCGCGAGGGCGAAAATGGCTATTTTGTAGATGAGTTATCCGCGAAGAAAATTGCCGATAAGTTGGTAGAGCTGCTGGATAACACCGACGTCATGAACGCCAACGCTTCACAATCAAAAAAGATGGCTTCTCAATACGACTGGGATGTCGTCGCCGATCAGCATGAAAACGCTTACAAGAAAATACGTCATCTCCAGTAAGGTGAAAAATGAAACGAATCGAACAAAACGGTGATCTTATTGCCCTGATCATCGACACTGCGGCGGATTTTAAGCCCGGCGTCCATTTTATTTCCGATCCCACCTGGCCTCTCCAGATTGGTCTTCTGGCCCATCGTGACGGACACTCTATTCCCGCCCACCGCCATTTTGAACGCCAAAACACCGGCAAAACCATGACGCAGGAATTCCTGCTCGTGGTCAGCGGAGAAATGGAAGTCGACTTTTACGATGCTGATGGTTCATTGTTTCGCTCTGAAACCCTGCTCCCCGGCCAAGCGCTACTGCAAATTCGCGGCGGGCATGGTTTCCGTTTTCCCGCGTCTAGTCAGGTCCTTGAATTGAAAATCGGCCCCTACCTTGGACTCGATCAGGATAAGCAGCTCATCGCTCAGGCGGTCGCAAAGTCGTGACTCTTCAAGATCAGAGCGCGATTTCAAAAATAATTCATCACCGCCGCGGCAGTTGGCGAATCCCAGGAGGAACATGGCAGCTTCAACTTCGATAAGCAAAATTCCAGTCTGCCAACCGTTTCTAAACGGCAACGAACTTGAGTATGTCCGGGATGCGGTGGATTCGACGTGGATTTCTTCGCAAGGCAAATACCTCGACCGTTTCGAGAGAGAGTTTCCTGCCTACGTGGGAATGAAGCATGGAACCTGCACATGTAACGGAACGACCGCTTTGCACCTGGCACTCTGCGCTGCAGGAATTGGATTAGGCGACGAAGTAATCCTTCCGTCCTTCACCATGATCGCCACTGCTTTCGCTATCTGTTACTGCGGGGCTACCCCCGTTCTTCTCGACGCCAATCCCGACGACTGGAATCTCGACGTTTCCACATTAGAGGCGGCCATCTCGCCCAAAACCAAGGCCATCCTCGTCGTGCATATTTACGGCCACCCGACGGATATGGACCCCCTCTTGGCCTTCGCCTCCCGCCACAATCTTCTTGTAATCGAAGATGCCGCTGAGGCCATCGGTTCGGAATATAAGGGCAAGCTATGCGGGTCGTTCGGACGCATTTCCTGTTTCAGTTTCTTCGCGAATAAAAATATCACCTGCGGGGAAGGCGGCATGGCATTGACCAATGACGACCTCCTGTATGATCGCTTGCGTTATCTGAAAAACCTCAGCTTTCCACTCGGTAAGAGTCGCGAATATGTTCACGAAGAGATTGGTTACAACTATCGAATGTCGAACTTGCACGCTGCGCTCGGATGCGCTCAACTCGAACGAGTGCACGACTATGTCGGCATGCGTCGCCGAAATGCCACGCTTTATTCGCAAAGACTGTCTCGCATTCCCGGATTGCGTTTGCCTGTCGAGCGCCCTTCGGTGAAGAATAGTTATTGGATGTACGGTGTAGTCTGCGAAAGACAATTCCCGGTTTCTCGGGATGTTTTAATGGCCAAATTGCTGGAGCGCGGCATCGAGTCGCGTAAGTTTTTTAAACCCATGCATTTGCAGAAATCCATCCGCGATTATGGTTTCCGCGCGCCCTCGCCCATGCCGGTATCTGAACATTTGGGTGACGCGGGCTTGTACTTGCCGTCCAGTTCGTCGCTCGCGGTGGAAGACATCGATCGAATTTGTGACGCTATTTCTGAAATCGCATCTGTGAGGAACGCTCACTAAAATGTTTAGTTCGTCGATCCCGAAAGCGGGCACGGATTGAAACAATGATTCGTCTCAGACTTAATCTATTCAAATTTTCGCTTAATTTCGTCGAATTGCTGCTTCCGCTGCTCTCCTTTACCCTTGCGGGGTACATCCGCTTTGACCTCCCTTTCTTTGCGGCCTCCAAAGATTACATCGGCATGCTTTTGCTCACGACCATCAGTTGGGCTCTCTTGTCACGCCAGTACGGTCTTACCTCTCCCGTGAACCTTTTTGCGGCCGGAGGCAAGTCCAGAAGAATCGCCAGCGCCTGTGGTGCCACGTTTCTGGTTACTTTTGTGGGCGCCAGTTTCTATCGCAATGCCCAGTTTTCCCGCAGCTTCCTGGTATTAAGTTGCGTCCTTCTTTTTTTTCTGACGTTCACCTCGCAAATTCTCTTTCGCGTCATCCTGGAGAGTCTGCGCCGCCGTGGAAAATATTGCATTCGCGTCCTGATCATTGGCGCCGACGATTTTGCGTTGGAAATGGCCAACCGTTTAATGCACGGCCAATTGACCCCCTGCCAGGTAGCCGCTTACGTCGCGCTTCCCAACCAGCAAGTATCCGTTACCGACCTCCCCGTCTACACTTTCGATGATGTTCCCCGGATTGCCGCTCAGAACGGCATCGATGAAGCCGTTCTTGCCATTCCCTATGCTCGCTTCGGTGAAATTCCCTCCCTATTGCGCCGCCTTGAACCGCTATGCGTGCCGACACGCGCGTTTTTGAGTTTTGGAGATGGTGTCCAGATTGAGGAGCACCTTTTTGATTTTGGCGGAATGCCTTTGTTGGATTTAAAACCTACTCCCACCGAGTCCATGTCTTATGCTTTGATAAAACGCCCATTTGATTTCCTCTTTTCCATCCTGGTACTGATCCTTTCCGCTCCCATCATGATCGTGATCGCCATCGCCATTAAGCTGACTTCCCGCGGCCCCGTGCTCTTTATCCAAAATCGCGTCGGGTTTAAGGGCCAGATTTTTCGCATGTATAAATTCCGCACCATGATGGGATCGGAAAAAGAGGAAGGTACCCGCTGGACTGTTCAAAACGATCCACGTTGTACGCCCATCGGATCGTTTTTGCGGCGCACAAGTCTCGATGAGCTGCCCCAATTCTTCAATGTTTTAAAAGGTGACATGAGCGTGGTGGGGCCTCGGCCCGAGCGCCCCTATTTCGTCGAAAAGTTTGTTAAAGACACCGAGAGTTACAACAGCCGCCACTATATGAAGGGCGGTATTACCGGCTGGGCGCAAATTAACGGCTTACGCGGCGATACTTCCATCCCTGAACGAATCCGCTACGACCTTTATTACATGCGCCACTGGAGCCTCGGATTTGATCTGCAAATTATCCTGCTCACGCTTATACGTGGTTTCGCGAATAAAAACGCCTACTAGCCGGAAGTGATTTGCACCGCCTATGCCGTGCTCCCGCTAACCAAACTCATTGGAAATCTTATTGCATCACCGTAACATTCCATCCTACGCTGTTGGGTGTAATACTGCTCGTGGTTGGATTACAGACTCTCACTTTCACCTTATCGTTTTCACTAATCCACGCGCTCCACACCAGGTTTCCACTTCCCAACGGCTCACCCGGCGAAGCCATGGCTGTTCCGCTCGGACGCGCATTCGCTACCTCCATTTCCCGTTCGGCGCAGCTCTGCGCAGCGATTGTAGAGTAGGCCAATTTTTGGCTTGCGCGGTAAATCCCCTCGATGGCAGTTCCATTTCCGCCGACCGATAATCCATGCGGCACAGCCAAAAGTCCCGACGGCTGCATCCGCATTCGCAACGCTCCGCCAGAGTAAAAACTGATGGTTCCGGCAGCGCTCGCATCCAGATTATTGAAGATCATATCGCCCCGCCCTTGCTGCACTCCGCTCGGCTGCGGAAAATAAATGTGATTGCCAATCTTGACGTCCCCGGCGTCCACCGCCAATGCCCACGATTTTGCGCCCATCGCCAGCGGCGGATTCGATTCGATACGCAACGTCGCGGCATCCAGGGCCGGGACGGTCCCGCCTCCATCAATTGGCGCCGCGATCGCTACGCCGCTGATGGTTGGCGCGGGCGTACCCTTCGACGGCCTAATAATTTTTGGAAAGAACAATACCGCATCCATTTCCTGCGCCGCGCCATTCCACACCGTGCCGGTAAGCTGCGGCAGAAACACCACGCTGGACGCAGCCGAAACGGACTCCTCGCTACCGGTGGCATTTTGTAACAGGAAGTCCGTCGTGCGTGGCGTAGCGTTCCAATCCTGGTATATCCGATGGGCTTTACCAGCAGCATCGAATAAGCTCATCGACGCGCCGCTTCCTTCCTGTTGCGAGCCACTTCCTTGTCCTTCAGGTCCTCTGTCTATGTTCGAACGTTCTTGCCCATGGACAACGCTAATGAACGCCCATAAAATCATCAGGATTGCAGTTATCCTCATAATCCTTCCTCAACCGAGCAAAATTTTGAAGACGCCAGAATCTCTTCGTTGGCCACCAAATATCAGATATATAAGGTGGGAGACATCTGGGCAACACGCAAGTTCCCCAGAATCTAACTTTTGGATTTTTGAGCCAAAATTTGAACCTCGTCAAAGATGTTGATCTGCGTTCCGTTATTTTTGCCGCATAATGTTTACGCTGAGTCGGACCACTGATTCCCCGGTGATTTCTAGCCGGGGAAAAATGCCATGACTGATTACGCAGCCCACATCGCCCGTGAGATTCAGGAAAGCATCTCCGTCAAGACGGGGCTGGGTCGCGTCGCCGAACAAATCGCCGAAGCCGCAACCGCGATAGTAAATTGCCTTCGCGCTGGCGGAAAATTGATCGTTTTCGGCAACGGTGGCAGTGCCTCAGACGCCCAGCACATGGTTGCTGAGCTCGTCGGCAGATACGCGGCCAAGCGACAAGCCCTCGCCGCCATCGCGCTAACCACCAACTCTTCTTCGCTCACGGCCATCGCCAACGACTTCGGATTCGAACAAATTTTTGTCCGCCAGCTCGAAGCTCTCGCCAAGCCTCAAGATCTAGTCCTGGCGATTTCCACCAGTGGGAACTCACCCAACGTCTTGCGTGCTCTGGAAACCGCCAAGACCCTTGGCCTGAAGAAAATTGGGCTTACCGGAAACGGCGGCGGCAAGCTCCGCGATCTCGTGGACATGAGCGTCATCGTACCGTCCCGTTCCACGCCGAGAATTCAGGAAGCTCACACCTTGGTAATTCACATTCTCTGCGGAATCGTAGAAAACTCTTTCGTCCACGATGCTCATCCGGGCGGCCAAATTTTGATCACCGGCAAGGCGCGGTAATTGCCAAATCTTTCGAGCACGCTGGACGCTTTTCCTGCCTCTCGCATTGCGGTCGTCGGCGACCTGATGCTTGACGAGTATTTGTGGGGCCAGATCGAGCGCATCTCGCCCGAAGCCCCGGTTCCGATTTTGAGCGTCACTCACCGGACCTCGACCTTGGGTGGCGCCGGAAACGTCGCCGAGAATTTGCGCCACTGGGGTGCCGCAGTGACCCTCATAGGTGTAGTGGGCCAGGATGAAACTGCTCGCCAGCTATCCGACCTGTTCCAATCACACGGAGTCAACGCCAAAGGCGTTCTCACCGACCCTCTTCGCAAAACAACCCGCAAAGCCCGCCTGATGTCCGTAGAACACGGCCAGCAGGTCTTCCGCCTGGACGAGGAATCAACAATTACCGTCAAAGGTGAAATTGAAAACAGTCTGATACGGGCGATTCGAACCCTGGACCAGAACGTCCAAGCCATCGTGTGCTCCGATTATCTGAAAGGTGTCTTGTCTGAAAAAGTTTTAGCTGCGGTATTTGAAGTCGCGCGCTCCCGTGGCATCCGCAGCATCGTCGCGCCAAAAGATTCCAATGCCGAGAAATATCGTGGCGCGAGTATTCTGATGCCCAACTCAACGGAACTGCGGCAAATGACCCCGCAGCGCGCAAATCAGGACGCGAACCAGGAAGCGTGGCTGGACGCTTCTGCCCGCTCCTTGGTTGAAGTTCTTGCCTTGCAGGCCTTGCTGGTAACCCGCGGCAGCGAAGGTATGTCGCTCTTTGAAAACTCCGCAAATGGCTTGCGCAGGGTCGATATCCCCACCATGGCGCGCAGCGTTTATGACGTAACCGGAGCCGGCGACACTGCCATCGCTGCCTTCAGCGCTGCGGTCGCTTCGGGAGCCGACCTGGGCGCGGCCGCCCAACTCGCCAATTTAAGCGCAGGCATCAAAGTAGGAAAACGCGGAACCGCCTGCGTCGATCTCGAAGAAATTCGAGCTTCGCTCAAGGAAATAAGAGCTCCCCACCACTCTGTATAATTTCAAACAGCCGGCTGCTCTCGCGACACATTTCCGTCGTAGCGTTCTTTCACGTGGCTAATCAGCAGCCGGATGCTGTTAGCCAGTTGCACCACCTCGCCTTCACCGCGAATTTCAAATTCAATTTCATAATTGCCTGCCGCGGCATGGTCCACCGCTTCCTTCAAACTCATCAAAGGCCTCACCACCTGCTGCGGCAGCACAAAACTGATCCAGATACTCACTAGCAGCGTGATTGCCGATACGATGCTCAACGCCCATTCTGAATGCGAAATCAATCGGCGCGCCCTTCGGTGATCTCCATCTATACGGTCCCAGTTCCGCGCCTCCAGTTCCGAAGTCAGTCGCAAAACATCTTGCCCGGAGTTTTGCAGGTCTGTCGTAATCTGTTGCAACGCGGGATTCCCCTCCTGCGCAGTCTTTGTAATCTGCGTATCAAAAGATCCAATCCTCGTGCGCAACTCCTCGATCAATTGGTCCCGCGGCTTATTCCGTGCGCCTTTCAGGATGCTCCCCAGGTCTTTCTCGTACGCTTGCAAAACATTTTGAATTCGATCGGCCGGCGCTTCTCCCGGCTTTTGCATGCTTGCGACTGCGTTCTTGAATTCCTCGTCGTACTGGTGCAACGCTATCAACGCTTGATCCGTCAGCGGTTGATCCGCGGCATTCAGCTCGCGGATCGCTCGCAAAATCTGCTCCAGCTTGGAGATCGACTCGCGATTAGCCTGCAAAGAAGAGGGATCATACAGCAGCAAATAATTCCTCTCCGCCCGCCTGGCCTCCAGCATCTCGATGGAAGCTTGCTGAGAAAGTGTCGCCGCCGGCGCATCGAAGCTTACGATGCGGTCCACGATCCGCCCCACCACCAGCAGGTAGTAAATCGCAAAAAAGATCACCGGCACCAGAATCAGTCTCACCACCGCCAGGCTAAGGGCCACACGCTTCCGCAGCGAACCACCCGGTGCGAGCACCTTAAACGATCTCCGAATCGCCAATCTCATCGTTAAGTTCTCCTCACGCCCTCCGCACCATAGCACGCCAGCGCCCCAGATTCACCGTTCCATCCCTTCCGCAACGCTGGCCGGTCCAGTCGGCATAACCTCAGGCTTCTCGTCCCAAAGTAACCCCTCCGCACCCTACTTCTTATTCATCGCACTTAATTTCCAATGCGCCTATTCTCTCGCTTACCGGCGGTCATTGCCCGTCATGACCCGCTGGAACGAGCCCCGAGATTCCCTGTATTCCACCGCATGGCCCTCTCGTAAAATGGTCTGGTCGATGAACAGGAGAAACCAGTCCCTTCTGTGCACCGCTCTTCTCCACCCGCTCCGCAGGAGCGCTTGGTGAGGCGCGGCCAATTCTCGCGTCGCGCGTGGCTTCGCCAAGCCGCACAGTTCGCTGGTGGTTTGCCTCTAGTCGGCCCTTCCGCACTAATTTCCGAATTCCTGCAGCGTACTAAACCCGCCCAGCAACATACTCAGCCCACACCCCAGCGTCAGCCTGCGCCGCAACAGCCTTCCGAGCGCCCCCCCCTCTTCGAAAACGACCCCACCAAGTACCGCTTCACTCGTGACGAGGACGAATTCCTCGAAAGTATTGAACGCACCACCTTCCAATTCTTTTGGAACGAGACCAACCCCGTCACCGGCCTGGTAAAAGACCGCAGCCACGCTGACGGTACCGATCAGCGTAATGTCGCCAGCATCGCGGCCACCGGCTTCGGCCTCACTGCTCATTGCATTGCCGACCAGCGCGGCTGGGAACAGCGTATGGAAATTCGCGATCGCGTTCGCAATACCCTGCGTTTCGTGGCTACCCGCGTACCGCACGAGCACGGCTTTTACGCCCACTTCTTGAATATCCAGAACGGCGAACGCGTCTTCCAGTCAGAAGTTTCCTCCATCGACACCGCCATCTTTCTTTGCGGGGTGCTCACTTGCCGCGCTTATTTTGACGACGCGGAAATCTACGAACTCGCGACCACAATTTTTGAGCGTGTCGATTGGCTTTGGATGTTACAGGGCCACAAAACTCTTGCCATGGGTTGGACTCCTGAGCACGGTTTCATCAAAACCCGCTGGGACGGTTACAGCGAACAGATGATGCTTTATCTTTTAGGTCTGGGCTCCGCAACCCACACTCTGCCCCCCGCCACTTGGTCTGCGTGGTCGCGGCCCATTTTTGAATTCAATGGCATCCGCTACATCAGCGGCAAAGCGCCCCTTTTCATTCATCAATATTCGCACGCCTGGTTTGACTTTCGCGGACGCCGCGACCACTACGCCGACTATTTCACCAATTCCGTAATCGCCACAAAAGTCCACAAATTGTGGTGTCTTGAATTGGCCCAGCAATTTCCTGATTACAGTGAAGACCTTTGGGGTATCACCGCCTCCGACTCCGTTCGCGGCTACACCGCCTGGGGCGGACCTCCGGAAATGGGTCGCATCGACGGATCGGTAGTTTCTTGCGCCACCGCCGGCTCCTTGCCGTTCTTGCCGCAGGAGTGCCTGCGGGTTTTACGCTATATGCGCGAAAATTACGCCCAAAAAGCCTGGCGCACCTATGGCTTCGTGGACGCCTTCAATCCCCTCACCAACTGGTATAGCGCCGACGTGCTCGGCATCGATTTGGGCATCACCATTCTGATGGCTGAAAATGCCCGTACCGGCTTTGTATGGGAACAGTTCATGAAAAATGACGAAGCCATTCGAGGAATGGCCCGCGCCGGCTTCCACGAATTAGTCACTACTCAACCGCTTAATTCCTAAGTAGGTTTTCTGCTAGCCTTTTTAACGGCTTCAATTGACCTCTACCATTTCATCCACGAACTATCCGCGCGAGAACCTGGCGCACGACAATCTCTCACTAGACTACTGGATGCTCGGGCAGCACCAGAAGTCTTTGGAGCAGGCCAGGGCAGCAATGCAAATCTATCCCAAGGATTCCTACGGCGTGATGAATATGGCTCGCGCTTACGTGAGTTTGAACCGTTTCGATGAAGCCCAATCCATTCTGGACCAGGCGACGGCGCAGCATCTCGATTCCCGCGGAGTTCACACCGCGAATTTCCGGTTAGCGTTGCTTCGTGGTGACGAAAACACCATTAAGAAGGATCTGGAGCAGGTGGCCGGACACTACGAAGAACCAGAGCTCTATCTGATGCGCGCTGAAGATCTGTGTTTGCGGGGGAAAATTCGCGAAACGCGGCAATCCTATACGCGTGCACTGGATTCTGCGCGCACGCAGAACATGAAGGAATACCGCGCAAATATTTTTGAGAGCGAGGCTGGCTGCGAGGTCGATGTAGGATTCCTGTCACAAGCACGATTGGAGGTCAACGCGGCCCTCGCTGAATCCCAAGATCGAAATGCCAAAACTGGAGCAGCTTATGTGTTAGCGCGTCTCGGTGATGAGGCAAAGACTAACGAAATACTGGACGACCTCGACAAGGCCTCGCCGGCTGACACTTTGATCCACGGCATCGACATTCCCCGCGCGAGCCATGAGTCTCAACCACAATCAACCGCAACAAGCCCTTCGAGACGTGGAACCGGGTGCTGCTTACGAACTTTCGCCCTTCGCTGTGCCCGTCATGGCAGCTCATGCCGAAGCTTTTCTGCGTCTTCATGATGGAGCGAACGCGGCGGCCGAGTATCAGAAGATATTGGATCACCGCGGCGTGAATACCACCAGCGTGCTTTATCCACTGGGATACTTGGGCTTGGGCCGCGCCTATGCGCAACGGGACACGCTCAAAGCCAAACTGGCTTATCAGACTTTCTTCGCTGCCTGGAAGGACGCCGACTCGGACATCCCCATTCTCAAGCAGGCCAAAGAAGAATACGCGAAACTGCAATAAACCTCTTTCGCTGTTAGTTCGCAACTTCAATCAGAGCCAGCGAATGCGGCTGCAGCGTCAATTTCATTTCCCCATTTTTGAGTGGCGGTTCCTCGGCTGCAGGCATCGCCGCAGCCTTCCGCAATGTCTCGATTTGTTGTCGGGAAGGGAATCGCGGGTTTCCCATTTTTTCGTATGCAGGCAGCGGCGACCCGTGCTCTTTATCGACAATTGTGACCCGCGCCTTACCTGCTTTCACTCCCGTAAAATGCAGCTCAAATGTCTTCGGCAATCCTGCCTCCTCCGGCAAGAACAAATTCCATACCGCCACCGCCAGCGCTCCATCCTTCCGTTTCGTCACCAGCACGCTATCGGATTTCACCTCCAGCCGCGTATCGCCCAACCGGTGCAACAGCGCAAAATCATTAAACGCCGGCTTGGGAATGCTTTCCTCAGCGAGCAACCCAAATCCCCCGTAAAAGGGAGTCTTCACCACCCCTTGCTCTTCAAACACGTCCGAGAAGTCCCAGTAACTCATCATCGTGGTCAGGCCGTCGCACTCCCGGATCGTGTTCGCAAGATATGGCCCCATATACGCCGAATCCGTCACCGCCGGGTTGTTATCATATGCCGCGTTGTACTCCGACCAGATCAGCGGCATGTTTGGATATGCCGAAGCCGCGATCTGCCGATGAACCTTCTTCACTGCGCGGCAAACCATTTCGTTACGCGGAATGTTCTCTTGCGTCCCAAAGACATCCTTCGCCGTATCATTTCCATAAACGTGGGTCGACACGAAATCCACCGGCACATTTTTCTCTTTGCAGTGCGCCAGGAACCGGTCTGCCCACGCCGCTTGCGCCGTAGCAGGCCCTCCCACACGCAACCTAGAACTAACCCGCTTCACCGCGCGCACTGCGTGATCGTACAAATCGAAATACGTCGTATCTTTTGGATTCCCCACCCAAAAATCAAGATTAGGTTCATTCCATACTTCGAAATACCATTGCGCTACCTCATCTTCGCCATAACGTTCCACCAGATGCCGCGTAAAAGTTTCAATCAACTGCTCCCATTTGCCCCAATCTTTCGGCGGCGCCACGTTTTGCTTGTACCAGAACGCGTGCTTGGCATTCGGGTCCGACGTCAGCTTCTCTGGCATAAAACTCAGCTCAATGAACGGCCGCACTTTATTTTCCAGCAGTCCGTCATAAATCTGGTCTACATACGAAAAGTTGTACACCGGCTTTCCATCTTTATCTTCGTCGTACAGCCCGATCTCGTCATGAAAAATGGCATGAAACCGAATATATTCGAAGTCCGTGATTCGCTTGACCTCCCGCAAATCGTGCCGGTAACTATCACGCAGCGACAGGACTGCTCTCCCCGAACCAAACATTTCTTCCCAGAAGTGTGGGAACGGATGGGATGGCGCCGCAGCGTCGATTTCCACTGTCACTGGCGTGACCTGCGCGCGAGCGCTTGGCCCCCACCACAGCGCCAATATCGTCAGGCAAATACCTGGCGCAAGCGGTCGCACACACAACCCAAACCTAACTCGATAAGAATTCATCTCTGCTCCTGAGTGGTTCGCAAATGGTGCCGTGAGGGCTGCCAGCGATCTCGACATTTATAGCATCATGACCTGGGATGCTTAGAATATCGATTTTATACCACAATTCCTCGTTATTTGCCCGCACCCTTCAGCCGCGATGCCTCTCCCGTTAAAACCTCCAAACAGTTTTCAGGATTATGGTCAACAGGTGACGCGTCTGGAACACTTGCTCGCAGTCCCAATTGCTTGCTGCCGCACGCGGACTTATGCTATTTACGAGCTCGTAAATCGAATCCACAATCGCGCCGTTGCCGCGGCCCAGCCGCTTGAATAGCGCTGGCTAAAGCCAACCACATGTCTAAGCCTAGATTCTTGGTCTCACTGACGACCAGCGATAACGATTATCAGATTGAGCAGGCCCAGTCTGCCGAACAAGCCGCCAACAAACTCGGCGTAGAAGTTCAGATTGTTTTTGCTGATAACGACGCCATCACTCAAAGCACCCAAGTCCTGAAAGCCATCCAGTCCTCGGAAGCCACGCGCCCAAACGGCATCATCTTTGAACCCGTTGGTGGAACTGCCTTGCCACAGGTCGGCCAGGCCGCCGTGAGCGCCGGAATTGGCTGGGCCGTCTTGAATCGAGACGCTTCCTACATTGCCGATCTTCGCAAGTCAGCCACCGCACCCATCTTCGGCCTCACTTCTGACCACGTCGAAATCGGCAGAATCCAGGGCCGTCAATTCAAAGCGCTGTTACCGCACGGTGGCTCTATCCTTTATATACAGGGCCCCTCAGAGAACTCCGCGGCCAAAGAGCGCACTCTTGGCATGCGCGAGACCAAGCCCGCCAATATTCACATCACTCTCTTAAAAGCTCAATGGACCGAAGAAAGCGCCACTCGCTCCGTGCGCTCCTGGCTTAAGCTTGGAACCTCTCAGCGCGCTCCCATCGACCTCGTCGCCGCTCAAGATGATTCCATGGCCATGGGTGCTCGCAAAGCCTTTGAAGAATTAACCAACGAGCTGGATAAGGAGCGTTGGCTCAATTTGCCTTTTACCGGCTGCGACGGCCTGCCCAAAACGGGTCAATCCTGGGTGCGCAGTGGAATCCTCACCGCCACCGTGTTTATTCCTCCCAACGCAGGCCAAGCCATCGAGATGCTCTTCCACGCCCGCGAATCAAAAAAGCAAATCCCCGAATGCGTACTCACCGTCCCCGTTTCCATCCCCGCCCTCAGCGAACTAAAACCCCGCGTGCCAAGCTAGGCCTTCGAAACCTGACGATCTAGTGAAACCGGAATTCGGCTAGTTGCGAATTATTGGGCCTTTCTTCAGAACATCGTTACTTAATGTCTTGAGTACACAGAAATTAATTTTATTTTTTGTTAACCAATAAAGTACTATATGCGTCATTTATCTGCGTCCCTACAATCACTTTGTTTTGTAATCGGTTGTCTGCTGTCCCGGAAGGATAAACTGGATGTCCACTAGGCCCCGGCGTGCCCGCAAGTCCGATTTACTCCCAACATACTTAAAATTCTGGTTGTTTGCATTGCTCGCAGCCACGTTTGCGTTGCCTTTGTCGGCGGCGAACGACCCAGCGCCCCTCCAGCCTCCGTTGGACAAATACAAGGCCCAGAATTTGCTGCGTTCTGCCGCATTCTTTGAGCGCAACGAAGGCCAGGTGGACGACCGCGTTTTGTTTCTGACTCAGGGCCTGGGTTACGCTGCCTACCTCACGCATGATGGCGCGACCCTAGTGTTCTCCGAATCTTCCAGGTCCGCCAACGGTCGCGCAACCAGCTCCCAAAGAGTCGTGCGCCTCAACATCCTCGGCATCGATTCGCACCCTGCAGTGATCGGTTCAGAAGAGCGTCCCGGCGTCACCAGCTATTTCTCCGGCAACGACCCCAAACAGTGGCACACCCGCGTCCCTCAATTTGCCAAGGTGATTTACCGTCACGCCTATCCTGGCATTGACCTGGTTTTCGAGATTCGCAATGGCCGCCTGGAATATGACTTCCTGATCGCACCGCATGCGAACCCCAACCTTATTCGCGTAAACGTAGAAGGCGGCACGCTGCATCGCACCGTCGCCGGAGACGTCCTTGTACGATTCGGCAAGCATCACGACTTCACGCTGAAGAAGCCGGACGCCTATCAACCTGGAAACGAGGGACACGAGAATCAAATTACAACCGTGCGTTACTCGCTGCGCGGTCGTGACATGGCCTTCGCCCTCAACAACTACAACCACGACCTTCCGCTCGTGATTGACCCCGCCTTGATCTTCGCCACCTACTTGAGCAGCAATTGTCCCCTGTCTGCCGACCCCCATTTTTCATCTTGCGCGGACTCGGTCTATGATCTGGCTGTAGACAGCACCGGCATTTACCTTGCTGGATCTACAAACGCCGCGAGTATTCCAGCTCCGGGTGGCAGCACTCCAACTAACGCAACTCGGTCGTTCGTCGTGAAGTTAGACCCCAACGCCACGACAGTGATCTACATGGTCTTTCTTGGCGTTGGCTACGCTCAATCCGTCGCCGTTGACGCCTCTCACTCTGCCTACGTGACCGGGATCGCTCAGTATCCCGCGCCCGCAGGTGCCGGCACTTTGCCGACAACGCCAGGAGCCTTTAGCCAGGTTCCCGCCAATGCTTGCAGTACGTACTTAAGCGCGGTATGCAGTGCTCCATACGCGGCTAAATTGACCCCGGACGGCGCGAACCTTCAATACTCCACTCTTCTCCAGTTGGTAACGCCCTCGGGCCAACCCAACGTTAATTACCAGGCGGTTCAGCCTCAACGTGGCAAGGTTGATGCTTCCGGCGCTTTCTATGTGACGGGAACTACCGCCTCCACGACGCCTGCTGTAGACTCCGCCCTGTTGGTTGGTCCGTTTCCCGCCACTGTCGGTGCTTATCAAACTACGCCACCATCAATTTATCCCAGTGGTTTTGTCATGAAGCTCAATCCCTCCGGTTCCGCCCTATCTTATGCAACCTTTCTTGGGGCACAAACCGATCAGCCTAATCAGGTTCTTAGTCTCGCTGTAGACTCCAGCGGTGCGGCCTACGTGGCAGGCTCTGCCAGCGCTGGCTGGCCGACTACCACCGGGGCATTTCAAACCGCTAATGCAGACGCACTCTACGACGACGGATTCGTTTCTAAACTGAGCCCGGACGGCAGTTCGCTCGTATATTCCACCTATTTTGGTGGGCCTGGGAACGATTACATCAATGGCGTAGCTGTAGACAGTTCCGGTGAGGCTACGATAGCAGGCTGGGGTCCCAATCCACCTGGTTCGATCCCCAACTGTACTAATTCGCCGCTCGCCGATCACATGTTCGTTGGTAGGTTCAATGCTGCAGGCTCCGCATTAGTCTATTCCACATCATTCTGTTCACAATCTTGGGGATTTACCGACGTCGCTTTAGACAGTCTGGGGAATGCCTACGCTGTTGGACAAACCGAAGACATCGCGGCATTTCCTCTAACGAATCCCATTCAGGCGTATCTTCTCGCCACTACCAGTGCCGACCCGCCGGATGCAGTAATAAAGGTGGATAACTCTGGAGCAATCGTATGGGCGACGTTCCTCGGGCAGGTGGCCCAAGACATATATCAGAGAATTGCTGTCGATCCCTCCGCCAATGTGTACGTTTTGAACGGTATGGGTCCGACAACTGCTAACGCGCTGGAACCAAATCCCGGGTTCCATGAGGAAGTCGAACCCACTCCATTTCTGGCGAAAATTGCTCCAAGCTTGGGAGCAGCGGTAATGATCGTTAATCCTAAGTCCATCTCTTTCGGCGATCAGTTGCTCGGCACGTCAAGCGCTAGTTCCGATGTCACGGTAGGAAACTTCGGCGACGCCGCTCTCGGCGTCCCCGGTGCAATTTCCATCACCGGCGATTTTTCTCAAACTAACACTTGTACCGCCACCATCCCAGGCGGTCAAAAGTGTGACATCAGCGTTGTTTTCAAGCCGACGGCTTCCGGCCCTCGGACTGGCACTCTGACGATCAGCGCCAGCGGGCAAACCACCCAGGTCATACAGTTGACCGGTAACGGAACAGCTCCCGCCGAAACTTTCACACCCACCGCTTTGGCCTTCGAACCACAACTCACCGGCACCACCAGCTTGCCGCTCTCGGTTCAGATCAGCAACAGCGGCACCGGCCCCCTGACTATTACTTCGCTGCAAACTTTAGGCGACTTTGCCCAGTCAAACGCTTGCGGTTCACCAGTGATTCCAGGAACCAACTGCATCGTGCAGGTTACTTTCACCCCCGCCGCTCTTGGTAATCGCACGGGTGTTCTCACCATCACTGATAACGCTGCAGGCAGCCCGCACACCGTGGCCCTCAGCGGCCAGGGCACAACTCAGCAGGCCAGCGTCAGTCCTACATCTCTGACTTTCGTCTCGCAACCCGTCGGCGCATCCACTACCGGAGCAGTCGTCACCCTGCACAATGGCGGTACTACCGCCCTCGCGATTTCCTCCATAGCCGCAACCGGTGACTTTGCCCAAACCAATAATTGCGGCGCCTCCCTCGCCGGCGGCGTGGATTGTCAAATCACCGTCACCTTCACGCCCACCGCTGCTGGCAATCGCACCGGCACCCTCTCCACCACTGATAGTTCTTCCGGCAGTCCGCAAACCGTCGCGCTCTCGGGAATGGGCGTCGACTTTTCCATCGTTACTCCCACCGGCGGTTCTACTACCGCCAGCGTTACTGCAGGTCAGCCTGCTACCTATAACCTGCAAATGAGTCCCACTGGCTTCAGCGGAACAATTACCCTCACTTGCACCGGCGCGCCGTCCGGAGCCACCTGTACGCCCGCTCCCGCAACACTGACCACCAACGGTACGGCACCCATACCCTTCGCCGTGAACGTCACCACTCAGGCGAATTCCGCACTTTTCCGTTTCGGCCCTGACTCATCCCATCGCCCACCAATTTCGCCCATCGCACTTACCGCGTGGTCTATGTTGCTTGTGCTGCTGCTAGCCGGCGCAGCGCTTTCTCGCCGTCCCGTAAATGTGCGCGTTAAATCCGCCTGCTTCCTCGGTCTTGCATCAGCGGCGATCTTCCTTGCCGCATGCGGTGGAGGCTCCGCCACCACGCCACCCAATGTCGGCACGCAGAAGGGCACCTACACACTCGTGCTCACTGCCAAGTCCGGCACCCTAACCCACACCATGAACTTAACGCTGAATGTAAATTAACAATTCAACTCCTCCACACGCCGGCAAAGTTTTGTGGAATCGTCAATATGTTTCCGCATGTTTCCGCACCAAGGACTTCGACGCTGAATCATTGCCTCACCATCGCGTACGCGTTGACGGCGCCTAGCCCACGATATAAACTCCCGCCAACTTGCTCTCCATGGACCATAAATGAGCGATTGGGAGTACATCCAGACAGATCCCGCGGAACAGTTAATGCAGGTGCATCACTTTTCGATTATTAAACAGCAACGCGGCGGTGGCGTGCCCTTCAATATCACCATCAAGGAATTTGCCGTACCGCCTCCCGGGCAGCGCCTGCGCTTTTATGCCGAGGCGGACAAGCCCGTGAACCAGAAATCCGCTTCCTTTGTACCGTGCGGCTGGGGCACCTCTATTTTTTCCGCGCTTGGCGATTGCGTGCGGCTCATCCGTCAGTTTCCATACGAAGGCGACGGGGCCGTCACCTCGTGATCCTCCAAATTACCCGACGAACTCTCCAACCAGGCATGATCGCCCTGGAAATCAAAGGTAGCCTTCATTCCGGCCCAGAATGCGCCAAGCTCAGCGAGGAAGTTGACAAACTAATTGAATCCCGAGAAACCCGTGTGATCTTTGAGATGTCTGGCGTGACCCATGCGGACAGCTCAGCCATTGGAGTCATCGTGAAATGCTTTACAAAGCTGAAGTCTGCCAATGGCGCCCTTCGTATTGCCTGCGCACAATCGATGGTTGACTATAGCCTCAAATTAACCAAGGTCGACCAGGTCATCGAAATATTCCCCTCCGTGGATCAGGCCGCCAAGGGATTTTCCGTGCCGGACGCCAGCGCCCATCACCCAGCCTGACCTGAATAATTTTCGTGCCGCTCGCGTTCACGTGGAAACCAGCAAAAAACTTAGGAGTGCTATGAGAATTGTGCGCGCAGTCTTGGTTGCATGGTTTGTGGTGAGTTTTGTGCCGCGTGCCTTTGGCCAAGCGAAGATCGCCGCGCAACCTGTCAGGGCGGTGCGTTTCGGGAAGTTATGGGACGGGCATGGAAAAGTCTGGACCGGCGCCATCGTCATTGTGGAAGACGGGAAAATTCGTAACGTGACCACCGACGCGTCCGCGATCCCTCAGGGCGCAGAGCTGATCGACCTGTCGAACTACACTGGCCTGCCAGGTCTCATCGACGTGCACACCCACATGACTATGTACACCGACGAAAAACCCGGTGAGCCGATGTTGAAGCAGCTCACCGTGAATCCGCCGGCCGTAGAAGTTTTTCTTGCCCGCAAGGGCGCCATGCGTACGCTCGAGGCGGGTGTAACCACGGTGCGCGATCTGGGAGCCGATCAGTACATGGATATTGCCATGCGCGATCTCATTAATCATGGCGAGATGATTGGGCCGCGGATGTTTGTAGTTGGCTATGGCTTGTACACTACGAATACGCCCTACAAGCCGGGCTTGAATCTCCCCGCGGGCGGAATTGCCGATGGCGTGCCGGAAGTATTGAGGGTGGTCCGGCAACAGATCGCCGCCGGCGCCGACTGGATCAAGATGTATGCATCAACGGGCACGGATGACGACGTGACCGGATTCCAGACCTACAACTACGACGAAATAAAAGCAGCGGTCGACACCGCGCATCAATTCGGAAAGAAAATCGCCATTCATTCCTATGGGCCAGCCGGAGCGCGCGACGCGGTGCGAGCTGGCACGGACTCGCTGGAACACGCCACCGACATGGACGATGCCACCATTCAGGAAATGGTGAAACGCGGCACCTACTATGTCCCCACCGTCGATCACAATCGCTACTACATCGACAATGGAGACAAGATTGGCTATGCACCCGGCTATAAGGAACGCTTGCAAGCCTTCATCCCGCGAAATTTGGAAACCACCAGGCGCGCCTTCAAAGCCGGAGTGAAAATCGCCATGGGCTCCGACGCCATCTATACCATGTTCGGCGAAAATACCCGCGAACTGGGATGGTTCGTGAAAGCGGGCATGACTCCAGAGCAAGCATTGCAAACCGCCACTGGAAATGCGGCCAAGCTACTAGGAAAAGAAAACGAGTTGGGCGCGGTGGCGCCCGGATACCTGGCCGACTTGGTAGCTGTCGACGGCGACCCCCTCGCCGACATCAACGTCGTGCTCCACAACGTGAAGTGGGTGATGAAGAGTGGCGACGTCGTTGTGGACAAAACCAAAAGTGCCGCTGCGCACTGAATCCATGAGCAACGCTAGCTTCCACACAAAAGGCTGCGAGCCAATTTGCCAATACTCACTGCTGCTGGGGTTTTTCACTGGCTGACACGGAGCCGTTCAGCTGCTCCAAGTTTGCCAACCGCTCCCGTATCTGATCCGCGTCCTTCGCATACGGAGCTTGCTCCACGTAAATTTGTAGCTCTGCGATCGCCATACCGTAGTTCTTTTTTCGCGCATAAATTTCAGCCAATAAGAGATGCAGTTGCGGAAAACGCGTGGGCAGGTCTACTTGTTCTGCCTTGCGCCCGCTCTTTTCCGCGTCTTCGAATTTATTGAGCTTGTAATTTGCCACCGCATTATAGAAATAGGCATCGTTGTAATTCGACGCATCCAGATCCCAGACATAGCCAGCAATGTGATTCAACGGATCGAGATCCAGGATGTGACCAGTAAAATTCAGCACCGCCGTCCAATTTTCTGCCTCGTACGCCATCAACGCGAGCGACAGATACGGCGGCAAGAACTTGGTGTCGATAGTCGTGGCTCGGGTAAACGCCGCGTGAGCCGCATCCTTCTCATATTCTTTCTGTAAAACGGTTCCCAACTGATACCAGGCGTTCGCGTACTTGGGGTAGATCTCAACCGCCTTTCCAAAATATTTGTGCGCATTGGCGAGTTCGCCCTTCTTCTCCGCTACCAGCCCCTTCTCATAAGCTTTTCTCGCATCTTTTGGCGCGTTGTATGGCGACGCGTTTAACGTCAGGCTTTTGACCTTTGTGCGTCTCTGGACCACAATGGCGCCCACGTCAACACTGCTGAGAGAACCAGTGAGATCCACAAGGTTGATGACGCTGGAGCTAAAACCAGAAACGGAAGCCCGTAGCTCACAATTTGCCAATTCCTGTCGTGGAATTCCCAGCTCCGAATTCTGGTTATCCACCGCAGCTCGCGAAGCTGGGTCGGCGGTCGCGTCAAGGAAAGAATCATTTTTCGATCCCAGTTGCATGCTGAACTCGCCGTTGAGAGCTGCATGGACCTGTTGACGCACCGCCCCGTTGCAAATTCGCTCAACCACTGCATCGTTTGGAACGGCCGTGGCGTCGGAAGTTGTGACGCGTCCCAGGAGAAACATCACCCGGTCTTGGGTCGATTGAACCGGCTGCGTAGTAGTTGTAGCGGGATTCGGAGACCGGCTTGGAGCGCCGGATGGTGGCGGCGCGGGGCCCGGCTTCTGTCCCAATGCAACCGGCACGAGAAATCCCGCAGCGAGCACCAACTCGACGAAAACGCGCGTGCCGTGGTTGACAGACCTATTCACAGGAAGGAAACGTCCGAGCAACAAAAGTCTATGGCCCGTATCAGTCCAAGTCAAGGCTCTCAAATCGCTCGCCACATGCGGCAAACCTTCATTCAACGCGGCCCGGTTTAAACCGAACATCACCTTGCTGCCTGGCAGTTTTGTCACGATTTCGCTGCTCCTCTGCACCTTCCAGAGGGTATAATTTCGCGGCGTTCCCATCCATCGCATTAAATTTTTGATTCGGAGACCACCGAATATGAAGAGTTCCAGCGTCACTTCCGGCATGGATCGTCGGCATTTCCTGGCTGCCACTGGCGGAGGCCTTCTCGCCGCCGCAGTGCCCGCGGCCGGAGACGCTGCAGGCTTCGTTGCCGCGAACACCGCCGGAACTGCCGCCCAAGCAGCGGTCCCCCAGAAATCATCTATGCGCAAGATCCCCATCGGCGTCTTTGATCCGGTCTACAAAGACCTGTCCATGGACGCCATGCTCGACAAAGTGAGCGCCCTCGGCCTCGAAGCCATGGAAATTGGCACCGGCGGTTATCCCGAAGCACCTCACTGTCCCATCGATGAACTCTTGGCCGACGCTTCTAAAGCCAAAGCCTGGCAGAAGAAATTCGAGGATCGCGGCATTCACGTCGCTACTCTCAGTTGTCACGGCAATCCCATCCACCCGGATCCCGAGCACGCCAAAAAAGACGCGGAAAGCTTTCGCAAAACTGTTCTGCTCGCCGAACGCCTCGGCGTCAAAGTGATCGTAGGCTTCTCCGGCTGTCCCGGCGGCTCCGCATCAGACACCCAGCCCAACTGGGTTACTTATCGTTGGCCGCCCGAATACGCCGCGATGCAGGACTGGCAATGGAAAGAAAGAGTCGTCCCCTACTGGAAGGAAGCTGCGAAATTTGCTCGCGAACACGGCATCCACAAGCTCGCTTTTGAAATGCATCCGAATTTTGTGGTCTATAATCCTCGCACTCTTCTCAAACTTCGCGAAGCCGTCGGCGAAGAAATCGGTGCCAACTGCGATCTCAGCCATCTCTTCTGGCAAGGATGCGATCCCGTCGAAGTCATCCACTTTCTCGGCAAGCAGGGCGCCATTTATCACGCTCACATGAAAGACACCGCGTTCTATCCCGACAATGTAAACAAATATGGCGTCCTTAATTTCGCGTTCGAAACCGCGGATTTGCCGCTGGCCTCCGAAACTTTCCGCGCCGTCGGCTACGGTCACGGCGCGGAACTCTGGAAATCCATCATCAAGGCCTACATGGACATTGGCTACCAGGGCATCCTAAGCATCGAAAATGAAGACCCCATTCTCGCTGGCGAAGTCGGGGTTGAAAGAGCCGCCTACGTTTTGAAAAACGTGCGCAACGAATTGCTGGGAACCTAGCATGCGCCGCAGGCAATTTTTCGGCGCTTGCGCCCAAGCCGCGGCAACTGTCGCTGCCACCACTTCTGGCGCTACCTCGCTGTCCGACGCAACCTGTCTCGCGGATTCAGATGAACTCCAGGCAACTGCAAATAACACGCCGCCGTTCAAACTCTCCGTCATGCTGTGGACCGTGTACGAAAAATTGCCCTTCGATCAGCGTATCGAAAAAGTTGCCGAGGCCGGCTACCCCGCCGTCGAGTTGGTCAACGAGTACAGGAATTTCACCAAGGAAGACTACGCCAGATTTCGTGCCAAAAAACGCGAACTGCGACTCACCGTCGATGCTACCAGCGGCATCTCCCACAGTTTGTGCGACGCGTCTCAACGCGATGCTTTCCTTGACGAAGTGCGCGCGAAACTCCCCGTTCTCGAAGAGCTTGAATGCAATAAGCTCATCATCCTCTCCGGAGATAGAGTTCCCGGCCAAAGCCCTCAGCAAATGCACGCCAATTGCATCGAAAGCCTGAAGCGCGGCGCCGAGATCGCCGCCGCTAAAAATGTCGGCCTTCTTCTCGAAAATATCGATCCCGAAGAAAATCCGAAATATTTCCTGACCTCCGTTTCCGAAGGCTTCGACATTGTTCGCTCGGTCGGCGCTCCTAATGTCCAGTTTCTATATGATTTCTTTCACGACCAGATCGCCGAAGGCAACCTCCTCGCCAAGCTGGAAAAAAACCTGGACCTCATCGGCGTTGTTCACATCGCCGACGTGCCCGGCCGTCACGACCCTGGTACCGGCGAGATCAATTATCCAAATATCTTCCGCAAGCTCGGCCAACTGGGCTTTAATGGGTATGTAGCCATGGAATTTATACCCGAAGGCGAGACCGTTGCTGCTCTCCGCGCTGCTCGCGAAATGGCCACCAAATACGGCAGCGCGCAACGAAATCAATCCGCTCAATTCATCAACCACCGGAGGCCCTATGCAGCGGCGTGAACTTTTCAGATTACTTGGAGCCGGTGCAGCCCTCCCGGTTTTTGATTCGAATCTCCTCGCCGCCTTTCAGGACGCACACCCCAAATCCACTTACGCGCTGCGCACCCTGAACCCCCATCAGAACGCCACTGTGGTCGCCATAATCGATTTGCTCATCCCCGAAACCGACACACCCGGAGCCAAGGCCGTGCGCGTAAACGAATTTATCGATTTGATCTTGACCGACTGGGCCCACGAAGATGAGCGTCAAAAGTTTCTCTCCGGTCTCGAGAGCATAGACAAGCGCAGCAACGTCATCTTCGGCAAAAATTTTATCGACGTTACACCTCAGCAGCAGGAAATTCTTCTTCGTGAGCTCGATCAGCATTGGGCCATGGATCGCGAAGAGCGCGCCACCCATCCTTACGTTCGCCACACTCACAACGAGCAGCTCACCGGTGATTTTTTTGGCGTCGTAAAACGCATGACTCTATACGGCTACTACACCTCCGAGGTCGGCTTCACTCAGGAGCTGCGCAAGCAAATCATTCCCGGCGCATATCACGGATGTACTCCCGTGACCGCTGCTGGCACTACCAAGGCTTAGGGAGAAGCGATGCCTGGCACAAAAATTTACGACGCAATCGTAATAGGCTCCGGAATCACCGGTGGCTGGGCCGCAAAAGAACTCACCGAAAAGGGTCTCAACGTTTTATTGTTAGAGGCCGGCCGCCCCATCGTCCCCGAACAGGATTACGTTGAGCATGTTCCCTCCTGGGAATTGAAGTATCGCGGCTGGGATTATCGCGAGGAGCGCCTCAGAACACAAAAAGTTCAGCGCGAGTGTTATTACGCGTGCGATGAATACTCCAGCAAATTTTTCGTCAACGATCTCGACAACCCCTACACCACCGATGCCGACAAGCCTTTCACCTGGATTCGTGGCCGCCAGGTCGGCGGCAAGTCGATCATGTGGGGCCGTCAAAGCTATCGTTTCAGCGATCTTGATTTCGAAGCCAACGTGCGCGATGGAATTTCTGCCGACTGGCCCATCCGCTACAAAGACATCGAGCCCTGGTACGAATACGTCGAGGATTTCGTCGGTATCAGCGGTCAAGCCGAAGGTCTGCCCCAGCTTCCCGACAGCAAGTTCCTGCCGCCCATGGAGATGACCTGCGCCGAACTGGTGGTCAAAGAGGCCTTGCCAAAAAGTTTCAACGACGGCCGGATATTGACCATCGGACGCGCCGCGGTATTGACGCGTGTCCATCGCGGCCGCGCCGCCTGCCACTACTGCGGAGTTTGCCATCGCGGTTGCATCACCCGCTCTTACTTCAGCAGCTTGAATTCCACGCTCCCCGCCGCGGAAAAAACCGGTCGCTTGACGCTTCGTCCTTACAGCGTGGTGCACAGCCTCATCTTTGATCCCAACACTCGCAAAGTAACTGGCGTCCGCGTGATCGACGGCCAGACCAAACAATCTCTCGAATTTCGCAGCCGCATTCTTTTTCTGAACGCCTCCGCTCTCGAATCCACGCGTATTTTATTGAACTCCGCGACTACCGAATTTCCCAGCGGCCTCGCCAACACCAGTGGCGAGCTTGGCCACAATCTTATGGACCACGTCATGGGCGCCGGCGCCGACGGCATCATTCCCGGTCACGAAGACAAAGAAGAATTCGGCAATCGTCCCAACGGCATATACGTTCCGCGCTTCAGAAACATAAAAACCAAAGAACCCTTCCTTCGTGGCTACGGTTATCAGGGCGGCGCCTACCGCGAGGGCTGGTCGCGCGGCATTAACTCCGCGGGCTTCGGGGCCGATTTCAAAAACGCACTTCGCAAGCCCGGTGAGTGGCATTTCTCGTTCTACGGTTTCGGCGAATGCCTCCCCAACCGCGACAATTTTATTGAAATCAATAAAGAACAAAACGACGCCTGGGGCATTCCCACCTTAAAAATTCATTGCGCCTTTGGCGATAACGAGAAGGCCTTGCAGAAAGACATGTCTATCCAGGCCGCCGAAATGCTCACCGCCGCGGGCGCCACCGACATCCATCCTTTCATTGAGGATAACGCGCCAGGCCTGACCATTCACGAAATGGGCACCGCCCGCATGGGCAAGGATCCCAAAACCTCCGTCTTGAACGAACACAATCAGGCCCACGACGTGAAGAATCTCTTTCTCACCGATGGCGCCTGCATGGTCTCCTCCGCCTGCGTCAATCCTTCGCTCACCTACATGGCCCTCACCGCTCGGGCCTGCGATTTCGCCGTTTCGCAAATGAAAAAAGGTGAGCTTTAACGGATGTCTCAGGTTCTTCGCTCTCCAAAAACCTATGACGTGTGCGTCGTCGGCTCCGGAGCAGGTGGCGGCATGGCCGCTAAAATTCTCACCGAGGGTGGCTTAAGCGTTGTTCTGCTGGAAGCCGGTCCGCCCGTAAATCCCGAAAAAGACTTCAAGATGTTGATGTGGCCGTACGATTTGCCTCATCGTGGCGCAGGCGTCGGCGGTCACGCGAGCGAAAATTTCGGCGAATTCCTCGCACCCAACGGCGCATGGAACATCGACGGCGAACCCTACACTTCCGCGCCTGGCGCTAACTTTCAGTGGTTCCGTTCCCGCATCGTCGGCGGTCGCACCAATCACTGGGGCCGCATCGCTCTCCGTTTTGCTCCCATCGACTTCACTTCCGGCACCCGTGATGGATTGGGCGACGATTGGCCCATCACTTACCAAGACATCGCTCCTTATTACGACAAAGTCGAATCCTACATCGGCGTTTTTGGCACCAAAGAAAATGTTTCCAGCGCTCCCGACGGTGTATTTCTTCCGCCGCCCAAGCCCCGCTGCACCGAACTGCTCGTCAAAAAAGCCTGCGACAAGCTCAACATCATTTGCATTCCCGCTCGCCTCGCGGTTCTAACCCGCTCCATAAATGGACGCGCTCCTTGCCATTACTGCGGCCAGTGCGGTCGCGGCTGCACGACCGCGTCCAATTTCAGTTCCAGCCAGGTCTTGCTGCCCCCCGCGATGAAAACTGGCCGCCTCACTCTAATCACTGGAGCCATGGCCCGCGAAGTCGTCGTCGGTAAAGATGGCAAGGCCGAAGGCGTCTCGTACGTCGACAAAAACACTCTCACCGAGAAACGCGTCAACGCTCGTGCCCTCGTTCTTGCCGCCAGTGCTTGCGAATCCGCCCGCCTGTTGTTGAATTCCCGCTCCACCGCTTTTCCGGACGGCCTCGCTAATTCCTCCGGTACCGTCGGAAAATATTTAACGGATTCCGTCGGCAGCGATGGCTGGGGCCACATCCCGGCCCTCGAAAAAATGCCGCCGCACAATCACGATGGCGTTGGTGGAATGCACCTCTATATCCCGTGGTGGAAGTTCGATCGCAAAAATGATTTTCCCCGCGGCTATCACATCGAGCTATACGGCGGCCGCGACATGCCCGGCGTAGGAATGTTCCACGAACTTTGCCATGACGAAGAGGGTTACGGAGCCACTCTCAAATCCCGCGCACGTCAAACCTACGGCACCACCATCGGATTCGCGGGACGTGGCGAAATGATTCCCAATCCCCATACTTACTGCGAAATCGACCCCGATATTGTCGATCAGTGGGGCATCCCCGTCTTGCGTTTCCACTTTCGCTGGTCGGAGTACGAATTGCGCCAGGCACAGGACATGCAGCAAACTTTCCGCTCCATCGTCGAAGCCATGGGCGGCGTTTACAAAACAAAAACCTCCATCGATGGCCAATATCCTTTCGGAATTCTGGAAGGCGGCAAAATTATTCATGAGGTCGGGACCGCCCGCATGGGCGCCGATCCCAGAACTTCCGTTGTAAACGCTTACTGCCAGGCTCATGACGTAAAAAATCTTTTCATTACCGATGGCGCTCCGCTCGTCACCAACCCGGATAAAAATCCCACCCTAACCATCATGGCTCTTTCCTGGCGCGCTTCCGAATATCTCCTCGACGAAGCCAAGAAAGGAAATATCTAGCATGAGCGCGGGCATCAGCAGGCGCGACATTCTGAAAACGCTGGCTCTCAGCGCCGTCGGAGGTTCCGTCTTAAAAGTAATCCCCGCCCAGGCTGCCGAATATGCCCATCAAGCCGTCCAAAAAGCTAAAGCCGCCTCTTCCGGCAAGTACACGCCAAAATATTTCACGCCGCATCAGTACGAAACGTTAACCTCTCTTTGCGAAACCATCATCCCCAAGGACGAAAAATCCGCCGGAGCCATCGAAGCCGGCGCCCCCGAATTTATCGATCTGCTCACCAGCGAAAACGAAAAATATCGACTCAGACTTGGTGGCGGCTTGTATTGGCTCGACGGTTTCTGCTCCGACCGTTACAACGCTACATATTTGGATTGCACTCCCGAGCAAAAAAAATCCGTGCTGGACCTCATCGCTTTCCGCAAAAACGCCAAAGCCGATCTGACTCTCAGCCAGGGGGTTGTTTTCTTCGCTTTCGTTCGCAATCTCACTTGCGACGCTTTCTACACCAGCAAAATCGGCATCGCCGACCTCCAGTACATCGGCAACACCGCGCTCCCCGAATTTCCCGGTTGCCCGCCGCTGCCCGAAGCTTGACCGTGTTGCCGTTAGCCGCCAAAAATCTCTCCGCGCTAACCTCCATTCGCTTTCTCGCGGCTCTTCGCGTCGCCATGTATCACCTCGTGAACTGGGATCACCGTACCTATTGGTGGCGCGGCCTGATGGGCACCCCCGCCAGCGTGAGTTATTTTTTCGTCTCTTCGGGATTTCTGCTGACCTACACATACGGTGAGCGCTTTGATCGCGACGAAATGCAAAACGGCAAGTTTTGGTTGGGTCGCTGTGCGCGCCTCTTGCCCGTTTATTTCCTTGGCCTGCTGGTTGCCTTGCCGGTCCTGCTTCACTCCCATACAGCTGCACCCGGCAAAATGCTTTTAACCGTCTTCTTGTTGCAAGCTTGGTTCCCCAGCAGCGCCCTCTATTGGAATACCCCTGCCTGGGCTCTCTCTAACCTCGCTTTTTGCTACCTCAGTTTGCCTTTTCTATTGAGAGCCACGCGCTGTTTTTCTAAATCCGCGTGCTTGATATTCGCGGCCGCCGCATGGCTCACCTCGCTCACCCTCTCACTCTCATATCTTCTTCTGAATCCCGACAACTTGACGCACATCGACAGCAACAACGTGGCTTTTTGGCTTTACGTTCTCAAATATAATCCGTTGGCGCACCTTCCCGAATTTTTTATCGGCGTGCTGGCCGCAAGACTCTTCACTGCCACCGGTGGGTTCACCCGCGCCCACGCCGATTACGCTTTCGTTTTCTCAACTGCGATCATCCTCATTATTCTGCTTCTCGGTTATAGCATTCCGTATCCGGTAACCCACACTGGACTGCTCGCGCCTCTACTGGCCATCTTGATCGCGAGTATTGCCAGCGGCGCATTCGTCGATAAGATACTTAAACCGAAGTGGTTCGTGCTCTTGGGCCAATCCAGTTTCGCGCTTTACATGTTGCACTGGCCTCTTTTGGTGTTCGCCGCGTGGTCCTTCGCGAATCACACTGAACTTGGACACATCGGACCCTTGCTTGTTGTCGCTTTAATCGTCGTTTTGTCCCTGGCGCTCTACAGATGGGTCGAAGCTCCGCTCACCGCAAAACTCCGAAAGTCCTTGTTTCACTCCGCCGCGACGCCAAAATATTCCGAGTAGGCTGCCGCCTGTAATTTCCAGCCACTCTCAGGGCAAAAAAAACGGCTGGCATTTCGCCAGCCGTTCTCTCAAATCTGGATGGTCCTTCAGGTTTTAGCGATGGCCTCCACCACCATGTCCGCCACCACCGTGGAATCCGCCGCCACCGCCGCCGTGGAATCCGCCACCACCACCGCCATGGAAGCTGCTGCCACCACGCGCTTGGAAGTTTCCGCCACGACTGCCGCCGCTAAACCCACGTCCGCCGCCGTTAAAGCTACTGCGTCCGTTATATCCGCCGTACGAACCGCGACCGCTATAAGCGCCGCGTCCGCCATATCCGCTACCGTAGTGGGTATATCCGCCGCGACCGTAGTAACCGCGACCGTAGTAACCGCGACCGTAGTAGCCGCGACCGTAGTAGCCGCGACCGTATCCCCAACCCCACCAGGGTCCGACTCCGATGAACACTCCATTCACGAAGTAATTAGGTCCCCAATAGCCGTATGGGGCGCAAGCATAAGGCGCGTAATCATAGTAGCCATACGCGCATGCTGGCGGGCCGTAGGCATAACCACCGCCGTAATACCCGCCGCCTACCCCAACTCCCACCGAAACTTGTGCGTGCGAATAGCTCGCCGCAAACATACAAACCGCTAACAACGCAAAATATCTTAGGTATTTCATGTGGCCCTCCCGATGACCGGCAAACCGTTCATTCTCGGCTACTTGCTCGTCCGGGAATCTATCTGTCGAATCACCGCTACTTGTTAAACTCCAAAGCGGCCAAAAAGTTGCGCCCGCTTTGCCTTTAATACTCCTTATCGCCAGCTAACTTCAAGCCCTTTCGTAACATAGCCGAACGATAAGACTCCACTCTATTAGATGCTCTTGCTTCAATTCTGATATCAAAATCCTAAACCTCAAACTCATTGCTTTTATGCCTTGATCTGCTGCGACGTCGCATCCCAAGTGGTCGCACTCCTCCGAAAATACGACTCGTTAGCCAGGTGGCACGCCAGCGCCGCATTATGCCCAAAAACCGCATCCTCCGTCACCGGCTGTCGGCTCTTTACCGCCTGAAAGAACCGCCACAAATGCGGCTTTTCCTCGTCCCACGACACGCCCTTATAACTAAACCCTTCCATCGTAGGCTCCTTACCCGGAGCCGGATCGTGTTCCTCATGCCACTTCTTTATATAGGCCTCCCGCATCTCCCGCGGGTAGCCCGACACGTAATAACTCGGCGCGCTATCTTCCCCAGTTTGCGGCATGTAGTTGATCGCGGTCTCCGTCACTTCCAGGATTCCCTTCGAACCCATAAACCGGTAAATTTCCGGCGTCTCGCAACCCAAATCCAGCCGCATATACACCGGAACCTCGCCGTACTCAAATAACGTAGCGTGCACATCCGGCATGTTCCGCCCGTCCGGGAATCGCAATATTCCCCCCATGGACATCACTCGCTGCGGCGGCTCATTCCATCCCAGCATATATTGCATTCCACTGATCAAGTGCACCAGTAGGTCGCCCGCCACGCCCGTCCCGTATTCCTTCCAGCACCGCCATCGCGCAAAAACTTTGGCGTCAAACGGACGCTTCGGCACCGTTCCTTGCCAGGTATCCCAGTCCAGCGTTTGTGGCGACAAATCCGGTGGCGGCGGATATTCCCAGGCTCCCGTCGGATCATTGCGTCCCAGCGAACCTTCCACCATGTTCAGTTTTCCAATCATTCCCTGCGCCAGCATTTCCTTCGCTTTGGCGCATATTACTGAGCTGACCCGCTGCGATCCGATCTGCACAATTCTTCCGGTTTTCTGCGCCGCGGCCACCATCGCTACACCTTCCTGCGCTGTGTGCGACATCGGCTTCTCGCAATAAATATCTTTCCCCGCGCTCACCGTATCCACCACCACCTGTTTGTGCCAGTGGTCGGGAACTGCGGCCACGATGCAATCGATATCTTTATTCGCCAGCAATTCCTGGTATCGCCGTGTCGTCGTAATATTCGGCCCGGCGATCTCTTTCGCTAGCGTGTGCCGCCCATCGTACAAATCGCACGCCGCTACGCATTCCACACCCGGCAACTGAATCGCATTGGTCAGCAGCCCCGAGCCTTGCATCCCAATGCCGATAATCCCAAATCGTACCCGGTCGCTCGCCGCCACTGCCTCGGAAGGGGAGGGAATCGTCTCTGGATCGAGAAAAAAAGTCCGCTTCGCGACTAACGCACCCGACACCCCCGCGCTCCTTTGCAGAAATTGACGGCGCGAAAGATCTTTAGTCATCGTCCACCCTCCGAAAATTTTCAGCGATCTTGAAAATGATCATCAATGCAATGGCTGCACGCTGACTTCTTTGAAAAATACAATGTCATTATCGCTGTGGTTTTGCAGCCCCATGTAACCGTCATTCGGTCGCCGCCCGCGCTCCGGCTCAAAATCAAATTTCTTCTCCGGAACGGGCTGCCCCTCGGTGTAATCGGTAACCTTCACATCGTTCAGTACCACCACGGTGTGTGGACCATCCAGCGTGATCAGCATGGTGTTCCACTCCGGCCCCGGCTTTCCCGGACGCGCCGCCGGCTTGGTCAACGAATAAAGCGTCCCCGTAACGTGATACTCGTCTTCCTTCGAGGTCTCCGGCTCATTATCAATCTGCACTTCGTATCCGTAATGTACCGGCATCCATGGCTCGCGCGGCTCGATCGGTATGCGCACAAACACCCCGGAATTGTCATTGTGATCGCGCATTTTATACACCACCCGGATCCGGCAATTCCCCATCTTGCCGCCCGTCCAGTACAGCAATCCCATACCGCCATGTGTGCGAATCAATCCATCTTCGACAGTCATGCTGCCGGGCCCCACATGCTTCCAGCCGCTCAAATCTTTGCCGTTAAATAGCTGTTTGACTGCAGGCCCTTTGGCTTGTGCTGGACTTTTTTCTTGTTCGGTACTTTTTTCCTGAGGACGTCCGGCCGCGAGCAGTAGCATCGCCGCAAAAGCAGCGCACAAAAGAAATTTATTCATAACTCGCTTTCTCTGCGCCGCGTGAACTAAAAGCGCAGGTCGTGCAGGTGCGTATAACTCTTGCGAAGATCGTCGATCGGTGAAGTAGGCTCGTCGTTCTCCACGAAGTAATGTTCAATACCCGCTTTCTTCGATTCTGCAAACAAGTGCTTCCAATCAATCGCGCCGTCGCCAACGTCCGCCATGTGCCCGTCTTTTTGGCCCATCTTCCCATCCGGCCCTTTAGTCCAATCCTTCACATGCACCAACGGAAACCGCCCCGGATAACGGTTGAAATAGGTCAGCGGATCCTGTCCCGCAATAGTGATCCAGCAAAGATCCATCTCCATCTTCACCAGTTTCGGATCCGATTCGCTCAGCAAAATGTCATACCCCAATTTTCCGTCGCCATCCGCCAGCGGCTCGAATTCATAACTGTGATTGTGGTACGCGAATTGGATCCCGGCTTTCTTGCTGGTCTCACCGGCCCGGTTAAAAACTTCCGCCGCTTTCTTATATGCGGCCGCTTTCTTCCGCTCTGATTCATCAATCGAGGGACACACAATGAAGCTGTGACCCACGACATGCGCCGCCTCTAATGTTTCCGGCCATTTGTTCTGCACCACTTCATAAGAAACATGTTCACTGGGCGCCGTGAGATGCACCCTGTCCAGGATGGTTCGAATCTCTTTCGGCTGGTGATCGAAATACCCCGCGAATTCCACTTCCTTGTAACCGACGCCCGCAACTTTCGCGAGCGTCCCCTCAAAGTCCGTCTTAATCATGTCCCGCACGGTGTAAAGCTGCACGCCAATGCGCTCCAGTTTGTGTGAGCCCTCAGCAGCCCCACCAGCCCCAGTAGGCCCGGTGGCCCCAGTGGCGCCGCTGACCAACGTCGAGCGCGAAGCCAAAAGTGTAGCCGCAGCAGTACTGCCAATAAATGTTCGTCGGTTCATGCGCGGCATTGTACTCCTCCAGCCCCAAAAGTGAATAGCCGCAAGTGAGCCAACCTTCCTATAACCATTTTGAACTGCTTACGTGTCCAACCAGCGCACGTCATAAGGCCTAAGATAGTGGTCGGTGTGTCTGGACGTAGGTGAAAATCAATGATGACTCTCAGAGTGGGACTCGGATGGATCGTGTCAATTGGAATGCTGTCTTGGACCGTGCCGGCCGCCGCGCAGTTTCCCGAGAAGTTCACAAATTTGAAGGTATTGCCAAAGGACATTTCGCGTTCGGAGTTGCAGTCCACCATGCGTGGATTCGCATTCGCTTTGGGTGTGCGATGCGACCATTGTCATAGCGAGAAAGCAGGCGGAAAGAAGTTCGAGATGGACTTCGCAGCCGACGATAAGGAACCCAAAAAGACGGCACGGGTAATGCTGGAGATGGTCGCGGCGATCAATCGAGATTACATCAGTAAAGTATCCGACAATCCGCCTATTCAGGTGCAGTGCGTCACCTGTCATCACGGCTTGGCGAAACCCCGAACGCTGAACAGTGTTATGGCCGAAGCCGTGGAACAAAAAGGGATCGACTCTGCTGTGGCCCTGTACAAAGATTTGCGAAAGAAGTATTACGGCGGCGGACAGTACGATTTCAGCGAAACTTCGCTGAATCAACTGAGCGAGGCGCTGCTGGCGCAAAAGAAAAACAAGGAAGCGCTGGCGATCATGGAGCTCAATTTCGACTCCAATCATCCGGATTCCGTGTGGTCCTACCATATGCTGGCGATGGCCCACCAAGCGAACGGACAGGTCGAAAATGCCATAGCCGACTACCGCAAAGTGCTGGAACTTCATCCTGACGATGACTGGGCGAAGGAACAGATCGCTTCCTTGACAACGGCGAAGTGAGGCGGATTAAGGGTCGGCTAAACACTAGTTGGCGGTTTAAACTTTCCTCGCGCCGTCTCCAGCATTTCCGCAACCGCCAAAATCAATTCATCCTCGTTGGGCCTGCCGATCACTTGCACCCCAATTGGCAATCCCTCCGCTGAAAATCCCATCGGCACCGAAACCCCCGGAAACCCCGCCAGATTCAACCATTGCGCATGCCGCATCGTATCGCGATAACCGCAACCCGGTTGCCAGTTTCCTTCGCCATGTCGAAATGCCGGCGCCGCACAAACCGGCGAAAGCAAAATCGGAACGTCTCGCATCTGTTTGATAATGTTTGCGCGCACGATATCCCGCTTCACGCAAGCGCCCATGAACTGATCCACAGTCAGCTCAGTTTTCAACCTCGCCGCCGCTAAATATTCTCGAAACATCAGACTCAACTCCACTTCGCGCCCCTCCACCATCGGCTCAAATAAACGCGCGATCATCGGCCCAAAGAAAAACCACCACAACTCAATGGCTCGCTCCAGCCCTTTCAACTGCAACGGTTCCACCTGGAATTGTTCTGAAAGCAAACTCGCAGCTCTGTCAACCGCCTCTCTCGTTTCCCTCGTAACACTTCCCAACGCGTCCGACTCCAGTAACCCCACGCGCATCCCGGTCAGCTCACCTTCTCCAAAAGATCGCGCTTCAATCGCCGTCGAGAGCGCATCGTCCGCATCCAGCCCCTTCATCACATCAAACAACACCCGCACATCCACCACCGTTCGCGCCATCGGTCCCACCACGCCTAACCACGGGAACGCCCCAGCCTCTCGCGGAAAATGTCCGGTCCCAGGAATCCGCCCCGGAGTCGGCTTCAATCCGCTAATCCCGCAAAAATGTGCCGGCACCCGCACCGATCCGCCGCCATCGCTTCCCACTCCTCCCATCGAACAACCCGACGCAATCGCCGCCGCTTCGCCACCGCTCGACCCGCCCGCCGATCGCGCAAGCTCCCACGGATTATTGGTTTTCCCAGACAACGCGTTGTCCGTCTCGTACGCCATTAAAAATTCCGGCACATTGGTATTTCCAATCAAAATCGCGCCCGCGGCCCGCAGCCGCGACACCAGCACCGCATCCTCGCCCGCCACATAATCCGTTCGCAGCCGCGAACCCGCCGGACACGGCCACCCCGCCACATCGATGCAACTCTTGATCGAAATCGGCACGCCGTGCAGCGCCCCGACTGAATCTCCGCGCAAGACGCTTGCTTCCGCCGCAAGCCCCTGTCGCCGTGCTCCTTCCGCATCGACATGCACAAAAGCATTTAACTTGGGCTGCAATTTCTCAATTCGTGCAAGATGAGCGTCAATAATTTCGCGGGGAGAGATCTCTTTCGCTCGAATCTTGCCTGCAACTTCAGCGATGCCCGCGAAATAAATGGAATCCATTTTGTCTCAAGCGAGAGTAAGCGCTGCGCCGACACCGGTCAAACACACTTGACCCTGCTCAACGAAGCCCACAGAATCGTATATTCACAGGAAAAAGCCCTACACAGCTTGTAATTCACGGAGGCAGCACCAGTCATCTACATGCGCATCGTTTTTCGTTTCATTCTTCCCATCCTCGCTTGCCTGCTTTTGCTTTGCGCCATACTTTTGCCCTCGCGCTCAGCCCAGAAAACTTCCAATCCCCCCGCAGCTGCGCCATCGCCGCAACCTGCCTTGCCCGACGATTCCACCAAGCCATTACGCCTGAACACTCTCGGCGTCGCCTACCTCAACCAGCAACGCTCCGCCGACGCCCAGAAGCTTTTTGAGCAAGCTCTGCAAGCCGACCCAAAATTTGCCGTCGCCCGCCTCAACCTCGGCATCGCACTCCTCAATCAACAAAAAGCCGAAGCCGCCCGCGATGAACTCCTCACCGCCGCACAGCAACTCCCGCGCGATCCTTACGCCTGGTACAACCTCGGCCTAGCGTACAAAGATTTGGCTGACTTCGCTCGCGGAGCCGCCGCGTTCGAACACGTCACAGAAATCCTTCCCGATGAAGCCGACGCTTATTATTTTGTCGGCTACTTGTATTCTCAGCTCCAGAAATACGATCAAGCCATCGCCGCCTTCCAAAAAGGCCTCGCGCTATTTCCGTATCACGCTTCCTCGGAATTTGGCATCGCCCGCGCCTACCAGCGCAAAGGTGATTCGGCCTCCGCGCGCGAGCATCTCGCCAAATTCCAAAACATCACCACCAATCATCTCGGCGCTCCGTTTGGGGCTGGCTACGGCGATCAGGGCCGCCTCTCTCTCGCGGAATTCCCGGCCAACTCCTCTCTAACAGTTCCACCCGCAATCCCGGTGCACTTCACCGCGCAAAATTTTGAATCCCTTTTGCAAAACTCCACCAAATCCTCTCGAACTCCTTCTTCCACTCCGGGCCCATCCACTGGCGCATGTTTTTTGGATTTCGATGGCGATGGCAAACCCGATCTTTTCCTCGTTAGCGCCACAGCGAACGGCGTCAGCCATCTCCTGCACAACATCGGCGACGGCCGCTTCGAAGACGTCACCGACCGCGCCGGCCTTAAACTTTCCGGCCCCGGACTCGGCTGTGCCGCGGGGGATTTTGACAACGACGGTCACACCGACCTCGCCGTCTGCTTGGCCGACGGCGTTCACCTGTTCCACAACCAGGCCAACGGCAAGTTTGAAGACGTCACAGAAAGAGTCGGCATTCGCCGCGAAAAAAGTTGCGTGGCCGTAACCTTCGTGGACTACGACCACGACGGCGATCTCGACCTCTACATCACTTCGGCCGCGGACGGCGGCAGCGCATCACCTCACAACACTCTCTGGCGCAACAACAACAACAATACTTTCACCGACGTCTCCGCCGAAACCGCACTAGGTATCCCCGCCACCGGCGCAGGTCTCATCACCACCGACTTCAACAATGATCGCGCTATCGACTTTGTTTTCTCCGGCGGTCCCGAAGGCGCCTCCATTTACTTAAATCCTCGCGAAGGAAAATTCACTTCACTCCCCATCATCGATTTCAAAAAAGAAAATCTTCCCCCAGCCGTCGGCGTCATCGCTTTCGATTTTGACAAAGACGGCTGGATGGATCTCGCCTTCACCCACGCGGGTGCACCCGGCATAAGCCTGTGGCGCAACGTAAGCGGAAAAAAACTCGAGCGCGTCCCGCTCCCCGATCTCGCTTGGCAACGCGGCTGGGGAATTTCTTCCATCGATTACGATAATGACGGCTGGCTCGACATTATCGCCGCAGGGGAATCCAGCAACGGCGGCGAACTTCGCCTCCTCCGCAATCTGGGAAGTCAGGGTTGGTCCGACGCCACCAAAGACGCGCATCTCGACGCCATCAAAGTTACTCAGCCGCGCGCCTTAGCCCTTGCCGACACGCGCGGCCAAGGCGCCGCTGACATCGTCGTGACGCAACTCGGCGGTCCTCCCGTCATCCTTCACAGCGATGGCGCCACCGAACACAACTGGATGCACATCGATCTGAAATCTCTCAGCGACAACAAATCCGCCATCGGCACAAAAGTGGAAGTCTACGCAGGCCCGCTCTATCAAAAATGGGAAATCGCCGGCGCCTCCGGCTACCTCGGCCAAAATTCCACATCCGTTCTCGCCGGACTAGGCGCAGAAAAAAATGTCGAAGTCGTGCGCCTGCTCTGGCCCACCGGCGTTCCGCAGGACGAAATAAATTTGCCCGCCAAAAAATTTCATTCTCTCGCTGAACTCGATCGTCGCGGAAGCTCTTGCCCGGTTCTCTTCGCCTGGAACGGCCGCGAATACGAATTCGTCGCCGACATGATTGGTCCCGGCGTCGTCGGCCACTGGGTCGCACCCGGAGAGCGCGATGTCCCTGATCCCGATGAATATCTCAAGGTCAACGCCCGTAGCGTTCATCCACTGAATGGCTTGCTCAGTTTCCGTTTCATGGAGCCCATGGAGGAAACCGTTTATCTCGACCAGGTGCGCCTTCTGGCCATCGACCATCCCGCGGCCTACGAAGTAAATCCCAACGAGCGTTTCGTCAGCGCTCCGCCTTTTCCCGAATTCCGCGTAATCGCTACGCGCGGCGCGCATCCGCCGGCCGGCGCGTGGGACGACCACGGTCATGACGTTCTTTCACTGATCGCCAAGCGCGACCGCAAGTACGTTACGGATTTCGACGCGTTACCTTTTACCGGCTTCGCCAAACTTCATTGGCTCGAACTCGACCTTGGAAGCTGGGATTCCGCCAAGCCGCTGCGCCTCATCATGGATGGCTACACCGACTATTTCACCGCTACATCCATGTACTCTGCCGACCAGGCCGGCATAAAAGTTATCGCGCCTTACGTGGAAGTTCTCGACGCACAAGGAAATTGGAAAAAAGTAATCAACGACATGGGTTTTCCGGCAGGCCTGGAGCGCACTATGGTCGCCGACCTGACTGGGAAAATTCCGCCCGGCACCCGTCGCATTCGTATCGTCAACAATCTAAAAATTTACTGGGACGCCATCCGCATCGATCAAACCCCAGACACGAACGACGTGCACGTATCCGAGGTCCCGCTCGCCAACGCTTCGCTAACTTTCCTGGGCTTTCCGCAGGAAAAACGCCTCACACCTGCCAGCGACACCACCTACTCCTACACGCGACGCAGCAAAACCGGCCCCTACGCTCGAGCCGCCGGCAACTACACTCGATACGGCGACGTGCAAAATCTCTTGCGCGCCTCAGACGATCGCTTCGTCGTATTTGGTTCCGGTGAAGGCCTCAAGCTCGACTTCGATCCGCACAAACTCCCGCCACTACAGAAAGGCTGGGTCCGCGATTATTTCTTCTACGCCGACGGTTTTGAAAAGGACCTGGATTTTTACGCCGCCCACGCCTTCACCGTCGAGCCTCTTCCGCGCCACACTCTTTTGCCCTATCCCTATCCCGCCGGCCAGGACTATCCCGTCGACCCCGCACATCTGGACTACCAACTGGAATTCAACACTCGCCAGCGCTCCGATCATTTACCCCCATCGTTGCGCTACCAATACGCCCCCATCCACTGAAAGTCATCCAACACGCAGGGTGCCCC